>ENA-ORXM01000051-ORXM01000051.1-marine-metagenome-genome-assembly--contig:-NODE-51-length-211823-cov-53.970979_pt1 | contig 211823 bp, 148 predicted proteins | sample MGYA00237867_ERZ511480 | MGnify/ENA primary metagenome ERZ511480 (study PRJEB26309, sample SAMN06266103) | marine metagenome | isolation source: Algal blade | place: United Kingdom:Sidmouth, United...
TTAGGCGACCAGGTTTGGGGTGCAGCGGACCCCGCAGGCGCTTGGGCGTTGCAACAGGGTTTAGACGCAGTCCAGGTGCGCGGCAATACCGATGAAATGGTCTCGAGCCACTATGACCAGTTAGGCGAACGGGCGCACGCTTACGGCAGTTGGCTGCGCAGCGTTCTACCCTATGACGCCACCGATACCCTGGCGGCCCTGCCAACCACGGCTGAACTAGCTGGTGGTGAGCTTGTGATTGCTCACGGCGGTTTAACCGACCCCTGGGAGGCACTGCTTATGGTGGGCGAACGCGGCGGGCTTGTACTGGCAGATGAAGAAGTCTTGCTCGAGCGTGCTAAAGCCTTTCCAAAAGCCAAGATTTTTGTCGTGGGTCATACGCATACTGAAATTGTCAAATCGGCTGGCGGCCTAAGTTTTGTCAACGGAGGCCCCGTCTCGAGACAGTACGACCAAAACCCGCAGGCACGCTGGACCTTGCTCGAGAAACGTGGCTCAGCCTGGAGCGTAAGTTTTAAGCGTGTGGAATACGATGTTGGGGCAGCAATCAAATGGGCGCAAGAGAACTCTCCCTATAGTGACGAGGAAAGCAAACTACTCGAGGTTGGATGAGTCAGGCCAGGTTAAATTAGCCTATGGGAACCCTCAGTACGCACGTTTTGGATACCGCGCAGGGCAAAGCTGCCGCAGGCGTGAACATAGACCTCTACTTTTTAGGCGGGCAGTCGCGGCAACACCTGGCAAGTTTTACGACGAACGCAGATGGGCGCACCGACGCGCCGATTTTAGACACTGAGGATATGGTAACGGGCGTCTTCGAATTGGTTTTTCATATGGGTGCGTATTTTGATAAACAGGGACTCGAGCTACCTGAACCCAAATTTTTAGAGACTATTCCGGTGCGCTTTGGTATTGCCGACGCTTCAGCCAATTATCACGTGCCACTGCTCGTCTCACCGTTTGGCTACAGCACTTGCCGAGGAAGCTAAATTGACCTCGCTGGGCTCGAGCACAGTTGTTGGCCTCTAGTTTCCCAATTTTCAACAAGCCTTGTGGTATTCCCCGCGCCTCGCTCGTTACGCCTGTGTTATAGTTTTTTTAGACGAGTTAATAGGAGCGTGAAAGTTTCAAGACAACCCTGTAGTGTGAGTTAATCCCTTAGGAAACCATTTGGGTTTCGGGAGGTCAAAACTCTCGCGTGAAGGTTGTGGAGAAGCAGAAACCGACAGAGGTAAATTCTTTAGAGGTATTATCTTTAATTTACAAGGAACTCTAGTGGACTCCAAGAAAACAAACACACCTTCGTCACCCCGTTTCGTTTTTCCCAATTTGTAACGAACTCATATCTCGAGTGAGTGTTTCGTACCAAGTTCGGTTGAATCCGGTTCATTCGGTTCAAACCGAGCGGATGCGAGAATACTCCAACCCGATTGCATCTCGTAAGAATCATTCGGGATTTGGTACGTGTATGAAACCCCTCTCGCTGATAGCCTTTTTGAGTAAGCGCCGCCCTGTAGCTAGTCGAGCGGTCCTCAAAATAGAATCAGCCCGGTTGTCTGAACAAACGTTATGCGAGTCAAACGTAGCAGTAAACCAGCGGCTAGCCTTGCGGCTAAAAATAAGTACAAAATCGTTCAAGCAGCGCCCCATCATGGTCGAGGCATTTATGAAACTATTTGCTTGGCAAACGACTTTGACCCAAGCGAGCACATTACGGGCGTTTTTGGTTCAGAAGACTGGGCGCAAACCCTGGCGCGTTTTCCCGAAGGCCAGTTTGTCGCTGTAGCAAACGTCGCGGGTAGGGAAAAGATTATCGGCGTAGCCATCGCTATGCGCACGAGTTATGCGCCCTCTGCGAAGCCCCTCAGCTGGCGCGCGATGATTGGCGACTTAACACTTAGCAAGAGCGACCCTAAAGGCCGCTGGCTCTACGGGGTTGAAAAGGCCGTGCATCCCGACTATCAGGGTCAGGGGGTGGGGTCAGCACTTTACAAAGCGCAGTTTAAGCTGCTCAAGGATTTGGGCTTGCGCGGCATGTATGCGGGCGGCATGCTCAAAGGCTACCGCCACTTTAAACACCTTATGTCGATTCGTGACTACGCTGGCAAGGTCATGCGCGGTGAAATTTTCGACCCGACCGTCAGCGTGCAAATGCGCAAAGGTTTCAAACCGCGCACGCTGATTGAAAATTATGCCTGGGACCACGAAGCAGAACATACAGCTATGCTCATTGTTTACGAAAACAAGGTGTACAAACCCAAGCGCAACCCTCATCCATTAGAAAAGCGCATTGCCTTAGGGCAAGCCCTATGAGCACTATCGTAATAGGCGCAGGGGTTGCAGGCTTAGCCGCCGCAAAAACGCTGCAATCCGAAGGTGAGAGGGTCATCGTCCTCGAGGCCAAAAACCGTATTGGCGGACGGGCCTATACGAATCGCGATTTTGCCGATATTCCGGTTGAGTTTGGTGCGGAATTTATTCACGGCGACCAGGTTGCTACCTGGGAGCTTATTAAGTCTCTAGGTTTACCAACGCTGCACTGGACAAAAGAAGATGATTCATTGATAAGACTCGAGGATGGTAGCTGGCTAACAATGGCAGCGGCGAGGATTTCTAATCCTGATTTTGACATCACCCGGAGCTGGGACTTACCCGACGTTGAACCCCTGCCGAGTGAAGACTGGCGTGCTTATTTAAGGCGCATTGGCTTTAGTAGACAACAGTTACGCTACGTGCGCCGGTCCTTCGCTAATGCCTGCGGCGAAAACATGCGTTTTTTGAGCGCAAGGGCGATGCTCGCCATTATCAAAGACAAAGAGGGTGAGAGCGGTCTGGGTGATTACCGCATCATGTGCGGCTATGACAGGCTCGTCGAGCATCTGGCGGAGGGGCTCGAGCTGCACTTAAACGACCCTATTATGAGAATCCGTTGGGCTGTCAACGGCGGCGTAACGGTGAACACTCTGGGCGGCGAAAGCCACTGGGCCGACGCAGCCGTTATTAGCGTTCCTTTGGGTGTGTTGAAAGCCGGAATGATTAGCTTCGACCCCGTTTTGCCCAGCGTCAAAAAAACAGCGCTTGCAGGCTTACGCATGGGTCCAGTCATCAAGCTTATTTATAAATTTGCTGGGCCGATTATGCCCCCAGAGATTATGGCCCTTTACAGTCGAGAAAACCCGCCCATGTGGTGGTCGCCGAGCTTCGGACACACTACAAATGAGACTATCTGGACTGCTTTTGTCTCGGGTAGCTGGGCGGTGGATTTACTCGCGCTTGGTGAGACAGGGGCGCTCGAGCACGGCCTCAAATCTCTAAAAAATGAGCTAGGGCGTAACGACTTAGAAGTCACGAAAAGCTATCTTGTCAACTGGCCCGACGACCCCTATACGCGGGGCGGCTACAGTTTCGTGCTGCCAGGCTTTGACGGTGCACGTGAGCAATTAGCTGCGCCCACCCCGCCGCTTTACTGGGCAGGTGAAGCAACTGAGCCCGAACACCGCGCCGCGACAGTCCACGGCGCCCTTTTAAGCGGCAAACGCGCCGCCGCCGAAGTGCTCAGCTATACCCAACAGGCGACTGTGCTGCCGATTGCTACGCACGTCGAGCACAAGGATCAGACCTAAAGGTTCAAGTGTCCCCAGCATCTGCTGAAGAATTGGGCACTTGAACCTTTAAAAGATTGAGAATTACGCCGCCTGATGGAAATGGCAAACGATAGGTCCTAGAAACATATAGTCGCTATTAGCTTCCCAGCTGGGAATAAGCTCTAGGGTGTTGTTACCGCTGCTTCTTAGAATGCTGGGGTCGACAACAGCGCTGATGCGGTCATACACAATCGTGCTGTGGCTCGTCCAGCGGTTCGCGGTAAAGGTCGTTATGTTCACACCATTCACGCGCACACGCACACTCATATTTTCATCACCTGAGCGGAACCCGCCCAAAATGGCAATATCTAGCAGCGCATTCGAGTTATGGCGTCCGCCTGTATTGAACGAGCGAGAATAAATAGGCGTAGCTGAGCGCGTGACAAATTCGTTCTTATCTATAATGGTGAAATCTGAAAGTACCGGCATCGTCAAACCCCTTCCTTAAAAGCGGCCTCGGTATCGAAAGCCAGGCCAAAATCCAACCCTAACTTGCTTGCCAAAAAGCCAATTTCAGCGACAGGGTCATCTTCAGGTAGGTCGTTTAGACCCTCCAACCCTTCAATGCCTCGAGCCTTAGCGAGTTCGCGCAGCTCGGCTGCACGCTTAGTAAACCCGTTCTTATCCATTGCTTTCTCCAATCTCCGTAAATTCAGGTGATAAGGACGTTGCCCTATCCCTTAAAAGCATTGTGCAAAATCTAGGCTGAACAGTCCCTGAACGCTTCATAACCTGCTGCTATACTTATAGATACTGTGATACCTCACTCTCTTCAAACGGAGGGCGAATCTTGTATTCGCCCCTACGGCTTTCAATCTTTAATCTTTAATCTTCAATCTTTAATCTTCAATCGCTCTTACTATGCGCGTTAAAATCTGCGGTATCACTCGTCCTGAAGACGCCCTTGCCGCGGAAAGCGCCGGGGCAGATGCCATTGGACTAAACTTTGCCAAAACTTCAAAACGTTTTATTACGCTCGAGCAGGCCAAAACCATAAGCGACGCCGTTGGTCCATTCGTTCAGCGTGTCGGTATATTCGTCGACAGTTCTTTAGAAGAGGTTTTGGAAACGGCGCATACGCTGCGCTTACACGCCGTTCAACTGCATGGTGATGAAGATGAGGCGTTTGCAAAGTCAATAAAGAAAGAATTTTGGACAATTAAGGCCGTTTCGTTTACACCAGCGTTAAGTTTGCGCTATTTTGAGAGCTTTCCCGCTGACGCTTTTTTACTTGACGGGCTTAAACCGGGTAGCGGCGAGCGTTTCGACTGGTCACAGGCGGCTTTTCTCAAAAACCTTCCTCACCTTATTCTTGCGGGAGGACTCAACGTTCATAATGTGACAGCCGCGATTGAAGCGCTTCAGCCGTACGCTGTGGATCTTTCTTCAGGTGTTGAAGCGCGTCCTGGCATCAAAGACCCCCAAAAGATACAAGATTTTGTACGTGTGGCAAAGTTCACAAGGTTATCCACAGTTATCCACAGCCCTGTGGATAACTGTGGATAACGCAGAAAGCCCCATTATCAAGGCATTTCCCCGATGTAAGGGGGCAGAAAACTCGTCCTAGACATCCTTTCTGGCTTTTTCGAAGAAAATAATGGTCCTAACAGAAATGTCACCCTTTTGTCAAGTGGTATAAGTTATCCACAGGGGTAATGTCTTATCCACAGGTAAAATGAACACCTCAAAAGCGCATAAACAAGGGCAAAAACGCCGTTTAGCGGCGGGTTTTTAGACTATGCACCGTGCATCGCTTATGCTAAATCAGAGCTAAAAAAGAGGTTGCCATGACACCCATAACCGTTTTACTTCTTACAACTAGCAGTTGCAAAAAGGCTGGTAACGTTGCCAACCTTTTTGAGCGTTAGCGGTTTCCAACCAACGTACTCAGATATCGGAAGATTTGCTGCAAATGCTAGACTTACTACAGTTCTTATGAAAAAACCTATCAACCAACTAGAAAGCGACCTAAGCCTACAAAACCAGCGCGAAAAGCCTTTTCACCCTAACCGGAAGGCTTGGGCAGCGTTGACGGAGGCGCTTAGGGAAAACCGTACCCAAGTAGCGCTGGGCGGGGGTAAACGCGCCACTGAACGGCAGCACAAGAAAAACCGTTTGACGGCTCGAGAGCGCATAAGCAAACTTATAGATGATGGCTCGAGCTTCGACGAACTCATGACCTTTGCAGGTTGGGAAATGTATCAAGATGAAGGCGGCGCACCTTCGGGTGGGACGGTCACGGGTATTGGTAAGGTTCACGGGCGCGACTGGATGATTATTGCCAACGACGCCACCGTCAAAGCAGGTGCATTCTTCCCTATCACCGCTAAAAAGGTCATTCGGGCGCAGACAATAGCGTTTGAGAACCATCTACCCACCATTTATTTAGTAGATAGCGCAGGCGTCTACCTCCCCATGCAAGACGAGATTTTTCCCGACCAGGACGACTTCGGGCGCGTTTTTTACTTGAACGCCCGCATGAGCGCCGCAGGCATTCCGCAAATTGCCGCCATTATGGGTAACTGCGTGGCGGGCGGCGCGTATTTACCCGTTATGTGTGACACGCTGATTATGACTGAGGGTAGCGGGCTGTATTTAGCGGGTCCGGCGCTCGTTAAAGCTGCTATCGGGCAAGAAGTCAGCAGTGAAGACTTAGGTGGCGCAGCTATGCACGCTGAAATTGCGGGCACTGTCGACTTTCACGAACCTGATGAGGACAGCGCAATTCAGCGCATTCGCAACCTCGCCCATACCTACGCACCGAGTGAACTTGCCCTGTGGGCCAGAAACCGTAAAGAAACGCAACCTCCCCAAGAAAAAGAGCTAGACCTGCGCGGCATTGTACCTGCTGAAGGCGGCAGCCAACCCTACGACGTGCGTGAAGTGATTGCCCGACTGATAGATGGCTCAAAATTCGACGAGTACAAAGAGAAATTTGGGCAGACACTTGTCTGCGGTACAGCGCATTTAGGTGGTTACGCGGTTGGCATCGTCGCCAATCAGAAAACGATTGTCAAAAATCAGGGAAAAATTGAGGTAGGTGGCGTTATTTATGCTGATGCCGCTGATAAAGCAGCCCGTTTCATCCTCAACTGCAACCAGGCCCAAACCCCTATCATTTTTTTACACGATGTGACAGGGTTTATGGTCGGCAAAGACAGTGAGCGTGAGGGGATTATTCGTAAGGGGGCCAAAATGGTGAACGCGGTGAGCAACTGCGTGGTACCGAAAATCAGCCTGATTATGGGCGGCAGCTACGGCGCGGGGCACTACGCGATGGCAGGTAAAGCCTATGCGCCGCGCTTTATTTTTGCTTGGCCCAGCGCCAAATACAGCGTGATGGGTGGGCAACAGGCAGCGAAGACAATTCTAGACATTCAACTCGCGCAACTCAAACGGAAAGGCGTAAAGCCCGACGATGAAGAGATGATGGCGCTATATAACAAGGTCAAAGCTGGCTATGACAAAGCTTTAGATATCAAATACGCAGCGGCGCGGCTCTGGGTGGACGAGATCATTTTGCCGTCTGAAACCCGCGATAGGCTCATTGGGGCACTCGAGGCTTGCGCCCAAAATCCGCATATGGACGAGTTTAAGGTAGGTGTTTTTCAGGTCTAAAAGATTTTTTGCCTAACTAGAATGAGCGTAAGCGTCTTGCACAGGCGTATAGAGCGAAGGAACCACTATAGAGGAATCGTGAGTTCGGTCTATTTTGATGATAACTTGTGGTCCCTCAAAAGAACGTGAAAGGGTTAGATTGTGACTGCATAATTCAGGATCGTCACTGGGTAAAATGACTACCGCAGCTTCATCTGGAATACTCGCTAGATGACCACCATTCAGCAGCCATTTATCTATTTGTAATGCCCACCATATGGCCCTTTGTGCCACCGTTCCAGTGGGTGGATTTGTTAGCTCTAAAGCCGTCATCATTGCCTTTCTCGGCTGCCATCCTTGACAGTCTTTGAACTACATGATACTCGTTTCACGGTAAATATTTACTAAATTCGCTCACATAATAGATGTAGCGGCTTATCAAATCCTCAGCGCATGCGTTCAAAGCATCTGACCAATCTATCCCCATAGACACAGTTTCTCTATGTGCCAAGTAGGTGCCATCAGGCTTTAACCTGTCTCTATGCACAGTGCCACCCGTTGTGTCGTACCGAGCTACTACAAACCACCGATTACTAACCTAGTATTCAAGGGCAACTGCGAATTCAGACAGGACACCGTCTTGCGTAATAGTTAAATTTCTGCGCAGTCGAATATTTACATCTATAAGGGTTGTGTATTGTTTTGTGCGAAAAGGTGAGGCTGGTGGCACGGCTAAGTTTAACCTGACTTCTCAGCCAGCAGAATGCACCCATTTAAGACCTAAGCTTTATACTAAGACCAATGATTCAAGAAGCCACCTATCATTTTAGTCTCGAGCAATATGAACGCCTTATCGAGACAGGTGTTTTGCAAGAAGATGAACGTATCGAACTGCTAAACGGTAAACTTTACAGCATGACGCCTATTGGGCCGAGCCACGCCTACACTGTTTTGCAGCTGACCCAACGTTTTATTAGCAAATTGGGCGAACGAGTGGTTGTATCGTCACAGAATCCGGTCAAATTACCCCCGAACTCGGAACCTGAACCCGATATCGCCCTACTCAAACCACCCGCTGAAACCTACCGCGAAAGTTTAGCAGAGGCAGAGGATATTTTGCTGGTCGTTGAGGTTGCTGATAGTTCTCTTGAGTATGACCGAACTACAAAGTTACCCATTTACGCTCAGGCAGGCATTCCTGAAATTTGGATTATCAATTTGAAGGATGGAGGTCTCGAGGTTTACCGTGAACCTAAGCAGGGTCGTTATGGGCAGCTCATCACCTATAGGAAAGGTGATGAGGTTGCACCGCTAAAGTTTGCGAGGGATGAGGTTGACTGGTGGAGTTAGAAGAGTTCTATTCGTTGACGACGAACTTTGCATCAAGGTGTTTTAACTGACCGTCTGCCCGACGGTGCAATATTCCAGACACAGTAACTTTAGCCCCTAATGCCAATTTCATATCATTTACAAGCTCGTGTTCGTCCTTATCGAATCTCAAATCTATGCTTTTTTTCTCCCAATCTTCAATATCAATTAGCTTAGCTCTTCCTCCTATATCAACTGCTTTCAGCAGACCGTCTAGGCGTATACTTTCTCCACTATCCACCTCTGCTAAAGCATCCAAATAGAGCTTTTGTGTTCTTGTCCTAGTTTCAGAGAACAGGCGGACGGGTCTACCTATTTTTTTTGTCACCTCACGACCTGAAAATTCTACTTCTCTGTTTTTTTCACCTTTATTGGGTAAGATTTTTTCAAGATGTCTTAAGGTAGTAGCTCGAACGGCTGTGTCGCTCAGTGACCCAGGTGGCTCTGCGTTTTCGTCGTCATCTGTTATCCATAGGGCAGCGTCAACGAGTAATTCTACAGCGCTTTGAACAAATCTTTGCTCTGTCTCCTCCGGAAAAAGCCCTTCTTGCGGTGCTTCAAGCGCAACAACCAAGCTACCAGAACCAATGTATGCAACTCTAGGTTCGCTAGTAAATAAGTTTTGGGGTCTGCGAACACCTTCCATTTTTCTTAAGCTATCTACTAAACCTGACGCGCCACGCTTTACTCTGTCAATTGTATTTGCAAATAAAGTAATAGGAGTCTCACCATATTCCATACCCTTACCGGCAAACCTTATTGCAAGCTGAGGAACTGGAATTTCCGTATCTGACCAAGCATATACATCTGTGCTGGAGATCGTTTTCCTCAAGGCTGGATTATGTATTAAATCGTAAAGTTCTTCTGCTACATCAGGACTGAGCAAGAATCTTCCAGATATTTCGTCATATAGATATGGAACATTGTGAACAACAACGGAACGACCATCAACAAAGTCGGTGTAACTTTGCCGAACGATCTTAAGACCGTCGTCTCTTATGGTCTCCATCATGTGCGAGTCCTTCGCTTACTAAATCCATCATAGAATGTGGCTTCATTAGGTTCATACACTGTAACAACATAATGCTTATGCTTATCACGCCGTAACTCTTCGGTCACTTTGACGTGCAACGGCCTTCCGCCAGAAGTTTCACCATTAAACAATACGCCAGGCACCCTATTCTTTTTTGTGTCTACTGCATCATATTCAATTGGCGCACCATTAAGGACAATATGAGGTATATCTCTAGGACTGACATTTCTTTGATTCATTCGTTCAAATGCGTGTATATCAATCTCATACTGCCTTGATTGAAAAGCTTTATAGATTCTTGCCAACAAATCATTTGGACATTTGGGCACCCGAGATATGTCATAAGGATGCTGCGGGTTTAGGTCTTCCACCTAAGCTCTCTTCTCTCAAAGCTTGCACTTTTTGCCGATTACGTATGATTGATTAATATATCATCGCCAAAATTAATTTGCGAGGAAAATATCACGTTTCTACAAAGAGTTTCTATCTCAAAATTAAATTTGTTGATTTCATAGAGGGTAAGATGATCTCTTACAATTCACTAGGAGGCTCATGAAACACTATCAAATCGCCAACACCGACCTTTCGGTCAGCCGTATCGCCTACGGCAGCATGGGGTTAGGCAAAAACTGGGATCAAACACCCCTTTCCGACGACCTGAAAAATAAGGCGAATGACCTCGTCAAAGCAGCCTATGAACACGGTGTCAACCACATTGACCTGGCTGATATTTACGCTTGGGGAAAGTCAGACGCAGCGGTAGGCTACGCCCTCGAGCAAGACCCCGGCCTGCGCGAAAAACTTGTCTTGCAGGCAAAAGCAGGCATTATCATCGGAGCGAACCCCGACTTTGGTCAACCCTCGCGCTATGACTACAGCTATGAGCACTTGACCGAAGGGGTTGCAGGTACTTTAGAGCGGTTAGGTACAGATTACGTCGATATTTTAGCCTTTCACCGACCCGACCCACTCGTCGATTTAGATGAAGTGGCTAGAGCCGCCGAATATTTGAGCAAGCAGGGGATGGTGCGCTATTTTGGCGTGAGCAACCACAGCCCCTTGCAAATCGAATTGCTCAAAAAAGCGCTGGGTGTACCGCTGGTGGTGAATCAACTCGAGCTTAGCCTCCCGCACCATCACTTGATCAGCCGGGGCATATTGGTAAACCAGACTGCCGCAACTTTTGTTAATGCTGAGGAAACGCTCGAGTATTGCCGCCTGAATGACATCACGATTCAGGCATGGTCACCTGTCGCAGGGGGCAAGTTGTTCAAAACAGGGGCCGATACGCCTGAGAATGTCAAGGCTACACAAAAATTACTAACAGAACTTGCAGAGGAAAAAGAAACGACGCAAGAGGCTATTGCCTTAGGCTGGCTTTTGCGTCACCCAGCGGGTATTCAGCCGATTGTCGGCACAACCAATCTCGAGCGCCTAGCTGATTCGGTTAAAGCGGATGAGGTTGAATTGAGCCGCAAGGAGTGGTACAGGCTTCTCGAGGCTGCGCGGGGAACCAAAGTCCCTTGAGCCAGAAAGAGGGGAAAGAACTCAAAAGCCGTGCGATGGCGCTCAACCCTCACTTTGCCTATGTGCCCGAGGCTGACCGCTATATTTTGAGCAAGGGCACGCCAAGCTATAAATTCAACGTTATTGGTACGGGCGTCAACGGGCAAGAGCATATTCGCGTTACGGAACTCGAGGGTCGCGCCCAAATGCACGGCGTTTATGACCCCAACCCTGGCAGTGTCGCAGCGGCGCAGCGCGAGTACAGCCGCTTTGCACCGGGGCACGAACTTCACGTTTACGATTCGCTCGAGGCGTGCTGCAACGACCCCGAGGTCGACGGGCTGCTTATCTGCACGCCGAACTATACGCATTTAGAGGTTGTAAAGGTAGCGGCAAAGTCGGGTAAGCATATTCTGCTCGAGAAGCCCATTGCGACCACTATTAAAGATGCGTTTGAAATTCAGCAACTTGCCGATAGCTATGAGGGCGTTTTTCAAATCGGTTTACAGTACCGCTACAAAGCCATCTATTCAGAGGCTATTCACGAGGTGTTCGAGCGCAAGAGTATTGGCGAGGTCAAAACGATTTCGATACTCGAGCACCGCCTTCCTTTCCTGGACAAGGTCGGGCAGTGGAATAAGTTTTCTAAATACTCAGGCGATACTCTTGTTGAAAAATGCTGCCACTACTTCGATTTGATGAACCTCTTCGCCGGAGCGCGGCCTCAAAGCGTGTTTGCCACGGGCTCCCAAGCGGTGAACTTTAAAGACTTCGAATACGATGGTGATACCTCAGATATTTTGGATAATGCGATGGTGATTGTGAGCTATGAGAACGGCGTTCAGGCTAGCTTTAACCTCTGCATGTTTGCGCCCATGTTTTACGAAGAACTGACACTCTGTGGCGACGGAGGCCGCTTAAAAGTGTGGGAAAATGAAGACTTTCTGCCGCAATCGGGTTCGGGAACCTATTTAGAGGTTTTACACGGCGATGATAAACCCTCGCGCCGCACCACACCGCACTATCCGGCGATTATCGAGGCGACGGGTCATCACGGCGCGACGTATTACGAACATGTACAATTTGTAAATAAGATTGAAGGTAAAGAGAGTACGGCAGCTACTGCGAATGAGGGCCTTTGGTCAATTATTGTCGCCGCTGCCGCGCAGGTCTCCATTAAGAAAGGGAGTCCTATTAGCATAAATGATTTTTTAACTGAGGAAGGTCTTGAGCTTTGAAAGTAAGAGGTATTAAACCCGAAGGTAATCATATACGCCTAATGTTCCTTCTCAAGCAGCCTCCAACTTTGTCATTTCGACTGGAGCGAAGCGCAAGGAGAAATCTTGTACCTCACGCCCTTACTCGTTTTAAGATATCTCTCTGCGTTCCACTGCGCTACACTTCGTTCGATATGACAGAGGTGTTAACCCTATGGTAGAAGTCCGCTCCCCCCATTTAAAAGGCGCAGAAATTGCCTGGTTTGCGCCGCTATGCAACGACGATTATGAGTTTTTAGGTGTTCCCGAGGATCATCTCAAGTCCACTTTTAAGCACTGCTCTGAGATTTTGCTCGAGGCTGATAAACTCGGCTACCGCAACATCCTCTGTCCCTCGTCGTATCAGGTTGGTCAGGATACTTTGACCTTTGCAGCAGGCGTCGCGCCTATGACTAAAAACATAAACCTGCTCACAGCCGTGCGCTGCGGTGAAGTCAATCCGCCAATGTTGGCGCGGACCATCGCCACGCTCGACCACATGTTGCAGGGCCGCTTAACCGTCAATATTATCTCATCGAACTTACCTGGGGAAGATTTAGATTCAGCGGCGCGTTACAGGCGTTCTCGAGAAGTCATCGAAATCTTAAAGCAAGCCTGGACACAGGATTTTATTGACTTTAAGGGCGAGTTCTACCAAATTGACCTTAAAACCACCGACCCCGTTAAACCCTATCAGCAAAACGGTGGACCCCTTCTTTACTTTGGTGGCTATTCACCAGATGGTAAAGACCTCTGCGCCGAGCACTGCGATGTGTACTTAATGTGGCCCGATACTGAGGAGAATTTACGCGGACATATGGAAGATTTAAGCGCAAGGGCTAAAGCTTATGGGCGCAAACTCGACTATGGCTTACGCGTTCACATGATTGTGCGCGAAACTGAAAAAGAGGCCAGGGAAGCAGCCGACAGGCTTGTGTCTAAGCTCGAGGATGAGCGCGGCAGCGAAATTAAGAACCGCGCGCTAGACGCAAAAACTTTTGGTGTTGCTTTGCAAACAGAGGCCAGGGAAAAGTCTGACAATGAAGGTTATATCGAGCCGCATTTGTGGACAGGTGTAGGCCGGGCGCGTTCGGGTTGCGGTATGGCGCTTGTCGGTAGTCCCGAGCAAATTTTAGATAAATTACAGCGCTACCGCGACATGGGCATTCGCGCCTTTATTTTTTCGGGCTACCCACATTTGGATGAGTGTCGGCGTTTTGGTGAACTCGTGTTGCCTCATTTGGAGACCGTTTCGTTGCCGAAAGAGCAGGGGCGAATACCAAGTGAACCACCCTCGACACCCTTGGCAGCGGGGGTTAGGCAGTAACTACGCCGCTTAAAACCTTCATGAAACATTTCAGAATTCCCCTAAGGCGTTCAAACGGTTTACAATGGAGCCACACATATCAAGCTTTTAAAGTGCTGCCAAACTTCACCTGGCAGCGCGTGGGCTTGTCGGTGTTGTTTAGAAAGGAGGCAAGCTAAGTTTTAAGTTTCGTTTTAGATATACCTTTCAAAACTGATAACTTAAAACTGACAATTGATAACCTCTCGCAAAAAGGCGAGATAAAAGGAAAACAGCTATACATTTAAACTACCTATCAGGAGGTTACATGAAAGTCAAAGCATTACTTTTTAGCTTAGTTGCAGGTTTGTTACTTGCTTCTAGCGCGTTAGCACAAACCGAAATTCGCTTTATGTGGTACGACGATGGCCCACAAAGCGAAACGCTTATTCCATTGATTGACGTCTTCAATGAAGCTAATGACGATATTAATGTCATTGTTGATGTTGTTCCTTACGCAACGATTAGAGATAATTTGCAAGTCCTTTTAGAGTCCGGCGAAGGCCCTGACCTTGCTAAAGTCACCAACTTAGGTGGTTTGTCTGAATATTACTTAGACCTGACACCTCATGTTGATGCTGAATATTTCCAGACGAACTTTGGTCCTTACCTCGAGTGGTTAGACCCCAACGGTACGGGCGCTATCAATGGCGCACACTTTGAACTAACGGTTACAGGTCCTTATATCAATAGAACCTACTTCGAGCAAGCTGGTGTAGAGGTCCCTGGTGAGGGTGCAACCTGGGATGACTGGGCAGCCGCAAGCCGTAAAGTTGCTGAGGCTATTAGTGGTGACGGTCTTGAAGTTTGGCCTATGGCAATGGACCGCAGCGGTCACCGGGTGGCCGGTCCTGCTATCAGCCAGGGTGCCGCTTATTTTGATGCCGACGGTAACCCTGCTATTGCAGATGATGGCTTTAAAGACATGATGCAAAAAATGATCACCTGGCACGAAGACGGCACTATGTATCCTGACGTTTGGGTTGGTGTAGGTGGCGACACCTACGCGTCTGGCGCTGACGCCTTTATCAACGGCGAGCTTGCTTTCTTAATGAGTGGTAGCTGGCAGCTTGGTAACTTCAATAACTCCATTGGTGACGACTTTGACTGGTTAGCCATTCCTAACCCCTGTGGTCCTGGTGGCTGCTCTGGTATGCCTGGCGGCGCCGCCGTCGTTGGTTTTGCTGACACCGAGCATCCAGAAGAAGTCGCTAGACTTATTGATTACTTAGCAAGCGAAGAGGTCTACCGCGAGTACACTGCAAATGTATTCTCGATTCCTGCACATATTGGTATTGCTAATGCTGGCGTTGACTACAACACTGACAGCGAAAACCTAAATGCTTCACTGGGCGGTTTTGTTGCTAACGTGCCTGAGTTAAGCCCTGTTGCCTTTGCGCTTCAAGGCTATGGTAAAAATGGCGCCATTTTTGGTGCGACTGCCGAGCGCTTGGGTCAAGCTCTTACAGGTGAACTAAGCCTGGATGAAGCTATCGACAGAATGGTTGCAGATATCGAAGAAGAGATTAATCAGTAACTTGAGCTAATTGGTACTTCAGTTAGTTCAGCTTGTAAGACTAACTGAAGTACTACATTATTTTATGAGTCAAGAACCTGTAAAATCAGCTAAAAACCCGGTAGTCGACTTTTTTGGCCTTATCATCACTAAAGCTATGGGGGCGCTGGATGTCATCTTTGGCCCTTTACAAAATCTTATTGGCATTAAAGGCATGGCGTATTTCTTTGTGCTGCCCAACTTACTTATTTTTAGTATTTTTGTTTTATTTCCTGTTGCCCTCAATTTTTATTATGCCTTTACAGGCGGCACCAATATTTTCTTGAGCGACCGACCCTTTGTCGGTGGCGAAAACTTTGCCCAGCTCTTTGACTGTGAGAACTTTACAGATCCAAACACTTGTAATCAAGATATTTTCTGGCGCGCTGTTTTTAACACTGCAAAGTTTGTCGTTTTGCAAGTTGGTTTTATGGTTTTCTTTGCTTTGATTACGGCGCTGGCCCTTAACCGAAATATTGTCGCTAAAGGCTTTTTTAGAAGTGTATTTTTCTACCCGGTACTTTTGTCACCGGTTGTGGTTGCGCTTATCTGGAAGTGGATATTACAACGCAACGGCCTTTTGAACGCCTTCCTGGTTGCTTTAGGGGGTGATAAAATACCTTTTTTACTCGAGCCTAATTGGGCATTCTTCTGGATTATTTTTATTAGTGTTTGGGCGCACATGGGTTTTTACACCCTCATTTTATTAGCAGGTCTTCAGGCTATTCCTAAGAACTTATACGAAGCAGGCAATATTGATGGTACGAACGCATTTCAAGCATTTAGACATATCACCTTGCCGCTACTTATGCCCACCATGCTTGTTGTTATGGTGCTTTCACTTATTCGCGCAGTGCAAACCTTTGATGAGGTTTTTGCTTTTACAGGCGGCGGCCCCGGCACCGCAACCTTGCTCATGGTGCAATATATTTATCAAACAGGCTTTGCCACGCAGATTCAGCGCTTCGGGCTGGCAGCGTCTGCGTCTGTACTCTTGGGTTCTGTCCTGCTTGTTTTTACCCTGCTTCAGCTTTATCTAGGGAGACGTTCTGATGCTGTATAACGAAGAAAGAAGGCGCTGTTTATGAGCGCCGCACGTACCTTCCTCTCCCGTCGTCGTGGTCACAAAGGGCGTTTCGACTGGTCAGATGTTCTCACCTACGCTTACCTCATAGCAGGCGTACTGATTATGTTTTCTCCTGTCATCTGGACGGTGGCATCCTCCTTTAAAACAAAAGCGGCTCTCACAGAGTTTCCGCCAACCTTTTTACCCCTGGCACAAGTCGAATTAGAGGTTGAGGGTTTTGACGACCCCTTACCCCTTTACGAAGTGGCTATGGAAGATGGCGTGGTGCGTCAACTCGTGCAAGTAAGGCGAGTAGGTATCGAAGCACAAATGATCGACCCTGCAAGTCCAGACGACATCATTAAAGTCAAAATTGCGCAGAGGAAACCCGTTCGCAAGGTTCAACTTGCCTGGAATAACTATGTCGAGCCTTTACGAAGCTTTAAATTTATAACCTATTTTCGTAATAGCATCATCGTTACAGTCGTTGCGACTATCATCACCCTGATTATTAACAGCATGGCAGCATTTGCTCTAAGCAAGTACGAGTTTAGAGGGCGAAATTTGATTTTCGTCATTATTATCAGCACGCTAATGATTCCTATATCGGTGATTCTCGTGCCTGTTTTTCTGGTACTTCTCAATTTTGGCTGGATTAACAGTTTATGGGGCGTCATCATCCCTGGCGCAGCAACGCCAACGGGCGTCTTCTTACTAAGACAATATATGCTCACCATTCCTGATGATTTAATGGCCTCGGCACGTATTGATGGCGCTAGTGAATGGCGCATTTACTGGCAGATTGTTTTGCCGTTGGCCGCGCCCGCCCTGGCCGTGCTGGCTATTTTTTCGGTCATGTGGCGCTGGAATGACTTTTTATGGCCTTTCCTCGTGCTAACGCAAAGTGAACTGTTTACGCTTCAAGTTGGGTTAAACGCTTTTCAGGGTGAATTAGATACGCAGTGGCACTTCATCTTGGCGATGACCGTGCTCACACTTCTTCCTATTACGGTTGTTTTTGCTTTTCTACAGCGGTTTATTACCACGGGTGTTGCAAGTACAGGTATCAAATAAAAACTACAACCATTTCTCTATGAAGGCAATGACCTCGAGACGCATTTCGGCAGTCTCGAGATGCCCCACATCATAGGTTTTAAGCTGCCAGGCATTGCTTGCTCCCAAATCAGCATAGACTTGTTTTAGTTCTTTATCAATCCGCTCGAGTCCCGGAACAGGCGTAAGAACATCTTGCAACCCTGCCAAGCTCAGATGAGGACGCGGCCCAATCAGCGCGTTAATCTCTGCGCTTGTAAAGTGCTTGAGCAGTGACGGTACATAGTAGTAGATGCTGTGATGATCAAGGTTGCCAGAGGTAATCAGCGCATCAAAATCGGTTAGGCAGCACAGGTCGATACAAACTTTAATGCGTGTATCAAGCGCCGCTAGCCACCAGGCCATCGTACTACCCATTGACAGCCCCAATGTAGCGACGCGGCTGTCGTCAACATCAGCTCGAGACTCAAGATAATCCAGAGCTTTGATGCTGTCATAAACCATCATGCCCCAGAGCACCTGCCCGCGCCACAGCATTTCTTTAAATATTACCGACTCCGAGCGGTGAGACCTTTCGCCAAAGCACCAGGTATCTATACATAAAACTGCGTAACCCAAAGACGTCAAAACCTCGGCGTAGGGCGGTGACTGCAAAGAGGGCCTGCCTTCTAGAAGCTCATCTTTGCCGAGGGCGTAGTTACCGCCGTGGGCGTGGTTGTAAAGAATGCAGGGCAAGGGCTCAGTTTGGCCTTTAGGCTTTATGAAATAAGCAGGGACACTTTCACTGCCGTTTAGGTCAAGCTCGAACCTCTCTATAAGATACTTTTCGGCCTCGTGCGTAGAAATTAACCTCGCTGACACGTCACGATCTCGTGGCGGTAGGTCACCCAGTAAACTGTAAAGCTCTTGTCGCCTCTCTACTGCATCTTGTTCCATACTCATCCTCTACAAAACCACAATTTTAGTCCCAAGTCATCATATCTTCCCGGCCCCGCAAGATAAACTACTAAACCATGAACCCTTACCGAATAGTTGCGCCTGCGAAAAATGAAATCGACCTCGAGCCTTTTGAGCTTCCTCAGTTAGCCACAAATGAGGTTTTGCTCGAGACGCTTTACACCACTATTTCTCCCGGAACCGAGCTAGCCTGGTTGCAGCACCAAGCCTCGACGCCCGGTGTGTATCCCTGGTATCCGGGTTATTCAGGCTGCGGCAAGGTTATTGACAAAGGTGATGGGGTGAGCACGCTCGAGCTTGGAAAAATTGTCGCCTGCAATATGCCGCACAGCTCTCACATTGTAATGGCAGAGAAAGCCTGTCACCCACTAGATGACAGGCAAAACCCGCTGGATGCCTCAGCTTTTCGTCTGGGCTCGATTGCCTTACAAGGTATTCACAAAGCGCAAATCAAATTGGGTGAAAGCGTCGCTGTTTTGGGGCTTGGGCCTATTGGTTTGTTAGCCGCGCAGCTTGCGGTGGCGTCGGGCGCTTTTGTCGAGGGGATTGACTTACTCGCTTGGCGGCGCGACTTAGGTTTAGCGTGCGGTCTTGGTACCGTTTCGGCTAAAGCCACGCCCGATTCGTTTGACGTTGTACTCGAGGTAACAGGCGTACCGCCCGTTATCGGAACAGCTTTTGAGCTTGCTAAAGAACGGGGGCGGGTTGTTCTATTGGGGTCACCCAGAGGCTTGAGTGACGGCGTCGACTTTTATGGGCAAGTCCACCGCAAAGGGATTAGCATCGTCGGGGCGCACGAGCGTAACCGCGCCCAAGATGCTGAACTGCTCGAGCAAACCCACCTCAAAGATGAAGCTACATTTTTAAACCTATTAGCCGCAGACCGCGTAAAAATGGCTCCTCTTATCAGCGAGGTTGTTTCACCTAAAAGTGCTGCCGCGACCTACAAACGTTTGGCAGAGCGCGAAGATGGCCTGTTTCTAGCAGCCTTCGACTGGCAAAAAGAAAGGTAGGCAACTTTAACAGTTCGCCTACCTATTTCTTGACTGTTAGTAGAAGTTAAGAGCCGAAGAAAATACCTATTTCGCGCTCCGCGGTTTCGGGCGCGTCTGAGCCGTGCGCGACATTTTCGTCTATCGTGCTGGCAAAGTCGCCGCGAATGGTGCCCAGGGCTGCATCAGCGGGATTGGTTGCGCCCATCATTTTGCGCCACTCGGCAATCGCATTTTCGCCCTCGACAATCATCGCTACGACGGGACCGCTCGTAATAAACTCCACGAGGTTATCGAAAAAGGGTTTGCCTTTGTGTTCGCCGTAGTGCTTTTCAGCGGTCTCGCGCGGAATTTGCATTAGCTTCATCTCTTTAATCACAAAGCCTTTGCGCTCGAGTCTAGAAATAACTTCACCGACCAGATGGCGTTTAACCCCGTCTGGTTTGACCATTGCAAATGTTTGTTCTAGTGCCATAAGCTCAAAGTTTAGCACAGTGCTTAGCACAGGTTGTGTTTAGGGCAGTTTGTCTTTAAGGCTTAGTCTCTACATTAGCTCGCATGCTCGAGGGGTGAAAGGCGCAGCGGTAACCGTCAAGCTCACCGGCAAGTTCTCTTGTCAGAGTAAAGCTAAACCCATCCTCACGCTCGACAAAATCCACCTCGGGGTCCTCCGTAAAGGTTTCGTTGCCAACGCCATCTAGTTGTGAAAACAGCACTTCGTCTTCCCCTGGCACCCCTCCCTGAGCGAGAAACTCTAGCGGATGACTGTCGTTCACCCTGTTGACGATGCGGTAGCGGTTCCCTACCGTCAGGGTTAAAACTGGGTCTTTCGCACCGTTCTCAGCAACGCCATCTTCACCTTCAACAGATTCTAAAATATAGTCTTGGGCGTCCACGGCAGTGAACGTCAAAATGACGCTCTGCACCGGTTCTGGGCTAAAGACGTTTATAGTCAGCTCGAGTGCTACGGTTTCCCCCTCAGCTTGACTTGCGGAAAAGCGGTAAGTGGTTGTGGTTTCGGGGCTAAACGTCGCGTCATCGTCACAGTCAACCGTCTGGGGCTCGTCAGCTTCGCCAGAAGTGGGAATAGCCTCGAGCTGACAGTCCGTGGCGTTAAGCGCTTTCCAGGCCAAGCGAACCGATTCACCCACGGCAATCTGCGTATCTCCGTCCTCGACGCGGAAATACTCGATGCTGACGCCCTCTGGTACAGGGTCGGTCACAACAACGATTTCTAAGTCTTGGGTCACGGCCTCAGCGCCCTCTTGCAACGCCGAGAAGCGGTACGTCGTCGTTACTTGGGGAGAATACGTTCCCTCACCTTCGCAAGCGACGCTCTGCGCCTCGCTATCCTCATCATCTAGCGCCTCGATAGAGCATTCGTTCGTCCCAAGCGCTTTCCAACTGAGGGCGATGGAGCCCCCCTTTTCAAGGCTAGCCTCCCCTTCTGTGGGGCGAAAGAATTCTATTGAAACCTCGTCGTTCGTATCAGGGCTCGAGGGTTGGCAGGCGGCGAGGCCAAGCAGGGTGAAAAGAACAAGCAGGGTGTATTTCATGATGTCTCCTTTTAGATAGTTTGAGTAGATGATTTAACTAGATAGTTTGGGCGATTTGCTCGAGTTGATTCAAATGGTTGAGGTCGTGACCAGCTAGAAACCTCACCATCATATCGACGGTCTCAATCCCTTCGAAGGGATAGTCGACGCGGCTTGTCCAGTCGTCCAGGTCGAAGGTTGTAAAGAGGGCTAAATTCCAGGCACGCAGGGCGCGGAAAGTCTCGACTGAAAGTGAGGGTTGCAGGCGCTCGTAACGTTTTGCCCAGATATCCTGGTCAAAGGATTGAGGGCGGTGGTTTTCTTCGGCAATGGCTTGTCGGAACCGGAAGCCTAGTCCCAGCTCAACATCAGCTAGGTGCGCCAATATTTCTTGCGCCGTCCATTTACCAGGCGCGTAACTGCGCTCGAAATCTGTTTCAAAAAAGGAGTTCAGGTAAGTCTCGAGCCGCAAAGGGGTAGCCTCGAGGACTTGTATAGGGTCATTGTCGCCAAGGGTGGCAAAAATACGCTCGACATAGGGGTGCATTCCTTTACTTTACACAACCTGTGCCGAAAGCTAAGTTTGCTGTTTGAGAGCAGGTAAAAGAAAGGTGTCAGTTCTTGGTTGTCAGTTCGCAGTAGAAAAGCCTTTAAACTTAAAACTGATGACTTATGACTAAAAACTCATTAGCTCGAGACTTTTAATCCTGAATCTTCAGGCTTCAATCGCCTTCAATCATCAAATGTTATGTGGTCAAAGACATCGGGCTCGAGAATCTGTTGAAATTCAGCGTCTACAAGCTCTTTTTCTTGTTCGGCTTCAAGTTCATGCGCTTTTAACTGCTGAGCCTTGGCTTGCCTTGCCTCTTCTTTAAGCGCCTCTTCAAGCAAAAACTGCTCGGCCTGCATGTTAGTCAGCGGTTTAGAAAACAAAAACCCTTGAGCATAGTCACAGCCAAGCTCACGCAAATAGTCGTACTGCATTTTCGTCTCGACACCTTCGGCGATAATGGTCTTACCTAGCTTATGCGCTAGGGCGCAAATCGCCTCGACAATCACCTGGTTACTTTCGCTGAGCAGAGTGTCACCAGGCAAACTAATAAAGGAGCGGTCAATTTTCAAACTCTGAATCGGCAGTTGTTGCAAGTAAGATAGCGAGGAATGGCCCGTGCCAAAATCATCAAGAACAGTCTCAACGCCTAATCTACGCAGTTTTTGAAGAGTTTTCGCCGCCACCGTCAGGTCTTTCATAAGCAGACTTTCCGTAATTTCAATTTCCAAGTATTCGGGTGCTAGGCTACTATCCTTAAGGGCTTTCGCCACGATATCGACAAAATCTTTTTGGGCAAACTGCAAGGCTGAGACGTTCACCGCAATTTGTACGGGTGCAAACCCCGAGCGCTGCCACGACACGGCCTGTAAACAGGCTTCACGCAGTAGCCAGTGACCAATCGGAATAATCAGCCCCGCTTCTTCCGCTAAGGGAATAAGTTCGCTCGGCTTAATCTCACCTAGTGTAGGGTGTTCCCAGCGCAACAGCACTTCAAAGCCAATGAGCTTACCCGACAGCATATCTAACTGAGGTTGATAATGAATTTTGAGCTGATTATCCCCTAGGGCTAAGCGCAGGGAGTGCTCGAGTTCCAAACGCCGCGACTGATACTCTTGAACCTGTTTGGTCGAGAAGGTATAAGCATTCTTACCTGCCGCTTTCGTTTGATACATAGCGGTATCCGCATTACGCGTAAGCGTTTCGACGTCTTCACCATCGTTTGGAAAAATACTGATACCCACACTCGCACTCACATTTAAGACTTTGCCCCGAATGTCAAACGGCGAACCGAGAACTTTCACGAGTTCAGATGCCACTGTCGCCGCTGAGCGCGTGTCTTTTAACCCTTTTAAAGCAAGGATGAATTCGTCGCCGCCCAAGCGTGCAGCCAAATCATCCTGACGAATGCTGTTTTTCAAACATGCAGCGACTTCTTTGAGAAGTTCGTCACCTATTTCATGACCATAGGTATCGTTCACAAATTTGAAGCGGTCTAAATCAATAAAGAGCAGGGCCAAGCGTTCACCTGTTTCTTTGGCCTCTTTAATAGCCTTGTCAAACCGGCTTTCAAAAGTAGCCCTAGTCAAAAGTCCGGTAAGTTCATCAAATTGAGCCCGCTGAGTAAGCTGCTTTTGTGCCGTTAGTTGCCGCTGGACATGACCAAAATAACCAAAGCTAAAGCCGAGAAGGCTGTGTATGACTAAGCTGGATACGTCGCTAAGGGCGAGCCTTAAAGCCTTGAAAGAGGGGAGTGCTTCCGCGGCATTAGGCGTCAAACCCAGAGCAAGAAAGCCTGTCAAGAGTCCAGCCCATCTTCCCCAAAACCACGCTGTAGCAATAACAGGTATTAAAACGAGTTCAGCCAAATGAGACGCAAGGGCATCTTGTAAGAATACAAAGGAGTATGCGTACCCAGCCCATATGATTAGGGTCGTCAGTATTTTGGCCCACCATTTCACGCTCTACAGTTTATGATAGCGGCAATGACAGGATTCTTATTTTGAAGCTGACATTTAGGCTCGAGCAACCCTTGTGAACTCGGCAAAGAATAAGTTTCAGACTCAAAAAGTAGTTTGGAAGCCAGGGTCTAAGCGTCGAATGCCATTTTCTATAGCAGCACTGAAACGTTCGGCATCTTGAGGCGGCTTGTCACGAAAAGAGAGTTGAAAATAAAGACTTCTCAAAAATGCCCTGACGTTGCAATAAGCAGCGTGCTGCTCAGCGGGAAGTTCAACAATAGCAAGATAGGTGTTTCCGGCATTTCGCAGCGTAACCAACTGCGTTACCCAGCCCTCGAAAAAACCAGGCGTGATAAGACCTTGTTTGAGCGTCGCCAGGGTCACATAAGCCAGTCGCTCATCCTCGAGAAACTCAAAAATGTGTTTTCCTGTATTATGCAGTTTAGCGCCGATAGCTTGCAAAATTTCTTCGTGGTGACGCGGCTCAAGTGCGTCCGTTTGCACGAGTTTCCAAAAGTTATCTGCGATGTGAGGAACGGCGTAAGCCCACCCCTTCTCCTCAACCACCGCGCGGTAATCTTGTTCACAGCTTAGCTGATGAATGACCACTCGGTGAATTTTTAGAAACTCACTCTTTATAAAGAAAGGGTCCCGCAGATGATGGTGCAACAGTTCCAAGAGTAAAAGTGCATAATAGGAACGAACGAAAACGCTGTCCCCGCCTACGCTGCCAAGCTCAAACCTCATGCCCTCGAAACTTTTCTCCAGTAAAATACCGTTTAACCAGTCTTTAGGAAATTTGTGGGACTCGAGCCAGTTGTTAAAGACGCTTAGCGCATCGTCCCGTTGCTTTGCATCGGGGCTGCCCAAGCTCGTTAATAGTTTAGGTAAAACTGCTTCTAAGGTCTCACCGTCAGGCAAGCTGAAGTTGGCGTTGATAATTTTGTTGGCTAAAGTTGACACGTCTAAAAGTTTAACGCACTCGTAACTACTCTCAGCAGGCAATAAAAAAACACCCCAAAGGGTGCTTTTTAAAACATCGAAAAAATCCAGTTTGCAAGACTCTGTTATTAATGACTCCTTAGAAAGGAGGTGATCCAACCGCACCTTCCGGTACAGTTACCTTGTTACGACTTAACCCCAGTCACGAGCCACACCTTAAACACACGTCCCATTAGCGGGACTATACGTCTTCGGGTGCAACTTGCTCCCATGGTTTGACGGGCGGTGTGTACAAGACCCGGGAACGTATTCACCGCAGCATTGCTGATCTGCGATTACTAGCGATTCCAACTTCATGTAGTCGAGTTGCAGACTACAATCTGAACTGGGACCGGCTTTATGCGATTAGCGCCTTCTCGCGAAGTGGCAACGCATTGTACCGGCCATTGTAGCACGTGTGTAGCCCAGGTCGTAAGGACCATGCTGACTAGACGTCATCCACGCCTTCCTCCTGCTTTCACAGGCAGTCTTACTAGAGTTCCCAGCTTTACCTGATGGCAACTAGTAACGTGGGTTGCGCTCGTTGCGGGACTTAACCCAACATCTCACGACACGAGCTGACGACAGCCATGCAGCACCTGTCACTGAGTTCCCCGAAGGGCACCGATCTATTTCTAGAAAGTTCTCAGGATGTCAAGACCTGGTAAGGTTCTTCGCGTTGCTTCGAATTAAACCACATGCTCCACCGCTTGTGCGGGTCCCCGTCAATTCCTTTGAGTTTCAACCTTGCGGTCGTACTTCCCAGGCGGCATACTTAACGCGTTTGCTCCGGCGCCAACCCCAACGGGCTGACACCAAGTATGCATCGTTTAGGGTGTGGACTACCCGGGTATCTAATCCGGTTTGCTCCCCACACTTTCGCACCTCAGCGTCACTATCTGTCCAGAAAGCTGCCTTCGCAATGGGTATTCCTACCAGTATCTACGCATTTCACCGCTACACTGGTAATTCTACTTTCCTCTCCAGAAGTCAAGCTTATCAGTATCCAACGCCGTATCGAGGTTGAGCCTCGGTCTTTAACATCGGACTTAATAAACCGCCTACGTGCCCTTTACGCCCAGTGATTCCGGATAACGCTCGCACCCTCCGTATTACCGCGGCTGCTGGCACGGAGTTAGCCGGTGCTATTACCCAGGTACCGTCATTATCGTCCCTGGTTCAGAGGTTTACAACCCTAGGGCCGTCATCCCTCATGCAGTGTCGCTCCATCAGGCTTGCGCCCATTGTGGAAGATTCCTAACTGCTGCCTCCCGTAGGAGTCGGGTCCGTGTCTCAGTACCCCTGTGGCCGGTCACCCTCTCAGGTCGGCTATACGTCGTCGCCTTGGTAGGCCTTTACCCCACCAACTAGCTGATGTACCGCGGGCTCATCCTGAAGCGATAAATCTTTACTCAAGTCACAAAAGACAGGAGCACATACGGAATTAGCAGCAGTTTCCCACTGTTATGCCGTACTTCAGGGCAGATCACCCACGTGTTACTCACCCGTTCGCCACTAAGCGCATCAAAGTAAACTTCAAATTGCTTCGTTCGACTTGCATGTCTAAGGCACACTGCCAGCGTTCATCCTGAGCCAGGATCAAACTCTCCAAAACAAAAACTTTCAAGGTATTATCTATGATTTTACTCGCAGATAAACCTGTCAGTTTAAAAATTAGAGTTCAATAGACTCTTGCCAAAATTAAGGTTTTTGGCTAACCATTTTTTCGATTATTAATCGGAATCAACAGGTTCTTTGCAAACTGGATTTTCAATGTTCTCGCGCATTTCGTCGAGGTATTACCTCTTTCAAGCGCAAAAGTAAGTATATACCTACGGACGAAGGTATGTCAACCCCCAGGTTACATTTGATTGCAAAATAAGCTCGAGTAAAGCCAAAAGTGCGTCACGGACGCACTTTGAGAAATAGATAGGATTAAGATATGGGCCACGAAGAAGAAAGTTTTTGGGGTTACCTCTGATGTTGTATGAAACGCTCAATCAACTGAAGGAAAACTTATCAGCGCGCCAGACTCTCTAGCGAACGATGTCCCCGCCATCTTCCTCGAGTAAAACCTCTAATTCAGACCTATTGGTGACGGGCTGATCACCGTACTGACTTAGTGACAGAGCTGCAAGAAGTGCACCGTACTCGAGGCCTTTTCTAAATTCACCTTGTAAATAGCCGTGCAATACACCTGCGACCATCGCGTCACCTGCACCGATGCGGTCCAAAATAACGACGTCACGGGCGGGCACGTGCCAGTACTTGCCGCCCTGCCAGCTCATCAAACCTTCGTGCGACATGCTCATAACAACGGTATGTGCACCGCTCAGCTCAGCAAGTTGCGTAACGATTTCTTTGGGGCTACCCGTGCAACCAAACACCCGTTGAGCGTCGGAGCGCCCACAGAACAATATCTCTATGCCCTTTATAAGAGGGCCGGTGATATCTCGAGCCATCTTGGGTGTCCAGAGGCGTGTGCGGTAGTTCATGTCAAAACTTACGGGTATGTCAGCATCTTTAGCGCGCGCAGCCGCCTCACTGACGACCTCTTGAATATTGCCGCACAGCGCCATTGTAAGACCCGAGAGGTGGAGAAGGCGCGTGAGTTTGTGAAACAAGCACTAGTGATTTTTGAGGCGATCAAGTCACCTAATGCCGAGATGGCGCGTGATCAGTTGGCGGGGTTGGAGTAGAGTGGATTGATCTCGTGGAACGCCTTTGGATTCCCGCTAAAGAGATGCGGGAATGACAATGAAGTTTGTTTGTGGGGCAGGTAGTTTGTGTGGTGCGGAGCGAAGAGCGGTGTGTCCTAGCGGGTAGCCGTTTCCTTCCAGGAAGGCGGAGCCGATTAGGGGCTTTAGCAAGTTAGGGACTTGCCTTCCTGGAAGGGGGCGTGGCATCAAGTTAAGATACTGGGTTTGGACCACGGACATCATGTTCGTCAGTGTGTCTTACGGGCAAGATGCCCGTGGTCCCAAGATTGCCGCCTCCGATCTCTTAACTTAACGCCATTTTGGTTTCACTCTAGACGCCCCTGTTCGTACGACACTCGTACAAATGGGGGCGTCTGGAACAATGTGTTAGGTTAGTGAAAACCGCGCTTTACAAAACAAAAAACACCAACGACTGTACGGGCACGATAGTTCATGCCCTGCACTGACTATCTCTAAAAGACTGTCATTTCCCCACGCGAATCTCACGGGACGGGCACGATGTATCGTGCCCCTACGATTTTCATCGAATCTTCGTGGACGAAGGTAGGGTGTGTGGATCAAAATCCTTAACTTAACGTCAGTGGGTGTCTGACCCGGGCTGATTTCTGCTGTTACGCCCAACGGCTGATGCCAAGTTCGTGGGGGTGGACCATCTTTTCGTGGATGGGACGGGCGCGGATGCCGATGGCGATCTGGCCGCTGGTAGTTGGCGAAATTTTGCCGCTGTACTGCACAGCCCCATTTTCTTGACCGGTTGGGGTCATGGGTGTGACTTCTGGCTGCATGATCTCGCCGGCTGCGTTTTGAATGCCCGAAACGATCTCGACGGCAACTTGATCCTGCGGGACGCCGTTGAGGTGGACACGGGCGCTGAAGGTCATGCTGTCGCCAACGGTAATGTTCATACTTTCGTGCGGATCGCTGCCGTTTTCAGCGACGGTTTCGACGCGCAGGTTGCTCCACGCTTGGCGGGTTTGGGCCTTCCAAACCGAGATTTGGCGGGCGTTGGCAAAGCCATCGGCCGCGTAGATTTTGCCGCTTTCGGCTGCGGGCAGGTAGAGATCCTGTGTGTAGTCGATAACCATGCGCCGCATACTAAAGGCTGGCCCACAACTGCGGATCGAGTTTTTCATGCACTCGATCCAGCGGGTGGAGAGACCATTTTTGTCCTGATCGTAATAGAGCGGGATGAGCTCATGCTCTAGCTTGGTGTAGAAGTCGAGCGCATCCGCCGCGTCCTGCGTTTCTTGATCCTTGTAATCCCGCTCCTCGCCGATACTCCAGCCGTTGACGCGGCCATCCTCTCCAACTTTATCTTCTCCACTAAATCCTTCGACCCACCAGCCGTCGAGCACGCTAAAGTTGGGCGCACCGCTGAGCGCGGCTTTTTGGCCGCTGGTTCCGCTGGCTTCGTGGGGCCGGCGCGGGGTGTTGAGCCAGACATCGACGCCCGAAATGAGGTGGCGGGCGATGTTCATGTCATAATTTTCGACAAAGACAATCTTGCCCCAATATTCGGGGCGGCGGCTTAGCTGGTAGATGTGCTGGATGAGCGTGCGACCTGGTTCATCGGCGGGGTGGGCCTTGCCGCTAAAGATGATCTGCACGGGGCGTTCGGGGTCGTTGAGCAGCCGCTGCAGGCGTTCTTCGTCTCTAAAAATCAGGGTGGCGCGTTTGTAGGTGGCAAAGCGACGGGCAAAGCCAATGGTGAAGGCGTTGGGGTCTAGTAGTTGGGCTGCGGTGGCCACGGTTTGTGGACCTTCGCCATGACGCGTCAATTGGGCGGCAACTCTCCGTCGCACGAGATCGATCATTTTTACTTTGCGCGTCTGGTGTACAGCCCAGAGATCGGCAGCAGGAATTTTATCCACAGGCTCCCAGGCTTGGGCCGTGTTGGCCTGATCCAGCCAATTCTTTTCAAAATATTTGTTGTAGAGCTCGCGTAGCTCTGGCGCGAGCCACGTTTTGACGTGAACGCCATTGGTGACGTGGGTGATGGGCGTCTCTTCGACGGGTGTGTCGGGCCAGAGGAATTGCCACATGAGGCGGCTGACTTGGCCGTGGAGTTTGCTGACGCCGTTGTGGTAGGCGCTGAGGCGCAGGGCGAGGACCGTCATGCTGAATTGTGGCCCCCAAGCGAGCTCTTGGCTGGCAAAATTGATGAAGCGGTCGCGGTCGATGCCAAGTTGGCCCCAATATTGCCAGAAGAATTTTTCGATGAGTTCGTGGGCAAAGGCATCATTGCCAGCCGGAACGGGTGTATGGGTGGTAAAGAGCGAGTTGGCGCGCACGACTTCGAGTGCTTGATCGAAGCTGAGATTTTTTTGCTGCACCAGTTCGCGGATCCGTTCGAGGCCGAGGAAGGCGCTGTGGCCTTCGTTCATGTGCCAGACGGTTGGATCGATGCCAAGGGCGCGCAGGGCACGCACGCCGCCAATGCCGAGGACGACCTCTTGGCTGACGCGCATTTCGTGATCGCCACCGTAAAGGCGGGCGCTCAGTTCGCGATCTTGCGGGGCGTTGCGCTCGACGTCGGTGTCCATGAGATAGATGGGAATACGGCCCACTTGGATGCGCCAAACTTTGGCGTAGACGGTGCGGCCGGGCAGGTCGACGTTGATGATGGCGGGTTTGCCGTCGGGGGTGAGGGCAGGGGTGGCCGGGACTTCGGCGAAGTCGAGCTTTTCGTTACGCGCCTGCTGCATTCCTTCGTGATCAATAAACTGGGTGAAGTAGCCTTGTGGATAGAGAAAGCCAACGCCGACAAAGGGTAGATCGAGGTCGCTGGCGGCTTTACAGTGATCGCCACTGAGAATGCCAAGACCACCGCTATAGATGGGTAGTGCTTCGTGTAGTCCAAACTCCGCGCTAAAGTAGGCGATCTTTTCAGCTTTCTCTTTGTGGTTGGTTTTGTACCACGTATCAGTGGCGCTCATGTAGGCGTCGAATTCTTTGAGCACGGCTTTATAGGCTTTGACGAATGTTTTGTCAGCTGCTGCGGTATCAAGTTTGTGCTGGTCGACTTGGCGCAAAAATTTGACTGGGTTTTGGTTGACGCGGATCCAGAGGGTGGAGTCAATTTGTGCGTAGAGTTCTTGTGCGTCGGGTTCCCAGCTCCACCAGAGGTTATAAGCGAGCTCTTCGAGACGGTCGATTGTTCTGGGCAGGGCGGGTGAGACGGATAATTTACCGATTAGTTTCATAGAATAAAGTTAGAAGAGTGGGCAAGGGTACAACACCGTTTTCAACCTTGCTGGTTAATAATTAAGTCCACTGCAAAAAGGTCAAAATCGCCACAAAAACAGAGAAGACACAAAAATCATTAAATAAATTTTTGTGTCTTCTCTGGCTAATCTAAAATTTTTCAGCAGAGTCATAATTTCGTTCGTTATACAAGTAAATAATTATGCATGGGATAATCGTACCGTGCAATGGGGAAGATGAACAAATTATCGTTGTTATGTTTTGTGCAAGAGTATACTACCGCGCATATGCCATGACCGGACCATTTGTTTCGACCTGCACGGGCTGGCCAATGCTGAACCGATGCAGGGGACCAATCGCGCGGGCATCGAGGGTGGTGCCAGAGTTTAATTCAACCGTAATCAGCTGATCGTGGCCAAAGAAGAGGACGTTGCGCACGCGGCAGGGAGAATCTGATGGGCCGGGGCGGATGATGATATTTTCGGGCCGAATCATCACATCAACATTACCCGTGCATGGGACCATCATGTCGAAGGTACCTAACTCGCATTCTACGGCCTGTTTTGCGGCGGTGCCGGGCAAAAAGTTTGCCTCGCCCACAAATGATGCGACAGCGCGCGAGGCTGGCTGATAGTAAAGGTTGTGGGGTGACGCAACTTGATGGACTTGGCCGTCGAGCATGACAACCACGTTATCAACCATGCTCAACGCTTCTTCTTGATCGTGGGTAACGAAGATGGCCGTGGCGTTAGCTTCGCGCAGAATTGAACGGACCTCCGCACGCACGTGTGACCGCAAACTGGCGTCAAGGTTGCTAAAGGGTTCATCCATCAAAATAAGATGTGGCTCTGGTGCAAGCGCACGCGCCAAGGCCACACGCTGCTGCTGACCACCGCTTAGTTCGTGCGGCATCCGGTTGCCGTAGTCTGGTAGGCCAACTAGCTCTAGCACTTCGTGGACGCGTCGATCCTTATTGCCCTTGAATTTATGCAAGCCAAAGCGTACATTTTGGGCAACATCCAAATGGGGAAAGAGCGCAAACTCTTGAAAAACCATGCCCACGCGGCGCTGTTCTGGTTGTAGGTGAAGGCCGTGGGCTGCCACCAATTTTTGACCAATCTCTATCTCGCCCGCATCGAGCTTTTCAAAGCCCGCAATTAGGCGCAATGTAGTGGTTTTGCCGCAGCCGCTTGGGCCAAGCAGCGCAACGATCTCACCCTCCATCAAATGAAAAGAGGCATCGTTGACCGCGCTGACGCCATCATAGTATTTGACCAAATTACGAAGACAGATATCGCATTCGCAATTAACGTGTGGCTGTTCATCGTGTGGCTGTATATCGTTTGACTGTATATCATGTGTATGCATAACTATCGATTGCTCTCGCTTTTTTCTTCCTGCCGTAAAAGTATTGTCATGCTAAGCCCAGAAACAAGCAGCAAAACGAGTGCTGGTGCAGCGGCTCGGGCAAAAAATGCTTCCTCGGTTGCAGACCAAATTTGGGTTGCCAATGTTGGGAAACCGGTTGGTCCTAGAATTAGGGTAGCTGGTAGCTCTTTGATGGTCGTTAAAAAAACCAGTGCGCCGCCAGTCCAAATGCCCGACCGCAGCAGAGGCAGCGTGACGCGAAAAAAGGTGCGAAAGCGCCCATGTCCTAGACTTTGCGCAGCATCCGACAGACGCGGGCTGATCTGTTCGAGGCTGGTACGCATTGCGCCAACGGCTTGGGGCAAAAAGCGCACAGCATAGGCGCAGATTAACATGGTTAATGTCTGATAGAGCGAAATGAATGAATTGCGCCCCAGATATTTTGCACCAAAGTAGACAAGGCTGAGGGCTATTACAATGCCGGGCAGCCCATAGCCGACATAGGTTGCGTTCTCGACAAATCTACTCTGCCGTGATGGGTAGCGCACAATCATGTATGCAATAGGCATGGCCAATAGCGCACAGGTAATCGCAGCCAGCCCCGCAGCCTGAATGCTGTTTCCGGTGGCGACCCAAACTGGCATAAATGATTCACCAATAGAGAGACCGCGCACCAGCCAATAGACCACGACAGACGCTGGTAAAACAAACGCAATAAAGACAATTGTGGCGCAAAAGAGCAGAGCGGGCCATTTCCACTGTTGCAGTGCAATGGTTTTACGCGCGCGTATGGCCCCTGCGCTGCTGCGATAGTATCGACCACGCCCCTGCATCCGTTGGGCACTAAAGAGCAGCAAGAGCGCAAGCAGCGCCAACACTAGCGCCAATACCGACGCTCGGCTGCGATCAAAATTGCTCGAATGAATATAGATAGCGCGTGTAAAGGTGTTGTAGTGCAACATGGAGACAGCACCAAAGTCACTTAGCGCATAAAGCGATACAAGCAGCGAACCAGCAATAATGCCTGGCCGCAATGCAGGTAGTGTAATGTGAAAAAAGGTGCGCCACGGTCCATAACCAAGATTACGCGCTGCGTCTTGCAGTGCCGGATCCAAATTGCGCAGACCGCTGCGAATGCTCAACAGCAGATAGGGATAGGTGAAGCTAGTCAGTGCCCATGTGGCCCCTACGAGGCCATAGATAGATGGGATGCGCTCGACGCCAAATGGCTCCAACCAGCTGGCCAACATGCCGCGTGGCCCCATCATTGCGATCAGCGCAAAGCTCCCCACAAAACTAGGGAAGACAAGCGGCAATGTGCTGAGTACGCTCCACGTGCGGCGAAAGGGCAGATCGGTTTGGGTTGTCAGCCACGCAAGCGGCAAAGAAATAAGCAGCGACAGCAATGTGACGATGAGCGCAAGCAGTACTGTGTTCCACAAAATTTGGGCGGTACGAACCTGCATCAATATTTCGAATGCTTCTGCACCAATCCCCAGCGCACGGATGACTAAGTACACGGATGGCAACAGCAGCAGCAGCGCGATCATAATTGCTACAGCTTGCAGCAGCGAGGGGGCAGAAACTATCCAGCTCGACTTCTCTCTTATCGAGCCTGCTCGGTCTCTGCCGCGCAGAAAAATAGATTTACTTTGCATCAACTTCCCCAGCCAATTCCTGCTCGTTATCTTGTTGCGACCGAATACCATATGCTATGAGCGTTGCAGGCCAAAGAAGCCAAACAAGACCCAGTATCGGTTGAAAAAGCGGAAAATATGCATAATCCTCACCAAAGTGTCTCCACACGGTTCGCCCAATTAATTGTGGATCCACATAGCTCCAAGCGCCAATCGCCAGCGTAAAAATTGTCTCAATTCCCAGTGTGACAATTGACAACCACCACGACCATCGACGCCGATAGGCAAAGCCAATTGTCGCTAGCAGGTAGCAGGTCGCAGCAATAGCGCTCATTACCGGAGACCAATAATTCAGAACGTCGTCCCGAAAGAAGATACGATAGATTGCCCGGACGCCCGTTGAGAGCGCCAATAGGGGATAGGAGAACGCGAGAATATAGCCGATTGTACTAATAAGCTCGGCAACCGGATTACCGCCAGCCTTTTCGCTAGTTTTTTCGGATCCGGTGACAGCATCTACTGTAGGGGGTATAAGATGGGGTTTCTGAGACATATGATAATTTGAACATAGTTAAAAGGCGAAATCAAGGGGGATTCTTACCTTTTAACCAGACGGATTTGAACGGCGGCGGTGAATATTTTCACAAACAGGGGTTAAAAAAATCGTTAACCAAGGTTAAATCTTATAGGGGAGATCATTTTCGCCAACTCAACGGGTCGAAGCCTACGCTGTTTCGACGATCTGTGCTAATTTAAGCCAAATTCTAGCTTTAGTTGAACAGCCCAAATTGTTAAGCGCATCTCAGTTAAATCGGGCTGATTATCTTCATCAACAGCAAGCCCGATAAAGTGCCCATCCTCTGCCGCCCAAGATGAGTCGAAATCGTACCCGTCCGTCGACCACTTGCCCACAATGTTTGCACCGCGCTGGCGTACCTTTTCAGCCAGAAAGAACATCGCATCGAGAAATGTTTGTGGATAGCCAACCTGATCGCCGAGTCCAAAAAGCGCCACCTGTTTACCGCTTAGATCAACTTCGTCCAATTCGTCCAGAGCGTCTTCCCAGTCAGCCTGCATTTGGCCGCTGTCCCAAGTCGATATGCCAAGGACTAAATAGTCAAAGTCGACCATTTCGGCTACATAATAGTCGGCCACATCGAGTAGTTCAATTGAGTAGGGGAGGGGGACAAGCAACTTTTCGAATTGAGCCTTCAACTGTTGCGCAATACGCTTGGTATTCCCTTCTTTAGAGCCATAAAAAATACCGATGCTTCTATTCATCTATCCAGCCAAAAACTTTTCAACATGCGCGCGCAGTTCAACATAGTCATTTGTTATAGCAAGCTGCGGAAAATCATCAATTACGTTTTGAGGTGGATTAAAAAGAGCGGCATCATCCGCGGCTAGCAACATCTTTGTATCGTTGTACGAATCACCAATCGCCAAAGTGCGAAAGCCCACATCGCCAAACGATTGTACGCAGCGCCGCTTACCGTCATGAGTACGCAAATGATAATTCACCACGTCACCAGCCGACGAAACTTCTAAGCTGTGGGCAAAAATTGTCGGGTAGTTAAATTTGGGCAAGAAAGGTTCCACAAATTGATAGAAGCTATCGGTTAGAATAATCAAGCGAGTTTGCGTACGCAGCCACTGCAAAAAATCAGCCGCACCGGGCAATGGATCCATCTCCGCGATCACGCGCTGTATCCTCTCGATAGTGATCCCGTTTTCGTTCAGCACACGCAAACGCATTGCCATCAACTCATCATAATCAGAAATGTCGCGCGTGGTCAATTGCAACTCTTTAATACCAGTTTTTTCTGCTACCGCAATCCAAATTTCCGGAATAAAAACACCTTCAAAATCTGCGGCCACCAAAGTTGGAAGTTGATGCCCCATCCAATAAGTCTCCAAGATAGTAATTAAATTATTCTAATCGGCTATTGCCGAACGCAACTCAAACTATAGTCTATCATTAGGATGCACCTGTGTCATATTTTCACCCGATCATTGGCAATTTCAGCCGACTCTACATAACGGCTCGGCATAGCCAGCGACGTCCAACCGCCCGCATCGCGCAAAGCAAAAGCGTCCGTCCCCATTTTTGCCGCGCGCGTGGCCCAATAGTGGCGACAATCATGCGCAGAGAGGCCAAAGACGCTAATTTGCTCGCCCAGCGCACGCACGCGCCCAGTAATGCCGCGCTCCGTCAACCCCACATGAGAAAGCTCGCTATTCTTCAAGCTACCGCGCAACAGTCGGCCCGACTCGGGGCAGTCGCCATTGCTAATGTAGCGACGCAGCGCATTCAACGTATCGGGCGTCATGCGATTTGTCTGCTCGGCATCGACTTTTGGGCGAAAAAAGACAAACATTCTCGCGTCTAAGTCGAAATCAGAGACTTTCAACAATGCAACTTCGCCCACACGCAGGCCGTGATCCAGCAGAAGGCACATCAGCAACTTATCGCGCCTACCCTGCGGCGAATTAGGCTGATCCTTCAACTGTAGCGCTTGCTCATAAGTTAGCGAGACATGCTGCGCCTTCTTGTCGCCCACGCGAGTCTTATCGCGTTGAACGTCCACACGCTTGCCCTCTTTGACACTGTAGCCATTCACCGTTTTAATGAGCGCCAATACCTCTATGCTAATTGCACCCGCTTTGGCGGCTAATTTCGCATAGTTTTTTACTGTACTCAATTTTCTGTTGACCGTCGTGGTCGCAAAACCTTCTTGCAGCATCCAATTAATAAAACCCTGGATCAAGCCCCATGTCACGCCGCTCCAGACAGCCGGGTCACCCTGAAAGCGCGCGCCGTCCACAGTAGACTTTGGCGCAACGACCTGTATATAGTCGGCAAAGGTTCTCAAGTCCGCAAGCTGCGCCTTGATCGTGTTTGCGCTCTTGCGCCTGATATAGTCATCAAAGACGCTGGTGGCCGCGTACTGGTTCGCCACTTGCCCAACTTGGAAAAATTCTGCTGGCGCTAACTCATCATTTTTCTGTGATATTATCTCGTTTGTCATAATAGTCTATATTTTAGCACATAGCTTCCGATAAGTATAAATTATCGGAAGCTATGTGCTAAAAAGTAATTAGGCCTCGCGAGCCTCAACTTGTCGATTGCGTCTATGTGTCTCTTCAAATCTTTGGCTCTACAACGGAATTAGTATCTGTTCGCCTATTCTGGTTATCTGTCCAGTGAGCACGCCCTCGTGCGGGTTCGGAGCCAGAATCATCGGGAACGCATCCGCACGAGGGCGTGCTCACTATTCACTTTAAATAAGTTTTTACCTGCTAGGTGAACTGTTACATTTATTGTAATAAATAGACGCAACTCTACTATGCGAAGTATCGTAGCTCAGGGCTCATAATCTGCCATCCCCTCTCAAGTGGGCCTTATGTTTTGACCCTAGTTTGCCTACATTTTGCTGAATTTTGCCCAAAAAGGGAAAGGCGGCTGTGAGTTTAACTCACAGCCGCCTTTCCCTTTTTAATATATTTGCTTCAAGATATCTGCTTCAATCAATAATTCTTACTCTCTATCTATTTTCACTACTGCTTTTACTACCTTTGCGGCTTTTTCGATCATACAAGCCAGCCATCACAATCAACATACCGAACAGAGCAGTAGCCCAAAGCGTTCGGGCGCTATTGCTAGAGCTAAAGCCTGTTTTTGGTAGATAGACAGGCTTTGGCATCGGTGTTGCGGTTGGTGGTGGTGGCGGTGGCGTAAACGTTGCGGTTGGTGGAACCGGCGTATACGTTGCTGTAGCCGTTGGCGGAATTGGCGTTGCAGTTGGCACCATACAGCGAACGGGTGCAGAGACCCGCACAATCGCACCATCTTCATCTACCGATTGGACATTGATAATGTACGAACCAGCGCCATCAAGCTTGAGGCGATAGGTCCACTCACCGTCGTCATCAATCTCAACCGTATCCACAGCAATCGCGTCTACAAGCACCTGCAACTCGCCCCCTGGCTGCCCCGTCCCGCTCAGGTTTCTAAAGAGCGAAGACGAAACCGAACCACAGCCTTCAATCATTGGCGATACCGGTGTTGATGTAATGGTTGGAACCGATGTACTGGTTGGTGGTACAGCCGTGCTAGTTGGCGTTATGGTTGGTGGCACTGGTGTCTCAGTTGGTGTTGTCGTTGGGACAGGTGTCAAGGTTGCAGTTGGCGCAGGAATGATACAGCGGATGGGTGAAGAAATCCCCACAACCATCTCATCGTCATTCATCTCCTGCACGTATACAATATATTCACCTGGGCCATTGAACTCGATGTCATATGCCCATGCACCATCCTCATCCACTTCTATCGAATCGATTTCGATTGTGTTGACGAATAGCTGAAGCTCAACGCCAGGTTGACCACCACCGGCTAGAGATGTTATCAGCGAATCTAATATTTCATCCCCACAACCTTGAATGGTTAGTGGAATCGGTGTCGCTGTATTCGTTGGCAGCGGTGTGCTCGTCGGTGGTATCGGCGTACTCGTTGGTGGCAAAGGTGTTGCCGTCGGCGGCACTGGCGTACTGGTAGCCGTTGGTGGGATTGGCGTGTTCGTGGCCGTTGGTATCGGCGTTGCGACAGCACACATCATGGGTGCTGTAACGCTCGTGACCATCCCGTCCTCATCAACTGACTGAATCGAAACCGGAATCTCGCCCGTGCCACTTAGTTCAACGTCAACTTCCCACATTGACTCTTCATCGACCTCGGCAGTTGCTACCACAATGCCCGAAGCCAGAACCTGAATCTCTTCACCCGCTACACCCATGCCAGAGAGCGTAATGTCACCATCCATGTACACTTCATCATCTGGACACATGTCAACCGTCAACGGAACAGGTGTGTTCGTTGGCGTGTTGGTTGGTGTATTGGTCGGTACTGCCGTGGCCGTTGGTGGCACAGGCGTATCCGTCGGCGGGACTGGCGTATTGGTGACCGTTGGTAGCGGCGTATCCGTTGCCGTTGGGGCTGCAACCATACACTGTACTGGTGTAGACAAACCATTTATCGGATCACCGTCTTCATCTAGCCCTTGAACATTGATAATCTGGCGACCGGGTCCATCAAACTCTACTTCGTAAACCCACTCACCATCTTCATCTACTTCAGATTCACCAACAACATCCGCATTGACCAAAATCTGAAGCGCCGTGCCTGGTTCACCCATACCGCTTATGGTTGTTTCTGGTGCGAGTAAAATTTCCTCACAGCCATTCACCGTTAGTGGAATTGGCGTATTCGTCGGCGTACTAGTTGGAACCGGCGTGTTCGTTGGTGTGCTGGTTGGCGTATCTGTTGGCGTGTTCGTTGGCGTATTCGTCGGAACAGGCGTATTGGTTGGTGTGTTCGTCGGCGTGTTCGTTGGAACAGGCGTCTCTGTTGGCGTGTTGGTGGGCGTATTGGTTGCTGTGTTGGTCGATGTTGGGGTTGGCGGGATCATTTCGACCCCGCCGCTTCCATTTCCATCTATTGCACAAACATTAGTCCCATCGCTGTCATTCACGTCGGCAGTTAGACTCATTTGCAACGTGAAGTCTTCGGTTACCTCAGCCACTTCACATGCGTAGGTATATCCCTCGTCTACGGCAATTGCATCAATCATGCCATCACAATCAGAAGCGTCAAGATGTGTTACGGCAACATTCGATAATTCTGTGTCGCCCGTATTGACAATTGTGATATTGAATGTCGCTGCTTCACCAGGAACGATAGCCTCTACTTCTGGTTCTACCGAAACAGAAAGCGCCGGGCTCAGTACAGTCACTGTTGCAGAATCATCTGCCGCAATGGTTCTTTCTAGGTCGACTTCCGAGGTTGGATTATCATAATCGTCAACCAAAAAGACGTCGGCAGAATCACCAGCCACAATGGTTGTCGTTTCGTTGAAGACTCGCGTATATTCGTGCAAGAATTCTTCATCGCTACGCAGATCCCCATTGGGTGCCACATAATCCTCACCATCTAAATCGAGCCAATCCAGGTACCCATTGCCGTTTAGATCGCTCTCTTCTACAAAGAGCGTTCCGCGGATATCGACATCTGGCTCCAAATCTTCATTGTAGACTTGAATATTGCGGAACTGAATACCTGGGCTTGCGTTGAGTATACGTGTAAACATCTGAACGGTTGCTTCTTCACCCGCACAGATCACGCTATCACTCAGCACTACTTCCATATTGATGCCCACACCCAAACTTAGGCCAGCATCAGCGCAGCGGTCCGATGAATCATCTTGGCAATCAACTGCTGGCGCATTCCCGACATTGGGTTCATCAGGGCTTGGCACCGTCACATCACTATCAACCGTATCGTCATCGCCCTCATCATTCAGCGTGTAGCTAAATGCATTTGGTTTGACGAATGTCACGTCGTACTCTTCTGCGGCCAAGAGTCCTTCGAAGCGATAGCAACCATCTGAGTCAGTTGTCATCGAGTCCGCTGTTCCCCCAGAGCCGTTGAGTGCCACATCAATACCCAATCCGTAGGCTGGTTCAGCCTCATCGCGGATGCCATCATCATTATTGTCGATCCAGACACAGCCACGGACAGCAACAGGTGTTGGTGTACTGGTTGGTGTGTTGGTTGGCGTATTGGTTGGCGTGTTGGTCGGCGTATTGGTTGGTGTCTCGGTTGGTGTATTGGTTGGTGTTGCTGTTGCAACCGCACAAGCCATTGGACGAGTGATGTTTGTCACTTTTCCTTCTTCATCAACCGTTTGCGTATAGACTTCGAACGAACCTTCACCTGCAAGATCAACATCAATCTCCCACGTGTTGTCGTCGCCAATTTCTACACTATCAACAACTTCGCCATCGACTAGAATCTGCAACTCTTGACCAGCAACACCCGTACCCGAGAGCGGCATTATGCTGCCCATTAGCACATCGCTACAGCCGATAACCGTTAGCGGAATTGGCGTGTTGGTCGGCGTACTGGTTGGGGTGTCCGTTGGGGTATTCGTTGCCGTTGGTGTATCCGTTGGTGTTGGTGTGTCCGTTGGTGTCGCCGTTGGAACTGGCGTCTCCGTTGGTGTATCCGTTGGTGTTGGTGTATCAGTCGGCGTAGCTGTGTCCGTTGGTGTATTGGTTGGGGTTGGGGTTGCTACATCACAACGCATTACCGAATTAAGTGTAATAACACTTCCTTCAGCATAAGCGCCGACAATATGTTCACCAACTTCATCAATAACCAAATCGTACAGCCACTCACCGCTTTCATTAACTTCTGTCGAACCAACTTCTTTACCATCAACTGCAATTAACACCTCTGAGTTGGGTTCACCATCACCAGATATCGTTGTAGCGCCATCAATCAAGACGTATTGACACGCCTCGGTATTGAGCGTTACAGGAACAGGTGTGTTGGTTGCCGTATTCGTTGGTGTTGCTGTGCTTGTTGCCGTATTCGTCGGCGTTGCAGTTGGCGTATTTGTTGATGTTGCGGTTGGTGTCGGCGTGCTCGTTGGTACAGGTGTTGGCGTTGCCACAACACAAATGAGTGATGCCGCCACGCCCGTTACAACTTCTTCATCATTCTTACTTTGTGCATTGATAATAAAGCGGCCCGTACCATCTAGGTCGCCTTCATAGCTCCACGCACCATCATCGTCAGCCGTTGTTGTGCCAACAATTTCATTGTTGACAAGTATTTCTACAAGGCTACCGGCTTCTGCCCCACCGTTAAAGCTCACTGCGCTATCCATTAGCATATCGCCACAACCAGCAATTGTAACTGGTTCTGGTGTTTCGCTTGGAATCGGCGTTGCGGTTGGTTCCGTTGGCGTTGGTGTTGCCGTTGGGACCGTTGGCGTCGGCGTCTCTGTCGGTGTTGGGGTTTCGGTTGGCGGCAGCGTAGCCGTTGGTTCTGTTGGCGTTGGCGTTGCGGTTGGCTCTGTTGGTGTTGCTGTCGCCATCGAGCAGGCCATTGATTGCGTAATGCTCATAAGCAAACCATCTTGATTATAAGCTTGCGCATTCACAACATAGCGCTCTGCATCTTCGCCTAGTTCAACATCAAGCGACCATGAGTTGTCGTCTGCTACAACGGCTGAACCCACAGTCTCATCATTGATGATAACCGTAATTTCGTCACCAGGTTGAGCAATACCAGAGACCGTTAATTCATTTGCCATCAACGCTTCGCTACAAGTGTTGAGCGAAAGTGGCACAGGTGTTGGCGTTGGTGTTGCTGTTGCTACAGCACAAACCATTGGACGTGTGATGCTTGTCACTTTGCCATCTTCATCCAGCGTCTGCGTATAGACAGGGAACTCACCGCTCCCCTCTAAATCTGCATCGATTGACCAAGCATTGTCATCGCCAATTGTTGCGCTAGCGATTACTTCGCCATTGGCCAGAACCTGAACCATTTCGCCAGCAACACCGGTGCCGGAGAGCGAAAGCTCGCTCCCCAGCAGTACATCATTACAGCCATTAACCGTTAACGGAATTGGTGTATAGGTTGGTGTTGCAGTAGGTGTATATGTTGGTGTTGGCGTTGGTGTTGGCGTGTTCGTTGGCGTTGGCGTTGGGTCAACCGTATTGACGGTTGCCATCGCATTATCATCAACCAAACAGATTCCTTCACCAGCGGTTGCACTTACATTAATATCTAAAGTGCTTTCTTCTGTTACTTCTGCAAGTTCGCACGAGTATGAGAAAGATTTGCCACTAGCAATCGATGGAATTACACCATTACAGCTTTCTGCTTGTGGGTGGGCAACTTCGACATTTGTCAGATCCACATCGCCCGTATTCTCTATCGTAATCTGTATGGCAGCCCCTTCACCAGTCACAACGGTCTGTGTATCTGGCTCAACCAAAATTGTCAACGTTGGGTTGACGACTGTTACGGTTGCTGAATCCTCAGCGGCAACCGTTCGATTTAGGTTGGTTACAGAGGTTGGATCTATCAGGTCATCTACCAAGAAGACATCGGCTGAATCGCCCGCTACAATTGTGGTTGTCTCGGTAAAGACACGCGTATATTGATGCAAGAATTCTTCATCACTACGCAGATCACCATTTGGTGCAACATAATCCTCGCCATCCAAATCAACCCAATCGAGGAAGCCATTGCCATTTAGGTCGCTCTCTGCTACGAATAGCGTACCGCGAATGTCAAGCTCGCTGTCCAGATCTTCATTGTAAACTTGAATGTTGCGGAACTGAATCCCTGGGCTAGCATTGAGTACACGGGTATACATACTTACCGTAACCTCATCGCCAGCACAGACTAGATCCTCGCTTAGATCCACTTCCATGTTGATACCTACGCCAAGGCTTAGGCCAACATCGGCACAGCGATCAGAGGTTCCATCTTGACAATCAAGTGCTGGACCCATTGCCATGTCAGATTCGCCCTCAGCGACGACCACGTCACTGTCAATCGTATCATCATCACCTTGATCATTCTTCGAGAAGTTGAATGCGTCAGGTTTGACGATTGCAATCTTATAGTCTTGCGCTGCCGAGAGACCTTCGAAGCGATATCGACCATCTTCACCGGTCGTCATTGTATCGATTTCATTACCAGCCGTATCGCTTAGCAACACGTCAATGCCTAGTGCATAATCTGGCTCACCATCATCTTGAATACCGTCATCATTTGTATCAATCCAAACACGACCCTTCACAGCGACCGGTGTTGGCGTTGGTGTGGCTACTGCACAAATCATTGGGCGGGTGATGCTTGTGACCTTGCCATCTTCATCCAATGTTTGAACGTAAACCGGAATGTTGCCTGTCGTGCCGAGATCAAGATCAAATTCCCAAGCGTTATCGTCATCAATAGTTGTGCTATCAATTACATCGCCCTGAACCAGAATTTGAACTTCTTCGCCAGCCACACCCGTACCAGAAAGCGATACCGCACTACCCATCATTACATCGGCACAGCCACTTAACGTCAGTGGAACCGGTGTATACGTTGGCGTTGCCGTTGGAACTGGCGTGTTCGTTGGTGTTTCTGTTGGTGTATTAGTCGGCGTACTTGTTGGCGTATTCGTCGGTGTTTCTGTTGGTGTGTTGGTCGCCGTTGGTGGAACTGGCGTATTGGTTGGTGTTTCCGTTGGCGTTTCCGTTGGCGTGTTCGTCGGCGTATTGGTTGGAACTGGCGTCAGCGTTGCCACAGCACAAACCATTGGTCTTGTGATGCTTGTAACCTTGCCATCCTCATCCAATGTTTGTACATAAACCGGGAACTCACCGGTTCCATCCAACTCCACATCTATCGACCAGGCATTATCGTCATCGATCACGCTGCTGTCGATTACCTCGCCATCAACAAGAATCTGAACTTCTTCGCCAGCCACACCCGTACCAGAAAGCGAAAGCTCACTCTCTAGCAGTACATCTTCACAGGTGCTCATCGTCAGCGGAATTGGTGTGTTCGTCGGCGTGTTGGTTGGCGTATTCGTCGGTGTGCTTGTTGGCGTATGCGTCGGTGTATTTGTTGGCGTGTTCGTTGGTGTTGGCGTCGGTGCAATCGAAGCGACTTCTGCATTTGCTTCAGCTTCAACTGCACAAAGCTCATTTCCAGCCGAGCCAGTTGCTACACCAGAGAGGCTAATCCCAAACTCGCTATCTTCGGTTACTTCATCAATCGTACAGGTATATGAGTATTCCTCACCCATTGCCATCGATTCGACAGTGCCATCACAACTTGGAACCAAGCCATGTGCAATGGTCAGCGTGCTTAGATCAGCATCACCCTCATTGATGATTGTAATCGTAAATGTTGCAGATTCACCCAAAGGCACAGATTGCATATCTGGTTCAACTACAACCGACACAGCAGGATTGTAAACCGTTACAGTTCCTGAATCCTCAGCCGCTATCGTGCGGTTAAGGTCAGTTACGGTTTGTGGATCCATTGGATCATCTACTAGGAAGACATCAGCTGAATCACCCGCCACAATGGTTGTCGTCTCGGTGAAGACCCGCGCATACTCATGCAGGAACTCTTCATCGCTACGCAGATCACCATTTGGTGCAACGTAATCCTCGCCGTCTAGGTCAATCCAGTCTAGATAACCATTCCCATTTGTGTCGCTATCCGTGATGAAGAGCGTGCCGCGGATGTCAACATCTGGTCCTAAATCTTCGTTGTAAATTTCTATATTGCGGAATTGAATACCTGGGCCAGCGTTGAGCACACGGGTAAACATCTGCACTGTGACTTCATCTCCAGCACAAATTTCACTATCGCTTAGAACTACTTCCATGTTAATGCCAACGCCAAGGCTAAGCCCTGCATCAACACACATGTCAGGTTCATCAAACTCGCCAGGAATAGCCGTAAAGCCTGCAACGTCTGGCGCATTTTCTGGGTCTACAACTAGAACGTCGCTATCGTATTTATCATCTTCACCCTGATCATTTATCGTGAAGTTAAATGCTTCAGGCTTGACGATAGTCACTTCGTATGTGTTATCTGGCGATAGACCCTCAAACCGATAGTTACCATCACCATCAGTCATCATGGTTTGCGTTTCGCCATCAGAGCTAGTTAACGTAACTTCAGCGCCATACGCATAAGAGGGTTCATCTTCATCTTGTACACCATCGTCATTTGAATCGATCCAAACGCGACCCTTTAGTGCGACTGGCGTTGGTGTTGCCGTTGCAGTCGGTACTGGCGTTTCGGTTGGCGTTTCAGTTGGTGTACTTGTTGCCGTTGGTGGCACCGGCGTCTCGGTCGGTGTTTCCGTTGGCGTTTCGGTTGGCGTATTGGTTGGAACTGGCGTTGCAGTTGCTACCGCACAGGACATTGGTCGCGTAATGCTTGTGACCTTACCATCTTCATCCAGTGTCTGAACATAAACTGGGAACTCGCCGGTTCCATCCAGTTCTGTATCAAAGAGCCATGTGTTCTCATCACCAACGGTGGTGCTATCAATCACTTCGCCATCGACCAAAATCTGAACTTCTTCACCAGCAACACCTGTACCCGAAAGCGTAACCGCTCCGTCCAGCAACATGTCGTCACAACCGCTTAGCGTTAGCGGGACGGGTGTGTTCGTTGAGGTGCTGGTTGGCGTCTGGGTTGGTGTATTCGTTGGAACTGGTGTTGGAGTCGATGTTGCGGTTGGTTCAGGAACCACACAGCGAATTGGTAATGCACATTCGCTACAGACCGGGTTGCCATCCGCATCTACACCGCGGATATTGACAATATAGCTACCTGGGCCATCAAACGCAAGATCATATGACCAAGCGGCTTCGTCACTGACACCCGTGGCATCGATCAGATCGGCGTTGACATAAACTTCTACGTTCGACCCTGGTTCACCTTTACCAAAGAGCGTAACCATTGCAGCGTCTAACGTTTCGGCACAGACAGATTCATCTAGTGTTGCTGAAAGAGGTGTTGCGGTTGGAGTAGATGTTGCGGTCGGTTCCGTCGTCGCCGTTGGTTCTTCCGTTGCCGTCGGTTCTGTTGTTGCAGTTGGTTCTTCTGTTGGTACAGCAGTTGGCATTACCGCCGGAACAAGCGTCGGTGCAGCCGAACAGATGAGGCTCGATGGCGCTGATTGTGCAACCACACGGCTATCATCATCCAGTGTATTTGCTCGAACAACAAATGAGCCAGCCGCTGGCAAGCTTACGTCATATGACCATTCGCCCGATGCACCAACGCGTGGTGTTGAAACGATTTCGTCATTTATAAGAATTTGCAGATCGGAGTTTGGACTTGCCGTACCCGTAATTTGAATAGCTTCACAGGCAGTGCCCGCACCATCTCCAGACGTAATTAGTAGTGTTGGCGCTTCTACCGCTGGTTCTGCCGTAGCAGCTACGATAACAAAGCGCACCGGACCATCTTCCGACAGCACAGCACCTTCTGCATCTATACTTTCAGCAGAAACAAGATGTTGCCCTGGCTCTGTAACACGCGTTGTGTACGACCAGCGTCCGCTATCATCTGCGGCGGTGGTGCCATCATCAATACCATCGATAAATAGTCTGATATCGTCATTTGGCCCACTTGTGCCATCTATCACTAGATCGCCTGGTGCCATCGACATACTATCTTCTGGCGAGCTAATCTTAATCGGTACAATAACAACCGCTTCGGCAGTAGGAGCAATCACGTTAACTGTAACCGGTGGTGCCTCGGAATCAGTTGTGCGTGCGCCGATATTGTAGCTGCCCGGTTGATTAAAGGTGGCTAAGTAATCCCAGCGACCTTCGTCGTTTGCGATCACCGAACTAACGTTTCGGCCATCTACACTGACGTCAACCTCTGCATTTGCCACACTCGACCCGTAGACAAGATAGTCACCCGGCGGGATTTCTGCACCGTCGGTTGGGTTAATAATTGTAACCGGAACAAACTCTACCGTTGGTGCAATTGCAGCAGGAGGCTGCGTTGCCACAGGCGTGGCCACAGGTAGAATAACCGCTGGTTCTGGAACAATCGGTTCCGGAGCAGTCGTACACCCACGAATCATTGACATTAATAAGAGCAATAATGCAAGAAGGAGTAAGACTAAATATTTTAATCTATCAAATAGGCGGATTGAGCCTGGCGCATGCCAACGAGTTGCACGGAAAAGTCCTTGCAATGCTGATGAGCCTGTACTAGCACCTGTACTACTGCCAGATGAAGCCGCGGCACCAGAGCTATGTCCAGCGCTACTTAACGAAGTTTGTGTTCCGCTAATTTTTGCACCAGTCTTTGCGCTAGCAGTGTCGCCATCTCGGCCAAACAAGCCGCTTATCCAATTTATAAGTACCTGAAATATTGTAACAATAAATGAAACAATGCTGGTTAAAAATCCAGCGACTCGTGCAAAGAAGCCGCCACCATTCGATTCTATAGAAGAACGTGATGATGCCGAAGCAGTCGAAGACATTGCTGCCGGAGCGGTTGTCTTTGCTGCACTGCTGTGCGACAACTCAACTGCTTCGGCAATCCATGCTTCGGGATCATACGGGACTGTTTCGTCCTGCCCGATTAGTTCGCGAATGCGCGTAGGGGTCAACGCAGCTAACCCTGCAAAGGTATGAATACCAGCAGAGTTGAACCGTTTGGCGTACTCGCGACCTATACCGGTGATACGGGTTAGATCATCTCTCGATTCCGCCATTTCTATGCGTCCCCACCTTTCTCTTTGACAAACTGGCGAGCTTCAGCCTTCCATTCTTCTGGCTCAATCTTCTGCCATTCTGCAGGTTCAATAATTGCCAAGATTTTTTCGTCCGAAAGTTCGGCAACCTCGGACCAAAGATAAACGCCAGCATCGTGGAATTTACCTTGGTACACTTTCCCAATACCGTGAATCTTGGTTAAATCGTCGCCGTCGTCAGAGCTACCGCTGCTCTCATTCTCGCGACCGGTTGTACCGCCACCAGCAAGAATACGAGCTTCCTCAACCCAGACATCGGTCTCAATTTTTTGCCAATCTTTAGGCTGAATTACGCGACGGATTTCTTCGTCGGAAAGTTTAGAAACAGATTCCCAAGTTGTATAACCGGCATCGTAAAATTTGCCTTGAAAAACTTTCCCAACACCATGAATCTTGGTTAGGTCATCTCTACGTTGAGCACTACCTGTGGTACTACCTTTATTAGCAGATGCCGAGGCGGAAGAGGATGCGCTTGGTTTGCTGCTCGATACACCGCTGCTCGATACACCACTAGGTGTAGAGGGTGTTGCGCTACCTGTAGAGCTAACACCTCCTGATGGTTTTACAGTAGAAGTGCTACCTAAGCTAGCTGCACTGGTAGTTGCTGCACTAGTAGTCGCTGCACCAGTAGCCGAAGTACCTCCACTAGATGGTTTGGTGCTCCCAGTACCACTAGCACCTGTAGAGCTACTGGGAGTAGAGCTGCCAGATGGTTTTATACCGCTCTTGCTAGACGTAGAGCCAGAAGCATCAGTTGAAGATTCACTAGTCTTCGGTTGGCTGCTCGTTGTGGAACTGCTAGCTGGCTTTGTGCTGCTTGTGCTCTCGGTAGCAGTTGACAAGCTTGCCAAACCACTTGTACTGTCCGAGCTATCACCGCTCGATTTACCGGTTAGATCACCAGCTTCTGCAATCCATGCTTCTGCATCTATTGTCTTCCCATCATCGCCACCGATGGCGCTACGAACAACACTTGGGGTTTTGTTTGCGAGTGTAGCAACAGACGAGATTCCAGACCGACTCAGCTTATCTGCATATTCACTGTTAATACCAGTAATCCTGATCAAGTCGCTTCCGTGCGAGGTACTCAGAGAACTCCCGCCAGAACCGCCTCTCCAGTACCACCAGTCGATAATCCATTCGATTATCCATCCTAAAATCAAACCTAAAATTAGGCCTTGCCAAAACTGCATAATCCTATCCTCCTACGCAGTGTCAATGAAAAGTTTAATAAACTTAGAGATAAAATTTCCATAATTAGTTATCGATTTATAGTTTTTATAAATCTACATAAAATACTAAACCTTCTGCGTCCAACACAAACACATGTTAATTCTGTTCGCACCCTAAACTACACAAATAATGCGCTCGAAACAGCTAAATGCATGGAAACAGAGGTGGTATGTGCCTTACTAAATGATTGGCACAATACTTAAATATTTTATTGTGGTTGCAACATAAAAAAGTTAATTGGGTTGGGTAACCGACATAGCAATATGCAAAAAATATTCTCCTGCAATATAACGCACTATACTAGTTGTTTCTACCACAGTTTAATAGAATTCACAAAAGAGTTATTGCCAAAATATTGTTCATAGTCCTAGCCGTAAGTTCTATGTAAATAATACGACGTTGCACTCAGTAAGGGGGATATATAAATAATAATGATAGACATTGGGGGGAGATAGCATCGATTTTTAGAATATCATATATGTTTTTGCCTATCTGACAATGCATAGACAATATGCTGACGTTACAAAACTGTGCGTCGCAAAAATTAAATATGCGGACGTATCTATAATCATACCCAACACCTACCAAATTTTCAATAATACGATAGTACTGCTATTTTTAATGACGTACATACAAATGTTAAACTAAGAAAAATTGCACCTTACCGTGGATAAGCAGCGTGAATCAAAATTTTAACCCACTCCCCGTAATAGTAAGCCGCCCTCATGGTGGATTAGCCGTGCCTGAAGAGGTGCAGAACAACCTCGCAATTGATCAAGTAGCGCTCTACAATGATTGTGACTTGTGGCTTGATCTTCTATACGATTTTAACCCTCATACAATCGGACACAGCACCAGCCAAAGTACTAGCCGCCAGAATACTAGTAAAAGCGCCGATCACAACGAGGGTACTTCGGCTGAAAACAACCTATATGGACGTGGTGTACTTGCACAGTTTAGTATGCCAATCGCGCGAGCGTTGATTGATGTTAATCGTCCTCTAGAATGGCTAGGCAAACCAGATGGTCCGATTAAGTCTCACACAAGCTACGGTGAGGCAATTTATAAGGAACCATTGACGGAGGAGATGGTCCAGCTTCTGCTTGAAAAGTATTGGTTCCCTTATCATCACAGCGTGGGTTCTGCAATGCAAGAACATGCACAGACGGTACAGCTGCTAATTGATGGACACAACATGGCGCAATATGGGCCGTCTATGTATCGTGATGCGGGCATTGAACGTCCATTAATCTGTATTGCAAATATGGGGGATGCTAACGGTGAGATAAAGCCAGAACGTGGCTGGACAATGTGCCCCCCTTGGTTCGCACGTCAAGCGGTAGAAATAGCCGCAGAACTCTTTCACGACATGAAATTGCTGGAGCCAGAACCAAACGCAACTGTTCCTGCTGCCCTGCTTAATTCTCCTTTTGGGGGTAGTTTTGTCGTAGCCCATCACTTGGATCCGTTGCAGAGCCAAAAATTTGAAGAGACACATAATCGAACAGTACCCTTTGGTATTATGATCGAGGTAAATCGGGGCCTTTATGTTGGAAACCAACACTCTCAAACAGAAATGGACGAGCCAAACTTAGAACTGATCACCGAGATCCGTAATCGACTTTATAAGTGGGTGGTCGAAATCGTAAACTTGATTCCTCAGTAAGCACATGTGGCTCAAAATTTATAGTCATCCATTCCAATCGACAAATACATTTTATAAAACTACGCGAAGGCACTATAGATACCGTATGACAACTACACAAAATTGCACAATAATTTATAAAAAAAGTTCATATGGCGAGGTAGAGATAGGGTATTTGGATGAAAATAACGACATCTATGCGAATACAGGGCAGAGTTCAAAAAGAATCGGGTATATCAATGATGCGCATCAAGTTTTCCGTACGATGCAATACGATGACCGCGAGCTAGGTGAATATAGCTTAAGCGGAACCGTTCGCAGCCATGGCCTCTTTGAAGGAGGCGAATTGGGTTGGATTGATGATGATGGTATTGTCATTCGGGCCGGACTAATTTTTGAAGAGGAAGAAGTAGGTCGAGTAGATGGACACCAACAAGAAGCAGCGGGTGCGGCATTACTTCTACTCTTTCTACCAGATGATTTTGAGGCCAACAAGACCGAAACCCGTAGATGATGCATTCACAAGAAAAGCTTACAACGATTCAGAGTAATTTTGTTGATACACCGCGAATACGCTTTCACTACCGTTCGCATGGCGACTCCCGATATGGAATGCCGATGCTGCTCGTTCACGGCAGCTTTGGCAGCAGTCGATGGTGGGAATCATTTATGATGCTCCTGCCAACCGAGATCTATGTTATTGCGCTAGATCTACGCGGGGTAGGAAAGAGCGAACAAACTGAAACGGGTTACGCCATTGCAGATCAAGGAGCAGATTTGTATGCGTTTGTCCAATCGTTGGGCTTAAAAACAATAGATTTAGTTGGGCATTCAAGTGGTGGGGCGATTGCGATTGAGTTTGCGCTAAATCATCCTGAATTAGTTAGCACACTTTCGCTGGTCAGCAGTGTACCAATCGAAGGGGTTTTTACACCGACAGATACACTCATGTTGCTCGAAGAGATGAAGAGTAACGAGACGTTATTGCGACAAGGGCTTTGGTTGCTGATGGTTACGACTGACAAGCAGCTCTTTGAAGCTGAACCTCAATCTATAGACGAACATGAATCTGCTGTTGTTTTAAAATCAGAAGAGTACATGCAACAAGAATTTATCACAAAGATTGTTCAGGATGCGAAAGCAATGACACCGGTGCTATTCACCCGATTAGCCGAAGAGCTTGGGAGATGGAATCGCTTTACCGATGCGCATCGACTGACTTTGCCCATCTTAATTATCTGGGGTGATCAGGATGAAATTGTTAGCCGCGACGCAATGACTCGCACATTAATTGCGCTGCCTGGTGCAAATAATCTTGAAGTGTTGCGTGGTGTCGGCCACACGCCGCAGATTGAAGCGCCTTTAACGCTCGCCGAAAAGATTGTTGAGTTCATTACTGAAGATTACGCCTCCTTTGGCTCTGTTCGTGATTCTATTTAGCATGGTTACGGCATAGAAAATCAGGCTTATTAAGCGCATAAGTATTGAATGCCCTAAAAATAGGCATCTTTTATTAATAGATGGCGAATGTGATAGAGTATCACACAATTTGCGAATTGGATCTATCAACCTATGTTGACTGTTTGTAGTCTATGCCACCGAAGGTAACAAAAATGACTTTCCCTCTCACGGCAAACTTCAACAGACCAACAATTCTCATTGCTATATTTTTAGCAATCACGCTGCTAAGATTAAATAGTGCTCAAATCAACGCGCAGAGAATTCCCCAAGCCGACTTTACAGTTGATTACTATTCTATTGATGTAGATTGCAACAGCAACTATCTCTTAACAAAATGGTTGAATCTCACAGAGACCAATGTAGCAGGTTTTAAAGTTCATCTCCAGAGTGTCGATATCAATTCTGGTGAAATAAAAAATCGATGGGTTAATCCGATTGCGGTTGTCGCCAAGGGTGCTGGTCAAGAATACACAGTAATAGATTCAGCCATTAAACCCAATGCCCACCACACCTTCCGCATTTATGGATTTGAAAAAAACAATCTTCTATCAAAAGCGAAGCAGGTGGTATTGACCGATCAGTTCGTTCTGTACTGCACAAGACTTCCTCTCACAATAATATAATAAAGCTGAGCCTCAAACCGATGGATATAAATTAATAGTGAGCACGGGACTGTTTCATTTCATTTAAGGCTTACACAGTTGCATGATTAAAAAACGTGTATCGATCAAAGATATTGCTGAAATTGTTGGGGTGAGCCACCCAACAGTAAGTCGTGCATTGAGTGGTCGTGGACGCATGAGCGAGGCCACGCGCGAGAAGATCATCGCCGTTGCCAGTGAAATTGGATACACCCCAAGCTTAGTTGCCCGCGGCCTTGTTACAAAGCGAAGTTTCTGCATCGGGTTAATCGTACCAACCTTTGTCAATCAATTTAACAGCGCTGTCGCCCAAGGTATTGAGTCAGAGGCGCACAAACAGGGGTACAGTCTTTTCTTGGCAAGTACCGATGCAAAACCTGAGCGTGAACTCGAGGTCATGCGCAGTTTTTTAGCCAGACAGGTGGATGGGATCATTGCGGTTTCTGGATATGTAGGCGATAAGTATGCCCATGTATTAGCTACAGCCGGTGTTCCCATTGTGTTAATCAATGTAAATGTAGAGAACAGAAAAGTTCATGCAGTATATAATGATGATTACAATGGCGGTTGTAAAGTAGCAGAGCATCTCATCGAGCGCCACTATGAACGTATCGCATACATCGGAGCATCCAAAGAAGGAAGATCAAATGTTGAGAGACGGCGGGCGTGGTATAATACATTGACGGACGCGAGGCTAACAACAGCGGTTGAGGCAGATAGCAAATTCGGTACAATAGAGCGTGGCGCAGCGGCGTGCCAGCAGCTTCTGTCCATGTGCCGCGAAAAAGAAATTCCTCTGCCCGATGCCCTCTGTTGCTTCAACGACATGAGCGCAATTGGGGCGATGTCTACGCTGCGAAAAAATGAGCTCACTATACCAAACGACATGGCGATTACCGGTTTTGATGACATTGAATTTGCAGGGGTGACAGAACCGCCCTTGACCACAGTCCGTCAACCCCTGCAACAAATGGGGATAGAGGCAATGGGACTGTTGACCGAGCTAATGGACCCCAAAACCCCGCCGCCAGAGTCACCACATTTATCCAGTTTATCCGGCACATTAATCATCCGGCAATCAACATAACAGCACTTTTATTATTATGGACAAAAATTCCAGAACGTACGACTCGCTGCACATGGGGCGATCTTCAATTGACTTGTACAGCAACGATATCGGCGCACCGTTTGATGAGATTACTAGCTTTGCGGCTTATGTTGGTGGCTCACCCACTAATATTAGCGTAGGGGGCAAACGTCTTGGTCTTAATACGGCGCTCATCACGGGATTGGGCGAAGATCCAGTTGGCGACTTTATCCTAAAGTTTTTGAATACTGAAGGGGTGGACACAACGCACGTCGTGCGCAAACCCAACCACCGTTCTAGCGCGGTTGTGCTAGGGATCGAGCCGCCAGACAAGTTTCCGCTTGTCTACTACCGCGATAATTGTGCAGATATTGAATTGACAATCGATGATGTATTGGCCGCACCCATTGCAGACTCGATGGTCTTCCAGTTTGCCGGAACAAACCTGAGCAAAGAGCCAAGTCGAAGCGCGACTATGTTTGCGGCAGAGCAGGCCAAGCAATACGGAACAGACGTCGTTTTTGATATTGACTTTCGACCCGATCAGTGGCACGATCCGCGGGCATTTGGGGTGGTAGCACGGTCTGTTCTGCCCAGTGTAGATATTGTAATCGGCACCAATGATGAGATCAATGCGGCCATGCTCACGGAAGCGAGCCAAATCTCGCTCACCCATTCACAGGTGTCCGACGCAAAAGTAGAAGGCGATACCCACACAGCTATTCGCACATTGCTCACGCTTGGCCCAAAAGCAGTAATCGAAAAAGTGGGGGCGCTTGGTTCTCGTATCCATTTGGCAGATTCAGATGAGCCGATTGAAGCAAAAGGCTATCCAGTAGAGATAACCAATATTTTAGGTGCAGGAGATGCTTTTGGTGCTGGGTTTATTTATGGCTACACGAAAAATTGGCCTCTAAGAAAAGCATGTCGATTGGGTAATGCTTGCGGTGCAATTGTTGTTACGCAACATGGATGTGCCAATTTTATGCCCACACTTGATGAAGCAATGGCCTTTGTAGATGCTCGTGGCGGGCTAGGATAAACCATAAAAAAAGTGCACCCTGTAAGCGTAATGAATTTGACTATCAGATTATTTTATAATAACATCTATATACAAGTATAACGCACACGTGTGCGCAACTTGCACTCAAACACATCCCTACATTCTTACCACATACAACTGAAAATAATACTCCCTCAAAAATGTTTAGATGCCGAAGGCTAACTTCTTTACATCGCTAAATAGACGTTGGCATGACGCTCATGCGCGTGCTTAGCATGATATATAATATTATTGTACGATACTAGCAAACGGTGTCGGTTGACAAAGCAAGATCACGGCATTGACATGTGCTAAACCGTAACTTGACTTGTTCGCTCCAACAATCTATCCCCAAGATTGTGTTATTGCAAGTTGCGGTAAACAAACAGAGAGTCCCTACTATCAAATGAATATACAAGTTGCAACAGCACCGGTTTCTTGGGGTGTCTTGATGAAAGATACGCCTAATGTGCCCCCTTATACCGTTGTGCTCGATCAGATCGAAGAAGCTGGATATGGCGGCACAGAGTTAGGCCCATATGGCTACTTGCCCTTCGACATTCCAAAGTTGACCGACGAGCTAGAGAGCCGCAATCTTTCGCTTATCTCTGCGTTTACAATACTTAACTTTGTGAGAGGTCCAGCAGATGAAGAGACATACCGCGAGGCGTTAGAGACGGTCCAAGTGCTGTCGGCCATGAATTGCACGCATGTGGTTTTGTCCGATGCGCTGTTCGTGGTGGAAAACCGTGCGCAACGAGCCGGACGCGTGCGAGCCGAAGACAGCCTAGATTCTGCTCAATGGGACAAAGCAGCACGCAATGTAGACGCCTTTGCAAAGTTAGCGTGGGAAGAGTACGGCCTAAAAAGCTGCATCCACCCACATGTCGGAGGCTTTTTAGAGACAGACTTTGAGATTGATGCGGTGCTCGAGCGGACCAATCCAGAAAATGTCGGTCTTTGCTTTGACATGGCCCACATCGCTTATGGTGGTGGCGACCCCGCGACGGTGCTGAACAAATGGCGCGACCGAACATGGTATATGCATATTAAAGAGTGCGATAGCCGAGTTTTGAAGAAGGTACTGGCGCGTGAGGGCGACTATTTTGATGGTGTTGAGTCTGGCGTATTTCCTGCCTTGAATCAAGGGACGATTGACTGGCATAAAATCAATAAAATTTTGCACGAGATGGATTACAACGGCTGGGGAACGGTCGAGCAGGATATTTTGCCCGAACAGGATGTTGACGCGTTACAGAGCGCCAAGGAAAATCGGGCGTTTCTGCGGTCCGAGTTAGGTTGGTAACGACTGTTCGAGAAGCTCAATTATTCCCCTTCAACAAGTAGTATACCAAGCAGGGCAACGAGTTAACGTAAATCCATGCTTCTGCGGAGTATATATAGTGACGTTATATAATATTGTTTATTCAACATTCTAAGGAGGATTCACAAATGAATCGACGTTTCAATTTCGTTGTAGCGCTATTTGCTGTCTTTACATTGATCTTGGCAGCGTGTCAAGCACCAGCCGCAGCACCAGCAGCTGAAGAAGCGGCAGCACCAGCAGCAGAGGATCAGGTAATGCAGTCTGGCCTTGTCTTTGGTTTTGCTTCACACGAAGCACCTGGCGATTCGGGTTTTTGGGGAATCGTCGAAAAGGGTTGTAAAGATGCAGCCGCATCACTCGGTGCAGAGTGTCAATCAGCTGGCAGCCTTGATCCAGTAGAGCAAGCACAAATTGTTTCGGACTATGTTGCAGCAGGCGTTGATGGCATCATCGTCTCCTTGGCTAATCCAGAAGCAATGTCAGACTCTGTTCGTGCCGCGGTTGACGCTGGTATTCCCGTTATCACCATGAACTCTGGCGTGAATAATTGGGAAGAGTTGGGTGCATTGACTCACGTTGGTCAGAGCGAGTTCCCAGCAGGTGCTGGCGCGGGCAAGCAGTTCAACGATGCGGGCTTGAGCAAGATCCTTTGTGTTGCGCACGAAGAATCAAACATCGCGTTGGAAGAACGTTGTGATGGTTTAGAAAGCACCTTTAGTGGCGAAGTTGTCCGCTTCAACGTTGCCAGCACAGGTACAGGTGACATTGCTGGTACGGGCGCATCAATTCAAGACAAGCTTATTTCTGATGATACAATTGATGGCGTGCTAACATTGAACCCAGATGTTGCCATGGCAGCAAAAGACGCCATTGCTTCGGCTGGCGTAGAGGTTACGCTTGGTACATTTGATCTAAGTGGCCCAGTGGTAGAGGCTATCCAAGCTGGCGACATCATCTTCGGTATCGATCAGCAACCATATCTTCAGGGGTATCTACCTGCAACCATGCTTCACCTATACAACACAAACTTGAATGTCGTGGGTGGTGGGTTGCCAGTGTTGACCGGCCCAGGCTTTGTAACGCCAGACAATGCGGCAGCAGTTTCAGAGCTAGCGGCAGGCGGCACACGCTAAAGAATTAGTAGTATTGAGTGAACGGCTGTACATCTCGACCCCGGCACAGGCCGGAAACCAACCTTTGGTGAGTCTGTGCCGGGGTCGTTCTATTTTTTTAGGCCACTCCAAAAAGTAAACGATAGAGCATGCCCGCAAGCTAATTCACGAAAATTGCTAGAATCCGTATACTTACTTTTCTGGAATAGCCTCATGCTTTGTGATAAAGTGAGGGAATAATTATGTCCAATAGCGCGGTTGCTGCCGCACCAGATGAACGACTTGCCCAAGTCGGCCTATTCCGCAGGTTACTGCTGCGCCCAGAAATTGGTGCACTTTTGGGTGCGCTACTTATTTATATTATCTTTTCTTTGGCGGCTCCCGAAATCTTCCCATCGATCAGGGGCGCAGCTCGCTTTCTTGACCCAACAGCGACCTTAGGCATTATGGCCGTGGCGGTCGCTCTATTGATGATCGGTGGCGAGTTTGATCTGTCGGCAGGCGTTATGACCGGCACAACTGGACTAATCTTTAGCTACTTAACAACGTCAGATTGCTTGAATGTTGCATGGCTTGGGTTAGGAAATGGCCAAGAGTGTTTCAATTTTGGGTTAGATGTGTGGTCGGCAATGCTAGTTGCGCTCGTCATTGCGCTAGCAATTGGATTTCTCAACGGTCTGCTAGTTGTACGGACAGAACTCCCCAGCTTTATCGTAACACTTGGTACATTTTTTATACTGCGCGGCGTTAACGTTGGCGTTACGCGGCTGATGACCGAGCAAGTTCGCGTGACAAATATAGACGACGCAAGTGGCTATCTTACAGCCCAACGGTTGCTAAATGCCGAATTTATGATGTTTGGCGAAAATTTTCGCTCTTCACTAATTTGGATGATATTGATTACAATCATCGCCACGTGGATTTTGTTACGTACGCGAGTTGGAAGCTGGATCTTTGCAATCGGGGGTGACTATAATGCCGCCCGCAGTATTGGTGTTCCTGCTGCCAAGGTGAAGATTGGCTTATTTATGGCAACGGCAGGCGCTGGCTGGCTGGTTGGAATTATGACGGCACTACGGCTGCGCTCAACCGTGGCGAGCCAGGGTGTAGGCCAAGAGTTCATCTTCATTATTGCCGCAGTCATTGGCGGCTGTTTATTGACCGGTGGTGACGGATCCGCAATCGGTGCGGCCATTGGCGCACTCGTCTTTGGCATGACTCGTACGGGCATCACCTTTGCTGGCTGGGAGACAGATTGGCTCTTTGCTTTCTTAGGCGTCATGTTGATGGCAGCCGTTTTCGCCAATAACTTTATACGAAATCAGGCACGCAACCTGCGCATGGCCGAAACTCGTCAACGCGACAAGTTAGAAGAAGAGGAGTGAGGTCAAAATGGATCACAAGAAGCTAGCAGTAGAAAATAGAAGCCCAATTTTAGAAGTTCGCAACGTATCGAAATTGTTTGGTAGCGTAATCGCTCTCTCAGATGTTTCGGCTCACGTTTTCCCCGGTGAGGTGACCTGCATTTTGGGCGATAATGGCGCAGGCAAATCGACCTTAATCAAAACTTTTGCAGGCGTTCACAAGCCAACCAGCGGCGACTATATTTTTGAAGGCAACAAAGTCGATTTCAGTTCACCACGCGACGCGCTAGACGCAGGCATAGCAACCGTTTATCAAGATTTGGCCCTCGTCCCGTTGATGTCCGTTTGGCGTAATTTCTTTATGGGGTCAGAGCCTACAAAAGGGTCTGGCCCACTCCGGCACATTGATGTTCCACTGGCCAAGTCAATTTGCATCCAAGAGATGAAGAAGATGGGGATCGACGTGCGCGATCCCGAACAGCCGGTGGGCACCATGTCTGGTGGCGAACGTCAGTCGGTCGCCATTTCGCGGGCCATCTATTTTGGGGCCAAAGTGCTCATTCTCGACGAGCCAACCGCGGCGCTTGGTGTTAAGCAATCGGGTACGGTTTTGCGCTATATTTTAGAAGCGCGCAATCGAGGATTGGGCGTTATCTTTATTACCCACAATCCGCATCACGCCTATCCAGTTGGCGATCATTTCGTTATTTTGCGCCGTGGCAAAGTCTTCGGTGACTTCCAAAAAAATGAGATCACGCAGGATCGGCTCGTTTATATGATGGCCGGTGGCGAAGATTTGGATCAGCTACAAGATGAGCTTGCCGCTTTACGCGCGGGGACAGCGGTTTAAGGCGACGCGTACCAAAGTGTGGAGTGAGCATCTGAAGGTATATGCAGCTAGGCAAGTTATATGGATATAACTTGTGTGCGTTGCTCTGATTTTTAATTTTAGGAGCGCTCACTCTCACCGAGACCAGAGCGACGCACACTTTTACATGGGATAGACGCACGCTAGTTGTACCCAATTGCATGTAATCTCAGATGCGGCTTATACCCATAGAGCCGCATCTGAGACTACACGCTCCACTACCACAAAAGATACGTATCATCCGTATTCTTAGAATTGACTAATCGCCACACACCCACTTTTCTAACACAGCCACAATTTCGGGATCAACGCGAATCTTCGTCGGCAGTGGATGATCGCCCAACACAAGCTCGACAGCAGCCTCGGCATAATGCTCGGATGGCGTGTTTGCCCAATCCGCCTCGTCCAAATTACTATTAACGCGCCATGGGGCATTTGCTGGACGATCCAAAATTTCTAAAATAATCGGACGCAGCGCCTGATGCGCATCGCATTGAAACTCTACATGATGCGCCCATTCATGCACGAGGGCGGCTTGTAGAAAGGCCGGCGTACCCGGTACCTTTACAATCACAATAGCTGATTCTGGATCATACTTAGCGCGACTTTCAAGGGTTGAATCGGTGCGCAGGGTTACGTCGCCAAAACAATCTTTTCGAGCGGCAAAGGTTGACAGGAACTGTGACCATGTTTCATCCGCCAAGTTGCGGAAGTCCAAAGCCACGCTAGCATCGAAATGCAGTTGCGGATCTTCAATAAATAGTGGTTGCGTAGATGGCGTTGCACAACTACTGCCAAGCCCTAGAAAAACTAAAATAAGACAAATAGAAATAGCTCTCATTTTTATATTATGAATCCAGGCTAAAAGTATCGCAACATTGTAATCTGGATTAAAGAACGACAAAGGAAAAACGCATGTGGCTTTCTAAAACTGATCAGACCATTCGCCTGACAATGGCGCAGGCGGTGGTCAAATATCTACAGGCTCAATACAGCGAGCGCGATGGCAAAAAGCAGCGGCTTATCCCAGCTATGTGGGGTATTTTTGGTCATGGAAATGTGGCTGGATTGGGTCAAGCATTGGCGGAAGTCGGAACCGACCTCCCCTTCTATCAGCCGCACAACGAACAATCCATGGTTCACACCGCTTCTGGCTACGCGAAATCAACCCTGCGTCTAAGCACCTTTGCGTGTACGGCTTCTGTCGGTCCTGGTTCCACAAACATGATCACCGGCGCAGCGACGGCAACGCTTAATCGTCTACCGGTGCTGCTGCTCGCATCAGACTATTACGCTACCCGTCATCAGGGCAATGTGCTCCAGCAGCTAGAGCACCCCATCTCGGCGGACCTTAGCGTCAACGACTGCTTCCGCCCCGTGAGTCGCTTTTTCGACCGCATCTCGCGGCCCGAACAGTTACTCACCGCGCTGCCCACTGCTATGCGTGTCCTCACCAGTCCGGCGGATACGGGCGCGGTTACGCTTGCCTTGCCACAAGATATTCAAGCCCATGCATTCGACTATCCAGCCTACTTTTTTGAGGAGCGCGCGTGGGAAGTCGAGAGACGTGCGCCCAGTCCTTCAAAAATTAGCCAAGCGCTAGAGATGATCCAAGCGGCAGAGCGCCCCATGATCATTGCGGGCGGTGGCGTGCTATACTCGGACGCCTGTGCCGAGCTACAAGCTTTTGCCGAAAAGTTTGGCATTCCCGTGGGAGAAACGATGGCGGGCAAGGGCGCGATGCCCGACGAAACATCCATGCGCATTGGCGGCTACGGCGTCACCGGCACAGGATCGGGCGGGACGCTCATGGCTCAGGCCGATTTGGTGATCAGCATTGGCACGCGCCTGACCGATTTCACGACTGGCTCTCAGTCGGCATTCCAGCATCCAAACGTGAAGTTTATCGGCATCAATGTCAGCGATCACGATGCGTACAAGCAGGGTGCGCTGCCCATTCTGGCCGACGCGCGTGAAGCCTTACGAGCGCTGCTCAGCGAATCCGAATCGATGCAGATCATTCCAAATTCAGCTTATTTGGAAGATATTGCGGTGACCAAACAAGAGTGGGAGGAGATGCTGGCCAAAGAGGTTTACGTGCAGCATGAAGGTGAGATTTTCAATCAACATCATGCGATCAATGTAATCAACAAACAGACGCAGCCGGGTGATACAATTGTGGCTGCGGCCGGTGGTCTTCCTGGTGATCTACATCAATTGTGGGATAATACAGACAATCGCACCTGCCATCTAGAATTTGGCAACTCGTGCATGGGCTACGAGCTGCCCGCAAGCCTCGGTGTGCGTATGGCTCAACCCGAGGGCGAAGTCTACTGTTGTGTGGGTGACGGCACATTTTTGATGCAGCCAACTGAACTGGTGACAGCCATGCAGGAAGGGCTAAAAGTTACGGTAATTGTGATGGTGAACCATGGTTTTCAGATAATCCGTCGCTTGCAAATGGGTCGATCCGGTGTAAGCTTTGGCAACGAGTTCCGCGCGCGCGACGAAGTCAGCAATCGTCTTGAGGGTGAGTATGTGCCCGTTGACTTTGCCAAGATCGGTGAGGGCATGGGTGCAAAAACATGGAGCGTTACCGACCCGGATGATCTCAAACAGGCATTGGCCGAAGCGCGCCAAGAGAGTGGACCTTGTCTCATTCAGGTTGAAGTTGAGCCGCACCGCTATGGGCCCGGATCTGAGGTATGGTGGGATGTTGCATCTGCTGAAGTAACAAATGTTCAAGAAACACAGGATCTACGCGACGCCTACGTTGCCGAACGTTCAGGCGTTCAGCGATTCCATTACTAAACGAAGAGAAATATTATTATGAGTATGAAAAGTTACCCACATATTGAAAGCTGGATAGCTGGCGGATCAATTGAAATCGGCAGTAGCGATGAGTATGACGACATTACCGCACGCGTAACGGAAGAAGGCGCAACCATTTGGGAAAGCGATGAGGATTATCCATCACTGGAGGCTACGCTCGACGCAATTGAGCGGGCAATCGCAAAATGGCTCGGCGAAAACGAAGATGAGGATGAAGAAGATTGAGCAGGCATACAGCAGAGACAAATATCGGCATCATAGGCATGGGCTGGATGGGTTCGGTCCATGCTCGTTCGTATAATGCGGTCAAAGATAAATTTTATAGCGATGGATTGATCCCACGCTTAGTTATCTGTGCGGATGATGTGGCAGAACGGGGCTCAGAGGCTCAGGCACGCTTTGGCTTTGAAGAGATAACCACGAACTGGATGGACGTTATCAATCATCCCAAAGTGACTGTGGTTGACATTACCTCGCCAAATTTTCTGCATCGCGAAATGGTGCTAGCCGCGATTGCAGCCGGTAAACATGTGATGTGCGAAAAGCCGATTGGCACGCTGCCCAGTGATGTGGCAGCCGTCTATCGTGCCGCGCAAAAGGCGGGCGTGATGACCTTTACGGGCCTCAACTATCGCTGGGCACCCCATGTTCAGTTTGCCAAGCAAATGATCGACTCGGGAAAGCTGGGCGAGATTACCAACTACTATGGACGCTTCTTTACCATGTATGCCAGCAATCCGCTGGGTCAACTAAGTTGGCGCTTTCTCAAAGAGAAGGCTGGCACCGGCGCGCTGGGCGATCTAATGCCGCACACAGTAGATATGGCCTCCTATTTGGTGGGTCCGATCAAACGTGTGGCTAGCAACAAGCAGACAATCATCAAAGAGCGACCGCTGCCCGTCTCTGGGCGCGGCACACATTTTTCTGTGGGCGAGCCAGACGATCCCAAGGGTGAGGTAACGACAGAAGATTATGTGGGCGCAATGGTCGAATTCGAGAATGGCGCCACCGGCACGCTTGAGGTTAGCCGCGCGACGCGTGGTCCGCAACTGGAAAATGGCTTCGAGATTTATGGCACCGAGGGCGCGATCCGCTGGAGCTTTGAGAATATGGATGATCTGTACATTTATTTGCCCGACGGCTCACCCGAACGGGAAGGATTTGTGCGTTTAGTCTCCGGCCCCGATATGCCATTTTACAGTAAGTTCCAGCCCGGCCCCGGCAATAATATGAGCTACGATGATCTCAAAGTCATTGAATCTTATCATTTTCTCAAGTCGATTACAGAGGGTAAGCAACTAGAACCAAGTTTCGCGTCTGCCTATGAATTTGCCAAAGCACTCGATGCGATGATGCGCTCTTGGGAAAGCGGTGGATGGGAAGAGGTACGAGAAATAGCGTAAGAATTGCACCTTTTTTCCAACCCTTTCACTTTGGAGAACCCAATGAACACGCACCATGTAAAACCAGATTACAGCAAAACCAAAGTCATGGACATCACACGCGAGTCTGCGGGGTGGGACTATCTGACTTTTCGCATTATCAAGCTACAAGTGGGTGAAACCTATAGCGAAGAGACCGGCGGTGACGAAGTTGCGCTGGTTCCATTAGAAGGCTCGGCTACGCTCGCCGCTGATGGGCAAGAATGGTCCGTCACACGCGAAAGTGTCTTTACACAGATGCCACACGTGCTTTACGTGCCACCAGGTAAAACAATCAATGTCGCTGCGACCGATACCTTCGAGTTTGCGGTAGGTGGCGCACCTGCCGAAGGTAAATATCCAACGCGCATGTTTACGCCCGACGAACAAAAGGTAGAAGTTCGCGGCAATGAGCCGGCCCTGCGCGAAGTGCATCACACGCTGGCTTGGCCGCTACCCGCCGAGCGACTGATTCTCTTCGAAGTTTATGTGCCGGGCGGAAACTGGTCTGGGTGGCCCCCCCATTGTCATGACCGCTATGGCGATTCGCCTTACCTAGAAGAGACATACTATTACCGAGTTACGCCTGAAACGGGCAAAGCTTTCCATCGCAACTATCGAGTCGACATTGACTTTGATGAGATCATCCCAGCGGGCAATGGTGAGTGTGTCGTTGTGACACAGGGTTTCCATCCCGCAGCCGCTAACCCGGGATCGAATGTCTATTTCCTCAACTACTTAGCGGGCGAACCACAAAACGAAGCGCGTAACTACGTCCCATTTGAAGATCCAGATACAACCTGGATCAAAGATAACTGGAATGCGAACAAGATGACGCTGCCACTCAAGATGAAGAAATAGACAAAAGAGAGACAAGACGAGTCGCTTCGCTCCAATGGCGAGATGACAACCGCAAAATGGCAGAATTGTTGGATAAGCTATGGTTATCATCTTGTCAGTCGTTCTATCATCTTGTCTTTTTTTAAGGATTTTCAATGCTCGTTCCAATGAAACCCCTACTCGATGCGGCCCTCAAAGGCGGCTATGCAGTTGGCTCTTTTAACGTTGCGTCATACGAAATGATGGAGAGCATCATCCGCACCGCGGCCGATTGCGAATCGCCAGTTATCGTCTCGACCAGCTCAGCCGAGGCGCGCTATTTGGATCCCGAGGTGGTTGTGGCTGCGGCACGTGCGCTGTCGCACAAATACGGCACACCAATCGCGCTGCATCTTGATCACGGTGATTCGTTCGAAATGGCGACGCAGTGCATTCGTTCAGGCTACACCTCTGTCATGTATGATGGCAGCCATTTATCACTACACGAAAACATCGCGTTAACTCAGCAAGTTGTGGCTGCCGCTCATGCGGTTGGCGTAACGGTCGAGGGCGAAATCGGCCGCATTCAGGGCGTGGAAGATGATCTGATTGTAGACGAACGCGAGGCGTCCATGACTGATGTCAATGAAGCCACTCGTTTTGCTCACGAGACTGGCATTGATGCGCTTGCCGTTGCAATCGGCAACGCCCATGGTTTCTACAAAAGCGAGCCAACTCTCGACATGGCTCGGCTCAGCGCCATTCGCAGCGCGACCGACATCTCTATTGTGCTGCATGGCGGCACCGGCATCCCCGCCGAGCAGATCAAGCAGGCCGTTACGCTCGGCATCGCCAAGATCAACGTCGCATCAAAAATCCGACGTACATTTATGAACGCCTTACATGGCGCGCTTGCAGAAGATCCAAATACGACAGAGGTGCGGGATGTGATGACTGTTGGGCGCGAGGCAATGATGGCAGCAATCAAAGAAAGTATGGAGATGTTGGGATCAATTGGCAAAAGTAGTAAGGTATAAGGTTCCCATATGACCGTTTCAAATTCATTCCAAAATAGCTCACTCGAAGGCAAAATCGCCGTCATAACAGGCAGCACCCAAGGGCTTGGCGAAGCGACCGCCCGACTCTTCAAAGAACGTGGGGCCAAAGGCATCATCATCACCGGGCGCAATGCAGAACGTGGCAACGCGCTGGCTGCGGATCTAACGGGCGATGGCTGTACCGCTCATTTTATTGCAGCAGATTTGGCCAACGTTAACGACTGCCGCTCGATCATCAACGCGGCGGACAAACACTTTGGCACGCTCCACATTTTGGTCAACTCGGGTGCGCTAACCGTACGCGGCACCATTTGGGACACCACGCCCGAACTTTACGACCAGATGATGGCAATCAACACGCGTGCGCCCTTCTTCCTTATGCAAGAAGCGATCCGCATTATGGAGCGCGACAATGTCGAAGCCTCTATTGTCAACATATCCAGCGTCGCCTCCTATGGCAGCCTGCCCATGTTGGCCCCCTATGCCATCTCGAAAGGGGCGCTCAACATTGCCACAAAAAACATTGCCTACGCCGTTTCGCGCAGCCGCATTCGCGTCAATGCGCTGGCCCTCGGCTGGATGGATACCCCCGGCGAAGATCTGATCCAGCGCAAATTTCATTCCGACGGCGAAGAGTGGCTCGCAGCCGCCGAAGCTTCGCAACCCTTTGGCCGCTTACTAAAAATGGACGAAGTCGCGCGCTGCATTGCCTATTGTGCCTCCAACGAATCGGGTATGATGACTGGCTGCATAATCGACTTCGATCAATCAGTCTTTGGCGCAGGGCCACAACCTATCGCGCCCCCCAAAGATGAGTGGGATGCCATTGACGGGGTCTCTTTTTCGTTCTAACGATACGAGATTTACGTCCCCAGCATGGGGTAAGTAATATTTTGCAATCGATCAACTATAGCTCCGTGCTGGGGAGATAAGAATAGAGGGAAAAATGAGCAATAACAGGTACGACCTTATTACTATTGGCCGCGTCTCGATGGATCTTTTTGCCGAAAACATCGGTGCCGATTTCACAGACATCAGCGGATTTGAGACGGGCGTTGGCGGCAGCCCAACAAACATTGCAATTGGCACCGCTCGGCTCGGGCTATGGGTTGCGCTGCTTACAGCAGTGGGCGCAGATGAAGTCGGCAAATTTGTCCACAAATATCTGCAAAATGAAAAAATTGACACCCAATTTATCCCAACAAAATTGAAAGGCTGTACCGGCATGGCCGTCGTTGGCGTACAACCACCCGATAAATTCCCCCTCGTCTTTTACCGCGAGAACCCCGCCGACATCTACCTTACCATCGACGATGCTGCAAAATTGCCTATCGCCACCACTCAATCACTACTCCTTTCTGGCACGGCACTCAGTCGCGGCACCTGTCGCGACGCCACGCTCTATGCCGCCGAAGAAGCCGCCCGCCACCCCACCAAAACGTTCATGGATCTCGATCTGCGTCCCGATCAATGGGAACATCCGCAAGCATATGGGCTCAACATTCGCGCCATTCTACCCCAGCTCGACGTGATCATCGGCACCGAAGAAGAGTGCCACGCCGCGCTCTCTGCCAACCCTGCTCAAGTAATGGAAGGAAAGCCAGTCACGGCCACTCAGCTAGCCGAATTAGAGGCAACAATCCGCGCATTGGTGGATCAGCCGATTGGCCCCGATGTAGTTGTGCTAAAGCGTGGCCCACGCGGTGTGACAATCTACGCACGCGCCACACCAGAAGAAAATGTAAGCGGTTTTCAGGTCAAGGTGCTCAACACTGTTGGTGCGGGAGATGCCTTCGCCAGTGGGCTTATTTATGGCTACACGAATAATTGGGGGTGGCAGCAATCTGCGCGTTTCGCCAATGCCTGCGGTGCCATCGTCGTGACTCGTCATGGTTGCGGCACCGCCATGCCAACCCTCGACGAAGTAGCTGACTTTATGGAGACGCGCGGCGGGCTATAGTATGGATATGCCAAAATACAGCCGACTAGAGATCGAACGACGTTGGCTAGCAGATCCAAAGGCGCTCTCCAGTTTGAGCGATCTCGACAGATTAAGGCCAGACGATCTCTACATAGAAAATTCTAATTCTGTCAGATAGCGAACACCCGATTCTGGCTACACGAAGTATATACCGGAGATTAAATTGACTAACCCAGTTTCAGTCGGTGTCGTTGGCACAAGCTGGTGGGCCGATGCCATGCATTTGCCCGCGCTAGCAAACCACCCACACGCCGAGATTCGCGCCATTTGTGGGCGCAACCCCAACCGCGCGCAAATGATGGCAGACAAGTGGCAGATTCCGCAAGTGTTTACCGACTATCAAAAAATGATCGATGATGCAGAGCTTGATGCACTCTTAGTGCTGTCAAGTAATGAGTCGCACTACCCCATCTCCATGGCCGCGCTCCGTGCGGATCTTCACGTGCTGTGCGAAAAACCAGTCGCGCTTACCTATGCGCAGGGCCAAGAAATGGCCGTTCTCGCCGCAGCGCGCAACCGTAAAACCATGGTACCCTTCACCTACCGCTATATGCCAAATAATCGCTACATCAAAGCTCTGCTCGATGATGGTTATATCGGCAAGCCCTATCACTTAAATCTGCGTTACTACACTGGATTTGGTCGCGAGGGTGGTTACAACTGGCGCTTTGATCAGGGCAAAGCGGGGTCGGGTGCAATTGGCGATATCGGCTCGCACTTTCTCTACCTAGCCCATTGGTGGTTCGGCGAGATCAGCGAAATCTGCTGCCAGTTAGGGCGAACGGTCGAACGAGCACCTCTCGACCCCGACGGCAACTCATACGAAGTGGCCGATGACACCGCGATGATTCTGCTTACCTTTGCCAACGGCGCGCAGGGCTCACTCCACATCACCACGCTGGCCTACGAAGATACACCCTTTGGTCAAACCCATCACGCAGAATTACATGGCTCCCACGGGACACTTTACGCTTTCAACGATTGGAACACGGTGCAGCGCGTCTCTGGCGCGCACATAGGGGAAGGTCCAGTCCAAGAGATGCCGATCCCCGAAAATATTTGGCTGGGCGCGCGCCGCGATACGGTCCACAATACTTATCGGGATACTTTTCGCGAACAAGACAATATGACGCGTGAGTTTATTACTGCAATTGTCGAAGGATGGATGCCGGAGCCAGACTTTCGAGATGGCGCGCGCATTCAACAGTTGATTGAGGCGGGGATCGAGAGTGACAAAAAACGCCGTTGGATCAGCGTATAGTCAACTGATCCAACGGCGTAAGAGTTTTTATAAGTATAGTGGTCGGTTACTCGCCAACCTCAATCAGCGGAATAAATAAGGTATTTACGTCAACTGGTGTACTGGTTTGTGCTTCGACCATTACGGTTGTTTTATCAGTGGCGATACTGGTTGTACTGTCACCAATATAGATAACCATCTTCGTCTCGAATGAGGCAATCTCTTCATCTTGCGGAAAGATAAATCGTAACGCAAAGTCAAGTGTATCCTGATCCATAGCATTCAACTGTCCAATTGCTAGCACACATGATCCTCCATTTCCTGTATCAGAACAAACCCAGCGCGGGTCGCTTGCAGCAGCCAGAAACTCAGTACCATCTATAAATTCTGCTACTAACCGTACATCTTCTAACGGAAGACCAATAGGGTATTGGTAGGTAACCGTGTAAATCACATCACGATTTTCATTTGTGACCATCTCAGGATTCGCCTTCGTGCTAATTATAACTGAGGCGGGAACCGTTGGCACTGCTGGTGGTCTGGAATTTGTTGGCACGGGTGACGCAATCGGCACAATTGGTACGCTTCCTGGCGTGGTGGCAGTCGGCGTGCTCATGGGCGTCATTTCTGGTGTATCAGTTGGCTCCTCATCAATTGGTTCGCCCGTTGGCGTAGCAGAGTTCATAGGCGTCGATGTCATGGGATTGGGTGTCTCGGTAATCGGCGTCTCGGCCGGATTTTGTGTAGCACTGCTCGTTGGCAAAGCTGTAGGTGTGCCCATCATTGGTGTTCCAGTTAACGGAGGCGTTGGTGTCTCGGTTGGCTGAAGCATTGCTGTGCTATCTGGCGTGCTGGTTAATTGTGCCGTCATATTTGGCGTTGGTGTACCAGCCAGATCAGGTGTCGATGTCTCTCCAGGTTCATCTGGCGTGATGACTGGCTGCGTCGTCATTGTTGGGGTCGGCGTATCAGCCTCAGGCGTTGACGTTACCTCAGGTAATTCGGTTGGCTCTTCTGTCGGTGTGGCTGTAGACAACGGCGTCGGCTCCATCGTTGGCTCTGGCGTTGGTTCGTTCGGGTTGGTTTCTATCTGGACTGTTCTGATAACGACATTATCGCTCGCATTTACCTCTAAGTTTACATTCGCTGCGTCAGCCGTTATGTAGAGGTCGTAGCTGCCAGTTGGAACAGAAAATGCATCCCAATCGAAGCTTACTGTATAGACTTCTTCACAAGCTGGCAGCACATCAAGCGGTGGTGCCGTGCCGATTTGGGTACCGCCAGCCTGTGGATCGCCGTTCCACAAAGTAATAATCGACTCTTCCGAAACGATTCCGCCCGTATTCAGCACTTCTACATCGATTGTTACGGTTGGGTGCATCGTTGTCGAAATGGGTGATGCTGTCGAAATCTGCATATTTCGTAGATGAAGATCAATCGTTTCAACGATCATGTTTTCGGTATAGTCGGCAAACTCTGAACCAAGATACGTTAGCTCTTCTGTCTCGCGATCAAAAAGTGCGCCATTTAATCCTTCGTATGTTTCATAATTAAATTGTGGGTAGTTCAAGCTAAACCAAGCAAATTTCTGAACTAAACGATTATCATCTGCCCCATATCCAAGATCAGCATCTTTCTCGTTCAGGAAAAAGTCGAATGACGAAATAAGAAAATTAATCGACTCCGCTTCCCCATTAGGATGAAAAACATCGGGTAATAGTAAGCCATATTCAGAGACAATCAACGGCTTTTGCTGATAGCCATTGTCTTTCATCCATTGGCGCATGGCATACATCTGTTCTCGAAAAAGGGTCATATCCCACTGTTCTGGCGGCTCAATATCGCGCGGTTCCGATGTATAATTCTCACCTGGCGGCCGACCTGCACCCCACGAAACTTCGTTCATAACAAAAGCGTGTGTGTGAATAATGTCTGCCGGAGGGTTTGTCCCATATCTCTGGTTGTACGTAGCCACGACGCGATCGAGATATTCGAGACGTAAGGGTGTTGGTTGAACAACGCCGCCGAACGCAATTTGAGCGGTTGGATCACGGCCCTTAATAAACTCATATGCCTCATGATAAAATTCGGCATAATCTTCGGCTAATATTCCATCCTGACCGATTCGGTCGGGTTCGTTACCGGCAAGCCAAACTTCACCCAGATTAGCATCGATTGTTGGGCCCAATCTACTTTCAAGATTAGAGGTGTTATCGCCACGAAACATGGGGACGAAGTCGATAACGGTTGGCGCATTTTCTTTGATTTGATAGCCGTAATTATGATACCAGCCAGCATTTAATGATTCAAAGAAATAATCACCTATGGATTGTCCGCCACCTTGATCGACGTTAATGCCAAATCGTAAATGGGGAGAAACATATGGGTCGCACGTTTGGGCAGAAGCGTTCTGTAGATGTCCGGCAAAGAGTGCCGCGACGATGATGAAAGTTAAGACCAAACGCGAAATTGTAGAATATAAGAACGTTGTAGGAAATAGATTCATTATTTTTCTCAAAGAATAGATCATGGTCACAAAGCTTTTCCACGACAGAAATGGACGTTAACAGAAATTGATGTTAACAAGATGGATATTGACAAGATAGGTGTTAGCAGAAATAGTGCGAATCTTTCAGCTAGTTCTGTTACTGTTACACAAATAGATTAGCTCCCACAGCATAGTCTAATACGACGAAGCGTTGTAGAAAGTTACTATTCACTATTAGGCATCGGTCACCACCGGGCGTTTGTACAATAAATACAACTCAATATCTTTCATTTCATATATACAACAAAAACATTTTTGCTGTATTTTGCTTATTTACGATACAATCAACTAAAATTCCCAACTTTTCATGTTGATTACCTAAAATTATGCTACAATATCCATAGGATGTTTGTATGAGCAAATTAGATCATATCGATTTTCAAATCCTCGAAATCGTCCAGAGCGAGGGCCGTATCAGTAATGCAGAGTTGGCGAAAAGAATTCATCTCTCACCAGCAGCAACCCACACACGCCTACGCAGACTAGAAAACGAACAACTTATAGAAGGCTATGGCGCTCGAATTAATCGAGAAAAATTGGGCTTTCATATGCTCTGTTACATTCATATGAGTTTACGAACGCATTCATCTGAAGAATTAAAAAAATTCCGTTCTGATTTATGCAACATGCCAGAGGTGCTAGAATGCTGCTTTATAACAGGAGATTTTGACTATATCATCAAGGTCGCGTTAAAAGATCAACGTGACCTTGAGCGATTTATCATAGAACGGCTTACACCCATACCAAGCGTGTCGCGCATTAGCACGAATTTGATCGTTTCCGAAATCAAATCGGCATCTAAAATTCCAATTTTTACAGACCAAAAAAATCTCAATTCGACAGCGCTCAACCCTACAACTCTCAATAAGGGAAAAGATTAATGTCACAAGCAAATGCCGATGCACTACAGTTAGAATTTACCGGCGATCTCAAAATGTTACAAGAGCTCGCTCGCGATTTTACCGCCAAAGAAATCACCCCGAATGCCGAACATTATGACCAAACAAGTGAATGGCCACAGGCTCCATTTGATAAAGCACGCGAGTTGGGTCTTATCAACCTAAACATTCCTGAAGAGTATGGCGGTATGGGCGCAACCGTTCTTGAAGAATGCATCGTAGCCGAAGAGATGGGGTATGGCTGTAGCGGTATTCAAACAGCGCTAATGATCAATCAACTGGCAGCGCTGCCGATATTGATCGCTGGCACGGATGAGCAAAAACAGAAATATTTTGGACGAGTAACGGAAGAGGGCCTAGGAATGGCTTACTGCATGACTGAGCCTGACGCAGGATCAGATGTATCTGGCATCAAATCAACGGCGATCAAAAAAGGGGATAAATATATTCTCAACGGTTCCAAAACATGGATTACAGGGGGCCCCGTTGCATCCTATTTTACTGTCTTTGCTAAGACCGATCCCGAAGGCGGGCGCAGCGGCATGAGTTGCTTTATCATCGAACGAGCGTGGGAGGGCGTCAGCACAAGTAAGCCATTGAAAAAGCTAGGACAACACGCAGCGCAAGCGTGTCAAGTCTTTTTCGAGAATGTGGAAGTACCAGCGGAGAATTTACTGGGGAAAGAGGGCGATGGGTTTATGGTCGGCATGAAAGTCTTCGACAAGAGCCGTCCACCAGTCGCTGCCGCGGCAACAGGCTTGGCTCGTCGCGCGCTCGATGAATCGGTGCGCTATGCGGCCGAGCGAACCACCTTTGGCAAGCCGATTTCGTCTTATCAAGGGGTTAGTTTTATGCTAGCTGACATGAAAATTCGAGCGGCAGCGGCATCCGATTTGACGCGCCGATCCGCATGGGATGTTGACAATGGCCAGAGCAATACGATGTCCGCAGCCATAGCCAAAGCATTCTCCGCAGACGCAGCAATGATTAACGCAACCGACGCAGTGCAGGTCTTTGGTGGCAACGGCTACAGCCAAGAATATCCAGTAGAAAAACTGATGCGAGACGCGAAGATCTACCAGATTTATGAAGGGACATCGCAGATCCAAAAGCTAATTATTTCGCGCGAGCTGTATCGAGATTTTAAATAGAGTTCAAATTAGACATGAGTAGGTGACAGTCACTTTAACCCTTGGTTTTCAAGGCGAAACGGCTTGTGAAGCGATAATTATCTGGTATACCATTGTTTAAGAAAAACTCTGTTGCTATACGATCATAATAGTATCACGGTTGAAATAACATGCTAATCTGTCACTTTAGGCTTTGGCTTTACTGCTTTAATGTAACAAACCTGCTGATCAAAGACAATCTGACCATCTTCATGGCGAGCATTGAGTCCTGCTGCATCCGTCTCCATACCAGCTTCGACCATCTCTTGTACAGGAGTCCATTCAACAGGATCGGGTAGCATCTCGCCCAACCAGTCATCTAATCGCCGCTCGAAGATTACGGTTGACTCACTTGCAACTTCTAAGTCGGCGGCTGCAATCAATTCATGATACGTCTCCACAGCGCGCACCTCTGCATGAGCAGGATTACGGCGTGCTTCAATTGCATTTTGCGTAGCTAGCTTTACCGGATCAGCTCCGCCAACTAAATCAACCAAAATAAATATTCCGCCAGGCTTTAACACCCGGCTTGCCTCGCGTATAATGCGTTCGGGCGCACGCGACATGTTGAGCGTATAACGGCAGAAGACAACGTCAAATCTCTCATTGCGAAATGGCATTAACTGAGCGGGGGCAAGGCGAAAATTTACGCGTCGCGCGTAATCATTTCGGTTGCTAAGGCGCGAATACTCTGCATGTTCTAACATCGACAAACTAATGTCGGTCCCGATTACCTCTGCTGCGCCCTGTTTGGCTACAGTCAGCGCCATAATTCCCAATCCGCTTCCCAAATCCAACACATTTGCATTTGCTGGAATATCTGCAAATTTAAGCAGATGCTCAATACTTGGTAATTGGGCACTTACGCGACGTTCAACGTCCTCCACGGAAAGGTTATTCGCAACTCGATTATAGACTTTGGCAATCGAGGCGAAATCTTCCGACTCATCAAGAGATGGCACGGTTTGTGTTTGTTCTTCTTGAGGCTCAATTTGTGGAAGAGGTAAATGCTCGCTACGATTTACATAATTGAGGCACCACTGTCCATCGCGCTGCATAATTTCAGAAAGGCTAGTGTGACCAACCCGAACCTGTAATTTATGTGCCCCAAAAAAGTGACGTAGGATCGTTGCAATTGCGCTGCCGCTTGTTACCAAAGCAATTGTCTTGCTACGATGTTCCAAAATAAGGTTAGAGAGTGTGGAGATCAAAGCGTGGTGAAACTGCACGTATGGCTCTGCGACTGCATTATGAATACTGGTATGAATCTCAGGATCAAGGCCCTCCTCTGTTGCCTCAACAGGCGCAAGAATCGCATCTTGAAGGCTTAAATGACTAGGCATATTCTTTGCCACAGTAACGGGTAAACCAAATGCTTGGCCGATACGCTGTGCCGTTAAACGACTGTGTAGCTGTTCGCCACTCACCAATTTATCCACTTTTTCATGCGTCATCAGCCAGTTTGCAAGCATATCTGCCTGCTGCCAACCAAGCGCGGTCAGGCCACTGTTATCGGTTGTAGCCGAATCAGCTATCTCTTTATAGCGGTTATGCATCCCTTCTGCGTGGCAAATAAGCAATATTCGTGATGATTGCTCAGAGACATCATCAGAATAGATAGATGCTTGCGCTTTTGAAGGATATATTAGAACAGTCGATGATTGTTTCGGTACAGCCAAAAGTTCGCACCTTAATATTAGATAAAATTTTATGCTGTCGGATCATACCAAATTGCCAGAAGAGTCACAAATCACAATTATCGCTTGTACTCTTGCGTTGACATTATTAACCAGTGGTGCTAGTTATGCAGTCCGAAGTTGTCTTCCCAGAAAGCCGCTATTCTGTTGGCTAGGTGACAAAGGTCGGACTTGGTCTTCTGGGAGGAATCGCCAATTTTCGAGAATATATATCTATCATCAAAAATTCGGGTACAAAAAAAGGGGTGATGGATCCATCACCCCTTTTTTTGTACCGCACTATATTTGTTAAACGTCCATTTTTTCACGTTCAATAGAAAGTGCAGCGCTAACACGAGCGTGCTCATTTACAATACGTTTAATCTGATTATCAACATCCAACTCTCCGGCATTATCTCGAAGCTCTTCTTCCAACTCTGACGCCATCGTAGAAAGTTGATTAGCATGAAATGTAGCACTGGCAGATTTTAAGCTGTGGGCCGAGCGAAGTACAACTTCACGATTGCCAACCACCCACTCTGCTCGCAATGCCTGAACTAAATTTGTCGAATCATCTAGATACGTTCCGATCAGATCAACCAAAAACTCAGGATCATCCAAACCTAGCATATCTTGCAGTAGTGCCATTGCATTTGCAGGGATAGCGGGCGAAATGTCTGACTCACAGGGTCTTACTTGCATAGCATACTCCATCAAATTACCAATCGGATACAACATGAACAGAAATCATCCGTCGTTCACCCAAGAACCGATTATACGACGCTAATCTGTAAAAGGTACCCTCACATATTAGCTTTAATATTTTATCTTTATAGGTAGAGTATACCATAAATTTGTGCTGTGTCTACTCCAAACAAAATGTATTTTATGGGACAAATGCTGTACTTTCAAAAGTAGTATAAAACAGATGCCGTATATAGTTTGGGTTGCCCAATCTCTATGCGCTATAATAAGTAGCGTAAGGTCGACCACCATTCGTCGACCTCTTTTTTTGCCTGAGGATTACATCAACTATAAGCATAAATGTATGATCCTTTAACTTTTTCCATCTAGCAACTAGTACAGCAATCCGCATACTCATCAATGCATCTACTCATTATTCTACTCCAATCAGTTTATACTATTGCTGTAACTGCGCTTGCCTTTTACGGCTTTAACGCGCTTTGGCTCACTTGGCTAGCGCCTCGCAGAGTTCTTACGGACAGGAATAAAGCCAATATCAATAGCCAGATAACAAACCAGCTTCCCTCTGTTACCATTCAACTGCCGATTTACAACGAGCGCCATGTGATCGAGCGACTCATCCGCGCCTGCACAAATCTTGACTATCCGAAAGAAAAGCTACAAATCCAAATTTTAGATGACTCTACCGACCAAACGTCAATGATTGCCGATCGGTGCGCAGAACGTGCTGCATGTAAAGGCTACAACATCAAAATCGTTCGGCGCACGGATCGTTCCGGCTTTAAAGCGGGCGCGCTAGAGCATGCATTCCCGTTGGCAATCGGAGAGTTCATCGCAATATTTGACGCTGATTTCGTACCGCCTATCGACTTTCTTTTACGCACGGTGCCACATCTACAACAAAATGAGCAGCTCGGCTTTTTACAAACGCGGTGGGGACATTTAAACACAACCTATTCGCCACTAACGCGCAGTCAATCCCTTGCCCTTGACGGTCACTTTGTTATCGAGCAAGCCGCGCGCCAATTCGCGGGCTATGCCTTTGGCTTTAATGGATCCGCAGGCATATGGCGGCGCGACTGCATTGCCGATCCGCACGTGGGCGGCTGGCAAGCAGACACGCTGTGCGAAGATCTCGACCTAAGCTACCGTGCGCAACTTGTCGGCTGGCAACCGAGCTTTCTGCCACAAATTGAAGTGCCAGCAGAGATCCCACCACAGTTGGCGGCCTTCAAGCGGCAGCAATTTCGCTGGGCCAAGGGCAGCATCCAAACGTTGCGTAAATGTGGCTGGCGCGTGTGGCAAAGTGACTGGTCTTTTGGCAAGCGAGTACAGGCTCTAGTCCATTTAGCAGGCTACTTGCTGCACCCCATGTTGCTCCTTATTTTGCTAGTTTCGCTTCCCCTAACCCTGCTCCACATTAATCCTGCATGGCCGTTGGCCTATCTCAGCATTGCCTCGATTGGGCCACCCTTTCTCTATGCAGTTGCGCAGCGGCGGCTTCACCCGCAAACGTGGCTGCAACGCTGGTCATATATTGGCCTGCTGACGCTACTTGGCTTTGGTCTCAGCCTCAACAATACAGTGGCCGTAATCGAGGCGTGTCTCGGTCGACCAAGTAGCTTTTTGCGCACGCCCAAATTTCACGTCGAAAAGAGCAGTGACCATTGGCATAAAAGCAGCTATCGCCTACCGTTAACACCACTCTTTTGGGGAGAAATTGCGCTACTCCTCTATGCCATCACAACTGCGATAATTGCGGGCATGGCTGATCGCTGGAGTACACTGATTTTCATCCTTTTATATATAGGTGGCTTTGGGCTTATGATTGGCATGGAGCTTTGGGAGCGCGCAAGTGAATGGGTAAGAAGAACGGGCAAAGCAGTATTTGGCTGGTCTACCAGCCAGTAGACCTATAAGCGCACCCCCAACCTTTGGCAAAACACATACAACCTTTTACAATAAGCTTCTGCAAATAACGCTTCAAATCAAATTTTGGCGCGGCTCATAAAATGACCATGCCTAACTCTTCTTCACAACAAAAAACGTGACCAAAATGAATGATAAAAATAATTTAACCTTAACGTGGGATCCAGATCCCAAAGACATCATCATGCTGATCAACAAGAGCAGCAGAAACTATATACTCGAACTGCCAGCAGGACGCTATCGCCTTGATGCCGGTCGCAAAATGCGTACCCTTCGTTCAATTATGAAGGTATCGCAAGTGCAACAATTGATCGATTCTGGCGACCTCGAAGTAACGATAGCCTAAATACTCTAGTTACGATTCTACAATAACCACCCAAAAATTATGCCCAAACTTCTGCTCATCGACGGCCACTCGCAGGCCTACCGCGCCTACTTTGGCATGAAAGCGCCACTAACTACACGAAGCGGCGAACCAACCGGCGCAATCTTTGGCTTTGCGCGCAAGCTACTCAGCGTGCTCAAAGAGTATCAGCCCGAACACGTAGCCGTTGCCTTCGACGTGGGTGACACGTGGCGACACGAAGAGTTCCCCGACTACAAGGCCACCCGCGAGCGCATGCCCGACGATCTGCGCGACCAAATCACGCGCATCTACGAACTGCTCGAAGCCTTCAACATTCCTATTGTTACGTACGATGGGTACGAAGCAGACGATGTGCTTGGCACGCTCTCGAAACAGGCAGACGAACAAGGCACCGATGTGCTCATTCTAACCGGTGACCGCGACCTCTTTCAGCTTGTTAGCGATCGCGTGCAGATCCTCTACACGCCCGGTGGACCGCGCCCAAAAACCGTATGCTATGGTCCGGCCGAAGTGGAAGAGCGCTTTGGGCTGAATCTCGAACAATTTATCGAGCTAAAGGCCATCACCGGCGACAACTCGGACAATATTCCCGGCGTGCCCGGCGTGGGCGACAAAACCGCTACAAAATTCCTCATAAAATATGGCACTATCGAAAATCTTTACGCGCATATCGACGAGATCAGCGGACCCAAAACGCGCCAAAATTTGATCGATACCAAAGATCAAGTGTTCATCAACAAGCGGCTCGTTACCATCACCACCGATCTCGATATGAAGTACGACCCCGAGGCAACGCGTCTACAAGATTTTGATTTGGACAAGGTAATCGCATTCTTAACCGAGATGGAGTTTACCAGTCTCATCAAGCAGTTGCCAGAAGCGGGTTCATTCTTGCTGGGCGCGCAAGGGGATACGCCCGCGGCGACGGCCACAGGTGACAGCGGCCAATTGGGCTTGTTTGATGATCCATCGGCCAACGGATCGGCTGCGGCACAGTCCACGCGGGCCGCACGGGGTTCTGTCGATGCCAAAAGTGCGTTGCCGCAGGTGGACTTTTTGTGTGTACAGAATGAAGAAGCGCTGCAAAAGCTGGTTGATGCGCTAACCGAAGCCGAGAGAATAAGCTTCGATGTAGAAACAACCAGTACCGACGCCATGCAGGCCAAGCTTGTTGGTCTCGGCATTGCGTGGGCAAAAGATCAATTAGCCTACATCCCAGTTGCGCACACAAACGAAGGGAAGATTGTTGCAGAGCAGCTAGATTGGGAAACCAAAATCCTCCCCGCAATTCAGCCCTTCTTTGCAGATCCAAAGATCACAATGATGGCGCATAACGCCAAATATGACCTAACCGTTTGCAAACGTCACGGGTTAGAAATAAATGGCTGGATCCACGACACAATGGTGATGGCGTGGGTGCTCGACCCAGGGAATCGACGATTGGGGTTAAAGGGCATGGCCGATGTCGAATTAGGCATGGAGATGGTCGATATTACCGAGTTGATTGGCAGCGGACGCAAGCAGGTGACGATTGACACCGTCGACATTCAGACTGTGGGCGCATACTGTGCTCAAGACGTCAACGCGACAATTCAGCTCTTTGATTTGCTCAAGCCGCGGCTGGATGAATCGGGCATGGGGCAACTTTATAACGACCTCGAACTGCCCATGATCCCCGTGCTGACCGACATGGAGATGACGGGCATTGGACTGGACAAAGAGTTTTTGGCGGCAATGTCTGTCGAACTGACGGATCGACTTAACGAGTTAGAGGGAAAGCTTTTTTCCATTGTTGGTCGCGAATTTAATCAGCGCAGCACGCAGCAGTTGAGCGACGTGCTTTTTAACGACATGGCTTTCCCCACAAAGGGCATGAAAAAGACAAAGTCGGGCCATTACAGCACTGCCGCGGCAGAGATGGAGCGCCTCTCCTATGCGGACTTGAGCGCAGAGCAGGCAGAGGTACTCGAAATTATTTCGGAACAGCGCCAACTGGAAAAGCTGCGCGGCACCTATGTTGATGCGCTGCCCGAGTTGGTCCACCCCGAAACGGGGCGGCTACACACGAGCTTCAATCAGGCTGGTGCAGTCACAGGACGGATGAGCAGCAACAATCCCAATTTGCAGAACATTCCGATCCGTACGGAGTTGGGGCGGCAGGTACGCAAAGCATTTATCGCGCGCGAAGGGTGGATTTTGCTGGCGGCAGATTATAGCCAAGTGGAGCTGCGCGTGCTGGCCCATATTTCGCAAGACCCAAAGCTGCTCGATGCGTTTCGCAATGATCTGGATATTCATTCAGCTACGGCATCTGCGCTCTTTGGCGTTGATCTTGATGCGGTGACCAAAGATCAGCGCAGTATGGCGAAGATGATCAACTTTGCGACGATTTACGGGGTCAGCGCGTTTGGATTGAGCAGCCGCACCGAGATGGGGCCAAAAGAGGCGCAGATATTTCTCGATCAATATTTCGAGACTTATCCACGCGTGCATGAGTACATTGGCAACACGTTGCAAATGGCGTCGGAAGAGGGCTATGTCGAGACGCTGAGCGGACGTAAGCGATTTTTCGCCGAGTTGCAGGGCGGATCACTGTCGCGCAATCAGCGCAATTCTGTCGAGCGTGCAGCCATGAATGCACCCATTCAAGGTACGTCTGCCGACATCACAAAGATCGCCATGCTCGATCTGTTTGACAAGCTGCAACAGAGTGATTTGCAAGCCAAAATGTTGCTGCAGGTACATGATGAGCTTGTGCTAGAGTGTCCGCCCGAAGAGAAAGAAGCAACCGCCAAACTGGTGCGCGACACAATGGAATCGGCTTACACGCTGGATGTTCCCCTGCGCGTGGATGTGGAGTGTGGCGTCAACTGGTACGATCTGGAAGAGATTCCAAGAGTGTAGAAAAGTCGAGTATAATCGCATATGAAATCACTCCTACAGAATAAAAGCAACTGGCTCTTCTTGAATGCGCTTGTGTTGATCATCATTGGTCTTGGCGCACAATTAGTCCTCGGCTGGACTAGCTTTGTTGGTCCAATTTTTCTTGGTCTAGCGCTTGGTATTTTGATTGGCGCGGTTGTTAGCAAGATGCAAAGTTAGCAGTTCTATCAGATTTAGCGGGGCATTATTCGAAAGGAATGAAGCCTAAATTAAATTAGGGGTATTCGACATTTGATAATTCGATGTCACCCCGGCGAAGGCTCAATGGCGTTAGGTTAAGGGAAAAACCCGCGTGCGACGCTTTGACCACCCCTTATTGGGCAGTCGAATCAAGCCTTAGTCAATGCGACGCACGCTAGCCTTCTTTTTCCCGTGCGAGAGAGTGCGGTTCGAGGTCGAGCGTGCGACGCACTGGTCTCCGTGAGGTTGAGTGCCCTACAACGTGCAAACCAGAGCGTCGCACGCGGGGCAGCCGTATCCTTAATTTAACGCCATTGAGCGAAGGCTGAGGTCCACTTGAGCGACTTTGGATTCCCGCCGGATGTTTACCCCTGCGGAGGCAGGGGCAGAAATGACAGACATCGTGAGCGACTTTTTGCGTTAACGTATCTTCCGATAGCGCAAGAAGTAGTCACAAAATTAGCTATCAACGCTTAACTTGATACGTACTGGGCATGATATATCGTGCCCAAAAAGCAACAATTAACCCAATCAGTTTATTCAGGCGAAGAGGCCACAGCGAATTTTTCTGTGTTCTTCGCCTTTTTTATTTTTACAAAAATGGCTCTTCGGGATCTCGTGTGATTGACAGTGCCACCGATCATTGTGGTTTCTCCATGTCGAGTGCGTTGCACTGTTCGGAGAGCGATTCGAACAAGAACCCATTGTTGAACAGTGCGTCGCACTCTGTCAACGACATAAGATTCGGTTGAACCGCAAAAAACAAGAAACTCATGACTCAAACATGCAAAGTACTCGTTAGCGATAAAATGTCCGAAGCAGGTTTAGCGCCTGTAATCGAAAATGACGATATCGACGTAGATATTCTCACAACTCTCTCTCCCGCAGAATTGATTGAAACCATTGGCCCTTACCATGCGTTAATGGTACGAAGCAGCACGCAAGTCACCGCAGAGGTGATCGCAGCGGGCAAAAATTTACGCGTCATCGCACGTGCTGGCGTGGGCGTGGACAACGTCGACATTCCCGCAGCCACACAAGCTGGGATCATCGTGGTCAACGCGCCGACGGGCAACACACGCGCGGCTGCCGAACACACAATTGCTATGATGATGGCGCAAGCACGCAATATTCCACAAGCCGATGCACACGTGCGCTCAGGTGAATGGAAGCGCAGTCAGTTCGTTGGGATCGAAGTACGCGGCAAAACGCTCGGCACAATTGGGTTTGGGCGTGTGGCGCAAGAGGTTGCTGGCGGCGCGCAGGGGCTAGGCATGAAGGTCATTGCCAGCGATCCCTACGTAACGCAAGAGTTTGCGGCCCAGCGCAATGTTACACTAACTAGCTTGGAAGAGGTCGTAAAAAATGCTGATTTCTTGACTATTCACGTGCCAAAAACTAAAGAAAACGTCAACCTAATTGGCCGCAAGCAGATCGCTAGCATGAAACCAACCGCACGCATTTTGAACGTAGCACGCGGCGGCGTACTGGACGAAACAGCATTAGTTGAAGCGTTGAAAGAAGGTCGCCTCGCAGGAGCCGCGCTCGATGTATTCGAATCCGAGCCGCTGCCCGCGGTCAGCCCGTTGTTCGGCTTGCCAAACGTGATCCTAACGCCGCACTTAGGGGCCAGCACCGAAGAAGCGCAAGTACAGGTTGCCGAAGATGTCGCCATTCAAGTCGTAGACATTCTCAACGATCGCCCACCGCGCCATGCCGTTAACGCGCCGATTATTCCGTCGAGCGATCTGGATTTCCTCATGCCATATATCGATCTGGCCGAACGCATCGGGCACTTTGCGCGGCAAGTTGGTCCACAAAACGTGAGCGAGCTAGAGGTGACGGCCTACGGTCGGCTAGCAGTCTTTGAGCTTGATCACATTAAAGCTGCGGTGCTCAAAGGGCTGCTTGGGGCCAGCGTCGAAGTACGGATCAATTTGGTCAACGCGGGGTTGATTGCCGAACAGCGCGGGTTGACCATTACCGAGAATAAGATCAGCGAGCACGGTATGCGCTACAAAACCATGCTTGCAGTGACAACTCGCTCGGGAGATCAGCAGCTTACCACCCGCGGCAGCATGATCGAGGGCACGCCGAACATTGTCGCTATCGACGATTTATGGGTAGACTTTTTCGCCAAAGGTCATCTGCTGGTCAGTCGCCATCAGGATTGCCCAGGCATCATTGGGCGTGTCGGCACAGAACTTGGGCAATCAGATATCAATGTGAGCTTTATGTACGTTGGACGTCACGCACCACGCACAACTGCCATTATGATTTTGGGGACAGATGAAAAAGCATCCGACTCACTATTACGCACAATTGAAGAATTCGATAAGATTGATTGGGTAAAACCTGTAACGCTTTGATACAATATGCGCGATATGCATACACTTATAACGATAAAAAATAATTGCTCATCTTCTAGACTATATATTCTTACTCAGAAAAGTTCCGTTCTACATCCTAATCCGCAGAGAGGGGGCAGAACTTTTCTGGAGCTCTATACGCCACAGCCACATACATCGAAACGCATCGGTCTATTAAAGATACTGTTACTTATGTCGCTGATCTGGGCGATTCCAACAATCGCGTGCGGCAGCTTTGCACCACGCGCGATGCCAACGCCAACTACGTTGCCGCTAGGCCCAGCACCAGAGAGCCAATCAACTGTTGACCCCAATCAGCCAGCCACGACGAACAGTGGGGGCGGTACAGCCTTAGCCATAGCGCCGACAGTTACGCCAATCCCGCCCGCGCCACAGCCAACCCCAACCTTTACGTCTACCCCAGAACCAGGAACAGCGCTATCGGTTGGGCAACCCGCCCGCGTCATTGCGCCCTATGGCCTCAACCTGCGCACCAGTGCATCGGCCAACTCCACGTTGATCACTCAATTAGGCACGGGCCAGCTCGTTTCAGTTGTCGAAGGGCCAATCAGTGCAGAAGGTTATACCTGGTGGAAAGTCGAAGATTCTGCGGGCAGCAGCGGTTGGGGCGTGGATGGGGATGGCGAAAACCGATGGCTTAGCCCAAGCGTGGGTGCAACGCAGCCGGTCAGTCGACCACCGCGCGTTAATGAACGCGTGCGCGTGACCATGCCCGGCGATTTACAGTTGACGGTGCGCTCGCTACCTGGCACCGACGCGCCGGTTCTGATCCGCGTAGACAGCGGAACGGAATTCTCGGTTGTAGATGGACCGCGTTCCGCAGATGGCTACACGTGGTTCCGGATCCGCTCGGATAATGGCGACATTACGGGCTGGGCCGCAGATGCGGACAATCAACAAGAAAATCGCTGGCTTAGCCCACTGGAGTAGCAGCACTGCTCTACTGTCAAAAAGCTGTCACCATTATTTGACAGTGGTGTGACAGTCCACAGATGTGAACTATATGCTATCCTTTGAACAAGAAGTCAAATCGTTCTCAGGAAAATCAACTCATGCGTAAACAACTTACATCAATCGTCTTCATTCTAGCTCAGCTCGTTCTTATTGCAACGCCGCTCTTCGCACACGAAGCAGCAGCAAACAGCTTTGCAACCGGAACAGTCTTTGGTAGCGCCTGGTTGGATGCAAACGGTAATGGCCTATACGAGCTAACAGAATCTGCTCGTGCCAACGTAACAGTTGAAATCAAAATCGTCAACGGTGAGACACTTCAACGCACGCAAACAGATGCCGACGGCAACTACTTATTTACCGAGTTAGAATATGGCGAATATGAAATCTGGTCAGACGGACTAAGCGGCGTTTCTACACTGGCAGGCACAATTCACGTGGCCGAAGTGAATGGCACTACGTCGCTTAATATTCCTCTTATGCCAGAAGCCGATGACGACAGAAAAATCGTCACGCCATCAATAATGAAGAGCATCTTTCTTCCCTTTATCAACAGCTAAGCATAACCATAAATTTAAAATATCGGGTCTACCATTTGGTAGGCCCTTTTTTGTGTCTACCGATCCTGTCTTCCGCAACGTTTTGCGGTAAAATATACCCAATGGATCGGCATAACTCAAACCCTACCCGCCAAACAATTTGGCGTTGCGCAACTTTATTATTGCTCCTAATCGCATTCGCACTACGCTTGCAGGCCCTATCACTACAAGATATCTGGTGGGATGAAGCGCGCAATATCGACGTCGCGCTTCGCCCCTTCCTCGCTATTCCATCCGCACCCGAACTCGACATCCATCCGCCGATCTACTTTTGGCTGCTGCATCTTTGGGGTCGTTTAATGAATTTGGGAAATAGCGCCATCACAAATCCAGCCAGCCTCAATCCACCTGCTGTGATAGCGTTCAGCACGCGCTATCTTTCGCTTTTTGCTGGCGTTCTCTCTGTGGCCCTGCTCCACCGCTTGATAAAGATAAGCGCGCCGCGCGTCATTAATCCAGCGATTGCAGCATTCTTCGCAGCCCTCATCGGCGCGCTTTCTCCCTTTTGGCTAGCCGAAAGCCAAGAGACCCGCATGTACACCCTTGGCTTCGCCCTGCTTAGCGCAGCCGCAATCGCATTCATTGCCGCTCAGCGCTCAACAACAAGCCGAACTAAATATCTCGCACTCTTCGCCATCGGATCAGCCGCAGCCCTGCTCGTCCACTACAACGCAGTCTTCATCCTCGTCACATGGTTTGTGTGGTGGTTTGTGCAAAGTCTTCTCTGGCCACACCCATCCAAAAATCGTTGGCACGCGCTCAAAACGCTCTTCCTCACAGGGATAGGGCTCACCCTCCTTGTTCTGCCCATTACGCCCATTGCACTCCGCCAAATACCCGGCTACGAAAATCCAAATCTCACCATTCCCAGTTGGCAATCTTATCTAGTTCAGAACTGGCAAGCCTATCTTGGCGGATACCCCTTCACACCCGACATGTTTGGCGTGTCTCAATACTTTACGGGCACGAACTGGCTCTGGATTACAGCGTGCCTGCTCGCCCTTGGATTGGGTTTGGTCATCGCGCTATCACTAGCCGTTAACCCCATGCTTCGGCGCTCAGTCGTAACCGTAAATGTGCAGTCCCCTCGCCCCCAACATACGCCACTCGCATTCCTATTTGTTTGGCTGTTCGGTGGGCTAGCCCTATACTATATTGCTGTGCTCGATCGCGGCGCATTCAACGTGCGTTACAGCAGCTTTGTTACGCCAGCACTCTATGCCGTGCTTGGGATTGCGTTGGCTGCCTTCTCCAAATTAGGGAAGATCATTTCAATTATCGTGGCAGTTATCATCGCCATGGGGATGGGGATTGCGTCTTATGTCGATCTATATGATAGCCGTTTTGCGCGCGAGGATATGAGCTCCACCGCCGCTTGGCTACACGAAAACACAAGCTCAAACGACCTAATTTTAGTCGATCAAAAGTATCCATTTGGCTTTTACCACCAACGATATGCAATCGATCCGCTTGAGCCGCTGACAAACGAAGCCACAAATGCAGGCGAAGCCGCCGCCCGCTATCTCTTCGTCGATGCAAACACTATTGATCAAACCTTGACAGAGTGGGCGGAAGATGTGGAACGACTCTTTTACGTCCGTTGGTTTGAAAGCGACACCGACCCGCGCCGCACCGTCACATTTTTGCTCGACGGCAACGGCACGCGAGTGGGCAAAAAAGAGTTTCGCGGCTACTCGATTACGTGGTGGGATCTTGATCCGCCCAACCAATTCCAACTCGCCAGCGGACTCGTCGCCGCCACACACGTTTTCCAACCCGCGGTCGAAGTGATAGCACAATCGCTGCTATCGGATCCAGTCGTGGCAGGCAGCGAAGCGCCCATTGTTCTACGCTGGCGGCGGATCCCAACCGGCTTTGTGAATCGAGAATTGAAAGCACGTGTTTCTCTACACGAAACAAACGGCGCATCCATCCTAAGTCAGGATGATCGGCTCTTGCTCAACGACCGCCACCTGCGCACACCCGAATGGACGCTCGATGACCAGCCGCTCAACGTCTACGAGTTGCCCATTCCCACTGATTTGGCTGCGGGCGAGTACGAAGTCCGCTTGATTATTTACGATGCAGAGACGTTAGAAGCACGGACCTATTTTGACATTGCGGGCAACCCTGCGGGGATTGAGGCGAAGTTAGGAATTGTGCAAATTAGTAAATGACAGACGACTCATCAACGACTCCTACTCATTCTCCTACTTTTACTCCATTTTTAAAAAGCGAGTATGAGTAAGAGCAGAAATTGATGTACCCACTTTAACGGCTAAAAAGAATCAATCGATTAACCAGTACCCAATCACGAAGCACCATGCAATCAACCCAACTAGAACTTTTCCCCTATCTCGAAACAGAAGAATCGAGTCGCCCGCCTAACTTTATTCCTGTCTACGAACCAACGCTTGGTCGACGCGAAGAAGAGTACGTGCTCGAAGCCGTGCGCAGCGGCTGGATCAGCCATGCGGGCGCGTTTGTGGGTCGTTTCGAGCAGGAGTTTGCCGATTTTTGCAACGTGCGCCACGCCATCAGCACCTGCAACGGAACGGTCGCGCTGCACCTTGCATTGGCGGCGCTGGACATCGGCCCCGGCGACGAAGTAATTGTCCCCGCGCTAACCTTTGTTGCCAGCGCCAACGCGGTCACATATACCGGCGCAACGCCCGTTTTCGCCGACGTCGACCCCGTCAGTTGGGTGATCGACCCCGTGGATATCGAACGTAAACTGACGCCGCGCACCAAGGCCATTATGCCCGTCCATCTCTACGGCCACCCCGCCCCTATGCACGAAATCAACGAACTGGCGCGCGCTCACAATCTGCTCGCAATAGAAGATGCGGCGGAGGCACATGGCGCGGAGCTCAGTGGGCAGCGGGCCGGAACCATGAGCCGGATTGCTTCCTTCAGCTTTATGGCAAATAAAATTATTACCACTGGTGAAGGCGGCATGGTCACCACTGATGATGATGGGCTAAACGAGCGCTGTCGCCACCTGCGCGACCACGCCATGCGCCCTGAAAAACGGTACTGGCACAACGAAGTCGGCTTTAACTACCGCATGACCAATCTACAAGCCGCGGTGGGTGTGGCCCAAATGCAGAGCATCGACCGTTTCATTGCGCGCAAACGTGAAATTGCAGCGCTTTACGATGATTATCTGGCTGATATCCGTGGTCTGTCCCTGCCAGTGGAACTCCCCGACTGTACCAACGTTTATTGGATGTATTCGATTGTGGTTGGCGATGAATTCCCGCTGACGCGCGACGCGTTAATCCCGATATTGCGCGAGCGAAATATCGACAGTCGTCCATTCTTTTACCCGATGGACACGCTGCCGCCCTACCTTGCTGATGCGCCATGCCCCATATCGCTCGACCTCAGCCAACGCGGGCTAAATTTGCCGAGCGCGCCAACCCTAACCAATCAACAAGTCGCGTATATCTGCCAAACGCTGCGAGATCTTGCACAACGATGAGCAAACCAACGAATAATCAAGCAGACGTCTCAATCGTCTTGCCAACCTACAACGAGCGCGATAACATTTGTGACCTGATCGACGCGATTCAGGCCGAGTTGTTCGAGTTGAACTGGCAGTACGAAGTTTTAGTAATGGATGACAACAGTCCTGACGGCACCGCGGATGTGGTGCGCGCTCACTTTGCCTTCCCCGTTGGCGAAGCGGCTGGCGCAATCGCGGGTGGTGGTACAGTCCGTCTACACGTGCGGGACCGTGACAAGGGGCTGGCGAACTCGATCCGCGACGGGCTAGAGCGAGCGGACGGGCGCACGCTGGTGGTGATGGATACCGACTTCAACCACGATCCTGCCATGATTCCGCAGATGGTGGATCTGCTGCGCTACTATGATCTGGTCATCGGCAGTCGCTTTGTCATGCGCGGCGGCATGGAAGACATCATGCGTTACTATGCTAGCTTTCTCTACAATTTTTTTATCCGTCTCCTTTTGCGCACGCAGATTCAGGATAATTTGAGCGGCTTTTTCGCAATTCGGCAGCAGCGTCTTTTTGAGCTAGAATCAAAGTTCGACAAAATTTTTTACGGCTATGGCGACTATTTTATGCGCCTGCTTCTTTTGGCTTGGCGCAGCGATTGGCGCATTCTCGAAGTGCCGGTCTTTTATATTCTGCGTCGGCACGGCGACAGCAAAACGGGCTTCTTAGATATTTTTCGCGAGTATACGGCAGCGGTGATCAAGCTGCGGTTGTTTGGGTTATAGGCGGGGTGGTTGTACCAATTATGTTAGTAGGGGCACAATATATCGTGCCCAAGATTAATAATCCCGTCAACCATGTTGGGCACGATATATCGTGCCTCTACTAGACATTGGACATCCCCACAAAATCCGATAGGACCAAAATTTACATATGTTCCAATCAGCATACACACAAACCCAAAACCTATTCTTCTCGCCCAACGCAATCATCCGCTATCTCGCGCTTGGCACAGCGCTCATCCTTGGCGCGCTGCTGTGCGCGCTCTACATTGGCATCCTCGGCCCGACCATCGCCTTGGCAACAGCGATTGCATTGGTTGGCGGCACCATGGTTATGCTCGACACCCATTGGGGCTTTGTCGCGCTGGCGGGCGTCGTCTTTGTGCTGCCCTTTGCCACGTTGCCTTTTAGCATCGGCTTCAAACCCACCTTTCTCGACATGGCGCTAGGGGCCGTCTTTTTCGTCTGGCTCTTCAAATTGATCATCGGCCAAGAGCGCGCGTTAATTGGCTCTCCGCTCGGATGGCTTGTGGGCCTCTTCATGCTCATGGCGATCTTTAGCTTTGCCAACGGCCTAACCCACAGCAGCGCCAACAACTTCTTAATTCGGCGCTTTGGCGAAATCTTAATTGGCATCGGCATGTTCTTTGCCGCTATCAACACGATCCGCACACGCGACGAACTCGAATGGGTCACGCGCTGGATCATGCTGGGCGGTTGGGCGTGCGCCGCCATTGCCGTCCTCTTTTACATCATCCCCGCCGAGCAGACCGTGTGGGTGCTGGATCGACTAGCACGTTTCGACTATCCCGGCGGCTTTGGCTCACTGCGCTACATCGAAGATGATCCAAACGGCACCATGCGCGCCATCGGCACAGCGGTCGATCCAAATGTGCTGGGCGGCATGATGATTCTGGTTGGCGCGTTGCTGGCTCCACAACTGGCGTCGCCAAAACCGCTACTGCCACGCTGGATGATCTTTCTCATGTTGGTCACCGCGGTGCTGGCGCTCTATCTCACCTTTAGTCGATCCGCGCTGCTGGGTTTGGGTGCGGCAATTGGTCTGCTGGCCGTTTTGCGCTATCGCTGGCTGATCCCGCTCGGATTGTTCGGTGCGCTGCTGCTCTTTACGCTGCCCCAAACACAAGAGTACGTCGTCCGTCTGCAAGAAGGCTTTGCGCTGCAAGATTTAGCCACCCAAATGCGCTTGGGCGAATATAAAGACGCGCTGATTCTGATTCGCCGCTACCCACTTTTCGGCGTCGGCTTCACCGGCGTGCCAGATATCGACATCTATTTGGGCGTCAGTATGCTCTATCTTATTGTAGCTGAAAATATGGGTATCACTGGGTTGGTAATATTATTACTGATTTTGGCAGGCTTCTTTAATATAATAGTACGATCTTGGCGGCAGGGATACGAGCCGCGCTTGGAAGCGATTCTACTGGGGTTTAGCGGAGCCATTGTCGGAGCCCTTGTTAGCGGCATCTTCGATCATTACTGGTTCAACATGACATACCCGCACATGACGGTGCTCTTTTGGCTCTTTCTGGGGATGGCGACATCGACCGTGTTGATTCAGGGGAACGTGTTTCGTAACTCGTAAATCATGATTCGTGGGGTCAAGTTGTTTGGCGCACAGAGAGAAGGATTTCGACAGATTGTTTGCAATTTATCCATCTCGCAACATAGTCTGATTGGTGGATCACGAATCACGAACCGAACAGATTCTTATACCTATAAAAGTTCTAAACTAGCAAGATAAACTTATGATAACAGAAACATCCTCAACCACCAACCAATTCGGCACCATCACGCTCGAACCGACACCCGATCTGCTCCAACCGATCAACAGCAAACCGGGTCAATTGACGCGTGGGCGACGACCAGAATGGCTGCGCGTACGCCAGCCCGATAGCGAAAAGTATCGCGAGCTAAAAGGGCTCTTCCGCGGCAAAAAGCTGCACACCGTCTGTGAAGAGGCCATGTGCCCAAACATTGGTGAATGCTGGGGCCGCGGCACCGCCACATTCTTGCTCATGGGCGACACCTGCACGCGCAGCTGTGGCTTCTGCAAGATCAAAACCGGGCGGCCCGACCTGCTCGACCCTGAGGAGCCGCGCAATGTAGGTGAAAGCGTCGCCGCTATGGGATTAAAACACGCGGTGCTCACCAGCGTAAACCGCGACGAACAGGCAGATGGTGGGGCGTGGGTCTTTGCCGAAAGCATCCACTGGATTCGCAGACTACAATCAGGCTGCACCATCGAAGTGTTGATCCCCGACTTCAAAGGTGATGACAACGCGCTCCAAATTGTAATGGACGCCAAGCCCGAAATCCTGAATCACAATACCGAAACGGTGCCGCGACTCTACAAAACTGTGCGTCCGCAGGCAAAATACATCCGCACGCTAGAGTTGTTAAAACGTGCCAAAGAAATGGATCCGCTATCGCTGAGCAAGTCGGGCATCATGCTGGGATTAGGCGAAACGTGGGACGAAATTCTCACCGTAATGGACGACATGCGCGAGTACGGTCTCGAAATCATGACAATGGGCCAATATTTGCAGCCCAGCCGCTTCCATCTGCCGATCCAGCGCTATTACACGCCCGACGAATTTGCGCAGTTGAAAGAAGAAGGCATAAATCGCGGCTTCAAGTGGGTCGAAAGTGGGCCGCTGGTACGCAGCAGTTATCATGCCGACGGGCAGGCCCATTTAAGTCCACGAACAGTTTAATCAGCACGAATCGATCCAAACGAAAATGCACACATAAATCGTAGGGACATAAGTACAGCGAACGAGATCATTGCCACGGTGCTGATAGTACCATCCGCTGTTCTCGTGTCCGCACTGCCGAGAGATTTTGGTCAGCACCATGGCATTGTTTGTTCGTCAGTGCGGACACGAGATTGGGCGATCTAAATTATTGTTCATGGCACAGATAGTCCCGCCCAACCTCATGTCTCTACGATAATCGATTAACACTACCCAAATTTCCACAAAATCCAACTAATTTCAAAAAAAATCTATGCAAACGGGAAATAATTTCGGTTTTTCTGACGTCAATATAGAAGAGGGTCAGCCCTCCGCGTCCAATGACCGCGAAATGACCTACATCGCCGCGATCAGCGAAGCACTAGCTGAAGAGATGCGGCGCGACGAGTCCGTCTTAATTATGGGCGAGGATATTGGCGGCGAATTTGGTGGGGCCTTCAAAGTGACAAAAGGCTTTGCCGAAGAGTTTGGTGACCGCCGCGTGCAGAATATGCCCATGGCCGAATTGAGCTTTATTGGCGCGGCTACCGGCATGGCGCTGATGGGGTTACGCCCCATCATTGAAATGCAGTTTGCCGACTTCATCTCGACAGGCTTCGACAGCATTGTGCAGTATGCCGCCACCAACCATTACCGCTGGAAAGGCGCGGTGCCATGGGTCATCCGCGCACCGTCCGACGGTGGATTGCGTTCTGGGCCATATCACAGCCAAAATCCAGAGGCGTGGTTTGTGCATACTCCTGGGCTAAAAGTGGTTGCACCCGCCACGCCAGCCGATGCCAAGGGGTTGTTGATCGCCTCGATCCGCGACAACAATCCCGTCATCTACTTCGAAAGCAAGCCGCTCTATCGCTCGCTCAAAGGGTACGTGCCAGCGGGTGAATACGTCGTTGAGATTGGCAAAGCCAACCTTTCACGCACAGGCACGGATTTATCGATCATCACCTATGGCGAAATGGTGCGTCAATCGTTAGAAGCCGCCGAAACGCTGGCCGTCGACGGCATCGATGTCGAAGTGCTCGATCTACGCACGCTCAAGCCACTCGATACCGAGATGATTCTGGAGACGGTGCGCAAAACGGGTAAGGTGCTGGTAGTTCATGCTGCCAATCGACTGGCGGGCGTTGGCGCGGAAATTTCGGCCATTATCTCAGACGAAGCGTTCGAATGGCTCGACGCGCCGATCCGCCGCATTGGTGGGCTAGACACGCCAATCCCATTTAGCCCGCCGTTGGAAGATGCATATCGACCCAGCGCCGAGAAAATTGCGGTCGCAGCAAGGGAGTTGGCCGCGTTTTAGACAGCAACCAAATTCTATTAGGTCTAAGGTTTCACATAGAGATAAGGAGTTCATCATGAAGTTGAGCGGCACACAATACAAGCAACTTAGTCAACTCATCCGCAATCTCTTCGAGCCGGGTGAACTTAAACGCATGTTGATGTTTGCAGAAGAGATAAACATCAACGATATTACGCTTGCAGACAATTACGAAGCGCAGGTTTTTGATGTAATTGGCGATTCGCAACGCAAAGGGTGGACCCCAAAATTGCTCAACGCCGTACGCGAAGCGCGTCCCCAAAATGCAACGCTGCTTGCCTTCTCGCAACAATTTGATTTGGCTCCAATCAATACACCCGCACGCCCTACGCTCGAAAAACTGATTGTCGACACCAACAGCTTTTTAGATGTAGCAAAATGGCGCACAAATCTTGGACGGATCGAGCGGCAGGTTTGCGCAATTCGGCTCAATGGCCAAGCGGCAGGGACAGGCTTTTTGCTCGGTCCAGACGTGGTTATGACAAACTACCACGTGGTCAACAACGTCATCGACAAGAAAATTTCGCCACAAAATGCTGAGATTGTCTTCGACTTCAAACAGCTTGCAGACGGCACCACGCTTAGTAAAGGTTCGTCCCATACATTGGCCGACGATTGGCTTATCGACTACAGCCCATATAGCCAAGTAGATTTGGTCGCGCTCGACCAGAAAAGTTCGCCGCCACAACCCGATGAGTTAGACTATGCGCTGCTGCGCGTCAGCGGCAGCCCGGGCAATGCGGTTTTTGGTGATCCGCAAAACCCAGAGTCACCTACCCGTGGCTGGCTCAAACCCGCAGAAGCGCCACATGATTTTCTTAGCAAGCCCGCGCTCTTTATTGTGCAACACCCAAAGGGCCAGCCGCTAAAGTTGGCGCTAGACACAAACGCAGTTCTCGACATGAATCCAAATCAGACGCGCGTGATCTATCGCACTAACACCGAGCCAGGATCATCCGGTTCACCTTGCTTTGACCAAAATTGGAACTTGGTGGCGCTGCATCACAGCGGCGATCCGCAAATGATGCCGACATGGAATGAAGGTATTCCATTTACGGCAATCATGACGCTGTTGAAGCAGCGGGGCAAAGCGGGCGAGTTGAATAGCAATAGTGGTGTGGCAGGTGGTTCGGTCGACGGTCCATCAGACGACGATGTTATGGCTGGCCTTAATGCCCTTTAAACAATCCGGAATTGTCATCCCAGAAAGCCCTTATCCTGCTAGCTATACTGAAATCAAATCGAGAACCGTTAGTGTCGTTTTTGGAGTCACTTCTGGAACAGCCAAACACTGTAACCAAACCGTCACAAAATAAACGGAACATCGAACAACAAATATCCGTATTACTAGTAAGGATCGAGTTCACGATTTAAAGACCCCTTCCCCAACCCACTGCCCCAATTTGAAAGATTCGTCTAGCAGAAAATATATTGCGTATTTTTGTAGATGAGCGAAAACACCCGAGGACCAACTTAGTTGTAACGTTGCTAGAGCACCACTACAGCATCATTCGGGACACGTATTTAGCATGACCATACACATCATCTCTCATTTTATTAACCGCGACCGAGTATTGCGCGGTTTTAATCGATTACTTGAATCGCCACGAAAGTCGGTGATGTGTATCCGCGCGCCCGAGCATATGGGCAAGTCATGGCTTATGCACAAGATGCAGCACCATTGCCAGCAGCCCGAGGTCAACCTGCCCGTAGCGCGCGTCGAGTTCCGCGACCCGCTCGACCTCGACCGGATTACCGACCACCTTGGCTTGATCCGGCTGCTGCGCGACCGCTTCGAACAGCCCGCAGCCTTCTCGCTTCTCAATCACACAATCAACGCGCTGACAACCACAGCCGCGGGTGGTACGCGCAGCACGCGCGGCACCAACAAACTCGCCACCTTAGCCGAGCAGATCGAAACCGTCTACAATCTGAGCGATCTGCGTCAGTTCACGCGCTTTGTAGAGGTTGAATTCGAGAACATCAGCGGCGATACGCTACACGACAAAGCGTATGGATTGGTAGCACATTTTCAGCAGCGCAACGCAACCACAGCGCTGCTCGAACACTTAGTCGCGGATCGACCCAATATTCAGTGGCAACCCTATTTTAACGAGTTGCCCACCGTTACTGGTACATTTGTTCACAACAATGGACGCGTCACCAATATGCCGCGAGCAGAGAGCAACCAGGCAGACGGTACACAGCAAGATAGATTCGTGCAGGATCTCGACCTACTTCTGCCAACATATGGCAACGAAACCGAGCGTCGTCACATCGAACGGCAGATCAGCAACGCCTTTTTCGACTGCATCAGCGCGCTGATCGAACAGCACGGTCGTGTCATGCTACTTATCGACGCGTACGAAGAAATTCCGGCAGTTGCCAATACCTTTTTAATGGACCAGCTCTTCCCGCGCTTGCTTGCGGCTCCGCTAGACAAGTTAGTTGTCATCATCGCTGGTCGCGAAGTGCCAGATATACCCGACCTTGCCTTGCGCAACAAGACCGTAACAACGGGGCTTACAAATTTCAACGAAAAGTATATTATCGAGTTTATGCAGAGTCGCAACGTCCCTAAAGATGATTCGAAGTGGACGCCTCAATCCGCGCTTACCTTTAGCGGCGGTGCGCCCGGCATTTTAGCGCTGATGGCAGATAGAGCCCTGGCCAGATTAAACGATGATGAGGACGACTTTTTTGACTAAGGCCAGAGCAAAAATATAACCCATGGACAACCCTGCACCAGCAGAGAGCAACGCGCCGACCGACCCAGTCGCGCAACTGCTCGAAGAAATTATAGAAAGTGTGCATCCGCTCATGGCGGAGGCGTTTTTCTGCGCGGCCTTGCCCCACTGGTATGACCTGCCACTCTTTACCGCCATCCGCGCCAAAGACGACGAGCGAAATGAAGGTTTAATTCCGCGACTAGAAAAATACTCGTTTATTCTGCCGCTGCCCGACACAGGCGTAGCAACCTTTCGCACGCGCGACAGCGAACGCGAACTGCTAAACAGGCGCTGGATCAAGCAAGACGCCGCAGCCTATGTTGCGGCGCATCGACGTGCGCACGGTTATTGGCAAACAGTTCCTCCACTCGCCCAAATAAGTGACACAGCAACCATATTTACGGCAACTACATTTGACGAGATTACGCATGCGCAAAATGAACTCTACCATCAATATTTTGTAAGCCTAACCGATGCAGCCCAAACGTTAACTGATCTGTTTCGCACCTATCGCGGGGAGCGTTTGCTAGCTGCCGTTGAGCGCTTGCTACATACTGCAGATGAAGCGCGTGCCTACCTACACCTGCTCCAAAAAACAGTTTCACCTACTAACGGGACAGGCGATAATGGGACAAGCAATGATCTCCCTCCAAACGACAATAATTTAGGCACATCCGAAACAGAGAATGCACCCGCACCTGATCCGGGGGATTTAGCGAACTTTGATCATCTGGTAGAGCATCTATACGCCCGCCAAGCACAATTACAGGGCAATTGGCTAGAAAGTATTGCTATGTTCGAGGCATTGCGCAACAAGCCAGGGTTGACGCCAGAGCTGGTGCCGTTTGTGGCACGTGGCTACGCGCTTTCACTCAAAGAGATGGAGCTGTATGTCGAATCGATTGAGGAGTATAAGCAGGCAATTCGGCTCTTTAAGAGGATGTTAAAAGAGCAATCTGCCCACTCGACAGAGACACAAAGTGGGCAGGTAACCAGCTATGCGGGATTGCAGAGTGAGCTTGGATTGACCATGATCGATTTGGGCGAAGCGTATGTAGATTTTGCGCTGTCGGCTAATGTGGATCCAAGTAAAGCGCATGAGCCATATGGGTGGTGGCAACGCTTGCAAAACGTGTACGAATTTCTCACTGCGCTACCGTTAGTTGTCTATCTTAGCATCTATGTTGGGCGGCGCGTGTGGTACCCAAGCTTTTGGCGCGTACTCGAAAATCTCGATTGGATTATTGGGCGGCTCTTTGGCAAAGGAGCGGATCAATATCTGCGGGCAGACAAGATTTTAGAAGAGTATGGCAGCAAAGCCGATGCGGTACTCGCCAACGAAAAGTTAGCCTATTTATACCTAAAGATGGGCGATTTTGCGCAGGCGCGCTCACTCTTTGTCGAACTGTTAGAACAGACGCCATCGCCCCTTAGCGAGTATCACCGAGCGCTTGTACGGCGCGGTCTTGCCGAGGCGGAACTTGGGTTGAGCGAGCCAGAATCCGCACGCATTTTTCTCCAGAAAAGTCTGCCGATTTTGCGCAAATATGGGGATGCATCGGAGACAGCTGAAGCACAGACGCTTTTGGCCGAAACGATGTTGACTGCAGCCGAACCGGCCCAAGCGCTTGATCAATTTGAACAGGCGCTTGCCTATCATCAAAAGGCAGAGAATCGCGAAAAATCAACGAGCATTTATGAGCGTCTGGGCATGTTGCTACGTTCGGGCCGGTTTGAAGCCAATGATGCAGAGCGGGCGCAGACGCTAGCGGAGACGGTGACAAAACGAAGGTATCCGGTGCGCTTTCGCTCGCTGACCACAATTTTTACACAGCGTGCGCTTTTGGTGCTTTTATCTCTCTTCTTTATGGTTATGCCTTTGCTGATTATCCAGCTAGAGTCACGTACCCAAATTGCGCCCGAGATCAATTTTCGCGTGCCCCCGCTTCTTTTAAATGATGAAGCATTTAAGCCGAAATTGGATGTGGGTGTGACGGCCTTTAATGTAACCGATGTCTCTGAAGCAGATGTTTTGGTACGTTATGGTGCTGTGCTGCTCCTCTTCTATTTGCTTTTTGTAACGTTTATGGGTGTGTTGGCGATTATTAACACACCCCTACAGCGTATGCAGCACACCATGCGGGCCAAAGCAATCGATGTGGATGAGTACGGTATCCGCGTCGGCAGCGACAATGTGACGCATATTGTGCCTTGGAAAAATATGCGCAAGCTGCTACGCTCGGATATGAGCATGTTTACCAGTCGGCTACGCGTGGACGATTCTCTAATCGTGCTTGCGAATTCTGCCTTCGATGCACAAAGCCAAAATAATAATAAAGAAAATAAGAGCGAGAATGATCAGACCGGCCTAATAGATTCTGCGGCGGCGGCCACGCTAGTAACGATTCGAGGGAGTACGGCGTGGTATAGCTCGTTGGGTGATTGGCTAGCGGCGCAGATGCCGGGTGACTCGGATCAGCAGGAGCTTAGCTATAGCTGGTTGCGAAACTGGGCGGGTCTGTTTTATGGCTTTGGATTACTGAGCCTTGTGTTGCTAACGTTTTATATGTGGCTAACTCGATCACGAGCAATCACTGCTGATTTACCTCTTTTGCGCTACAGCCTCTTCGATCTGTACCCATATCTGTATTTGCTGCTTTTTATTCCACCGATGCTGTGGTTTATTTTTCGTCCATTGCGCATCCGCAGCTACTTGGTACCGCACAGCTATATACCGTGGGTGGTGGGTGCGGCAGGGTTATTGCTCTTTACGGCGCGCTTTGTTACACAGTTTCGCCCATGGTTGACCGTGCCGGGTATTTATCCGGCGGGCGTCATTCTGTTTATGATTGTAGGATCCGCCGCAACGATTTGGCAGGCGCGCGATCCAATTAGTCGCAGGCCATCATTTCCGCTGTGGGCGCGTGGTGCGGCAGCGATTGTTGCAACGGTTGTAACAATTGTTACTGGAACCTATGTTGCACGCGAAGTGGTTTCGTATCACTATTTGGTCAATGGACATTATTTTCGCGATCAGGAACAGCGCTTAAACCGAACGCCACCAATTTCACAGGCAACGGCAAACAGATCCAATAAGTTACTGTCCGAGGCACTTGGCTTTTATCAGGAGGCGCGGCGCATTGCAGCGTATCCGCTGCCTGGGATTATTCCGATCAATGAGAATGCGGCTCAGCGCTATGGTGTGCCAAAGTATGACCAAACTGTTTGGTATGCTGCTTCCAAAAATGTGGCAGACATTGCAACAAAGTTAGAGTTGGCCGAGTTGGAGCCGCAGAAGATTTATAGTGAGTTATTGCTGTATGCGCCAGAGGATGGTCAATTTAGGCTGAACATTGCTCGGGCATTGGCAATGGCGGGCCAAGCACGAAATTCGGAGCCAGAGTTTGGACGTTTGCAAGAGGATGAAACGCTTTATAGAGATGCAATTGCCCAATTTACAGAGGCAATTCAGTCGATAGAGGCAGTTGATAGCGCCGCGCCAGATAAAGAGGCAACCATTGCGCGCTATACGTTGTGGCGGGGCGTAGCTAATCACGCGCTCTACTCTCCAGATCGCGAGCAGGCAACGATTGATCTGGCAGAGATTGAAGCGGATTATATAGATGCAGTCGCAGCTGCCGAAGCTGGTTATTTAGATAATCGTTTGGCGGCCAAAGCGCTAATCGGGCTAGGGTGGCTCTACTATCAAGAGGCCGATAATGAGTCAATACAAGAGCAAGTATTCGAGCCAGCGTTCAAAAGCTTCCAGCAGGCCAGCATACGAGATCCGCAATCTGTCGAGGCGTTGCTGGGTATGGGCTATGTTCACTTTAGGCAAGCCATACAGCAGCTCTCGGCATTTAGTGGATTAGGGTTGCAGCAGCGTGAAACGGCAGAGGGCAAAGCGTTAACGCAACGGGTAAACAGAAAGTTGAAAGAGGCAGAGCTTGTCTGGCTACACGCACACAGTCTCAATCCGTTTGAGCCAGCAATCCCAATTTCACTGGCAACGTTGTACTGGAAACAGGGGGAGCTAAATATCAATGTCGATACACCATCTCGCTGTGCTGAGTATGAGAAAGCCACCGATCAGCTAGACCAAGCCGTTATGCGTGATGCAATGCGCATTCAACAAGATAGCGATGTTGCATTTTCGTATCGTACACGCGCTCAAATCACTTGGCTGTTACAGGATATTGGCTGCCCTGAATTCGAAAATGTAGCAACGATAGAGCAGGCAATTAATGATTATACACGTGCGATTGCGCTAGATCAATCGACTGCTAGCTACTGGTACATGCGTGCTCGACTCACTACTCAATTGGTTGCAATCCATCAAGAAGAAGCGGGTAGGTCTCTGCAAAGCCAGCGCACGATACAGCTTAAGATTGCGCCATTGGTTTTACGCTCCTTAGAAGATATGGATGAGGCCTTAAAGCGTGATCCGCACGATAATGCAGAGAATTCATATGAGCCAAATCGCTTTCTTAGCTCAGTTCTCACCCAATCATTCAACAATGGCTACTCGCTATTGATTCGGCGCGAAATAGAAAGAGCAACAGATGTATACACGGCGGCGATTTTAACCGCAGTCAAATATAAGAATCAAGGCGCAGCAGTATCAACGGCAACAGAGAAATTGGCTCAGCGTCTAGCAGTGCAACCAGTGGCAGAAGGCGAGGAGATTCAGCGTGCGCTCGAACGAACGACGGCGGTTTTGGCGATTACGGATCCTGAATTTGCTTTTGTTGATGCGGTACAGCAGTTTGCAACAGGTAATATAGTAGACGCGCGTAATAGCTATCAGCGAGCCTTGCGATTGGCTGTTGATGCGGGGAACATTGAGTCTGTAGCAGAGGCGCTGTCTGCACTCTATGCAGAAGGAATTGGGTCAGTAGAATCGGTTATTGATCCGTTTGGGCAGGTCTTTCCACAACTGACTCAAGTGCAAAATCCTAATTCAAATACTGATGCGCTCAACTTAGCCTTTATCGCAGCGGCAATTGGCAAAACGCCGATATCAATGTATTGGTATGCTGAGGGGATACGTCGTTCGACCCCTCAAGGTGTCGATGCGCAAATGAGCAGTATAGAGCAGGCGCAGCGATTGATCAGCACATGGGAAAACAATGGCGTTCAGCTACAGGCAATGTTGAATAATATTCCCGATATGATCTCGGATCAACTTTATCTTTATCCAGAATTAGCAGATAATGGGGAGTATTGGCGGATGTGGTCGTGGTCCATTTATCATTTGGGGAAGTATGCATTTCTAGCAGGTGATGAGGATGCGGCAAAAAACGCGCTTGTGGTTGGTCAGCCCTATGCGGATCAAGCAACAGAAGTAGGGAAAATTGTTCACACTTATTATCTTGAAGGGGCACTCAGTTGGTTTCATTTTCTGCGGGCACGAAATGCGCAGAATGAGTCTGATTATCGTGCTGCATTGGCTGATTATCGTTTGGCCGCCGATATTTCGCAGGCACGTACCAATAAAATGGCTACCGAAGAGCGAGCGCAGGCGGCTTTCCGTGCGGGGCTGATGGCACTCTATCTAGATGACAAACCGCTGGCTATCAGTTGGTATCAGCAGGGGCTGGCCTATGTTGATAATGACGCGGGCAAAGGCAATATGGAAACCCAACGATTAAATGCTATTGCAGAATTGCAGAATGCAATCACCGCGAATCCGGCACTGGGCCCAACTGGCGAGTCGATTCTACAAACAGTCTTCCAAGTAGTCCCGTAAAGGTTCACAAATAGCACCATAAAGGTTCATGAGACGCAATGAAACTCGCAACGCTCTGCTACATTCGCCACAATAATCAAACGCTGATGTTACACCGTATTAAGAAAGAGAATGACATGCACGCAGGCAAGTGGAATGGACTTGGCGGCAAGTTTGAGCCTGGCGAATCGCCCGAGGAATGTGCGATCCGCGAGATGCAGGAAGAGAGTGGCTTGCTAGTGACTAATCCGCGACTGCACGGCGTGATTACCTTTCCGAATTTTGCAGGTAATGATGATTGGTATGCTTTCCTTTTCAGCGCAACAGAATTTACGGGTGAGTTAATCGATTCGCCCGAAGGCGTGCTTGAATGGATTGACAACGACAAGGTGTTGGATCTAAACTTGTGGCCCGGCGACAGGATCTTTATTCCGTGGCTGGAGCAGGATGCGTTCTTTTCGGCCAAGTTTGTTTATATTGATAATGAGTTAGAAACGTACGAAGTAGAATTTTATAAATAATCACGCACCACGACACAACCAACTATGACCAATATACCGACACCCGTCTTACCCACGCCTTTCTCCCCACAATCCTTATTGCGCCCCGAAATTGCCGATCTCGAAGAGTATACGCCGATTCAGCCGTTCGAAGTTTTGAGCAAGCGGCTGGGCATTCCCGCGGATCAGATTGTGAAGTTGGATGCAAACGAAAATCCGTATGGTCCACTGCCGGCGGTAGCCGAAGCGCTGGCCGAATATCCGTACTATCACATCTATCCGGATCCGCAGCAGAGTGCTTTGCGTGCAGCCCTGAGCAAATATGTGGATGTACCAGCGGAATATATTTTGCCAACCCACGGGGCAGATGAGCTGCTCGACTATCTTTGTCGACTCTTCTTACGGACTGATGATGCAATTATCAACTGTCCCCCAACATTTGGCATGTACAGTTTTGACGCCAAACTCGAAGGCGCTCAAGTGTTCAACGCGACGAGGTGTGCGGATTTTAGTACGGATGTCGAGCGCATTGAGTCGATTGTAAACGATCCCAACAGCCCGCCGTGCAAAATTCTCTTCTTAACATCGCCCAATAACCCAAGCGGAACATGGCTGCCCGATGACGCGTTGACGCGGCTGCTGCGGCTGCCTATTTTGGTTGTGCTGGACGAAGCGTATGTGGAATTTGCGGATCTGCCTAGTCGAGCGTCGTGGGTGTTGGCGCGCGAGAATCTGGTGATCTTGCGTACGTTTAGCAAAGCCGCGGGGATCGCGGGTCTGCGCTTAGGCTACGGCATCTGCCCACTGTGGCTGATGGCTGAGCTTTGGAAGTTTAAGCAACCGTACAATGTAAATGTAGCGGCATCTGTCGCGGGACTTGTCAGTCTGCAACATGCGGATCAGATTCTGGTAAATGTAGAAAAATTGAAAGCCGAACGCGCTCGGCTCTTTGTTGCGCTGCAAGATATTCCATTTTTAACGCCGCACCCGACTGAGGCCAACTTTATTTTGTGCGATGTGCAGGCTGATGCTAGCGGCAACAGTGGATTTGTTCTAAAGCAACGGCTAGAGAAAGAAGGAATACTTATACGATATTATAATAAGCCAGGGCTAGAAAATTGTATCCGTATCTCGGTTGGTCGACCCGATCAAACGGATCGATTACTGGCGGCGCTAAAAGCCACGGAAGTATTATAACGAAGCTACGCCTTAAACCGACAAGTCATTTCATAGTAGAAGGTTGCAGAGATTGAACAGCTGAAAGGTGTGACTGGCTACTTTTTTGCTTTTCAACTTTGCAACCTCGTCGACTGACGCAAAACTTGCTTTGTTTGTTGGCGTACCGCCCACATTATGAGAAAATTTTCGGTTAGCAAATACTTAATACCATAAGGATACAGGTTCAATCGGCTCTCACGGGGTTGACAGAGTGCGTCGCACTGTTCGAAGAGTATTTCGAGCCAAAACCCATTGGTGAACAGTGCGATGCACTCGACACAGAGGATCCATGATGACTGATGGCTCTGCTAACTACATGAGCACTCAACCGATGCTACCCTACAAAACATCAAAAAGCCATGTAAACTTATGCTCACATCATCTTTATTTCCTCTTGATTAAGTCTTAGGCTAAACCAGAAAAATAATTATACGGATTTTAGCAATTTCCTGGAGTAGCTTGCGGCATACCGTATATTTTTTTGGAATGGCCTTATTCAACAGTATGATGAGAGTATAAGTTACGTAACACCTTAGACCTGTATACACAGAGTAGGCGCATTTCCTGCGTTAAAACGGAGCGGCTCCGCATCTAATTCAAGGTGCGGGGCCGCTCCGTTTTTGTATAGGGGCGGTAAATTCTCTTCTGAATTATTGATGTACTATATGGTCACAACGCTGCAGCAGCTGAATGTTTTACAAAGTAGTTCTTCTAGAGAGCGAATGTAGGGCCATCATCCCTTTATAGTCCTGTTTAGATTACTTATTCAGAAAAACTACAAAGCATTTTTATATATGTAGAGATAAATTAAATATAGTCGGTCATCGTCACACATCCTCGCAATCATTGTTTTCACTTCATTGTCATCCGACAAAAACCCACCAAATTCGCCATGCTTGTGCCATTTATTCTTTGCAGAATTTTGGCACAAACTATGAGAAGGAGCATGGTTCAGTACAAAACATCAGATGTTAGCCAAACTCAATAGTTCACGGATCATAAGTGTAAACCTAGGAACAAACATTGTTAAATCAAGTCCAATAAGCACGCCCCGTGCGGGTTCATGGCTGAACAGAGCCGCACGAGGCGTGCTCACTGGACGGCTTAAGTTTACACCTATGGTTCACGGATATATTCCAAATTGAGAATGCTAACACCCCTAAGCCACGAACTGCTCAACACAAGTAGTTTGCATAGGAACATCTGGCAAAAAATGATTTTGGAGACATTATTGCATTATGGTTATACAAAAAAAATGGTTGTGGGCGATACCACTCATCGCAATTTTTATCGGCGGCCTGTTTCTAACTACACACAATTCTCAACAGGTGGCTTCTGCCAGCACTCAGGACAGCATTCAGGGCAACACCGTCAATAGAGCAGGCAGCGCCGCGCTTGGCAGTGTACTAACACCCAATGTTTGTCCAGAGGGACAATATATGGATTTAACCAGCGATGCTTGTCGCAATCTGGTTAAAAATTATGGGTTTGATGCAAATCAATTCGAGGACAGCTTTAGCGGAACGGAATATGCGCTTACTTCTTGTAGCGAATCTGGACTAAAAGATATCTTTAAACGTATGGGATCAGCTGGCGGCAAGATAATCCTGCCTGCCTGTACTATTACAGTGCAAAATGGGTTAGAAATTCCCAGCAACGTAATTTTGCAAGGTGCAGGTATCGACCGCACCATCTTCCGATCTAGCTCAAGCTTTTCGGGCAACATGCTCAAGGCCAAATACCGCAAAAACGTAATCGTACGCGATCTATCTGTAGATGGACGCCGCGCAAACAACGCCGGTATCCTCGCATGGTATGCCGACAACGTTCTGATCGAACGTGTGGATGTTCACCATACAGGCAAGAGTGGTATCGTCTTCCGCTATGCACAACGGGTGACTATTCGCTACAGCAGCAGCCACGATCAGGTACTTTGGCACGGCATCGACTCCAAAGATTGCTTCCCCAATAGCTCCACGCCAGATAGTCAGGAGTGTGCGAGCGATGCGGGTAACGTTGCACCCGGCGTGTTGTGGTCGCAGAACTACGCTATCTATTCGAATCGACTCTACAACAACGGTCGTTTTGGGCTAGACGTTCACGCGAATCGGGGTGAAGTTGCGGGTAATTTAATCTTCAAAAATAGCTATGGCAGTAAGTTTCCAGATGCCTCGCATGTATGGGTACACCGCAACAAATTTGCAGATAACGATCATTGGGGATCGTGGGTCTACAACACGGTTGATGCACCAGAAAAGAGAGCAAGCAAGGTTGTCTATTTCGAAAATATCTTCTCGGGCAACAAAGAGTATCCGCTTTACATTGCCGAGCCAGCCACCGACATCTATATTATCAACAATCGCTATGAAAACAACAGCCCAAATCGTCTACGTATTGCGCCATCCGCAGTTTACACTTGTAACGGATCGGCTGACGCAGCGCTTGATGTGGATGGCACTACGCCTCGAACTGCCGATAGCGGCCTTTGTAACGTCTCGCAAGTTGCGCACATCTTTGGGCATGATTCCAATGCCCCTGCACCGATTGCGATAACGATACCACTGGCAACTGCAACGCCGACACAACAGCCGCCAACACCAACGGCCATTGCACCAACGCAAGAACCAACGACTGCACCGATAGCGCCCACAGCGGCTGCACCAACCACCGTTGCACCGCAGCCCACACCGCCTCCTCCAGCTAATGCACCGATTGTGACTGTTCCAGTTGATGAGGATGACCGTCTCTATATTCCTGCAAAAATTGAAGCAGAGAATTATGCATCGGGCAGCAATGGCGTAGCCTATCGTGATATGAGCGGCGGCAATGCAGGCAATAAGCTACGCACTGACGATGTGGATATTGAAGAGGCTAACGATGTCGATGGTGGTTACAGCATCGGCTGGATCGAAGCGGGAGAGTGGCTCACGTACAATATTACGGCAAAGCAGGCAGGCCGCTATGATTTGACTTTACGAGTCGCGGCATGGGGTGACTATGTGCGCAGCGTTCATGTAGAACTTAATGGTGTGGATGTGACTGGGCCGATTCATTTTGATGGCTCTGCCGGACACCGTGCATGGACCGATATTGTCGTCGAGAATATCAACATCGACCGAGGCGACCACCAAATGCGTTTGGTGATGAACCAAGCAGGCTTTAACTTAAATTATATTAATATCGAGGCCCGCGATTTAGTGGTCGAAGAGCCTGCCCCATCCAATGAAGCGGCACACAATGTGCCGGGCCGAATCGAAGCAGAAGCCTACAACAGTGGCGGCAACGGCAGCGCGTATAGCGATACAAGCGCAGGCAACGCGGGTAGCCAATATCGCACAGAAGATGTGGATATCGAAGCGGTTAGCGATATCGATGGACGCTTTAACATCGGCTGGATAGAGCCAGGGGAATGGCTGGCCTATGACATCTTTGTCGAGAAAGATGGTCAATACGACATCAGCGCCCGCGTGTCAACTTGGAGCGGCGCAGAACGTCAGCTTCACATCGAAATTGACGGGACGGATGTGACGGGTCCGATGACGTTCGATGCATCAGCCGGTCACCGTGTGTGGACAAACATTGTTAAAAACGAAGTAAACCTCACGGCCGGTCGTCACACTATGCGCATCCATATGGATACTGGTTCATTCAACTTGAACTATGTCGAAATATTAGAACCAGCAAGAGCGCTCTTTAACGTTTGTGATTACGAGACAGAAGCACGCTGTTTGTATGATGGTGATGAGGCACCGATAACGACGATTATCGAGCGACCAATTGAACTCCAAATACTTGATAAAGATCTCTTTATTCCACTCTTTAATCGTTAAAAGAAGCCAAAGTATTGAAGTTAGATAATTAAAAAGCGAAGTGTGCCTGCACAAAACTTATGCAGGCATACTTCGCTTTTTGCGTCATTAGGTCGGGCGTCCAGATCAATTTCACGGCAACGGTGATTGTTATAACCATCGGTAAAAGGTGTGTGGCCAATCCGTGAGTAGGCGGTCGAAAGTAGCTGCACAACCCCTCCTTGGACTCCTAATGGCCCAGGGATGACACAGTCGAGTCATCCGGGGAGTGGCTAGAAATTTTCTCGTCCCAAACTAAACGTACCCGTTAGGCTGCGGCAGGTTTGTTTAGTCGATACACTCTGCTATAATTTCACTAGCACTTTACTATACTTATCCCAAAATTTTATTTAACCAAACACTCAACCGACTCATGCAGAAATCCGATTTTTCATACCACTATCCGCTACGTGTGCGCTATGCCGAGGTCGATGCCCAAGCCGTCGTCTACAACTCGCACTACGTCACTTATTACGATCTGGCCATCACCGAATTTTTGAGACATTTGAAGATCGATTACGGCATCGCACAAATGGAAGAAACCGGCAAAGATTACCACACGGTCAAAGTGCTGGTTGAATACCATGCACCAGCGCTATATGATGATGAACTCGAAATCTATATCAAGGTCGGTCGGATCGGCAATAGCAGCATCACATGGCACTTGGCAATTTTTCGCAAAGACGAAGCCGATCCACTTTCTACGGGCGAAATAGTTTGGGTGTACGCCGATATGAAAGCACACAAATCAAGCCCATTACCCACCCATACCCGACAAATTCTGGAGAAGAGTTAACCCAATGCGCGAAGCAAATATTGAACGTAAAACCAAAGAAACCGAGATTGAACTATACCTCAATCTCGACGGCAGCGGCCAGACAGATCTCTCCAGCGGCATTGGCTTTCTTGATCACATGCTTAATTTACTGGCCGGTCACGGGCTATTTGACCTAACAGTTAAAGCCAATGGCGATCTGCACATTGACGATCACCACACCGCTGAAGATATTTTCATCTGCCTAGGTAAAGCGGTGGATCAAGCGTTAGGTGACCGCAAAGGCATCGTACGTACCGCCCACAGTTACGTTCCCATGGACGAAGCGCTTGCCCGAGTAGCGCTCGATTTGGGCGGTCGCCCCTACAGCGTATTCGAGGCTGATTTTGTCACCGCTAAAGTTGGCACGCTCGGCACGGATCTGATTTATCACCTTTTCGAAACGCTGGCAATTCACGCCCGCATGAATCTTCATGCACACGTACTTTATGGACGCAACGATCATCATAGGGTTGAAGCGCTCTTCAAGGCGCTTGCCCGTGCGCTCGATGCGGCCACACAGGTCGATGCGCGGCGCGTGGATGTGCCAAGTACAAAGGGTACGTTGACGATATAGTGTGGACATTCGCTCGCCATTTCTCAATTCGGCAGCACTCACAATTTTCTAGCAGATGATACAGCGCTTAGTTTTGCCCAAAAGATAGGGCTCGCGGTAAAATTCAATAAAGTCTTCCATTCCCCTCAATTAATTCAGGTAACAAACTTTTCCCAAGGCACATAATGAATATAGTAACCGTACTTATTGCATCTACAGTCACCGCGCTCTGTACAGGGATAGGTGCAATTCCACTCTTTTTTATAAAGGATGTAAGTAAGCGAATTTTAGGGATTGGAAATGCTGCGGCGGCAGGCCTTATGCTAGGTGCTAGTATTGGGCTAATTGTTGAAGGGGCGGAATATGGATTAGTGCGACTAGGCGTCGGCATCTTTTTAGGGCTAATATTAATTGTATTCGCGCGTAGTTGGATGGATGGCCGCGATGAAATAGATTTTGGCGAGATTCAAGGAGCGGATGCACGCAAAATCTTGTTAATTCTCGGCGTAATGACGGTTCATTCGTTTGCGGAAGGGATTGGCGTAGGCGTGGCATTTGGGGATGGAAATACTTTTGGCAGCTTTATTACAACTGCCATCGCGATTCACAATATTCCCGAGGGGTTAGCGATTAGCCTAATTTTAGTTCCGCGCGGCGTATCAGTAATGAAAGCAGCCGGTTGGAGCATCTTTTCTAGCTTACCGCAACCCATTATGGCAATTTTGGCATTTCTCTTTGTGTTAGTCTTTCAACCATTTTTGCCTATTGGATTAGGGTTGGCAGCAGGAGCAATGATTTGGATGGTCTTTACAGAATTAATACCGGATGCGAAAGAGGATATATCAAGTGAGTGGGCGGTAACGAGCATGGGGCTATCAATGGTATCAATGCTAGCATTTCAACAGTGGATCAGCTAATCGACTAGTTTTGCGCCGCGATGATTAAGGCTAATCTAGAAAGATAATTATATACATTTTGTGGGTTTTTCTAGAGTAGCTTGCGGCCATGCAGTATAATTTATGGTTCTCTGATGTTTTGTGGGGTAGCGCCGATTGAGTGGCCCCAGTAGTTCGGGTCTGTATCGAAACCAAAGCGGGCTTCCCTCATAATTCCTCAAAGAGCCTAATTTATTTTTGGAAGGCCTAAATAGTCCGTGATGTGGCAATTGCAGCCTCACTCCTGCTATGAGTCGTAGATTTTTCGACAATTTCTACTTGTTTAGCAGGCGAGAAGAACAAATTTTGGCCGATGGCATCTGTAATATCAGGCTCGGGATTAATAACACGCAATTTGGAAACGGCAACCGCAAGCTCTCGTTGGCTGATCATTTGCGCCTCAACCTGTGGGTCAATTAAACACGATGCCCGACCCGAAATAATGCAGGCCGATACAATAATAAGCGCTGATATAATATTTAAGACAATAAAAAAAGTAATCAAAATACTTAACGTATTTGATCCAAGCACGATTATAAACTCCTTAGTGTGCGTGGTATTTCTCAAATGAAATAGGGGACAGGTGTAGCTGGGAATGGTGAATTTGAGAAATAGAATAACACACTTTTCAGTTAAATCAAATTATATTTTTAGCGCTATACTTCGCTTGTCTATAAATTCGATGGAGATATTATTGCTAAACAAACGTTACGCCAATACAGCTTCTTTACAAAAATAATCATACCACTTCCCAAAATAAAGCACAGCCAACAATTGAAGTATTTCTTTTAGACTATACGCCCCGTTTTCTACTCTGCAAATGACCTAGTGCATCATCCAAGCTAAAAATAGGATTGCCGTTGCACTAGAGCCATTCCAAAAAATAAAATATCCAGTATGGCCGCAAGCTACTCCAGAAAATCGTTAAAATCTGTATACTTATTTTTCTGCTTTAGCCTAGCGGATCAACGTACCAAGTACGGGAAATATAAGGTTACACCCTCTATCTGCGTCACATCAGATAACTCCACAAGCTGATCGCTCGCACCATCTCGGATTACCATCACGCCTTTAATCAAATCGCCTTGTTTCGCAGCCGCAGTTGGCGTAATAAAGAATGTGTATGTTTGCGGTGCGAATTCGCTATATGGATCGATAGTATCTTGAATAAAAATCACGCCGCTACTTATCGAAACAGTGTATGTCCCACTTGCTTTCACTCGCTCGAAGGTTGTATTAGGTGGAAGCACAAAGGCTAAAATCGCGTCACGCGGATTATCATCCAAATTGATTGCGGTTGTCGTAAATGAGATAGTTGACCCGTTAAAAACTGTTTTTTGCGCCGCAGCATGTATGGATAAAGCAAAGGGTGCACGCACCCTCAACGATTCGACATCGGTCTCGAACTGTTCCGGAATCGTAATCACATCACTAGCAAAGAAGGTCGTCACAACAACGCGATTGCCGATTTGCAAGTCCGTATCTGCCGTCATTGTAAAGGTGTACTTTTGCGTTCGATCAACTAACCCCATGTAACAAACACCCGGATCCGCTGGAAAACTTGCCCCAACGGCACTCATGTTAGATACATAATTGGCTCCACCAACCTCCGACCCCAAGTTTATTTTTGCATTATCGGGAATGCGAGCGCAAGCGACGCCTGTAATTGCTTGTGTTGCACTAATCGACGGCGATGCACCGATGTTGTCAACTACTACCGTAACGGTCATCGTTCCGTTAGGATAGACGCCTTTAAAGCCGACCGCATTCCCATCAATATCAGAATCCGAGGTGTTAATTCCTGGTGGAACATTAGTCAAGCGATAATCGGCATAGGCTGACTGATAGCCACTTCCAACCAAATCATTCTCTGATGCAACAAGCGGATTAGATGTGACAACAATTACGCCTCTCTCTCCCACCTCGTCAAAGCCAGTATTTGAAAGGGCAATCTCACCCAGGTCGAGCGTTCCTGTTAGATTGCTCGATAGAGACATGGTGTAGATGGTCGAAACATCTTTGCCATATCCATCGCTATAGGTAACAAAGTTGACAATGTATGAACCCGAACTCGCATTACGTATTTCATAGATTCCACGTGCAGCATTGGTGTCGAGCGGCGTTGCGCCAATTTTTGCATTGGCAATTGTCCAACCTGGAGTAAAGTTAGATCCTCTATTTCCTGCGGTGCCACCATCTGTAGCGTATCGAAACGCAAGCAAAAACGGTTGCCCAGCGTATGAATTAAGGTCAACGGAGACAGATTCCCATGCACTCAGATGGCCGCCGTAACCAGGCACATTGTCCGCAATAATAACGTTAGCTGCTGGATTTGTGACGGTTTGCATACCAGTCACATTAAGGCTTATCCAGCCCGTTAAGCCCGTCGTATCTGTGGTCACCTGAAGGAAGCCAAAATCCCAATCCTGCTCAATATTGTAGAAATGATCAAAGGTCAATATATTAGTTGGCGTCACAGCACTGTTGGTACTTGGGGGCGGTAGTGTAAGTGGCCCAAAAACGGCGAAATTATCTGTCTCATCCGTGTGCCCAGAGTAGTAGACTCTGTTTGGAATGTTAACTCCAGCGGGGACGGAAATGTCCATAACAGACGTTTGGCTCCAACCAGTTTGGCCATTTGTGCCGATCCCTTCAAAATATATGGGATAAGATCCCGTAATCGCAGCGGAATACCCGATCTCGATGTAGTCACTACCAAATGGTGGTACGCCAGCGGATGAGTAGCCCTCAAAAGTAAGTGATTCGCGCAAAAGGCTAAGATCAAATTTTGAGGTTGCATTACCACCATCATTCATTAATGGACTAACATAGCTATCTATGTAGCCCGATGTCCACTGTGCTTTTGGTTGTGCATCTGACGTATCCCCACCATGTACCATATGGAGCCGAAAATCACGATAGAGTTGGTTAAATGTAAGCGTTGAGCCACTATTCTGTAACCACGCATCAAAGCCGATTACGCCGCTACTTGGGTTACGAGTTAGTGCGGCTACATCCTTCAAGGCTTGTGCATCACCACCAAGCCGACCAGCCACATAGATCATAAAAAGGTAACTTAGCTGATAATCAGCGGTAATTTCTTCGCGATCTTGATCTCCCCACTCGGTTAATGAGTTTTCGGGTCGCTTTTGCCAGCGCGACCGCCCATGGTTGGTTGATGTACGGTAGCCAACCAAAAATTCGGCAAATTCAGACAAACCTTCGTTCACCCAAAGTTTTTCCGAGCTATCATAATCATCATGGATGAGATGTTGCAATTCGTGAGCCAACGTCGAATCGTACATGTAAAGTGGTGCGCCTTGGCGTAGATTCCACTGTTTGCTGTCAAGCGTTACCATGTTCCTATCTGCAACACCTTCAAAGAATGAGCTATAAAATCCGGCAATAAATCCAGGATTTTCGGCAGGCTCATAGAAATTGTCGTCACGAATATTGCTGATCATGATGATAACGCGTTCGCCATTATCAGTAAGAAGTAGTGGAATATTGTAAATAACAGTGCTGCCAGCCGCACCGTTGTGTGAATCATACGCACCAAAATAGCTGACATCTGTTGGCCAAATATATGATTCAAATTGCTCGAGCAGATTTGCTATTCGCTCTGACGTTATATGTTTAGCATCATTTTTGTTGGGGTGTATAGGATTATCAGTTAAATTATAGTCAGTACAATTGTCGTATTTTTTATACCCTAGATCATTTTGTACCCACACTTCGGCATGGGACGATACAGCTCGAATGGTAAACATCTCTGGGCTGTAGACATTACAGACGCTATCGTAAACAAGCCATTCCACCTGATCACCAACTTGCAACGTAGCCCTTCGTTCTTTACTAGCCGCCAAAATTTTACCCGTTCCAGCACCGCGCACAGGTAGGTCTGCCGCGCGGTCAAGGGGCGATATCTCTAACATCTGCTCTCGTAATTGATCAGCATTCTGCAAGTCTTGTAAAATAGGCTGAATTTCTTTATTTTGCTTAACGGTGGTCCGTGCTGCGCCAATTTCAGTTACGTCGATCTGTAATGTAGAGGTCGGAATCTGTTGCGCCGATTGCGAAGAAGAACGTTCGGGTGCTGATTGACTCTGTGCAGCAAGGGCAGGCATAGAATACCTAGCTGTAACAAAAAGAAGCGTACACAGCAGCGTCACGCTAATTAACAGGGCGGAAAATATACGCAGCATAAATTGGTTCTATCTCCATTGCGTTCGTGCAAAAAGATGAGGATTGTTTCAAAATGTATGTATCTAACCAGCCCAGTATATGAAATGGGCAATTCATTGTCTATAGGACTATTATGTCATAGCGACATTTTATTGTTTATCCACTCTATTTAGATATACGCTCATTTTCTTCGAAAGGATCCGGTGGCTGCAATTTCAGGTAGTGGTCCATCAGCATGTTTGAATTTGTTATGGGCCAAAAAAGTGAGGGCGATATCTAACACATCATTGGCGGCAGTACCAGCGGTATTGATGACGAGATCGGCATGATCTCGTGCGTGGGTCAATCTCTCTGCTTCTTGTTCTAACGTTTTTTCGCTCCAACTTACATCAGGACGACGACGTCTTTGATCCTCAAGCGTTGTATCGAGATAAATCAGCATTTGCGACTTTTCGAATTGCGCCCACAAATCGGGCACGTGGCTATGTTCTTGGCTCACAGGGTGCGCGTTATAACCCGCTTGCCGCAGCCCTTTTACTAATGTCGATTTACCAGCAGCGCTAATGCCTACAACTTTAATAAGCGGTATGCTTTTGTCCAAGGACAAGCGTTTGTTCCACGGGACAACTATCGGTTCATCCTTCATTTGTAATCTCTCTTCCTTTGATTATAGGCTCACACGGGAAACTGCATGAAAACACGTCGAATTCTGTCTCGTTCGGTCTGAATTTTTTGAGCAACAAGCTTAATCACGAGTACCGTTGCATCGTCTCGTGGGCGGTCATCTTCGAGCCGCATGGCCTCGGTCAAAATTGCATCGGCTAAATTAGCAGCATTTGTGGTAGAGGCAGCATCTTGGTCATTCTCCAAATTCATGAGAAGCGTTTCATAGTCCATTGTTTGGCTTGCGTGTGCGCCAGCTTGCCATACACCATCTGTAAACGCAATGAGTGTCATGTCGGGTTCCATTGCCAGCTCGGTAATCACGGGTTTTGTTTTTAGATGAATACCAATTGCTTCTGATTCCTCGTCGAGTAGCGTAAGTCGGCCAGCTCGATACAAAATTATCGGGCAGCGGCTGTTGCGGCTAATAACAATTGTTTTGGTAACCAGATCAACGCTGATAATACTGAGTTCGGCGCTTACCTTTCCTCCCCGCTGAATGTGCAAATAATCATGCGTTGCGCGTGCAACGGCACCATCTCGTACCCCTTCAGCAAGAAGAGTAATCGCTTTGCGTACCACAATATTGCTAATTGCCTTGGCACTACGCCCACTACGCTGCCCGTCGGCAACCACAACGCTAATCCCCCCTCGCGGGCGCTCGACGATTTCGGTGGTATCACCACTCTCGCTGCTGGCGTATTTTTTTATTTTGGCGACGGCTGCTTGAATTTCAAGATTATGCATAACGATTACTTTGTCCGCTTCTTGCCAGTGTAAATAAATGCACTGCTAATCATTTTGATAAATCTACCCTTGTCGATACCAATTTTTTTGCCGCAAAGGCAGGCTACCTTTCCGTCGCGTTCATCAAATAAATAGCTGCGCACAATTCTATCTTTGTGACAGCGCAAAACTTGGCCTTTACCGATTTTATCGTATTTCCACAGTTTGCGCTTACATGCAGCACATCGAAGCGTTAACAAAGTTTGTGTCCTTTAGAGATGCTCGTTTAAAAATGCAACCAGTTCATTCCATGCAGCCCGCTGTTTCGGATCAGAGACAATTGTTGCAGCATTCTCAACGAACCCATGACCACGCTCAGAGTAGATGCTAATTTGATTTTCCACTCCAGCACTCTCTAAAGCTGCTTCAAATTCATTGACAGACTCGGGTGGGATCTGTCCATCTAGTTCACCAAAGATACCTAGCAGCGGGCTAGCGATCTGCGAGAGCATTGCGGTATCAGTTACCAATGTACCGTAGAAGATAATGGTCGAAGCCAAACGGTTATTGTGCATCGCATACTGTAGCGATTTACCGCCGCCATAGCAGAAGCCCATAATCGCTATTCGCTCTGGATCAATGTCAGGCTGCGATTCGAGCCACGTAAAGACAGCATCCATATCTGTATTCACGCGCTCAGTTGGCGTGGTCATAGCGAGGTACATACTGCGCGGAAACCACGTAGTCGTGCTGCCACGATACGTGTCTGGCGCAATGACCACATACCCTTCTTGAGCCAGAACATCAGCTTTGCCGTTTACATCTTCCGAAACGCCGCGCCAATCATGCAGCATGATTACGGCGGGATGCGGTCCGTCGCCAGATGGTCGCGCAATATGGGCGCTGATATTTGGTCCAGCAGAAGTAGGAATTTCGATATTCGATAAGCCAGCAACTCTTTCACTGCCGATGAACGCATCAACCATGATTGATCCAATGACAAAGAGTACAATGGCAAGAATCAGCAATACAATTCCAACAATAATACGTTTTAAAATTTTCATCAAAGTCCTTAATTCTATTTGGATTCTATTTCAGTAAATTAGTTCAGAACCGCGATCAACGGCAGATAAAGCGATACTGCTTCTGTATTTGGCGCAGGGCTCGTTAGTGCAGAGCGAGTTACGGTATACGAGCGTGTCGAACAGACGGCGGCATTGTCGCTGCGTGCCTGATTTGTAATAACAAGTGTAGATTCTATACAGCCCGTTGTGTCGACAGCATTAATTTGTGCAGCACCACCGCTGCTAAGCGGCGCTGACGAAAGTGATGTGGTTCGTATTTCCGTACCGCTATCGCACGCAATAGTTGCCTGTAATTCGCCTCCACTTGCGTTGTTTTCTATGGTCAGATCAAAACGCCTATTCGTCGGCAACACGATCCAGTTTATGGCGTAATCATCTCTTATTGTGCCATTCAGTGAGATCTCATTTACATCCGCTAAAGAGCCGTGCGTTTGCGGCAAGCTGGAGGTCGAATTTCGATATTCATTGCCCTCTTCAAAACAGTATGGCGCAACATATCTACCACCACAGGAGCGGCTATATTTCACTGCAATCGCGTAGGTATGGAAAAGAGACGAGAGCGTTTGCCCTTTGGACCGTAGCGCATTGTCAAATGCTACGATAGCGGGCTGCTCGGCAGCGATATTTTGCCACATGAATTGGATCACGTCCTCACCACCACCGGGGAGATATGCACCACCGGTCTGCTCCGCTGCATATCGAAAAAGCAAAAAGTTTGAATATGCAGATAACTCTTCAGGCTCAGCTCCATCAGGCCAATCCGCAAGGCAGTTTTCTACCCTTGGCCATAAATATTGGTTGTCATTTATCGACTCATCGACTACTTCATCTTCGATATAGACGGCGCTACTCTCGTACCACATGTTAGATTCTGGTGCAGCATTATCATCACCATACCCTTCTTGGATCGCATGGAAAAATTCGTGAGCCACGGTTTCCCTAAGAATTTCGCTTGGGTTTGATCCGAATTTGCTATAGTCATCGGAGAGGACCATGCAGGTAGAAGATGAAAAAGCCTCTACCACAGGCGTGTTAGGATTATCGCCTATGATATATCCTGCGTATTCTCCACCACCGGTAACATAGCCCAATACACCCTCATCGATGCCACCGGATATTTGAACGGGATATTTGCCCCACGGATTTGCGTTGCCGCCACAGGCACTCGCGGTGCAAAGAGGGGGTGCTGCCCAACCATATGAGTCTACTTCAAAAGCATAGATTTCTTCCAGCGCATTTGCATAATCTTCAATCGTTAAGCCACCTTGAATGCTGTCGTAATTGATATGAAAATGATCGGTTTCGAAAGAGCGTGGGCCATCCTCTACATCGCAGACGGTTACAGCTTGAGCGATTTTTCCATTTGCCTCCACGGCTTGGGGACTTCTAACCGTCGCAACAATCAACACTATTACAATGAATATAAACTTCATAATTTTAGACAACTTATATACCTCAATTTAGCAAACAGCGGCAGACAGTGAAGACTCATGAATATGCGGCAAAAGCACTACTTACGTGGAAGAGAAAACTGGTCGTGAATTTTTAATTTATCGAGCGTGGGTGAATCTACATCCACGCCTAAAATATCGTTGACAGATAGGCCATAACCGTCGACAAGCAGTCGTAATTCATCAAGCGATAGACGCCTATTGTTAAATTCTACATCCCATAGAAGCTGTTGTGAAAGGCCCGTATTACGCTGGATTTGCTCGTACGAAAGACCGTGTTGGGCACGCAATTGTTTAAGCGCCACGCTTACGCGATTCTGAGCAATCTGCCGCACAGAGCTATACAATCCGCTATCTGCATTTGCCGCAATCTTTGGGTGATTCTCTGGCTGTTTTGGAATACGCACAGCCTTTTGAACAGTCTGTTTGAGACGATAGAGAAGCCGATCATTCCAAGAATCATCGGTACTATCACCAAGAGCAGAATCAGGCTCAAGGTTTTTGGGACGTGGCGTATCTGTTGAGTTATGTTCAAACATGGTGACATCCTAATAATATTGAAGCGAACTCATTTTAATGTGGCAAACAGACACTTTAAATAGGCACCTTCGTTAAAATTACTTGATTTAAAACCAATAGGGTGATCAAGAGCATGAAAAGTACGGTCAAGCTCGCGCAGGGGTCGTTTTAAATCGTTTGCTGCCTGATGGATTCCGCGGAAAAAGATGTCAGCATCGATTCGGCTAGAGCATGAAGCTTGTACAAAAATTCCCTTTGGTGTAAGTAGCTTTAGCCCTAATTGTGTAAGCCGATAGTAGGCGGCAGATGCCTTGGCAACTTCGTTTTGGCTTTTAGCAAATGAGGGCGGATCGATGACAACCGTATCATATTTTTGCTCCTGTTGGTGTAGTTTCGTCATCAATTCAAAGGCATCGCCCTGCAACAGGTAGTGCGATGCGGCTGCAACAGATGCATCGTTTTGATTCAGTTCAAAGTTGCGCGTGGCGTCAGCTAGTGCGCCGCGGCTCAAGTCCAAACTTGTGACACGTTTTGCGCCGCCACGGGCCGCGTAGAGCGAAAAGCCGCCCGAATAGGCAAAGACATTTAAAACGTTTTTACCCGCGGTTAATTTTTCGAGGCGTGCTCGATTCTCGCGTTGATCGAGGAAAAAGCCCGTCTTCTGCCCATGGACGGGATCCGCTTCGAAGCGTAGTCCATTTTCAAGGAATTGTACTCTCTCGTGTACGGTTTCTTTCGTGTCCATACTTGGTTCTGAGTTGGCGTTAAAAAGCGTCATCCCATTTGCAAGACCAGAAAGATTGCCCGCTTCAGCCATCTGGGTGGTCGAACGGTTGAGGCGCAAAATTATCTTGTTTGGTTTACAAATCGTGTGGATGCCAGCAACTATTGCGCGTAGGTGGGGAACCCAAGCTGCGCTATACAATTTTATCACCAGCGTCGAATCGTAGCGGTCAATCACTAGGCCGGGCAAACCATCGTTCTCGCCATGTACGAGTCGATAGCCGGTTGTATCAGTTTCGGCCAACGGTGATCGGATCTGCGCTGCGTCGGCCAGTCTGTGCTGAAACCACGCATCATTGATTGTTGCAGCAGATCCGTAGTGCAGGAGCCGAACACGAATGGGTGATGCGGGGTCATATAGCCCGATGGCCAGAAAGCGGCGCTTGCGATCAAAGATGACGGCCAAATCTCCTGCTACCCCAGCATGGCTTTGTTCTGAAATTGAGTTTTCGAAGAGCCACGGATGCCCATCGCGGATGGTCCGCTCGGCGACGTGCGAAACGCGGATGGCAATACGCTTATCGCTGAGAACGGGAATCGTTTTCAACGCCGGATGGAATTTAGAGAGATTTTGTAGATTTGTCATGGGGTGTACAATATGTAGCAGGTAGTTAGTGGTATAGATTTTCGCAGAATACATGAAGACTATACCATCAACTCTGCTAAACGTCTTCATAAGTAGAACCAAGGATGTCATTGCAAAACAGTTATACTTGTTAACAAAAGGATTTTTATGTCGGTATTAGCACATGGTCGGTATTTTGATTTTGATCCACAACAGAAAGGGGTAGCCATAGAGCTTTATGAGCGCTTGAAGGATCTGCCGCTAATTTGCCCACACGGCTATGTAGAGCCAGAGATATTTTCGACGCCCGGCTACCGCTTTGGTTCGCCAACAGAATTGCTAATAAAGCCGGATCATTACATCTTCCGAATGCTCTATTCGCAGGGGATCCCACTGGAAAAGTTGGGGATTTCGACAGCAGATGAGAATGCCATCAATTCTATCCCAGATGAGGCTGTGTGGCAGATCTTTGGCGATAACTCCTATCTGTTTCGCGTCACCCCTACTGGCATGTGGCTTGCGCATGAGCTTGCGAATCTGTTTGGCGCAGACGAAAAATTGACCGATGAGTCGGCGATGCGTATTTATGAGCAGATCGGCAACGTGATTGCCTTGCCCGAGTTCACACCGCGCGCTCTATAAGAAATTCAGTATCGAGGTGCTGGCGACAACCGATGCAGTTACATCGACGCTCGACGCACATAAATTGATACAAGAATCTGGATGGGATGGTGATATTCGGCCCACGTACCGAGCCGATGCGGTTATCAATATGGATGGTGCATGGCATCAGCAGATTGATGCACTAGGTCGGGTCACACAGATCAACATTCATGACTATACAAATTTTATTGATGCATTGGAGCAGCAGCGTAGATTTTTTAAGCAGACGGGTGCAACGACAACCGACCATGCAATGTTACGGCCATTTACCCAGCGGTTGAGCAGCTGTGAAGCAGATGCGATTTTTCAACGGGGATTAAATGGCCATTTTTCGGCAGAGGATGCAGAACGCTTTACGGCTCATATGTTGATGGAGACGTCTGGATTATATAATACGGTCGGGTTTAATGATGATACGAGGGCGTTTCCATCGATCCCAGCGCGGCACGATCTAGCGCGACGTGTCGACGTAGATTGGCTGGCCAATTTAGTGGTTCGTCACGTAATCGATCGGAGCGACGCAGAGGAGATAATCGAGGCGGCGTCATACGGTTTAGCGAAGCAGGCCTATAATTTTACATAGCTTTGTTACAAAACAAAAAGTGGTCGCGTCTCCCCAAAGGGACGCAACCACTTTTTGTTTTGTGACTGTTGTATCTTCTCGATAGATGGTGGTGACGGCTTCGGCTTCGGCCATTTCACTCGGCGAAAGCTCAGCCTTCGCTATTTGCATCTCCAAGTTTAACAGTAGTTTAGTCCTAGTAATTACTCCATGCCCCATTGCCATAGGAGAGCGATGATGGGGTAACGATGTGTCGACCCTGTACAAGCCACGTGTAGCTACCGGGGGCTAGCGAAAGTGCAGCAGGTTGAACAGTACAGAGACCGCCACCAGCACAATTTGCTTCTACTGCGGTATAAGTCTGGTCATGCTCAACCACATCTCCAGCAACCCCATACACGACTAGCCTATAGTCAGTTGCCTGTGAGTCGCTCTGCCAGGAAAAGGTTGGCGACGCCGGTTCCGATGTGTTCTCTGGGCTTTCTTGCAGAATGATTTCAGGAACTGCATCGACTTTTTCCAATGCAATGGCATCGATTCGAGCAGCATCTTCCCTCACAAAAACAGAGACAGTGTGGTTGCCTACGCCGAGCGCGATTTCAACTACGTTACCATAAGAGACGTTGCGGTTGTTAATGTAGTCGGTTTCGTATTCCGTGTTGAAAGTATTGCTATTAAATGGTTTAATATCCCAAACATATCCGGCTGATGGTGCGCCATTGACCTGCGCAAAAAATGAGTCGCTTTCATCATCGGTGCCGTAAACTTCTGCACGGACGCGATACATGCCGGGCTGTGTCACAGTAAAGCAATAATCAACTCGTTTGCTTGCTACTGGTCCACCATACTCATCGCCCGCACTCTCTGGTACATGTAGATAAGTTCCACTGCTAGCAGCGGCATCTGTTCCGCTTGTAAAACCATTAGGGCCGCCAACTATTGTGCCGTTCTCAGCTTCAGAAATTGTGCCACATCCAACTGCTGCGGTTGGCAGAATCCCCGTTCTGAATGTGTTGAGCACATTTGCGGTTGCCTGCTGAATACCGGCATCTACATACCCCGATTTGTCTAACGCCCAGCTCCAATTCATTGTGCCGGTTGCAAAAACCCAAGCGCCGCTCGTCGCTTGATAAATCGAAGAGTTTGAATTTGTTGTGACACCAGACGTGTTGACAAATGGAGAGTCGGATAAAAAGAGATGGCTATTCGGCACAAGGCTGGTTGGTGTAACGCCAAAATCTTTGTCAATTTCGTAACCAACTATTCCAGAAACGGTATCATTATTCGCAAAGCCCGTATCGTGGTAGACCCAGTGCGAGCTATTCTTTATCACAAAGTCTGTGTACAGGGTCGGATCGCTTAATGCATTTGAATTAAACGTGATGTACTGTACACCAATTAATCCTTGCTCTGGCATACCTAGCTGTCGAAAACGTTCGGTGCGATCCGCGGCAGGCAGTGCGGATTCGAGCGTAGACGCTTTGTCTTTAGCCGAGACCATTGTGCGGTTGCCATCCTCAAACCGTACCCGCCAGTAGGCTGCATTTGCACCAAAGAAGGCAAGGTTTACACCGGCATCGCGCGCTGCCTTAACATTATTAAAAATATTGGTGCTCCAATATTCATCATGGCCAGCCGAGAGAAACCCTTTGTAGTTAAGCAAGCTTAAATTATTGGCGCTAGTGCCTATTTGATGCGTATCTAAATCGCTAACATAGGCAACGTCGTATCCATTTTTTTCTAGCCAACGAATTAGTGGGTACTCCCAGTTAAAAAACTTGCCAGCGCCCGCTTCTTCATAAGGTCGATCAAAGGAGACCTTCCATGCAATTTTGTCGCCTCTGCCTGTATTTGGCCCCCAACCTGAATAGAGGCTCTTGCCAGTCGTTCCATCTGCTGGGAAACGGTTATAGGCTTGGTCGGTTGTATCGCCGTGTTGATATAAAAAATCTGCGGTGCGGCTATCGTCACGAACGACAAATTTAATATAATTTTGCTTTCCATTGTTCGTACGCGTTAGCTTGACCAAGTAGACGCCACTAACCCAGTCGGTTGGGATAGATAAGGTATGAGCAACAGCCCAGGGTGCGACAATCTTTCCGGTTGCCACTTCTGTAACGGGTGCCGGTTGCGGGGTAACAGATAGAGTCGGAAGCGTGGTGATCAAGCGTGCGCCATTGCCGTTATACCAACCCATGCGATAGATATCCGCGGTAACGTTTGATGGGGTTGCAACATGTATCAAAAAATCGATACTCTCGCCGATGTTAACGCTAGTTTTTGATGCATATCCCTTAACATGTAGCTGCACATCAAACGATTGATTCGTCAAGACCCAGGATGCACTCCCAGCCAATGAATTCTCAATGATTATTGGGTTTCCCTGCGCCTGAGCAGATTGAATATCTGGCGTAAATCTAGCGTCAGATAAGCCGAAAAAGCATATTGCTATACAAATCGAAGATAGTATTAACCATCTTACGGTACGTGTAGCACGAATCGATTTCTGGAATATAGGAGAACTCTTCATTGCTATTTTATCTCGCACTTTGATTCTGGCTCCTACTCTGTATACAGAATATGAGTCTATATACAACATGAGCTTTAAGCTTATGATGATTATCTTTATCTTTGAACAATCGGTACATATATACGGGGTGTAACCGTATCATCGACTTTAGCGTCACCTTGGCTTATATTGTTGTCGGCTTGCACTTCATCAGTATAGGGGGCTACCAAGGTAGGTTCCTCAACCGGCGCAAAAGCGGACAGGTCATCAATTAGGAGCAGATCGAATGAAGCAACGCTTAACTGATTTTCGTAAACGGGTATCACGATAGATTCTGGTCCGATAGATTGATGACCATAAGGTATGTCAAGTTCAATGTTGTAAGAACCCGGCACAAGACCCGCTATGCGATATTCACCAGCATCATTTGTAAACGTCCTATACTGATAGCGTTCGCCATTAGTATCTGCATCTACTATATTTACGCGCAGATCTGCTATTTGAGGCGTAGCAAGCTTTGGCAGCCACGCATAGCCTATATCGGTAGAGATATTGCCCAAAATACCCGTAGCATTTTCATTTAAACGATTCGATTGCGTCGGCGAAAGACTGGCAGCGGCAACTAGTGGCACTAGCTCAAACTTGTCTAGACGCGTATCATCTTCACGTAAGAAGAAGGCTAGTGTATGTCGTCCAGCGGATAAGTTCAATGTAATCGGTTCGCCCAAGATAGCGTCCGTTACGTAGCTTTCTTCATACGTTGCATTTTGTGCAACATGCCAGATATAACCACCCGTCGGTGCACCATCAATTTGAAGATACATCGAATCATTCGATGCACCATGTGCATGGGCAGTAGCCAGAATTTGATAGCTGCCAGCAGCAGGCACATCAATGCAGTAGCTGACTTTGTGTAGTTCATCTAACCCATCAAAACGCTGCCCCCATCCTTGCGCAACATGTACAAAGCGTCCACCACTTGCCTGATCATCTGAGCCGATGGTAAAAAAGCCGCTTAATAAGCCCGACTCAGCTTCTTGGGCAAGTGCGCCACACAAAGGTGCTATATAGGGCTCATTTGCAAATGGCGATGGTTGCATTAACTCAATTGCAACATTGTCATTATGCACAGCATTGTTATCATAGTGTGCGCCCCAAGAGGCAATAGTTTGTGCAGAAATAACTTCTTTAGAAACAACTGGAGTAGTTCTCTCTAAAGAAATTGCTTTCAACGACTGGTTAGCTAAATGAAATTGAGGAAATAATAGATAGCTAACGATCAACAGTGCTACGACGACAACTGTCGCCATGGCAGCCCGATAACCATAGTTCATTATTCGATTGTCCAATTTCTGTCTTATAGATTTATGCATAATATACAGATTTTTTTCTATTTATAATCAATTTTCTATTTATAAGCGTAACATAATCTGTACATATAAATATTACAAAATTATCATATTTGTCAAAAATCTTGTAAGGAATTATTAATACAAAATTATTCGTTCAGAGCTAGGAGGTAAATGGCAGCGCCTTAATATATTGGCAGATATATAGTTTGCCCAAATATCTGGACAGATTGGCTGTAACATCATTACCAAAATCGCACATTCAGCGGTAAAATAGTAGAGTCAAAAGCGAATATTGCAGACCAACATCTACAGCAAACGAGAGATTTATGTCCAAAAGGCGAGAACGAAGCTACCGTACCCATTCCGTGGTTTTGAAGAGGCGAGACCATGCAGATGCCGACCGTTTGTTAACTGTTTTTACACCAAACGATGGCAAAATCGAGCTGCTGGCAAAGGGCGCACGGAAAACGTCTAGCCGTAAAGCTGGGCATCTGGAATTGTTCAGCCATTCCTCGCTGCTAGTTGCCAAATCACGTACGTGGGACATTATTACAGAAGCGACTACGGTCGAAAGTTTTCGTCATATACGCGAGAATCTGGACAATTTCGGTCACGCAGCGTATACGTGTGAACTAATAGATTGTTTTACACAAGCGGATGATGAAAATAAAGAATTATGGGAGTTGTTGTTGTTAGCGCTCCGCTGGCTGGATCTAAATTCGGCAGGCCATGGGATGGTTCGAGAAAACAATTTTGGTGGAGAGAAAGAGGTAGACGAAGAAAATACGGACAATCAGGCAACAAACAATCAGGGCACCTTTGATGTGAATCTATTGATGCGCTGGTTCGAATTACAACTGCTGGCGGTTAATGGTTTTCAGCCCGAGTTTTTTCGTTGCCTCAGTAGTGGAGAGGCGTTAAAAGAGGAAAATAACTATTTGAGCATTGGAGAGGGTGGCGTTTATAGCCCTGAGTTTGGACAACATCGAGAAGATGTAGAAGTAATTGCGCCCGATGTGCTTAAAATTTTGCGTCATCTTCAAACTAATTCTTGGATCGATGTATACAAACTGATCATTCGCCCGCAGACAATGTTGCGGATCGAAAATATACTCTACCGATTAATTTTAGTCGTCTTAGAGCGTCAGCTTAAGTCGGTAGATTTTTTACGCAAGCTACGCCGCATGAAGTGATTTGTATAGCTATAGTTTATTTTTTGCAATAGCCTAGCAAGAAAGGAATGAGTCGATGCACATACGAGCGTATCAACAATGGCTTGAAGAGTGGGACAAAGTGCGCACGTGGGACAAAGTACTGTTGAGCCATACGTTGGCCCATGCAGTAGAGGAGCTAGGAGAAGTGAGTAAACTTGTGCAGATGCTTGAAGGATATCGTCCGCTTGATCCGCCAGATGAAGAGGCGGTGCGCAAAGAGCTTGAGCTTGAATTGAGCGATCTGCAAGTAATGCTCTTTAAAATAGCTTACTCATGCAATATCGATATGGAAAACGCCATGATACGTGGTCAAGAAAAAGCCGATAAGCGTTTCCCCGACCCGGCTACTGGTCCAGCGGATCAGGCGGCCTATTGGTCACGCTTTCAGCAGTATCTTTCAGATCAGGATCTTCAGAAGCAGGATTAGAGTGCGGGTGATGAATGTTCGCAAAAAAATTTTGCTAGTTCTCGAACCCTGTATGATTGTAGAGGAAAACTACAGTAGATTAGAGAAGAGAACTAATTTTCGTGTCGATGTGACCTGTATCTTCTCAATAATTAGGGGTGTCCGCTTCGGCTTCGACCATTTGCATTCCGTGCAAAGCTCAGCCTCCGCTATCCGCACTCCGAAATATTGAGAAGATACTATAAAAACTTTATGGACGGTGTCTAAAAGTAGATACGCGACACCGTCTCGGCCACACATGCGGGCTTTTCGACGCCGTCAATTTCAATGGTCACCTTGTTGACAACCTGTAGTCCATTATTGGCGACTTCTTCTACCTCTGCCGGACTCACACGAGCACGAACTTGTGAGCCAACTGCAACCGCATTCGGAAAGCGCACGCGATTGAGGCCATAATTTACGCCCATTTTTACATCGGGGTAGCGCGGTTTATCGGGGTTGACACTTCCACTTAAATATGGAATTAACGATAGTGTCAAAAAGCCATGGGCAATGGTCGTTTCGTAGGGTGAATCCGTTGCCGCCTTTTCTGGATCGATATGAATCCACTGATGATCGAGCGTCACATCGGCAAAGCCGTTAATCATCTCTTGCGTTACGCTGATCCAGTCGCTTACGTGCGTCTCTTCGCCAATTTGTGACTGGATCGACGCTAAAACTATTTCACGGGACATTTTCTTTTTCTCCTTATTTGAAGGGGGCAAAGTTGCAGGGTTGAAAGGCTGCAGAGTTGGCACGGGCGATCAAAATAGTGATGGCTGAGCTTGTGCAGCGCACAATGGCCGAAGCCAGAACAGACATGAAAAGACCTTAATTTTCCCCGTGTAACCTTCCAACTTTACAACTTTTTTTACTCTTCTCTTCTAAATTCCGGTTCTATGAGGAATTGTGGGGTGGCCCGCAGAATGAATTCTGCGTCTGCTATGGGAAACCTGTTAAAACAGGTTAAATGCCGTAACTTTAACGTGATTTATCACGCTTTCCGTATCAGGCTGGGAATTCATTCCTAGTTACCCACACGATACCTCAGAGAACCTAAATTCCTAGCCCGCCAGTAACTTCCAATGTGTGGCCAGAAACATAGCCCGCCAACGGTGACGCCATGAGAACAATACCACCGGCAGCTTCCTCAGCCGTACCCGCCCGCTGTAGCGGAATGGTGCGCCGCCCGCTGTCGTCGCGTACAGCTTGCGGTACACCTAAGGCTACATCTTTCCCGTCGACGTTGATCGTTTCGCCATCTTCTTTGGCCCGCGTCAACCGCGTGTCGATCAACCCAAATGCGACAGTGTTACAGCGGATCCCAAAGACGCCCCACTCTTTGGCAACTGTTTTCGTCAAGCCCACAATGCCCATTTTGCCAGTAGCATAATTGGCCTGCCCAATATTGCCGTGCAGTCCCGAAGTGGAAGATACATTGACAATACAGCGAGGTTCAGTTGGCACACCCTTCCCCATCTCGGCTTTGGCCGCTTCGCGCATGTAGGGCGCAACCGCACGCACCATGCGGAATGGGGCGGTCGCGTGTACATCTAAAATCGCCTGCCACTGCTCATCCGTCATTTTATGGATCATCCCATCCCACGTGTAGCCAGCGTTGTTGACCAACACATTGATCTTTCCATATGTATCCACCGTATGCTTCATTAGGTAGTCGGGAAATTCTGGATCGGTCACGCTGCCCGGTACTGCAACTGCATCGCCACCAGCCGCCCTGATTTCAGTTACTACATCCTCGGCAGGCTCAATGTTGAGATCATTCACCACGACTTGCGCGCCATGTTGCGCAAAGAGCTTCGCTGCTGCAGCACCAATTCCACGGCCTGCGCCAGTAACGATTACTACTTGGTTCGAAAACATTTTTTCCCCCTTCTCTTGGATTTGTTAAATCTCGCTACATAGCTACGACTGTTAGCTTGTTTCTTCAATTTCATACCCAATCATTTTTGAATGAGCTATAAATTGATCTATATTACCCTTTCCCCATTGATTCGAAACAGCATATTTTGAAGAATCTGGAAATTGTAATATTTCATCATCTCCAAGAAAGTGCCGATAGATTCCTTGCTTATTATATATTGCTTTCGCCTCTAATAAAGGGACAAACAAGCCACCAGTTCTTAATTCTTGCGGAAACACCTGTAATAGTTCAGATAAATTATTAGGCTTATTTTCAGAAACCCAATGCTGAATTATTGCTAAAACCACTTTTCTTTTGTTAAAAGATTTCTCTAGAAAAGCATACTTTGTATAATCCCTTGATGACTTTTTGGCTTCTTTTCGTTCTTCAGATTGTTTCCTGATTTTCACTTGATAACTTTCTGCCTCTGGCAAAGGTATTATTTGCTGAACATCAAGCAATATTTGGTCTTGATACTTGTAAGGGATTAATCTAACGCAACGAATATCAAGGCCACGTTGATTTAACCACATCACCGACGTTGTAAGCTCTTTTGAAAAATTTGAGGAGACTAAGACCACCCGAACATCTAAAGCAAAGTCATCTTCTTGAGGTTCTTCCCACTCAAGAAATTCGAGTAAATTGTTTTCAGCGTTTTCTTCACAATTGATAGAGATAAGATACTTTTGGTAAATTTCAATTGCTCGGCTAAACGTTAGGGTAGAAACCATTGCAGAATAGCGAAGAGCCTGAAGCTCCATGTGTTCGCCTGTTTCTGTACGCTTTAACTCAACAACAACCAAATTTCCTTCTTTATCAATGGCCAATAAGTCGATTCTTTTTCTCGAATCTGACCATTCTGAAAACTCTTCCGCTATTACTAAACAATTTGGAGCAATAACATCAATTTGGTATTTTATAGCTGCTTGTAAATGCTGACGTTCCAAAATACGTTCGGCGCTAAATGTTGTCGCTTCAACTTTATTCAATGAGTTTTCGGTAAAGCTGTAAATTGCCATAAATACCCTTATTTTCTTGTAAATCTCACTAGGATGAGCAAGCAATAGGATAAGTGTCAGAATTATGGAATGGTTCATTCGCTCTATAGTGGGAGTAATGCTAATCTTACCAGAAAGCGAAGCGGATCGGAGAATCAAGAGAAGTGACTATGCTACATCTACCGTCAACATTAAAACGGCTACAGGGTGAAGCCACCCGCGGCAAAACTGCGCAAAACCGACTACGTCGTTTGGATCTATTTTTGAAACGGTATGATCCAGCATTGCTCTTGCGCGCTGATGGTGACTACGCGCAAGCGCTCTTTGTTGATCTCGGATATGGCGCATCGCCTGTTACAACGCTTGAAAGCGCACGGCAGCTACGACAAATCAATTCAAAATTGGGCATTCTCGGTGTTGAGATTGATCCAGATCGGGTTGCGGCAGCCCAAAATGCGGCCACCGACACAATTCACTTTCGGCTAGGAGGCTTTAATCTACCGCTAAAGTTCCAGTCAAATGGTCAGCTTGAAACGGTGCGCGCAATTCGGGCGCTGAACGTTTTGCGCCAGTATGATGAAGCAGATGTGTCAGATGCATATGCACAATTGGCTGAATATGTGCTACCCGGTGGGTTATTGCTAGAGGGCACATCGAACCCGTTGGGGCGGCTCATGGTGATTAACCTACTGCGCAGATCGGCAGCAGATGCCGCGCAGCCGTGGCAAGTAGAGGGGCTGTTGTTCAGCACAAACTTTCGATCCGAAAAAGCGACAGGTCGCCAAGGCCATTTTGATCCGAGTGAGTTTCAGGCCGTGCTGCCAAAAAATCAGATCCATCGCATGGTGGCGGGCGAGCCAATCTATGCGTTTATGCAGGCATGGAAACGCAGTGCGTTAGCCTGTGCAGCAGTGCAAACGTGGGGCGCACGCCAGTGGTTCATCGCCACGGCGGAACATCTTAGGGCCAGCGGATTTACGGTCAACACGCAGCGCAAGTGGTTATCCAAGGGGTATTTAATTTGGCATACGGGGGGACAGATCATCTCGTTCTGACAGCATTAGCCCCTATCGCATCAGCTTCACTAGTGGATCCACGAGCCGACCGTAATCACGGATCTCAAAATGCAGGTGCGGCCCAGTGCTGTTACCGGTTGAGCCGATCTCGCCGATCACCTCACCGCCGTTGACAATTTGTCCTTCCTCTACCAGAATTTCGCTTAGATGAGCGTAAAGCGTCAAGAAATCATTTTTGTGATCGACAATCACCAAATTTCCATACCCCTGATGATTCCACCCTGCGCGGATCACCACGCCTCTATCCGCGGCAGTGACAACGGTGCCCAGCGGCGACGCAATGTCTAGCGCGCGATGCCGCGTATGATAGCCTTGACTCAACCAGCCCGAGACCGGCCAGCGAAAATTGCCACTGCCAAAGGGCCAACTATCGGGAATATTCAAATCCACTGGTTTGGCTTTTGTATTAACGCGCGTCATGGGCGAAATCGATGATTTGCCTACAGTTTGCGTCAGCAGCATGATCAATTCCTCGCCCGCAATCGTGGTATCGATGGGCAGCGGCACGCGCAGATGCAGTCCTGCGGAGAGCGATTGCTCGGCCTCAAGTTGCTCTTCGCGCAATTCGTTCCATGGTTCGGCCACAATTTCTTCGGCCAGTACGTCGTATTGTGCCGCAATATCGTCCAGCGTTTCGCCCGCAGCAACCAAATGGCAGGCTCTGTCTGGCGGCGGGATCTCTAGTATGTCACCAATCACAAGTGGCTGCTGCCCAGTAAAGTAGGGCGAGACAACGCACCACATTTCGTCCAAATTGATCCCCGATTCGAGCGCCACGTCGAGTAGTGTATCATCGGGCCGAACGGTGTAGTAGCGCGTGCGGTCAAAGCCATGCACCGGATCAACAAATGGCTTGACAAATGGCTCGGCAGGAGATTCTGGCGTGGCATCGACTAGAGAAAGCTCGTCAATCAGGGTCAGCACAGTCGGCTCGGCAAAAGGGGGCGCGGCCCCTGGAAGGGGGGTAGGCGTTGGCGTTGTCACCGAAAGCGGATCAACGATGGGCACCTGCGCACGGGCAGGTGAAGACGCCATCACAGCCGCACACAGTGCTAACAGAAAAAATAAGATCCACTTCGCTTTTTCTACTTGCAACAAAATTTTCATTAGAGAATCATAATCATTTGGGGTTAAATTGCCTAACTAGTTCCTATGGCAGCGGCTCGATTAAGCCAATCGTTTGGCTTGTATTGTCAACATACCAAACAGCGCCGTCAGCATCCACCGTAAGCCCAACCGGCGTTGTGATCTGTCCATCCGGCCCGCGCAGCTCCCACTCGCCGCTGCGTTGACCATCCGCCGCCAGCTTGGCGATCTTCGAGCTGCTCGGATCTGAAAGATAGACGACACCATCTTGATCAATGGCCAAATGGGGCCCGAATAACGTGACAGAAGGTGCCAGATCCCACGCCTGTTCGCGCCGCCCATCGGCAGAAAAACGTACGAGTTTATGCAAGCTCGCATCGGTGACAAAGATCTTGCCATCCGACCCCACAGCCACGTCGACAGGCTGAGAATCTGCGCCCGGTCGCAGCAGAATTTCTAATAATCGCTCACCCGCTTGATCCAGCGCAATGACGCGACCTCGTGGCGTGTTGGCAACCCAGACTCGATCCAAATAGTCTACGTGCAGCCCGCGCGAACGGTCTAAACTATCCAAGTCAGTCAACAGCGTACGCACATAGACGCCCGCCTTATCGAAAATAACAATGCGCGCTTTTACAGCGTCCAGTACATAAAGTTGATTCTGGCTATCTATCGCCAAATCTGTCGGCTCGACCAGCGCAATGCCGCTAGCAGATTCGCTCAACTCATACAAAAAGGTGCCATCGCTGCTTAATGCTAGCACGCGCTGATTGGGTGCATCCGTTACATAAATAGGGCCATCGGGCGCGATGACAATACCTGAAAGTTGGGCCCAGTTGCTCTCGAAAAAACGGTAACTGCCCCCCAAACGTGGGATCACGCGCGTGGGTGCAGCAGGCTCTCGATCGTTAAAAAGCATCAGTTCGGCATTTGGGACGGGAGCCGTTTCATACGTCGCTATGTTCGGGAATAGAACATCTGGTGGCACAATTTCGTGGCGACCATTTGGTGGCTGCCAGTAGAAATAAATGTGGGAATGATCGGTGCGATCTGCATACTGCATCGTGATAGGATAAAAACCAGCGGCGAAATTTACGCGGGTCTCTGCATATATATCACGCGTTTTGGGCGCAAGAATCTCTTTGCCGCCGATATGCAAAATCGCTTCGTCAATCGATTTGAGGCCAAAAGTATACATCCCATCTTCTGGCAAGTAAATCTGCCCAGACCATTCTACCGTATAGGGTCGCAGCAGCGGTAGGTTGTGAAAGTAAAGATTGAGGGTCGGCTCAATCTGCATAAACGAGAGCGGTTCAGTCCACTCGCCATTTGGATAGTAGCGGCCTAGCAGCCCATTTGCCCCAACAGATTGCTGATAGAAGGACTGAGGCGGGATCAGCTCGATGCCGTGATTGGGCGTTTGCCACGAAAGGCTAAATGGCCCTGATGAGCCAACCGCGCGTATCCGTATTTGATGATTGCCTTTGGCTAGCGTTAGGGCAAAACTGCCGTTACCCGCTTGCGACCAAACGAGATGTTGATCCAGATAGATCTCAACAAAATCTGGCGCTTGAATGAAAAAATGATGCTGACCATAATCGGCAACGTTTAAGATACCGTCCCACTCTACCGAAAAGGGAGACGACAGCGGCGCATCGTTCGGCCATGCAAAGCGAAGCATGGATTCCTGCACATTAATTGGCTCACCACGCCAATCTGCCGATGGAAAGTAGGCAGCAGAAAGCCCTTGAATGCCCGCCAAATCATCTGGCGTTAGATGCGCCTGATAAACAATAACGGGTCCACCAAAAGGGGGCGCAATCTCGGCATAATCACCATCGGGATAGAATGATTTAAGCTGATTATAAAGAGGCAGGCTGTCCGCATTCATTAAAAAATAGACATGTCTATCGGCTGGCACCGACAGTGGAAATTGCGTCGTCGTTTCGAGCCGCTTTGCTCTATTTGATTCATTTGCAATCAGCGTAAACGAAGGGTGGTCGATGAAATACGAAATCACATAAACATCAACCGGATCGTTTTCATTCGCTGTAGGCAAATGTTCATCATAAATCTGATTAAACAGGTCAGCGGCAAATGTTTCGGGTGTTGAAAATGCATTCCACGAGGCAAAATCAGTCGCCTGTTCACTAAAGTAAATGTCGTGATTCTCGTACGCCATCGGCAAAGCACAAAGCAACAACAGCACGCCAAAGATCCACTGCGGTGATAACCACCCCATAACCCGATGTCGCGGCCATTGTAAAAGACACACTTGGCCCAGCATGTAAAGTGGCAGCGCAGCCAGAAGATATACCACGGGCTGAGCCGCAATCGAGCGCAACGATTGAGGAGCCTCAAAATTTAAGGTCAAAATGCCGCCCAACAGCGAGAAGAAAAACCAGCCGAGCAACAGCACGGCAGTAGGTCGCCCGATCCAGCGCAAACAGAGGGCCAGCCCCAGCAGCAGTAGTGCTCCAGTAATCGAATCGAGCATCGGCTTGCCGGGCAAATTGTGCCGACCATTTGGATCCCCGATATAGTTGAACATGAGCAGATGTTTACGTGTGTTCTCAATCAACGCGGGGATCTGCTCATCCACTGGCGTGTTGACCAGCAGCGACGTCTCTTTTGTGCGCGAAAAGTAGACGTCCGATTTGTCATAGGCAAAGGTGGCGAGCGGCGCGCTAATCAAAATGATCAGCACCGTCATCAGCGTCAGCCCCACCCACTGCGTGCGCAAAAAACCCCGCTCGAACAAAATTCGGTAGAGCAGATAAAGCCCCAGCGCAGCCACAAAAAAGAGAAATGCCGTATAAAAACAAAGCCCCAGCCCAATCGCCAATCCGGCCAAACCATACTCAAAATAGTTGTTGCGACGTGCGGCACGCAGCAGCAGCGCAATCGACAGCAGCGCAAGAAATGGCGTAACAATATTGTACATCCCAATGCGGCTAAAGTTCACGTTCCAGCGCGAAAAGGCCACAAAGGCCGCCACCATTAAGCCCAAAATACCCGCCAGCCATTGTGGATCTGCCCAAATCGATTCGCGCTCATCTTCCTGTTTATCGCGCACCAGTTTGGGTCTGTAAAGCCAAAATAACTCACGGCCAGCAAAATAGGCAGCAGGCACCGAAAAGATGCCAAACAAAACGCTCACCGTGCGCACCGCAAGTGTCGGATTTTCAAACAAAATCAGCGCCCGCGACACCAAATAAATATAGTGCCCCGTCACATTGATCGCGCCAGGAAAGAGCGGTCGCCAAGAGGGGTCGACCAAAATACGTTGCGCCAGTTGGACCGCAACGGCCTCATCATACCAAGTGCCAAGGGGAAGCGAGTCGAACCTATACAGGCGCATAAAGATACCGCCCGCACCAATCAACGCAAGTAAAGTCCACTGTATTGGATAATAATGTTTTGGGGCTACGGCTAGTTTATGGGTGCGACGATCTGGATCAGGCCCACGCAAGAGCTGCATGAGAAATGTAGCAAGCAGAAAGAGGAGCGCTCCCACAATGTAGAACCACCACGCTTCCGCTGGGCGTTCAAAGTCAGCGCGAAAAAGCAGTAGCCCCCACCCCGAGCAAAAGAGCGCAACCAACAGAAGCGGCAACGAAATCCACAGCCAGCGCAGGCTCTGTTTTTGGCCAGTGGACGACCCATATTCAGTAGCCAGTCGCGCGCCCGGGAACTCCTGCTGCCGGAACGCGTAAACGGCCAAAGCAAGCGCAGTGCAATAAGTCGCAACCGACCACGTGACGCGCTCAGCCTCAAGCAGTTCCTGGCCCACAATCGCCAACACAATAGAGAGAATACCTAGAAGCAGATTCAACATCGAAATAGAAACAGGGCGACTGTTGAGTCGCCCTGATATATGTTCTCTTAGTTTTTGCTTGTTCTATCGAAAAAGGTGATACAAATTGTAGGGGCACGATAGTTCGTGCCTCTACAGGATCACCCTACTGTACAAGCGGAAACGACAGAACGCGATTATTGTCCGCATCGGCCACCAACAGCGCATTTGCCACAGAATCAATCCCCAGACCAGTAGGCAACATAAACTGGTTCAGCTCAGAGCCAATATTGCCAAAAGACGCCTTGATCTCACCGCTGCTCGTGTAAACGTAGATCCGCACAAATTCAGGATCGCTCGCATATACATCCCCATTTGGCGCAACCGCAACATAAGGCTTGTGATAGATCGATTGACTTTCCCAACCTGGAATCGGAAATTCGGCCACAAACTCAAGCGATGGGGAAAGCTTCTGAATGCGCTGATTCCATGCATCGGCCACATAAACGCTGCCGTCATTTTGATCAACCGCAATGCCGACCGGCTCCTCAAAGCGACCACCAATTACGCCGCCACCGCCAATCTGCTGGATTAGCTGACCATCATCACTGTAATGGATAATGCGCTTGTTGCCCGTATCGGTAACGTACACGCCACCATTTGAATCAACCGCGACCGAGCGAGGCCCAAAGAGACGATAGGCATCGCCAAGCTCGCCATCAGTCGTGCTAAAGACGCCCCACTTGCGCAGGAAATTCCCGTCAGCATCAAAGACTTGGATGCGCCCATTCCACGTGTCGGCCACAAAAATGTTGCCGGTCTGATCAACCGCAACGCCCCAGGGCTCGTTAAATTGCCCATCGCCTAAGTCCAGTGGACCGTCTGCGCCATCCGGGTCTATACAGCCACCTTCGGCCCCTTCGCCCAGCGAACAGCGACTGCCAACTGTACGGATCAGCGTACCATCTGAATTGAGCAGCACAAGGCGGTGGTTACCGCTATCCGCAATTACCATGACGCCAGTTGTACCGGCTGCCACCGAACGGGGTGTAACCAATCCCAAGCCATCATACGGCTGATTGTGGGCCATGGTCGCGCTGAGATCGATCTCCTTTTCGCTTGCCGCCAAGAACATATTCGCGCCATCAGTTGTCAGTGGTGCAACCCCCAAATCCCACACTTCCGAAGCCAAATCGCGGCGAACATACATTTCGAAATCGTGCCGATTCGGCCACAGCGTCAAATCGCGCCATTCACCTTCTACCTCGGTGTTGTCGTTGCGGTGCCGCCGATAAAAGACAATCTGTGCGATGCGCTCCATTTTTTCTGGGTCGCGAATTGTGCTCCAGAAGCGGTCAAAGGTTAAGTAGAAATATCCCTGATCTGGCCACCAAACTTGTCGATAGGTGCGCTTGACATAATCGCGCGCCACATAGGGTCGCACCTTATCGTAATTTTTGTTTCCCACAATAATGATCGGCGCAGACATCGAATCATTGTTGGGCGATCCGCCATAGAATACGCTATTTGGATACTGACGCATATACCAACTTAGCGGCCACGAACTATCATCGTCATACGCCACCACAATATTGCGTCCACCCACTGTGCGCTCGCTAATCAGGTCGATCTCGCTCAGCGCACGTTTCAGATCCGGCCCACCATGGGCATAGACTAAGTATTCGGTTGCCATATCATAATTAATGTACGTCAGCATATAGCTAAAGCGCACGGTCAACATCAGCAGCAATGCAACCAAACCAACCGACAACAGTCGCGCAGCGCTCCAGCCGCCTACGCTGCGTGTCCAGCGCACAATCAAATAGACAATTGCCGCTAGAACGATTAACGTCAGCACCCATTGAATCGTGCCGCTCAAATCGCCAATCGACCGATCCGCACCAAACGGCAAGTTAAAGAATAATCGGAAGAGCGTATAGAGTAGCGCCGGTGCCAGTCCGACCAGCCAAATCGCATTGCTCTGGCGTACGGTAGCCCAGTCGACGCGGTTGATCAAGCGACCTAAATACCAGCCCCCCAAAATACACATTGGTTGCGCCATATGCACTAGCAGCCACGGCATCTTCTCGCCAGCAACGGTGTAGGCCACCCAAGACATGACAACCCACCAAATTGAGAAGAGTAAAAAGTAGACCCGATTTTGGCGTAGATGCTCGGGCAATGCACGCAAGACCGCGTCACTCAGCACTGGTTTCTTTTCTACTTGCGCAATTTTCAGATCATCAATTTGATCAATTTCGTCATCACTGTCATCGCTAACAGCAACAGGGCTCGCAACGCGGGGTTGATCCGCGGCAATGGGCCACAACCCTTCAAGCGGCGGGCTATCTACGGCTGGCATTGGATCCCAATCGCGGTTGCGCACAAGGTGATAGAAGACAATCGCAATGCCAACACCACTTAAGATAATGGGCAAGAATTCATACAGTCCACCGATCATCGGGTAGTAATACCAAGGTTGACCACCGCGCGCAACCTCTTGCTGCGCCATCCAGTAGCCCAAACTGCCAACAATGCCGGTTGCCAGTCCATCCTTTGCGTTGGTCAAAAAAGTGGTAAAGAAGAGTATTTGAATCGCCCAGAAGATCGCAAAATTCTGCAACCAGCCAAAAAAGCCGAGCCGCGTGGGCATGGCCCCGTTGGCCACAATCAAAGCATCAGCCGCATCGACATCATCATCGTCGATCACCCCGCCACCGCCGCCGACGCGCAGCCCAAACCAAAGCGCGGCAATGATGGCAGCAACAGCCGTAAAGAAGAGGACAAGACCCGCCGAGCGCACCAGTTCTTCATTTGTGGCCTTGGCCAGTGGATCCCAGCCAAAGATTGCGTGCCCAATCGGCGCAAGGAAAGGCATAATCAACGTGAGCATCAAGACCGCTAGATCCATTGCGCTGTTGTTGATCAGCCGCTTCCAATTTTTGCCCATTGCCAAAAAGATACCCAGAAGCACCAAAATGATGAGACTGCCAATGCCTAAAGCAATATACTCTGGCAATAGCGCGCGCGAAGTCGCCTCGACCACGGCCTCCGCGCCTTCGACCACCGCTTCGGTCGCGGCTGCGTCCTCGGCCCCGCGCGCCAAAATATGGAAGACATACCACGCGACGCCGGTAACAGACGCCACCGCAAAGATAATCAACGAGCGAACCTTCAACACCTGCCATAGCGCCAGCGCGGCAAAAAAGGAGCCGATAATTGCGCCGCTAATAAAGTGGTTCTCTTTTGAGACAAAGCCGAACGCCATCCCCACCATCATGACAGTTAGATAGCGCAGCCGTCGTGTATCCAAATAGCGAAACGCCCCATAGATCCAAATCATGGTAAAGAGCGCAATATACATGTCATTGCGAATATAGCGACTGTGATAGAGCATACTCGGGCTGATCAGCAGGAGCGTGGCTGCTATCAGCGCGCCCAATCGACCGATGTACGGACGAAATGTCCAAGTCATCAAAATCACGCCCAAGCCCGACAGCGCGGGAATAATGCGAGCGGTATAATCATTATCACCAAAGAAGAAGTAGGTGATAGCGTTCAAATGAAAGAGCAGTGGCCCGTGCATCATGGGGTTATGATCGTAGTTACCGTTGTCGTATAGGTAAAATGAATAGAGCGCGTGCAGACTTTCGTCATGGCTCATTGCGCGCGCCCCCAAATCATAGAAACGGCTTACCACAGCCAGCAACATGAGCACTATCCAAGCAATTGTTTCCCAGTTCATAGGAATAAGTGATCCGATTGAACGATCCAATCCCCCACTCTCTTGAGGTACCGTTTGACTGCTCGATAATACATTTTGTGTCATAAATAGTTGCTCCAAATCTCATTCATCAGGAAGTCTTAATATTTGGTGGGTCTGCCCGCCAGTATTTGGCCTTGAGCAATTAGCGACTACCGATTGCTAACTACTGATTACTTACGTCATTCCCAAAAGTTCAGTCTACTAATTTTCGACTATTGGCACCCATAAAATCATCTGTTGAGAAGGGGCGATGCCATCCACTTCACTATAAAACATCCAGCGCAGCAGCGGGCGTAATTCCGTACCCCAGCGCGCATTCGTTCTCGTTATAAACGTCTCAGCCACACCATCTTCGGCCTCTTCATCCTCAACAGGAGCCACATATTCTGGCGCAACATATTGCGGTAACTGTGTGGGCAACCACTGCAAACGCAGCCCATACTCGCTGCCCAGATAGCTGTCCGGCCCCGAGGGCTCAGTCGATTCGTCAGCATCATCCGTTATGTTCCCTCTATCATACGAAAGAAGAAAAGGTTTAGTCCCGCCATTTTGCGCAGGCGTAAACGTAGAGGCTGAACCCCAGCGCAGATTCTGCATATCACGCAAGTACCACCCCAAAAGTGGATCCGGGCCGCCATCTAACTCCACCACCACCGTGGCCTGATTCGGATCGCCGATCCGCTGCGAGCTTAATACTTCGATATTTTCTGTCAGCGCACGAATATCGGGGTCAGTCTGTTCGGCAAAAAATGCGTCGGGCGCACGGATGTCAAATCGGTGGTTTAGCTGCACGCTATTGCTGACCGCCACCAGTGAAAGCAGCGCAAACAAAAAGAGCGACAGCGTCCACATTGCCTGTTGGCGCGAGCCCTTCACCATAAAGAGAACTACCGATACGACCAGCGCAACCAGCACAATCAAAAGCAAGCGTGCTTGACCCATCTGAAAGGTAGAATCATGCACCAAAATCGTGATCATGATCCACGCGGCAATCACAAGTGCGCTGAGCAACGACAGAAACACGATCGTATCGGCTTTACTCGGCAGCCGATCTGCTTGACCAAATGCAGAAAAGAGCGAGCCACCCACGTGGGCCGCAGCAAAAAGGAGCGGCAATTCAAATATCAGCAACGTTGTTGGCATCCGTCCGGGGAGCAAAATTAGCACCACACCCCACAACAGCCAAAGCGATAGAAAGAGAGGCCAGCGCTGCGGCATTCTGGCTGCGTTTGCACCACGATTTAGCCAGATCGAAAAGAGCCCAATCACCCCAATTATCAATAGCAATGGTTGATCCACAAGTAGACGCAGCCCCAGCCAGCGGACCGGATAGCTCATGTCATCGCCCGCAGCAGAACCACCAGAAATTTGGGCCAGCCATGCACTTAAGCTCGTACTCAAATAGCTTAACCCATCAGGGAAAGCCAGCCAACCAGTCGTCCCCAGTAACGCAGCACCTGCCAGCAGCCCCCAAAATAGCGTTGCGGGAATCCCGTCTGCAGAGCGTGTCGATTCATCCGTTGATTCGTTAGGTGAATCACTAGCAGTTAAATCATCAGCCGTTGACCTAAATGGCGCTGTACCGTCAGCACAGAGCCAAAAGCCAAGAAGAAGCATCGGTAAAAAACTCCACGCCTGCACGCCACTCACAATCAACAGCCCCGCTCCCACTGCGGAGAGCATAATCCAGCGAATACGCGCATTGGATGCCACAGATGTCTGCTCTAGATCGTCTTCTTGATCCGCTGCATCTGTCCAATTGAGCAGCCCAATTAGCGTAAGCAGCCCAAAGAAACCAGACAAAATCGCGCCATCCGCCAGTCGACTGTACGAAACCAGCCACGGATCAATTGTAAAGAGCAGCGCCAACGCCAGCGCCGTCCATCGCCCCAAATGGGGTCGAAGATGCCACGCCAGCACAATCATCCCTGTCCCAAAAAGCGCGGGCAAAAATCGAGCCAGCGTATCATTCCCGCCACCCAGCCAAAACAGAATTGCATTCAGCGAATAGAGCAGCGGGCTGGTTGCAGGATTCGTCGCAGCAAGCAATCCCGCAGCGGTATTCGGTCCGTTTAGGCCATTGGCTACTAGCCATGACGCCCACGCCGTTGCCGCTTCCATTGTCGACAGTGGCTGTGCAGCTAAGGCAAAAAAGCGTAGCCCAGCGCCAACTAAAATAAGTAAACCAAAGAGCATTCGCTCAACCGTCAGCCACTCAACAATCGTTGTTTGGCGCTTCTCTCGAATGGGGGGTGTTATCAGTTCTTGTTCGAATAAATTTTGCAACGAAAATCCTAACTATTTCAATTTATTTTATATTTTCTAGTTCGTTCAAAATTAGTGAGGTGTAGCCTAGTGAACCACGATTTTACCTCACCTCAACCTTCGCAGAGGCAGTCACCTAACTCTAATAGCGTTAAGAAAAAAGGTCGAGCCACGGATGTTCTCATCCGATTCTCCCTCTATTTGAGCTTAGATTTACCCATCAATTTTGGATATTGGTATGGTTTTTAACCAGTATATTTTACTTATTTCTTTAATGCGTAAATCTGCACGCCATTACTTTCAAAAACTAACTCCATCGCCTGTGCCAAAGTTTCCTCGCGGCGTGAAGAAATTTCGTACTGCGTACGCTCCGTTGGGCCAACATACACATACTCCACACCCCATCTTAGCAGCGCATCGGCAATCTCCGAAGGCGAACCACTGCGATAGACCGTCTCTAACACATCCAAGCGTCCCGCCGACATCGCACCATACTCCGTACCACGCCACTGTGCTTCATGCCCATCCCAGCCAAGCAACGTTGGGCGTCCGGAGAGCGTACTCATCATGCTATATTCCGCGCGATAACTTGCGCCCTTGCCCTCCAGCACAACCGCGGTGGGGCCACTATTCTGCTTCACCCACTCAATCGCCGCACGCTCCGCCGGTCTAAAAAGCGTCACGTGCGCTGTGGCATCCAACGTCAAAGCCTCGGTTGCAGCGCTAAAGCCAGCCGTCTTGCTATAAACGCCTGCCACGGGGAAAAACAACGAACCAATCATCAGCACCAGCGAAATCGACGCCAACGCAGCAACTGGCACATTCAGTCCACCACGACTGCGAAACGCAACTATCATGACATAGGCAGTACAAAGTCCAAAAAGCAGCCAAGCCTGATAATAAAATTTAAAGACCGTATTCATGCGCGTGCCAAAATTATCGCGCAGATAAACAAACTCGGGCGCAAACGCCAGCAGCAGACCCACCGCCGCCAGCAGCAGCACAAAGAGCAAACTACTTTCGGGCAACAACCTGCCTTTTTGGGTATCCACAAGACGCTGCCACAACAGAGCAACCACCGTTGCCAGCAACAGCCCAACAATCAAAAATGTCCATGGCGCAGCCAACCATCTTTCCGGAATTAAGTCGCCATTCTCGAAAAGTGGCGTTCTATCCGTCGAAACCAGAATGCCTAAAAATCGCTCCCCCGTCGGCACCCGCACACCAACCGCGCTCGCCACAACCAAAAAGATCGTGGGCAACCCCAACGTCAAAAGAGCCGAAACAGTCAAACGCGGCCACGACGGCGCGCATTCACGCCAGCCCAACAAAATCAGCCCGACAATGCTGGGCAAAAAGATCCCAAACATGAGGAAAAATTGGCGAAACTTCGTTGGGTTAAACGCATTTGGCACCAGCCCACCCGCCTGACTCTGTGCTGTCATAAAATAGGGTAAATAAAGCAGCAGCATACCGATAAAAATCAGGCCACCAAAAGCCAGCGCACCAACCCACACATTCACATCATAGGTTGCACGCTCCACCACAGGATCAGCAACACCTTGCTCGCCACCATCCCCACTCAGAGAAGGATCCGCTAGCGTGTCGGGGGGAGCGTCCGCAGCGTCATTCTCAGTCGCAGGCCCGTCCAATGGTAGCGCCTCTGCGGCAGTACATAAGTCCATATACTGCTTACTTTGACGCAGTACCAGCGTGGCCAGTGCCGCCAACATCATCAGCAGCCAATAGGGCGGAAAGTCCCACGAATTGAAGAAGTAGAGGCCACCCGTCGCGGCGACCACAAGCACCAAGCCGACTAGATTCAGCGGCATCATCGACGTCACGCTCTGTACAAAGCCAGCGCGTGCCGTAGAGCGATGCAGCAGCATGTTAAAAGCCAACGCAATCACCAACAGCACAAATGGCATCGCCAGAACATGCGGGTGATTATCCCCCAAAATGTAGCTAAACATGGGGAACTCATCAATCACCTCGAGATGGCTACCGTTGAGGTCAACATCTCTGATCACGCGACTGCTGCGCCACCACCACCAGCCAAAATCGATATACCAATTATCTGTAACTTGGGCATTCTCTGCAAAATTGTAAACGCCAAACCACTCAACTAAGCCCGAAACATTGCGGCCCGTTGCCACTAAATATTCGAAAATTGATTGCAGATTGCCAACCACACCAACCGCAATTGCGCCAATCAATCCGCCCAACATTGCCGTACCAGGCATTCGCTGCGCTGGATTTGACATGCCGTCAACCGAAATGCGCTCAACGGCTAGCCTCTTTTCGGCAGCACGTATGGCCAGTAAATTCGCGGTCACGCCATAACAGCCCATCAACAATAGACCATACCAACACGCCTGCCCCACATTGTACGCCACTGCTGGCGTTAACCCCGACAGGCGCGCCAACATATTCAGCAGCCAGTAGCCAAAATAGTAATAGCTAATTGCATAGCCAGCCAGCCATGGATCCTGCGGCGGATAGGTGGCGCTGTTCCAAATGCCGTTCATGAACATTAAGTCCATGGGCTGCTCGGTATGATTCGCCGCCGGATCATATGCCCGTACAGCCGCCCACACCAAAAATGCCAGCAAAAAGAGCGCTTCGACGCTAACAATGTAGCCCCAGCCAAGTCGATAGGTTGGTGGGTTAGCATCTTCGTTACCGCCATTCTGGTTCAAGCCACCGCGCCGCAAGAGTGATGAGCCAATCAGTACGCTGATTCCAGCCGTAAGCAAAAGTGCCAGCCAGGCACCGCCCGTTTCGTTACGCAGCAGGCCATAGCTATACCCAAGCCAAAAAAGCAGGCCAGTCAAGAAAATGCCCAAACTTTTGGCAAATGCATAGCCGCGGTCGGGCAGGTTGTTAAAGAGTTTTAGCGTCAATGGTAAAGCAGCCAGCCCGCAAAGCTGCACCACCAAATACCAAGAAATAAGTTGTGTTGCTATTTCGCGCACTAATTTACCCCAACCATATTTTTAGGAAATCTGCCATTTTGGTTCGCCTACATTAATCCCACGATATATGATTCTCACGGGACAGGCACGATATATCGTACCCCTACGAATTACGTTCTTCGCGATTCTGCCTGTGCATTCGTATGATGATTTGTGTTCCATCTACTGAGTGTTTCTCAACCTTGCCGATCATCAACCTAACAATCGTAAGGGGATGATATATCGTGCCCACCACTGAATGTAATACAACAATGCCATAACGCCTCAGTTACCGCCTAGCAGCGATACGAAAATTTTCAGGAAAGTCTCTTAAAGACGTTGCCTCACCGTTTTAAAACCAAGTCGAAACATGAGCTGGCACACCATAAATCGTTACCCTGTCATTGCTGTGCAACACGACCAATTGATTTGCCTCGGCCATACGCGCCAACTTTTGTACGCCATCGGGGTGCGAGAAGCGCTCAAGCTGCCCCACATAAATAAGCGCAATGTCAAGATCTTCGATTAGCTGCTCGGTGCGAGTTGGATCCAACGTATTCCAGAATTCGCTGTGCATTGCGCTGCGTTGCCCAACATCCTCGCCATAGCGCTGCTCTTGGGCATGCATCCCGCGCAGGCCACTTAGCCCGGTCAAGCTTGCCACGCGCGACCCGCCCGAACGGTAATACTCCACTTCGGACGATTCCACAATCACCGCGTTACCGCGCACATTGTCCAGCAGCCAGTTGATCGCTTCCCAGTCGTAAGCAAGCTCGATCTCGTTGCTGCCATCCGGCCACGTGTAGACTCCTTGGCGCATGTAGTCCATGCCGTTAATCGTGCCGATCTCTGGTCGCCAGCCGTTAAAGCGTTTGTCCAACCGGGCGGGCGTGCCAAAAATAATGTATGCAAAGCTCGAAACAAGTAAGCCAGCAAAAATCACCGACCAAACACCTTGCCAAACGGGCGACAGCCGCCGTTTTGAGCGTGATAAAAGGTGGGGTTCAGCGGCGTTCTGATCAGCACTTTCTTGCCCGGTGTATCCATTCATCATCTGCATAATGCGGGGCACGGCAATCGCCGCGGCAATTGCCCACAGTACCCACACTTGACTAAAGAACTTAAAGAGCGTATTCATGCGATACCAGTCGCCGCCCTGCAAGAAGTCTTTCAAGTAGATCACCTGTGTTCCGGCAAGAATCGCCAATCCCGTGACGGTCAGCAGTGCAGTGAAGAGGCTCGCCGAATCCGCGGCACGACCCCGTCGCCAAAGCAAGAGGAAAACCAGCCCCAGCGGGAAGAGACAGAGCGCAAGCACGGTGCGCCCCCACAGCAATGCGGCAACCCCAGCCAGCATGGTTAGCGGAATCAACCCAATTGTTAGCAGATAGCCAAAGGTACTCTTGGTAGTTAGCAGCCGATGTAAGTAGACAAAACGCGGCAGGCGACCAAATTTGTTCAGCAGCAAACTCAGCCAGCGCTCTGGGCCAGAGGGTGCTGAATCAATGGTCGCGAGCACGTCAGCTGCGCTTGCATCATCGTCATTCACGGTGGCTCGGCGCGCAGATTGCCACGCCGTCAATACGGCCCATGTTAAGAGGACGAAGCCTAAAAAGCCCCAAATTAGCAGCCACGATCCAGTTGCGTCCGGCTCGCGCACGATGCCAATACCGCTTGCACCAACGTTTTTATAGTTTTGAAAGAAGGGCAGGAAGAAGAAGTAGGCTAGCCCAATATAAAGCAGACTAACTACTCCCGTAAAGAACAGATCCACGCGTTGATAACGGCGATAACGACTGACGATAAAGGCTAAGACGCCAAGCCCCAAATAGGTAGGGAACTCCCATAAATTTACGCTTGCCAATGTGCCTAACATCAGTGAAAAGATCATCAACAAGACAACCCCACGCACCTTCTGCTGACGCCAGCTTACTGTTGCGTCTTTGAGCAGCACAAAGATCAGCGCCAGAAACATGATCGACAGCGGAATCCCAATTAAATGTGGGTGCAAATCCGCAAAAAGGAAGCTCCAATAAGGGAACTCATTAATAGTTGCAGGCAAAACGCGACTCGGACCCCAAAAATCATAGTTTGTGATTGCGGATCCGTCTGCGCGCATAGCGATAAAGCCGCTCCACGCATGAGCTAAGCTTTCTACCAGCGGCAAATTGCTTTGGAATTCAGAGGTACTAAAGTTTTGCAACTTCCGCAAAAGTTGGGCAAAGCCGTCCAAGTTGCCGATAAGCGTTACAAAGAATGGAGCAAGCAACGCCAATCCCAATCCTCGATACCACGGCAGCGCGGGCAGCTCATCAGAAAGTTTCTGTCGAGCCAGTTCCCTACTTTGCGATGCTTCTTGCTGTGTACGCCGCGTTGCGTCATAATCTTCTAATTTGACGACGTTACTATATTTGAATTCAGGTGTAGATACGGTTGCGTCTATGTCGCCCGCATCCCGCGTTGCAGTGTCCGTCGATGCTGTTGCTGCGTCCGGATTGTAAATCGGCACGGTAACGGTTGCAATCTCGGAGAGTGATTCGTAAGCTCTAGTAGGTGCAGCCACAGTAGGCAATGTACTGCTTTGTTCAAGCTGCGATTGGGCATCAGTTTCTTGGCTTCGTGCTGCTCTATTTTCGAGTCGAGCCAATGCCGCTGCACGATTTTGAGTCAAACGTTTGCGATTAGCGCGTTTGCGGTCTGCACCGGTTATGGCGGAATAAGCAACGGCAAACGAGTTGCTCACCGTCAGCGCAAAGAGCGTTGCAATGGCTAGGTTAAAGGCGACCTCTGCATAGATACCGGTCAGCTTAATTAGATAACCCACCATATAAATACCGAAGTAGTAATAGTTGATATGACCACCAGCAAAGTGTGGATCGACTGGTGGGAAATAGGGGCTGCGCAGAATGCCATTTAGGAAGGCAAACTCCATAAATTTCTCGCCGCCAAACCACGGCTGCCAAATATCGGGGTTCTGTAGACGCACCCAAATAAAGCCCGCATAGGCCACGCCAAAGAGCACTTCAGCAAAGAGGATTAGCCCAATATTACGGCGCAAAAAGGTGCGGATCTGCCGCCATTGAGCAATCGCCATGCCAATGCCAATGATGCCCAACAGCCCCACGGTTATCCACGAATTGACAACCGAGTTGATGGCCCATTCGCCGCTTGCGAGGATCCACAAGAACCAGCTAGCCAGCAGCCATCCAAAGGTACGGCTGAGCATGTAGCCTCTGTCGCGCAGCGGGCGGAAGATAAAGAAGCAGATGGGCCAAGCCAGCCAGCCCAGCAGCGTTAAGGTGAGCCACCACCACAGCGAACTTTGCAGCGTGTCGCCGCTGACTGCTTCATTCCAGCGATAGTTGTCCACCACGGGAAGTTCGCTAACGGGCACGTCGAAGAGCAATGTGGGGCGCTCTGCCAGTTCATCATCTGAGCTGTGATCATCGCCAGTTGCTAAACCCACCAGTCGGTTGATCAGGCCGCTCTTTTCCGTCTCTTGATTTTGGCCCAACCCTACTGCTTCTAAGAAGGGGCTGATAGGCGAATCTGCGCCACGATAGTAGGGTTGCGCTTGCTCCCATGCTCGATTGAAGAGCGTATCAAATTCGGCGTCGGAGAGATCGCGCGTTTTGCGAAATATTGTCACCTGCGGATGATCGTACAAGCTCCAGCTTTCGTCCGCCCCGCGATCCTCGAACGTATAGCCAAGTAGAGCAGGCGGAGTCGAAATGTCGAGCGCAAGCTCGTAGCCTAAATCGCCATTCCACATAGACTCGTAATAGAGATTGGTCATGGGGTAGCGTTCGGGCAATTCGTCTACGCTATCGTAGATGCGCTTGGAGCTGTACGATACGTAGTCGGCTTCGCGCAATTTGGCTTTAAGTATTTCAAATTTCTCGGGCGTATCTTCTTCGTATGGACTCCAGTCGATATTGGTCAATTGCGTCGAAAACATATCCATACCCGGTTCATCGTGCAGCGGCTTGGGTAGTGCGTCATCCCACAGCTCCCACAAGATTATCGAGCCGGGTTCGGCATTTTCGTAGATCCAGCGGCTCGCGGTGATCCACGGATGCTCGGTATTGTAGACGCCGTTTACGTAGGCGGCCGACCAGAAGAACCCACCACCAATCCCGACCAGCGCTATCACCGCCGCTAGAACGCGCCGCAAATCGAGCAGAACGTTTGGTGCCGGTATCTCTGTCTCTCTTTCTTCAGAAGTTTTCAGTAGAGGCTGCCTACGTTGGCCCCAAAGGTTGTAAAGAAGCGCGGCACCAAAGAGCGCGATAAAGGGCAAAACGGGACTCATGTAGCGATTAAATTTGGCTAAGAAGGCACCGGTTAAGCCAAAGTATGGAACGACCCAACTCCACGCGATGACATTGGCGAGCTCCATTTCGGAGAGCCACTTTGGGCGTGCAACGGATCCACTGCCGATGAAGCCGGTAAAGAGTTTAAACATGCTGCGGACTAACATCATCAGCATCACCGCGGACCCAGCAAAGGTAATGGTGCCAAGTATCGGTCCTAGCCCCCAAGAGTATTGCTGCTGCAAAAAGTATAGATATGGTGTTGTGTTGCGGTACTGTCGTGTAAAAGGGAAGTCGGCGATGCCGCGCACCATGCGCCCCTGTTCGACCAGTGTGGCCTGTACAAAGCTTTCCCAATCTAGCACGGCATAGGGGCTGGTTGCGGCAAAGACAATTGCGCCGATGATAAATGCAAGAGGCACGCCAAGCATGAGGCGGAATTGCTCGCGCCCGTTGGCTGCCGTTGTAGAGCATTCCGAGTTTGTGTTCTGCGCAGCGACGATGGCATTGTTCCAAAAGACGAGGATGCCAGCGGTGATGGGTGCGGCCAAGACGGGCAGGGCGCTAAACTTTGAGGAGACAGCCAGTCCAATGCCGACGCCGGTTAGAACTGCTGCACCGATTGTGCGATCTTGCACCATGCGTACGGCACCATAGACGGCCAGCACGGTAAAGGTTGTGCTGGCCGGATCCATAGTAAAGAAGTGGCTAAGCTGGATTGCTTGTGCGGTAAATGCGTAGAAGGCTGCGGCCAAAATGCCCAGCATCGCGCCGCCGATCCGCTTGCCAGTTGGATCGCGTCGACTGCCTAAGCGCCGCCCCAGTAAAAAGAGGAAGAAGATTGTGAGCGTGTCGAACATAGCAATGACTAAACGTCCGGCAACGGCAAAGCCGTTACACGCTTCGTTGCCGCGCTGCATCATGCCCAACACTTCGTCCGAGATGGGTAGCGTACTAGAAAGTGATTCGGCTGCTGGGGCAAGTTTGTTGAGCAGGTTGCCAAATGCAATGCCTACGTAAAGCGGAAAGTGACCATAGGTAAAGCTGCGTCGACTTTGTTGGTTCACATCCCAGAGCGGGTTTGCCGGGCTTAGTTTTGGGTCTTTAAATTCTTCCCAACTTTGGGGCAGATGAATGCTCGGCGCATAAAAGCAGACGGTGCTGCGTTCATCGGGATGGCTGCCTGTGCCAGCGTCAAAATTGACGTTCCAGGTTCGCAACCCCAGCCCACCAATGATAATGAGTGCGAGGAGAAGATTTATGACTGACTTTTTTAGATGATTATTAGTGTCTAACATTCGAGAGCTTGGTTCTTTTTTCGTTTTAATTCTCAGTGGCTCGCGTGTACGCCTTGATAAAAGGAGTTGCGATTGAATACCGGTTTGTATACCTACCGTGAGGGTATACGAATAAGTAGCACCATAAAGTATCGTTTTTGAGGCTACCAAATATAATATAGAAAGCCTTGTATAAAATAAGAAGATAAAGTTAAAGCGACATGATAATGTGCTTACACGGATATAAATTATGTGGTGCGTGAACTGATGTTCAATAATATTCTGTTAGCGGAAATTTATACCGTAGATCATCTACAAAAGTTCAATCTTGTCGCACAGCAAATAAGTTCGCAGGGGCATGATATATCGTGCTCAGCATTTTTAACGGGATTATCAATATTGGGCACGATATATCGTGCCCCTACGAATTGCATCGTCTTTGTTTTGTCTAACTAATATCCCACCAAATCTGATAGTGCTGGGAATATTTATATAGTCGACTTCATTACATCATATCTATTATGGCGGTAAAGCGGTGGGCAATCAATAGGTCTATTGGGTTAAGCAGGCTGTCGACCGAGAGACGGCAACCTATAATTTATATCACCCTATACCTGTAAACGCTGTTACAAAAACCTGCCAAAACCTAGTCGATTACTGTGGCACAGCGGGCCAATTTGGCAGCACCCACGTGATCTGGTAATCGGGTGGCGGCGGCCAAAGCAGATAAATGTCCGACCACTTGTTCCAAAGCTTTAAATTCCAATCATCATATCCTAAATCGACGCGGCGACCCTTAATCGCGGAGCCTGTGTCAAGCGCCTCGCCAAGACCGTACCCATCAACATATGTTTTGGTCCGCAGCGGGATCACGCGTGGATCAACGGCCACAATCCCTCTGCGCATCTTTTCGCCAGTAAAGGTGATCCCATACCAGGCAGCGCTTTTTGGCACGCCAGCCGTATTGGCGCTATAACTCGTGGTAATCACGCGAATCTTGCGCCAGTACGAGATCTCATCACCGTTTGGCGTTACGTACGTCTGCGGCACAATCTTTTGGCCAAACGCAATCGTCCGCGGCACAGGCTCCTGCGCTATCCACGTATCTTCGAGCACGCGCGAAACCTCGGCCCCATCTTCATACCGCACGCGCGACCGTCGACGCGTAACGCCAGCCGCACCCGGGTTTGTAAGCTGCTGCGTATCGATTAGCAGCTCAGCATCGGGTAAAAAGAGCGTTTCAAACGGCTCCACATCTTCATCAATTTCAACCTCTTCGCGGATGCGCGTAATTTTAATAGCTAGATCATCACGCAATGGTTCACTCAGGCTAGGCGAAACGGTATCTAATCCCGAGAGTCCAAAACCAAGTTCGCTTAATGCATCGGCCACTGTGTGCGCTCTCGTGCGAGTCTTAATCAATCTGTCGTCAACCTGCACCGCAACCGGCATACTGCGTTTAATTCGAACGCGCAATCCCGTGCTAATTGGGCTTGACAAGGCAGGCTCGACCATATCACCCGCATAGACGGTTATTCCTGCATTGTGCAGCATTTCGCCCACCGTCTGCGCCGTGCTCTTTAGCTCAAAAGCAAAGTCATCCTGCTCAATTGTCACCGGGATCGACCGCTGCACGCGTAGCGCAAGTGGCTCGACCATGACCTTTTCCCAGTCACGTTTCTCGGCCACGGGCACACTCTGCACAATCGCAGCGGGCAGCGGATCGTCCCAGCTAAGCGCATGATTTTCTAGCGTAAGCAGATCGTGTCGATCAACGCTCAGCGCGGCATCAAGCATAATTTGCTTGCCTGTTACCCCCCAACTCTCTATCTCGATTCTGCGGCCATCCGCCACAATCTCGACGGGGCGAGCACGTTCGACTCGCACAACGCCGTTGTGTTGCAGACCACTCGCTCGCGCTGGCGTAATCCGATCGTGCGACTCTAGCGCAAGATCCAAATCGGTTAAGAGCGCATCGACAGTAGTTCGATGGGTAAAGACCCTGTCGGAATAACCATCTACCGTAAAGAGTACTTGACGCGCTGTCACGAGCCACACAAACCAGAGCAGCAGCCCGAGCAAAAGCGGTACGCCAAAGTTCAGCGCAGCGCGAGCAGAAGCAAATCGCTGCGTGACGGGTGTAGTAGGCGGTGCAATATTGTGTTCTTTTGGAAATGCAGATGCCGACATAAAATTTACGGTTTTGATTGACGATTGACGATCTATCGTCTACGATTCATCAAATATTACGCAACCACAGAAAATGCCAGAACTTCAAAATTTTTGTGAAGTTTGTGTTTTTGTGGCAAGTTTTAGATTTTTGCAGTAGATTCGGTAGTCAGGTCAAAAGATATTGTATCTTTTTGTAGTAAGTTTGACAAAGCTACAGGGGAAACGGTTACACTACTTCAAAATAATCGTGGCTGCATAACGAAGCCGCGCCTCCAAACAAAAAGCTGATTTTGTCAGATTTTGGTGAAATATCAATCGGTTCGAAAAAAAGATGGTTTAAACCTGTAGGGGCACGATATATCGTATCCAAGATTGATGATCTCGCTAACTATTGGACATCCAACCAAATCCGATAAAATCAAAAAAATCCGACAAATTGTACAGCCTAAGATTTTCTTTTCGAGAAGCCCTATCGATACCATCGAACAATCAACAAAAATTAAAACCGTATTTCGTGACCAAACTCGATTGCTGCTTCTTCTTGGCTTATTGGCTGCATTTGCCTTGCGGATCTATAAACTCGGCGCAGATTCACTTTGGTACGACGAAACCGTCAGCGTTGCGCTTGCATCTAAATCGATCAGCGACATGCTTGCCCACACAGCGGGCGACATTCATCCGCCCGGCTACTATCTGCTGCTCCACTTCTGGCAGCAAATTACAACGCCAAAAGTTTTTGCTTCGCCATCTCAAACAATCATGCTTGAATTTCTCTACGCATGGCCAAGCCTTTTCTGTGGCGTGCTGATCGTTGCGTTACTCTTCGCGCTAGGGCGAAAGCTCTTTTCCACCCATATCGGCGTTATCGCCGCGGGGTTAGCCGCCATTAACCCCTATCAAATCTGGTACAGCCAAGAAGTGCGCATGTACACGCTGATCGCCACGATTGGGCTATTTGCGCTCTACGCGCTACTTCGATGGAACAACACGCAGCGCAAAAAATATTTAGTCGCATACACCATTAGCGCAGCCTCTGGATTATACATCCATTATTACTTACTCTTCGGCATTATTGCGTTCAACCTCATTGCACTATGTCTACTCTGGCAGCAAACAGCACGCGCCAGACGCATCTCGCAGTGGATTGGCGCGCAAGTGGGCGTGCTCTTACTATGGCTACCGTGGTTGCCCACATTTTGGCGACAAGCCACCGATCCCCCCGTGCCGCCATGGCGCGAACAATGGACCCTGAGCACATTTGGCACAGCCCTCTACGAGTCAGTCACCGCGCTATTTGTGGGCCAAAGTTTACCCAATAGCGGGTGGTGGGTGTGGCTGATCTTGCTGATAATAATTGGCGCTGCATTTTTCGCTGTGCAGCGTAGCGCCCAACGTGCCAGCCGACCGTACAGCCCATCGGTTTGGCTCATTGTGATGTTATATGTTTTTGTGCCAATCCTCATCTTGTACAGCATCACGGCACTCGGCACACCGATCTATCACGTACGCTATCTCTTTCTCTTTGCCCCACTCTTTCTGCTCGTCGTGGCAAATGGGCTGCAAACATTATGGAATTTTAACCGCAAACTGTTCTGGGCCATCCTGCCACTGCTGTTCATATTGAATGTGATCGGCTTAAATTCTTTTTGGCACAGTCCAGCACATCGATCCGATGATCACCGTGCGGCGGTTGCTGCGCTAGCGCAAGATTGGCGACCAGGCGATCTCATCTTGGTCAACGCGGGCTGGACATATACCGCGCTCGAAAGCTACTGGCCCAGCGCGCTCAACAGCGGCCAAGCGAGCCTGCCACGTCAACTCGAACAGCGTCAGCGGCTAACAGTGTATGCGACGGACGATCCCCAATTTGCCTCCACAGCGCAACCGCTTTTGCTCTATACCGGCACAGTTGATGGCGATCCGAACTTGGGTTGGGGCAGCCCCAGCAGCGACTTTTATGCCGTTTTATCAGCGCAAGTTGACACCGCACTCACTAAAGTAGCGGGCCACTATTCGCGGATCTGGCACTATCGACTTTACGACACCAATAGCGATCCTGCTAGTGCTATCCGCACGTGGCTGGCGCAAAATAGCACGCAACTTGACGACAGGCTCTACTCGGGACCAGCTTCGTTGCGCGTCCAGCTTTTTGACACGGGCACCCCGCCGACAGCGCCCAGCAACGTGGAATCCGCCATAGCTGAGTTTGACAACGCAATGTTTGGGGATGTGCTTCAGCTTGACTACGCGCAATATTCTGCATCGGTTTACGCAGGTCAAACTTTGTATCTCGATACGGTTTGGAGAGCGCTTGCCGGACGCCAGTTGCTGCCCGCCGCCCTACGCTTTAGTCTACGCATCTATTCCGACCAAAGTGTTCTCGTGGCCCAACTAGATCAATCACCGCTGCCGCCAAGCAACAGTTGGCTTCCCAAAAATAGCCAGCCGCAGCCCCTTGCGCTGCCTATTCCAGCCGGAACGTCGCCGGGCAGCTATTCGCTCGAATTGGTGGTTTATTATGCGGATACGGGTGATGCGTTGACGTTGCCTGATTCGGTGCAGAGTGTCTTTGGTCAGCGTTTGCGCATCGGCGATGTGGATCTGCTGGCGGCAAGTGATCCAATCCATGCCGTGAGCCATGTGGCAAACTTTGATTACATCGATCTGCTTTCGGCAGACGTGACGCCCACCGAGAGTGCGCCGGGCGATGCCACCATGCGCGTTTCGCTCACGTGGCAACCGCGGGCCAACGCGTATACCGATACCTATGTGGCGATTTTCGAGTTGAGAAAAGATGCGGCAGATGGGGCGCTGCACCAGAGCTGGCGTGTGCCACTTGGTGGAGAATCGTACCCCAGCGGGGAGTGGGTTGCAGAGGCGGCGGTGAATCAAACCGAAATGCTGGTGGTTGAGGATTTAGTGGAAGGTGCGCGCTATCGGCTCATGCTGCGGCTCGAACGGGCTAGCGACGGCCTGCCGATTGATGCGCGCGTGGGGTGGTGGTCACACGCCGCAATCGAGTTGGGGGAGATCAGGGTTGTGGATTAAATGATCTCACTGTTTAATTTGCTGATTTTGACAGATTAGGGACATCCTAAAACGAACAAATGAACTTGTAGGGGCACGATATATCGTGCCCCTACTCCATGCCGATGTGCGGTACAAACGGGAAGTAGCGCCGATAGAGAACCTCTTCAACCAACGCAAAATCAATCGCGCTGGCAACACCCCAATTGCCCAACGCATCTTGGCTCTCGACAAAAACAGTATGCTTTCCATTCGCTAAACCTGTCGTCTCAATAAGGGCCGTTGCGGATACAACCCCACTCGCAAATAGTCCATTCACCGCCGCCATCGTGTAAACTTCCGTGCCCGTAATCCACGCGGGCGCGTCTATCGAATAGCGAACAGCGTTGATCGTCTGCGTTGGTTCGGTCCACGTGTTGAAGCCAAAGTCATTGCTGGCATAGCGCGTATCATCCGCGGTTGCGGTCAGCGTCAGTACGGTTCCTGCGATTAAAGGGGTAGTTAGTGGGGCGCGTAAAGCGAGATCATACGTTTCTGGTCCGGCGGGCAATCGATAGGGTAGGCGTGCGCTTTTTGCAGCGTAATACAAAGACGGCATGATTTCATCAAGCAGGCGCTCCTCAAAATAATCACAACTTTCAAAAAATTCGGTGCCAAGTTCAAAGGTATATGCACCGATGCCCAGCTCGCCATAGGCCCAATCATCGTTTGTGCCATCAGTGGGATAAATACAGCCGGGTGCGCCAGATTGACATGCCGTGTAGCCGGTTATATATCCAAACTTATTGGCTAGCGTTCGCAGTTGTGCCTTGTTGGGCGGTGGGCTCGGCGTAAAGCCCCACGGGTAAAGAATCAGTTCGCTGTAGCTGTGCATACTGACCATCAGGCCTGTTGTGTCGAGTGACGCGCTATCCGTTGGCAGCGGGCCGCGCTGATCCGCAAAGATTGAACGCATGTATGCTTCGAACGCTTCTGTTTCTGGCTCCGATGCGGGTCCGCTGCCGCGATAAGTAATGTTGCAACTGTCACCGCTAGAGCAGCCAAAGCCATCGCACATATTCCACATAAAGCTGGCGTTGCGGTTTAGATCTACCCCATAAATTGGGAAGGATGGCTCGCCTGATGTTATGTCTACACAGCCATCAGTTGTGTTGACATTTTTGCGCCACGAGACAAGCTGTTCGGCAAATTTGCGCCCATCGGGGTTGCCAAGCGGCACAATGTGGATCTCGTTATAATCCAACAACCACGTGATATCCGCATCCACACTGTAGCCGGCGACCAGTTGTTCGGCAAAGCGGGTGGCGGTTTCGGCTGGCGTCAGTTCACGCGCGTGGACCGTAGCAAGTAAGAAGAACTTTGGCTTTGGTACCACAGTTGTGGTGGTTACAGGGAGAAACGTGGTGATGACCGTGGTGGTTGTCAGCCCGCCGGTTGACGTAGGTGCAATAGTGACGGTATTGGTTACGGTTGTGGTTGCCACGGTGGTGAATGTTGGGTTAAAATCTCGATTCGTCAGCACCGCCGCGTGCAGATCATATCCTGGCGGCAGCGTGCTCGTTAACGAGGGCGTGACGCTGATTGCAGCATCGTACTGTACTTTATTCCAGCTATCGCCAATGTCGATCCACGAAACGAGTGTGGGGTGATCCGCCGCGAGCGCTGCCATATCCGCATAGGTTTCTTCCACTGTCCGATAGCAAGCAAACCCGGGGATTCCTCTGTTTTGTTGCGCGCTTTGTACCGATGTAGCGACTGACTGTAGCTCGCGTTGGCGCTGATTGCGCTCAACATCAAGTTCGATGCGGAATCCCTGCTGATACAATTGGTCAGATTGCGACGGGGATAGCTGCGCAACCACATATCCTTCTTCGTGGTTGATCTGCCAGACATCTACCATGCTTGTTAGTAGCCCTATTTGTTGCGTATCCGAAAAGTAGATGCGGCTAATAATAGTGTGGTCCTGCTGCTGTAGCAGATCGGCCAATGGGGTTAGCCCTGTGGAATTTTGCTTCAAAGACGTTGCTGTCACGGCCGTTGCTTTCGCGCCCGTTGGTTCGTCCATCGCGGGCGAGGATCCGATGGCAGATGGGGGTGTATGAATAAATGAGAGCATTGTCAGAATGAACGATGCGAGGATCAACGGGGCAAATGTGGTAATCAATATTCTCTTTTTATGGGTTATCAAAATGGGATGGTCCTTGTAGAAATTTGAAAAGATTGACTTAGCTCCCAAAGCCAAATTGGGATGCGCTCCAAAAGAGTGGGATCATCAAAATTGCACCAGCAAAAATGACGAAAATTTCGAGGTAGACCCACCCCTGCGCGGCGCGAAGAAAAATCCGCGACCAGTTTGTGGTGGCCCGCGCTCGCTTTAAGTAGGTATATTTTGCGCTATACATGCGCTCGATCTCGTACGTTTCGCGGGGCTGTAGCTCCCATCCGGCATGTTGAAAGATCCGTGGAAACATGCTAACAACCAAAAACCCCAGATTGCCAAGGGGTAATACAAGTAGCGCAATAAATGCAATACCGCTCAACACAATATTGACCCACATCCACGGGATCGGGCTGAGCGTATCCGCAATGGCGATCCAATTCCAGGCAATAAAGAGCAGCAGCGGCGAGGCTAATATCCAATGCCACAGGCCGTTGGCCGATGGCGTTGCCTCAAGCAAATCTGCATCGATCTGTAACTGTTCAAATTTTGTTTCTTCAGAATTACTCATTGCCTCAATATTCCTTTTATCATGCATGCATACTTGTATCGGGCATCGACTTTTTCGATATATCCTATCGCCAGTGAATTTCAGCACGTTTTCGATTCTGCCAGCGCCAAAATAGACCAACCGGATACCCCACCATTTTGGCAATATCACCAACAGCGCGCAATATTGGGACCAACAAAAAAGCCTGTAGCGCCTGAAATGGACTTAGGTCTTTGCCCACAGTCAGCAGTCGCTGCCAAGGCCGCGCGCAGTAAACAATCCCCCCAGCCAGTAGACCGATCCACCCCAGCCAGTGCAGATTGGATCCAGAAAAAATAAGGCCCGTTAATATGGGCAGCACAAGCAAATAAATCAGATAGCGCGCCAGTTGACGCTTGCGCCACAAATCTGCTTTCCCATCGCCGCGGGCATAGCGATAATATTGACGCCAAAAACTCTTGAACGTTGTTCGAGGCTGAAAGTAAACGATAGCGTTGGGCGACCACTGAAAAGCATTTTGGGGTTCATTATCCTCTGTATCTATCTGCGACTCGCCCACTTTGTTGATGGCAAAATCAAAGAGCAGATCCTCACAGTAGTCCAGCCATTCGGGGTAGCCGCCAGCGGCGCGCCACGCATCTTTGGTGAATGCAACGGATCGACTGCTCGGCAAAAATTTATCTGGCTCAATTTCGTCCACCAGAGGCAAAACCGTTGCCGCCATTGCGGTTTCAAAAACGCCTTCGACATCTGGCACGAAGAAGCCTGCCGATGCAATCACTGGCTTCTCATGCTCCCTCTCCATCCATGGGGCAACCAATGACTTTAGCCATGTAGACTCCAGCCGCACACCTGCATCAGTCGCCGCAATAATTGGACCAGTTGCCGCATCGATAGCCAGATTACGACCACGGCTAATGTTGGCCCCCGCTTCGACCAGCAATCGAGTATCGGGTAGATGACCATCCGCAATTAGTCTACGAATAAGCGAAACGGTCTCATCGCTACTGCCGCCATCACAGATTATAATCTCGTCTGGCTGTCGCGTCTGCTTATTCAGAGAATGCAATAGGCGTTCGATACTCGCGGCCTCATTGTAAACGGTGATAATGACGGAAACCGTTGGCAATCCTGCTATTGAGTCGACATTGCTTTGATTCTGCTTGTCTTGATTCTGCTCAGGCCGGTTTTGTTTGGGTTGATTTTGCTTGATAGATATAGAACTATTCGTTTTGTGGTGTAATTCTTTCTGGTCACTGATATCCATTATCCCAAATTTTGCCGTAAAGTAGACCGCTTCGCAATTCTGCACAGGGATGGAACGTCGCCAAAGCTGAGTGAGCCGAATAAAGTTTTCGGCATCTCCTCTCTAAAACTGGTATAATCAATTCTAGAAATTCATGTATGCTGAACTGATAAGATTAACATAGTATCAAAAACTAGAAGGGACTAAGCTTCATGCAAGAGCGCATATTTGTCGCTCTCGATCTTGAAACAACTGGATTAGACGCCAAAAAAGATAAAATTATCGAAATTGGTGCCGTTAAATTTCAAGGCGACCGTGTTCTAGACACATTTACAACATTTGTTAAACCCAATCGTCCGATCCCGCTGCGCATTCGTCAAATTACCGGCATAAGCGACGAAGACGTTGCCCACGCCCCCGAAATAGAGCAGGTGATACCAGAAGTGCTGGCATTTGTCGATAGTGAAGTCGCGGCGCTTGTGGCACACAATGCCCCATTCGATATCGGTTTTATGCAAGCAGCAGGCGTCAATTTTCACCGTCCAGCACAAGACACTTTTGAACTAGCCACTATCTTGCTGCCGGGTCGCAATAGCTATAATCTCGGTCAACTCTGTAAAGAGGAAGGCATTACGCTCGAATCTGCACACCGGGCGCTCGATGATGCAGCCGCGACGGCACAGCTATTTATGCGCCTGCAAGAGAAGCTGCGTGCGCTGCCGACGCACGTTGTCAGCAGCGTAATCGACAGTGCGCAATCGCTGACCAACCAGCAAACTTGGGCACCCCTTGCACTCTTTGTTGACGCGCTCAAATCTTCGTCGTCGCGCAGCGCGCGCCTCGAAGACTTACCAACAGCAGAAAACCGAGAAGATATTTCTGTACCCACCGCTCGGCCCTTGAACGACGATTCAATTGAGCCAATCAACGAGCCGACCTACCAGTTAATTGATCCCGATGCAGTTGCAGCCAGCTTTGCACCAACGGGTAGCCTGGCAGAGCAAATGGGCAGCACATACGAAGCGCGTGCAGGTCAGCAGCAAATGGCGCGCCAAATCGCCGAAGTATTGAACGCCGGTGAATCGCTGATTATCGAAGCGGGTACCGGTACGGGAAAAAGTCTGGCCTATTTACTGCCAGCCGCCTTGTGGAGCCTGAAAAATCAGCGGCGTATACTTATTGCAACCAATACAATCCCGCTACAAGAGCAGCTATTAAACAAAGATATTCCACAGCTGCAAAAATTGCTAGAAACTTTTCCAGAGGACAGCAGCCACTTTCGGGCGGCGCTGCTCAAAGGGCGGCGCAACTATCTCTGCATGAGGCGGCTCAATCTGTGGCGTAAAAACAGGCAGATCTCTTCGACCGAAATGATGGTTCTGGCACGCGTGCTTGTGTGGCAACATGATACAAAAATGGGAGATGTGAGCGAGCTTTTTCTTCCAACGGCAGAAGAGCGCGAGATTTGGTCAAACTTCAGTTCCGATGGATCAACCTGTAACGAATCGCGTTGCGAAGTTGCGCTTGCGTCAGATAGCGCAACTTCAGATTCGGTCGATCTCGCGCAGAATCGCCACGACTACTACCTTGCGGCACGTCAGAGTGCCAAATCAGCCAATCTGCTAATCATTAACCATGCGCTGCTCTTGGCCGATGTTGCCACCGAGAACAATCTTATTCCCGCGTATGATCATCTAATTGTTGATGAAACGCATCATTTAGAGGATGCAGCCACCGATCAGCTAACCTATAGCATTTATTGGCAAACGCTGCGTCGTTATCTTGCGCAATTCCAAAGTACCGGCCAACTAATTGTCGATTTAAAGCAGATGCTCAATGCAGAAAATGCAATTGATGAAGGCCAGCGCAACGCGTTCTACGATCAGTTCAACCAGCTACAGCAAAAAACTAAACAAGTTGACAAAAAGATCGGAGAGTTCGAAGGTCAACTTGTTGCGTACGCGATCACGCAAAAAGGAGTGAAAAAAGCAGCGGCGTTTCCACAGCGGCTTTACTTGAGCAATGCGCTGCGCGACAAACCGGCTTGGAGTCAGCTCGAAACCGAGTGGGATCTCACCAGCTATGATCTAAATGAGTTGCTCAAAAAGCTCAATCAGCTTATGGACACGCTAGAAGCGCTAGAGTGGCCACAAAATAAAGAGCGCCCTAAAGTACTGTATGAGCTAAATGATGTGATCACCAAAGTGGGTGAGATGCATCAGGCGTTGGATCAAACGTTGCTGATTAACCAACGCTTAAGCGGCAACAACAAGAACAAGGTATACTGGCTACAGCTTGATAGATACACCACCACTGCAACGGTGAATGTCACCCCGCTTAGCGTCAGCGATACGCTCGAAAAAGCGCTTGTACGCAAGAAACGTTCGGCAATCTTTACGGGTGCCACATTGCGTGCAGGCCCAACATTTGATTTCATGGGCGAGCGGTTGGGCCTATGGGATGTGAAAGCTGCAACGGTTGAGAGTCCTTTTGATTACAAGAAGAACACGCTGCTTTATATGCCCGAAAGTATGCCCACGCCCGATCAGCCTGCTTATCAACAAGCTGTGGAACAGGCGATTATTGCCGCAGCTACCGCAACCAATGGTCGTACCATGGCGCTCTTTACAAGCCATGCCCATTTACGCGTTACGGCAGACGCAATCCGCTCTTCATTGGATCAGCTGGGCATTACGGTCTTGCAGCATGGTTCAGGTGGGCGCGCCAGATTATTGCGCGAGTTTAAAGCCGCGGATAAAGCGATTCTCTTAGGCACGCGCACATTCTGGGAAGGGGTGGACCTGCCTGGCGACGATCTGCAATCTTTACTCATCGTTAAACTACCCTTTGCCGTTCCAAACGATCCGATGGTGGCTGCACGCAGCGCCGAGTTTGACGATCCTTTTTCATCTTACATGCTGCCCGAAGCAATCATTCGCTTCCGTCAAGGCTTTGGCCGCCTGATTCGCCGCATCGATGATCGAGGTGCAGTCGTATTGTTAGATAGCCGACTGTGGCACAAATCATATGGACAGGCGTTTCTCGATGCGCTGCCACCCTGCACAGTTCGCCGTGCGCCGCTAGAAAACATTCAAAGCGAAATAGAAGAGTGGATGTCGAAAAGTGAGTGATTCTATCAAAAATTCACAAACACAATTCGCTGCGCCCAGTATGCAACGCTCAACAGAAAAACAACCTCTTCCTTGGCGTGATCCGTTAGGCATATTGTGGAAATTTCTGTTGCGTTCGTGGCTGCTTATTCTGCTGGGCGTACTGGCGTTCCTGCTTATTTTAAGCGCGCTATTTGTGCCGCAATTGCCCTCTCATCTGGCCGACAATCCTGCAGAAGCTTCGCGCTGGATGGCGACAGCCCGAGATGGAATGGGCGTAGGAACCCTTATCGAAACGCTCGGTCTTTTCGACGTGCTGCACAGTACACTGCTACGGCTACTGCTTACCTTGATCGGGCTTACACTAGCCATCCATTTTGCAGATATGCTCGGCATCGCCATCCATCAATATTGTTTGCCAAAGCGGCTCACAGATCCACCAAGCGCCAGTGGAGAATATCTCCCGCTCGCCTCCCCCATTCCGCTTTATCATCGACAAAGCAATTCCAGTCAATCAACACAAAATAAAGCCGATTTATTGCGCAACCAATTCGAGCACCAGTTCGACGATATTGTTGAGGTAGAAGTTAGTGAAACCAACGCTGATGCGGCAGAGAGCGACGTCAGCGAAAAAAGAATTCTCGCCCGCCGCCACACTCTTTTTTCATTTTTGCGCCCGCTGCTCATGCTGGGGCTGCTCCTTTCGCTTGTTCCTGTCTGGAACATTACCGTCTACGGTTGGGAGCTAACACCGAATCCACTTGGGCCAGGGGATGAAGTGCGCTATGAATTGAAAGAGCTAGAAATGCGCTATGATATTTTAGCTGATACAAGTGAATCCACTAGCGAAAGTAACGCACAAACAACTCAACTCGTGGTGCAGATCGGCAACAATGAACAAATTTTCCCCATCGAAGAATCGCTGCGTACAACCATTAATCAGATCGAAATTCGGGCCGAAACCGGGCCACCTGCACTGCGCGTCAGCCTGCCGGATGGCCAAGAAAAATTAGCGTTGCCCGGTCAATCAACCGCCTCGTCGTCAGTTGGTCTCGTCTTTCCCTCTGTTGGAAATGAAAAAGTTGTGCTGCTTCCGACACAGGCAATGGGATTACGCATTGTGCGCGGCCAAAATGAGGAGCAACCCTACTTTCTGCTCGAAGTGCTCGATCAATCCAGCGCAGAGCCAATCCAGCGCGAAGAAGTTATCGAAGGCAATTCGCAAACAATCAAAATCGAAAAAGGGAATATGATTCTACAAATCGATTCGTTGCCAGGCTTAGCCGTCAGCGCACGGTACCTGCCCGACACATGGCTATTTATTCCAGCCTTGCTTCTTGTGCTATTAGGTGCGCTCGGCTACTGGCGACGACCAGGCTTCATTTTTGCCCAACTATTCTCGCAAGACGACAATCAAACAATTTTCCTCTGCCAAGGAAACAGCGCCAGCACACTCGCCACAATTAGCGACACGCTGTAGGCTAAATCAAATAGAATATCTTAGAAACGAACAGCTTAAATGAACGCACAAAAATCATTTATCATCGGCGTTGCAGGCGGAACAGGCAGCGGCAAAACCACCGTCAGCCAGCGAATCCGCGAAGCAGTTGGCCCCGCACGCATTGCTTATATTCAACACGATAGCTACTATTACGATTCGAGCCATCTCTCGCCCGAAGAACGAGCGCAAAAAAATTATGATCATCCCGAAAGTCTAGATACGCCTCTTCTCGTCGAACATCTAATCCAGCTGCGCAACGGCACCTCGATAGAAGTCCCCGTCTATGACTTTGCACACCATGAACGCAGCGATCAAGTCATTACCATACAGTCTGAGCGCATCATCCTCGTCGAGGGGATCCTCATTTTCAGCGAAAAAACTTTACGCGAGCAGATGGATATGCGAATCTTTGTGGACACAGATGCGGATCTACGCTTTATCCGCCGCATGAAACGCGACATCGCCGAACGTGGGCGTACACTCGAATCCGTCACCGATCAATACATGTCGACCGTGCGCCCCATGCATCTAGAATTTGTCGAACCGAGCAAGCGCTATGCCAACATCATTGTGCCCGAAGGCTACAACCCCGTCGCCATGGATATGATCGTCAGCCGCATCAACGAACTGCTCACCCCAGAAAATTGACCATGCAGCCCAAACTCTCCGTCACCATGGACATTGGCCCCGCCGTTCATCAAAACGCAGGCCTTAGTCGCTACACTGAACGCCTCGCCAGCACCATGCTGCAACAGCATACAGGCGACATCGATTTGACCTTCTTTTACAACAAACACAGTGGACATCAGCCACCCCCCTCGCTCTATGCCGCGCCCACAAAAATTATTCAGATGGGGCAATATCCCTGGCGCATTGGCTCGCTTGTTAGCAATCTGCTGCGGCGACCCCTCTTCCCAAAAATCGCTGCGGGCAGCCACCTCTATCACGCCACCGAACATCTGCTGCCGTACGTCAACTGCCCCACCATCCTCAGCGTACACGACCTTATTTTTGAAAGATACCCAGCCCACCACACCCGTCGCAACCACATCTTTTTAACTTGGTCTATGCCTCGCTTTGTCACTGCGGCGGATGCAATTGTCGCGGTCAGCCACCATACCAAATTGGACCTTATCGAGCTGTACCAGACTCCCGCGGAAAAAATCCACGTAATCCACGAAGGCATCGACCCCACCTTCGCCCCCATGCCAGCCAACGAAGTCGCTCGTGTTTCTTATGGCTACGCGCAAAGTAAGCCCTACCTCCTTATGGTCGGCACGCTCGAACCGCGCAAAAATCACGCCACCGCTATGCGCGCCATGGCCCGGCGCAAAGCCGCGGGTCACGACGATCAGCTGTTGATTGTGGGCGGTAAAGGTTGGCTCTTCGAACCGATCCAGCGCTTGGTAGACGAACTCGACATCGCAGATCGGATCCACTTTACAGGCTACGTCCCCGCCGCGGATCTGCCCGCGCTCTATAGTGGCGCGACGTGCGTGCTTGTGCCAAGTCTATACGAGGGCTTTGGCTTCTCTGTATTAGAGGCAATGGCCTGCGGCACCCCCGTCATTTGCAGCAATGTTAGCAGCCTGCCCGAAATCGCGGGCGACGCGGCGCTGCTTCTGGAGGCTCCAGAGAATGATGAGGAATTGGCACTGTTGATTGAAAGAATGGCAACCGAGGCGGGGCTAGCAGCTCGATTACGCAAGTTGGGGGTCGAGCGGGCGAGTCAATTTACGTGGGAAAAGTGCGCAGCGGAGACGGTGGCATTGTATGAGGAAGTCATTTCGGCAAATAGTGTAAACGCGTAGGGACATACGGTTGCGACCAGCATGATCGCCCTCACGCTGCGAGATCCATCCGCCAACTGTATGTCCGCACAAACGGCACAATAGGGCCACATTGGTATCACAGTCGTAGGGACATACGGTTGCGACCAGCATGATCGCCCTCACGCTGCGAGATCCATCCGCCAACTGTGTGTCCGCACAAACGGCACAATAGGGCCATATCCGTAATGTCATAGCGCGATTGTTCCGTCAGTGCGGACACGAGAATAGCTGGTTGCAACCAACATGGTTATAGCAAAAATATTAACCCTAGCAATCCTCATGTCCCTACGATTTTGCCCATCCATTCCAGATGGAAATAATTATTTACGTTCAGTAAATAGACGAGGATCTACACACTCTCTCCATCTACAATCCTAATATCATCTCCAACACCGCACTCGTTTTATCCGCCTGCTCAGAATCAAACTCAATCGGCGAAGCGATGACCGGCTCATCCACATCTTCTCCTTTCACCCGCTCGCGGATCTGCTCGCGCGTCGCGTCCGAAAAGCTCGAAAAGGTACGGCGCAGCAGCGGCAGCACGTACATAAAGTGTTCCTCACCAAGCTGCGTCACCCACTCATCCAAAATTGGGAAAAGCGCCTCATCATGCAGCAACAGCAGCTCGCTCCCTTTCATAAAGCCTTCGATCCAAAACGCGCCCTGTAAAAGCTCTTCGATACTCTTGCCGCTCAACGTATAGACCGAGAGCGCCGTAGCCAAATATGCCTTTGCCTCATCCGCCTTCAGTTGAGACGAATTGAGCAAGAGACGACAGGCCCGCCCAGCAACCAAACCGTGCATCTTTTTCTGTTCCAGCAGTCGACTCAGCGCCTTATACCACTTTTGGGTCTGCTCGTGATTTTTTAACGTGCCAACCAGCGTGTGGACCGAAGAAATGCGCTTGAACATTTCGCCCGCAGCCTCTTGATCCAGCGACGCACACGCACCGGGCAAGCCTACATAAATACGCGTCAACAGCGCGTCGACCACTTCGCTTACCGCGGTCCTATCCGTTTGGCGCACGCTACCATAGCGCAACACCCGCGCCAGCGGCGGCAATGCATCCATCATCAGCGGCACATCGCTGCGGATAGTCGCCTCGTCTTCAATTCGACGCATCAAATGTTCGATCACCTCGGGCAGTTCGGCCAGAATAATCTGATCCAGCAACTTGGTTAACGTCGGCAAATCAGTCGCCTTATCCGCCACATCCTGCGCAAAAGTCGTTGCCGCTTCCAGCACCGTATTACCCCAAATGTTGGCCTCGATCACGCGGATCGACAACTCGGGCTTCCACTGCAAACGCCACACCTCGCGGAAGGTACCTTGGCGCGCGCCCGTCGAAACTTTTGTACCCCACGGAATGTTGAGCACCAGCAAACGATGCAGCAAATGGCTGCGTTCCATATGCATCTCGTTGCGCAGATCCAGCGCCAAACGGCTCTTTTCTGGCTGGGCACGCATTCGCAATCGCTTCTGCAATTCGTACAGATTGCGCTGCAGCGGGGCCATTGGCGTATCTGGCGGCACGCTGCCCATGCGCTCGCTCACAATTAGCTTCATTTGGATCAGCTGCATGGGTGTAGGATCGCCAAAGCACATCACCGTCTGCGTCGCTTCCATCAATTCCTGCAACCCTGGGATCGGCAAATTGCGCATGGCGGCCAGCGATTCGGCCAATCGTACCGCCTCGATAATGTGCGCGCTTGACGCATCCAGCCGCTCGTCGCGCAGTAAGCCCGCAATCTTCGTCAGCCACACCACGCTCGATTCAGTCGACGTTGCTCCCTTGCGCCGCATATCCCACAAATGGTGGTACCATCCTGGCGACGGGATCCCAGCGCCATAGCCCGTAAAATAAGAGAGTCGGCTATAGGTCCACGGCACCCACGCACACTCGACATCGACAACGGGTAGTTCGGCCAAAATAGCGGCGTCGGCCTCTGCCGAAAAGTCTGGGTTCGCGTCAATGTCCGCCAGTGCGGGTCCATGCCATGCACCACAAACCACCGCAATAGACGTATGCCCTTCAGCGCGCGCGTTGCGGATAGACTGTCGCATGTGCGCCTCGCGTCGATCCGCCAGCAACTGCGTTTGATGCACCAATTCAGCTCGCTCCGCCTCCTGTTGGGCAATCTCTTCAGCGTCTACATTATTTGAGGATAAAGGCGGGGAAGTTGCGGGCCCATCAGTTTCTATACTCCCCTGTGGTGGTTCATCGCGTTGGCCGTCGGGTAGGAGTCCAGTCCCTTCGCCGTCGCGTGGATCCCTGCTATGTTTCCTATCAGGATCAGCCTCTTTCGCCTGCTTGGCTTTCGCCGCATCGCTCTCAGATGCTTTCTGTTTTGCCGCATCGCTCTCAGATGCTTTCTGTTTTGCCGCATCGCTCTCAGATGCTTCGCGCGCGGCCCGCATGGCTTCGAGAATGCCGAGAAAGATATCGGTGCTGTCGCTGCGCTGCTCGATCAGCAGATTCCACCACGGCTCGTATTCTTTGTAGCCGGCAGCTTGGGCCAACTCGCGCAGCGGATACATATTGGGCGCTTGAAACTCGACCGCATTGGCCAAAAAGTGGCCTTGGGGCAGATCCATAAAGCGCACAGTTACATCATTCTCAAGCGCATGACGAATTGCCTGTAGCTCGGGCGAGAAGATCGCGAAGGGGTAAAAGGTCGATTTTTTTGGCTCATCCGGTCGATAGACAATCAGCGCGATCGGTGGCTCCATCTCTTTGTGACCGACCCAATGCAGCAGATCATTTGCTTCGGGCGGCCCCTCGACGAGCACCATGGTTGGCTGAAGCCGTTCGAGCTCTTCGCGCAAGCAGTGCGCCGATCCGGGGCCATGGTGGCGGACGCCAAGGATGCGAATGTCTGGTGGGGATTGTGGTGGTTGATTTTGGGTCATATGATTCACTGTTTGTTTACAAAACTAAGGATGAGGCGAAGGCAAAGATTGGGTTAGTGATTGTTTTTGGATTTTGGTGGCGCGATTGTGTTTGCGGTCGTTTACCTTACCCTAACCCTCTCCATTCCGCTGGAGGGGGAACTGATCTGGGAGCAATCATTTTCACATGCACACCTACATGCTCCTCTACACCGTGGTGGCTCCCTCCCATAGCGTAATGTTAGGGGAGGGGCTGGGGAGGAGGGGTCACACATGGGCAAACCCAACTACACACTGCCACATACAAGCCTCAGCCTTCGCCTTTTTGTACCAGCCTTAGCCTTTTCTCTCTTCTATCTTAACTCACTGCACGCACGGTACAAATCAGTCCATCCATCGCGCTCTTTCATCACCGCTTCGAGATATTCTTCCCATGCGACCGCATCCTGAATTGGATCCTTCACAATCGCGCCAGAGAGACTCGCGGCGAGGTCTGCGGCTTGCACCTTGCCATTTCCAAAATGTGCCGCCAAAGCCATCCCGCTGTTCATCACCGAAATGATCTCGGCTGTGCTGAGCGTACTGCTTGGCACCTTCAGCTTGGCCCCACCATCATCCGTCACACCGTTACGCAGCTCGCGGAAAATCGTCACAATGCGCCGGATCTCGGCCAAAGCGGGCAGCTCCGACGGCATTTCAAGCGCCTTGCCCAACGCCTCCACTCGCTGCTGTACAATACGAATCTCTTCATCCGGATCCGTGGGCAGCGGCAAAACCACCGTATTAAAGCGCCGCTTAAGCGCACTCGACAGATCATTAACTCCACGATCTCGGTCGTTGGCAGTAGCGATAACGTTAAAACCCTGCACTGCCTGCACCTCTTGATTTAACTCGGGGATAGGCAGCAACTTCTCGGACAATATCGTAATCAGCGCATCTTGCACATCCGCGGGGATACGGGTCAACTCCTCGATGCGCACCACCTTCCCATCATTCATGCCGCTCATAATTGGGCTGCTGACCAGCGCATCTTTCGACGGGCCGGACGCAATCAAAGATGCATAGTTCCAACCATAGCGGATAGCCTCTTCGCTCGTACCAGCCGTCCCTTGAATCAGCAATGTTGAGTCGCCCGAAATGGCCGCGGCTAGATGTTCCGACACCCATGTCTTGCCCGTCCCCGGCACGCCCAGCAGCAGCAGCGCGCGATCTGTGGTTAGCGTCGCAACCGCAATTTCGATCAGACGCCCGTTGCCAATATATTTAGCTGACACTTCATATCCATTATCCAGCGTACCGCCAAGCAAATACGTGGCAACCGCCCACGGCGATAGATGCCAGCTTGGTGGGCGGTTGCGCGTATCCGCTTTTTGCAGTTCCGAAAGCTCTTCGGCATATTGATCTTCTGCATGTGCGCGTAAAATCGATGTCACAGATTTGGCCTCCGTTAAATGTGGCAAAGTTGAAAAGGGGCACAGCTAAAGGGTTGAAAAGTTGCAGAGTAACAGCGTCGGACTAGCGAGACGTGATGGAGTGTGCAGATGCTTTTCCTACACCCTGCTCTACTTTACACCCTGCTACATCTTTCGGCTATTACTTTTCAACTTTTAACCTTTCAAACGTGTTACTACTTTTCAACTTTTTTTATATTTTCTAACATAGTCTGGCGGAATTTAATCGTCGAAATTAATTCTTGCAAGACAGGGCGCCAGACATTAAATTCTTGAATATACGGAAAAAATTTATCAACAATCTGCTGCGTCAATTCAACCGGCGCGCTACGCCCCGATTGACGAATCAACAAACGCAAAATTGGGTCAATAGATTTGGCCTGGTTAACCTCTTTCTTTTGGGTGGCACCTTTGGGCACACTAGGTCGAACAGCATGACTACGCGCAAGAGATGCTTTATTATCAGTGCTCTCCTGAACAACACCCTGCTCACTTTTAGCAGCCAAGCTGTCAGTAATCTGCTTCTTGGCTACCGCCCTTTGTGCCAAATCATAATCAAGGTGCTGCACCAGCTGCTCGAACCACAGCGATGCCAGCGACATCGGCCACGGCTCCGTCCGCTTGCGCAAAACTCGAACAAGCAAGCTCGCCTTAGTTAGCGGCTCAAATTCTGCACCACCCTCAGCCCGTAAGATCGTTTCGCATTCTTCAATTGAAAGCAAATTAATCAATCGGATAGACGACACACCATACTTATCATCCGCCAGCAACACCTTTGCCCACTCAATATTCTTTTGCCGTTCAGCTGCTTTTACAAACGACTGTTTAAGCGTGCGCGGCCAGCGGCTTGCATGTAAAGCCGCGACAATTTCCGTCGGCGTCACGTCCCATGTCGACGTCCAGTGCGTCAGTGGAATTGCGCCAACCATCTCCTGCATCTGGTAAGATCGCACGCGCGATTCATCACGCAGCGTGCGGACCAACACCCCATCCCGTATCAGCTGTGGCGTAATCTCTTTCGGAAACGAGACCGTAATCTTCATCTCTTTTTCGGGGGACCATATAATAAAGCCCTGTGTGTTGTCAATCATACGCTGACCCAATTTCGAGCCAGGCACCTTCGCCAATAACTCCGCAGCCTTGCGCCGCACCACGTGATTGCGATCATTAAGCGCTAGCTCCAAGAAATCTTCATCTTCTACAGACAACGATCCATCAATAAGTTTAATGTAGCTCGCTCGCTGAGCAGAGGTGATTGATTTCCACTGATTGCTCAAAATTTCGCGCGCCAAGGTTGGATGACTTTTACGAAGTTGTCGATAAAAGCCCTGACGCTTCGTTGTGGGCAACCGTCTTAGCAGATCAACAGCGCCATCCCAAGTTGTCGCACGTTCGGTTGCATAGCTCCACACAGAATTTTTCGTTGCTAGCCAACGCCCACTTGACCCCAATACGGGCAAAATTAAAGAGCGAATTGGCACACTCTTTTCGCCTCGCGCCAGCACAGTGGGCAAATGCTGCTGCGGGAGCCGTTGATTGTACTTGTGCAGTGCGATCAAAAACTCTCCTAAAAGATCCGGTGCGTACCCCCAAAGGATAGCGGCCAAACTTTGGCTAGCAAGTTTGTTACAGGCAGCCAGTTGCTGCGCTTTATCAGCGTGTAAATTCGGGTCAGGCTCCATTTCGAACGTTCGGGGAGAAGAGACGCGAGAGGGTTGCTCGCCCGCACGCTGGCGCAAAAAGTAAGCGCCTGCAATGCTAAGCAAGCGGTGCGGCGGTGCAGCGGAATCAAGCTGGACATACAGTTGACCAAGCTGACTTTCTGGATCCAGTTCCGCCAAATTATAGCGCTGCGTTCCCAGCAAGGCGGCTTTCACTAGCTCATTTTTATCGGTTAGATTATGGCTCAAGCAGTGCCTCCTAACACCCGAAATTCGATCAGGCGATCGTCATGCCAAACGCTCAGCGGTGTAAAAACATAGCCATCCCATTCACCAAAGAGAGAAAGCGGTTGCAGATGGGATAGGGACTGTAAATGCCACAGATGTTCGAATTTTTCTGGCAGCGGCAACAGATGAAACCTATCAGCATCTCTATCTTTTTGGCGTTCTTTACTACTTTCTACAGTAGCTGCTTTTACAGCAGGTAAAATCATAGCGTCGCAAATGCCCCAGCGATTGTCAATTAATTCAACCGTTACGGTATTAAATGCCATAGGAAACTGGCGCAGCCACGGGTTGTTAGTTATGGCCGTCCGATATTCATTCATAGCAGCGCCGATAGTTTCATATCCAGCAATAAATCGTTCACACTGCCGCCGTTGGATGTTGGAAGATAGCTCTTCACTAGTGCTAGCCAAGTTAGTGCTAGCCGAGCCCGATCCACCGGAAAGCTGCGCATAAATCGGCATGGTGGATGGCGCAAAGCTTAAAGTAGCATCAATTGTGTTACCGACAATATAAACGGGAGAAAGTAAACTTTTTCGCCGGACAATGTCCAACAAAAGTGCAGCACGGTTGCTCTCTTCCCCCCAAAGCCACGTCCGCTGAATTGTCTGTTTCCCACGTAGCATCATCTGCTTGCCAACAACAACCCAGCTATCAGCAACACACTCCCATTGCTGTTCTTCCTCACTCGTAATGGCATCATCAACACGTGGCATCCAGCCAATCGCCACACGCAAATCCATCTGTACCTCAACAGGTAAATTATCAAAGCGCTTAAACCCTTGGATCAACAAATGAAGCCAGCTAACTTTTTGCAGAAGTATAACGTGCCACTCTAGCTCTTTGCCGGGCAGCAGGCTCATGGATCGAACAGAGTGAGCAATCTCGCCAAGTTGATAATCGACCAAGCGGTCCGCCATCGTAGTCCAGTAACTTTTTGGGTAGTCCTGCACAGCGGCTAAACCATTTTCTATCATGTCGTGCAGCCACAGTTCGAGCTCTAACAGGCCCGCGCTAATGTTATTCTGCCGTCGTTCCATACGCCGGGTTGCATCGCGCAGGGCTGCAGCATTACTGTACACAACCTGCGTTTTATCTTTTCGAGCAGGCTTACCGTCAACCTTACCCCTCGTTTCAGCAGAATTTATAAATGAGTGATATTTTTCGGGCACATTATGTTCGACAAACGAGTCCGATGCTTCGGTATATAGCAATAAAAGCCCGAGCAGATGATTACATGGATATTTGTGGCTGTTGCAGGTACAAAAGAAAAGAAGTTGTTCGAGTTTTACCCAGACAAAAAAAGGTGACTTGCCATTCACGGGGATCACGCCCCAAATCGTTTCTTTCTCCAGCCCTAGTTGAGTCCACTTTTCAGGCACGGCAAGGTTCCGGCTTGTGCGAATGTGAAATTTATCTGGCGCTAACCCGATTACCTGTTCAGTTGTCAAAGTAAAAAGTTTTTTCACTGTCACTTTTGGTTCTGTCAATTTTAGTTCTAATGTAAAATCAGTTTTTATCAGCAGTTTTTATATTTACTCAATAAATAATTGAATTAATTGAACAGTAACATAGATAGTCAGTGAAACCAAAAGTAGACAAAATAATAACAGCTGGGAAGATATAATGCTGATTTTTGATGCGTAAAATGCTCGTAATTAGGCAATTTTAAGCAGTATTTAATTTTTCACCAACAAATAGCTTGACAAATCTATCAAATTACTGTTAAATAGTATATTAAGGTGTGGCAATCTTACATCTTTAATGAGTTTCACATTAGTAATGCAGAATGTGTACAAAGCCCAAAAGCTGAATTGTTCGAAAAAGTAGGATAAGTCATGCTCGGAATGAACTCGTTTTGTATTATTAAGTGGTAGTGTGCCTAAGGCACTTTAGTTTAAAAAAGGAGAATTCCAGCATGAGTGAAAGAATTCAAGGAACCGTAAAATGGTTTAACGACCAAAAAGGTTTTGGATTTATTACACCAGATGAAGGCAGTCAGGATGTTTTTGTTCACTATTCAGCTATCAGCACAGACGGCTTTCGCAGTCTTGCAGAAGGTGAACGAGTTATGTTCAGCATCGAAGAAGGTCCTAAGGGTCCTGCCGCCGCAAACGTCGAAAAGTCGTAGCGCGGTTAGCTGAGCTAGTCAATTGATTATGAAATAATCAAGAAGAGTCATCACCTTATGGTGTTGGCTCTTTTTTTATTTGCATATAATTTTGCATGCGATAGCGTATCGGGATAATCCAAAAGTATAGTTATTCGTCGTCAACAGGCTGTTAATCAGCCCACAGAGTACATCCTAATATTATAGTTATTTTTCTTCACGGACCCTGATCAAAATATATTCGAATGGGGTCGGGCGCACTTTTGCAATTGACCCAACATGTAATGTCGTTTAGTTAAGCTCCAGTTCGGTTCGTCTCTCGACGGAGTAGCCCTTGATCTGCCAGCTATGCCAGTGGGTCCGTGACCCACTAGGATCGGTATAATTCTTAACCAATGATATTAACCAATTATTAACACCTTCTTGGATCCACTGCAGAAAGGCCTCAAGTATGGGACGAAAGGGTCAAAGGAACTGGGCAAAGAAAGATAGGCAGTGAGTGTGGCCAATTGTTGCAGGAAAGCACAATATTGCAACGACGAAGCTGTCGGAAGCTGTAAGAGAGTAAAAGGAAGCACAAAAAGGCAGGAAAGTGAGGCTGCAACGAGTGGTTAACGGGAAGTTGCAGTGCTGGCGCAGCGGCTGGCCGTTTGCGTTTCAGGACGAGATGAATGCGTCGGACGTTGACCATGAAAGCAGAGGCAGTGATGGCAGAGGCGACGCGAAACTTGCCCCGAAGCAGGACTCTGCCATGTCGAAAAGGATGTTTGATTGAGCGAACGGTTGACTCCACGGGAGGTCTGAGATTGCGCAGATGGTCAGGTAAAGCGTCGAGGTCTTGACGTTTGCGGGCGAGGAGAAGCTCGCGTTGATTGAAGTAGAGAGTGGGGGCATGATTGCCCTGCCGTGGTCGGACCTGACAGCGTGCGAAAAAGAGACAGGTGTTGCAAACCTCTGTATCGGGACGGCCAATGTATCGTCCTTCGGTGCGGCCTAGCTCAATGGGAAAGGTTTGGCCTTGAGAGCAAGTGGCCTGAATCGGTTCATCATCATGATTGAAGTCGAATGTAAAATCGGAAAGGCTCACTTGAGTGGGGTCTGGCTTGCCACCGCGGATGGCAGTTTGGATATGGTCGATGCTGTACTCATCAAGCAAGGGGTCAACCTCTGGACTATTGTAGCCACCGTCGGTACTGAGGGTATCGAGTTCGGTCCGCTCAACCAATTCAGGGAGTGCCTCGACCAGCATCGCCGCATCATCAGTGACATTGGATTCGGTCTGGGTTTTGACCACCAGTTGAAAATCGTTGTCGGGGTCGCATGTTTCGGTCACATTGACCACATAGCCTCGATAGGATTTACCGTTCTTGGTGTGGAAAGTTGCCTCGGGATCATCGGGTGATTGCAGACTCGTAGCCGCCACCATCTTGCCGGGCAACAATTGAACTTCATCGTATTCGAGGATGAACTGTTCGCCAAAAACACGTACCAGCATCTGATAGATGGGGTCGTCAGCATATTCGCTTGCTAGTTCTGTGATAAGTTGATCCATGAGTGGACCGATTTGGGCTAGGTGCTTCTTATACTCACCCCCTTGAAGGCGATAGACATAATGACCCGATTTCCCCTTGATATAGGGGGCCAATAGTAGGCCATAGCGACTTTGGTCATCGCTTGTCAACATCCGATTGACCCGTTGCAACACTTCATCCAGCAGTTGCAGTCGGCTATACTGCCGAATATCGCTCGCAATTTGCGTCGAATCCATCCGTTGCTTGCCCGTCGCCAACGCAAACGCCGAGAGTTGCTCATCTGTGACTTGCCTAAACGCCACGTCCAGCAAGTTCTCGCCGCTCTTTTGCATGTGCTCACTCAGCGCATTCCGAAAATTGTATACTGTGCGGATTGCGAAGTAGCCATCACCCAGATTCTCATAGCCCAATGCGTAGCGTACTTGCAGATTCAGGAGAAACTCATGATACATCTCTTCATCGCTCCACCCGAAACCTGACTTCAGGATCTCAAGGCCCACTAGCACATTCACTGGCACATTTGGCCGCGAGCCTGTCGTTGAATAGAGTACCGCAAATGGCTCTTCATCCAGACGACCGAAGACTTCATGACGAAACGTTCCCGCCCATGATGTCTCCAATATCTCACGCACACCCGACGGCAGTTTGTCTAACGTGCTGAATAGGTTGCCTTGTAAATGACTTGTGTTTGCTCTATACATTTGCGTTTCATCGCTTATTTGATTGACCTTACTTGATTTCCTTTAGTTTAACATTTTCGCGTTTTTTGCGCGACCCTGTTCAACCTCCACCTTTTTGCAGTGGACTCCTTCTTAATAACGCAGTAAACAAATTCAAGTAAAATAGAAAGGGGATACGGTTTTATTGTTTAAAACTTAGCAGCAAATATGATAAGCCCCAACTTGGTATCAAGTATCGAAGATAAGGCCAAAATTTCTGGCACAAAAGCCGCCCTCGCGCATTGACGTTCAGAAGAAATCTGCGATATACTAATAGCCAGATAGTTGAATTTTTATACGCAACCTCACCCATAATCTACGGGATGCTATTTTTTGGCTACAACCACCCAAACTGCGCTGAGCAGTAAACGAAAATTTACCTTTAATAGTTTTTGGAATTCTGCACAAGAACAGATACTCGGCTATCTATTTATCTTGCCAGCAATCTTGCTCGTCTGCCTTTTTGGACTTTTTCCAATCGGCTACTCATTTTATATGAGCCTTCGACGCTGGCGCGTGATTGACCGGGGATATATTGGCTTTGGCAACTATGCGAAAGCTTTGGGCGATGATTGGATTGGTATTGTTTTATTTATTGTTGGCTTTCTTCTACTGCTCGTTGCCTACTATATTTGGGATTCATCTTGGTTGTCCAAAGATGATGATCCGCTAAATAGCAAAAGGGAAGGTTCGACAATTATTGCGACCGTTGTCACATTTGTGATAGGTTTGGTGGCGATTGCTCAAGGTTGGGGACGCATGTTCGAAGCAGGTGACGATGATTATCTCGCATCACTGCCAATTACATTTTATTACGCCATCGGCGCGGTACCGATCCAATTGGCGCTTGCATTAGTGCTTGCCTACATCCTCTTTCAAAAACTACGTGGGCAGGAACTATTTCGGATGTTCTTCTTTCTGCCTTATGTCACCCCAGTCATTGCCACGGCCCTTGTCTTCCGTTTTATTTTCAGCCCACGCCAAACATCACTTGCCAATCAGCTTTTAGAGCGCATTGGTCTGTCTCCACAACAGTGGCTGTTTGAATCCGAAAAGCTAATCAACCTCATCTTTGGAACAAATCTCGACGGCTTTTTCTCGGGGCCAAGCATGGCACTTTGGTCGATTACGCTCTTTGGGATATGGACGTTTGTGGGCTATAACACAATTATCTTTTTAGCCGGTCTTGGCAATATTCCCACAAGCGTCTATGAAGCAGCAGAGATAGATGGTGCAAATCATTTTGAATTATTCCGCTATATTACTGTACCGCTTCTTTCCCCCGTAACTTTCTATTTATCGCTCATTGGTTTTATCGGGACATTTAAGGCATTCAACCATATTTTTGTTATGCAAACACCATCCGCTCAAGGGACGGTCGAAACAGCGAGTGTAGCAATCTTTAACACGTTTTACAAAGCCAGTCAGTTTGGTTATGCCACGGCGCAAGCAATGATTCTCTTCGCAATCATTATGTTTCTGACTTTCGTACAAACTAAGGTTTTTGGAGAGAAGGTTTTCTATGGCTAAAGCAATCGATCCACTGGAAATTGGGCGAACCGTCTCGCTAGACAAAACGGCTCGTGGCAAAGCGCCCGTCCCCTGGATCCAAGTATTGATGTACTTAACCTTAATTATCGGCGTCGTTGTTGCTATCACGCCCTTCTATTGGATGGTTTCATCATCGTTGATGACATACAACGAGACAGCATTACGTAGAATTTACCCTGAACTCCCCCAATGGAGTAATTACGCAGAAGCATGGCGACAAGCCAAATTTTCTCGATATTTTTTGAATAGTGTGATCATCACGGCCGTAACGTTGGCGGGGCAACTATCGACCAGTATTTTGGCGGGCTATGCATTTGCTCGAATGCGCTTCTGGGGCCGAGATTTGCTCTTTGCGCTTCTATTGAGCACAATGATGGTGCCAAGTATGGTACTGATGATTCCAAATCTTCAAATCATTCGTGGCGGCATCTTCTGCTTGCCAACGCTAAGTGGGTGTGGCTCTTGGTACAACACGCTGGCGGGAATTACGGTGCCGTTTATGGTGAGCGTATTCTCAATATTCCTATTGAGGCAATTTTTTGCGCAGATCCCAAATGAGTTGTGGGACGCGGCACGCATGGATGGGGCAAGCCATTTTCGATTCCTCTATCGCATCATTATCCCTATGAGTAAAGCGCCAATATTCACTGTGCTCATTCTAGGCTTTATCGGTGCTTGGAACGATTTTCTCTGGCCGCTCGTGGTTACAACCACAGAACGGTGGCGTCCACTGATGGTTGGGCTATGGACGCTACAATCTGAAGCGGGTCCAGAAACACAACTCATTATGGCAGCTTCCGTTATTACTATTATCCCGATATTGATTCTCTATTTCTTCACGCAACGCCAGTTTACCGAAGGCATTGCGACTTCTGGTTTAAAGGGATAGTGGCTTCTCTGGGATCTCACGTGGTTGATAATGTTACCCATCAGTGTGGGTCCTCCATGTCGAGTGCATCGCACTCTGTCAACCACATAAGATCCGATTGAACCAGGATGGTTTTAAGAGGCACCACTATCTATTTACGCTCATATCTACATTGCAAAATTCTGTCAGTACAGTTTTATTGTCGCAGACAAGTTTTTTGTAATTTACCAAATTAGTAATCTATTAAAACACTTATAGTTCGTTAGGAGATTCTATGTTAAAAACAAGAAATATGCTTGTCGCTCTTTTGCTGACAGCAACGGTCATTTTGGCTGCTTGTCCTGCACCGGCACCAGCGGGTGACACAACAAGTGTCGATATGGCCAGTGACGGTGAAATGGAAGCTGATAGCGAATCGATGGACGATGGCGCAATGGCTATGGATTGGGAAAACGTTGACCCAACTGGTCAGACCATCACCTTCTGGCATCAGCATACACAAGAGCGTGAAGAGGCACTGAACCAGATTGTTTCTGATTTCAACGCCAATAACGAGTATGGCATTACAATCGAAGCAGCATACCAAGGCGGGTACGGTGACATTTTCAACAAGATGCTACCACTTCTCAACACAATGGATGTGCCGGATCTTGTTGTAGCCTATCAGAATCAGGCAGCAACATATCAGCTCGCAGATTCGCTACTCGACATGACATCACTGGTTGAAAGCGAAGAGTGGGGTCTAAGCGATGAGGATGCAGGAGATTTCTTCGAAGGATTTTATGCTGCTGATATCTTTCCAAGCTTTGGTGGTGCTCGTTTAGGCTTCCCGCCAAATCGCTCGATGGAAGTAATGTATTATAATGCAGACTGGTTGGCCGAGCTTGGCTTTGATGGCCCGCCGACTACGCCGGAAGAATTCAAAGAAGCTGCCTGTGCCGCCGCAGCAACGCCTTTTAGCAATGCTGCTGGCGAAGCACCAAATACTGGATATCAACTCAGTATAGATGCCTCTCGCTTTGCTAGTTGGACTTTTGCGTTTGGTGGCGATGTTTATGATTACGACACAAATCAGTATACCTATGACAGTGACGGTGCTGTTGCTTCAATGAATCTTATTCAAGAACTCTTCACCGAAGGCTGTGCCACGATTGTAGCCGAGCGTTATGGTGATCAAACTGACTTCGGAAATGGCGCAACGCTCTTCACAGTTGGGTCAAGCTCTGGTCTTCCTTTTTATGGCGGTGTGGTAGATGATGGTGCTGGCTTTGAATGGAGCGTCGCACCGTTGCCACATACGACTGCGGATCCGGTCATGAACGTTTATGGCGCGAGCGTTAGCATTCCCAAGAGCACGCCAGAACGCGAACTTGCAACATGGATTTTTGTTAAATATTATACCAGCCCAGAAGTACAGGCTGACTGGGCACGAGCCAGCAACTACTTCCCGGTGCGCGAAAGCGTTGCGGATGGACTTGAAGATTACTTTGGCGAAAATCCAGCGTATCAAACAGCATTTGATTTACTTCAGTATGGCGTAGCAGAACCACCAGTTCCAGGGTACGACTTTGTACGTGATGAAGTGGGCGAAGTGATGGCCGCCATTGCAGATGGTGCAAATGTAGAAGAATCATTAGCTGAACTCAACATGACGGCAAACGAAATTCTAGATGAACAGATGGAAGATATGCAATAACTCACTACAATCAACCGCTTGTTATCAACTTGATGCAATCTACAAATAAAAAAGGCGACGCAATTAATGCGTCGCCTTTTTTATTTGTAGATTGCATGTATCTTCTAAAACCTCATTAGCTGAAAGCGCTCGGCATAGTGAATCGACCCATCCTCTTGCTTTTTACCCATGCGCTCTCGCCAGCGCTTTTTTGTTTGTTTCATATTGGCGAATTGAGTTTCATGACACGAAATCGCCTTGATCTTCTGTTTGAAAGCGCTGGTAATATCCACCTCCAGCACTGTGCCCTGATCGCTGCCAACCACATAAAGCTGGCTAATTTTGTGTGGCATGTACCCCTCATCCATCAGTTCGGGGAAAAACATCATATTGTCCGACGCAGGGAAGATCGCCTCAAGCGCAATCAATCCCGCGTTACGATGATCGGGGTGGTTGATGTAGCCTGTGCCAACCAGATAGCGATCTGGATTCATGGTGATGATTAGCTCTGGCCGAATGCGCCGAATCTCGCGCACGACGCGTCGACGCAACTCACGCGAGGGCTGCAAAAAGCCATCTTCCTCGCCCATAAAAAGCACATGCTGCACACCCACAACCTTTGCCGCAGCCCGCTGTTCACGTTTGCGTCGCTCAACTAGTTCCTCGCGCGTAATGTCAGGATCATGATTTCCCTTGTCTCCATTAGTCAGGATCATGTAAGTAATTTCGATTCCTTGCTTTGCCATCAAAGCAACGGTCCCGCCACAGGTAAAATCGGGATCATCAGGATGCGCCATAATAATTAGGACCTTTTGAACATCGGACCAGTCAGGTTCTATATTTACACTGCTATCTGCCATTATAACCTCGTAATTGTTGAAAAGTAGGGAATTACTGGTTCAACTTAAACCCAATTTAAAAAACCTCCGCAAAAGCAGAGGTTTTTCGTGTTCAATCTAAACCGGATCGATAGTCAAGCCAGACTCGGATCTATTCGACCATGTCAAGTGCTTCATATCCAGGGCCATCAGTGAAGAATAGCGCGTTTAACTCGGTCGTATATTCTTGGTCTTCTGGCAGATCTTCCTCTGGTAGAATCGCATCCACAGGACATTCTGGCACACAAGCACCGCAATCGATACAGGTGTCTGGATCAATATAGTACCAAGGCCATTCGTCCTCGGGCATCCCTGGAATAATGCACTCAACTGGGCACACTTCCACGCACGCACCATCTCGAACACACAGGTCGAAGATTACATGGGTCATTAAACAAATCTCCTAAAACATTTAAAATTATTTTGCATAAGCTAGTGCATTATCCACGCTAAAAAAATTGGATTATTTCCAGAGTCAATCCTAAAAAATCAAGGATGGATGGAGCGCTAGTTTAAATACGTAAATATGCTTTATCTATAAGCATTATCTATTATTCTATAAGAGTAATTAGCTTATTCTGGCTGATTGTACACACTATCATAGCATATGTCAACTGTCTAGTTCTCGGCAATTTCGGCCAAATTTTCATAGTCCATAATCGTGATTCGCTTGCGACCAATTTCGATCAAACCCTGAGATTTAAGATCGTTTAAAACTTGTGTGGCAGTCTCACGATATGTGCCAACACTCTCAGCCAAATCTTGGTGCGTTAGCCCAACAATTTCTTTGCCACTCTGTTCATCGGCCAAACGTAGCAAAAGGCTAGCAAGTCGTGCAGGAATGCCCTTAAAGGCCATATTTTCCAGCCGCTCTTCGACCTCGCGCAATCGCTTCCCTGTGATATCTAAAATGCGCAGCGCAACTTGTGGTTTATTGAGAATCAATCTTTCCAGATCTGTGCGACTCATCACACAAATCAAACAATCATCAACGGCCTCAGCAAAGGTATTATGCATCTTGGTGCCAAGCAAGGCCATTTCGCCAAATAGCGTGTGTGGGCCGAGAGTCGTTATCACCAACTTTTTACCTTCGGGGCTAATTCGGTAAAGCTGCACGCGACCTTCTTTTAATATAAAAAGTACTTCACTTGTCTCTTCTGGCCGATAGAATACTTTGCCGCGTGTTACAGTGCTCATGGTTGTAATGCGATTTAGCTCTTCCATTTCGCGGCCTGTTAGATCTTGAAATACATCCAACTCTGAAAGATGTCGCATTTTCTCGGCAGGTTGGGGCGATCCATTTTCTATATCAATACTCACACAATACTCCTTACCTGTTGGGTTGAACAGTGCCATCGGTAGGCTATGCTGCTAATACACTCCCTATCTTACGTGCAATTTCAAAATTCAGGAAAGTTGAGCAAGCATGAAATTAGAACTTTGCTTACATCTTCAGCGCGGTGCTTAGTTTTTCTACTACGTCTTCATTGGACGGATTTCCAAGCGACCACAAACATCCATTTAGCAGATAAGTGGGTGTAGCAAAAACTGAATCGGGAATCTCAGCCTCTGGATCAGCAATGTCGATCAATTGAATTTGAACCTCCGGAAATCGTTTGCGGATAAATGCAGCAACTTCGTGCGAATATTCGCATGCAAAACAATGTTTCGCAATAAAAATATCGATGCGGACCATCCGTTCTTCAACACCATTGTTGTGAAACGCAGATAAATCAGCAGAATTATCGCGTCGATTCGAGATATTCTTCAATTTTTCGTTTAAGTAGTCAGTCATCAAGTTTTGACCTCATTATTGACCTTAATTAATAGTATACAACAAAATTGTGTATACCAAACAGCATCATAAAATAGCATCTTTCTTGCGGTATTTTTATTGAGCGGCTAAGTATAGCTTCCAAGAAAATTTTAGCGTTATATCTCAAAGAGCAGAGAGAAGACAGAATTTGTCCGAGTAAGTGTGGTCAGCGTATCTCATAGGCCAAAAGTGATTCTGTGACCGTACTTACGCTAGCCGACCCGAACAGTTTATATGACTTGCGCAAAAGGTAACCGTTCGACCCTCCATCGATTAAGTGACCGAAGCAGTCGGCAGGCGTACCAAAACCTAAAAGGGACTGACTGGCTATCTTAGAGGACTCTATCACTAAAGTCAGATTTGGTGTAGGATGGCACAGAGGTTGGAAGATAGCCATCCCAAAACTAAAAATCTTAGTGTATCTGTATTTATCTGAGTACAAAATTAGCTTTTCTAGCTCTCTTCAACAGATCTATTTGCTAAACTAGTGGTACAAAATGCATGATTCATTCCATTCGAAGCATCCTTTATTTTCTTGCAGAGGCTAACGTTGATAAAATAAGTATATGACATACGATCCTAAATTTACTTCATCATCACAATCGTCATCATCGCAATCGTTATTTGATGCACCAGACGATACTGAAAAGTATGTACTTGCTACGATTCCAACTGAAGAATCAAATGGACTGCTGCCAACAGTTCTGTTAATTTCGCTTCTTCTACTTATTGGTCTAATTAGCTTGCTATGGGTAAGTTTAGGTCGCCCTGTTATTCCCCTCCCTACCCCGACGCCTACAGCCACAAGAGTTGTTGCCACAACAGCGACTGTAGAGCCAGTCATTATTATCCAAACCGCAGTGCCAAACCAGCGCGCAACGGAAGTTGTCGGATTAATCCAAACACGCGCCGCCTCTGATCTAGAAAACGATCAGCCAGATTTGGCAACAATCGTTGCGGTTCTTGTTTCCAACGGCGTGATAGCACCCGAGCTCGTCTTAACGCCTGCTGAAGTATCTACACCAACAGCTACACCTGATGAAATTGCCCAAGCAGAGACAGAAACTCCTCTGCTAAATAATGATGACATCGATAGCAATGGCAGCGAAAGCACAACGTTTGTTCCGATTGTAGATATTCCATCTGAAGTGATCAATACTCCTGTTGATGTGTCAAACTCGATGACAGAAACAGTTACTGTCACACCGATAATTACGGTAACATCAACCATAACAACTAACATCGACCTCCCAGTAGACGAAGAAACCCAAAGCAATAATAGCGATATTAATTTGCCCATTATTGTTGGTGCAAATGACGAGCCGGATCTTACAGTGCAGCCAACTGAAAACCCTATTGAAACAATAGTTCCAACGGTAACCATCACCACATCAGAAATTATTCCCGAAACACCTACACCCGAGTTCACCGAAACTCCCACCGAAATACCGACTGAGATACCGATTGAAATACCGACCGAGATGCCTACAGAGGAGCCTCTGGTAGAAGAAGAGACACCGACGCCAACACCTGAACCAGCCATTTTTGCGGTTTTAAAAGGAAAGGCAGTAAGCGATCGTGGCGATATTACTGTTTATAAGGGACCAAGCCGCATTTATGAAACCGAAGGCGTTCTGACCGCTGGAAAAGATGTAAATATTTCAGATAGAGATCTGAGCGGTGAATGGATATACGTTTGCTGTAGCAGTAACAATACCTCAGGTTGGGTACGCCAAGTCGAAGCGCCACCAGTTGGCAACCTTTTGTCGGATATTATAGGCGACGAGGCAGCGGCTCAAATCACCAGTACGCCAGAAACAGATCGAGAGAGGGCAGACGATGTTCGTTGGCTTACCGTTCGAAACGCACCAACAAATCCATCATTGCCAACTTGGCCAGCCATCCCAACCGATCATTATGTGTTGCAACGATACAATCCTGGAAATCAGGCAAACGGTCCCTTGCCACAGCTGATTAAAGGTGAAACTCTTCCAGCAGAGGGGGTGCTAATTGAAGCATGGTCCCCCAAGCAACGTGCATTAGGGCCGATACTCACATCCGCAGCTACAACAGGACTAGGCGTCTACATCACAAGCGAGGATGGCAGCCTCTATCAGCGGCGGATAGACAATGGAGAAGAACAGTCGAACTATAGCTTCGGAGATCCCACGAATCAAGTCTCTGTGCCAATAGCGGTCTTTGATCAAACCATTTACGCGGCGAGCAGCAACAACGAACTATTCGCAATTAGCGAGCAAAGGCTCGAAAAAATATGGAGTAGGCAATTAGTCGAGCTGGGCAACAACGGCCCGCTCACACCCATCACAGGGATCAATATCCTCGGCAACAAACTGTACCTTGGGGCAAGCAACGAAGCGACCCAGTATCTTGTATCGCTCGACCGACGTAACGATGCCCAAGGAACAATAACGTTCACAAGCCCGACTATCGGCAGAAACATGCAACTGCCAGCCGTTGGGAATCAACTCGTCTATGTTGGTAACGAGCGTATCACCGCATTTGATGCGCACGACGGCAGCACAATTTGGCAAGCGGCAGAACCAGAGCAAATATCTGCCCCGCCAGTTTATAGCACGCCAGGCGTAGTGGCCCTTGCAGAACTCTATGTGGCAGCCAATCAGATACTTTTTGCCCTTGATGCCAATACGGGCCAAAAGATTTGGAGCGTCTCTGGGGGCGGAATCACATCAGGAATGGCCTTGGGAGACGACACAATCTACGCCTCGGCTGGGAGCGAATTGAAGGCATTTGCACGCGTAGATGGCGAGCAAGAGTGGACAAGAGTGCTCAATTCAGAAATTCTTGGTGGCCCATTTGCAAACGGCAATAGAATGATAGTCGTCACGCGGGATGGCTTCGTCCATTATCTCAATACAGCAGACGGCAGTACACTCTTTACCTCTGAGTTTTTAGACGATAACGCACGTTATGCGCCCGCAATAACCAGTAAGTACATATTTATCCCCGGAGAGAATAACAAAGTATTTGCGTGGCGAGGCGAGTAATGCAGACCGAGTCTCACAACAAGCCACATAAGCCTGGATGGGACGCGCTTGTAATCGGCGTTCTAACATTCGCCCATCTACAAATATTAGCCTTCGGCGAACAGATCATACCGCTCGGTATGCGCATAAATGATGTGTTACGACACCCCATTTTAGGAAACATTTTGCCCGATGCAGGTGAAGAGGCAATTGGCCCGATTGGTCCATCGCCAACCGAACCGATTGGGCTGCTACTACACACCATCACCATCGGCTTTGCGCTCTTTTACTTCATTGTTGATCTAATACCGACAAAAAAAGTACGCAATTGGCTAAAGTGGATCGTGCTCACCCTCATCATCTTGACAGCCCTATTCTTGCCAACCGTAAAATTGATGCTATTACGGGACATAAGCGGTCCCGCTAGCTACACGCACGATGGTGGCGTCATTCAAACCGAAGCAACAATCGAATATATCTTAGCCGGGAAAAATCCATACGTTGAAGATTATGTAGAGACTCCAATGGCCGAGTGGGGCTTTGGCGAATTTCGCACGGCGCTCTACCACTACCCTTATTTACCTTGGACCTTTATTTTTAGCGCACCATTCTATTTAATAGGAAAAGAAGTTGGTTTTTATGACCAACGCATCATCTACCTATTACTTATGGCAGTTGCACTGGTGCTACTTCCGCGATTAGCAAAATCGCAGCGTAACAAGTTAGCACTCGTCGCAATCATTGCGTTAAACCCAATCATGGCAATTGACATAATTTTTGGCAAGAACGATAGCTTTGTGCTCTGTTGGATCATCTTTAGCCTTGTCTGTTTGCAGCAATGGTGGAAGCGCGGCTCTATAGATAGCAGCGCCAATCATAGCAGCCCGCCTGAGAGAGAGAGAGAAATATTGCAGGGGGCAGGGCGGGGATGGCTGATAGCGTCCTCCGTCCTCTTTGGCCTTGCTTGTGCCAGTAAACCAACAGCATGGTTTTTTGCCCCATTTTACGGTATTTTGTTAATCCGCCATGAGCTAGCCAAGAGCGTCACAAACCATTTACTCACAGCCACTGCCAACAGATGGTCGACATTTCGTCATCATTGGCTTGCTCTTTTGCGCAGCATCCCGCTGATCGTTCGGCGCGCCGGATCGGCCTTAACCATATTTGGCATCCTACTCATACCCTTTCTACTATGGGATCCATTTGCTTTGTATGACGACGTATGGCGATGGAGTAACGGTCGTGGGGAGACAGGCTACCAAATATGGGGCTGGGGATTGAGCAACTTTGTACTTGCCTTGGGCCTTGTGCCGGATCGATTTGGGCAATGGCCCTTTTGGATTACGCAATTAGTTATTGCGGGCCCACTACTGCTGTGGACGATTTATCGCCAATTGCGCCAGAACACGATAGCAGCCGCTTGCTGGCATTACGGTGTGCTGCTTCTGGGCTTCTTTTACGCCAGCCGTTTTTTAAATGACAATTATTTAGGCTATATCATTGCCTTTCTTGCGATTGGCCTAATGAGCAACATGGATAGCTATTCAGAGGATAGCTGTTCAGAGGATAGCTATTTGGAAGAGTAGTCATTATCCTAAGTCCACAAACCGCCGTATCAAAATTAAGCAGGTACGTGACCCGTACTTATTATTCCCCCAAAAAAGTAAAGAGGCCTCAACCCACTAGTGGGTTGAGGCCTCTTTACTTCTCTCGCATTAATATATCAACCATTTGCATACATTTGGAACAAGTTGTGCAGAAAAAGCGTTCTCCCAGCGGATCAGCTAAGCAGCTAGCACGGGCGATTCGCCGTGTGCAGCTTCCGATTTTTCTTTTGTAGAAGGCGTTGACAAAAATTGGAATGCATCGTCGAAAGATTTTGTATGCTTATCGACCGATTCAATACTGTCTCTACTGGCAATGCGAACCAGTGCGGAAAGCGCAGCGACCAGTGCCACAATACTAGGCAGTGGACCAGATGCATCCGTCGGCGCATAGATTACCTCGTCAGACGCGCGATTAACGGGGCTGGCAAGATTACCAACAATACCGATAGTTTTACATTCCTTACTACGCGCAAACTCTAAGGCTAACGCAACAGCCTCGCCATATTCAGTCGCGCTAATCCCGATGACAAGCATTCCCTTTTTCAAATTCATTAATGTAGCGGCTCGTTTTACCGGTTCATCCGCAGCCGATTCAGCCGATACACCAAGATGCCTCAATTGTTGCGCAATCATCTCGGCAACAGATTCGGCATATCCCTCAGAAACTAAAACAATGTGCTGGGAAGAATCAAGCAAATCAGCAATAACTTGAATTTTTTCAGGCGGAGTATGCGTTAACATTTGGCGTAAGTTTTGCTGCTCGTGTTCTGTACGATCTTTAAATGTTGCTATGGGATCTGAAGGATTTAGCTCCTTTGGCTCATACTCTGCATAAATCTCAGACTTGACCTGAGCACGTACATCTGCAAGAAGTTCAGGATATCCGTTATAGCCCAGCCGTTGCGAAAAACGTACAACCGTTGTTGTATCAACTCCAACAGTATTTGCAAGTTGGGCAGCCGTCATAAAAGAAACATCATAATAATCGCTCATGATGTAATCTGCCACTTTACGATAACTACGGCTTAGGTGATCATAGTACTGCCGGATTTTTTCTCTATACATAATGTTAGTATCCCGATTTATCTATCATGGTTCGTCTGAGAAACACCAAGCCAAAAATTTAAGCCAGCGTTCTGTATTATTTTTGTATTATCAAGGTAAAATAACTCAAAGTTAGATTAGTGCGAATACATAAAAAGAGCTTAGCAAAATGACAAGTACAATCCATTAGCAAAAACTTACGAATGGTGTCTATCATTACCGAGAGGATGCAACTATTCTATCTATTATATTGAAAAATTTACCTGATATTTTAGATGAGGCAACGATTATTGGTTCGATTATGTCAAAAAGAATGCATCTTACGCATAGCTTAACAAATTATACGATAGAGACGCCTGAACTGTCAAACAATCAAGATTTATTACTAGATGAATCTTACACATTACTTACGAATAATTCATCTCTACACCTACTATCTTACATAAATGTAAGCAAGATAATGTAAAACCGTCTAAAACATTATGTATACCATTTATATTCGCAAAATGAAAATTTTCGTTATTTCCGTTACAGAATTTCTTTTGTATTAAGGTATACTACAAAACTCAACTTTACCTGAGCAAGCACTGACGACCATAGGTGTAAATGTAAGCCGCCTAGTTAGCACACCTAAAGTTCACACTTATGCATTAGTGCATCACCCACACTAAAAGTTCGGATTATTTCTTGTGTGTAAACCCGAACATTAAGGCTGAACGCAGCACTAGCAGCATATTGCTTCGAGTTAATTTCAGTATTAGCACCAAATGATTTTTCAGATGATAAAAAGTATTTTTAAACAGTTTCGGATCAGGCAGCAACAGAGCTGTATCCTCTTACTTCTTCTTTTAATATGTCTTTACACACAGAATAGCTGTACCTCATCGGAAATAGACTCCGAACTGGATACAGACTCGAGTAGTGACCGAACAGCAAATGTCCAGCCAACCGTAGACACAACACAGAAACCGCAAATCAGTGCATCCACTTCGCCCACGCCTCTGCAGCAGAAAAATTTAGCAAACCAGCCTGTGCGCGTGCCAGATATTTCAGCCCTGTCAGCTAGTTTACCTCTCGCCTCGTCACCATTCTTTTCTCCGCTCAAAGTTAAATCACCTACATCAGACACAGCCGATCTACAGACCGCAGTCGAAGAGTTGACGGGTCTGCTCGAACAGCAGATGTTGCCGATAATAATTTCTGCCCCCCCTGATTCAACTGCATTGATTGCTGGGACACTGCTTGATGGGCCACCGCTTGATGAAACGCCGGGCAATGTTCCAAAAAATCCCGATACTGATGCGTTAGCTATTCTCGCAGATTTGGCTGGCTTTACCCCTATATTAAATACAGTTAATCTTTCCGGCACCAATAGACCTGCCACCCAAAATATAAGCAGCACATTGCACCTATCACCTACTCTTTTTAGCAGCTATCTGCCACTGATTATGCAAGATATACTAGCCGATACAGCCCTGCCAACAATTGACTCAGCAGAGGTCCCAGTAAGCCCGATGCCACCCCTGCCAACCCCCGACGCTGCTATTCGCGTGGCAAATGTGCCGATTCTTATGTATCATTACCTAAGTGTCCCCCCCAGAGGAGCAGACATCTATCGACGAGATCTATCGGTTTCGCCCAATTTGTTTGCACGTCACTTGGATAGTATGCTGGAAGCGGGATACCAGACAATCAGCTTATATGAGTTAACAATGCACTTGACCATCGGTGCACCGCTACCCGTAAAGCCTGTTGTTATCACGTTTGATGATGGATATCTTGACAGCTATGAGAATGCCTATCCGCTACTTCTAGAGCGGGGCATGACGGCGACATTTTTCGTCTCGCCCGAGTTTATCGAGTTTCAGCGTCCCGAATATGCAAACTGGAATATGTTGCGCGAGATGTATGCATCTGGCATGTCGATCGAAGCGCATGGCCTTAACCATCGATCTTTGAAGAATCGTGACGTTGACTTTTTGGCGTGGCAGGCCCTTGCGAGCATTCAGGCGATTGAGCGCGAAATAGGGCGACGTCCACGGTTTGTCTCCTATCCAGCGGGCGAATACGACAATCTAACGATTGAGGTGTTCCAAAACTCACATTTCTGGGCAGGTGTAACAACAGTTCAGGGAACAACACAGCGGTCAGAAACACTCTTCAGGCTACAACGAGTTCGGGTACGGAATACTACGCAGCCCGACCAGCTACTTACACTTATGGATCTAGATTGGTAGATTTTGGTTTTAAGCTACATAATTAAGGCTAATCTAGAAGAATAATTATACGTATTCGGTCGATTTTCTGGAATAGCTTACGGCCATACTATAATATTTTATTTTTTGGAATGGCCTAACGGGACAACTGGACAATAAAAATGAATGGCTCGAACTTAAACGGCATGGAACCAAATAGCAAAAACGAAAAGTCGAACAATGCTGACTATGTGCTTCCTTCGGCAGATGAAAGACCCGCATTTGTAAATAAAATGTTTGCCGAAATTGCGCAAACGTATGATCTGATGAACCGAATCATGGCGCTCGGGATGGACGGAAGCTGGCGACGCGAAATGTTGGCCCTTTGCGATCTGCCGCCAAATGGGATGTTGCTTGACGTTGGCACAGGCACAGGTGACATTGGGTACGAGGCACTTCAGCGCTATCCAGGGCTAAAGGTATACGGAGCCGATTTTACTTATGAAATGATGGCTGCAGGCACCGGCAAAGTACCCGGACACAACTTGCCTTTTACGCAAGCCGACACCTTTGATCTGCCTTATGCAGACAATACTTTTGACGCGGTTGTCTGCGGTTTTCTGGTGCGCAATGTGCTGGATCGCGTCGGCGCGTTTGCCGAACACGCTCGCGTAGCGAAGCCTGGTGGCAAAGTTGTCTGTCTAGAAATTACGCCTCCATCTAACACCGTGCTTGGGCCGTTATTTCAATTCTACTTTTTTAAGGTGGTCCCCTTTGTTGGCTCACTCATTAGCGATAATGGTGAAGCGTATAGCTACTTGCCACAAAGCACGGTCGACTTTCCGTCGCCCGATGTGCTGCAACGAGCAATGGAAGAAGCTGGCTTGCATCACGTTTCGTACCGCGAGAAGATGATGGGAACGGTTGCGATTCATGTAGGAACGAAGTAAGCGAACGAACGAGAGCAGCATGTGACAAATATGGCGTAATTTGTAGATATTCGGAAGATGGTTACGATACATCATGCCTGTACGAGCATCTCGGAAGAGGATGAACGAGCCATAAACCCTGCCGCTCACATAGATAGATGACAATTGCAGCGGGCACGATACATTGTGCCCGCCCAAGAGTAAATAGTGAAAGAGAACGAATCCACAGCAGATAACCAAATACGCACCGCCATCGCAGCCGAAGAACATGGTGACGTGGCGGCATTGCGCGGCGTGCCAAGCTTAGTTTGGCGTGCCGGTCAGACGCGCCGATTGGAGATGATCCTTAAATGGGGCAAACAAAAGTGGGGCAAACAAAATTCGAGCGGGACCACACCTAGTTTTGACGAAGTGCTCGACAACGGCTGCGGGATCGGCATGTACATCAAAGCGCTACAGCCCTATTCGGCCATGCTCTTTGGCAACGAGCTCGAAGCCGAACATCTTTACACCGCATCCGGAGTCGTGCCTGACGCACATTTGCAAATTGCCGTCTGTGAGCACTTGCCATACCCCGACAACTTTTTTGACCTGATTCTAAGCCAAGAAGTGCTCGAACATGTGCAGGATGATGGCGCAGCCGCACGCGAGATCGTGCGGGTGCTTAAGCCGGGTAGCCGAGCCATACTCTTCGTACCCAATCGCTGGCACCCGTTCGAAACACATGGCCACTACTGGCGCGGAGTCTATCACTTTGGGAACACTCCACTCATAAACTATCTGCCCGACATGATCCGAAATAGACTAGCACCCCACGTGCGTGCCTACAGCAGCCGAGGTGTGCGTAAGCTCTTTGCGGATCAGCCAATTCGCGTTATTTATCACAGCCAAATTTACCCAGGCTACGACAATATTGTGCAGCGCAACCCAAAATTTGGAGCTATATTGCGCAAAATCACCTATCTACTAGAAAAATCACCTTTAGCAATTTTTGGCAACAGCCATCTGCTTGTTATCGAGAAACTATAGTTACAAAAAATCCTATGAACCGACTTGACCGCCGCGGCCAGATTTTGATGTCGCGCCGCAAGCGCAAACGTAGCGCAGAAAATAAACCCCGCCCCTTTTTTTGGGCCTTCCAAAGCTGTGTGGGTATTTTGCTCACCACAACTTTGCTCACCATCGCTCTCATCGGTGTTGGGGCAAGCGCCGCGGTTGGCGTCTATCGATCCTATGCCGACAGCCTGCCCGATGTGAGCGCAATTGAATATGAACAAGAAGAGTTTGAAACCGTCCGCATCTATGATCGAACTGGCGACAATCTACTATACGAAAGCGTTGATGCTGAACGGGGGGATCGACGCTTTATGGAACTTGAGCAAATGTCGCCATGGATTGGCATTGCCGCAGTCGCGCTGGAGGACCGCAATTTTTATGAAAATCCGGGGATCAACGTGCGCGGCCTTTTCCGCGCCTTTTTTAGTAACTTAAGTGGGGGGTCGGTTCAGGGTGGCTCATCCATCACGCAGCAGCTCATCAAAAATGTCGTTATAGACCCAACAGAGCGGGCCGAACAGAGCTATGCTCGTAAGATTAAGGAAGTGATTCTGGCGACGGAAGTCACCCGCAAATATGACAAAGATAAAATTCTCGAATGGTATCTAAACTATAACTTCTACGGCAACCTAGCCAATGGCGTCGAGGCGGCCAGCCAAGTTTATTTCGGGAAAAGTAGCACAGAACTTTCGCTAGCCGAAGCCGCCATGCTGGCACCGATTCCGCAATTCCCTGCGTTGAACCCGATTAGCGCACCCGAAGATGCAAAAGAGCGACAGGGTATTGCGCTTCAAGCTATGGCGCAAGCGGGCGTTATTACTCAGCAGCAGGCGAACGATGCCTTTGTAGAGGAACTGGAATTGCGCAAATCCGTGGCCGGACGGTTCGATCTGCTGACTGCGCCCCACTTTGCGCTTTACGTGCTGGATCAGATACAGCGAGAGTTCAACACCCCTGATAATCCCTACTTTATCTGGCGCAACGGGCTGGAGATCTATACAACGCTAGATGTTGACTTGCAGAAGCATGCAGAGAAAGTTGCACGCGAGCAGGTTGCGCTCTTGACTGAACAGGACAAAAATGCCAGCAACGCCGCGGTTGTAGCGATAAAAAATGACACGGGCGAAATTCTGGCCATGGTCGGCTCGCTAAATTATAACAATGAAGAGATCGACGGGCAGGTCAACGTGGCAACTGCCCAGCGCCAGCCAGGCTCTAGCTTTAAACCCTATGTCTACATGACGGCCTTACAGCAGGACCTGACCGCAGCCACCATGATTCTCGATGTGGCTACAGCATTCCCGCAGTCGGATGGGAGCTACTATCGGCCCGAAAATTATGATCGACAATATCATGGCCCCGTTTCGCTACGCAACGCTATGGCGCGCTCGTACAACATCCCTGCGATCAAAGTGATGCAGCAAGTTGGTGTGGCCGATGCGCTGCGCACCGCACATCGTATGGGCATTAATGGGTTGAATCGTGGGCTTAATTTTTATGGTCTCAACTTGGTGCTTGGCGGTGGCGAGGTAACGCTGCTGGATCACACCTATGCCTACAGCGTGTGGGGCAATAATGGCGCAATGATTGGCGAGCCCATTGCGCTTGAAGATCAGCGTACCGGCTTTCGTACAATCAACCCCGTTTCAGTTCGATTGGTTACCGATAGCAACGGCAACACGCTCAAGAAATATAGTAACGACACAGCAGTCGCGGAGCGCATTATCAGCAGCGAGGTTGCCTACTTGATGGCAGACATGATGAGCGACGACAGCGCGCGTGCGCCCGCCTTTGGTGCTGGCACGGCATTAACGCTGTCGGATCGTCGCGTGGCGGCAAAGACTGGCACAACCAATGGCTTTAAAGATAATTGGACAATGGGCTATACGCCTGACTTGACAGTTGGGGTTTGGGTCGGCAATACGGATAATGAATCCATGCGCAACGTGACGGGGCTTTCGGGTGCGGCCCCTATATGGAATGCGGTGATGGCAAAATACCACGAGGGCAAGCCGGCACGCTGGTTCGAACGACCGCCATCCATTACAACGCGCACCATTTGTGTGCCAAGCGGGCTGCTCCCCAGCGAATTTTGTCCAGGCCAAAGCCGTCGAGCCGAACTCTTTGTGCCAGGGACAGAGCCAACGCTAACCGACAATATTTGGCAGCCCTTTGATATTGACAGTTCGACGGGCGGGCCCGCTACGCTTCGTACACCGCCCCAGTTTCGCCAAACACGTTACTTTCAGATTTTGCCGCGCGAAGCGACCGATTGGGTACGCGAAAGCGGCATCCCGCAGCCGCCACAAGGGGCAAGCAATTTGCGAGCGGAGGACTTTAACCCCGACGCCGCCATTATCGATCCACCACCTGGGGGTTATGGAGCGGGCGTCTTTGTGATTAGCGGGAACGCACGTGGCGGCACCTATCGGATCGACTTTGGCCCGGGCGACAATCCGCAAGAATGGCGCGCAACCACGCCCGATATTACAAATGACGTTTATAATGCACCGCTCGGCTCGATGAACACGGAGGGGTTGCCGGAAGGGCCCTATACATTACGGCTTCAGGTAAATCGGTTCGATGGTCTACGCGAATATCGCACGTCGATTACGATAGACAATACGCCACCAATCGCGACGATTAGCGAGCCAAAACAAGATCGACTTTATGTAATGGAAGAGGATGAGCAGATTAACATCAACATTCTGCCCGAAGATCGTTGGGCAATTGATCGCGTTGAATTCTTCATCGATGGTCGGGCATTTGTAACAACAACCGTTGCACCGTACAATGAGCGCTGGCCGATTACGATGCAGAATATCGGTCAGATCGAGGCACCCCAGACGCAAAATTGGCCTGGGATCCAAAGTGATGATGATGAGATTACCCCGGGCCGCATCCGCCCAATCGGGTCGGGTGGGTTTGCGGCGATTCTAACGAGTAGTGGTGTCTATTTAGAGCGGCATAAATTTAAAGCCCGCGTTTATGATGGCGCAGGTAATATGACAGAAAGCGAAGAGGTGTCGGTCTACGTACGCCGCGAACCCGACGAATAAAAGGTGGCTCTACAGGAGTTTGGGGGACTAAAGCCACTTTGGTTTAATAGAGGCGCTACGCTTCTAAGCCCAAGAATTGCTATAGCGTTAGCGCTGGTTGAGTGCCCACCTCAAACGCTTTTAACCCTCTACGATCCGAAAAAACTAGAAAAGTAAACGAGATAAAATGCCGATAATTTTATTAACGAATGATGATGGGATCGCGGATCCGGGTCTGCTTGCATTAAAACGAGCAATGGAAACACTACCCGATGTAGAGATACTGGTTGTTGCGCCCGAACAAAATCGCAGCGCATCGGGCCATTCGATCACCATGCACGATCCGCTGCGCATTCGGCCCGGCATGATGGCAGATGGTAGCAAAGGGTTTGCCTGTTCGGGTACGCCAGCGGATTGTGTTCGGCTTGCCCTAGCAGGAACCGTTAACGACATTATTCCACAACTGGTGGTTAGCGGGATAAATTCCGGCTACAATATGGGGGTCGATATTCATTACAGCGGCACGGCAGCCTGCGCACGCGAAGCAGCCATCAATGGTGTGCCTGCGATTGCAACAAGCACAACTTTCCGCTCATCGGTAGAAAATATTGAAGAAGTATATAGGATGGTTGCAGGTGTAGGGAGACAGTTGGCCGAATATATTCTAGCCGATGGGCTGCCACCAAATCTGTTTCTGAACCTCAATGCACCCGGGTTAACCAGCGAACAAGTTAAAGGAATTCGCATCACGAGCGTTGGGGGGCGGTCCTATTCTTTGCAGTCGAATAGGCGCGAAGATCCGATGGGATATTCCTATTATTGGCCCTACAGCAGTGGAAACCCGGTAGACGTTTACGATCCAAATACAGATGTCGGTGCGGTTGCCGATGGGTACGTTAGCGTGACGCCGATTACGCTCGACTCAACCGATCATACTTTTTTAAATAGTGGTTATTTAGGACAACTGACATCTTGGGAAATCGCGTAGATGGTCTTTAACGCTTTGGGCGGGCGCGAACGCTGGGAAGGGATTGTTGTTTGCGCATGGATCGTTCTGATTGATCTATTGCTGCTGCTGTGGATTGTGCAGCGACCAATTGATTGGTTAAAGTTTCTGCTCATCCTGCTCGTGGTTATTAGCATCCCGCTCTTTATTCATATAGCCTACAGAGCGTGGATTGTGGCGAGCCTAGAGTATTGGGTGGATCGGAATGCGGTGACAATTCGCTGGGCGGGACTGCAGCATGTGTTACCGCTGCCTAAAATCGTTCAAATTTACGAGAATGATAATAATGCACCAAGCAGCAGTAATCGGTTGCAGTGGCCGGCACATTATTTTCAAGAAATAGGCCGCACGAGTGTAAAAATCGAGGGGAAGCCGGTTTCAATGCTCTCATCTCAACCGCTGTCCAACTGCTTACTGCTAGATTTAGGCGATGTCATGTATGCTATTTCGCCCGAAGATTCGCAGGCATTTGTGGCGCTTATACAGGAGCGCTACGAACTAGGTCCTGCTGTAGATGTTTCATATGAGCGTGTACCAACAAATTATGTGCAACGGGTATTGAATCAACTTACTCATCAAGATTCAATTGGCGTAGGGTTGCTTTCCGCAGGTGCGATAGGTCTTCTTCTATTGTTTGGTTTATTAATGGTCCGATTCCCAAATCTGCCAAATGATATTGTTATGCGCTATACTGAGGCAGCGGGACAAGATGGCATTGTACGTGTTCCGGCTGTCATCCGCTCTAAGTCTACTTTATTTTTATTGCCTAGCATTGCATTATTAACATGGCTCTTTAATGGTCTCTGCGGTATTTGGATGGCACTACGAGATCAGCGAGTCGGTGCGTATCTGCTGTGGGGTGGTACAATTATTGTGCAGGTTTTCTCGTTTTTTGCTTTAGTCGGTTTGATGTAATTCCCCTATCTTTTACCCAAATCTTATGTGCTCATCTAAAACAAGACCTTACTTGAGCGTAATTGTTCCTGCCTATAATGAGGCAGAGCGCATTACAAAAACGCTTAAATCGATCTATGCATATCTACAACAACAAGAGTTCAGTTGGGAAGTTCTCGTTGTGTTAGATGGCTCTAAAGACAATACACTTGCTGTGGTTGAAGATTTTGCGCGATCCCACCGCAATATTCATTGGCTCGACCGCAAAGAGAATCGGGGCAAAGGATTTACTGTACGCGAGGGAATGTTGAGCGCGACGGGCGCGATTCGCCTCTTTACCGATGCAGACAATTCAACCGACATTGCTCATTTTAGCAAGATGCAGCCGCTTCTGGCGGATGGCTATAATGTGGTGATCTGCTCGCGTGATTCAAAAGATGTAGCGGGTGCGCAGCAAGCAGTTCCACAACCCTTTCTAAAGCGGATGTTGGGCAATGCAGGTAATCTGTTTATTCAGGTTATGGCCGTGCCGGGGATTTGGGATACGCAGTGCGGATTTAAAGCATTTACGCAAGAGGCAGCGGAAAAGATCTTCCCAATCACAAGGATTGATCGCTGGGGATTTGATACCGAAGTATTGGCGCTAGCAAACCATTTTAGCTATCCTGTTGGAATTGTTCCTGCATATTGGATCGACGCAGAGGGTACGCACGTGAAATTTAGTGACTACTTCCAAACAATGTGGGAGCCAATCAAGATTCGGTACAATCTGTTAACCGGTGTCTACGATCAAAAAAATTCGTTGGTTATGCCAAGCGATGCAGTGAAATAAGGTGTGTTGGGTACATCGGCATTTGGTGTATGGATATTTTGTGCGTTGATAGTTTACTCACTTTACTATTCACTTCATTACTTGCTACTCACTTTACCACTCGCTGTCCCCTCTTTTCGAAAGCCACGTTGCTAAGAAAATCTGTGTCATATTTGCTACATAGTGCGCAACCAACGGCACCCCCAAACTTTTATAGTACAAAAAAAGTGCGCCGAAGAGCATTCCTACCACGGTTGCACCAAAGATACCCCACCAACCTTGGGGGCTGTGAAGCAAGCCGAAAAGTACGCTTGTACTAACTAGCAAAGTCGGTGCCGATAAAAGCGGCAGCAGACCCCCAATCAGTAGACTCCGAAAGAGCAGTTCCTCGACGATTACAACCAAAACCATTGCCAAAGCCACTAAAATTGCCTCACCGATCGAGTGGGGTATAACTGCATCAATAATTACTGTTGAATAAAGGCGCTCGTTCTGTTGTACCGAAAGCCACTGGGTAGCAAAATAAAAGAATGCCGCCAAGCCGATCCCCCAAGCCACCCCAATTAGCGATTGGCGCGCCATATTGGGGAAACGCCAACCGAATTCCTCTAACGGGAGTCCGCTCAAAAAGCCTAATGCGATGCAGACTAAAATTAGCCCACATTTTACGCCATTCTCAGCAGGGAATAGAAGCAAATTTCGATCAGGTTTCCACGTTCGCAGTAATCGGGCGGTTGAATACGTGCCATAGCCCAACGCGCTTGTAATGACCAGAATTAATAGTACGAAGGTCAAATATCTAAGTGTCATAGTTTACCGTGCATCGATTTTGTTGCTCAATTGTTGATTATGCTAAACTCTTTTTGTCTAAGGTTGTTCGCAGCCTGTGGCAGGCGAGAACAATGGCGTTCTCGCCTTTTTTTGTTTGTAGAAAGTAAGCCCATCAGATTAAAGTTGAACCAGTTTCTCGCCCCGTAAATATGCATGTAGCACATCCCGATGCCAATCGCTTACAGGGTGGATATCTAGTGAATCCATCGAGATTGCGTGTGCCTCAAAGCCAGGCTCTGTCTGGAGCTCTGTTGTATCAACATCCATATATCCCACATAAAACCACGCCTTAAGGCAACTGCCTACCCAAAGTTGAACAGCCAATGTTAGGTCTTCTGGAGACCAGCTAAGCTCTTCTTGCAGTTCACGCCGAATACATGTTTCGGGCAGCTCATTGTCTTCGCGCTTGCCACCAAAACAGACAAGTTTATTTGGCGCATGGTGAGACCATTCTGGCCGCAGTTGCATTAAAAAGTGGCTGCTCTTGTTACTACCGCTCACTAATAACTCTTTATCTTTTTCGGTCGAGCCTTGTTGAGTCTGCTTTGGCTCTATGCACCCGATTACCGTGACGGGGGTTTGCTGATTGAGGAGAAGAATAGCACAACAATATTGTGGATAATTCATAAGGAGTATCTCTGGTTCTAAAAGGATAAATAGCTGCAATAGTGCTCGTTATTATTTGTATAACTATTTCTAGCTACCATACACTTTGAGGAAAGAAGATGATTCTTTCTGTGATTGCATAGAAAAACTACAGCGGATTATCCGTATTCTCAGCCTTGACGATGCCCCTATTACAGTTTATCCTGTTTCATAATACCGCTGTGTCGTAATTATATCGTAAGGCACATTGAAGAATTTTGATGCTAAACTATGTCATCTGTTTACCACACCGCACGTTGGTTTGAAATAAATGGCAGATTTTTTGTTATAGGATTGTTATAATATTCTACACGAGCATTATTGGGCTCATCAAGCACAACAATTCGTGCAATATAGGAGCATTCCTACTTCTATCGAATTTGGTGAAGATGTCTAATCGTTAGCGAGCTAATTCGTAAGGGCATGAGCCACTTTTTCGAACCAGCTGATATCCCACAGAATCTGACAGAATTACAGAATATGTAAGCAGGCAGTACAGTAGCAGAGCATAGCCCATAGTATAAACTATCGTTGTTGATTTCTCCGATGTTTTGTCCATCTACCCATTTTCTTAAGCCAAAAAGCAATATAGGCTAAACCAGAAAAATAATCATATGGATTGGGGCGGTTTTTCTAGAGTAGTTTGCGGCCATGCTGTATAGTTTATTTTTGGAATGGCCTATACAAATAAATAGTTCACAACAATTTTTCAGGAGACAATTATGCAGTCAAAGCTTTACGTTTTAAAGAGTGTACTTATAATGAGTCTTGCGCTATTAATGGCGTGGCCACTTGGCGTTTATGCACAAGATGATTTACCGCTGTATTGTGCTACGCTGGCAGATGAGGATTGTGCGATCCTGCTCATGGCGCGTGAGCGTATGCAAGAAGTGCGTTCTATATCGGGTGATACTACGTTTGAATTGATTATTAGCAATATTCCCGATGCACCATTTAATGAAATTACGCTGGACATTGAGCAGCAGAGCGCCTATAATTTTTCGGATGAGGGCATGGCCGCTCGCGCTAAGCTAAGCGATGTGGAGCTGATTCGTGAACTGCTGCAAGAAGATCCGGTTGCGTTTTTGGGCCTCTATTCGGAGTTAATTGTTGGCAGTAATTTAGAATCGTCATTCCGTATCTCTGTTTCGGAAGATACAATGGCCTTGATAGAGGAAGCAATTGAAGAGGAATCGGGAGATCCAGTTCCCTTTACATTGCCAAATGAGTTTGGCGTGAGCAGCCGGATCGTTGATGGGACCATGTACACAAATTTGAGCGAGATGCTGGATCCGTTACCAGGTTTTAAAGCTTTGGGCGACGTTTGGTTCGGTTTTGAGTATGGCCCGATGATGGATATTACGATGGCAGCGGCGCGAGATGACGGTGATCTTGACCCGATGGATGAAGATGAGGCGGCTATTGCTTCGCAGTTTACCGCGGCAGTTTCTGGGGCGAATGGCGGCCCCCTTATTAGCACGGTGGCTGGGTTGCCCTTTGGCGAGGATATATTGCCGTCGATTGAGATTGAGCGGATTGAAGATGGTGCGGGCACGGTGCGGATTCGCACGACAATTGATTATGCTACGCTACTCTCTGAACCGGCTGTACAAGAACTGTTGGCCGAGCTGATTCGCGATCCAGATTTTGGTGATACGGACATGAGCGATGAGGAAATGACAGAGGCGATGGCAGTAATCCAGTTGATGGGGCCAACGGTACTCGATTCATTAGGGCTTGAAGTCATCGAAGAGATTGACCCAGAAACGGGATATTTGGTTGGGAGCGAGTTCCACCTCAATTGGGATATTGAAGCGCTGGCACCACTTTTCAGCATGGCTGGTGGCCCCGATCTTTCGGAGCTTGAAGATGTGCCGGTGTTCTCTATGAATGGCACGTCCGCGTACAGCGATCACAACAGCGACTTGGTGATTGAGACGCCGGAAACTGCTTTGATTTTTTCTATTGAAGAGATTTTAGAGTTGATTCCGGAAGAAGAGTTGCAGATGCTGTTAAGTGGCCCCCAAGAGCCTGAGTACGATTTCGATGTGACTGTGCCAGATGTGGCAGCACTGGATACGGAGAATTATGCGGAAGGGGCTGCTCTGAATACCGATGCAGCGGCGGCTAATGCGGTTTCGGCGGCGGCAGATGCGGTTTCGGCGATCGACTCTTCTTCCATAACCGAGGAGGCAAAGGAGGTTGCTTTTGCGCTACTTGAAGACGCCCGGACATCGGTCGACGAAGGTGAGTACGAGGCTGCGCTTCAATTATTCGAAGCAGCAATTGAAGCGGATCCAACGGCTGTTGCAGCGTATAATGAGCGTGGCTTGGTCTACTATTGGCAGGGTGAGTATGCTCAGGCAATCACTGATTTTTCGGTGGCGATTGAGTTGGATCCGCTAAATGAGCAAGCGCTTGCCAATCGTGGTTCGGCCCTTGTTGAGCAGGGACTATACGAGGAGGCGTTAATTGATTTTGACGCTGCGCTGGTGCTTGATCCAGCGTATAGCAGAGTGTATGCAGAGCGTGCGGATCTCTACTATTCGTTGGATGTGTATGATCTATCTTTGGCGGATTATGCGTTGGCGATTGAGTTTGACCCTGATAATCCCTATCTATATATTGATCGAGGGCTTGTCAATTATTCGATAGGCGAGTATGAAGATGAAATCGCTGATTATACGTCAGCGATTAGACTGGATCCTGAGTATTCTCGAGCGTACTACTATCGTGCGCTGACTTATGAAGATCTGGGGATGATGGACGAGGCATTGGCCGATTATAGTGAAGTAGTGGCGCTAGAGCCTGATGATTCGGGTGCATATTATGATCGCGCTATCCTCCATCAGGCGGTTGGAAATAATGCGGAAGCTGCTGCCGATTTTGAACGCTATTTGGAATTGGAGCCAGAGGCAACCAATCGAGCGGATGTAGAGGCACTGATTAGTGAGTTGCAATAGTTGGACTGGAGTGCAAATCTTAGCCTGATACAAAAAATTTGCTACAGGCAAAGTATAGAAATGCAATTTTGGTGCTGTGAACAGGGCTCTAACTTGTTTTCCGCACCAATACATGATCAATTCTAAAACTTGGGTAATCATACGGAGCGTTATTCTCGTTGAACCATGTACCATTTAAGCAACACTATACCCAAGAGAGCCAAGAAAAGCCGTAGCAAGTTGCTACGGCTTTTCTTTTGGTTTAGATTGTCTTTTTGCGAGCGTTGCTCAATATCCAGTGGGCGACTACGCCCGCTAGCAGGCCCCAAAAGGGCGAGCCGATGCCCCAAATTGGCACATTGGACGCAGTAAACAAGAAGGCAATCAGGGCAGCTTCGCGCTCGCTTGGTTCGGACATGGCGTTGGTTAAGCCAGTGCTGATTGCGCCCAATAATGCTAGCCCGGCCAGTGCAGCTACAAAGGATGGTGGCAGTCCTTTGAAAAAAGCCACGGCTGTTGCGCCAAAAAGACCAAACGCAATGTACCAAACGCCATAGGCCACACCAGCGGAATAGCGCTTCTCTTTGTCGGGGTGGGCGTCGGGGCTGACGCAAATTGCGGCGGTGATGGCAGAGAGGCAGAGCCCATGATTACCAAAGAAGGCCGTTATTAACGAGAAGACGCCGGTTACCAGAACGGGGCCGTCTGCTGGCACGTCGTAGCCAAAAGAGCGCAGAACGCCTAGCCCAGGTGCGTTTTGGGAGGCATTTGCCAAGATAAAGAGCGGCAGGCTAAGCCCTAAAACGGCTTGCAGGCTGAAAGCGGGTGCAGTAAAAAGTGGGCGAGTCAATTGAAAGGTCATGTCGCCAAAGTCTAGCGTGCCGCTGAAGTACGAGACAATTAGCCCCAATATCAAAATGCCGATGGTTGGTGCACCAAATTTTAGCCGCTTGAGCAGCAGGTAGCCACCCAGCATTACGAGGATCAGCAGCGGATCGACAAGTAATGAGGTGAAGATTGCAGTACCAAACTGGAGTAAGATTCCAGCCATCATTCCGGCAATAATTGTACCTGGAATGTAGCCCATTAGGCGGCCGAAGAGGCCGGAGTAACCCAGCACGATTAGGCCAAGCGACGTAACAATGTAGGCCCCGATGGCTTCGTTGATGCTGTATTGGGGCAGGCTAGAGACGAGCAATGCCGCACCAGCAGAGGGCCATGCCGCCAACATGGGCTGTCGATACCAAAGGCTAAGCAGGACACTGATTAGTCCCGTCCCAACCGTAATGGCCCACACCCAAGAAGAAAGCTGCGCATCGCTAAAGCCTGCGTTTTGTGCAGCTTGTACCACAATGAGCATGGGTCCTGCATAGCCGATTAACATGGCGACTAATCCAGCAGAAATAGCAGATGGCGTCAACGCACCGGGCAGATCAAGAATATTGCGTATCATTCGTTATTGACTTTTCTTTCATGAAGTTTATCTAGCGAAAATGCATACAGTTTACAGGGTTCGGCTGGTACGCCTGTGAGAATCGATTCATAGAAGCGCTGTGCATCCATGTCGTCTCCTTCGGCCAGCACCCAAGCGACGCGAATACCCAGCTTGCGACCGACGTCGAACATAGCGGCCATTAACTTCGCGTCGATTCCCTGCCGTTGATAGTGGGACGATACACCAATTTCGTTGATCTAAAGCTCTGTCTCTTTATCGCGATGGATATAGTGTACCGCGCTACATATGCCAATAACTAATGGATTGGCTGGTGGATTGGCTAGTGGATTGGCTGGTCTATCGGCTGGTCTATCGGCTGGTCTATCGGCTGATGCATTATCTATGGCCAAGAGCATATGGTGACGTGGATCGGCTATAAATTTGGCACCAAAATTAGCGTTTTCTTGGTTGTCAAAGAGGTCGGGATCTACATTTTGCAATTGCTCAGTCTCGTTTAATTCAACGATCCCTATCATATTCTTTTCCCACATTGTGGCATCGCTTTTCGTTTGAGTCGCTTCCTTTTTTGACACAATTGAAAGGTAGCATTTATCCTGCCATAAGCATAACTTTTATTGGCCTATCTTGTAAAAAAGAGCGTTTTTGTTTGAGCATGTTGAAATAGGGCTAAATAAATTTTCGAAAGAATCATAGCAGTAAAGAAATAGGAGAGTTAAAACGTGAAAATTGCCGTGCTGATTAAACAGACGCCGGACACCGCGGAGCTGCCCAAAGTTTCGGCAGATGAAGTAAGTAGCGGGAGTGTTCAGGCAACAATGGTAATCAATCCGTGGGATGAGTTTGCTGCGGAAGAGGCCATCGATCTAGCGGATCGCTTTGATGGCGATTCAGTTGCCATTTCGATGGGAGAGGGTGGTTCGACCGATGCATTGAAACATGCGCTGGCTATGGGTGTTGGCTCTGCCGTACTAATTGAGGGCGATGATTCAGCAGCGGATGATTGGTCTACGGCTGCGGTGCTGGCCGCTGCGCTGAAAGAGCAAGGTTCGTTTGATCTTGTGTTGACGGGCAAGCAAAGTGTCGATGGGAACAGTGGTTCGATCTTTGTAGGATTGGCGCGCACGTTGGGCTACCCGCTGTTGGTAAACGTCTCAAAGATTGTGAACGTGGAAGATGGTTCTGTAACGGTAGAGCGTTTGGTTGATGGTGGGCAAGAGTTGGTTGTCTGCCCTTTGCCAGCGGTCATTAGCGTTGCCAAAGAGATCAACGATCCGCGCTACCCAAGTTTTATGGGTATTCGCAAGGCAAGCAAGGCGGACATTCCAACGATTTCAGCAGCGGGGTTGGGCGTTACAGCTAGCAGCACTGTAAGCTGGACAAATATCCGCAAGCCCCAAATTCAGTCAACTGAAACGCAGATCATCGAAGGTGGCTCGGTTGAAGAAAAAGCCGCCAAGTTAGCCGATGCGCTGTTGGCCGAGAAAGTAATTTAGCAGAGGAGAGGACAGGAATGTCAGTGTTAGTATGGGTTGAACAATCTGGTGGCGAGGCCATTTCTAGCTGCTGGGAAACAATGGGCAAGGCACGCGAAGTTGCTAATGAATTAGGTACCTCTCTGGTTGCGTTGGTTATTGGTGCGGATACGGCGGCGGTTGCGGCAGAAGCACAAACGTATGGTGCGGACAGCGTTCTAACAGCTACGGATCCGGTGTTGGCCGATTATCGCCTGAGCGCATATGTTGAGGTGCTGAAGAGTGCAGTCTCGGAAGCTGGCGCAACGGTTGTGTTGACCAGCGGTACGATCCGCGGGCGCGAATTGAGTGCAGCTGCGGCGTGCGACTTGGGTGCAGGTATTGCGCCAGATGCGATTGAGCTGGGCGTAGATGGTGAAAAGTTGACTGCGACGCGCTCGATCTATTCGGGCAACATTTTGACGGACGTGATCTTCAATACGGATATACAGTTTGCCAGCGCTCGCCCACGTGCTTTCTCGATGCCAGAAGCTGGCGCGGCGAACGGTTCGGTGAGCGAGTTGGCCGTCAACATTAGCGAGGCCGACATTCCCGAGAAGGTAGTCAGCATTGAAGCAAGCGACAGCGGCGAAGTTTCGTTAACTGATGCCAACATCATCTGTTCTGGTGGTCGTGGCGTAGCGCAGGATCCAGAGGCGGGCTTTGCACTGGTTGCGGATCTGGCCAAAGTGCTGGGCGCAGCAGTTGGTGCAAGCCGTGCGGCAGTCGACGCGGGCTTTATTCCGTACAAGAATCAGGTTGGGCAGACGGGCAAGACGGTTAGCCCAGATCTGTACATTGCATCGGGTATTAGCGGTGCGATTCAACATTTGGCCGGAATGGGTACAAGCAAGATTATTGTGGCTATTAACAAAGATGGCGATGCACCCATTTTTGATCGAGCGCATTATGGTGTGGTCGAAGATCTGTTCGAGATGCTGCCTGCGCTGACGGCAGAGTTCCAGAAGCGGCTTGGGTAGAGGTTCGAAATAAAATAGGTATCTTTTCAATATTTTGGGCTAAATAAGCCGCTTGGTTTCGATACGCTGCATACTGCCGCAGCACTCAACCGACGCTACCGCTACTTATTGAGAAGATAATAAAATAGAAAATAAAAACGGGGGATAAGCATTTTGCTTATCCCCCGTTTTTATTTTCTATTTTATTTTTGCTAGTATCTTCTGCTATAACAAAGAGAGATTTTCTATGTGTAGAAGTATCAAGACGCTTCAAATTTTGCGCCACCTGCCACGGATGAGGAGGTTCGGGCGGCGGCATTGCAATATGTACGCAAGCTCAGCGGCTCACGGACGCCTTCTAAGATCAATGAAGCTGCATTTGAGAGGGCTGCTGATTCGGTAAAGCAACTTTTTTGGGTTCTATGAGGAATTGTGGGGTGGCCCGCAGAATGAATTCTGCGTCTGCTATGGGAAACCTGTTAAAACAGGTTAAGTGCCGTAACTTTAAGGTGATTTATCACGTTTTCTGTATCAGGCTGGGAATTCATTCCTATTTGCCCACACAATATCTCAGAGAACCCTTTTTTGATGTGGCAGTACATGGAGAGAATCTCCTAAGAAATGGTGGGGTAGTTGGGTTGGGTAAGCTACAATTATCTTGATAAAATTATCGTAACGCGAGAAAGTAGCGTCTGCTCTACGCCATGCAACTTCGTGATGTACTGACCTTATACTTGGGCAGTACGGCTGACTCCCGTGGCGCGATGAAACAAATTCTAAAGACAGACGTATTGAAAATTACGCAACAATATTTTGCGAATTTAAAGTTTTATTAATTGTGTTTACTTTTTAAGATGTCAGCCTAGGAGGCTATAATGAAACGCCATATTCTCCCGTTATTTCTTTTAACTTTTCTCTCGATCATAGTTTTGGGCTGTGGGCCTATTTCGAGTCTCGATATTGATCGGGACGGCGCAACGATCGACGTTGTGCTTAAAGAGAGTCAGGTTGATAAAATTCTCAAGCGCGCGGATCTCACGCTTGAAGATGAAGAGGGATCGATTCTTGATGAGATTACCGGAGTGAATTTTCAGGAAGGATATATCGAGGTGCTTGGACTTTATACCGACGACAGCGGTGCGACGAGGGAAGGAAGTCTTGATATTGAGATAGGGGCCACGGACGGAATGTTAGATGTTGCCATCAAAAATGTTGAGATCGAAAATGTGGATCCAGCTGATATTGAAAAGGTCAATCGTGAATTGGCCGCCGAGTTTGCGAGCGAGGCACAGAACGGTGATGTTGAATTTCGAGAGGTGGTTGTTACAAGTTCGAAGTTGACGATGCAGGTAGCCGTTCGGTTTTAGTAGGGGACCAATATATCGTTCCCGTCTCATGAGATTTGCGTGGGGAAATGGCACTATTATAGAAATATCCGATGCAGGGCACGATGTACATGCCCGTATGACGGTTTCAGTCTTGGCCTATTCGCGGAATGCGGGTATATCCCGTCGTCATAGGTGTAAACTTATGATCCCGTCGTATTCGTTGCGGTTTACTGATATTTCTTAAAATTCTCCGCCTGCTCAAAGATCTCCTGATAGACTTCGTCGCGGTCGACCGGGGGATAATCATTCTCGGCTAACAGAATGATTAAGCCTACCTTCAACTCGGCCTTGATGTCCTCGCGCTGACTCCAATCTGTGTATTTGGCTTTGTCATCTACGATGACTTTCACCTTTTTAGCCAGTTCGAGCAGCTTGGCTTCGGGATACTCAAAATCATACTTGACAGTGAGCGCTTTCAGGATGTCATAGAAGGCTTTCTCTTCGAAATCGATCCCCAGTTCGGCAAATGACTCTTTCTCTTGTTTGATGTCATGATAGAGCTTGATGATGCCGTTGACGATGTCGTCAGCGGCGTCATCCCGCACATCCTCGGCGGAGCCACGGTCGTTGTAGCGGTCGACTAGATTTTGGAACTGTTTGGAGAAGTCGACCCCCTTTAGCTTGTTGACCCGCTTGAACTCTTCGATGGCTTTGGCCAGCAGCTGTTGCAGCAGCTTGATCTTGGTGTTGGGTAATTTGATCTGCTCGATCTTTGCCAAGTAGTCGGGATCAAAAATGTTGACTTCCGCGGTGTCGCCCTGCCCCATTTTGAAGATCTCTTCCACGCCATCGCTCTGCAACGCGGCGGTGATCATCTTTCGAACTTTGGCGTTCATCTGCACCATGTCGGGCGCATTGCCTTTGGTTAACTTATAGATAATCGAGCGGATCGCCAGATAGAAGTGGACGTGATCGCGCTCGCTTTGCGTCAGTTCATCCGAGCCGACGCAGAGGTCGTAAGCCGCTTTCATGCGTTTGGCGAGAAACATGAAACGCTTTTCCAGATCGGCTGTCACCTGCACACGCTCGGCGGCCCTGTTGAGGCAGTGCAATTGATGCATCGGCTCGCCCGAGAAGTAGGGCGTGGTGTCAAATTTGTGAAAGATGGCGGCCATCAGATCCAGGTGATCGCGCACGACGACGACCGATTGATTAATCTCTTCGATGTTGGCTTGATCGCTTTTGGCGTAGTGGGCGAGGGCGAGGTTCATCTGCTTTTTGATGCCGATGTAGTCGACGACTAGCCCCTTTTCTTTCTGCTGAAATTTGCGGTTGACGCGCGAGATGGTCTGGATCAGGTTGTGGCGCTGGATCGGTTTGTCGATATAGATGGTGTCGAGGAAGGGCACGTCGAAACCGGTGAGCCACATGTCGACGACGATGGCGATCTTGAAGTTGGATTCGGCTTTTTTGAATTGCGTGTCCAGCGTGGTGCGGTACTCTTTGCTGCCGAGCATCTCGTACAGGTCGGGATCGTCGTCTTTCCCGCGCGTCATAACCAGCTTGATGCGCTGCATGGGCAGGAGATCGGTTTGCTCTTGCGCTGTGAGCGCTGCACCCACTGCACTGGACCGAAGTTCGCCCCACGCGGGCCGAAGCGCTATCACCTCTTTATAAAAAGCGTAGGCGATGGCGCGACTGCTGCAAACGAAGATGGCTTTGCCTGCGACGGTGGTGCCTTCGGTGATGCGCGTCTCGTAATGGTTGACAAAATCGGCGGCTAAGGCTTTGAGGCGGTCGGGGTCGCCAAGGATGCTGTTCATGTTGAGGTTGGCGCGCTTGCTGGCGTCGATGGCGTAGTCGCTGGCCCCCGCGGCTTCGGCTTCTTCGTAGTAGGCTTCTATCTCGGCCAGCTTGCTGTTATTGAGTGCGATTTTGGCCGCGCGGCCTTCGTAGACGATGGGTACGGTGATTTCGTCGGCCACGGATTCGGTCATGGTGTAGGCGGCGATGATGGGGCCAAAGACGTCGATGGTGGCGTCGATTGGGGTGCCGGTAAAGCCAACGTAGGTGGCGTTGGGCAACCCGTCGTGCAGATATTTGGCAAAGCCGAAGGTGCGCTTGACGCCCTCTTTGGTGACGCTTACCTTTTGGTCGAGGTTGATTTGGCTGCGGTGCGCTTCGTCGGAGATGACGATGACGTTGGTGCGGTCGGTGAGCAGTTGCGCGTCTTCGGTAAATTTGTGGATGGTGGTGAGGAAGACGCCACCGCTGCCGCGCCCTTGCAGCAGTTCGCGCAGATGATCGCGACTGGTGATGCTTTCGACTATTTGGTCGCCGATATATTTTTTGGCGTTGGTGAACATGCGCGAGAGCTGATCGTCCAGATCGGTGCGGTCGGTGATGAGGACGATGGTGGGGCTGGCCAGCGCGACGCTTTTCATGAGCAGGCGGGTGAGGAAGAGCATGGTGTAGCTTTTGCCGCAGCCGGTTGCGCCAAAGTAGGTGCCGCCTTTGCCGTTGCCTGCTGGTTTCATTTGCGCCACGATGTTTTGATAGAGTTTGGTGGCGGCGTAGTATTGGGGGTAGCGGCAGAGGATTTTGATTTCGCTGTGCGATTTGTCGGGCAGGTAGACGAAGTTGCGGATGACGTCGATGAGGGTGGTTTGGTTGAAGAGGCCGTCGATCATGGTGTAGAGGGAGTTTATGCCCCCCTCACCCCCGCCTCTCCCTTGGGGAGAGGGACTTTGGGTTGTGGGATCGTCGATCTTGGCGGTGTTGGAGTTGCTTTTGTGGGATGCGATCTGTTCGAGGACGGAGATTGGATCGTCCATGAACTCTTTGTTTTCGAATCGAAGGATTTGGAAGTCCAGCGAGCGCAGGTCGGCCTCGCGTTTTTTGTCTTTCTCGATTTGTGCTGGCTCGAAGTGATAGCCTCCGTCGAGTTCGACGATCAGTCTCAGTTCGTTGCAGTAGAAATCAACGATGTATGGGCCGATCTGGTGCTGTCTTCGAAATTTGAGGTCGGCTACTTGGCGATTGCGCACCAAGCCCCACATCATCTCTTCGGCAGGTGTTTGATTTTGTCGCAATTCGCGCGCCCGCTCTTTCAACTTTCCGTAATTGAAGTTTCCGCGGAAGTTTGTGCCCCCGCTTTGTTTTTTGGTCCCCTCACCTCCGCCTCTCCCTTGGGGAGAGGGACTTTCGCGCCAGCCATAATAAAATTCGTACGGCGCAAAAAACGACCCAGCCTTGTTGTTGACCCCATCGCTGATCACACAAAACGCATTGTATTTAAACAATTCGGGGATGGCGCGTTTGTAGCGCACGATCAGCTGAATATAGGCGTCGTGGATTGTGGTCTCTTCGCGGATTGCGCTTTTGAATTCGAAGACGACCAGCGGCAGGCCGTTGATGTAGAGAATGGTGTCGGGGATGCGCCCTTCGTCGCGACCGGTGATGGTGAGCTGATTGACGATTTTGAAGAGGTTGCCACCCACTTTGTAGATCCCGCGTTCTTCGGCCAAGACGCGCGGCAGCGTCTCTGGATCGGGCTGGCGAAATTCGACCAGATCGCTGTAGTCGATCAGCTGGATGTAGAGATCTTTTTGGCTGCGGTCTTCGCGTTTGAGCAGAAAGCCGTCGGCCACCAGCTTCATGATCGCTTTGTTGCTTTCGTAGAGATCGGTCGCGGAGTAGGCGTCGAGTGTGCGAATCACCGCCTC
>ENA-ORXM01000052-ORXM01000052.1-marine-metagenome-genome-assembly--contig:-NODE-52-length-210660-cov-13.898420_pt1 | contig 210660 bp, 145 predicted proteins | sample MGYA00237867_ERZ511480 | MGnify/ENA primary metagenome ERZ511480 (study PRJEB26309, sample SAMN06266103) | marine metagenome | isolation source: Algal blade | place: United Kingdom:Sidmouth, United...
TTCTGGGGTAGCGCATCCCAGTTTTTCAGTTTCGTAAGCTTCTACTTCAGGACTGTTAGGATTAGTGAAATCCCTGCTTACTTCCACTACAGTTCTATCAGTACATATTTGCAAATACGTTGGATATCCTGCAACATTATACAAATCCTGAATTTGATTATTATCTATCATTGGATAACCAACATCTTCAGTCCAATCACCGAGAGTATTGCCTCCTGTGCCCATTATGTCAGCTAAATCAGTAAATCGATCGCTTTCTATTGAGAAAATAACAAAGTCATCTAATCCATCTGGGCCGTGTCGTTCCCATAATTTAGAAAGTTCTTTTCCATTATGATAACTCCAGCAAGGAGGACACCATGTAGTATAGAAATCCAATACGACGGTCTTGCCACTTCCGAGAATATCATATAAGTTATAAGTTTCTCCATTAATATCCTCTACTGTGAAGTCTGGAGCGATGGTGGGAAACGTCTGAGCTGATGTGTTCAGGCTTATGGTAATGCTAGCAAAGATAAAGAGTATAATCTGTTTCATATCTGTGGTTAGGTTAATAAAGTAATACTACTAGTCTATTCGTGGATTTTCATGAATCGTTGCATTGATGATATTAAACATCACTTCATTTATTTACAATCTACCTCCTTTTATAGTGAAATTTGAAATTCAACGACTGTATTGATCATTTATCATATACTATCTTAAATAATCTGAATGCTATAATTGATCATCAAATCTTCAAGGCAATAGCCTTGTGGGCGGGCTTTATCTTGTAATTGATGGTTCTCTTTTCATTTCTTAGGTCCGTTTTAGGACGTCAAATCCAGCTTTGGCTGCACCATTCGCTCATATCACTAAAGAAAGTCGAAACAAAACCGCAAAAAAATCACAATAAATTCAAGGTTGTCTTCATTACCGAAGAACTTTAAAAACTGAAACTCCTCAACAGGCTTAAACTCGCCGCCTAGGCGTTCCGGACTCAACCCTGGTATTATTGGAATTTCAGCCTTTAAGGTCCAAGATTAAAAGGGCTGAATCTGAGAAACCTATAAAATCGAAGCCTTCTGATGGGAATTTTACTTAATTGCGCTATTGGATAGGGCGGTATGACTTAGCCAAATACGGTTGGGGTGCCAAATGATTTATTGGCGAAATCTCCGAAGAGGCATTAATCTTAGAAATGGATGCTGAGTTGGATTGTGAATTAAAACTTCATGTGTAGACTGAATCCAGTGAACCATTTTAGTAAAGAGCAGAACACTCCCATGAAGAGAAATTAATGTAATATGGAGAAGTGCTGAAGCCTGCTTAAAGGAACATTTACTATGAAATCACTCCGAATCCACATTCTAAAACTACACCGCAAAACTCTCCCCGCAACCACAAGTACGAGAAGCATTGGGATTGCTGAATGCGAAGCCTTTGCCATTAAGCCCCCCAGAGAATTCCAGGGTGGTATTGCATAGGTAGAGGAAGCTTTTGAGGTCTGTGACAACCTTGACACCGTTATCCTCAAATACCTGATCATCTGGCTGATCAGTATCGTCGAAATCTAGATTGTAGGTCAACCCGGAGCAGCCACCACTAGTGACCGATACACGGACAAAGTGTTCCTCAGAAAGATTTGATTCTTTCATGAGGTTGGTTATTTTTTCCTTTGCGCTGTCTGCTACGAATAACATTGCTTTATAGTGATTTGTAAATAATGAATTCTGAGATTTAAAGCATAATCTCAGTTAGCTTACTTGTCCGTTTTTATTTTTATAATCAGCGATGGCACTCTTGATTGCATCTTCAGCTAGTACTGAGCAGTGAATCTTTACAGGTGGCAGAGCCAGCTCTTCAACGATAGCCATATTGTCTATGGCTAAAGCTTGGTCAACGGTTTTGCCCTTAAGCCATTCTGTTGCGAGTGAGGAAGAAGCAATTGCCGATCCGCAGCCAAATGTCTTAAATTTAGCATCTTTTATCACATTGGATTCTTCATCTACTTCAATCTGCAATCTCATCACGTCACCACACTCGGGCGCACCCACGAGACCTGTACCTACAGTCTTACTGTTTTTGTCCAACGTACCTACATTTTTAGGTTTCTTGAAGTGGTCTAGTAGTTTTTCTGAATATGCCATTTTCTTGTTGTTTCTGTTGTATTAGTACAAATTTAAGTAGTCTTTAGTTCATTTAGGACTTTGTCCTGTGCTTATGTGGTAATTAGGTAGATGGAGGTATAAATCTTCAAATCTTACATGCAGTTAAATTGCTTTGAATGAGGCTACCACTAAATTACTCACATACTTACCAACTGATTAAAAGCACGCTGTGCTCTAGTGCTCACTCCACTCCACAGCATCCAGGTCCACGCCTTCCTTGTACATCTCCCAGATAGGGCTCAGATCTCTCATATGCTGCACACCGTCCCTGATCTGCACGATGGCAGTATCTATATCCTCTTCAGTTGTAAATCTCCCCAAGCTCATTCTCAAACTAGAATGCGCCAGGTCATCGCCCAAGCCCAAGGCTATCAAGACGTAAGAAGGCTCTAATGAAGCTGATGTACATGCTGATCCTGATGAGACACCGATGTTCTGATTGAAAGTCATCATAAGACCTTCACCTTCCACATGCTTGAATGAAAGATTGGTCACGTGAGGCATTCTGTGCTCCTTGCTACCATTGAGGTACACTTCTTCTATCTTACTCAGCTCTGTTTCCAGCTTATCTCTCAGTCCAGACAATCTCTTGGCCTCTTCAGCCATTTCCAGCTTTGCCAGTCTCGCCGCCTCCCCAAAGCCCACTATACCAGGAACATTGAGTGTTCCTGAACGCATCCCGCGCTCATGGCCACCACCATCCATCTGTGCTGTTACTTTGACTCTTGGGTTTTTTCTATTGACATATAGGCAACCGACACCTTTGGGTCCATACATCTTATGTGCAGTGAAGGCCATTAGGTGAATACCCAGTTCTTTAGGATTTACGGGAATTTTTCCTACGGCTTGGGTAGCGTCACTCATAAATAAAACACCTTTACGAGCACAGATCTCACCTATGGCTTTCATCGGTTGTATGAGTCCGGTCTCATTATTAGCATACATGATGGATACAAGGATGGTCTTGTCGGTGATAGCTGCTTCCAGCTCTTTAAGATCGACCATACCTTCTCTGTCCACATCGAGGTAGGTGACCTCTCCGCCCAGTTTTTCAATCTTCTTGCAAGAGTCGAGCACGGCTTTATGTTCTGTCTTAAGCGTGATGATGTGATTACCCTTCTGAGCATACATCTCGAATACGCCTTTCAAGGCTAGATTATCAGCCTCGGTAGCACCTGAAGTGAAGATAATCTCTCGGGTATCAGCTGATATCAAGTCTGCAATGTGTTCTCTGGCAGTATCGACGCCTTTCTCCGCAGCCCAACCAAAAGGGTGGTTTCTGCTAGCCGCATTCCCATACAGACTGTTAAAATAAGGTAGCATCGCTTCTACAACCCTAGGATCTGTAGGTGTAGTAGAATTATTGTCTAGATAAATTAGCTTGTCAGAATTCATGGTCGTTTTTCAAAGGAGGTTGAAAATAGGGCGCAAATATACTCTTAATAGCTTCTGAAGTTGCGGCTTACTCCCTGTAAATCATTGTTTAGAACAGTATTAGGGACCTATGGTTCAATTATCGGGAATTAAGAAGTCACTTATCTTCGGGTAAATACATTAATAAAAAAACACTAGTCTTATGATCCGTCTTGCCTCTTCACTACTGATGTTGCTTGCATATGGTATCAACAGCGCTCAGTGCCCGACTGAAACATCTGTCTTCTTTGATACTCAGGCTCAACTCGACTCTTTCATACAGGAATATCCTGATTGTGAGGAGTATAATGGGTATATGCGGTTCAGTTGGGAAGGAGCAGCTGGTGGACCTCCCATATCAGATCTTACACCTCTAAGCGGTCTGACTCATATCGGTAATCTACATTTCAAAAACGATGATCAAGGTTTGCTTACTGATTTTACAGGGATGGACAACCTAAAGACGCTTGGTAGGCTCATACTGGAAGACTTGTGCTGCATAAAAGATCTTACGGGATTCAGTAGTCTGGATACAATCTATGGCGACTCGTTCTCAGAGACTAGGTTTTGGAATCTACAGAGTTTTCAAAGCCTCAATGGAGCCTTGCCACTACATTTGGAGAATGGAATCTCAGCTAAGAACAACCCTGTTCTGACTTCATTGGGAGGGGCTACTTATCCCGCAAGATCAGTCTACATGGAATTGATCGATAATCCCTTGTTGACAGATATGGGTGGGCTTTCTGATGTGACGTGGGGAAAATCGGTGGTTGTCAAGGGCCTTGAGGACATTTCGTTTCTGGAGAATCTTGAACTGACAGGAGGCTTGACGATATATGGTAATGACTCAGTCACAGATCTCAGTGCCCTCAAGAGTCTGCAAGGACTTAATAGTATGAGATTATATAATCTTAAAAACTTATATAACCTGGATGCTATTAGAAATGTGTATAACTGGGGTTTTCTGCACATAGAGAATTGTCCTTTAGAAGATGTAGGGCCATTTATCCTAAGATCACCCCCACAATTCCAATTGAGATGCATTAATAATCCCAATCTCAAGACTTTCAGTCTATTACAGGGCACCAAGGAGTTCAGGGAACTCACTATCTCCAATTGTCCTTCTATTACCGATATGGATGATTTTGAAGACCTGGAGATTATGCAGTATCATTTACATCTGGACACTTTGATCAGCCTCACGGATCTATCTGGCCTGGGCAACCTCAGGTACATAGGTAGAGATTTTTATTTCAATGGCAATCCTCAGATCGAAAACTTCAGTGGTCTGGATAAGCTGGAAGAAGTCGGTTACGAATGCCACATCAGAGACAATGCCCGTCTGATAGATTTTAATGGATTGAATGCGTTGCGCAACATAGGTTACAAAAGTTACTTTGAACTTAATCCACAACTCAGATCCTTTGATGGCATTGAGACTTTAGTCAATGCTGATCCTCTGGTAGGAGCGCCTTACATTTACATAAGGGACAATCCAGAATTGATCTCAATAGAAAGCCTTCAGAATATTCAGAGTCACTATACCTTTCGTGTTTATGACAACCCGAAATTATCTGAATGTGCCATACCGCCTGTATGTTTTGCACTGAGTCAAGATCAACATTCCATCATAAGGGACAATGCCATTGGTTGTCAAGATGAGCCACCTGTACAAGCTCAATGCGCTTTTTCCCATAAACCAGTAAAAGTTTTTCTGGATGAAAATCTAGATGGCAATTACTTGCAGTCTGAGCCTGGCGTCCAGCTCGGAAGTTTTGCCTTTGATACTTACAGAATCTTTCCAGATCAAAATGGCATCATAGATATTCCTGTGAGTGCAGGTCCAGCGGATTTAACCTATCTCAATGATGCGAGGTGGGCCGTAAGTACGGGAAATGCTGTCGGCACTTACAATGACATGAATCTGGACACTTTATTCATAGGCATAATACCAATTGTCGACATAGATAGTTTCAAAGTCAAGTTTCATTATGATCATATAATCTGTGATACTGATTACACTCTTGAAGTATCAGTAAAAAATCTGGGTACAACTGTGCGAGATGTGACAGTGGATATCAAGGGCTTCGGTGAATTCCTGGAGACTTCTGGAATCCCTTTTACCACCGCGGGAAGTACTTACTCGATCAACTTGAACTCAGTACTACCAGGTTCTAGCCGTGGATTCTTTATAAAGTACCACGCCTTGGATGTCAGTGAATATGATCTTGGAGACCCATTTGAGTTGAGCCTTGAAGCGAAAGCTATGGAAAATGGGGGAAATTCAGTTTGGTCAGATACTTTGGTGCAAGAGGAGGTTTTCCTCTGTTCATATGATCCCAATGACAAAATAACACTGCCTTCTGGAACTGGACCGGAAGGATTGACTGATATAGATCAAACTGAATTTCAATATCTCATAAGATTTCAGAATGAAGGTAATTGGCCTGCTAATACTGTGGTGTTGAGAGATACTTTGGATGAAATATTTGATCCGAGCACTTTCGCTTTTCTGAGTGCAAGTCATGTGGTCGCTGATATGAGGATGAGCGGGCAGATGCTGGAAGTTGTTTTTGAAAACATCAATTTACCTGGCGCCATCATTAACGAATCAGAGAGTCAGGGTTTTTTCAGCTTCCTCATTTCCAGAACTGACATGGCAGTGGAAGGAGGGAGGAAAATAGAGAATACAGCCCACATCTATTTTGATTCCAATCCTCCTATCACAACGAACACTACTCTCAATACTCTGGTAAAAGAAGTTCCCAATGCAGTAGAGGAAGTGATAGAAAAAGGGATACAACTTTTCCCCAATCCCGCTAATCAATCCATTACTATTGTGATTTCTGACGGATCAGTTCCTGAGGGTATGCTCTTGTATGATGTACACGGTATCATAGTGCAGAGGATTACGAATGGTAAGAAGGTTATTGATCTTCAAGGATATCCTGCAGGCATATACTTTTTGAGAGCGGGTGAGCAAGTGTTGAGGGTAGTAGTTAAGAGATAAAATGTCCTGGCCATGCTCCAGCCTTTAAAGGAGTGCTCTACCTGCGTATGTGAATAAGAGGGCAGAAGGGCAGTGCGCAGTAGCATAAAAAAAAGCCACTCTTGGGAGAGCGGCTTAAGGGAGGGATTTATTCTTAGTACTAGAATACTCCCAAAGTTGGTTTAATAACCTTCTATTCTTGATCAGTCAAAGGACTGATTTTGGACTTTGGCTTTGACGACTAATTCCTGATATTCTTCTGGTGATAGCCCATCTAGGCAGTAATCTATCGGATTCACAGGTCTGTCATTGATTCTTACTTCGTAATGGAGGTGTGGGGCAGTGGACGTGCCGGTAGATCCGATGGTACCTATCTGCTCGCCTTTCTTGACACGTTGCCCTTTCTCAACGGACACTGTAGCCATATGGGCATATAGAGTAGTATATCCGAAGCCGTGATCGATGGTCACATTGTTGCCGTAACCTATTTTTCTTTTTTGGACTCTCGTTACTTTTCCATTTCCAGTTGCTTGTATGGCTGTCCCTCTAGGAGCAGTGAAATCTATGCCTTTGTGGAACTTATTGACCTTATGTACAGGATGTATCCTGATACCGAAGCCCGACATGTGTCTCATCTTACGTTTCAGTTTGTCTTCTTGAACGGGCTTGATGGAAGGGATGGAAGTAAGTTTGGCTTCTCTCTGTCTGGCTAGCGTATAGATGGTATCCAGCGAGGATTTCTGTATTTCTAGCTTGTATTTGATTTTATCCACGCGATCTTGCGTAGCACTGATGATTTCTTCAGAGTTGGAGTAGGCACTGAAGTAATCGCTTGATTCATCTCCCCCGGTACCACCATCCCAGATATTGTCATCTATGGGATCTATGCCGAAGATCATTCTATGGACTTCCGCATCCTTCTCTTGCAATCCTTCCAGCTGGCCGGATATTTTTTTGAAATCTGTGGAAAGCGTGGAGAACTGGAATTCCATTTTCTCCATGTCCCTATTCATAGCGAGTTCCTTGGGGGTAGGGATGATTGTATATGCAATACTGTATAGACCAAAAGAACAGGCAAGAACAAGTATGATGAAGCCTGAAGCTTTTGCCAATTTACCCTTGGCGGTCGTTGCTTCTTTTTCGTACTGTAAAGTACTGTCGTTAAATACGTATTTCTGCTTAGCCATTACTCAGAGGCAATCTTAGAATTATTAGTTTTGAGCTTACGCGTTTCAACGTAAGGGGATCGACTTATAAGCCGCTAAAGTAGTGATTGGATACCGAAAATTCAAAAGGAAAGTCCCATAAATCCTGATTATATATTATCTTGTTTAATATGTTAGGACTTACGGATTAAGAGAATACATATGTTCATCTTACTGTAATTCAGTATATGAGACATTTTTTTTACCTATTTTATAAGTGTATTTACAATATGACCTCAGCAGAAATCAGAAGAACTTTTCTAGAGTACTTTGAAAAGCAAAAGCACGCCATTGTCGATTCTGCCCCTATCGTGGTAAAGGATGATCCCACACTGATGTTCACTAATGCGGGAATGAACCAGTTCAAGGACTATTTTCTGGGTCACCAAAGGGCCAAGGATACGAGGATAGCTGATACACAGAAATGCTTGAGGGTTTCTGGGAAGCATAATGATCTGGAAGAAACGGGTCGTGACTCCTATCATCATACGATGTTTGAGATGTTAGGAAACTGGTCTTTCGGTGATTATTTCAAGAAGGAGGCGATCTTCTTTGCCTGGGATCTATTGACGAATGTCTATAAGATGGACAAGGACAGGATTTACATTACAGTCTTTGAAGGCGACAAGATAGATGGCACTACTCCCGATGAAGAAGCTGTAAACTACTGGAAGGAACATATACCTTCAGAGCGCATTCTCTACTTTGATAAAAAGGACAATTTCTGGGAGATGGGAGATACAGGACCCTGTGGGCCTTGTAGCGAGATACATGTCGATATGCGCTCTGCTGAGGAAAGAGCGAAGAAGCCTGGAGCAGAATTGGTGAATATGGATGACCCTTTGGTCATAGAGATATGGAATCTGGTATTCATCCAGTATCAGCGCAAAGCGGATGGCAGTCTGGAAGAATTGCCTGAGAAGCATATTGACACAGGGATGGGTTTCGAGCGATTATGCATGATCCTTCAGGGAAAAAAGGCCAACTATGATTCTGATCTGTTCACTCCTCTTCTGGATTATTTACAGAAAAAAACTGGAATCATTTACACAGGAGATTACACTGGAGATTCCATGACAGATATCGCTATGAGAGTGGTCTCTGATCATATAAGAGCCGTATCATTCACTATTGCAGATGGAGAGTTGCCTAGTAATACTGGTGCCGGATACGTGATAAGAAGAATACTTCGAAGAGCAGTCCGGTATATCTATTCGATCCTGAATATTAAAAAACCTTTTTTCCATACGTTAGTTCCGATGCTAGCAGATCAGTTTGCAGATATATTTCCGGAGCTGAAAAAGCAAGAGGCATTTGTAACCAAGGTCATACTGGAAGAAGAAAAATCTTTTTTGAGAACGTTGGAAGATGGACTTGGAAGATTGGATGCATTGAAAGTCGATGACGGCACCTTAAGTGGACATGATGCTTTCGTATTGTATGATACTTATGGTTTTCCTTTTGATCTTACAAGATTAGTGGCAGAAGAGAAGGGCTGGCGGGTAGACGAGAAGGGTTTTGAGAATGCACTGGCTGCTCAGAAAGAGCGGGGTCGTGCTGATGCGGTAAAAGAAGCTGGCGACTGGGTGGTTCTCAAGGAAGGAACAGAAACAGAATTTGTCGGTTATGACCAACATACCGCTGAAGGTATTTCTGCCTTGAAGTACAGAACCATCAAAGAAAAAGGAACCGCTTTCCATCAGTTGATTTTAGATAAGACGCCTTTCTATCCAGAAGGTGGTGGGCAGGTCGGTGATACGGGGACTTTGACTTTTGGAGAACAAGCCATAGCTGTGTTGGATACCAAGAAAGAAAACAATGTCATCATACATTACCTCAAAGAAAAACCTGCTGATCTTACTGCATCAGTCACTGCGGCCATAGATACAGGTAAAAGAAATCTCACTGAAAGTAATCACAGTGCAACCCACCTCATGCATGCCGCGCTCAGGCAAATACTCGGTACGCATGTCCAGCAGAAAGGTTCGCTGGTCAGAGAAGATTTGTTGCGATTTGATTTTTCTCATTTTGAAAAAATGTCAGATGAGGAGTTAAAAGCTGTGGAGACTTTGGTCAATGAAAAGATACGTGAGAATATTCCGTTGGAAGAAGCCCGATCTATTCCCATAGAAGAGGCTAAGGCAGCAGGAGCGATGATGCTGTTTGGGGAAAAGTATGGTGATGATGTGAGGATGATCACCTTTGATAAAAAATATTCCACAGAACTCTGTGGGGGTTGTCACGTAGATCATACAGGACAGATCGGCAACTTTAAGATAGTAGCAGAAACAGGCATCGCCGCTGGGGTAAGGCGGATCACAGCCTTGACTTCCAAGGGTTCTGATGAGTACTACGCAAGTAAACTCGGTGAGTTGGCTGCTATCGGTGGATTATTCAAGAATCAGAATGATCTATATAAGTCCGTCTCAGATCTGCAAGAGGAAATCAAGTCTCTGAGGAAAAAAGTCGAAGAGTTGCAACTAGCCAAAGCTGGGGATATCAAGGGTGATCTCAAGGCCAAGATAGTTTCTGAATCAGGTTACGCTTTTATGGCAGAACAAATCAATCTGGCAGATAGCAAAGCTGCAAAGACTTTATTATTTGAGCTGGAAAGAGAAAATGGTATTGGTGTATATGCTGTGGGATTTGAGTCCAATGACAAAGCACAACTCATGGTGATGATCAGCAAAGACCTGGTAAATTCAAAAGGCTGGAATGCAGGCAACATCATCAGGGATATCTCCAAGGAGATCAATGGTGGGGGAGGTGGTCAGCCTTTCTTTGCGACGGCGGGTGGTGCTGAGCCAGAGAGGATAGCTGCGGCGCTGGCTAAAGTGAAAGGGCACTTAGTGTAATTAATTTGTAATCAAAAATAGCTCTAATGTATTCTAAATTATTTTTTCTCCTATTGGTGGTTCTTACGATTGCATGCCAAGAAGATTCAACCCCAATTCCCGAAAGTAGAGTTACTTGGCAACTTAATATAAGTTCGCAAGAAGAGCTGGATAATTTTGATTTTAGTTCGATAGATACGATCAAAGGAGAGTTCAGCATTCGTAACACTACAGTTAGGGATTTATCTTTTCTTACCGAAATTTGTATTACAGGAAGAGTGGATATACTTTACAATGATTCTTTGAGAACTTTGGACGGCATAGAGAATTTAAGTTGCATCAAGACTTTGATAATAAGGAAGAATGTAAATTTGAGAGATATAAGGGCATTGAGCAACATAGTAGTGTCAGAGAACCTGACCATAAGGCAAAACGAGTTGGAAAAAGCTGAACCAATTATCGGCTTGTCCAGCTTAAGCGGAGAGGTTTTTATTGGGGAAGATAAGTTGCAGGATTATAGTTTATTAAGTAACCTCACTTCTGTTAACTCGCTTATTTTAGGTGGCACGCAGGCCTCAAACTTAGATCATCTTTCGTCGCTGGAAAAAATAGAATCATCTTTAATAATACAAGCTAACCGAAATCTGGTGGACTATTGTGGACTTAAGGCTGCTTTATTAAATAGCGGGGAAATCAAATTTGAGACTCTACAGACTAACCGTTACAATCCTGCTAGTATAGAAGAAATAATTATGGTCTGTCAATAGTGAATTTACAGGCGGTATCGGATCATGCTAGGAATGATTGACTTCATGTAGTGAACGATAAATGCTTGCTTCACAATTCAATTATAATCTTGAATTTTCATTGCCACTTTTCAAAATGGGAGAAACTGTACAGCGTAGTTGCATGCGAATAGACTCAGGTGCATTCTGACAGGGCAGCTGCCAATTTTCTGCTCGTTGACAAACTGTCCATTCGTATCGAATAAATTCATTGAGATTTCATCGGCTGTTCTTTGCCAACTTTGCAACGCGTTGCTGAATCCATTTGGTTAGGTTTTAGATTGAGCGCTTCTTTGGTTTTCAAGTTCACGGACAATCTAACTCATACCGTTGAGCTGAAAATGTCGTGGCAACAATACAACTCGTCAGGTATGGTGAGTTCATATTTTGGATTGTATCTTATTTATGTGGGTATTAGATACACGATGAACTAGTGTTAATCATTATTCAAATTCGGCTAGAAGAGTAGCCCTTCTGTTTTTCGAAGGCATTGCTCTGTGATTCTTATTATCGTTAGGTTCATTTATCTCAATGCTAGTACTTAATTGTAGATTTGTGTAAAGAGATGGAAAAAAAGATGCGATGAATAGAATATCAGCAATTTTATTTTTAATTATTTTATTACTCGGTTGCAATAAAAAAGTAACCATTCCCCACGAGAAGGCCGTCTCAAAAGTCATTTCCAAACAAAGCCATGCAGCAAGCATTTCTCAAGCCCGGACACAGCGGGAAGCAAATCTTACGAGACCGACAGGGTGGTTATCGCTCATAGGTCTTTATTGGCTGGATGAGGGTATGAACAGTATCGGAGGGGCAGAAGACAATACGATCGTCTTTCCCAGAACAACAACAGAGACCATAGGGGCTTATCAGAAACAAGGGGATGATATATTTTTCGGTAAGGTCGAGGAAGTGGAAGTGCTCTATAAAGGTGAGCCTTATCTCGGTGGTCCAGTGGATGTTGGCTATCCCTACACAGAGGTCAATCACGGTTCATTATATTGGCATATCATCAAGAGGGGAGACAAGTATGGCGTAAGGCTCAAGGATACCTTGGCTGATAATAGGATGCAATTTGAGGGGATACCTTATTTTCCTGTGGATGGCAAGTATAGCTTTAATGCGGAGGTGACCCCTACGGAGGATTCCCTTACGATAACTAATGTGCTAGGTGTACGATCCAGAGTGGCCATCGCTGCTTATCTTAACTTCAATGTAGCGGAGAATTACTATAGCCTGGCAGCGCTGGATGAGGGTGGGGAAAGTTATTTTGTTGTATTTTCTGACGAAACCACTTCCGTAAGTACCTATGGGGGCGGACGATTCCTCTATCCTGCCAAACCCTGCGATACTTGCGCCCAGGTGACGGTGCTGGACTTTAATATGGCTCAGAATCCACCCTGTGCTTTTACGGATTTTGCGACCTGCCCACTACCTCCGACCCAGAATCAATTGAAATTCAAGGTGTCCGCAGGCGAGAAAACCTATGAAGATCATTAGGTTTTACAGTCACATTAAAACAATATCTAATTTGTTATCTAAATGAATCGGGTAGGCACAATTATTGATGTGTTGGAGCTGTGAACGTCTCCTGATATGATTTAAATGGTTAAATCCTTTGGAAAACCATTACTAAACAGAAAATTAGACGTCAAAAAAGGGCTTGAAAAGTTAAACCACCGCGTAAATCACTGTAATTGATGAGGTTATGTGATTTAATCGTTATCTTTTGAAGTCATTTTTAAACCACCAACTAACATTTCAACTAATGGATAATAAAAAAAGAGATGAATATTTGTCCTTGGACCAGTACGGCAACAAGCCGAGTTCTGACAAGTACAAGGATTTTTCATCTTTCAACCATGCGGGCGAGCATTATTTTGCTCTACTCAAAGACGGTAAACCAGTGATGCGCAGTGAAGGCTATTCTTCAGCTAAAAGTCGTGATAATGGTATAGAGTCCGTCAGAAAAAACAGAAACAACAGAGATAGATGGTCCGTTGTGGAGCGAGCTGGAAAATTCTTCCTCTCGCTAAAAGCAGGTAACAATCAAGAGATAGCCTTATCGGGTGCTTACGATTCCAAAGCTGCTGCCGAAAGCGCCTTGTCCAGTTGGTTGTCAGGTGGATCAAGGAAGGGTGGAAAAACAGCTGCCACGACTGCTGCTGCTGCTGCAGGCCTAGCCGGCGGTGGGGCTAAGATGAGTAAAGATGTGGTCACTGAGGAAGACAAGGAAGACGATTATCTACCGACTGCCGAGTACGAAGGTCACCCTATCAATGACAAGAAAAACAACATCGCTCACTTCAAGCACGAGAATGGACAGTATTACTTTGCGCTCTATAATAAGGAAGGCAAAGTAAAGTTGAGGAGTGAAGGATTCGAGACCGCTAAGAATAGAGATCAAGAGCTTTCAGGTGTACTGAAGTATCACAATGATGACAAGATGTATTCCACTCTGGAAAGAGGAAAGTTCTATATGATGGTTCTCAAGGATGAGACGGGTAGAGAAGTGGGTAGAAGTCCTTTATTAAAGAAAAAAGCTGGGGCACCTGTTGCTACCAAAGGTAAGAGTCAGAAGAAAGGAGATTCCTCCAGTAAGAGCAGCAAATCTGGCATAGTTGCTGGTACTACCGCAGCCGCTTCAGGATTGGCCGCAGGGAGAATTATAAGTACTTCCAGAAACCAGATAGGCGAGACAAGAAATCAGATAGGCGAGACAAGAAACCAGATAGGCGAGACTAGAAATGTCATCGGCGAGAAGAGAAATGTTATAGGAGAGAAGCGAAACACCTTAAGCGAAACAAAAAGCAAGGTCAAAGAGGATGACTACCTGAAGTGTGAAGCATATAAGGGTCATAAGATTACAGATACTAAGAATAGAGTAGCAGAATTCAAAGGGCCTGATGGCCAATATTACTTTGCAGTCTACGACAAAGACGGTGCTGTAAGACTGAGAAGTGAAGGTTTCAAAACTGAAGCAGGCAGAAAAGATGAACTGAAACAAGTCATCAATCACAAAGAGACGGAGAAAATGTATTCCACTATCAAAAAGGGTAAATACTATATCAATGTCTTGAAAGATAAAACGGGCAGAGAAGTTGCCAGGTCATGTATGTCTACAGCAGTGACCCAATTAGTAGCACCAGTGCTGATACCAGTGCCCCCACCGCCGCCTAAAAAGAAGGTCGCAGCTGTTTCACCTAAACCGAAACCAGTTGCCGTCAAGAAAACACCTCCACCACCACCTAAAAAGGTGATTCCTGTTAAGCCAGTTGCAGCAGCACCTGTGGTAGCAGAGAAAGGTGCAGCAGGCTGTCTCAAGTACTGGTGGTTATTGTTATTGTTATTAATACCATTGTTACTATGGTGGTTGGGTTGTTTTGCAGCAGCTCCACCAGTAGTGGCGCCAGTAGTAGCACCAGTTGTTACACCACCTCCACCTCCACCACCAGTTGTCAAGACTTGTGATTGTGCTTCATTGACACATCCGGTTTTCACAGTGCCTTCAGGTCCAGCACCCAAGACCACGACTAGATTGGGCATAGCACCAGAGTTCGGTAATAGCTCGAGTCTGGATGGTGCAGGATTCTATAATAAATTAAAATCCAGGTACGCTGGATCAGCAACGGATAGACGCTTCTTAGATGGTGTATTCAAGCAGATGGGCTATGAAAATGGCTTCAGTGATGCTAAGGCTGACCTATTCAGCTCAGTTACGATACCTAGAGGTGTATCCGGAAATCTTGGAATGAAATCCAGTCATACATCTGTACACAGAAAACTGGATCCTACTGATGCTAAAGACCTCAGAGCATTCAGAGTAACAGCAGCAAATGAATGTCACTTACACTTTATGAAGACTTGCGGAAATCACTTCTTCTATAATGATTGTGAGTAAGACAGTAAGTAATATTTTAGTGCCAACGAAAGAAAAGCCGCAGAAGAAATTCTGCGGCTTTTCTTGTTTTCATCTTTTGTGCTATTGTTTTACTCACTCCCACTTCTGTAGGACAGGTTATATGTAATGGCTGCTATGCCGCAGCTTAGAAACCAGATTCTCATAATACACAAGATTAAAGAATTCTTGGATTCATATAATTGTGCTGCCCATACTAATACGGAGATTTTTCTACTTTGCTAAAATTCGCTCTAAATGAAAAGAAGGTTCTAAATAGCACTGCGGAGAGTACAATATTAACTCTACGCCATAAGAAATACACAGACTTCCCCCGTTCGGCGTTGGCTGTAACCAAGCTTTGTGCCCTGCCGCCTACGTCGCTTTTATAATCAAGATTCTGTCTTAATCCACACTCGGACCTGTAATGTTTTGAAAACTTGGCAGGTCTTGCTCTAACTAGTAAGTAACTCCTTCTCTGCTCAATTGTCAGAACCATTTTTTCAGGATTATTGGATTTACTTGATTATGCAGCACGCTTTGGCTCAACTTTTTTATTATTCATCAAGTTCAGCGTTGGCTGTAGCGCAGGCTTTGTGAGAGGACGCCTACTTCGCTTTTGAAATAAAGATTCTGTCTTGAGCCACATTCAGACCTGCAAATTTTTGAAAACTTGGAAGGTCTAGCTCTACCTAGTGAGTAACCCCGCTCTGCTCAACTGTCGGAAAAAACTACTCCACCACAACTTTCTTCACCACACTTCCCTTAGATATTTTTCATTAAATTTTTTTTTACTTGTTATTTAACATTAGGTAGTCGTGTGGCGGTCAGCACGTTAGCTTGATTAAGCACCTGGAGAAGGAGCAGAATATTATGATTTGGGACAATGCACGAGACAGTACCTAAACTAACTTGCTCTCAGAAAGCGAGGCTGATCTGACAAAAACCATATCCAATACTGCTCCACCCATCTCTCCTATGACACTATGCTTCTTCATCAACAAAGGCGCTTCTGATTTTCTGACCCATATCGTTTGCGATTTATCAGGGCCATCGATGGATTTTAATAAGGCCTTGTAACAAGTTTGTGCTTGGATATTTTCGATGCCTAAAACTTCAAACTTATAGGTCTGGAACTTTTGATTGGTTGAATCTAATACCCTGATGATGGTTTCGTAACCTTCTTCTAATGGTAGTAGTGTCAGATAGGTATCCAGTGCTGGTCCATCAATCAGAAAAGTATTTTCTGATGAGAGTTCTATGGCCTTGTCTTGGCCGTGCACTGTAAGCTTTCCGTTTACTGCCTTGCCCTCTACTTGATAAGTGATGGACATAGGGCCTTGGACATAATTTCTTGAGACGGGCAGAAAATTAGTTTTGGTGACGATGGACGTATCTGACATTCCAGCTACGGGATCTTCTGAGCTGTCTTTTATTTGCCATTGCGTTCCTGAATCTCTAATCTCTCTGTGCAGATCAAATTCCATGACTTGTCCTTTCATGTCAAAAGTAAATCGGTACACATAATGCCCTTCATTAGAATGAGCAGTAGGCAGTGGAAGAGCTGCAGTCAGATTTTCTTTACTGATTATTTCTGGCATTTCGAGACTGGTAATGTCGACAGTCACTTTATCTATAATCTGTTGCAAGTTGTCTGGTACGGCTTTTTGGTACCGTCCACCGAGTTGTTCTGCAAGAAATTTTTCCATGGCTGCTATGAAAGCCATATTGTTTTCAGGATTGGCAAAGCCATGTCCTTCGTCTGGAAAATTAAGGTAAGTGACGGGTAGGCCGAGATCTCTCATTGCTATGACTATCTGATCAGATTCGCTGGTTTTGACTCTGGGATCGTTATCGCCTTGGGCAACCATCAGTGGTGCTTTTATTTTATCAGCGTGGAAGAAGGGAGATTGTCTTTTGAGTTGTGCTCTGCCGGCTTCTGTGGTAGGGTCTCCCATACGCTTATGGAACATCACACGTGCAGATTCCCAGTAAGGAGGGATGGTGTCGAGCAAGGTGAAGAGATTGGAAGGACCTACGATAGAGACACCAGCAGCATATACTTCTGGCGTAAAAGTCAAGCCTGCCAACGTTGCATACCCTCCGTAAGAACCACCCGCGATAGCTATTCTTTTAGGATCAGCGATGCCTTGAGCGCTCAGATATTCTGCGCCAGCTGTCAGGTCGTCTTGCATTTTTTCTCCCCACTGATTGATGGCGGCATTGAGAAATTTTTTACCATAGCCTGTAGAGCCTCGGAAATTTATTTGCAGCGTGGCATAGCCTCGATTGGCGAGGAATTGTGCAAAGCTGTTGTAACCCCAGTAGTCTCTTGCCCAGGGGCCGCCATGTATGAAAAGTACGGCGGGAAGATTTTTAGTTTGGCCTTTGGGAAGGGAGAGGTAGCCTGGAATTTGTAAGCCGTCCTTGGAAGAAAAACTGACAGCTTGCATTCTGACTAGGTGTTCTGTAGGTAAGTCGGGCCGGGGAGTGTAGAGATATTCTATTTTTCTAGTGTCTCTATTGAAAAGATAGGCTTTGCCAGGGTCAATGTCATCATCTACATAGAAGATAAAAGTTCTTTCATCTGCAGTTATGGAAGTAGTAGAGATTTCTGCCCCGTGGAATTCTTTTTTGAGAAATTCGTAATCGGCTTGTCTGGCTTTGTCTTTCCAGTAGATTCTCTTTTTGTCTGCTACATAAGTTGTTGCTATTAATTCTTCTGTCAACTTGGAGAAGCTAGCTCCTGCTAGGTCTACTTCTTCTTCGGGGTCTGATTCTATGAGCACCATTTGCTTAGAAAGGAAATCATAGAGGTAAAGACCACTGAGATCGGGCTCTCCTACATTGGAGATCATATAGAGTCGACCATCCTTGTGAAATCTAAGAGGGCTGAGGGATTCTTCCAGATTGGCATAAAAGAGGCGTTGCGGGCCAGAGTCCGTGGGTTGTAATATTTCAGAGCCGCCATCAGCGGTGGATCTGGTAAGTAGTTTCAGTTCTCCGTCTCTATTGAAAAAGTAACCGCTTAATTTTTCTTTGTTTTCATACAGCAGCGTTCTTTTTCCAGTTGCAAGATTTACCTCGTAGCAATCGTGCCAGGCAGCGTCTCGATCATTGATGCCTACGTGGATTATGTCGTGATTGTTTTCTGGTAGCGCATAGATCATTGCTCTTACAGCACCGTAGTCGCTGAGGTTGTAAGCTGCGGGGATGTTGCAGGCTGAGGCTTGAATGGGATTGACTCTGTAGAGGTGATAATTTTCGTCCCCACCCTTGTCTTGTACATAGAGCACGAAGCGACTGTCTCTGGACCAGAAGTAGCTGGTGACTGGTCTATTCCTGTCATCAGTGAGGGGTAGAGCATTCTCAAAGGCGCCATCAATGGGTTTTATCCATATGTTCTTCATCCCATCGAGTGGTTTGATGAAGGATATCCATCGGCCATCAGGGCTGATCTGTGCGCCAGAAATGATGGGGTTGCCGAATAGTATTTCTCTGTCTATAAGTGGGGTGGAGTAGGGCATGTTAGTTGTTTGTCATCTAATTTGAGTATGAAAGATAAATAACGCTTTACAGGAGGCAGCAAACATTATCGAGTCAGCCCAGCTTATTCCCATATCCGACGAAGTGAGGATTCAGAAGATTTTCTTTATTGTACTCTAAGGGTTTGCCATTTTCTGCTTTGACGATACTGCCACCAGCTTCTTCGAGAATGATATGGGCTGCTGCTGTATCCCATTCCATCGTAGGGGCTAGTCGTGGATATACCTGCGCATCACCACTCGCCAAGATCAAGAATTTGAGCGAGCTGCCTTTGGATACTTTCAGAGGGGAGTCGTAGTCGTTAATGAAGGCCTGTGTTGCTTCATTGAGATGAGAGCGGGAGCAGACTATGGATAAGGCTTTTTCTTCGGGATGGTACAGGGTGGCAGCCAGAGTAGAGGTGGTGCCGTGGGCTTGCTTGAAAGCGCCTTTGCCTTCAGTAGCGTAGTACATCTCTTCCACTACTGGTGCATAGACGACCCCAGCTACGGAGCGATTCTGATGGATGAGAGCAATATTGACAGTAAATTCTCCGTTACGTTTGATGAATTCCTTGGTGCCATCCAGGGGATCGACCATCCAGCAATACTCAAAGTCTTTTCTTTCGGAGTATGGAATTTTTTTGTTTTCTTCAGAGATGATGGGGAAGCGCAGAGGGAGTTTTTCCAAACCTAGGCAAATGATATCATTGGCTTCTTTGTCAGCGCGGGTAAGTGGCGAATCATCAGCTTTCTGTTCTACATTATAGCCTGCCTCATCTTGGTAGACTTCCATGATCTTGTCGCCTGCAGCTTTAGCTATCTTAAGGAGTGCTGGCATCATTGCCCCAATATCTTCTCTTATCATAAGTACTATTTAGGTTGCAATGATACAGACTTTGTAGAAGACTCAGGAAGAGAGAGCTTATTAGAATATGGAGATTATTCTAGGTAATCGACTTAGAGGTAGAGATTAATGTTAAATTGGACTTGAGACGATTCATCAACCGCTAAATATTTTGCATCGCCATGGCTGAGGGTATAGACAACGGAATAATTACTTCCAAACAGCTTTTTAAGACATGGTTGGAAAAGCTACAACAAGAGAGTTGGCAGTTAGAGCTGCTGATATCTGGATTTGTTCTGTATGGCGTTTATGGTAGTCACGATTTATTAGGAGAGCTGAAGCTTTATTCAGATCAAGTGGATAGTGAGTTCGTCGGGATGCTACGAAGTTTACGTAGTGTGCGGTGGAAGTTGTTTTCATCAATCCCATGTCATACTCAGATCATTATGGATAGAAGCAATAGGGTTGAGACACGTATCAGGTGAAATAGATTATGAAAGACTTAACTATTCACATTTTTTCACTAATTACCTTGAAAAAAAGGTAGGTGATTATGATGATTTCATAGAGCGACTCGAAAGAATCTGTAGTGTAATTTTTTCATACACTTTTCTCTTGTTTTTGCTTTTCTTGTCCACTTTGGTTTATCTCTTCGTGTTAACCCTTCCTTTTTTGATAGGCGATCGTTTTGGTATTGATATTGTAGGAAATATCTTCTTTATCTTTTTAGTGTTGGCATATATTCTATTGGGATTGATAGTCTTTTTTGATTTCATAACCCTGGGTAGCATTAAAAAGGTAAAGGATAATTTTATTTCTAAAATTTACTTTCCCATATATTGGTTTTTCAGTACTGTTACTTTAAATTTTCTCTACAGACCACTCATCTATAATTTCATAGATGACAAATACACGAGAAAGATGTTCTTCATGTCAATACCTTATGTCGTTTTTGTTGCTTTGGAGATAGGATCTTCACGAATAATCCTAATCCTCACATTCCATCGAATTCATCGCTGATGAATCAGGGCCTATCCATCACTCATAATTATTACGATGATCTGAATTCTGAACATATGGCTAAGAATTCAAGTGGTTTTCTTTCTGAAACTAAGCTTTGGCTATTTACTTTTAAGATAGATGACATTGATTACAAAGATAGTCTCAATTGTTATTTTTCGTCGCGTGCCAACTATGGGGAGAGTGGATTGCTATGTAATTTAAGTACTGTAGCTTTGTCTGAAGGTAATCACATAATCGAGTTTGAGCGGATGTGATACGATCGAGATCCGGAACAAGACAATACCAGATATAAAAAACTTTTAATTCCTATACTAAAAATGAGCAAGTGATGAAGTCACTTGCTCATTTTTTTTTAAGTTAATAACTATAATTATAGTTGCTTTTACAGCGCCTATTCGATCATCTTTATTGCTCTGCCTGGGGTGTAGGGCGCATCGGCCTCTTCCAGTTTTTGTTCGAGGGCTTCCAGGTCATCATTGACCAGTTTTTTGAGTCGGGTCAACATGGGGACGAATTCTTCATTCGCTATTTCGTATCCTTGTATGTGAGTGCCAGTGGGCTCAGCCGTGGAGCTGCCTTGCTCGTAGTCTATCCAGCCGATCCTATCGGCAGGGGTCATAGGTTGATCGATGTCTAAACGGGTTTTGATGCCATCACCATAGAGATCATTTCTGAGGTTGGTGATTTTTCGGTTGAGTTGGTGATAAGCTGTATAAAGTTTTCCATCGTAATCATCTATGCGTTCGATTGCAACTTTGATATGTTTCATTCTATTCGACACTTCGGAGAGCATGTTGCCTGCTCCCGAAATTTTTCTGCTCAGTTCAGTGAGGTCATTTTGAAATTTCAGTTTTTCTGAGTCGTTCTTGGCTGGCATTATTGCATCATCCAATGATATGATGTCGAAAGCAACTGGCTCGGTAAGTCTTTCTACAGTTCCGTTTTGCATCCTTGAAAGTGTGACTGTGTATTGACCTTCAGACAGCAAATTTCCCTTTTCCTCACCCGAGAAAGGATTGTAAAAAGATGGCTTGCTAAGGTTTATAGGGGCTTTACTGGCTGTGCGCAGATCCCACTTGATACGATGAAGACCTTTTTTGGGCTTGGTTTTTAATCTCCTCACTACTTTGCCATCTTTATCACTAAAGGTAAATAGCAATTGTACTGGATCTTCTGTTCTTTCTGCATCTAATTCTTCAAAAGTCGGATAAGGATTGTCTTTTCCTGCCTTAATTTCTGCTTTGGTTGCTTCTTTTCTTTGATCTTTTAAAGATACTTCCTTGGTAGGGTAGTAATAGTCTATCATAACGACTGCACCAAGGTTCTCAGCAGAATAGTAGGAATCGCCTTGAAATGCTTTTCCGTTTAGACCCAAAGGCTTTGCTGGTTCATATCGATATGCATCTCTGATAGGAAATACTTGAGCTACTTCACCCATTTTACCATTTCCAACTTTCCTGAGTGCAGAGTAGTCATCCAAGACATAGAAGCCTCTTCCGAACGTGCCCAAGACAAGATCGTTTTCTCTGGTTTGTATGGCAATATCCCTTACTGCCACAGTAGGAACTCCAGCCTTTATTTGTTTCCAATTAGCTCCGCCATCACTACTGAAGAAAACACCGAACTCCGTCCCACAGAAAAGAAGGTTCTTGTCCACATGATCTTCCGCTATACAATAAACACTGCCACGCTCTGGAAGATTATTAGCCAGAGCTGTCCACGTGCTTCCTTTATTGGAGCTCTTGAATATATAAGGCTTGAAGTCACCATATTTGTGATGGTTGTAGACAGCATAGATGACGTTGGCATCGTGTTGCGAACACTGTACTGCGTTGACATAGGAGTTATTGGGAGCTCCAGATATGTCTGCGTTCTTTTTCCAGTTTTTTCCGCCATCGGTACTGATATGTATCAATCCGTCATCTGAACCTGTTACAAGTAAATCCTTGTCTAGTGGAGATTCAGAAAAAGCAACTAAGGTGCCATAAGGGGAGGTGGATCTATTCTTGGCCACAGCATCAATACTCCAGACTTTGTCCATTATTTTCAGTTCATTCCTATTTAGCTGTTGGGTCAGATCATCTGAGATGGTTTCCCAGTTGTTACCATAATCATCGCTTCTGAATAGTTTGTTTGCAGCAAAGTAGAGTCTACCTGGCACGTGATTACTGACTTGCAATGGCGCATCCCAGTTCCATCGGTATTGATTTTTATTCTTTCCCGGTTTGGGTTGAATGCCGACTTCTTCACCACTTTTTCTATCATATCTCACTAGTACGCCATACTGAGATTGGGCATAGACAATGTCAGGATTTTCTGGGTCTACTTGTGACTCGAACCCATCACCCCCATGAGTCACAAACCAATCTGAATTGACGATGCCATGGGCCGTCTTGGTTCTGGCAGGACCGCCTAAACTAAAGTTGTCCTGTGTGCCTCCGTATATATTATAAAAAGGGGAATCATTATCCAGAGCCACTTTGTAGAATTGCGTAACTGGTAGATTAGCCTTGAAATCCCAAGTCTTGGCTGCATCCCAAGTCTCGTATATACCGCCGTCACAACCGACCAACCAATGCTCATTATTTTGAGGATTGATCCAGATGCAATGGTTGTCTACATGCTTGGTATTTTCTCCGACCTTGTGGAAGCTTTTGCCACCATCAATGCTTTTACTTAACCAAGTGTCCATTGAGAATATGATGTCAGCATTAGTAGGGTCTGCAATTATTTCCTGGTAGTAATTGCCGCTAGTGACATGGCCACCTTGCTTATGCCAGGAGGCACCTCTATCTGTGCTTCTATAGAAGCCGCTTTTTCCTTCTGCAGCTTCTACTATGGCATATATTTTTTCAGGATCAGCAGGGGAGACGGTCAAGCCTATCCGGCCCAGATCCACTGAGGGTAAACCTGATGAGGCTTTCTCCCAGTTCTCTCCTCCGTCCGTGCTTTTGTAGATTGCAGAACCGGGGCCTCCACCTAGATAAGTGAATACTTTCCTTGCTCGCTGATGTGCAGCAGCATAGAGTACCAAAGGATTGTCAGGGTGGATGATCATATCGGCTACGCCAGTGTATTCATCTATTTCTAATACAGCTTTCCATGTGGCCCCACCATCAGTAGTCTTGTAGACGCCTCTATCTCCGCCTTTGCTCCAGAGTGGACCGACAGCAGCGACCCACACGGTCTGAGAATCCTCAGGATGAACGATAACTTTAGAGATGTGCTCAGAGTTTTTGAGTCCGACGTTCTTCCAGGACTTACCACCATCCTTGGAAACATATAGCCCATCACCGTAGGCCACTGACCTCTGGTTGTTGTTCTCACCTGTACCTACCCAGATGGTATTGGGATTATTAGGATCCATGGTCACACAACCTATTGAGTAAGAGCCTTGATCATCAAAGATGGGAGTATAGGTCGTTCCTGAATTCACAGTTTTCCACACTCCTCCGGATGAAGTGGCTACATAATAAAGATGTGGCTGGCTCGGGTGCACGGCAAAATCTGAAATCCTTCCAGAGGTCTTAGCCGGTCCTACACATCTGAATTTCATGGCGCCCAGCGACAACTCTTCGAGCGGCGTTTTGGTTTTTTCAGCTTTTTCGGTTTTGTCTTCTGATATTTTAGTCTTCTTCTTATTCTGTCCAGCCAGATCTGCAGTCCAGAATAACAATGACATAAATACTATTAATGGGATAACTTTCTGCATAACTAGCTTTAATTTGGAGTTCAAAATAAGCATAATCTATTAGTTGGCAGTTGCCCCTTTTATTGTAATCATAAAACGTCATCTCGAACACCTTAGCCATAAAAGTCAAATCAATTGCCGAGAAGCATATTCTGCAAGGTCACCCCTGGGTATTTGAGAGTAGCATAGCCAAAATCAATAGGCCGGGCGAGACAGGAGACCTCTGTATCATATTCCGACAGCGCGACAATAAGTTTCTTGCTCTAGGTCTATATGATGCGGATTCTCCGATAGCCATCAAGATCTTATCAATAGTAAATGGTGATAGACTAAATCTTGAATGGTTTGAAACCAAATTAAGACAAGCATATGATATACGTCGTCCCTTAATCAAGAAAGACTTGAACGCCTATAGATTAATATTCGGGGAGAATGATGGATTGCCATCGCTAATCTGCGATGTGTATGCAGGAGTGGCGGTATTGAAATTGTATTCTGGTATCTGGTTCCCTTATCTGGATCCTATAAAGACAGCAATAGTGGCTGTTGCCAAAGTAAGAGCGGTCATTATAAGATATGCTAGAATGCTGACTTACAGACTTACTGCAGAGAATCCGAAAGAGGGTACTTGTATTGTTGGAAAATTAGAGCAACCAGAAGTCACTTTTAAAGAGCACAGTGTATTGTTTCAGTGTAACATTGTCAAAGGGCATAAGACGGGATTTTTCTTGGATCACAGACCGAACAGAATTAAGGTTCAGCAGTTAGCGAAGGGTTTGAGAGTGTTGGATGTTTTTTCTTATGCGGGTGGATTCTCAGTGCATGCACTGGTAGGAGGTGCTGTCGAGGTCACTAGTGTCGATATTAGTGCACAAGCATTAGGACTAGCGCGAAGAAATGTAAAGTTGAATCAGAATCGAGTGAGAGGTGAACATACAACGATTGCTGGGGATGCCTTTAAAATCTTACAAGAGCTGAAAGATTCTGGTCAGCGTTATGACTTGATCATCATAGACCCGCCTGCTTTTGCCAAGAACGCTGAGGAAGTACCTGGTGCTCTCAGACAGTATGAGAGGCTGGCAAGAATGGGTGCAAGCCTGATCGCCAACTGTGGTACCTTGGTTCTGGCATCATGTTCGTCCAGAATAGGAGAGGCTGTGTTTTTTGAAGCTTGTGAGCGGGGTATCACTAATGCCGGTAAAGTGTTCAGCCTAGTACAAAAAACATTTCATGCTGTAGATCACCCCATTGGATTTACTGAAGGTGCTTACTTGAAATGTGGTTATTATTCTTTGTCTTGAAAGAATTGGCGCTCTGTCAGGTTTGAATTATTAATTACACTTTATTTGCTTAGCGGCTTCGAAGCACTTACCGTTGCTTCTGAGAACCATACTTCGGTATAATCTCCATTGGCATATTGCTTATCAATATCCCCTCCATGGATATCTGCGCCGGCACACCATACCATGTTTTTTGAAGGGGATTTTCCATTGGTTTGATTGTAAGCCCCTTGTTTGAAATAATTGAGCTCTCCTGCGTAGGCTTCAGCTCGCTCTACGCCATCTTGGCCTATCGGTACAAATAATTTGAGTACTTGCGCAGGCATATCTGCAACGGTAGAATAATCTGACTTTATCAAGTTCTTGGTGAATCTGACGGTCTTATGACCTTCACTGGAAAACTTCAGATACATCATTCCTTCATGCACATTAACTTCATAACTGAATATCTCACCCAGCTTAATACCATCTCTTGGCTCTGCAGGATACTCAGTAGGACTTGATCCTGTTACGGAAAAATCATCTCCCCATATGGCATGAGAGTAATCCCATCTACCGGAATTATCATCGCCTGCTGTATTGATTTCATAATTCCAGAAAACAGATCCTTTTTCGTGACCAGGGAATTTCTTGTAGAAAATCTTTAAGGGTTCGTTCTCGTGTCCAGAACCACTATGGATCTGGCCTACTACAACCGAGTAGGAAGCTGGCACTCTCGCATCTCCTGAGGTGGAGACGTGCTGCACCTTGAGTGTTCCTGTCAGATGTCCACCCACCTGAGGTGTCCACTCTTCCACCTGGTGTAATTCTGTTCTTGTATTACTTGAATTTTTAGAAGTGACTCCAGAGTTTGGTGTTTTGTATACGACCCAGTTCTTGCCTCGATCATTTGCCGTGTAGAAGAATTTTTTCTCTTCATAATTCACAAGATTATTTTTTGAAGTGCCATCGCCCAGTAGAATTTTAAATTTATCCATGAACGGAATGATGTCACTCGGAAATACGGTTTTTTCTACAGTCTTATCAGTGGTGCTCGTAGAAGAATTTTGTTTTGATTCTTTGACGCTATTGTAACAACAAGTTAAAATCAAAGTAGCGTTAATGATCAATAGGGCGAGAGTTAACTTTTTAATCATTTGGTTTGCAGATTATCGTTTTTAGTAAAATAGCCTCCATTAGAAATAGCATCTTCACTTACTTCTATACTTGCCGTTTTAAACCATACTTCAGCATAATTTCCGTCTGCGTATTGTTTTTTCAAATCTCCGCCATGGGTCTCAGCCCCTGAGCACCATACTTTGTTCACTTCTGGAGATTTTCCGTTCGTCTGGTTATAGCATCCGAGTTTAAAGAAAAGACCCTCTTTCGTGTAAGCATTTTTTCTTTCAATACCATCCTGACCTATCGGCACAAAAAGATTTTTTACTTGTTCTGGAATATCAGCTTTGGTAGCGTATTCAGACTGAATTAAGTTTTTTGTAAATGTTTTGGTTTCATGACCTGGGCTAATGAATTTCAGATACATCATACCGTCCTTGACTTCTATTTCATAACTAATTTCTTCTCCCAAGGCAATACCCTCTTTTGGTTCTGCTGGATAGGTGTTTTCTCCAGTGCCGACTACAGAGAAATCATTCCCCCAGATAGGCATTGACACATCCCATCTTCCGTTGTTGTCATCACCTGCCGTATTGATTTCATAATTCCAGAAAACAGAACCTTTAGCATGGCCCGGAAATTTCTTATAGAAAATTTTCAGGGGTTCGTTTTCATGTCCGTCAGCACTATGTATTTGTCCGATCACTACAGAATGCGTAGAGGCTACGCGAGCATCGCCGGTAGCGGATACATTCATTACTTTGCATGTTGCAGTTAATTTTGCAGGGGTCATCGGTGACCACTTTTTCAATTGAGCCAGTTCTGTTCTGGTATTGTTAGAAGTGCCATGAGTACTCCCGGCATTCGGTGTTTTAAAAACGACCCATTCCGTATTACCATCATTTGCAGTGTAGAAAAAATCCTTGTGTTGATACTTCACTGCAGGACCCACATTGGATCCATCCCCTTGTATGAGATTCCAATATTTGAAAATCGGCATGACGTCACTAGGAAGTAGGGTTGACTTTTTCAATACTGCAGCAGTTGACACGTCAGTATCTTTCTTGGTAGCCTTCGCGGAGTCAGAGCAGCTATATGATAACAAGATCGTGCTGGCAGTAGCGAGAAGGAATAATCGTCTTAAGATCATTATTAGGTTATTTAGTTAATCAATCGGACAAGTTCTACAGTGTACAATCCTCTGAAAGGTCTACAGTGAATAGTTATTAAAGCTTGCAGCCAGCAATTGAGATGTTGCAAATGCTACATTGGAATTGACTTGCCTTCGTAGTAAAAATAGCGATCTTGGTTGAAAAACTGGTGTATAGACCGCAATTATGATTTTTTAGGATTTTGATAGTAGGCTACGAGCTTAATAAAAGGTAGCTAGCTGAGTATGATTATCAAGGTATTGTAGTGGTTATAGCCTGAATAATTAGCTATCAGAGTCAGGTATATACTTACCATATTTAAATTTTAATTATGCGATACATAATTATTTTCAGAGGTATTGGAATCATATTTGGATGTGCAGTTTGTACGACAACCAGTAGACCTGGCGATAGAAAGAATCTCCCTAGCGAAGCATTAAAGGAAAAAGCATGCTTGTAACTAGTCTGCTTTTTCTTGGGGTGTATTGGATATAGGCGGATCGGTGATAATGGTCCGAATGGGGAAAGGGATATTGATGGACTCTCTGTCAAAACTCTGCTTGATTAACACTATCGCTCTGCTCCTTGCTCTGGTCAATGCAAATTTTTCTGTTGCTTTGATCCAAAACCGCAATTGGAAATTAATGGCACTGTCGCCGAACGACATGAAATAGAATTCTATTTCATCTCTTCTATGCGGAAAAACATCTGTTATTGCTTTTTTGGCGACTGCCTCCACTTTTTCCAAGTCTGACTCGTATCCGACGCCTGAATCTATGACCACTCTCAGATCTTTTGTCAGACTGAAATTTTTATAGGGATTATTTGAAATTGTATTATTCGGTAAGACAACCAGATTATTGTCTACTGTTCTAATTTTGGTGTCTCTCAGATTTATATCCACTACGAAACCAGCAAACCCATTTGTTTCTATGTAGTCATTGATATTAATATCATTTTTGAGAGATAGAGAAATTCCGGCAAAAGTATTGGACAAGGTTCCTTGTACAGCAAGTCCAATGGCTAACCCAGCCACTCCAGCACCAGCGATGAGGGAGTTAAGAGCTTGATCCAGATTTAAAATTCCCAAGGCTAGGATTAGTCCTAAACCTGTAAGAACAATTGTGATGGCACTACCTATAAGTGTGAGGATGGACCCTTGTTTTACTCTCGGAGATAAAAGTCCGCTGATTTTACGACTTAGTTTTTTAGCAAAGATATAGAATGCAAAGAAAACTACTAATGCAAGAACAATATTGGGTAAGTTGATTATCAGAGCATCGAACCAACTCATCAACTTCTCCAGTAGATTTTTTATCGATAGATTGATCTGATCTTTCATTCTAATAATTAATTGTTTCCGTATACTTTAACAAGGTTCATTGCTCCCATAGAATAAAGGTTGTGTGAGAGCAGATCTTTATGCAGACTCATGTTTCATAAGAGCTGTTATATGATGCGACGAAAAGTCTGAACAAAGATTTTTGTATTAAGCTGCCGCTCTTTCAAGTATAACCTTGCATCGCAGGTGAGAAGTGACTTCTACTCTGTGAGAGATGTGGAGTGGTATCGACAGAAAGTCGCCACTCTTCAGAGAATGGACTGTATCCCCTATGGTAATTTCACAAGTGCCTTCCACAACCAAGAATTTTTCATATTCATCAGTATGTGTTTCATCTGGGGCACCTTCTTTCAGCCATACTATCAAGGTGCTCTTAGTCTCATCTGCTCCTATGATATGACCGTACATGCTTTCATATTCAGAAGGCTCTTGCAGGTCTGTTCTATCTAGCCAAGGTGCAAAATCAGAAATTCTGGAGGCGGCATTCAAGGCAGGTGGTGAGGACGGTAATTCGCCAGAATTCATTCTTTCTTGAAAATTTGCAACAGCCAGCAACATGGGTTTGGCAGTAGGGTCTACCGGCAACGCATGCATCATAGCGTATGATTCTAGAGCCAGTTCCACTTCATGGAGTTCCTGGCGTAAACTCGGGTCAGAATTCAGTGCAGCTTCCACTGCTCTGTTATCCTCGTCAGATAAAGCTCCTAGAGCATACATTTCCAATTGTCCTGACGATTTGATGTCTATGCGAGACATAAGTAACTGATTAAGATTATCAAAAAGGAAGTAGAACCTATTAGCAGTTTTTTTTCTGATTTCAATATCACTCTTAATTCCAAGAGCGCATTTCGAACCCTGGTTTTCACAGTGCCAAGTGGTATGTCCAGTTCATTAGCTACTTGGCTTTGTGAGTAACCTCTCAAGTAGATGTAATCGAGTACAATGTTGTGTTTCTTATCGAGCTTAGCCAGTAAGTTATTAGTATCGATGGAGGCTTCGTTGATTTTACTTTCTTGCTTATTATGTATACTGAGATCCAGGTTATCCGTTCTGATATGAGCCTGATAAGACTTCAGCCTTGTTACATCTATTGCAGAATTTCTTGCTATCCTAGACATCCAGGTAAAGAGGGTGGACTTAGAAGCATCATATAGATGAATCTTTTCCCAGATTTTCAAAAAAGTCTGTTGAAGAACTTCCTCTGCCAGCTTCTCACTATTTAATATTCTGCGTATGATACCATTCAGAGCTCCACCATACTGGTCGTATAGAGATGCAAGAGCCTTCTCATCTCTTTGTCTGAGGTTTTCTACGAGTATAGTTACATTCATATAAACAAATTTATAATATATACTCGAATTTTTAGCTATATGACCTAGTGGAAGAGATACAATCTTGCATAATTTGTTGTCGACATTCTGAAAAATTTTGATGGGGTATTTTCAATTTTTAAGCTTTAATATTCATTACGATTATATATACGTGAAATACCTGCCAGTAGTTTTTGCAGAAGTCTTAATTTCTTCTAGTATAATCCTGAAATGGCGTAAAAGCTTGTAATGGCTTAGGTTTTGGTCATTATAAGTACTTTTTAAAAGCTTGATTTGTCAATATCTTTCGTGAATAGAGCTATGTTTTGTACGATTCATATCACGAATCAGAAAAGAAATCCATCCTGAGAAATCCGATATCGCAATTAACCTCGTAATGATAGTAAGTAAGAGAGTTTTACTTTATAAAATGTTTTCTGGGGAGATTTAATTTTATTAAGTAAAAGGGAGGCCCACGCCTCCCTTTTTCATTACTCCTGTGCACTATGCCCCTATGCCGCTTGCTAAGCTTGGATTACAATGGCTTATCTTGAGTAAAAACTGGGGTAGACTCGTATAATTATTGCCTAATTGCAGGAGGAGGGGAGTGAAGCTGTAAGATTTTTCTTATCAGATCACAGCTGGATAGGGATTCAATGCTGCTACCGTTTTTCAAGCTGCTTTCCACATATCCTGAAGCAACTTCAAGTCATGATAGCCACGTTTACAGCTCGATTCAAACTTAAGGTGCATGAGATTAGCAAGGTTATTTATATTACATAGCACTGTGCATAGATAGCTTGTGAAGACTGATCATAACAATGACATCACGTGCTGAAGCCGTCATCAGCTATTCTCAATAGCCATGCAGGTTTATCTCTTCTGTTTCTGTGATTGTTGCCCACAAGCCCATTTTTTTCTGTATGACCTTAAAGTGATGCAGATCCTCTGAAGTCAATATGGAAATCGCAAGACCAGGGCTTCCCGCTCTTCCTGTCCGGCCTATCCTATGTATGAAATCCTTAGGAGATCGAGGCAATTCATAATTGATGATGCATGGCATGAGTGGGATGTCAATTCCCCGTGACAATAGATCAGTCGCAACCAGCACTCTCAATGTTTTGGATTTAAATCTACTCAATGCACTGCTTCTTGCTCCTTGGCTCAGCTTACCGTGAATAGGGCTGGCATCGATGCCATTCTTCATTAATTTATGGGCAACTTTTTCGGCGTTCCTCCCTGATGAGGTGAATACCAGTACTTGTTCCAGATGTTGCTCCTTAATCAGATATCTCAGAAAGGGGCCTTTCTTTTCTTCTGTAACAAGATAGCTTTCTTGTTGTATGAGATCCACACTTTTCTTATCCGGTATGATATTAATGATGACAGGATCTTTTAGTAATAGGATCTTTATATTTTGCACATCCTCACTCAAGGTCGCCGAAAAAAGCAAACATTGTTTGTGACTCGGTAATAAATTTAAAATCTCATTCAGCTCCTCTTTAAAACCCAAATTCAAAAGTTTGTCAGCCTCATCCATGACGAAGGTTCTCACCTCAGAAAGTCTTATGGCTTTACTCGTAGTTAGATCAAGCAGGCGGCCTGGTGTGGCAACCAGTAACTCCACATTCTGCAGACCGATCATCTGAGGATTGATGGAAACTCCTCCATAGACGGCCATCGTTTTTACACGTCTCTGGAGATTCTGGGCATACAATTCGATGACTTCGTGAACTTGCTGGGCCAGTTCCCTAGTGGGCACTAGCACTAATGCCTTAGCATGTCGATTCTTATAATCTTCATCCCCAACCAGCTTCATCAACAGGGGTAGCCCATAAGCCAGCGTTTTGCCTGAACCAGTCTGTGCTATGCCTAGTAAGTCCTGACCTTTGAGAATCGCTGGTATCGCCTTTGATTGTATGGGGCTAGGCGCTGTAAAGTCTTGCTGCCTTAGCTTGCTGATAATTGCAGAAGATAATCCTAGAGATTTGAATGACATATGAGTAGTTGAAGAACTGATGTTTTAGGAGAGCAAATATAAACTTAAGCGGATGAAGGTCAGCTATATTTGGTTCTAGCAGGTGCCTCTTTTATTGCTCTTATCCGAGTTGTGACCTTAGTGGTGCTAATTGCAATTCAAGGTTGCAAACAGTTCAGAATTATTCTTTTATCACCTTGTCGGTGTGAGATCTTGACTCTGTCCCTACTTCTAGCAGGCAAATATCAGCTTCCAGAGCAGTCAGGTATATTGTCGTATTTTTAGTAGTTAAAACGTTTGGTCCTGAATTGTCTGAACTATGATTTTCACTGATTTTAAGATTTTTTGATTTTATCATTGTGGACTTTTTTGTGCTAGAAACTCTTAGCTCGGAAGTGAATCTATAAGCCAATATCTGAATCGTAGGCTTCATTAATTTTCACCGTTTGAGCCAAATGTCAAGTAATTCTATAATCCCCTTAATAGTGGCTAAGTCAGTTATTCATACACTTACTCAAGTATAACATATGGTAGTGCTTCTTTTCCTTCTCTATTGCCATGGCTCTCTGATAGATCACCTTTTCACTCTGCACTTCATAATCTCTGAAAGACTGGCAGTGAATGGCCAAGCAGAAGCATTTTTAGATTTAAAGTTATCAAAGTCCTTGAATTTCCATTCTATTTCTTGAAACTCAGGGTCAGATACCTTCTCGATATCAATTACTAGATAGAATTTTGAATAATCTTTTTCTGCTTCAGCTTGAGGATAGCCTATCTTCTCAAGATTTTTTCTTGAATAAACTTTAGGTCCTCTACTAGTGATTTTCCAAAGATCACCGGAAGACACATCTCCTTTATTATGAAGTAGTAAATATTTAGAATTGATTGTTTCGATATCCAATAATAATGATCCATTTCCAGAGCCCATTCTAAAGTTGTATTTCTTAGTTTTTCTATCCAACGGTATTGCTCTGGTGATCTACAATATCCTACTAAGACATAAGTTTCGTCTGGTATTAATTTTTCGCCATTGATATATTCTGGAATAGCCTCGTGGAGTGCATCCCCTATACCACCTTTGATAATTTGATAGGTCTTATTTGAAATGTTCTCTCTTTGAGATGCTCTATTTAGAAAATGATCAAGTACCTCCCTTAGAAAAGACTCTAAATGCTTGGTTTGGTTTGTTCCTGCTTTGGGAGCAATAGGGAAGGCGCCAAGACCAGGAAGTACTTCATGAAATCCATTGAATTTTCTATCTCTACTACCAGGGTATAGTACATAGGCACCGCTTGTACGTCGAATAGCATCTTTGTAGGTATGCATCTTTAACAAGTCAGCATTTTTATATACTGCCTTTTTATTTTCTCTTTTCTGGGCATCCAAGTCCACATCTGAAAATGCCTTTAGATTTGCTAATTTATATTTTGCATCAAAGTGAATATGGACAATCTGCTCTTCTTTTTCCGCTTGTTTGTCCGTGAGTTGCTCAGGCCAGATAGACAAAGTATAGTCAGGACGCATTGTAGTGGTCCAACTTCCTTCTTGCTCTCTGTTGGTTGACTCATTATGACCCTTGAATGACTTATTGTAATTGAATCGAATTTTCAAGCTCCTTTTACCATAAGTATATACACCATTGATAGCCGTGAATTTCCCTTGTCTTAACTGAAGATTCAGCGACTGACTGGAATGAACTATGAGCTTGCTTACTTCTAAGGCATCTACATGGAAAATTTCTTCTACAACTGACAAGAGCTGAAAGAATAGCCAATACTCATATAAAGTGGCGATATCCTTCTTGCCTGCCTTGTAGACATCATCACCACCACTCCAGACTAGCTTTGCAGCTAAGTCAAATTTCAACCAGAGTTTCAATTGCTCTCTGTAACCTGCCTTGCGCTGTAACAGTGGGCTATTAAGATTCAAAGTCTGGGGTCTGGAAATTGACTTGAAAAAACTCGTTTTTAATATGTTGTCAAGTTTAGCTGTAAGTAGTTCTGCCTCCTTGGTCAGTTGAGTACCTGCATTTTTGTGTTCAGCAATCCTCTTACACAGTTGTTTATATGAACTTATTGCATGCTTTACAAACCTATTTTCATTGGTGTCATAGTCTTCGTACTTATGGCTACTCGTAATTTTATATGATATGGAATCTGCCACTTTGGTTAGCGGGTGGCTTTCTGGGACTATAATTCTATTAGGTCCACTGATAAGAGATCTGACTTGACGATTACTGAACCGTTTAACCTTTCTCACATCAATTAGGGAATCTATAGACATCCATTGTGTCGATGGGTTATTTATGATTTTATGAATAGTGAAATCAAATTCCTCACCTTCTATCATTGACTTAATGAAGGCAAAACGCTGATACAAACTTTGATTGTCTACATCTGGGTCAATCTCTAAGGTCTGATTTACTGGAGAATTCGAATTAAGTATGATATCTGTGCATTTCTCAGCTATATCATTGAGCATGAACTGATAATCTTTTCTATAATCAGTTTTCACTGATTGAACTTCTATGATGAGAGGAAACTGCTCATCAGGATTGTTAATATTATAAACTTCTAAGGTCAAAGTGCCCACATAGATGTTTGGTTTGATAGTTCCAAGTGATTTATTAGCCTTATGACACAGTACGATGCTTTTGTGATATGGACATTGTAATGAGTAGTTGTCATCACTAAGTGAAAAATCATAGGTATAACCTTCTTTTATCTGATACTTGGCCTCATGGTTATTACCATCATCATTCACATCAAGTGAATTATCAGAATGCTGCTCTATAGTTAGGATGAGACCCTCCTGGATAGAGTCTAATGGAATTTTATGACTAGTGAGCATAATAACTAAGCTTCTGCATAACTGGCAAAACCATTTTCTAACAAACTACGATGCATTCTATAAAGTTTTTCTAAGGAGATTGGATACTTGAAATTTCCATTAGGAACAGTAGGAAAAACTAAATATTTCATATCAAAGACTTCCTTAACAGCATCGCCCTCATAGCATAGCTGCCCTAAGGCTATGACCACCTTCGATAATTTTCTTCTAGAACCATGTAGCTTGGGTAAAAGTTTTTGCATAATGGCAATGTCGATTTTTTCATTAGTCTTATCTGAGTATTCTGGATTGACTCTATCGATTTGAGAAAATAAAATTTGAATTTCTAAAGCTGTCCGGTAGCCGAATTCTGCGCCTACTTTTCTTAGTTCTGAAAAGAACTTAATCAATTCATTATTCAGATCCTTAGAATTAGCTGGTGATTTGCTATTGGATAATTCTACAAAATTTACTGCCATATTTGCTCCTTCGCCATTTAAGGAAGTTACTTCCTGAGCATTTTTCAGGAAATCTTCAATTTCTTTTTCATTGATACGAAACTCTATAACATTGGCTCTATCTAGTACTTTAGGACTAAACATATAAGTTGTCTCATCAATATTGACTGTTCCTACTAGAAACAAATTGTTAGGCCATTGAATTTCATAGGGTACATTTGATTTTTCCGTAGTATTATCGTCATGTAATCTTAATGATTCTTTGGACTCCATTACACTTAGGAAATCTGCAAAATATCGTTCTACGTGACTTAGATTCATTTCATCTAAAATCAGAAAGTGCGGGAGTTCTAGCCTGGCCTTAGCATCAAGTATTAAATCTAATACTCCTGTTTCCGGCTTTACATATTCGCTTTTATCAAGACTGTTGGGGTAACCTAATAATGGCTCTCTATTTGTCCAGTCGGCTCCAACTGGAACAATTGCATATTGGTTCTTACTTCTACACATCCACTGAGCAAAGCTTTGTGCTAACTTTGTTTTACCAGAACCAGATAGGCCTGTGAGAAGAACGAATGGTTTGGTTACTAGTGAGCTAATGAATCTAGTTAATACTGATTCTGAATAAACTAATCCTGACTCTCTGCTTGCTTTTCCAAAGTGTTTAAAATCAAAGTCTATTTGTGGAATTGATTTCTTCTTATCATTGGTAATGGATTTTAGGAATTGACGATAGGATTTTATTGAGGCAGAGAAGAATCCGTTTTTTCCGTATGATTTTGCAGGGGGATAAGAATATTTACCATTTTCGTTAACTTGTTCTTCTCTTAGGTCAAGATAAAGAGTTTCTAGGTATTTGTCATCATCTGTTTTAAACAGCTCTTTTGATAGAATTTCTGACAATGCATCGATAGCTTTTATATAGGAACTTGGGGTTCCCGTTTTTTCTCCAAATTTATCTAATAGCCATCCAGTGAATGCCGTTTTGTAGCTTTTCGGGTCCTTCGTTTTATCATTTTTCACTCCCATTATTCCCAGTAGGTTGTTGTAGTAGGTATCGTACTTAGGATTTTCCGTAGGTAATTTTGTAATGTTAGTTAGGGTTTTTAAGACTAGATTAAAATCTACTTTCCATTTTCCTTTTAGTTTCCACTCAACTTTTCTTGTTTTATGAAAATTAGGCCTTTTAATGTCGTATGTGTAATCAGATTTCACAATACCATAACCAAGAAGTTCTCCTCTTCCTCTTTTGACAATTATGGTGTCACCTACATTCATTTTTTTATGGAAGTCAAAATTGGTAGAGACATTATTTTTTTTCGACCCAGTTCCACCATATGCTTCTGTCAAGGCTTCCTTGATGTCTTCTTTGGTTGAGTATTGAGATAAATCACCTATTGCATCCCAACCTAACCCAATGATTCCATCTTGATAGAACTCTTCCCACATGTTTGCACTTTCTCCAGGGGCATATAGCCAATATTGTTTTGAAAATTTCTTACTAGATTTTATTTTTTCTCCATCAAAATATTCCCATACGAAAGTGCCAATTTTTACATGTGACCAATTTTCAAATTCGGGCAAATTACTAATTATTTTTTTGCAGGTATAATTAATCTGTATTAAGTTGGACGCGGATAATTCGATATTTTCTACACCAAGAGTTTCAGCACATTTCAATAGTAATTTGTACGAACCTATGGTTAAAAATTTATCAGGAAAATAAATGGAAAGTATTTTTTGAATTATCATATTGTACATAGGAATCTCGAGTTCCTTTATCTCTTCAATATTGTCATTCTTTGCGAACTCAATTACCTTCAGAATTTTACTTAATAGAGAGTCGTAGAATTCTTGTGCTTCATTCTTATCAAGAAATTTTTTATTTTTTCTGTTGCCGATTACGTATACTAGTTTGTCATCCTTCTTAGTTCTGTAAATTCCAAACTTTGAAGCATTGCCTCCTCCTACACTAAAGCCAATCTTTTTAAATTCAAGCCAATAGCAAAAACTGTTTTCATCTGTTCCTTGAACGTATTGATCTATTTTAATCTCATTTAGATTGTCGTAAGGGAATTTTTCAATAAACGAAAGTCTATCAAATTCTCTTTGCTCAATTACTTTATCAGTCATTGAAAATTCCAGAGCCTTGTTTTTTAATTTTTCTAAGTCCATTTATTTTGTAAATAATTTCAAGGGAGCATGACTATAAATTGGTAATTACTTTCGCTTAGGCTATAAAGTTGTAATTAGATTAACAGACATTTTCAATCTTGTAAATAGTAATAATGAGGTCTCCCTAAATATACTGTTTTACATAATTCCTATGGCAGATATACGTGTATTTTCTCTTAATTTCTGTGACCTAACTTTATCGATAACTCCTTATATCCATCCGCCCATACCCCATTTCTCCTTTATCTTCTCTATCTTCGTCCTTGTGCAAGGTGAGTAGCGAAGGCTACTCATAATAGGGAATCCGATGAAAATTCGGAGCAGTCCCCGCTGCTGTAAGTTTCGGAAGCACCATTAATAATTATTATTGAGTACTTCAGGTAGAGCTACTACTGTCACTGTCCGCCCCGGCGCATGGGAAGATGAGCGATACTGAAACCAGCCAGAAGACCTGCCTTGTATGATTATTCACTGACATGCCTCGGAGGAAGGGATGGAAAGTAATTGCATGCTAACGATCCAGAAGGTACTCCTAGGGTTAGGCTTACTGTTGTTCTCGAGCCTTGCCACTGCACAGGCAGATACGACAGCACTGTCTGTGGATCTCTCTGAGATCACCATCAGCGATAGTCTGCCAGCAGTTGAGGCCCAGGGGCAGACCTTGGATGCGGCGCTAGGGGGTTTTACGCCATTATCAGAATTACTGAGTGATCGCTCTACTGTTTTTATCAAATCTTATGGACTGGGTAGCTCGGCGACTATTTCTCTGCGAGGTGGGAGCGCCAGTCATACGCAGGTATTGTGGGAAGATATCCCTGTCACTAATCCCATGCTCGGTGTCACTGATTTATCGTTGTTGCCGACACAGTTGTTTTCTGCGATACGGGTGGATAGTCGGGGGTCTTCTAGTTCCATCGGATCAGGGGCTATTTCTGGAGTGATCAGTGTTGCTGGTGCTCGACCAAGTGAGGCGGGGTGGTTATCTGAGCTTCAATTGGGTGTGGGAAGCTTTGGGGCGCGGTCTGTGGGCTTGACTGTGGGTCAGCTCAGTGTGAAGGAACTTGATCAGCGGCAAGAAACCTTCAGTTGGACTATGCAGCCATATTATCATAGGGCAGATAATGATTTCACTTACCAGCTTGTTAACACAGCTCGTCAGCAGATGCATGCTGATTACGAAAACAGGGGAGTGCAAGTCGGTATGGATAAGCAACTGGGCAGGTCTCAATTTTCATTTAATTATTGGGTGCAGCAAACAGATCGCTTGCTGCCACCTACGAGTACGCAGAATTTTTCTACGGCCAGTCAGTATGATTTTTTTCATCGTGTCAGAGTGGGATTTAGGCGTGTAGGAAAGTTGGGTAGCTTCAAGTCGGTGGTAGCTTATTTTAATGAGACTAATGATTATAGTGACCCGGAGCGACTGGAGTACGGGGAGAATAACTTTGAGAAATATTTTCATTCGAGTACACTCGAGAGAGCGGTGTGGGCGGGCAAGTTTACAGTCAAATATGAGGGGACTCATATCGAGGGGCAGTCCTTGTCTTATTTGGAAAACCGAAACACTTACAAGCAGTTTGCCTTGTATGGGGCCTTGGAACAAATCATAGGGGGTCTGCAAGTGGCAGCGGGACTGAGGCGGGAGTGGAATAATATTGCGACGCCACCGCTCATCCCTTCTTTGCGTCTAGGGAATATGCACCCAGTGCATCACTGGTATCTGCAGTTGTCCAGAGAATACAGAGTACCTACGCTGAATGAATTGTACTGGACCCCAGGGGGTAATCTGGAACTACAACCGGAACTGGGATGGAACCGAGAAGGTGGCTACACTTATGACGATCAGCAGACGCGGGCGACGGTCTCAGTTTATGATAGATCAGTGGATGACTGGATCTTATGGATACCACAAGATGGCAGCTTCAGATGGTCTCCGACCAATGTGGCAGAAGTGACGAGTCGAGGCTGGGAAGTGAGTCTACGGCACAAGAGAAATCTGAATAACGTACAGCTGTATGCGGAGGGCAGTCATGCCTATGTGTACTCGGTGCACAGGTCGGACGTGCCAGCGCAGAGCATCGTTTCAGGTGATCAGCTCATCTATACGCCGAGACACAGAGCCAGGGCGAATGTAGGGCTGATTTGTGGTGGGGTAGCGTTGGACTGGAATACAAATTATACCAGCGGTGTGAGTGGTGTCAATGATAACCTCGACGGGTATGTGCTGTCTGATCTGCGCTTGAGTGGAAAGATTAATTTGCTCCAGGTATTAGAAACACAAATGGTTTTTACAATAGAAAATATTTTCAACCAGTCTTATCGCGTGGTGGAAAGAAGGCCGATGCCCGGTCGTTATTTTCAGGTGCAATGGACTTTTAAAATTTAAATGAATGCAGCGTTTTAGTTTATTGATCCTTATGGTAGGATTTATTTATGTGGGTGGAAGAGCACAGACTTTGTCAGATTTTGAATCTGTACTGACGGAGATGGATACATTTCTGAATGGGTCTGATGGCTCTGGAGGTTTTGAGGTCGGTAATGTTTTTTTGAACAACGTTTATGATACGGAATTTGAATTCTGGTCTGGCTGGGCGATTTCCAATAAAACGGATGTGACTACGCCAGGCTTTACGAATCAGTATAGCTGCATCGCAGGTTCAGGAGTGAATGGCAGTAGTGCTTATGCAGTGACTTTTGTCAATCAGAATTGTCTCTTATCTACCGTCAATGCCGCAGAAAGTGGCGTCGTAAATGGCTTCTACATTAATAACAGCACCTATACCTATCTGAGTATGCAGGATGGCGATGCCTTTGCCAAGAAGTTTGGAGGAGAAGAGGGGACTGATCCGGATTTCCTCTACGTTACCATTAAGGAAAAAGGGGACCGAGACAAGGGGGATTCTCTCAATGTTTTTCTTGCGGACTTCAGATCTGATAATTCTGCAGACGATTACATCTTGGATGAGTGGACTTATGTTGACCTTACGATTTTCGAAAATGTCGACACCTTGACCTTCGAGATGCACTCCTCAGATGTGGGGGCTTTTGGTATCAATACACCGACCTATTTTTGTATGGATAATATGGAGACGGCGGATATGGGAACGACTGCTGTCGAAGGCGACTTGTCGTCTCAGACATCTCAGCCTTATTTATACCCTAACCCTGCGAGCACGATTGTACGTTTTTCTGAGCCAGTGAGTGGGGTGGAAATCTATGATCAGTTGGGGCAACTAATTCAGGCTACAGATCACCATGCACGAGGGCAGTCAGTGGAACAATGGGACTTATCAGACTTATCGCAAGGTGCCTATCGAGTAGTATTAAAGGGTCGGAAAGGGGAAATTCTCATAAAAAATCTGATTAGGATATAAGTGGGATAATCTGTTGATAAACTCTGATTATCAGTTGTTAATACATTACATAAAAGTTCATATATTGAATTTTCTGGTATTATATGTGTTTAACTACCCAACCCTTATTTAATGTAAGTCCGTCTTTACAGACATATCAGCTATGAAAAAACGATCTATTCTCTTGAAGAATTGATGGATCTTTTTTCCTTAAATTCTTGAGGTCATAAAGTTGCAATTTGAGCCGCATCTCAACTAAGGTTCAGCTTGATTTGCCAACTTTTGACCTTTTTTATTTTAAATAGCTGACTATGGTGAATCATCGGGAAATTGTGTAAATTGAAATTGTTTATCAATCAATACCAAGGAACACCGTGGATCAAGACCTTATCATATCAGGTTGTAAGAGCAATGATAGAAAGAGCCAAGAGCTGCTCTATCGTACTTACTTTCCTATGATGATGTCGATGGCGATGCGATATATGCAAGATCACGGACGTGCAAGCAGCATCGTAAATGATGGTTTCCTTAAGATTTTCACCAAGATTGACACTTTTCAGAATAAAGGCAGCTTCGAGGGCTGGATGAGAAGAATCGTTTTTAGATGTCTGGCAGATGCTGTCAGAAAAGATGGGAACTATCTCAAGTTCATTGTTTTCGAGGATGTAGAAAAACCCTCCACAACCCAAGTGGCATTGTCCAAGTTGTATGAGGAGGATCTGCTCAAGCTCGTGGATCAACTGCCACCAGCGAGTGGAGAAGTTTTCACCTTGTATTCTGTCTATGGTTACAACCACAAAGAAATAGCAAAACAAAGAGGCATCAGTGTCGGTACCTCTAAGTGGCATCTGTCAGAAGCAAGAAAGAAGTTGCAGGGTCTTATATTAAAGAATACGAATGCAGGGTAACGCAGACTACAATAATAAAGAGTTCATTGACCAGTCTTGGAGCGAGATGCGATCGCTGCTGGATCAAAGTCTACCCGTAGATAGTGCTGGGGTGTATGCTGATGAAAAAAAGGACAAGAGGAAACATAGGGCAGCATTGTTGTGGTTACTCAGTGGTATGTTGCTTTTGACTTCGAGTGCTGCCGTGCTTTTTGCTTATATGTATAAGTCTGTCATTCCACAAGTTACTGAGGTCATCAAAGAAAAGATCGTCTACAAGGAGGTTATAAAGGAAGTATTTGTTCCTCAAGCAGAGGTTGCTTCGACCAGCGCAAAGAAAACTAAAGTTGCTCCTGCGTCTTTCTCTCACAGTGATGTGACTGAAGCAAAGGCTGTGAATTCCAATGCCTCACTAAATCCAGAAACGACTAATAGTACAATGTTGAGCCAGCGTTTGTTTTTAGAACAAGAGGATGCTACCGAGCTAAGTTTGGTTGAGGCTGGAATAGCTGATGCTGAAAAGACTGAGCATACTATCTCTAAGACGTTGTCATTGGAAGACTTGGACTACAGTCTGGAGATTTCAGAAGTGGAAGTGGATATGTGGTTTGCAGAAAACGCAGTAGCGCATGAACCGATCACAAAACGTGGACTAAAATTCAATGTAGGTGTCATGATGACCAGTTCCAGAGATTTTGACTTTACGGGTATGGGTATTACCTCAGGCGTACAAATGCCGATCACCAAGAGGCTGGATTTGAATACGGGATTAGCCGTGAGTTATATGAATCAGGCGCATTACTTTGTTCCTGCTTTTCATAGAAGTCCCTCTGAAGATAAGCCGAAAAGTCTAGCAGAATATTATTTCAATGGCTTGAAAAGTCTGAAGCAAGTGTCTTTACCATTGAGTCTGGATTACTCACTGACAAAAAGGCTTGCAATTAATTCTGGAGTTAATCTGCGGTACACCTACGTAGAAAAAATTGATAATAATCTTCAATTACCACGAGCCCGACCTAGCGCCCGTGCGGTTCCCAATGATCCCGAATCTCTTTTCAATAATGCCAACTTTGGCTTATCTGCAGGTCTGAAGTATCGTTTCTCCCCACACATCAGTATTCTATTGAATTCTGAGTGGGCGATGAGTTCCATTATCAATAAGAATCAATTCGAGAATCCTTCGCAAGTGCAGTATGATCTAAATGTGATCAATTTCAGAACGAATTTTACTTTCTAACACTTTTTTCCAACGCTGTGTAATGATTTAATGTCTATCTTGATAACATCAAGAACACTATAGACTATAACGTATGAAACGACTCAGCATCTTATTCATCAATTTATTATTTATTTCCGCTAGCTATGCCTGTAGCTGCTGGGGTCCTGCCTTCTGCGAAACGGTTCATTCAGACCATGGATGGCTTAATGAGGGATATCATGTATTAGCTGAGAAGGTCAGAACCGTCGAACATGGAATGGAAATTAAAATTCTCAAAAATTATGGTCAGAATATTGATTCTGAAGTAATCAGAGTATGGGGTGATCTAGGGTGGCTGTGTCGCGAGTATACGGGGATATTTGAGGAGGGGGAAATGATGATATTGAATCTGACCAAAATTGGAAATAATCCCGTAGTGGATATAGAGCAGCCGGCAGATTTTCAATTGAGTTTCTGTGGCGTACACTATCTGAGAGTTAGGGACGGTGTAGTGTGGGGCGGTATCTTTGGTTACGAGGAGGAATCCATTTCGTTGAATGATTTTGAGTTCGACGTTATGGAGAATAGTTCTTGTGAATCTACTTTTGTTGATCCACCACCAGCTTTGGATGAAATAGATGTTTATCCTAATCCTTTTACGGAGAATACGACTATGGAATCAGAACAAGATATTTCTGAAATCGAATTGTATGATGCCAGTGGAAGAAGGATCTGTGAATTTACTGACATACATAAGCAGCGCTTTTATCTAAGCTCAGAGTCGGTGACGGAGTCAGGTATCTATTTCGCCAGAGTCATCTTGCAAGATCGGAGTTCTCGTGTGGTGCAGCTGGTGAAGAGTCCATATTAAAATCTTAGATAGAACATATATCAGCAATTATGATCAATCTACTTATAGTGGGGATCTACTAGTTTTGGAGAGTTAACTATGATGCAGAAGTCTAAAGAATAGCCACCACTTATCATATTCTGAATCATTTCAAAACTTATAACCCATACCAAGCTGAGAAGAAAATACTGCTCTTTGATGAGCAGGATGCTCAGTATGCGTAAGCTGACCTAAGCTTTGCGCTGCTGACAAGCTTCCCTTGATATGTAATTGTTCACTTAATTTATAATTCAAACCTACATTCACTAATGCTTCGAAAAAGTGAGTTGTACTCCCAGAGAATACTTCGACCTGGTAGTCACGGTAATCCAATGGATTCTCTACTAGTGTTTTTCCTTGGCTGCCTCCGGACAGGCCGTAAGCTCCTCCAGCACTCGCGGATATCATTAATTCATTACTGAGGGTAAAATTTCTCTGGAGTAGAACTGGAATACTTAATCTTTGGTACTTGTTATAATGAATTACCTTATGCGTTGCAGTGCCATCTAGCAGCAGATCTTTAGTTTCTTCTTGTAATACGGATCCATCCAATGAATTGGTGATGACTTTGGTGACAAGATTTTCAGTGGCAGTCGTATCATAAATTTCTTCAAAGTCCAGCTTGGAGTTCAATACTCTGTATTCTATTCCCGTGCTCAATGTCCACTTGTCACTAAGATCGTATTGTAATAACAGACTGGTGGTTAATCCTGGGATAGCGTTTTCGGTTTGTTGTACTTCTCCGCCGAGCTGTCCTGTTGTGTTGTTTTGAGTCCATATATTTGAACCTGCCAGTATGGCTATTCCGAATTTTTTTCCAGAGTCATCGCTGCCTGGTGTGATAGCAGTAGGGCTGTCTACGAGTGCATATGACAAGTCAAATTTTTCTCTTGAGACTTCCAGGTACTGCGTATCATAACTCAATATTGTGATGAATGATAGCGATTCTGATGAGGTGGGGTTGTCAAGTGTATTTTTAGAATCAATAGTAGAGGAACTGTTAGAAGTTTTATTTTCAGTGATAAGGTCTTGAGAATTCTTTTCATCTATTTCCGCCTTGGAAAGATCACTGTTTACTAGAAGGGTAGCTTGGTTGTGGCCACTGATGTCAGAAAAGCTTGTGTCACTCGTATTGTCATCAGTAATTAACTGTCTTTTTTCCATCAGGGTAGGAGTGATTGGGTTTTTGGTATTGACCACGTCAAGCTCAACAGTACTGGACTGTCGAACAAGACTATGATCAAGACTAGGAGTCGATGTGGTTTCTTTTCCTAGTTTCTCTTTATGATAGAATTCTTTTATGCTGGAATTATGGGTTGCTGTTTCTGGTGAGTGCTCTGTATTTATCTCTTGAGTTATTTTTGCTTGACTGGTATTATTTTTAGCGAGAGATGAAATTGATGATGTTTGTGAATTGATTAGTATGGGGGTATTGTCTTGAAGATTAACTATTGCGCTGACTAGTACGATGACTAGGGCGACACAGAAAAGTAAATTTCTGTAGATAGGATATTTTGGAACAGTATCGCCGACCTGTAGTCGGGCATTGATGCCACTCTCCATCTGATCCCAAGAGTAGCCTTCCGGCAGTGTATCCTCTTGTCTCATTTTTTCTGCTAGCATTTTATTCTTAGCCATAGATGTAAATTAAAGACTCTTTACTGATATTTTTTCTTGCCCACTGGAGCGCTCTACTGAGTTGCGACCTGGAGTTTTCGACGCTGGTCCCTAATAATTCAGCTATTTGCTTGTGGTTATAATCATCGATAACTGATAGTAGAAAAACGGTCCGATATCCGGTTGGCATTTTCTCCATTAGTTTTAAGATTTCAGATCTACTTAATTGATCTATCGGTTTTTCATCAAAAGATAAATCCTTCTCTGTTGCACTCTCGAGAGACACAATCATATTCAGTTTTTTCTTTTTTCTGAGATGGGCTATGCTGCAATGAATGGTTATGGAAGTTATCCAAGTTTTGAATGATGCTATTTGCGGGTTGTAGTTTTTTAAAGATTTGAATATCTGGGTAAATACATCTTGCATCACATCCCGCCTATAACTCTCTTCATAGATATAGGATTTGATGATAGTGTATACGTAAGGAGCGCAAGCCTCATAGCAATGCTTGTAGGCTTGCTGCTCATTACGTAGACACTTATTCAGTATCTCTTGAGAAATCAAATCTTAGAAACAATTATTTATCAGCTCAAGTAAATCCTCAGAGTCTTCCAGTGTTACTTCTGTACCATCTGAAACCAGAACCACACTGATAGGAAATTGTAAAAAATATCTGGATATTTCTCCTGATTGAAGTAGTACTTGCAGTTCTTCGTCTGAGTTCAAATCTGTTGCGTTACCATCAAAGTCAACTATCGATACAGGATAACTTACATTGAAACAGGGATCGATATTTTCTGGATTATTACCCAGTGCTCCTATGGTTAACAAAAATAGATCTTGAAATCCTCCGCCCCAATCAATGTCCCAGCATTCTTCCAGGAGTTCATTCAGATGATCTTGGTCATCGGCTATCACGGTGTTGCCATCTTCATCTATCAAAGTCAACGGATATACGTAATCCAGAATCGAACCTTGAAACATGTACTCGCATAATTCTTCATGATTATTTACTGTAACTGTAATACCACCATCCAAAAGAAGGTCCATTGGAAATTCGACAATGTAGCAGCTGATATACTCAAATCCATTCTCATAATTCCATGGAGAGATGGAATCTCCAACCTCAAAGCCATTGCACTCAAATAATGCATTGAATAAATCATCAATGTTATCGACAGTGGTCACACTGCCAACTTCATCCAACAGATTAAAAGGAAAAATAAAGTTGTAAGGTTCTGTGGCTAGGGCTGTGTTGAACTCCGATTCATCATTGACCACAACTGTCTCGCCATCCCAACTTACTAAGCTTACAGGATATACTAACTCGTAACATGAGTTATCTGAACTGATCAGGTAAGCTGGAAAGAATCCTTCTTCCCATCCACCATATGGAATGCAGCCCGCAAATAACTCTGCCAGCTCTTCACCAGAATTCACAGAACTCAAAACACTATCCTGTTCCACATTCAAGGGGTAGTCAAAGTCCACAATTATTAACTGGTCATCATTGAGAACATTCAAAGCAGCTTCGTCAGTGATTTCGTAGAGAATGCCTTTTTCGTCCACCAGTCCAAAAGGATACAATACTATGAAACATTCAAAATCCAGCCCATCTCCTGATTGTCCACTGCTTCTTGCCAGCACTGGATTTGTTACTATTTGCTCAATCTCCGGCTTATCTAAATCTGTGTTTATTGTGTCGATTTCGGCGTCTTTCTCGCAGGCTGTGAATAGCAAGGTCAACACGAATAAGGGTAATAAATAATTCTTTAAAGTCTTCATTTTTATATTTTCTAATGATTAAGAAAGTTGTCTTGGAACGCTCCGACACTACTTTATTAGCAGAATTGACTCTGATCGTTGCACCATCTTGCCTAATTTTTTTTAAAATTGGGGAAATCAATACTAACCTGCAGCTATTTAAGGAATAAAGACGTTTTCCAGTAAGTGAAAATGTTTATTTTCACTCTCCCAAACTTCGGTTTCATTGGTTAACCAGAGAATTCAGACCCAGTTATGAGACCATTACTATTATTACTCAGCTTTTTCTGTCTTGGATTGAGTTCCACTTGGGCTGAAAGCACCTCCCTGCACTGTCCTGCTGACCAGCAGTTGACTTGTACAGCACCAACACATGATCTGAGTATCTATGGAGACGCATTTATATTGGTACACGGGGTCAAGAAATCTGCTGGATTGTCTCAAGTGCATAGAAATACCAATTCTTGCAATGTGGGTACCATAACCAGAACCTGGCAGGTGAAGGATGATAACGGAGAAATACTGGAATGTTCCCAGCGCCTACGCTTTTTACCTGGCAACTTCAATGAAAGCAATATTAATTGGCCTAGAAGAGATACGGTACTGGTAGGTTGTGATAACGTTGCTATTCCAGATTCTTTGCCTGAGGAATTCCAAGAGCCCACTTTTGATTATGTGCAATGCAGTCATGTGGGTAGCACATTTAATGATCAAAATTTTGATTTTGGACCTGATTGCAGAAAAATCGTCCGTGAGTGGACGGTCATAGACTGGTGCAGATACCAGCCGGGTGGCTCAGCTGGCAGTTTTAGATATTCTCAAGTATTCAAGATCAGTAATTCTGAAGAACCACCAGCAATCAGCTGTCCTAAGGACATCACGATCAATCCTACTCGTTGTGACAGTGCCAGAGTGAACCTGCCCTTGGCGACAACTAGTGGTACGCCTTGTACAGGCAGCTATGTAATAACCAATATGTCTCCCTTTGCAGATACCACAACTAATAACGCCTCAGGGGTCTATCCACTCGGTGAGACACTTATTTTATACAAAATGGAATATGCCTGTGGAGATGAACTGACTTGCCGGACCAGACTGCATGTCAATAGAATTATAAATCCTGTTCCTTATTGCTTAGCCACCCTCAATGTGGTCTTGATGCCATTAGATACTGATGGCGATGGTGCAGTGGATGATGGCATGGTGGACGTCTGGGCCAAAGACCTTAATGTGGATAGTTATCATCCTTGTTATGAGACGCCTCTGACTTTCAGCTTTGATTCCACGGCCGTTGAAATGTCAAAAACATTCACCTGTGAAGAGGTCGGTCATAATAATATCAACATCTACGTCACAGATAAGAATAACCGACAATCTTACTGCAGAGTGGACATAAATGTGCAAAACAATGCAGCACAAATACCAGATTGCGAAGCGGCTATACTCAATAATCTTACAGTCTATGGTGCTGTGACGGATCCCTATGGCCAAGCGCTGGAGCAGGTGATCGTTTCGCATAGGGACACAGAGCAGATGAATGTCATAGAATCTGACGGAGAAAGCAATTCCTACCAGATTTCCATAAGCGCAGTTACTGATGCCCTGGGCATTTATAAGGTGGAAGATCTTTCACTAGGTAGAGGTTACTTGATACAGGCTTATAAGTTGGGACAGACGCAGCTGGTGACGCAAGCAGATGTGGATCTCTTAGAAGCTTTCATACAGGGAGAACAAAATTTCAGTAGCCCTTATACCTATCTTTCAGCTGACATAGATGAAGATGGGGTAGTGGACATAGCTGACTTCCATATGCTCAAAAATCTGCTAGGCTTATCAGAGGATGCATGGCCAAATGAGAAGCAATGGTTGTTTTTTAGGAAGGCATCCATGGGACAAATGAATGCAACCGCACCTTCGCTGAACGAATTACAACAGTCTATTGAGATGATAGAGCTAAACCAGGGTGACGAGCCGGACTTGGATTTCATCGGAATACTCAAAGGGGATCTCACGCAATATGAAGGACTGTAGTATCCGTCCGTAAGACTTTTGGGTCAACAAACGATCAATGAGGACTAGATAGGATTTTGCCTGGGAGCTATACTTATTAACTCTTACGTTCTGACAGCCTCGTCCGTTCCAGTTACAGTAGAAATAAAGATTATGGTTTACATTTATCTATTTTAGTTATGAATTCAAGATCATAACAGTAAGAAATCTGTCAATTGCAATCTTTGCTTTAGGAATCGATTATATCGCAGCTGCTTTATATGATCTGGAGATATCTATAGTGATGGTTTTGACTTTGTTTTTGTCTGCACCGCGAATTTCCATATCAATTAGGCTGTCATCGAAGCCCCCTTATCTTTTTCTATTCCTATGTCCATCACTTTTTTTCTATCCTTGTCTGTAATAATCGCTAGATCGTATAGTCATCTTGAACTGGTTTTATCCAGTGATAGCTCTTTAATTTCATCTACGACCTGAGGCGCCATTGCATTAGTGACAATCTTTTGTATTAATAATCACTAGTCATTTACATATATGATTTTCATAAATTGTTAGCCTTATATTGTGGTTCACTATAAATTATGATTGGGATATTTATATTCTTGCTCGCAATAACGGCTATTGAGGCTGTCAAGGTCGCTATGGAAATAAACAGTAGTAGGCGATGTCCCCATGATGAAGAACTCCGTGATTATCTGGTCGGAAGAATAGATAAGGACTCTCCTAGAGGAGAAAAAATTTCTAGACATCTAGGCACTTGCACCCAGTGTCAAAAACAAATCACTGCTCAATAGGATCAGACTCTGACTAAATTGCAGCCGTCTATTCCTTCTTGAAAACATTAGTCATACCTGCCTGCTTTAACGTCATACTTCCTGAGTCCACGTCAAAAGTCATCTCTATCCCAGCAGAAACAAAAACAAATTCCCCATCACCAACCGCCGTCAGCGTAAACGAGCCCTGCCCCGTCGCTTGCGCCATCAGACTCGTCCCTTCCACAAATATTTTGACATCCAGTGGGAAGGTGGCACTGATATAGTTCCCGACATAAGTCTCCAAGGTTTCCACTGAAACCGCAATGGCTTTCTTTTCTTTGAATTCAGGAAATTCATACGGCAGTCCATTGGCTAGACTCAGCACTGCAATGAGTATTTCATTAGTTGGCATCACCTCCCCATTAGAGATATAACAAAGACTCAGATCAAAGTCTTCAAAGTAATAAGCAGAAGTACTGAAATCTTCTATGCGTCCATTGTGACCATAACCATAAGATGTACTGAATGGCACAGCAAACATTCCTAGTCCGTAGCCCTCATTCATGTCTTTCATCTGTTGCACACTTTCCATTCTTAGGATCTTTCCATTATAAAGGGCATTCAAAAAAATATTCACATCAGAAGGCGTGGCACTTATCTCACCTGCACCGAAAGCCCAACTCATATCCCAAGGAACAGACAAGTCCCACTGCTCAGTCTTGAGGTAAGAATAAGCAAAATTCTGGTCCCCAGATTTTCTATTCCCCACCATCACACTAGCTAGTCCTAGTGGAGTGGTGATGTGCTCTGCAAGTAATTCTGTATAGGACTGATTAGTGATATCTTCCAGTATCCAAGCTAACAAAGCATAGTTGGAGTTAGAATAGACATATTTGGAATCTGGCTTGAATTGAGCTGAGCCTTGCTTTATTCTAGTTAATAGCTGCTGCCTTGAAATAGGGTTTGCTAACTGTATCGGCTGGACATCCTTGAGATACTCCTCTATACCAGATCGATGCTGAAGCAGCATACTTATGGTGATGAGTTCAGCATTTTTGATCTCAGGATAGAATTCATACAATCTGTCATCCAGTCTGAGCATGCCTTCTTCCACGAGTTGCATGATCATTGTAGCCGTAAACATCTTGGAAACTGATCCTATCTTGTACTTATGATCTGGAGTGGCCCTAAGTTCCTGACTTACATCCGCATAACCGATGGCTCTCTCATAATAAGGCTTGCCAGCCTTGAACAGAGAGAGGCTACCCATTCCTTGATTGTTAGACTCTATATGTGAAAAGAGACTATCCAGCTTAGCCAGACTCTTATCTTGTGCTGTAAGCTGTTCAAGAATAACCAGACTTATCAGTACCAGACACCAATTCTTCAAAATTCTAATCATACAGAATGTTTAACTTTACCGAAGCTACTAAGCTAACACTTGTCACGATAATATGAAACTTAAAGATGCTAGGTAATATCCTACTTGGTGAAATAATTCAAATAGCCAGATCCATTTACAAGGGAAAGAAATGTCCTAGTGAGCTCTGTTTGAGAAATTACTTGACAGGACGGACGACTAAGAATAGCAGGAAAGGGGAACTAATCAGCAGGCATCTCGGAATCTGTAAGGAATGTCAAGAGAAGATGGTTAATTTATAATTTAAAGAACTTAAAAGATAAGCTAGATCAGTATACCAGATTCAAATACCAAAACTATTTCAACATACAAGCCGTATTGTACAATTCATCGACTATAAAATTCTCAATTTTTAATACTCGATCCCATACTGAACTTTCGATTAGCTGTTATGGTAATGGATTTCATAATTAGCCTAGACTTCTGAAGTAGACCTTGGTACTATAAACCGTTGTACCTTTAAGTCTTTATAGCACTAAAACAAGTAGATTAATTGACTCACCTTATACATAGCCATTTCTCGAGTAAGCTGCTCTTAGTCGTGATAGGCGTAACCCTACTAGCCTGTTCTACCACAAATAGAATTTCCGAGCCAGGTGCAACAGTAAAAATATACCCTATCGGCCTTAATGGGCTATGGGGCTATGCTGATGAGCAAGGAGAAATAATAATAAACTATCAATATGACTCCGCACAATTTTTTACCTCTGGGTTAGCCGCGGTAGAAATCAAGGGAAAATATGGATTCATCAATCGTCTGGGTGAATTCGAGGTCAAGCCAAAATATGATAGCATCATCAATGGTTATGGCTATGATGCAGCATTGGTTTCCAATAACGGAAAATCATATTGGATAAATCGTCAAGGTAAAAAACTGAAAAATCACAAAGGAATAAATTTCATATGCGGAACTGGTGAGATGGAGGCTGCAGATCCAGCAGTCCATTTTGATATAAAAAAAGGTAAATACTATTTAAAAGAAAGTGAATTCATACAACAACAAAGATTAAATCCACATGCAAATTTTTCTATGGTAGATTTCACCTTTGATGAAGTCCTGGAGTTCAGCCCTGAGAGTCTGATAGTCAGAAAAGGCAACAAGTTCAATATCTATATTCCCTTTGACGGAGTAGGGCTTAAGGAAGAATGGTTCGACGAAATAATACCTCATTACAGTCTCAGTTCCAGAACACATATCAAACAATCCGCCGCCACAACTGCAAGAGTACGGAAAGGCAATAAATGGGGTGTGATCTCTTATAGAGGTGAGTTGTTCATAGAGCCAGAATTTATCACCATGAAACCCTCAGTTGGCATCTTCTATCTTGTGGAGTACCAGCCAGGGCATTGGGGTCATATCACTTTTAAGAATCGTTACTTTTAAGACTAGTTCTTAACTAACATCGCTTGTATTGTAATTCGACTTTCATCCATTAACTCAATGATATAAATGCCATTAATAAGAGGATTTAAGTTCAATTCTAAATTAATTACCTGAGCAAGCTCTTCAGAAATAACCAAGCGGCCTAGGTTGTCATGAAGTCTAAGACTTCCACTGAATTTCTCCACAAACTTCACAGCAACCACACTACATGCGGGATAGGGGTACAACTTAAAACTAATTGTTTCCAATGCTTGAGACTCTTGCAGACTACTGATTTGACAATTAAATGTCCCATCCAGAATCGCAGCATACGCTGCCTTAACTTGATCTATTTCCGCAGGCCACCTATCAAATATTTCAAAATTTGGACTCTCAGTATCATAAAAAATATGATCTACGAAATTAATGGTACCAGAAGCCCCTTCACTTAGCGATCTAGAATACAGAGTCGTCACTGAACGATCGTCTAATCCTCCACGTCCTACATTAGCCACAAATCCAGCAGTGGACATAGACCACCCCATCGTATCCGTTGCCAGATCTGGAAAAGAAAATAAAACAGTATCTGCCATATTAGGACTCAAAGAGGCGATATTTGTAATTTCATTGGACGACCCTCTGCTCTGGATGTTTAATTCCGATAAAATTAAAAAGGTAATGATTTCAATGAATCATAAATAAGATGAAGTGATCGAACATAAAATGATTACAAAATCTATTGAGAGGGCACTAAAGAAATTGGACAAAGAAGGTTTGCCTGAAGATTGCACAAATGAATTGAGGGACTGGTACGAGTCTATAGAGTAGGCCAAGTAGTATTTTCTATAGCTTTCTAAACAGACGAATCAAAACAAACTCCCCGCCTTAGCCGGCGGCACGATGCCCAAATGCTCATACGCTTTCTGCGTTGCTTCCCGCCCTCTAGAAGTTCTCTGGATGTAGCCTTCCATAATAAGAAAAGGTTCATGCACTTCTTCTATGGTGCCAGACTCTTCCGAGACAGCAGTAGCCATGGTGGTGATCCCCACTGGGCCTCCCGCAAATTTTTCTATGATCGTTCTGAGGATTTTATTATCCATCTCATCCAGACCGCCCTCGTCCACATTGAGCGCATCCAGGCCATATTGTGAGATGGCCAAGTCTATGACACCAGTCCCCTTGATCTGAGCGAAATCCCTGATACGTCTGAGCAGTGCATTGGCGATACGTGGTGTACCTCGTGATCTTCTGGCAATCTCTACAGAGCCGGCTTTGTCTATCGGAATATTAAGGATGGAAGCACTTCTCACTATGATCTTTTCCAGAGTCGCCGCATCGTAATAATCCAGATGACAATTAATCCCAAACCGAGCTCTGAGTGGAGAGGTCAATAAGCCCATACGCGTCGTCGCCCCTACCAAGGTAAATGGATTCAGTTCTATCTGAATACTACGAGCAGAAGGACCAGAATCGATCATGATATCAATACTGTAATCCTCCATTGCAGAGTATAGGTATTCTTCTACCACGTTATTGAGTCGATGTATCTCATCTATGAATAAGACATCACCTTCCTGCAGATTCGTTAAGAGCCCAGCGAGATCGCCAGCTTTTTCCAGTACAGGTCCAGAGGTCAGCTTAAGGGTTGCCCCAAGCTCATTGGAGACGATATGACTCAGCGTTGTCTTGCCCAGTCCCGGAGGGCCATGCAAGAGGACATGATCCAAGGCTTCCCCTCTCAGCTTGGCCGCTTCTATGAAAATTCTGAGGTTCTCAACTATCTTGGGTTGGCCAGAAAAGTCATCGAGCATAGCAGGTCTCAAGGCTCTTTCCAGTTGCCTATCTTCTGAGCTCAGATTCTCATCTGAAGGATCTAAATGTGGATTGGACATAGGATACGAAGATATTAAGATTCTCACTTATGTATTCATAGACTTGCAAAAGTCTATTTAATTCTCTTTTTTGCAACTTTACGTAACTTAAAAAACCAGTAATTATGGGCTTATTTTCATTTATCAAAGGCGCAGGAGCCAAATTATTCAAAAAGAAGAAAGTAGAGGAAGCAGCAGTGGTGGACAACAGGACCCCCGAAGAAATCAAAATAGCAGCTCTCAATGAAGAAGTAGGTCGACTAGGCCTGCCTGTAGATGACCTCCATCTGGACATCGCTGATCACGTGACTGTAACAGGTATCACAGGGACCAATGCAGACAGAGAAAAAATCATCCTTGCTCTAGGAAACGTAGAAGGCGTCGCCAGTGTAGGCGATATGATTTCAGTGACCAATCCAGAACCTGAGTCTATTTTCCACGAAGTGAAGAAAGGAGATACTCTTTCCAAAATCTCAAAAGAAGTCTATGGTGATCCAATGAAATACAACGCCATATTTGAAGCTAATCAGCCGATGCTCTCGCATCCTGATAAGATCTATCCAGGGCAGATTCTCAGAATACCACCTGCCAACACGATGGCATAAAAAAAATTAATCGGGTCTGTTGCATTATGCAACGGCCCATTATTTTTTTAATTTCTTATCACTGTGATTTCAAAACACTGTGACACTGGACAGCAATTAAGACCTAAGTCGTATCTGTGATTACCGCAACCTACCTTATCACTATTAATACATAGAAAAGGTAAGCCTGCCGGTAGGCTGCCTACTCCACCTGGTGATAAAGCAGTGGCACTGACATCTGAATCTACATTATCATTAGCATTACCGTTGACATCCGTATTGGGGCTTACAGTATAGCTTTCTCCATTCAGCACGAATTGATTGGAATTGAATTGTCCATCTCCATATGCTAAATAATATTTTGAATCATAATTCAAGCCTGTCCATCCTGTAAGAGGTGCTCCTCCAGATATACCGGTCGTATCCACATTAGTCTCATTAAAATAATATTGCCCTCCATTAGCTGTGACATCTTGTCCCACCAAGACGCCATTGGCATCATAAAGCTGAACGATCAGTCCATCGATCGCTTCCTCGCAAGCATCTTGGATTCCATTCTGAATCGTATCGCACCAGACATAATTCCCTATCTCCAGCGGGGGCACCCCACAGCAAGCTTCGAGATCTCCAATACCAGAAGCTTTAATGACAGAGTTATCATTATCTGCTTCGAAGAGATTATAGGCCCCTTCTATCTCACCAGTTGTGTTGTTGTGGATTTGTATTCCAGCAGCATTAGGAGCGAAAATTTTATTTCCATTCGAATCGAGATAAACTGGATCTGTGGCTCCACTTACCACCTGGTCGCTGCATGGAATGACAACTAGACCACCTGTGCCACTATTTGGGATGCCATCCCCTTGGTCATCTTGATAATAAAACTCTCCTCCGTCAGGACCTTGATCATTGCCAGCACCTGCAGTGGTATTCCCTCCACAAGAGGCATCAGACTCGAATTGCCAGGCACAAGGGCCTGAAAGACAAGCTTTATAGATGTCACCAGAACTACTGTAACCACCATTTATGGTTTGGATATCACCTGACCTATCCCGCATGCCTAAAATCATATCACCGTTAGTGTCAAATTCTATATCCGCCAGTATGGGTTCATTTTGGTCAGGCTGTCCAAAAAAGTAGGATTCTGTTGACAGATCATGCCATGGCTCCCAATCCGTATTATATGGAAAGGCACCATCCATTCCACTGTCGTATGTATTGTAAGTTGTATTATTGCTAGTAGGGTCTCTATTGAATCTCAAACTCTCATCCAAGACCAATGTAAAATTGGTGCCATCAAATTTCCAAACATAAGCTGTCAATTGATATGAGGCATCGTTTGGATTAACATTCACGCCAGCCGAAATACTCTCTGCTGAGCAGACCGCACCGACATATAAATTACCGAAGTCATCCATACCCAGACCAAAAGGCCTAACATCACTCGGTGCGCAGGTACCTGGATCTCCTGCTGCATTGGTGATTGTAGGTAAGCCCATATTAGGAATGGTGAAAGATTGAACCGCACCAGCATTGACTGGTCCACTCGTAGGGACACTGTATAACTTACGGTCAAAAAGGTTGACAACGTATAATTCTGACTCATCAAGAGATAATTCAATATCACCTATGCCGATCTTGCCTATCTCTGCATTAGTCTGTGTATCGTCAGGATATTCATATGAAGATGTCGCAACCGGATGCGGGTTAGGTCCAAATGTATTGGCCCCCAGAACAGCATTCAGATCTACATAGCTGCTGGTCACAGGTGCACCACTCAGGTTACAGGTCTGATAGATCATACCCGTGCTTTCTCCTGGCCCAAGACTGGAGCCCGCTTTTATATAACTTGAAAGAAAAATTTTATCTGTAGTCTCTGATTTTGCAATACCATAGACAGTACCCACTTCACTGAAAGCGGCTATGCCATCACCTGGAGGAGGTGCAGGATCATATATGGGTCCTCCACTAAAAGGATCAGGGTTCCCAAAAGTGGTTCCATTGACATTTCCATCTACATCCATTCCATCACTATAGGACACTCCGATCACAGAAAATTCATGAGCTGTATTAGGATCATTATAAGCTCCCTGCGTAAAACAAGTTACCATGAGTTCGGGATTGTTGACACAGAAATCTTCTGGACTGCTCAGAGAAAAATTCAGATCATCAGCAGGCGCAGCAACAAATCTGACGTCAGAGGAATTGTCTGTTCCGACATGAGAAGGATTCGCCCAAAAGTCTTGAGCTGAGGAAAGCAGAAATTCTACTCTGAATTTATGCGTATCCGTCAGACCACATACGGCCCAATTACCATTTGCCAGAGAGGTGGTCGTAGTAACGAGATTGTTCTGAGCATCGTAGATAGCTATCTCGAGACCTTCAAATGCTGGTTCCTTAGCATCTTTAATTCCATCACAATTAAAATCCTCGAAGATGGCACCTGACAGGCAACCACTGGTCTGGGCACTGGACTGAAATACTGAAAAGCTTAGAATCCCAAAAAAAATTAATAAGGTCTTAAGGTTACAAATGAAAAGAATTAACTCTTTCATGGCAATATTTAGGTGTTTTACAACCGTAAAAATACCGCTTATAAACCTAGTATGCTAGTAAGCATAAACACAAGGCCCTGTTTTATAAGATTTTATGCATTATATATTAAATTAATATATAGTCCAGGCTTCTTGCAAAGGCAACTCATAGAGACTATCCTTATACCCTTCGTCTAACCAATCTAACTGCGTCGGGCTCAAATATTGCTTGGCATCCCCATTAGCTGCCAAAGCCGCATTTATCTTGGTCTTTTGAATTTCTGTAAGGGGTAGAGTTCTATAGGCGCTCTTCTTCAGATAGTACTGTGGGTCTTTATCCCTTCTGAATTTACGGACTTTGGAAACTGTATTACAACTTGCCTTTTCAGCTAGTCGATCCAGATTTTCTTTATCTATGACGTCTGGATCAAATTTCACCTGGACGACCTCCGCACCATTCATAAACCCTGGCTGTGTCTGCACGACACCATCTGCGGCTCCCAGTTGTGACTCTCCACTCCAGAAACAATACATCTGGTAGTAGGCTGTTGCTCCAGTATCAGCTTCCAATTCTTGCTTCAGCAAATCCAAGTATATAGGCACACCCTTCCCTACTGCCCGCAAAGCCAAACTCATATGCCCTACCAAACCCGAAGCACTATGGTTACCTGATAATCTTGACAGCACATTGGCCTCTTTTGCATTGATAATTCTGACGACAGGATTATTCCAGGTAGGCTCTCCGTATTTCTCTAGCACCTTTCTGTCAGCACCGCCTACGTTATTATAGATTGCCAATGGGATGAATTCATGCTCTATAGCATCTACAATCAAAGGGTGGGACAAAACCTGATCGCCATAATTTCTGCAAGTCGCACAGCCAGGCACTTCTTGGAAAAGCAGTAGAATGGGCTTACCCGTTTTCTCAGCCTGCTGTAGAGCAAGGTCATAGTCTCTGAGCCAATTCACCGTACCCAGTTCTTGTTGGGCAGAAAGTGTGATGCACATAAAATTGCAGAACAGAAGGAATATTCCAAGACGTTTCATAAGCTTATATGTTTGATACTGATTTGATGTCATGAATTAAATGAATTTTAGCTAAGCATAGTTGAGTCTTCACATGACCTTAACCCAAATGACCTATGAGGCCTTTAATTCTCAATAATCTAAATGATGAACTTGTCAGATCAATCTACTGTTACCAAGACTGAATAAATCGACGCCATGGAAAGAAGAACATTCATAAAGGGATCAGCAATTTTAGGTATGACCATAGCGGGTGGTGCCCCTCTGGTGTCCCAATCAGGCATGTACCACGGCGAAACCCAGCGTAAGATATATAGGATACTGAACTCCGATGGCATGCACGTGGGGACACTCCCGATCATGCGAGCCTTTGCGGGTGGGTATACGGATCATGTGTCGCCGTTTGTATTATTGGATGAATTCGGACCAGTGGAAACAGAACCCAATGCAGACCCCTTCAAGGTGGAAGCACATCCTCATGCAGGGGTGATTCCGACGACTTATTTTGTCAAGGGTTCTGGTCATCACAAGGACAGTCTCAATTATGATTTCAACATAGGTGCAGGAGACTTTATGTTATTTTCTTCAGGTAGTGGTGCCATCCATATGGAAGAGTACGGCCAGTTCATAGATGAGAACGGACCAGTCGTGCACGGCTTTCAGATCTGGCTCAATACACCGAAACAATACAAATGGGATGCACCCACCGCACTAGTCCACCGGACAGATAGTATGGATAAGATCGTAGGTGAAAATTATAATGTTCAGGTCATTCTCGGTAGCTTAGGTGAAGCGAAGTCACAGGTGGAAACTTACTCCCCAGCTTTCTATTATCATGTCAAGATGAAAAAAGATGCAAGGCTGGATATCCCTACAGATCCCACCCATAATGCTTTCATTTATCTGATAGATGGTTCATTGGAATTACACGAAGGAAAAAAGCTGATCAAGAATCAGATCGTCCTCTACGAAAGAGGTGACAGTCTTATCAAGCTTTACGCTGAGAGCGATGCAGAAATGCTGGTGCTCGGCGGCCAGCCTCTCGACGAACGTGTCTATTCCTACGGTCCTTTTGTCATGAATACGGAAGAAGAAATCCAACGCTGTATTCAGAATTATAATTCAGGGAGGATGGGTAATCCTGAGATGGTAAATAAGTAATCGATTTTAGAAATACCCTTCTTCCATGTTCTCACTCAGGCTGGAAAGCGTGAGGCGTTTGTTACTATGACCTACTCAGTGAAAGTAATTGATACACTCTCCGATAGTCATGGCTATCGCTCACAGACTCCATAAAGTTTAAAGTTAACTCCTACCCAATTTATCAATCACAATTGTATATTCAATACAGGAACAAAGCCAAACAAAAGCAACTTTTTCAGTTGTTTGAATTTTTATATTAAGAGAATACTTATTCAAAGATTAATGGACTTGCACTGAAGACAGACTCCTTTAAATAAAGGCATAAGATCATTGATATTATAACTGGACAGGTAATAAGCATGAAATAGCTCAGTGGGGTAATAACATTCCAATCTCTTGATCAGCCTTGCCTTACTCTTAGCTCAGCTTATAGGTACAGACTTCCCTTTCTGATGTTTCTGGAAATCACCAATTTCTGAATCTCAGAAGTACCCTCATAGATCTGAGTGATCTTAGCATCTCTGTACAGACGTTCCACGTGGTATTCCTTGACATAGCCATAACCACCATGGACTTGTATGGCTTCATTAGCGATGGTCTGGGCGATGTCTGAAGCATAGAGTTTAGCCATGGCTGCCGCTTGAGAATAGTCTTCTCCCTGATCTTTGATCCAGGCTGCTCTGTAGACCATCATCTTGGCAGCTTCTATCTGCGTAGCCATCTCGGCTAGTTTGAATGAAATGGCTTGGTGCTCATTGATGGCTTTTCCGAAGGCTTTTCTTTCTCTGGCATAAGCATCAGCTAACTCATAAGAACCACCTGATATACCCAGCGCTTGGGCAGCTATACCTATACGACCACCGTCAAGGACTGACATGGCAAACTTGAAACCGAAGCCATCATCACCTATTCTATTGGTCTTGGGTACTTTTACATCTTGGAACATGACTGAGCAAGTGTCGGAAGATCTGATACCCAACTTGTCTTCCAATTCACCAGTGGTGACCCCTTCAGAACTCGCCTCAACTATCAGAGCATTGATACCTCTGTGCCCTTTCTCAGCATCTGTCTGGGCGATAAGTACGTAGACACTGGCATACTTACCATTGGTTATCCAATTCTTAGTACCATTAACCAAGTAATGATCTCCCTTATCTATGGCAGTCGTCCTCTGGCTAGTCGCATCACTTCCCGCCTCTGGCTCTGATAAGAGAAAAGCACCTATCTGCTCTCCACTCGCTAGTCTAGGTAAGTAAGCATGTTTCAGCTCTTCTGAAGCATATTTCTGAATTCCACTACAGACGAGTGAATTCTGTACGGACATGGCAACGGAACAAGAATTGTCCACCTTGGAAATTTCTTCCATAGCGAGAACATAAGATACGGTATCCATTCCAGAACCGCCATACTCAGACTTGACCAGCATCCCCATAAAACCGAGCTCACCCATCGCCTTGAGCTGTTCGGTGGGATGTGTCTTGTGAGCATCTCTTTCTATGACACCTTCTTTCAGTTCATTCTGGGCGAAATCTCTGGCCGCCTTTTGGATCATCAATTGTTCTTCTGTAAGCTTAAAATTCATAGTGAATTTTGGTTTGATTCGGAGTACGAAAATACTTTCATTTTCAATCTTATTCTGTGTGAATTTTGAAAATTTAACTCCAAGTTAATTTTTTGATAAATTGGCCTAAGGCATAGCTTTATGATATGGGCAGTTATAACAACCATTACCACAGCAATTTCCTCGCCTGAGCAGGTACCAGGAAGTGAATATGAATAGACCATTCTCTATTGTATAATCCACCCCTGCCTCTAGTTTTTCAGGGGTACCTAGGGCCATGATCTGTTCTCTTTGTTCCGTAGATAATAGGACAGGGTCTGAGTTGTTCACCTTCAGGGCTTGCGCTCTCCTGAGACAGGATGCACAATAGCAAGAGGCATCTTGTACGTCAATGGATATTCTGGGCTGGGATTTACACCAGCAAGAGGACATTGGATCACAATCAAATGGAGTCCTGCAGGCTGAGCAGATCATTTTACCACAGGCTTGAGCATCGCTTCTTGATAGACAGCTATCGGATAAGTCAATACATTGGGTATGGTATCAGAACCGATGACTTCGCCGCCCGTCTTGATGAAATCTGTAGAACTGGACACATAGAATCTGACCAGGATACCACCTTCCCGTTTTTCATAATCCACCAGTAGGTCTGATTTCATCACTTGAAACTTGGAAACGAAATGATTTCCTCGCAGATAACCATCCAGCTTGATGCTATTCAGCTCATCCACACGGTAATGCCCTTTAATGGCATTAATCGCTTCCAGTCCGTAATATCGAAGATCATCCTTGCCGTACCCGATGATCCATGGGTATAAGCCAGTAGCATCAGCTTGCTGAATACTCAAAGTCATATCCACATTTATCGTATCCGTAACTCCCTTATAGATTTTCAAAGTACCTGCATAGTCCCCCAGCCACTCCATAGGAAAGGAATACTGTCTGGATTCATCAGTGAGGACTTCAGTAAGGACTTCATCGACGACCGAAGCCTTTGTCGTCCTGCATGAGCCCATAAGTAACAACAGACTTGTGAGGCAGATGCATATACCGATAATTAATGGACTACTCTTGGTCATATTATTCTTTAATATTGCAGATAAGGTACATGATAATTTACAACAAGATGATTCTAAGATTTGTTTTCTGTTGCTTGTTCTTACAATCAATAAGCCAATTAGCAGGACAGGCATACTTCCAGCAACAAGTGGATTACGATATCAAAGCAGAATTAGATACCGTTCAACAGCAATTGAGGGTACAAGGTACGATGACTTACAAGAACAATTCAGATGACATGCTCGATCATCTAGTCATGCACCTGTGGTGGAATGCCTTCAGCGACAAACAGTCTGCGTTTGCCAGACAGCAATTTGACTTGCGACAACTCGAATTTCACTTTGCCCCGGTGTCCGATATGGGTGGTTACGAAAATGTGGAATTCAGCGACAAGAGTGGACCTCTGCTCATTACAGTGGATGCAGAATATCCTGACGATAAAGATATCGCCAAGGTGATTTTGAATGAACCTCTTGAACCTGGGCAGCGTACTCGTCTTCGCTTTGACTGTACCTTGAAAATTCCTAAAGTGTTCAGCCGCCCTGGTTATGATGATGATTTATACCGTATGACCCAGTGGTATCCTAAGCCTGCTGTTTATGATACTGAGGGCTGGCATCCAATGCCCTATCTTTCCATAGGAGAATACTATTCAGAGTATGGTAATTACCAAGTAGAACTGACCGTGCCGGCCTCCCACAAGTTGTCTAGTACAGGAGTAGAATCCACTAATATCAAGAATGGTGATAAGATCACTTATCGATTCAGTGCAGAGAACGTACTCGACTTTGCGTGGTTCAGTTCTGAAAATTTCGAACTTTATAGTAAGAGCATCTCCATCCAAGGCAAAGAAATAGAACTCCACATATTATCGAATACTGCGGAGGACACCGATATATTCTTTGAGTACATGGAAGCTGCCTTGGACTTCTATTCTGAAAAAGTAGGACTTTATCCCTATCCTCAATATAGCCTTGTATATGACGCGGGCAGGGACAGAGGAGGGATGGAGTACCCGATGATCAGTATGGTGGATATGGGAGGTTCGGGCCAGAATCTGGATAATCTCATAGCGCATGAGATAGGCCATAACTGGTTTCAGAGCGCCTTGGGCTCCAACGAAAGAGATTTCCCGTGGCTCGATGAAGGACTCAATTCCTACTATGAGAGAGCCTACAATGACTCACGTTATCCTCAGGCAAATTATGAGACACTGTCCAGCCTCCTAAAATCCAAAGACTCAGAATTCACTAATCTCCAAAGTGGGATCTGCCATCTGCATTGTTGTGGCTTACTAGGACCGATAGATCAAAAATCTCAAGATGTGGATCTCATCACTTATGGCTCTAACAGTTATGAGAGAATGGCCTGGACTATGGCATATCTGGAGGGATACTTGGGGGAAAACATTTTTGATGAGGCAATGCATGAGTTCTATGCCACCTGGCTGCACAGACATCCTAGCCCAGCTGCTTTGCAAGCCACCTTTGAAAATAAGTCGAAGGAAAATTTAGATTGGTTCTTCACCGATATACTGAAGAAGAATCGACGGTTTGATTACAGTTTTGACAAGGTAGAAAAAGTGGGCAACGCCTATGAGATTACATTGAAAAATAGCACGGCTTACAACCTGCCCATACAGTTATCCTGTTATGATGAGCAGGAAAAACCAGTGTACAATAAGTGGGTAACCGCTGCCGAGCAAGAGAATAAAATTTCGCTTCCTGAAGGGAATTTCAGTAGAATTTCCATCAATGGCGAAATCCCTTTTCTGGACAATAATCGAACAAATAATCACTACAGACCAAATAGTCTCTTTAAAAAAAGTAACCCGATAAAAATAGGATTGTTAGGTAATTCTGGAGATAGTCGTTACAATTCTTTTTCGCTGCTTCCAGTAGTGTCTTATAGTGCCTATGATGGGGTTATGGCTGGAATAAACATATATAGCGACTTCTATCCATATCGCAAGACCAGAGTATATCTGCAACCTCAGTATGGATTAGGCTCAAATGAACTTGTGGGAAAATTTGCTGTGCAACGCGATATGATTCTCAATGAGAAATCTCAGATTAGGAAGATCACCTTTGGGCTCAAAGGCAAAAGATACAATTACTTCCAAAGTATTGTGACGAACGAAATTTCTTCTTACTTCAAACTTGTGCCTAGTCTCACGTTGCATTTCAAAAGCGATATGCTCGTCACAAAAAAACTACGATATAACTTTCATTACATAAAACCTGAAGAAAGAGCAACTGAGGTTAATCTGAATTCTCGGATTCATCAGTTGCAATATACAGTGGATAGGCCCACTAGACTAGGAGCACTAGCCACACTCATCCAAGCAGAATATGAGCGGTATCAGCCCTTCGGTGACCTAAGAGAATCTTACTTGAAGCTCACCTTGGAGCACAAACGGTCCATGCGTTATCAGCTTGATTCAAGAATCCACTTTAGATTTTTTGCAGGTTACTTTCCTCATAATACCAATAGAGAAAGTTCCTCCTACGCCTCTGTCTTTAATCGAGGGGCTATAGCGCTGACACAGCAAGGCTATACGGACCATACTTATGAGGGATCTTACTTTGGGCGGACTGAAATAATGGGTTGGGAAACTCAACAGTTTTCTGAAGAAGAGGGCGGCTTCAAGGTGCCACTTGGCGCTGCCTTCGGGAATATAGCTAATAGTAATAGTCTCGGACTCGCCCTGAACCTAAAAGCGGATCTTCCTCTCAAGCCCCTAAGAGCTATCGGCTTGCGGCCATGGGCGGACTTGGGAATGCTCAGAACGAAAAAAGTAAACAACGACCCATTGGAATCCCAATGGTATTATGCCGCTGGTCTCTCACTGGAGCTGGGTGATTTCTTAGGTTTATATTATCCACTAGTCTATTCTGAAGAATACGACATACCGCTGGCTAATAAATCATTCTTTGAAAAATTAAGTTTTAAAATTGATTTGCTTAAATTCTCATTTTGGGATCTTTCCGAAAGACCTGCTTTTTTATTTTAAGTCCAATAGCTTAAGTTTGACTCAGTGTTAAAGATCTCTAGAATAGTCCTCCTCGCAGCTAACATCTTACTGGTCCTACTAACGATAGGCGCCTACCTGACACCGTACATGCCAGCACACAAATCAGCACTATTTCCAATATTGGGGCTAGGCTATCCAGCCTTATTAATTTGTAATGTCCTTTCTGTTATCTGCTGGATGCTCCTTAAGTCAAAGTGGGCGATACTGTCCCTGATCACTTTAATAATCGGTTACAACAGCTGTACCAAACTCTTCAATATCAATCTGGCAGATAACCACCAGGGAAATCGAATAAAGGTCGCCACTTATAATATAAATTTCTCGAAGCCCATAATGCTCTCTCCAGCAGAAAAACAACCTGCACTCAAAGTTGCATTCAATGAATATCTTCAGCAATTCAATGATCTGGATATACTCTGCGTACAAGAGAATGGAAAAAATTCCAAGCAATTTCTTTCTGAGGGGTTATCACTCTATCATATCCACGAAGTACTAGGGATGACAGTCAGCATCTACTCGAAATATCCCTTTTTGAAATCAGGAATAGTCGAATTCAATTCCACCATTGCCAATACCTGCCTATGGGCAGATATTGCGATCAAAGGTGATACCATCAGGATTTACACCACCCACCTGGAATCCAATAGAAGAGATGGTGTCGTACCCGAGGTCATACGAGAAGACAGTCCTGAAGTAATGAGTAATTCTGCCTTATTAGGCATCGTCCAACATCATCAGAAGTTTTCCATAGAAAGAGAAAAGCAAGCACGACTGATCAAGGCCCATGCAAATTCTTCTCCCTATCGAGCAATTATATGTGGTGATTTCAATGAGACGGCACAGTCACATGTATACAGCCTGTTACGTGGCAAGTATGATGACACTTTTCAGGAAGAAGGTAGTGGTATTGCCTCTACCTTTGGAGAACGTATTCCTGCACTACGCATAGATCACATCTTAGTGGATGACAGAATTGAAGTACTCGATCACACTATCAGTCGCAGCGAATATTCTGATCATTATCTAGTGATGGCAGAATTGGGCTTATAGCTGCGTCTCGTTGCTGTCGTCTATGAGCTTAGCTGCAGCCTTCTTGAATTCTCGCCAGTCGAATTTCTTGTTCATATCCTCGTCTAGACCTTTGAGCATGGTGTCAGCAACGACTCCAGAAATAAGGCTATTGACTTTAGCAGACTTAACCAGTTTCTTAAGTTCTTTTTTGCTGAGATACCCATCACCATTCTTATCAAAAAACTCAAATGCCTCTTGCGGAGTGGCAAAACTCTGAGTAATGAGGATTTTAATCTTATTGAGTATTTGTTTCTTGGAGGCCATATGCTTTTTTTTTAAGAGCCTAAGTATAAGTATATTAATTGCCCTGTAAATATATGCTGTAAGCAATTAAGAGATAATGCGAGGAGAGCCTATACGATAAAGCATAGACCCTTCAAGTAGTAAGAGGAATTACTTCTTACAACATTTTTTATCGCCCTTCTTACAGATCGACTTTTCTGAAGCCTTGTTTGCAAGCTCAGCCTTGGCAGAAGCTGCAGCAACTTTGGTTTTTTGGTCTCCAACTTTTACCCCTTCCTTCAGTCCTGCACACTTGGCCTTACATTCTTGTAGCGTCATACCATTTTTCGCAGCGCAGGTCTTAAGATCAGAATCTGAACCTAAAGTCGTTGTGGAAGCAGCAGAGACTGCACTTGTTTCAGTATTGACTTCCGTGCCAGTGCTGGCTATATTGGCTGCGTATATTTTCTGACACTTTGTTTTACATTCCTCCAGCGTCATACCCATTTTGGCAGCACACTCCTCTATGGTTACACATTTCTTAGCTTTATTATCAGTTGTGGCAGTAGTTGCTTGGCCGATTGCCGTAAGTCCTGACAATAAGATGCCAAAGACGAGAACGAGTACTTTATACATAGTTAAAATTTTTATTTCCTCAGAACCGCTGAGTTACCGGATGCTAATTAACAATTAAAATTATCACGTTATCAAGGTCAACAGTGTCTTACACTTGCTAATCGCTGGTTAAAGACCTGTTAAACGGTGACAGTCATAAGCAAATATGTTGCTCATTGAAATTCTATCTTCATATTGCTAATTATGAATCACCAGCTAACTTTACGCAAGGTACCATATTTATTCTCTATAGTTTGCCTTGGTTTGTGTACTCTGATGGCCTTTCCCTTAATTATTGAACAGCCCACATCAGCTGCTTGATCACGAGATATTCTTCTATGCCATACTTGGATCCTTCGCGACCCATCCCACTTTCCTTGACACCACCAAAAGGCGCTACAGTCGTCGACACTGAAGGCGAATTGATACCCACCATTCCGTATTCTAACGCTTCGGCTACCCGCCATATCCGACTATGATCTTTGCCGTAGAAATATGATGCTAGACCATACTCCGTATCATTGGCCATAGCGATGACTTCCTCTTCTGTATCAAATTTAAAAACTGGCGCTACAGGTCCGAAGATTTCTTTGCGGAATACCGCCATGTCGGTCGATGCATCTGCGAGTACAGTTGGTTCATACAACAAGGACTGAGGTACACCTTGACGCTGACCACCGCAAGTGATTCTAGCACCCTTCTCCAGGGCATCTGACACTAGTGCTTCTACAGAGGCCACCGCTTTTTCTTCTATCATGGGCCCTATCACAACCCCCTTGGTCATGCCATCTCCTAGCGTCTGTTCTCTGACGGCCGACGTAAATTTTTCTATGAAGGCTTCGTAGATTCCTTCTTGTACAAATAACCTGTTAGAGCAGACACAAGTTTGTCCTGCATTGGTGTATTTGGAAGCAACGGCCCCTGCGACTGCCTTTTCCAGATCAGCATCATTGAAAACGATAAAAGGCGCATTCCCGCCTAGTTCCATAGAAACTTTCTTGACTGAGTCGGCTGCCTGCTTCAGTAGTAGCTTTCCTACCGCAGTGGAGCCTGTGAAAGATAATTTTTTGACAAGTTTGCTACTTGTCATTACATTGCCTATTTCTGGCGCATTATTCGTAGGAAGGATATTGAGGACACCTGGAGGGAGGCCCGCCTCAGTTGCGAGTACGCCGAGTGCCAACGCCGATAAAGGCGTCAACTCAGAAGGTTTGATGACCACTGTACAACCTGCTGCGAGAGCGGGTGCCACCTTTCTGGTGATCATGGCACTAGGGAAATTCCATGGGGTGATGGCTGCCACTACGCCTACAGGCTGTTTGAGCACGATGATTCTCTTGTCTCGTTGGTGGCCGGGAATCACATCTCCATATGTTCTTCTGGCTTCCTCTGCAAACCACTCGACGAAGGAAGCACCGTATCTTATCTCTCCCAAGGCTTCCCTGAAAGGCTTGCCTTGTTCCATAGTCAGAATCTTGGCCAGGTCCTTCTCGTGAGCTCTCTGCAAGTCATACCACTTTCTCAAGATCCTGCCGCGCTCCGTGCCCGTATAGGATTTCCAAGTCTGGAAAGCTGTGTAGGCCAGGTCTATGGCTGACTTAGCTTCTGTAGCGCCACAGTCAGCGACACTGGCGATCTGGGCACTGGAATAGGGGTTGTATACGGGAAATTGCTTCTGACTCGAAGCCGCCACAAACTGTCCACCTATGAAGGCACCCTCCTGGAGTAAATCTTTTCTTTGAATATCAATCATGAGTTATAAGGCTGTAATTATTCAATAAATGAGTGCTTAGCTATTAAGCTTATGCTAAGATAACATAAGCTGACTTATCGCTCTCCAGCCTTTGATGTTCAGAAGTGAGAATAGCTACTCACTGCTCTGCTATTCTGCCCTATGACTGCATAATATTAGAACCGCTGCGCAAATAGCCTTCCTATCTTGTGGAGGGAGGTCCTGTAACTTTAAAAGGGTAGCTGTGATAAGAGTATTGCTGAGGTGTACGGTTTGAGTTCGGTCTGAGTTAATAAATAGTTGCTAGAAGTAAAAGTAAATATTTGAAAAACTTTGTGTTGTTGGTTGCGACCATATCTTGGTCCCGCTGCGGATATTGATAAGAAGGGTTTGGACCCGTTATGGTATAATTGCTATCTATGCTTCAAAGAGAAATTAGTACGAGCATTGAGGCAAATAACAATTTATAGTTCACTAAAATTCATTAACCAACTGTCCTAAGAATGAGGGGAACCTCACTATATCATTTTGCCAATAATAATATTCACAATTCTCATAAAGACTATTGATTTTAACTGATGCTAACATTGTATAAGACGGAAGCCGATTAATACAACAATTAGTTATTCCATTCATATTTCTTCTTTGACTTCTGTCCAATATTCCAAGGCTCTTATTGCCCTATACCATCCCGCTATTCTTACATCCACGGATTCTCGATCTTCGGTCGCTTTGAATGAAGCATTGGTTTTCCATAGGGACTTTACCTCTTCAATATCTTTCCAATAACCCACCGCTAATCCCGCCAGAAAAGCGGCCCCCATGGCTGTTGTCTCCACGATCTCAGGTCTGACTGTTGTTATATCAAGGACATCAGCTTGAAATTGCATGAGGTTATTATTAATCGTCGCTCCACCATCCACTCTCAGCTCTTTGACGGATATCCCAGAATCTGATTCCATGGCTTTAAGGACATCCAGTGTCTGGAATGCAATGGCCTCTAGAGCGGCTCTGGCTAAATGGGCATCTGTGGTGCCTCTTGTCATGCCGAATATGGTGCCCTTTGCTTTCTGATTCCAATGTGGTGCACCTAGCCCAGCAAATGCTGGCACAAAATAAACCCCACCCGTATCGTCTACAGATGCTGCTAGTTTTTCTACATCTGAAGATTTTTCGATTATATTAAGTCCGTCTCTGAGCCATTGCACCACAGCACCGGCAATGAATATGCTACCCTCCAGCGCATAGGTGACCTTGTCTCCGATCTGCCAGGCCACAGTCGTTAGTAGCTTGTTGTCTGAAAGTTGAGGTTTGTCACCTATATTCATCAGCATGAAGCATCCTGTACCGTAAGTATTCTTGACCATCCCTTTCTGTATACACATCTGCCCGAATAGAGCCGCTTGCTGATCACCGGCGATGCCTGCTATGGGAATTTCATTATCAAATAGGGTAGAGGTGGTGTGACCGTATACCTTACTGGAGGACTGTACTTTTGGTAGTATTGACTTAGGGATGTTCATTAATTGTAGTAGGTCGTCATCCCAAGTCATCGTTTTAATATTGAACAACATGGTACGAGAGGCATTGGATACATCTGTTGTATGCACCTTACCACCCGTAAGCTTCCAGACTAGCCAGGTATCTATAGTACCCATATACAGATCGCCGTTCGTTGCTTTTTTTCTGGCGCCGTCCACATTGTCCAGAATCCACTTGATCTTAGTACCAGAAAAGTAGGAGTCTATGACAAGTCCCGTCTTTTCTCTGACGGATTTTTCATGACCTTCAGCTTTGAGTTTGTCGCAGTAGTCAGAAGTTCTCTTGTCCTGCCACACAATGGCATTATAAATTGGTTGTCCTGTTTTTTTATCCCAGATCAAGATCGTCTCACGCTGATTGGTGATGCCTATGGCCGCAATATTTTTTGCGCTAAGGTCTTGTTTATTGATGGCTTCCAGAGCGACATTGGACTGTGTATCCCAGATTTCCAGTGGGTCGTGCTCTACCCAGCCTGGTTTTGGAAAGTGTTGGTGGAATTCCTTCTGCTCGACAGATATTATACACCCTTTTTTGTCGAATAGGATAGCACGCGAACTGGTTGTTCCTTGGTCTAAAGCCAGTATGTAAGTATCCATATGATTACTATGCATTTATTGAGTATGATATATTGTGAAATTACCCACAGATCAAAGTGTCTATTAGCAATTAAGATTCTTCTCATAAGCATAAATATGGGTAAAGAATCACAGAAACTAAAGAATATAATAGATATGCCGAGTATTTTTAACCAGAGTTTTACTAAATTCTATTACTTAGGATGTAAGCTGTTGAACGTACTTGATCCCAATTTTTTTTAGAGTAGCTCCACAATAAAATACCTGAGGGAATTATAGTTTTTTTTGAGAATTTTCAGTCGTAAAAATCAACGACAAAGTCAAACCCAAATAATTAATGGCATATACTCTTTGATATAATAAAAATCCGCTTTCGCGGTTCTCTTGCTTAGAGCATTCAGCTCTATCCGCCGTTGCGGAATCAGTTTTATTATTTCTTGACGACCTTAAAACTGCAATTCCTATACAGGCTTAAATTCGCCTTGGCTCTGACACAACCCTGTTCTTAACGGAATTTAAGCCTGTAAATCTTAAAATGAAATTGGCCGATTTCTGATGAACCTGTAGAATCGGTGACTTTACTTGGTGCTGCTTAAATGCGCTATTCGGAAATAAAAATTAAATCAAGAAATCAAGTGGTGAACAGACTTACTGATGATGCAAGACATCAGATGACTATTGGTCAAAAGATTCTACACGTAAGAAGGTTTATATGTATTTTATTTGGAAAGGAAATTAATCAATTCAGAATTAGACTCTAATCAAATAACTATCGATATTTAGGATTTTTCATTAGTTTTTTAATACAATCACGGTATGAAGTTGAAGATCAGATTAGAGACTGAAGTAGATGGTCACTACCTAGAGGTTATTGAAAAATTTGACTTGAAACTATTCGAAGCTCTGAAGCCTACCTTCGGGAAAATGAAAGTTGAAGAGTTCACCGGGTCCAAGAAGGGTGATATTGTTCGGCTTGCATTTCTCAGCCCTGTCAAAACAGAGTGGGTGAGTGACATCGTAGAAGATGGTGCAGATGATAAGGAGGCATATTTCATAGATGAAGGCCGTATCCTGCCATTCCCATTGTCCTTCTGGCGACACAAGCATATTGTGCAGAAGGTTTCTGAAGGTCGATCCCGTATTATAGATGATATGTCTTTCATGGGCATTAATATTTTCTTTACTCTATTCTTATATCCTGCAATTTATATTGTATTTTATCCACGTAAGAATATATATAGAAAGTACTTTGGAAATTCAAAACTGAATTGACATAAATTGTGTAAAGCCGTGTGGTTCATTATAAAATAAATTATCAGACCGTATTAGAAAAGTAAAATGAAAGTTGATTTGATATACACAGTTCTTGCACTTCTGATTATCGTAATAAGTTTAATACCTGAACTCAATTTTAAACATTGGGTATTCAGGATTGCTGATTTTCTTCGTGTACAATTTACTGTATTGCTTTTATTTATTTTTGTTATTGGCTTTGTTTTAGATATTGAGAGTACTTTTTTCAATAACTCTGTAATTGTTTTGTTGGTTGTTTCTGTTTTATATCATTTGAAAATTATTTTTCCATATGTTATAAAGAAGAAAAAGCCAATCTCTTTTTCTAAGAATATACTATCTGTTTTAAGTGTAAATGTCCTGCAAGATAATGATAATCATAAAGGCTTAATAAAAATTATCAAGGATGTAAATCCTGATATACTGTTGACGATGGAAACAAATGAGGAATGGGAAAAAGCACTGTCGGAAATTGAATCGGATTATGAAAATGCCTGTAAAGTTCCTAAAGAAAATAAGTACGGTATGCATTTGTATACCAGACTAACGGTCATAGAATCCAAGATTCATTATTTGATTTCAGAGGAGTATCCATCCATAGAAATCAAATTGCGAGATAGAGAAAACAACGAGTTTATTTTTTGGGGAATTCATCCACCTCCGCCAAGTCCCACTGAAAAACCAACTTCCAAGCAGAAAGATGCTGAACTCATGAAGGTGGCAAAGATAATTCGCAAGGATCAAATTCCTACTTTAGTGGCTGGCGATTTTAATAGTGTTTGCTGGTCAAAAAGTTCTAAACAATTTGCAAAGTTATCCATCTTGAAAGATGCCCGAATTAGAAGAGGGATCCTGGGTACCTTTCCAGCAGAATATTGGTTTTTGAGATTCCCTGTAGATTTATTTTATCATTCACAATCCATAAAGGTTACAAGATTGGACACTTTGCCTGATTGGGGTTCAGATCATCTTCCATTGTACGCAGAATTTTTCATTAGTGCTTCAACTCAGGAAACTAAGAATCATATCGACTCTGAATTTAAAGAGAAAGTGAAAACAATAATCAAAGAAGGGGAAATTGCTGTTATTGAAGAAGACTGAGAATTTGAAAATGAAAAACAGAAGTATGAGTTTTAACAATTTGAGTGCTATTTATGTTAAGTTAATTACTCTTACTCTTTGAAAAAATCACCTGCCACTAGTCATACTGATACACTGAATAAGGTGTTTCAGAGAATATTGATAATGGAGAAAGGGATATGGAAGAAATCAAGTTGATTGATTACGTCATACCATCGGGATGAATTATATCGAGACAGTACCCATTTTGATTTTTGATGGTAATTTTTATTATAAGTATCTTATTCTTCAACTTCTATTTCCTTTTGCTTACTTATTTTTGATCAAGCTAATGGAGCTTAGGTTAGTCATATTGTGATGTAAGGAGAAATTTATTAGAATTAGTATGGTGCAGTTATAGAGAGGCAGTAAACATTTAAGATTTAGATTGTTTAAGATGTATTAAATATATAGAAATGAAAAAATTTGATGTGATAATAAAGGTTTAGGTCAAGCAGGGACGCCTTTAGTTTTAAGAGTGGCAAAAGACGGAATGCAAGGGATTCATTAAAGTCAATGTTTAGCTGGAAACAAATGTAAAACGTATCTACGCTTTAGGGGACTGCAACGGAGAGGGCGCCTTTAACCATACTGCTTACAATGACTACGAGATAATAGCTGAAAACAGGTTTGAAGGAAAGGATAGAAAAATTTCTGACCGTATTCTCACTCATTGTCTTTTCGTGGACACAACGCTAGGAAGAGTAGGAATGACAAAAACGCAAGCTATGGATAAGGGGTTGGATATTCAGGCAGGAGAACGACCTATGAGTAAAATATCAAGAGCCAAAGAAAAAGGAGAGGCCCATGGTTATATGAGTGTAGTCGTGGATGCTGAAACTGATAAAATTTTAGGGGCTATTGGGTGTAGGCGGCGCCGAAATTATAAGTAGTTTTGTTAGTATCATGTATGCCAATTCTGGGTTCAAAACAATCAAGGATTCAGTACAACCACATTCTACTGTTTTAGAACTGATTCCCACGATGTTTGTAATCTTTCAGCAAGCCAGAATAATTGAGTGATAAAAGCCTTTATAATATTCTAATCTAATATGAATTTAAGCGATCATTTTCTCAAAACAAGAAAGCATACTCAATCGATTTGTAGGCCATTGACGATTGAGGACCATGTAGTACAAGTGGCTATTTTTGCCAGTCCAGCCAAATGGCATTTAGCACATACGACCTGGTTCTTTGAAACATTTGTTCTTAAGGTGCACTGTCCTGAGTATAAGGAATTTCATAAGGATTTTAATTTTCTTTTCAATAGTTATTATAATAATGCTGGCGATAGGGTTTTTCGTGCCAACCGTGGGAACATGACCCGACCAGGCGTAGAAGAAATTTATAATTATCGACAGTATGTAGATGACAAGATGATGCAATTGATCACCAACAATGGCGACGACAGCTTAAAAGCGTTAATCACTCTAGGTATTCATCATGAGCAGCAACATCAGGAGTTATTATTGACTGATATCAAATATATGTTAGGTCATAATCCGCTATTTCCTGTATATGATAACAACACAGCATTATTGGATAATGAAGAAAATGTGGATTCAGGCTATTATACTGCAGAAGAGGGTGTATATGAAATTGGATTTCAGGACGCTGGATTTTGCTATGATAATGAATTAGGTGTACATAAGGTTTACATACATGATTTTGAAATAAATAAAGGCTTAGTGACCAATGAGGAATTCATCGAATTTATTGAAGATGGTGGTTACTCTGATCATAATCTTTGGTTAGATGAGGGTTGGTCTTGGCTTGAGTCAACGAATGTTAATGCACCACTTTATTGGCATAAGATAAAAGGAAAGTGGAACCAATATACCTTAAAAGGCCTGCAAGAAGTAGCCCCGAAATCAGTCGTCAAACATGTGAGTTATTATGAAGCGGCGGCTTATGCTGAATGGAAAGGGATGCGTTTGCCTACAGAATTTGAGTGGGAGGTTGCTGCTGATAAATTGAACTGGGGCCAGCGATGGGAATGGACAAACAGTGCTTATTTGCCTTACCCGAATTTTGAAAAGGCGGAAGGCGCATTAGGGGAGTACAATGGAAAATTCATGATTAATCAAATGGTTTTACGTGGTGGTTCCTTTGCTACTTATTCGGGTCATAGTAGAAAAACTTACCGTAATTTTTTCAATTCAGATGCTCGGTGGCAATTCACAGGAATTCGATTAGCTAAATAATAATATGGACGAACAGTTTAAAAAAGACGTTGAAGATGGATTGAGTAAAAAAATCAAATCACTTCCTTCCAAATACTTCTATGATAAGATAGGTGATGCGCTTTTCGTGAAGATAATGCATATGTCAGAGTATTATTTGACCAGAGCGGAATTGGAAATCTTCAAGAATAAGTCTAACCAAATCATCGATTATCTACAGGTACACAAGGATCAATATTTTGAATTAATAGAATTGGGTGCTGGTGATGGGCTGAAAACAAAAGAACTTTTGGGATGTTTGTTGGATCGTGGATTTGACTTTGATTATTTTCCATTGGATATTTCCCAAAATGCGCTTAACAATCTTGAAGAATCATTGATAAGCGAATTGCCTAAGCTAGGGATAAAGAGACAACAAGGAGATTATTTTGAGATATTAGCTTCTTTGAAGAGCACGAAGCACCCGAAAGTCATCTTGTTTTTAGGCTCTAATATCGGGAATATGTCTGATGAAATTGCGGCTGAATTTATTTATGCATTAGGTGCTAATTTAACTAAGAATGACAAGCTATTACTAGGAGTGGACTTAAAGAAGGCAGCATCAATTGTATTGCCAGCCTATAATGATAGTGAGGGAATAACTAGAGCTTTCAACATGAATCTGTTGAACAGAATTAATAAGGAGTTGGGTGGTAATTTTGATATTGAGCAATTTGGTCATCAACCGACATATACTGAGGAAGAAGGTATAGCTAGGAGTTTCTTGGTAAGTTTGAAAAAACAAGAAGTACATATTGATGCCATAAATAGATCTTTTGAATTTGAGGAAGGTGAAAAAATAGCAACTGAAATTTCAAGAAAGTATAGTGATGAAATTATTGAGCAATTAATTACGGATACAGATTTCGAGATTGTTGCAAAGTTAACGGATGAAAAGATGTATTTTGCTAATTATATATTCACTAAATTATAAATGACTGAAAGTAGATTGCTTGGTGTTTTGAAAATGGGTGAAGCTTCTACACATTTTTATATCCAACTCTTAACAAAGTCATACGAAAATCAGCATCTAAATGATTTGAAGCCTTGGAAGTTGATTTCTGCTGATTTTGAAGTTATAAACAGCTTATTGCCATATGGTTCCCTAGAGCTTGAGGCATTAATGGTAAGATATTTTGAAAAATTGTCTTTTAATTGTATTGATGTAGTTTTGATCCCTAATATTACCATTCATGAAACAATTGATGCAGTGCAGAAAACCTTGAGCTCAACAATAGCTGTAGCTCATCCGTTGTCTGGGGCCATTGAGAGAATGCTTAAAGCAGGCAATAAGACTGCTGTATTATTCGGTTCGATTTATACGATGACTTCAAGCTATATCAAAACTGTGTTTGCTGATGAAGAAATAAAAATTGTTAGTCCAAATTCAAAAGATATGGAATTTATTGATCTTGTTAGAAGGCAAGTTTTTTATGAGAGTGCCTCAGCAGAAATTTTGAAAGAGTTTAATAAGCTGGTTGTTAAATATTCAAACGACAAATCTGTTTTGATCGCTTGTTCTGAATTGTCTCTCGTTCTGGATGTAAGCAAAGATAGTGTATTAGATATGGCTGCCATTCAAGTTGCAGATGCTATTTCGATGATTTTAGATTAGGCTTGATTTTAACAGTATAGTCATATTTATATATGCTTTGAATCTTAATCTTATAAATTTTTAGAAATTCTAATATACCTGTAATGAATAGAAACGATAGTACCTTGAATTTGCAACAATTCGCTTATGCAATAGTCGTAGTTATTGGAATTGGATACTTGCTTTATGTAGGGGCATCAGTAATAATTCCCTTGATTTTTGCTGGATTGTTAGCAGTTTATCTATACCCCATAACTAAATGGTTGTCGAGGTTTATTAAATGGAGATCTGTGACAATTGTTCTAAGTTTTCTGATTATCGTCATTCCAGTGCTTCTGGTTGCTACTTTTTTTTCATATCAACTTGTTACGATAATGGAAGCATTACCCGAGATTAATAAAAGCTTGAGTATAGGATATGATAAAGTGCTAAGTGGTCTTAATCGCTTAGTCCCTGCAATGAACATTGAGGGAAAAGAACTCCTGTCTGATGGAATGGAGAATGCTGATCTGCAAGCTCCACTTAAGTTTATAGGGCAAGGATTAATCTCCACTACGTCGTTTTTGACTTCATTTGGCTTGGTGATTTTGTATGCTTTCTTTTTGCTTTTTTATAAAGACAGCATTAAGAATTTCATTGTATATCAATTTGAAAAAAGTGCTAGGTCCGACTTAAGGGAAACACTTATGAATATGAAGGAGTCAATTCAATCCTACATTAAAGGTACAGCTACAGTCGTTGTTATTCTTTCAGTGATGAACAGTATAGGTCTTAGTATTATAGGAATTGAATATGCAATATTTTGGGGTTGTCTTGCAGGCATTCTTGCAATCATACCATATATCGGAACAGTTATAGGCGGGGTACTGCCTTTTCTGTATGCCTTATCTTCTGCAGATGCCCAGTGGCAACCGATAGCTGTTTTAGTTTATTACCTTATGATTCAGCAAATTGAAGGAAATTTTATCACGCCGAAAATTGTAGGCGATAATGTAGACATTAATCCACTCTTCGCTATTATTTCGCTTGTGTTTTTTGGTTCATATTGGGGAATGCCGGGTATTATTTTGGCACTGCCTTTGATCTCCATTATAAAAATCTTATTAAGTAATTTCGAGAGTACTTTACCTTACTCTGTGCTTATGAGTTCTGGGATAAGCGACAAGCAAGGCATCTTTAAGAAAATGGCAGACAGTTAATTATAACCTTAGTAAGGATGAATAGAGACTTCGAGGAATTTCACTCTAGCATTTTATACAATTGAAATTTGCCTTACTATTTTGCGATTCCAGTATTCACGAGATCCAGAGCGACATCGATGATCATGTCTTCCTGACCGCCTACCATTTTACGGTTGCCCAATTCATTGAGAATAGTTCTCGTATCTAAACCGTATTTTTTGGCGGCTCGTTCAGAATGCAAAAGAAAACTGGAATAGACTCCGCAGTAGCCCAGTGAAAGCGTTTCTCTGTCCACTTGCACAGGACGCTGCTGCAAGGGACGTATCACATCATCGGCGATATCCATCAACTGGAACAGATCAGAGTCATGATCTGCTTCCATTCTATTGAGTACCGCTATCAAAACTTCTAGTGGGCAGTTGCCTGCACCCGCACCCATACCCGCTAAGGATGCATCCAATCGCGTAGCCCCTTCTTCCATCGCCACAATAGTATTGGCGACACCTAAGGATAAGTTGTGATGGCAATGAATACCGATTTCAGTTTCTGGTTTGAGAATAGACTTGAAGGCTCGTATACGATCTCTTACACCATCCATAAGTAAAGCGCCTGCTGAATCAGTCACATATACACAGTGTGCACCATAGTCTTCCATCAGCTTGGCTTGCTTGGCCAAGTTATCAGGATCATTCATATGGGCCATCATGAGGAAGCCAGAGACATCCATATCCATCTTTCTTGCGGCATCGATGTGTTGCCCTGAGATATTGGCTTCTGTGGAATGCGTAGCCACTCTGACAGATTCGACTCCTAAGTCTTTGGCTCTTTTTAAATCTTCTATGGTACCTATGCCTGGAATGAGTAGCGTCGTTAGTTTGGCATGAGTCAAGTGATCTGCCACGCCCTCTATCCATTGCCAATCCGTATGCGCCCCAAAGCCATAATTAAAACTACCACCTGCAAGGCCATCTCCATGCGCCACTTCTATGGCATCGACTTTGGCTTTATCCAAGGCGATGGCTATGTCTAGAATTTGTTGCTTAGTGTATTGATGTTGGATCGGATGCATGCCATCACGAAGGGTTACGTCTTGGATGTATAGTTTTGCCATTGGGTACTTATGATTTTTTTGTTTCTAAAAAGTCTATACCATAATTGATGTCATATCAACAAACTGATCTGCCGTCATCATTGCCGCCGAGGTCATGATATCTAAATTGCCGGCATAAGCGGGAAGATGATGCCCGGCACCTTCAACGCGTAGTAACACAGTAGTTTTTAAGCCGTGGCGATGTCCTAAGCCTTCGATATGGACAGGCTTGTTTTCAGGTATGTCATCAAACTGTACTTCTTGATGTAGCGTATAGCCTGGCACATATTGTTGGACCGTGGCGACCATCTTTGCGATACTTCTTTTGATGGCAGATCTGTCTCCTTGCTCACTTAGCGTGAATACAGTATCCCTCATGACCATGGGTGGCTCAGCAGGATTGAGTATGATCAATGCTTTGCCTTTATCTGCACCTCCCACTTGTTCTATAGCCTTTGCTGTTGTTTCTGTAAATTCATCAATATTGGCTCGCGTGCCCGGGCCTGCAGATTTACTGGCAATGGATGCTACGATTTCTCCATAGTGGACTTTAGCGACTCGATTAACTGCCGCGACAATGGGGATGGTTGCCTGCCCGCCACAAGTGACCATATTGACATTGCGTACATTATGAGTCTCATCAAAATTGACTGAAGGCACCAGAAAAGGGCCTATTGCAGCAGGTGTCAAATCTATGATTCTCTTGTCTGGATATTTCTCGACTATGCCCCAGTTGTAAGCATGCGCTTTGGCGGAGGTCGCGTCGAAAATGATTTTTATGTCTGCCCACTCGGGCATAGCTTCCAGTCCAGTAATACCCTCAGCCGTTGTTGCGTAGCCCATGCGCTTAGCTCTAGCAAGTCCCTCAGAACCAAGATCAATGCCGACCATGACTGACATTTCCAAATGTTTGGATAGACGTATCACTTTTATCATCAAGTCGGTCCCAATGTTTCCAGGACCTATTATGGCTACTTTAGTTTTGGTTTTTTTCATTTCAGTAAATCTAGGTTAGAAGAGACGCTAGGCTCTACCCGGTTGATTTAATCGCACTCTGCGTTATCAGCGGGTAAAGATATTATTTCTCTCATCTAAGCTTCTTGAAAATTTCAAGGAAGCTCTATTGTATGCAACTGGATTTATTGCCACAGTATTTCATGCAGTCTGAAATATCCTAATCCTGCTATTCTTTATTGGAAATTGACCTGTAGGACTAGGCTCAGGCACATTACCATCGCTCTATGCTGACTACACGAGACAATACCTTGACTAGTGTAGTGATTTACCTCGATAAGTAGGTAAACCACGTATCTCGTAAATTACGCTTTTTCAGGTATAAACAGTGGCTGGTTAAGCTGCATTTTTGATGTATATTTTAATACTAGTTCTATGTTTATAATTGGATTATCAAAGGCATTAAGCTATGATAACAAGGATTTTAACGTTTTTTTTTACCAAATAATGAATTACAATGGCAGTAAAATCTAGTAAGAAAGCAAAAGTTGCAACTGCAAGAAAAAATGCAGAAGCTGCTAAGGCTAAAAAGAAGGCTATTAAGGCTACTAAGGCCAAGCCAGTTGCAAGTGGACCTTTAAAAAAGGGCAAAAGCCTTATTGGCCAGGCAAAAAAGAAATAGATAGGAAGTTGTTTTTTTTGAAGGAATAGCTGTCTGCAAAGGACGACTATTCCTTCTATTAACTTTGGTATATTCAAATTATGCAAGGAATTGATGATACTGATTCTGCACAAATATGCTTTATGCTAAAGGTTTTGCTATAGTGATTAAAGTCTATGTAACTAGGAGGTCAATAGCAGTATTCTCTAGAATAGCATACATTAGCACCTTAAAGAATCTTAATATCTCAACAATATATCAGCGGCATCATGAAAAAGCTAAGAACTGTCCTTCCCAATGAATTTGAGCCCCACCTTCATTGGTATGATAAGGCACTGAATGCGACCATACATCCTATGATCAGTTTCTTCTTAAGCCTAGGGCAGGAGCGAATTATAACCCGTTATTGTCATATGCACCCGCAGGTCGAGAAGAAAAAACTCCAAGAAGTCTTGAACCATAAGTCTAAGTATTTTCTCTGGGGAGGTGCAGATTTACTGAATGTAACCTCTGCGGGTGGGAAGCGTCAGATGGTCGTCATTGAAAATAATTCTTGTCCCTCAGGCCAGAAGTCGATGCCTCTGGTAGACGACAACCAAGAACAAGGCAGCTATCGACTGATGGTGGAAAGAACCTTTAAGCCAATTCTGAAGAACTTAAGAATTAAGGGCGGATTAGCAGTCATTTATGATAAAAATCCGATGGAGGTATCTGGCTATGCGGAAGTGATTGCGGATGTAATGAATGAGCCTGTGTATTATACTTCTCTCTATAAAGATGATGAGAACTCATCAGCTAGATTTGTAGATGGCATACTTCATGTCTTAGTGGATGGAGAATGGCTTCCTATCAGGGCAGCTTTCCGATATGTGACTCAAAAACCCTGGAACAGAATACCTGTCAATTGTAAGACCAAGATTCTTAATCCTACTATTGCTTGTCTTGCAGGCGGTAGGAACAAGATGGTCGCTGCCAAGGCCTATGATATTTTCAATGCAGAGTTAGCGGAATCCGGTCTTAAGATCAATACCCCGGAAACCATTTGGGATGTGAGTAAGAACGAAGTGCCCATCTGGGTCAAAAAGCTCGGTGGTCATGCTGTTATTAAAGTCCCATACAGTAACGCAGGTCAAGGTGTCTATACCATCGTTACCCCGGAAGAGTTAGATGCATTCATGGAAATGGAATTTGACTATGACTTATTTATTGTGCAGAGTCTGATCGGTAACTCCAATTGGAGTAGTACTACTTCTGCAGGAAAGCTATATCATGTAGGGACTATTCCTGATAACAAAAACCAAACCTTTGTGGCAGATATCAGGATGATGGTCAGTTCTACCGAGAAAGGCATCAGGCCTCTATGTACCTATGCTCGTAGAGCAGAAATGCCACTGGTGGATAACATTACATCTGCTATAGACAGCTGGTCTATGCTCGGTACCAATCTTTCCATCGATAATGGGGATGGTACCTGGAGTAGCGATACCAATAGATTGGTATTGATGGATAGAAGGGATTTCAACAAGTTGGGAGTTGGACTGGATGATCTCATAGAAGCTTTTATTCAGACGGTCTTGTCTATGGTAGCCATTGATAAAATGGCACAAACCTTAGTGAATAAGCAAGGGAGATTCAGATTGAAATTATTTAAGAGTCTCAATGATGATGAGAGCTTGCTCAATGAAATATTAGTAGATTGATTTTTAATCTTGTATCAATTTATATAAGTTATAATATGGTGTGGAAGAAGAGTGAAAAAGAGAATTATTACTGATGAAGAATGCATACTTTAACTTGATAGAACAAAGTTATAGCTTTCCGCAAGAGGGTTTTGATCTTCAAAATGGTTATCTTACCTTCCATAGTATCTCACTTAAGTATCTTATAGAAAAATATGGAACGCCTTTCAAACTCGTCTACCTTCCTGTAATAGGAAAAAGAATCCGCAGAGCCCGAAATTTATTCAATAGAGCGATCAAAAAAGCAGGCTACAAAGGCAATTACCATTATTGCTATTGTACCAAGTGTTGTCACTTCTCACATGTCGTCAAGTCAGCGCTCAAGGAAAAAGTTCACCTGGAGACTTCTTCAGCTTTTGATATACACCTGATTTTCAAGTTACTCAAGGAAGGTGAGTTGACTAAGGATACCGTCATAGTACATAATGGCTATAAGACCGAAGATTATCTTGAGAAAATTGTAAAACTGAATCAAATCGGTTTTAAGAATTCCATTCTCGTATTGGACTCCAAGTCCGAGATACAAAGAGTCAAGAAATTTGCTTCAGTGATAGATGGTAAGTTAAAAATAGGAATCCGTATTGCAATAGATGAAGAACCGCAGTCTGCCTACTATACTTCTCGGCTAGGTATACGATCAGTAGAGGTCTTGGATTTTTTTCATGATCAGATAAAAGATGATGAAAATCTGAGTCTTAAGATGGTTCATTTCTTCGTCGATTCGGGTATCAAGGATACTGTTTATTATTGGGGTGAATTCCAGAAAGTATTGAATCTATTTGTGGAATTGAAGCAGACAGTACCAGAAATAAAAGCACTGAACCTAGGGGGTGGTTTTCCTATAAGGAACAACTTGGGTTTTGAGTATGACTACGAATATATGGTTGACCAAATAGTAAGGAATATTCAAGCAGCTTGTCACGATGCAAAAATAGAAGAGCCGGATATATTTACGGAATTTGGGAAGTATACAGTAGGGGAGAGTGGTGCCATTGTTTTTCAAGTGCTGGAACAGAAACAACAGAACGACAGAGAGGTATGGTATATGGTAGACAATAGTCTGATGAATACCATCCCAGATGCTTGGTCCATACTCGAGAAATTCATTTTGCTTCCAATAAACAAGTGGGAGAATGAATACACTAAAGTCAATATCGGAGGAATTAGCTGTGATCATTCTGATTATTATAATTCTGAAGATTTCAATCAGCAGTTATTCTTACCGAAATACAACAGTGATGACGAAGAGCCTTTATATGTGGGCTTCTTCCATACGGGTGCCTACCAGGATGCCATCAGTGGTTATGGTGGTATAAAACATTGCCTCATTCCCGCACCTAAGCTCATTGTAATAGACAGAGACGAGGAAGGAAATTTAATTGATTATAAATATTGTAATGAACAAACCGTAGATGAGATGCTCGATATTTTGGGGTACAATAAACCGGAGCAATCATGACTAGATTTGCAGGGATTCCGCAGCGGTATACCAGCCTTGAACGTGCGGCAATAATTCTTCAATCCATCGCATATGATGGCACGAGTACCTGGGGTAAGGGCGCTGATAAGGGTTTTGCTGCCTTTCTGGATGCTGCAGAGAATATGGAACTCTACGACATAGAGACCAATTCTGAGGTTTATAAAAAAGGCATTCATATGCCTGAAGAATGGAAGGCTTTTGATAGTCCTGATAAAATGTTTGCTCAGGTGCATGCGGCAACTCAAGACTTACTTTATAAAAATAAATTTCTTACTTTTTTTGGTGGCGAACATTCGGTAAGCATAGGTGTGATCAAAGCATTTTACGAAAAATACAAAGATCTGACAGTACTGCAATTGGATGCGCATGCAGACTTGAGGCCTAGCTACGAAGGTACGCCATACAATCATGCTTGTGCCCTCTATGATGCCAGTCAGAACTGCAATCTCATACAGGTCGGCATTAGAAGTATGGACGCAAGTGAAAGCATATATATGAATAGGGACAAAACCTATTTTGGCGATGAGGTCAACAGGAGTCAGGAATGGGTGAATGCCTCCATAGATAAGATGACAGAAGACGTTTACATTACCTTGGACTTGGATGTATTGGATCCATCTATCATGCCTGCAACAGGAACACCAGAGCCTGGGGGTATGAGTTGGTATGGTTTAACTAATTATCTCAAGTCTGTATTTGAAAAGAAAAACGTGGTAGGTTTTGACATTGTAGAGTTAGCACCTATCGAAGGCCATAAAGCGCCACAATTCTTGGCGGCTAAATTGTATTACAAAATGCTGTCTTACAAATTCATCTAAATGGAAAAAGGAAAAGTTTCACAGTTCATATTGGAACATTATAAGCATTTCAATGCCGCCGCTCTAGTAGATGCTGCCAAAGAATACGAGAACCAAATTAAAAGTGGTCATAAAATGATGGTGACACTGGCAGGCGCCATGAGTACTGCTGAGCTAGGCAAGTCGCTTGCAGAAATGATACGACGGGACAAAGTCCATGTCATCACCTGCACTGGCGCCAATCTGGAAGAGGATGTATTTAATTTAGTAGCGCATAAGCATTATAAGCGAATACCCAACTATAGAGACCTTTCTCCTGCAGATGAGAAAGAACTCTTGGATAAGCATTATAACAGAGTGACGGATACTTGCATACCGGAAGCAGAAGCGATGAGGGCTATTGAGGAGCATCTTTATGATGTATGGAAGGCTGCGGATGATGAAGGGGAAAGCTATTTTCCTCATCAGTATTTTTATAAAATATTATTGAGTGGAGAGCTAGAGAAAAAATATCAGATTGATCCTAAAGACAGTTGGTTATTAGCAGCAGCCAAGAAGAATATTCCCATCATCGTACCTGGATGGGAGGATTCCACCTGTGGTAATTTCTTTGCCTCTTACTGTATAGAGAAAGATCTGGTGCCAGCGACTATGAAGTCTGGTATTCAGTACATGATGCTATTGGCTAAGTGGTACAGAGAGAATGCAGTGCACAAAGGTGTTGGGTTCTTTCAGATAGGGGGTGGAATAGCTGGGGACTTTCCTATTTGTGTGGTACCTATGTTGCATCAGGATTTAGAGCTGGATAATATACCGATGTGGTCATACTTCTGTCAGATAAGTGATAGTACGACCAGTTATGGATCTTATTCAGGTGCAGTGCCTAATGAAAAAATAACGTGGGGAAAACTATTACCTGAAACACCTAAGTTTGTAGTTGAATCAGATGCTACGATAGTAGTGCCTTTGATTTTTGCATACGTACTTGATTGGTGATTAATATTCTTAGATTCAAAAGATAAATGCAATTTTTAAAGTGAGTTTTAAGACTGACTCACAATTCAAGTCAGGAAGAGTAAAAGCTAATAAAAAAATTAAAGCTTTCGATCAGACTAAGAAGTGGAGTCAAATTAAAGATTGAAATATTACGAACTAATATAGTTATCGGTGAAAAAGAAAGTACTTATTCTAACAGATCACAAGAAACACTCCTCAGAGAATTCATTGTATGCTTTATCTCTCGCAATGTTAGCTCATCCTGACACAGCTCTTGTAGACATAGCGACTAGGGTCAATGAGAAAAATTATGATTTTTTCTCTGGAAAGCCTAATGCTGAGCTCTATGCGACTTCCATAGGTAAGGACTTTGCTTATGTTAATTCAGATCATCCATTGGATATGAGTTATGAAAAGGTGGATATTGCGAGATATGATCTTGTGTGGCTGCGCTTACCCCCGCCATTGACTGAGAATTTTCTGCGGTACATATCTGAGGTATTTGCCGAGAAGGTGGTCATCAATAATCCTCAATTCATTGAAGAGACAGGCAGTAAAGAATTTCTTATCAATTTTCCTTCTGTCTGTCCACCTATGAAAATATGTCGGACATTAGAGGACATAAATGAATTCAAGAATGCTTTCTCAATAGTGCTTAAGCCTTTCAATGAATATGGTGGGAAAGGCATAGTGAAAGTAGATGGAGACAGGGTCAGTGCTGGTAATGAGCTGATGAGCTACGAAGCTTTCGCTGCTGCCTACGCTAAGGACCCTATAGATTACCTAGCCGTCAAGTTCCTCAAGAATGTGAAGCAAGGCGATAAGAGGATCGTAGTCGTCAATGGACAGATAATGGGCGCATCATTACGTTTGCCGGCAGTAAATTCGTGGTTATGCAATGTCTCCATGGGCGGCACTTCCAATTATGCAGAAGTGGAGCCTGAGGAAAAAGAAATCGTAAAATTGATAAATCCCATTCTGACGGAGATGGGTATCGTTATGTATGGTGTCGATACTCTAGTGAATGATGAAGGTAAACGTGTCCTCTCAGAAATAAATACAACCAGCATTGGTGGCTTGCCACAAATAGCGGCTATTAAAAAACAACCTCTAGTAGAAAAAGCTATAGATTTAATCTGGTCTTACTACAAGGAGAAAACCCAAATATGATGAATGAAAATGTAAAAATTATAAATGAACTGATTCTGGATAAAGTACCTTGTAATGCTATTACCAGATACTGGTTGGAGTTGCTTGAGGATGGGATGGGCGTGCCCATCAAGATTCCTGTTATAGTCGCTAAAGGCAAGGATACAGGTAAGGTCGTAGGTCTTACTGCTGCCGTACACGGAAATGAACTCAATGGCATTCCTGTTATTCAGAGACTCTTTAATGAAATAGACATTAAAGAATTGAAGGGTACGATAGTGGGTATTCCTGTTCTGAATACGCCATCATTCTTGAGGAAAAAGAGAAGATTTATTGATGATGTCGATTTGAATCATATCATGCCAGGCAAAGAAAATGGAACAGTCAGTCAAGTCTATGCTTATAGAATTGTCAATAAGGTGATTAAATATTTTGACTACTTACTTGATCTTCATACGGCGAGTACTGGTCGTATGAATTCCTACTATATCAGAGCAGATATGAGTAACAAGGTCGTGCAGAAAATGGCCTTACTACAGAATGCCCAGATAATAGTACACAATCCTCCTAGTGATGGTACTTTGCGAGGAACGGCATGTGAGTTGGATATTGCTGCTATTACTTTAGAAGTTGGGAATCCAAGTTTGTTTCAGAAAGGAATGATACGAGACGGCTTGACGGGTATACATAACCTGCTCGGATATATAGGCATAACTGATTCTGAGGTCGAAGAGATTTCAGATGAAACCGTCATTTGCAATAAGTCTTATTGGATTTACTGTGATCAAGGAGGTCTTATGACTGTGCATCCCAAGGCAACAGAAATAGTAGAGAAAGATCAAGTTGTAGCGACTTTGCGGAACGTATTTGGCGATGTCATCAAAGAATACAAAGCACCAGAAAGAGGCATCGTGATAGGTAAGAGTGTGAGTCCTGTGAATCAAGCAGGCGGACGAATTCTGCACTTGGGCATAATTAAGTGATAAATCGAATGCAACAGTAGCTAATAGAGGCAAAAAATAAAGGAGGTCTAATAATTTTTCTGGCTCATAGAATAAAAAGACAGAATTACTTGAAAGTAATTCTGTCTTTTTTATTTATAGTCTCGTTCTTACCTGGGATGGTTAGCTTGAAATTCTAAATTAACAATCCGTTATACTATTGCTGCTCTCTAATCTCAATTTTACTCTTAGGATAATTTAAAGGTATACTTTGGAATTGCGTGGAAGACTGTGTCTGATGATTACATCTATTATTTCTTTGATTTTCTCAACTGCTTCTTTAATCTTAATCAGCTCGTTATGAACTGTCGAATTTGTTCCAAATACTTTTCCGTGGTTACCTGGTATGACATTTCTGAAGGGAAACTCATAATCTTTTATTTTTAGTTTTTATCATAAAGCCAGTTATGATCATCGAGGATTAATCACCTACTGCAGATACTGCTATTTACAATATTTCATGAATTTGAAAATGACTCAAAATTCTACTTATAGTTATAGGCAAGCATAGCTTTACAATAATGGTCATCTATGTTGAAAATAATTCATTTAGGTGCGCCAACATTGCATGCAGCTTGTCTTTGCTGAACCATGTGAAGGTACTATTCTCAAAATTTGCTTTCGTGCCATTTACTCCCTTCGAGAATGATATCCAAAGCTTTGAGCCCATAGTAATTAACAGGAGGCAATTTTGTTTCAGTCACTGTCACAGCAAAACCCACTGCCTCCATACGCATTTTCAGTCCTTTGGCAGAGTAAATTCTCAGATGATCCTTCTGACCGTAGTGTTTGAGCCTATCAGCTTCGTTTTTTATACTAGGGTCTTCATAAGTTTCTCCATCCTTGAAAGGTGTCTGTACGTAGCAATGACCACCCACTGCCAGCACCCGGTAGAGTTCCTTCAGTGCCGCCTGATCTCGTGCCACATGTTCCAATACGTGATAGCAGATGATAAGGTCAAAATTGTTGTCTGGTAGATCGATGTCCTGTATGTCGATATGATTCTCGGTTTCGAATTCTCCTACATAATCCGTAGCTGTGTATTGTGTGGTATTGCCCTGCTTTTCTATTTTGGTTTTCAGACTTGATGAGGGAGAAAAGTGCAGCACCCGCTTATCTGCTAATTTTGGCTCCAGAAATTTCCACAAGCTCCGCGCTCGACCATTGCTACCACAGCTGGGACATAGTAGATCACCACTCTGGATAGCTACGAATTTTTTCAGTTTATAATCACACAGATTACACTGGTGTTCATCTCCTCGATACTGCAACGCTACTAGTTTTCTGAGCAGCCGTTCGTTTTTTTGGAGTAAGGATTTTGGTAAAATAACTTTAGCAATATTTTTGATCAATGTATACATGGCAGGTGATTATACTACTTATCAGAATACTTGACCAGAAATACACCTGAGAATATCAGTACTAATGCAATGAAGAAGTATAGACTAAAGGATTCTCCATCCATAAAGCCCCACAGCATAGCCACGATAGGTGTTATGAAACTGACTGAACTCGAAAATACCGGATCGGTTATTTGTATCAATTTAAAGAATAGGATATTGGCCAGAAAAGTGCCTATCAGCGATAGAGTCAATAAAGCCAGGAGCGATTGTAAGCCTTCCGGATGTGAATGAGTAATCTGGATAAAATCTGATCGGAATAGGTACAATACTGCAAATAGACCAATCATACTGAACGAAATCGTACTTATGACGAGTGGCTTGACGTGCCTGAGTTTAGAGCCGATAGTATTGGCACTGATGCCGTAACAGAGAGTTGCTAATACAATCAGCATGCCCAAGGTATAGGGAAAATCACCCGTCGTTTCATCCTTGGATAGAAATATGATTAATGTGCCCAGGAATCCCAGAATAATACCGATGTACTGCTTACTTCTTGTCTTACCACCAAATATTGTCGCCGCTAGCAGTAAGGTGAATATCGGCGTCATGGCATTGAGTAGTCCCGCGACACTGCTGGCAATGTCTGTCTGAGCTTTGGCGTAGAGGAAAGCTGGAGAGGCTGAGCCACAGAGCGCCACCACGAGCAGTGGCATCAGATCCTTCTTTTTTACCTGTTTTAAAATACTTGGCAGGAAAGGTAGAAAAGCCAGAAAGGCAAACACGATCCTGCCCGCACCCACCTGTGTAGAGGAATAGGCGAGCAGTGATTTTTTGATGAGTATAAATGAGCTGCCCCACACCACACTGAGAAAGAGCAGGAGGGTCCAGGCAAGTAATGCAGAGTTTTTTTTATTGTGCTGAGTATCCACTGATATGGGCTAGATCATAAACATACCAACAATTAGGTATTCCATTGTTGATATATATTGAATTTGCTACATATCTTAATGCTTGGAATCTTCATATTTTCACCGTTTTACAGGGATGTGCGATATTCCCTTAATCGATCAAGCAGTGAAAATTATGAATGTCAAGCTTATTTCAGGGAATGCAACCAGTACCTTGGCCAGCAATATCTCAGATCATTACGGAGAGAAACTGGGTTCTGTAGAAGTCAAGCGCTTCAGTGATGGAGAGATGCAGACCATTATACCAGAGTCTGTAAGGGGGTCCTATGTTTTCTTCATACAATCGACCATCGCGCCAGCTGACAATTTACTGGAGTTGCTATTGCTCATCGACGCGGCCAAGCGGGCTTCTGCTGGCTACATCACAGCGGTGATTCCATACTTTGGGTATGCTCGTCAAGATAGAAAGGATAAGCCCAGAGTACCTATTTCTGCTAAGCTCATTGCCAACTTGATTGCGGCGGCAGGCGTGGATAGGATCGTCACGATGGATTTTCATGCCGATCAGATTCAAGGCTTTTTTGATTTGCCTGTTGATCACCTGAGAGGTGAGGCTATTTTTATTCCTTTTCTCAAAAAGATGGATATGACCAATGTCATCTTTGCCTCACCTGATGTGGGTGGCGTCAAGAGAGCCAGAAGTTATGCCAAGTACTTTGAAAGAGATCTCGTGATCGGAGACAAAGTCAGAAAAGTGGCCAATAAGGTAGAGAGCATGACCATCATAGGAGAAGTCGCCGGTGCTGATGTGATATTAGTGGATGATCTTATAGATACTGCAGGAACCCTATGTAAAGCGGCACAGGCGATCATGGACAAAGGCGCTAAAAGTGTGCAGGCCATAGCTACTCACGCCGTATTATCCGGCCCTGCGTATGACCGTATCAACGAATCAGTCTTGGATGCCGTGCATGTGACGGATACGATACCACTATCTGAGAGCAAGTCTTCTGACAAAATCCATGTGCTGAGTTGTGCCAAGCTATTTGCGAGGGCTATCCGGAATACGCATGAGTTCAAGTCCATTTCTGCGCTGTTTGTGGATTAGGAAATTCAGCGGTACGGCAGGATAAGGGCGCAGTAGTAGTTAGTGATTCAGCAGGTTAAGCATACGATGGCTTATCAGATATCAAATGTCGCTAAACTTAAGAACTTAAGAGATTGAGGGGCAATACATAACGTGATGATGATGTAGGCCAGCTTTCTGTCGGCTTCAATCTATCGTGGAACCTTTCCTGTAACTGTAAGCAGAAAAGACAACTGGGAAATGAAGCCGAATTCAAAATTCAAATTAATTATAAAGCCATATGGTGATTGAATCCAAGATTTGACAATGAAATTGCGAAACTTTATAACAGACCTGGTGTCAGTCTCAAGTGAACTGATTACTGATAGGGACAACAAATATGCAGTTGCTATAGACTACTCTGAAACAGAAAACTAAAGAATGCATTATGCCACCTTGCAGCTTATTCTGGATCCATTAATTCTGGATTTAATCGTGATGCAGAATTGACAATAGAGAACGTAAGACTAAATGTTAAGAGATAGATCATAAGACACAGTTATGTAAATGATTTTAGGAGTTAATCCAAACGATGCAAGAGAATTATGATTCGATAAGCGGTCGCAATTTCTAAAAATTTAAAGATGAATTAACAAAAAATATAATTGAACTTAAAAGCACTGTAATGTATCAGAGAAAATAATTTGACCAAATCGAATAGAACAGGCGACTATGCGGCCGTTGACATCCTGATGCCAAATGCTTAGGTGAAAAGAGCCCTATACTCTTGTCTATGGTATGCAAGGGGAAAGAATTACAACCTGAATTTCTGATTTAATGAATTTTTTTCTAAGACGAATTACACAACACAAATGATTGCAAATTGATGATACTAAAATGGTCTTGGTTAATTATTTTTAATACTTAACTTTTTTCAGTAATGAATACTTACTGAAAGACCTTGAGACACTTGCGAAATTATTAACGCATTAAATTTTATTTCAAAATGGATTCTATTACGACTTGGTTCTTACTAGTAGGTGCGGTCATGTTACTGGCAGCTTTAGGCAAAGGGCCACTAAAGAAGATACCAGTGTCATTGCCATTCTTATATCTGATAATTGGTGTCGCCATTGGACCGTGGGGACTTGCTTTATTGGATGTGAATATGTTTGACAATGCTAAGCTATTAGAGATCTTGACAGAGATTGCTGTCGTCATCAGTCTACTTTCAGCAGGATTGAAGCTAGATCCTTCTTGGAGCCACCTGAAAAAGTCACCAATACCGCTGGCAACTACAACTATGCTGCTGACCATATCCGCAGTGGCCGCTATTGGCTTTTTCTTTTTAGGCCTCTCAATGGGCGCAGCCATACTTCTTGGTGCGATCATTGCTCCCACTGATCCTGTCTTGGCGGGTGAGGTCCAGGTAAATGATCATGACGACACTGATCAACTCCGTTATGCTCTAACAGGTGAAGCCGGATTCAATGACGGGGCAGCCTTTCCTTTTGTGATGTTGGGACTCGGCCTTTTGGGCTTGCATGAGATCGGCGAGTTTGGATGGTACTGGTTTACAATAGACTTGCTCTGGGCGACTTTTGCGGGATTAGGCTTTGGTTGGCTATGTGGGTGGGGAATTTCGCGAGTGGCAAGCTGGATGAAAGAATCGACGGAACAACCAGTAGTAACTGAGGAACTTTTGACCCTAGCCATGATTGGCTTGAGCTATGGTGGCGCCTTGTTCATCCATTCTTATGGGTTTTTAGCTGTATTTGCTTCTGGAGTAGCTATGCGATTTTATTCAGACTCTAAAGAAGATGAGAGCAAGCATTCTGGTGACTTAATGAAGTCCGTTACCTCGGTTAATGAGCAGGTCGGGCAATTCATGGAAGTTGCCTTAGTCGTTTTAATTGGGGCAGTACTCGCCAATCATTGGTCTGTTGGTACGCATTGGTGGTTGGCAATTGTGCTATTTTTCATTCTAAGACCCGTGGCTGTTGCTATCGGATTAACCTTTAACAAATTGGATATATCAAAGAAATCGCTAATAGGTTTTTTTGGAATTAGAGGTATTGGTTCAGTTTACTATCTGAGTTATGCGATTGCTCACGGGTTCGTTTCACCAGATTCAGAGCTAGTAGCTGATGTGACATTTACCGTCATTGCCTTTTCCATTTTAATACATACAAATGCAGCTTCCATAATAATGTCTTACTATGGTCGACAGAAAGATTAACTGCTTATTTCCATCTGGTCAGGCCCAAGTTGCATACGCGTCATAGCTTTGGGAGTTATGGCCTAGTAGGGTTAAAAGACTAGCTGAGTGAGAGTCAAACGTTGGACCAGAAGAACTTGTGGAAGAATTGTGTCCTAGTTATCAGCGGGCTGATATTGATAGGCTTTTGCGGTTAGCCAAAGCTTGGAATCAGAGTATCCTCAGGTTTTAAAAGCAGTTGAGGCTTATATGGATTATAAGGGCAATAGCTTAGGAAAGAGGACGTCCACAAAGGACTGGTCTTCGCGTTTGCGGCTGGCATAAATACTTTTCTTTATACGTATATTGCGTAGATTGATCAGTGAATTGAGTATGAATGATTTTGTGGCGGTATTTAAGTATTTAATGCTTTTTCTGAGGAAGAGGTGATTTTAAAATTTTGGGGATACGATGGAGGAGTAGGTCTATGATGAAAATATGTGTTGAAAGTTTTAAGGTGCAAGATTTTACGTTGATGGAATGTAGATAAGCCATTATTCTTTAATCATATGCCACCTGAGCAATTCTATGTAAGTTTATGCTCAAGAAAAAAATCTAATGGCAAAGACGAAAAAATCAAGAAGTAAATCTCAAAAGGAAAAGAATTTCGAACTGATGTCCAAAGTGGTCAAGGAATTTGGTCCCTTGAAGTATGCGTTACTAGATGCTCAGACTTTTGATGATAAACATTTTGGATTTCCTGATTTCTATTATGAGATCATGGAAACCGATGAGCTGAGAGTCAATGCTTTTCGAAAAGCTTTCAAGAAATATAAAAACCTGAAAAACAAGGTCGTCTGCGAGGTAGGCGTAGGGACTTTGGCTCTGACCAAGCATTACTTGCCTTACGTAAAGAAAGCCTATCTCATAGAGTCCAATCCCAGGGTGATCCCATTCGTAAAGAATGAATTGAAGAAGAGGGGCTGGGGTGACAAGGTAGTCCTCATTCATGAGGATGCTCTGAAGTTAAAATTACCTGAGCCAGTGGATTTCATCATAGGAGAGCTTATGAGTATTTTCTGTGCTAATGAGTATCAAGTTCAGATCTTTAAGCATATGAGACAATTCCTCAAGCCCAAAGGCGTGCTGATGCCAGATAAGATCATTAATCTGGCACAACTAGCCTATGCCGAATTTGATAAGGGGCATAGTCATTATCCCATCTTCTTCTCCAGGCACTTGCCAGAAGTCTATACTACAGAAAAAGAAATCAATACGATCAATCTTTACAAAGAAAAGAAAGAACGCATCATCAAAGTGAAGTCCTTCAGGTCATTATTGAGCGGCACTATTAATTGTGTCTACCTACACAGCTGGATACAAGTGGCGGAGGGCTGTAACTTTACCGGAACCGATAGTCTGATGCCTCCTACGGTCGTCAAGCTCATTAAAGCCATCAAGGTGCAAGCCGGAGATAAGCTAAGCCTGGAGGCGGATTTCACCTATGGTACTTCTCTGGATATTGCGAAGTTCAGAGTCAAGAAACTCAAGTAGTCAGGTTTTAATTTCTGAGAGGAGCAAATATCAATGGTCTGGTAATAGAAATCAGGTCTTTGGCTGTTGCCCGAGGTTTGTTTAGTTTTAACGTACCTGAAGAATAAGACCGACTTTATTTCAATTTTAAGTGGGCATCTCTGAATTCAGGAAACATCAATTGGATATCTAATTAAATGGAAACTACACCACAAACGGGCATTAAGGGCTTATTGGAGAATTGGAAAAGTGATTTAATCGCCGCGGTCAGTGTCTCACTTATTGCTTTGCCTCTTTCGTTGGGTATTGCACTGGCAGCGGGAGCACCTGCCATGGCGGGTATCTTCTCAGCAGTCGTAGGGGGAGTTGTTACCACTCTATACAGAGGTGGACACATATCTGTGAATGGACCGGCCAAAGGCGTTATAGCGGTGATCCTTTTGGGGATAGCATCGATGGATGATGGTTCTGGACAGGCCTTTAACTATGTATTGGCAGCGGTGGTTGTATCAGGTGCTATTCAAGTAGTATTAGGCATATTGAAGTTAGGTCGATTAGCGGATATTTTTCATTCTTCTGTGATACATGGCCTTTTGGCAGCTATCGGAATAATCATTTTTGCAAAACAAATCCATGTCGCCATGGGTACGTATTCTGATAGTCCCAGCATTATACAGAATCTTGTTGATGCGGTTAAATATTTACCTCAAGCTAATCCTTTTGTAGTGATTATTGCCTTGGTTGGTTTGCTGTTATTATTGTTTCATTCCAAGATTAGTTATAGATTTTTCCACGTCCTGCCCGCACCTATGTGGGTAATTGCCCTTTCCATTCCGTTTGTTTATTTTTTCAATTTCTTTGAGCAGCATACTCTTTCTTTCTTTGGAAAGGCTTATGAGGTAGGCCCCAAACTATTATTGGATATTCCAGATAATATTATGGATTCCATAATGCATCCTAATTTCAGCAAGATCAATACGGTTGAATTTTGGACTACGGTATTATCTATTTTAATCATCACCAGTATTGAGTCGTTAGCCATCGCCAAAGCCATAGACAAAATAGATCCCTATAAACGAAAGACGGATTTGAATAAGGACTTGACAGGGATAGGATTGAGTACGATGGTAGCTGGTATGATAGGAGGCTTACCTATTATTGCGGTGATTATTCGTAGTACAGTTAATATACATAATGGTGCAAAGACCAAATGGTCTAATATGTATCAAGGACTATTGTTGCTGCTATTCATTGTGGTGCTGAGCCCGGTAATGAGACAAGTTCCGCTATGTGCTTTTGCAATTTTGCTCGTCTACACTGGATTCAAATTGGCGTCGCCTGCTGTATTCAAGCAAGTTTATAGTCAGGGCACAGAGCAGTTGATATTTTTTGTTGCCACTATGATTTTAACTCTTTATACAAATTTATTGATGGGATTGCTGGGTGGTTTGTTATTAGCTATGGTCAGCCATATGCTATTAGCTAGAGTGTCTATTCCTCAGTTTTTTAGAATGATCTATAAATCGGGTTCGAATTTAGTTATGAATACTGATGGTAGTTATGATCTGAAAATAAAAGGAATTGCTAATTTTTTAGGCATCTTAAATGCTGACAAATTAGTGGCTCAAATTCCTTCTGGGTCAAAGGTCGATATAGATCTCTCAGAAACAAAGTTGGTCGGTATAACCTATATGGATTATCTGGTCGATTACTTGAAGGCGCAGAATGATAATGGTGGAAAGGTAATCATAAAAGGATTGGAATCACATGTCTCATCATCTACCTATAATCGGGCTTTAAAAATTTCTTTGCATAGTTCCACAGCTAAATTTTCACCGAGGCAAAATCGCTTACAAGATCTGGCAAATGAAAATGAGTATCAATATACGAATCAAGTAGATTGGAATATTAAATATCTAAAAAACTTTCACTTCTTTGAAGTAAGACCTATCGAGGGTAAATCCAATTGTCTTAAAGGCACCTATAATGATTTGGACGTGTCTTGGGAAATTGCGGATGTAACTTTTAATGAAGGCGCAGCTTTTACAGCTGAAACGTTTAATACGACGCTGATGGTCTTAAAACTGAATAAGAAAATTCCAGTATTCTCAATGGAAAAAGAAGGCGTATTTGAGAGTTTATTTGATAAAGTGATGGCCTTCACAGGACATAAGGATATTGATTTTGAGATGTATCCAGATTTTTCTAAAAAATTCTTGATCATGGGAAATAAGGAGCAAGAAATCAGATCATTTTTCTCACATGAAATCATTCAATTTTTCGAGAATCGTCAAATTTATCATTTGGAAAGTAATGGAGAATCATTAGTCATCTTTGATAAAATAAAATTGGCACGGACAGATGAAACGATTGCCTTAATAGAATATGGTAAAGAGTTAGCTATGCTGCTTAATCAGAAGGTGACGTAGTGTTTACAATTGCATCATGGTATTTCTGAGACCAGGCAGGTAGGAAGTAACATAGTTGTCAATGGTTGTGCTAAGTCACTTTTCCCCTTCGCAAACTAGTCTTTTCCAGGATTTTCAGCTTCTCCTTCTTAGTCTTGCGCTCTGATTGTGCTTTTTCTTATTCCTGTTTTTCTTGTTACAGAATTAGATCTTAAAAATGGTAGGACATTGAGGAAGCTGAAACTTATGTTTGTACAATAGAACTCGCTAGAGACAATACAGAAATTAATGTAAGAAGGATATCTAGTATTAAATAAATAGAAAGTTGTTATAGGTCATTCTTTGTTCGAGTTTGTTAGCGTTGTTCGCAGTAGATATAAAATGAAAAGAGGCTGTCTCAATTAGATGATACAGCCTCTTTTTTTTGTGTTATCTCTTTAGGTTAATGCTTATAGAACTTATGAGTTTCTCCGCCCACATTCACCAAGTATAGACCTGGCTGAACTGTAGAAACATCCAAGTTTACAGCTTGTGGTCTGTAGTCCGCCCTGACAGGGATCAGTCTTCCTGAAAGATCCATTACAGTAACCTGAGAAAGATCAAGGATTTCACTTTCTATGGTCAATCGGTCGTAGACAGGATTAGGATAAATTGTGAATGCTGGCTCCTCATCGTCTTCCACCGAAGAAGGAAAATCACTACAACCTGTAGGTCTGACTTTCCAATCGTATAAGTAGTAGAAGTATAAGTCAGAATCTACTCCTGCACTCGTAACTGTGCTGGTTTTGATATTTATCACGTTTTCTATAATGTAAGGATATCCACCACCAGTATTAGTTCTAAATAAGTTGGCATCACTCCACATTCCTATTCTGTAATCAACTCCTTCGGGAATTTGCATGTCCAACTGGATACGATGTTCGCCTTCTTCTATATATACATCTCTTCTGGATACCAAAACATCATTTTCATCTGTAACCACAAAGGTTCTCCAATCAGCTCTGTCTGAATATACGGTTGCAGATGACAAGACTAAATCTGAAAGTGCATCGAAGATCATACCTTGATGACCTCCAGCGAAAAATGCACCACTTGAACCTGGCTCAGTATTAGAGGCTAAGCCTGTATTTATATTGGATAACTCATAACCATCTCCTATGACAATAGCAGACTGTTTCATAGTCTCTGTCTGACCATATTGGTTTGTAACAGTAAGTTGCACATCATAATCGCCTGAAGTCGCATAACTGTGAGTAGGTTTTCTTTCATCAGAGGTGCTACCATCACCGAAACTCCATGACCACTCAGTTGGTCTCGGCCATGAGATATCTTCAAAATCTACTTCCAGAGTTCCACAACCTGCAGCTACATTGCTTCTGAAGTCAGGTTCTGGTGCTATGTCTTGAGCTGGGCAGCTGCCCATTGCATTCGTTAAGCCTGCAGGGTTCATAGTACCTACCTCCCTGATTTTTCTATCAGGACAGATCATGTAGACTGTCGGAAAATACGCTACTTGGTACATGTTGTTCAGACCCGCATCATCTATAATAGGATAATTTGTCCCTTCCACCCAGTTTCCTAAAGTGTTAGTTCCAGTGCCCACGAGATCCTGACTAGTAGTTGCAATGTCTCCCTCTACAAAGAAAACCATTGCTTCATCAGAACCCTCTGGACCATATTCGTGCATGAATTCTTCTAATGCTCCTGAATTATGGTAACTCCAGCAGGGCCCACACCAAGTTGCGGATACATCCATGATGACAGTCTTTCCTTCGGCTAATAGATCATAAAGATTATGTTCATTACCTTCTATGTCGGTTGCTGTGAAATCAGGCGCTATTGTTCCATCAGCTAGTTGTGAACTCGCTGTGAAGCCGGTTATGCATAGAATCGTAACTAGTAAAAGTCTTGTCATAATTTTTTTAATTGTATGTATGAATTAGAATTAGTCTAATATAAGCAACTCGTAGTAAAATGATCTATCGAATGTGTTAATCCTTAATATCAAGACATTATTCACTAGTTTTTTTAAACTATTCGCATATTTAATCTAAATGCCTCAAGAATACAAGCCTGGTAATCGCTCTCCCACACCACTCAATGAGACTGTCTCTCGGACAATGAGTAGGATCAGAAGCAAGAACACCAAACCAGAGCGACTCATAAGATCAGCGATGTGGGCAGATGGTCTAAGAGGATATAGGTTACATTGGGCGAAAGCCCCCGGAAAACCCGATCTTGCCTTTCCCGGTAAGAAAATAGCTATATTTATACACGGCTGCTACTGGCATAGATGCCCACACTGCAAGCTGGCTTTGCCCAAGAACAATGCTGAGTTCTGGAAGAACAAGTTTGAAAACAATCAGGAAAGGGATTTGCGTAACCTTGGGGCTTTGGCGGCGGCGGGTTGGAAGACTTTGGTACTATGGGAATGCCAGATCAAAAATGATATTGATGAATGCCTGCATCTGATAAGAATACTCCTTGCTAAAGAAACAAATGAATGATGGATAATACAGCTCTTAAATATATAAAATTCACACCGCTCCTCTTCGTTTTGACGCTGTTGCTCATATTGAGTTGTAACGATGATGAGATGGGAAATCCTGATCCCGGTACTACCAATCCTGATGATATGGAAATGAATCCTATGGAAGATGATACCAGTATGTCTGGTGACACGACCTCGGTGGACATGGAGAAACAATATCTGACTTTGGATTCAGATTATTTGTTTGACCAAGAGAAACTCTACACTTATGAGTTGCTGCTTTCTGAGGACAATCTGGAATATATCAATAATGATCCGGCTGCAGAAGAATATGTGAGCGGGGCACTCGTTTTCCAAGGGGATACGATCAGTCCTGTCGGTATCAGATACAAGGGGTCCATCGGCGCCTTTGTAGGTTGCGTTTCCGGAGCTAATTGGGCTGATCCTTCTGGCAGTAAAACCTGTACCAAGTTGTCTATGAAAGTAAAAATCAACTACGAGGGCAGGCAAGAAAAATTCTATGGTCTGAAAAAATTACAATTCCATTCCATGAATAATGATGACTCGCAATTGCGTGAACGGGTAGGGTATGCGTTGTTCAGGGAGATGGGAGTGCCAGCGCCCAGGGCGGTGCATGCACGACTACTTATCAATGGGGAATACAATGGCTTGTTTGCGCTGATAGAACAGGTGGATGGTCGCTTTGCCAAGCACAACTGGGATGATGACGATGGGAACATCTACAAGGAAGTTTGGCCGCTGCATATGGGTGGCTACCCTCTGGATGAGCAGACGTATGCTGCGGCACTGGAAACAAATGAAGAGCTGGGGGATGTGAGCTTGATGAGAGAATTCGGATCTGCTCTGGAGACTGCTGAATCGGAATCAGAAATTCAACAAGTGATCAGAACTTATATGCACCTGGACGAAGCCTTGGCTTATTGTGTAGTGGATAGAATGATCAGACATGATGACGGGCCCTTTCACTGGTATTGTAATCAGGTCTGCACTAATCATAATTATTTCTGGTACGAAGAGCCGAATAATAAAAAATTGCACTTAGTCGCTTGGGATCTGGATAATGCCTTTGAAAATATTCTGGGAGATGCGAATCCTGTCACACCCATAGCCGATGAGTGGGGAGAGACGAGGAATAATTGTGAGCCCTTTACGTATGGTTTCTTTTTTCTGAGGCAATGGTCAGCATCCTGCGATAAGCTCACGGGTGGGTGGGCAAGTTTCGAGACTGAATACGATGGTATCAAGCAAGAGTTCAAAGCAGGCCCTTTTTCTCAAGCCGCAATCAATGAAAAGGTCACTCGATGGTCAGAGCAGATAGAGCAAGCCACGCTGGATGCCAACCAACAGCATGGTGATGCTGTCACACTCAATGCCTGGGATAGAGCAGTGGATAGGCTGCTGGAGGAGATTGCTTTTCAGCGGGAGAATGGGTGAAGGTAGGTGTTCCCAAGTTTATTAAGTCTTAGTCTTCAAGACTCAATGAGCACTTTTTTCAGACTTTCTATATTATACCTTAGCATAACAAGACTAATGTAACCATACGGGAAGAGTAACAATAGCAATCGCATTTCTCATCCTCTCAATGAGATTATCTGGCGATGATGACTTTCTGCTGAGTCGTCGCTCCAGACTCAGCGGTAAGGGTCAGTAGGTAGATGCCTGCCGGTAGCTCACTGACTTCTACTCGGACTGCTTGCGATGGTCTATCGCCCAGATCTGAATTAAGATCATATCGACGTCCAGTTGCATCTGTCATTTCCAGATGGTGCAGTCTATGCGTATCATCCACTTCCACCATTATTAAGTCTGAGGCTGGATTAGGATAGACGTGTAAGGCTGTGGTCAGTGCATTATCCTGAGTGGAGGAAATGCCCCCGTCATTACTATTGCTGAAAGTCGCCGTCCAGAATTGGAAATCCCCGGTGCCATTAGGCACTCGTGCATAGGCAATATTTGTTTTCTGTTCGCCATAGCTGATGGAATCTATTATACTCCCATCAGAATTAGAAAGATAGATGGATTCGCCACCTTTGCTGAGTTTGAAGGCTACATGATAGCCGGTTTGTGTGAGATCATTATCCGCCCACAGGATAAGATATTCGTCAGAGCCTAGCAAAGTTCCTGATGGGAATTCCCACTTGGTCAAATTATCCAGGTCATCTGAGACAAATACGCCTGAAAGATTGACGGATCTATCAGTGGTGTTATATAATTCTATCCAGTCAGGATAGCCACCTTCGGGATCAGGAATGCCACCACCTATGGAATCATTGGAAGCAACAAATTCGTTGACCACCACTTCTTGAAATGCAAGCACTTCGGGCACTGCACAAGTATGCAGTTCTTCCAGTCGGGTATTGACATTTTCTATTCTTGTAGTAAGGTATTTCTTGATGCCGTTTTCTCCAGAGTCTTCCATGAAACTATCATAACCATATAGGATATTGGGATCATTGGCGACAGCCTCATCTATGAGCTCCACATTATGATCTATTACAGCAAAGAGGTTTTCTTCTGTCATCACACTGGCAGTCAACTTACAGAATTGATTGTAATAGAATTCTTTATAAGCGGGTATGGTTAAAAGTCTTTGTATCAAGAGCCGCTCATTATCTGATTGGTCAAGGTCAAAATTTCCACCTACGCCAGTTCCATTCAGGAGGTCATCAGCAAATACCCAGAATTCCTCGCAACTTATACTCCATATATCGCAACAAGACGGCATACTGGAGATTACATAGTCATATACATCATCTGCTGGATGTCCTGAAGCTGATAGCGAAGCACAATCAGCAGGATCAAAACTGGTTACAACTTCCTTGCACGTAATTTCCACGCAGTCATCTAGCACAACTTCCATACAGACCTCATAACTGCCTGGTGCAGCATAGGTATGACTTATTTCGGGACCTTCTTCCGTAGGGCTACCATCTCCGAAATCCCACATGACTGTGGCAGTGTTACTAGACGCGAAACCGTTTTCCTGAAATCTTACCGTTGTGGACCCATCTGTAAAAATGATGAAACTGGGGAATACAAAACAGTCCTCACCTCCAGTGGAAATGAAAGACCCGCCCAAAGCAAAATTATAATCCCAAGGTATCCAATTGAATATTCCAGAACTAGCATCTTCATACATGTACCAGTTACGACCATGCTCCATGAAAGAATCCCAATTATTTGTTGCGATATCCACAGCGAGTGTTCTCAGGAACAATTCCACGTTGAACACTGATTCTATTTCTTCTTCAAATTCTTGCAGCGAAGAATTATTAATCACATCCATCAGCTCTATGAATCCACTCCAGTCATTTTCTGCTTCATTGGTCTTGAGGTCGAATATTTGTGAATACGGACCTGAGGTGTTGCCTAGCCACTCCAAGAAACTCCAGCCTTTATTCTTGAAAAGATTACCATCGTTATCAGCAAAATTAGAGCCCAGGAACTCTTTGTCCACTTGCTCGATTATCTGGTACAAGCCCCAATATTCGCCCTGAAAAGAAACCTTGGCCCAAGCCGTCCTAGGTGCTTTGACCCCCATTTCTCTGAGCATCTTGTAGCAGAGGACATCCCTCTGAAAGGAAGGATCCCCGAAGGCATTATTGAGGTTCAGCTTTCTCAAGCCATCATATCTCTTGGAATTCACGTATTTATTGAAATCAATTTTTACGGGTTTCTTATCTGAGTCATAGGGATAAGAGGTAAACCCCTTGAATCGCACACCCACAGAATCGACCAATTCTCCATCTATGGTCACATGACCCATGATATAGATCTGGTCATTTTGTCCAAAAGTCTCATCAAAGTTCTTTTCCATTTGCTCCCAATAATCAGACTGATCAAACTCAAAATTGATCTCATGAACCACTTGATTTTCAAATAAGGCATCACCACTGTTATGTGCCTGGACCTGAAGTAAGGTCAATTGGATGCAGATGAGCGTGAGGGATAAGGGTCTTAGACAAGTGTTATGGCTGTATTTCATAGTAAATGTGATCTTATACTTGAGCTGAATTTAAAGAATTATAGCTAGTTCGTCTCTATACTATATTAGCTAAGAACGACATTTCGTTGCATAAGCGTCTCATTATCTGGACCATATCAGATTTATTTTACCTTAGGGCTGGAAATCTTAGCTTATGACTCGACATCTAATAACAGGGCTGCTCATCATGACGATGCAGGCTCTCAATGCACAGGTACAATTCACCTCATCCAATCTTCCCATAATCAGGATTTCCACCAGTGGAGACGAGATAAACAGGGATAGTAAGGTAAGGGCTGTGATAGAGACCATCGACAATGGTCTGGACCAGCGCAACATGGTAACAGATGTCGCCAATGATTACAGGGGAAATTGTGGTATCAAGATCAGAGGGGAGTCTTCAGCATTCTTTGATAAGAAGTCCTATGCCATCGAGCTCTGGGATGAGAATTTTGAGGACCTGGATACCAGTATATTGGGTTTTCCCAAGGAGGAGGATTTCATACTCTATGGCCCTTACAGTGATAAATCCTTGCTCAATAATGTCTTGGCCATGAGCGTGGCCAGGGGTATGGGGCAATACGCCAGCCGTACCAGATATGTGGAGCTGCTGATAGATGGAGATTACAAAGGGCTATACGTTCTGATGGAAAAGATAAAACGAGACAAGGACAGGGTGGACATCGCTAAGCTCAGACCAGAGGATAATGAGGGTGATGAGCTGACGGGCGGTTACATAATCAGAATAGACAAAGGGCAATACGATGGATGGTTTTCCAAGGAGCCACATTTCGGTAATGACAATCGACCTTATTATCAGTTTTACTATCCCAGCCAAGAGGACATCACAGAGCTCCAGAAGGCCTACATAGAAGAGTACGTGCATGGTTTTGAGGCTGCGGCAAATTCTGATACTTATAGAAACTCAGATGGGGACCACTATACGGAATACATCAATCTGAGATCTTTTGTGGATCACTTTATTCTCACTGAGCTGAGTAAGAATGCAGATGGCTACAGATTGAGTACTTATTTCCACAAGCAGAAAGACTCCAATGGTGGGCGGCTTTTCATAGGGCCTGTGTGGGATTACAATCTATCATTTGCCAATGCCGATTACTGCGATACAGAATTTGTCGGAGACTTCCTTTACTATGACTGTGTGGGCAATAGTCCAGAATGGTGGGATAATTTTCTGCGGGACGAGACGTTTACCAGTGCCTTGCGTTGTCGCTATGATGAACTGAGAACAACAGTCCTCAGTGTATCGGGCTTGTCAGGCCTATTGGATTCCATACAGTTGGAAATTTTTGAGGCGCAGGGTCGGAATTTTGAGCGGTGGGACATCATGGGCAAATACATCTGGCCTAATCCTGACTTTTTTGCCCAGGCCCAAAACCACTTTGAGGTGATGGAACTTCTCAGAATATGGCTGGATGGCAGATTGAGATGGCTGGACGAGAATGTTCCAGGGACGCCAGTGGATTGTGGGCAGTATGATGATCCTGATTATGAAGTCAATACGACTGCGATTTTTGAAGTTAATGATTTGAAAGCCATAGAAGTGTTTCCTAATCCTGCGCAGGATCGAGTACGACTGAGGTGCAAGGAAACCATTAAGAGCGTAGAGCTCATCGATATATCCGGCAGGCCAGTTCTCTCCCATAAACCTAGCCACCGCCAAGTGGATCTGGAGCTGAATCTGCCAGCGGGCTTGTATTTTCTGGAAGTGGTCTGCGAACAAAAACTATACAGAAAAACCTTGCTGGTGCAATGATGAGGCTTGTTATGGGCTAAGGGCATAAGGCAGCATAAAATTTTCTATTGCAGAAAAAGTTTTAATATTTTAGCTAGGCGTAATCAGAAGCTCTTATTATAGATGAGGAATAGAGCTTTGAATTGTTAAAGACAAAAGCCGTGGACAGACAATGGAATTGAAAATTAGATTTTTTGTTGTGTCTCGGAAGAGTGAATAAAAGAAAAGCGTAGAGTACTTAATTTTTTAATTTTAAATTTATAAAATGCCTTTTGAAATTTACAAAAACCACTCAGGAAAATTTGGCTTCAGGCTCAAAGCAGCCAATGGCCAGATAGTGCTAGCCAGCGAAACCTATGTAGACAAATCTGGCGCTGCGAACGGGATCCAGTCTGTCATCAATAATGCCAAAGAATCTTCCTTCGACAAAGAAACTGCTACGGATGGTTCTCCGTACTTCAATATGAAAGCGGGTAATGGTCAGATCATCGGTAAGAGCGAGATGTATAACTCTGAAGCTGCAAGAGATAACGGTATTGCCTCAGTAATAACTAATGCTTTGGCAGGTGATGAGGTGAAAGATTTGACAGAGTAGAGGACAGGAAAGAGAAATAGGAGAGCTCACACAAGATATTTTGGGTGGGCTTTTTTTTGTGAGTGCGACATAGGCGTACAGCACTACTTTAATAACAATACTTTTTATTGATTTAAACTTTAAGGATGAAAAACATGCTGGATCTTTTCCAACGAATTACCAATGAGCTATTGACGGATGAAAAGGAACATCCAGTTGCTACCCATATTCCTTCTACAGAATTGTTTAGTAGACTGGATCTCTCACTTAAGTCATACCCGATGGATGAAGTGACTTTTGAAAGGGTCGTCAGGGAATTGGTATTTGCTTCTACAAGAACAGCTACAACCGGTTTTTTCAATCAGCTGTTTGGAGGACGAAATGACAAGGCTATTTTAGGTGAATTGCTGTCTGTAATTCTGAATAATAGCATGTACACATACAAGGCAGCAGGCCCTCAAGTCGGGGTAGAGAAAGTAATCTTACGCGAAGTATGTGATATGATCGGATGGTCCGATAAGGCTGGTGGCACGTTTGCAGCTGGTGGGTCCATGACCAATTTCATGTCTATGTTGATGGCTAGAGATGCTGCTGCTGCTCAGGCTAGACTTCAAGGAATGAATCTAAAAATGATCGTCTACACTTCCAAGGAGTCCCATTACAGTGTTGCTAAGAATGCAGCCTTTTGTGGGATAGGTAGGGATAATGTACGGTACCTTCCTGTCGATGCAGAAGGAAAGATAGAACTCTCCGGTATAGAAAGAATGATAGAGAAAGACCTAGCCGGTGGCGGCCTGCCAGTGATGATGAATCTGACTGCCGGTACGACAGTCATGGGTGCTTTTGATCCGATCAGAGCTGTCAGCGAAATATGTAAGAAATACAAGCTTTGGATGCATGTGGATGGTGCCTATTGTGGTTCTGTTATATTCAGTGAAAAATACAAACACTTAATAGATGGCATAGAGCTGGTCGATTCTTTCAGTTTCAATGCGCATAAGATGCTCGGGACACCACTTTCTTGTTCTGTGATAGTGGTCAAGGATAAAAAACATTTGTATGATTCTTTCTCTAATGATGCGAGTTATCTATATCAGACTGATAACGATGGATTTAATCTGGGTAAGACGTCTCTACAATGTGGTAGAAGGAATGATGCTTTGAAATTTTGGACTCTATGGAAAAGTGTAGGTACTGAGGGTCTGGAAAAAATAGTGGATCATTTATTTGCCTTGGCGGATACGGCAAGAAAATATGTTAGGGGTAATAAAGATTATACACTGTATAGTTATGATGAAACGATAGCGATCTGCTTTAATTATAAAGGCATTCCAGCGAGGGATATTTGTACTCGTTTATACGAGCATTCGGAATTACTGGTAGGCTATGGCTCATTCAAGGGTGACGAATTTATTCGTTTAATAACGATAAATGCACAAAATGAACATCAAGATATTCTGAACTTCTTTGTAACACTTGAGCAATTTGTTGAAGAACATGCAACGCTATTCGAAGAGCAGCTTGTGGTGTAGGATTCGATACGAAGTCATTGTATCCATGATCTCTCTTCAGAGATCCAGCACCAGCGTTCCAGTGATGGCATTTATTTTGTCGGGGTGGACCTTTTGGGCTTTGGCATAGGTCTCCCATTGTCCGACGGTATGACTGATTTTATTGATGATTTTGTCGGCATTTTTAATATTCATAGATCGAGCTATGGTGAGAAGATCTGATCTCTTGTGGTCTTTTCTTTTGCCATTGATGCTGAGAGCATGCTGACTGACCCATATACTGTCGGGCCGATAGGCGTGGCAAATATCATAAGCCGGTGCCAGGGTCCAGCCCTGCTCCTTGATCATTCTGAAAGAAAAATTCTTAGTGTGGTCATCACAGTTACGGGCTATTACATTGAAGCACATCCGTCTGTACATCTGCTCTGCGGCTGGGTAGTCTAGCCTCAGCTTGCGCATCGTCTGGAAGAGCTGCTCGTAGGAGAAGCTTCTCATCTCATTGAAGTCGTAATGTTCCATGGCACACCAGGTCTGTACGTGGTGCTTGGTGCTACCAGCTTCACGATCGTAACGTTTCGTCATGAAGTGGGCTCTTCCATTTTCTTCCAGTAGCTTGCACTCCATCATATCGATGCCACAGGCCAGTGCCATTTTATGGTAAGCCATTTCTATTCTGCCATAACCTTGCGCATCTCCCAGTTGTACATCACTTACGCCATCGAGTTTTATTAGCCAGTGCTCGTATCCTTTAGGTGCCTGTGTCTGTCCTGATCTGACTTCTCCTGTGCTTTCATTATAGGCGATGACGGCTTTGGGTCTGGCGCCACCGGCAGAGGTACCTATTTTCAGTATGTCCATGACGGCTTGCTGGTCATCAGCATCGAGATCGGTAACAAATTCTTCTCGCTTGTCGAGCATCTGTCTGGAGATCTCGACCAGGCTATCCATTTCTATGGTATTACTCTTGCCTTTACCGCTAGGTGTTGCAGGCTCGAACTCCATGGCACCCATTCCTCTGAGACCTATAAAACAGAGCTTCTCTACAGGATTCATGGAGTCAGCGGCTCTGCCTTGCTGTGCTAGCCAGATATTGATTAATTGGTTCCCATATCTATCAGGGAGCATATCTGCCAATAAGCCTGGTAAGCCTTTGAAAGTATCGTAGTCGACGTTCTTTGACTTTCTGAGGTCAGGAAAAGAATAGATCTGTGAACCAGCAGCTATAGGCATTTTGATGGGAGATAAATCCCACTCACGGGTTTTAAAGGCGGGGTCGTATTCAAAGGTGGCCAGCTCCTGTGTCTCATCCCACGCGACGGCGCCTACTCTTGCTCCCCATATATTGACATATGCTGTATTCATTACCAGGTAGGGTGATTGTCCTTAGTTTTTATTTTCTTTATTACTCGTTGCTTCAGCTTTTGTTCTGCTTCAGCCAGTGCAAGAGGGCTGATTCTTTTCTGCACCTCAAAGGCTTGGAATATATGCAGCTGGTTCAGTACTCGCAGTATTTTTATGAGGGTAGTTATGGTGCCTGCTTCTCCTCTTTCAAGGAGACTCAGCGTCGATCGGCTTATATTGGCTTCTCTAGCCAACTCTGCCTGTGTTTTGTTTTGCTGATGTCGTATGTGCCTGATGTAGAGTCCTATATTGGCTTCTAGGGCATTATCGCTCCGTTCCGCCCAGTTTCCGTATGAATTTTCAGCCATTATTGTAATATTTAGACCATAAGGTACGAATATTCATACGTACTTTCAAGTCTAAACCTTATTTTATCAATTTGTATGAAATATCATTCTTTAAATTGTATTAATATTAATAATGAATGGTTATTCATACAAATATATGATCATATTCAAGTGTGAAAGTCCCCATAGAGACCTATGCTGGCGTCACAAACATTAACATACAGCAATCTAATTCCATCCACCGTAATACCAATCTCAAGCACAGACCCAATAATCAGCTATCACTAATCACTTATCTACCTGTCACTCACCACTGATTTCACAATTCACAATATTTACAATTCACAATTTCCACATAACCTCATAACGCATTCACCTACCCCCATTCCCTAATTCCACACTCTCAAACTCCTTGAAAATATCCAACTTCAAGTACCTCATCTTCTCCAGATATTCCATCCAGTCTGTCTCGAAAAAAGCATTGACTCCCTTCACAACTTCACCAGCTTCCCGCTCTGCAGTGTCCACGGCATAGCGGCCATTGGGTGTGGGTGCAGCGGTGGAAGTGCTTATGAAGCGACGAGCATTCCTGAGCTTGGTGTTGAGTGTATGGGAATCATCTCGATAACCTGGCTTGTCTGCTTCAGGGAGCATGTACAGATTCATCAAGGAATCGATTTCTGAGCCGATCTCCTTGTGTAATTTCATGTATTCTTTCTTGATCGTGTCTTCTTGTACTTGTATGAGCTGCTTATAGAGCTTCATGGATTTCTTGGCTTCTTTGAGATTGTTGTAAGCTGTCGTAACGCCAGTGACTGTTTCATTGAATTGATTCATGGCGGCAGACTTGGCTGGGACGTCGTACTGGCTGTGATCTTGTCTTGGGTCTAGTTCCACTTGTAGTTGGGTGGAATCCTTGGCACTTTTATATTTCAGGACGATCTTGTAAGTACCGGGTAAGATGGGCATGCCACCTGGCTCAGATTTTTCTTTAGGATCTTTTCTTCTAGGATAATCGACGCCTTTGGCATTAGGAGACCAGTTGAATCTATTGATGCCATCTTTGAGTTTCCACTTGATTGTTCTGATGGTATCGCCATTCATATCCATTACGCTTACTGTCGCCTCGTCTCCCTTCTTTTTCTTATCGTCTTTTTCGTCGTCGATATCTGCCTTGTCATCCACTGCTCCTTTGGCGTCTTTATCTTTTTGCTGGGTCTTCTTGGCGGCTTTTTTCTTTATATCTTTTTTAGCTTTCTTTCCTTTTGCTTTTTTCTTGTTTTTATTCTTCTCGCCAGTTTTCATTTCATCCTTTGTTTTGTCATCTTTCTCAGAAGGTTTTTTCCAGACAGTGAACATCGCACCTCGACTCTTATTCTTACCTGCAAAATCTCCCTGCGCCACAAATCGGATTCCCTGATAAGATCTACTGGAAGTCAAATAAGCAGTGCCTGGCTCAAACAATTTCAAGTCCTGATCCAATATCTTCTTATCACTGGCCAGGTCCCTCAAAGGCTTAATGTCATCCAGCACCCAGAACGACCGCCCAAAAGTCCCCAACACTAAATCATCAAACTCTTCCTGAATCTTCATGTCCCTTATCTGAACAGACGGTAGATCCTTGCCCCACTTCTGCCAACTGCCCCCTCTGTCCAGAGAGAAATACAAACCCACATCCGTTCCAGCAAATAATAAATTTTCATTCTTATGATCCTGTACGACGGAGAGCACAAAGCCATCCACATCATTATCATCAATGATCCGCCTCCAAGTCACACCTCCATCTGTCGTGTGATAGAGAAAAGCACCCCAGTCATTCTGTCTGTAATTATTAGCCACCGCAAAGGCTTCGCCTTTGTTCTGCTTCGATAATACGATCTGCGGTATCCAAGCGTTCTTGGGCAGACCACTTAATTTGTTGTTCATATTGGTCCAGCTCTTACCGCCATTTCTAGTGAGTTGCAAGTTGCCATCATCTGTACCCGCCCATATCTCATCCTCGTCATGCGGGGAAGGGGCGATACAAAGAATCGTTGTGTAGTTCTCGGCACCGGTGACATCCAGTGTCAAGCCACCACTCTTGGATTGGTCTTGCTTCAGTGTATCATTGGTCGTCAGATCATCTGAAAGTATTTTCCAGCTATGCCCATTGTCTGCACTCTTATGCACATACTGGGTACCGAAATACAAACCGTCATCATTAAACGGGTCAAGCGCCATTGCAGAGTTCCAGTGGAATCGTAACTGTTCTCCCTCGGGATGTTGCGGTTTGATGAAATGAATTTTTCCTGTGACTCTGTCCCACATACCGACATTACCTTGCTGCGACATGGCATAACCATAGCGACTGTCATTTTTCTTAGGTGCCACATCAAAGCCATCACCGAAATAGAGCTCTTGCCAATCATGGTTAGTGATGCCCCCACGTTTCAGCACAAAACCCGGACCCACCCACGAGCCATTGTCTTGCATCCCACCATAGACATTATAAGGGAAGTCATTGTCCACATCGACATGGTAAAATTGGCCGACAGGCAGATTCGTCACAAACCGCCACGTCTCTCCGCCATCTCTGGAAATATTAAGTCCACCGTCATTTCCATCTATGAGATAATTGGAGTCATCGGGATCGATCCAGAAGGCGTGGTGGTCGGGGTGCACATTATTACCGTAATCCATGATCGTCTCGAAAGTCTTGCCACCATCTTCAGATCTACTGACATAGGACCACAGATTATAGATTCGGTTTTCGTTTTTGGTATCGACATAAAGTTCTGCATAGTAGAAGGGTCGATTCCCGACATTCTTATCAGAGACCAAAGCCCATTTTTCGCCGCCATCACTGCTTTTATAAAGACCATTTTTCTTTTCTGTTTCTATGAGGGCATAGACAATGTTGGGCTTGGAAGGTGCAAAGGCTATCCCCATTCGCCCCAGCTTTCCTTTGGGCAAGCCTTCTTCGTAAGTGAGTTTTTTCCAAGTGTCTCCAGCATCATGACTAAGGTAAAGTCCTGAGCCATCTCCGCCAGAATTGAACCCCCATGGTTTCCTGCTGAACTCCCACATGGCAGCGATGATCTTATTGGGATTGGAGGGATCGACGACCATGTCAGCGACACCAACTTCTTCACCCACATAGAGGGTTTGCTTCCAAGTCTCTCCGCCATCATCAGTTTTGTAGACACCTCTATGCTCAGAGGGTCCCCAGGCCGAACCCATGGCACCGACCAGCACCTCGTCGGTATTCTGAGTATTGACGATGACACGGTGGATGAGTTTGGTTTCTTCGAGCCCCATGTACTTCCATGTTTTGCCAGAGTCCACAGTCTTGAAGATGCCAGCACCACTGTTGTGAGAATTTCTGGGATTGCCTTCTCCAGTGCCTGCCCATATTTCTGAAGGATTATTCTGATTGATTTCTAGAGCGCCGATGGAAAGGGTAGGCTGCTCATCAAAGATGGATTTCCAGGTAATGCCGCCGTTCTGAGATTCCCACACTCCGCCAGAAGCCGAGCCTACATAAATATGATCCTTGTCTCGCAGATCCACATCTATGGCGGTAATTCTGCCACTCATGCCAGCTGGGCCAATATTTCTGAACCTCATTTTTTCAAATTGTTCCAAGTCCAGTTGTTGAGCTGGAAGAATAAGGGTGGCCAAGGCGACGATAGAGAGGGTGAACAGTAAGCTAAGGATGGTATGTTTCATGTACGTGTTTTTGAATGAACAGGAGCACTAAATATCTCTAACCTATACTCTAATACCAAATTACACTTGTTAAGGAGCTGTAATTGGGTTGTGGCCCATTAAAACAATTTGTCACCTTGGCCGCTTACTCGATATATAATTTTGTTTTCAGACCTACTGGGAGCTGAATATTTTGTATTTTATATTTCAAATAATATCTTTTGTGACCTATCGAATTGCTGTCCTACTGAGTTGTTTTAATGTCCTGAGCTTTTTTCCAGCTAAATTAGTTGCGGAGTACCTACCTCTAGTTTCTGATACTTGTGATCTGGAAATCACTGTACCTGATGATATTCACCTTTGTGATGGCGATGATTTTGATTTTTGTGGGACGATTACTTCTGGACTTTCTGATACAGAATATGTCTGGCTGGAAGATGGGTAGAGACTGGACTAGATTTATATGATTTTCAAAGAGTACCATACTCAAAGGAGGATTGGCTTATTTTAGAATCAAATTATAAATTAGGAAGGATAGGATAAATGAAGTACAATATTTTGACGGTATCCCATTGGTTACTTGGGAATTATATTTAGGTGGATATTAACCTGCATAAAAATGGCTAAGGATAGAAAAATAACAACTTTTGATTTTGGTGATATTTTGCATTATCAAAAAAATAATTGTTTCATTGGCAGAAATGAGCAGAGTAATGAATGAAATTAGTTTGGTTGAAATTGAATAGCCTTACATCTTCAAGGAAGCGGTAAGTCCACTTTGGAACAAAGTATTTTACAATCTCAATATTTTTCCTACAAATTGTTTTTCATCTATAATGATCTTTAGATAATATATACCTGATGGCATATTACTAAGCCACAAAACCTTATCTCGTAATTCAAAATCCGTTATGTTGACTTTACGCAATTGTGCATCATACAGGTAGATCATTGAGTCTTCTAATTCTACATTGAGATCTATTATTATATTCCCTGCTGTTGGATTAGGGTACATTATCAGGCTCTTAGTATTAGCTATTTCTTGAGACGAACTTACCCCGTCAATTACAATTTCAATCATTCCTTCACATCCAGCTGAATCAGTAACTTCAATGAAATAAATCCCAGGGGTCAGGTCTGTAAATATCCCTGTGCTATTTGATAAAGTATCGGTAGTATAAGAATAAGGTGGTACACCTCCAGTAGCTTCTACTTGAATAGATTCACCACCACCGGCACTTGAAGGGCCTTGATTGATGATGTCAATTGTTATATTATCATATCGTTCTAAAATAAACTCAGACCTGAATGTGCATCCATTGTTGTCCACAGCATAGATGCTGTATTGTCCAATCTGAAATAAGTTATAGTTGTCTGTCAATGAATCAGGTATAAGTGTATCATCATTAATTGAAAGAATTATTTCTTTGAACATTTCAGAATTATCAATCTCAAGTACATAGACTTCATCGTTTTGGCAAAGGTAAACTGTATCAGTTGCACTGTAGGAGAGTATGACTGGAGTTATTGAATTAATCTCAAAAGTGGAATTGCAACCGAGATCATCAATGAATTCTGCTATTAAATTATTACTCAAGGAATCATTTGACATTAAATCACTGATTTGAAAAACTACACAATCGGAAGAGTCACCTATCACCTGAATCAACTCATCATTATTCAAAAGACGCCATAACCCATTCCCGCCACCTTCGACACATAACTCTATGTTGTAAGTAAATGAATCTATAGAAGATGAACATTCTGCTGATGCCTCAATTATTTCCATAGACCAAGGTTCTAGCTCAACTATTTCTGTGATCTCACAACCATTATTATCTATGACCTTTATCTCATATATCCCTGCAGATATATTCTCGTAGAGACCATTTGTGTTTGACTGACCATTAATTATATAGTCGAGGATTCCACTTTTGGATTCTGCCTCTATATAAATGAAACCGTTGCCATTACATGATGGTTGCTCAATAACTAAATCAATAATACTTACTACATCTTCCTCTGATATTTCAAAGTCAACTGTCACGACGCATCCTTCTTTACTGATAACATCTATGGTATATTCGCCTTTTTGTAGATTCAAATCAGACAAGTCGTTTTGAGCTATGATTTTAATATTGTCCAATGCTATTCCTAAGTTCCAACCTAAGCCATCATGATAACCAATTCTAACAATCACATCTTTGTAACTGATATTTCTGAAGTCTATCTGATAGTTGTGCCAATAATTATATCTATCTAAGGTTAGTACTTCTTGATAAGATGCACCTTGATCTGTGCTCATGGAAATAATGGAATATTCTTGGGTAAAAAAATATGAATCCATTAAAAAAAAAGCATCAAAAGATACTGAGAAGTCATTAGCACCTTGCAGATTAGTAAATGGCAGATAGACATAGCGCTGTCCCGCTGCATTGTTGCCTTGATTATCACGCAAGACAAGAAAGTTATCAGTCTTAGGAATATTGAACCCTGGAGTGCCATAGATTTCGGCATTACCTATTCGCCAATCACCTTGTAATGTCCATCCTCCTGTGGGACTGCCATTTTCAAAATCTTCATTAAGTAATTCATCTATAAACGATTCCTGATAGTTAACGCCGGAAATATTAATCTCATCTATGTCTTGGCACATATCATTAAGATTGACGGAAACTAAGGCTCTTATGGAATTATTGCAGTACACATCTATGTCAATATTCTCAATAAATAGAGGAGGAGTTAGAATCTTTATCGGCCTTTGGGATACTTGACCTAAGACGTCTTTTATTTCTGCCATATATGTACCTGCATCCAGGTTGGTGAATGATCCAGAACTTTGGTAAGCTCCTTGGTCAATTCTGAATGTGTAAGGAGCTACTCCATCATAACCATCGAGATGGATACTGCCAGTATTAGATTCTTGACATGACAGATCATTCTTGGAATCCAAAATTATTTTTGGGTAAGAATCATCTAGTATATAGTCGGTATTTGAATTTAGTAACGAAGACCTTGTATCCTGCAATATAAATTCCATATACGACACCTGTTCTGCACTGAACGCCATTTTACAGAGGTCTTCTGTATAATCCATATGATTCATAAACATGTCTCCGTCATTATCACAGGATACAGATGGATGTGTCGGACAGAATCGATTTGGACTTATTTGTAGAGGTGTATCACTTATGCCATCATCCACATCGCATCCAGGAGATGACCCCCATATATGTCTGAGGCCGAGCCAGTGACCCACCTCATGAATCGCAATCCTACCTTCAGCATAGGAATCATTTAGTCTCGCAAGTGGATTAAATTCCCGTGCTCCTACAACCTCAGTGGAGACAGTCACAACATCACTATATATGCTCGGTAAAGAATCTGGCATAGGTATAGGAGCATAACCATAAGCTATATCCAAATAGGGAGTGAAGTATAAGTTGAGAAACTTATCCCGAGACCACATGGTTTTGGATATAATCATAGAATCATTTTGAGAGAATGATTCGTACGATCCATAGCGAGTTACGCCATCGGTAGGATTCCCATCAGGGTCAAACGATGCCAGTCTAAATCTAATTCTAGATGCTGCTGTAGAAAACTGTTCAGGGATATTTATTGAATCTGCATTTCTATGAGCAAAATACTCATTCAGGATTTCTATTTGAGATAATATCTGCTCATCAGCAATGTTAGTGCCTTCCCCATAAGAGTCACAAGGAAAATGATGAATTACTACATGTACAGGAATTTCAAAAATGGTATCCGCAATAATTTTCTTTTTTAACTGCCATGATTTGAAAGCTTTCATACTCTTATCAAGATCTATCAGATATTCTTTATCTGTTTGCTTGTACTTAAGCTCATTGCCGCAGGGATTAGATTGAGCGGATAGATTGAGAACTAAGAAGAGGAAAAGAACTTGATGAAAATATTTCATATTTGAAAGTTGTCTTTATCTCAACAATTGTAACACTGTCGGAATAATTATTTTAAGTGATAACCATCATTAAAATAGTCATAAATTCGAACAATAGATCAATTATTCATACTTGTTTCAAAAGTGCCCTTTCGGGATGCATAAATCCATTAGAGGATATTGAGATTAATCGTGTGAATTAATTGTTCATGATGAGGCTAGCACAGAGTGGCTCGGGCAGGAAAAAACCTAAAAGAATTTCGATGTACAATTTTAAATCAAAGACTACGGGGTTACAGTTATAAGATGATATTTCTTCGCGCCTCAGAGAGACCATGTGTCATTATCCCATTATCCAGTCACTTTAAAATTAAGAATGAATAGAGAAGAAACAACAGAAATTAGAATGTAGGTCGCCGATACAAAATCCACAGGATCCTATGAACTGGTGAAAATTTCTGAACACATATGCAAATTGGTCTTATAATATGAGCAGGAACTGGGCCATAGTGCCCAAAATCCCAGCCGATCATACCATTGGATAATAAATAGATACCCCGATAATACGACCTTGACAGCATCATGTAATCGCGAATATTGGTCTTAGCGTATTAAAATTGGTAGACCCTAAGGCACTCTCACTCAGGCAGCTATAACCCGAAACCCTCACTTTCACATGAAAAATAACCTAATATGACATTGTTTATGGGGCTTTCGACCCCACCAGCTCTCATCTGAATACTGTATTTTTGTCCTCAGTATTAATCATCTGAGGAAATCTGGCAATGGAGCCGATTTCGTATAGTGAGAGAGTATATATGCAGTTTTTACATCCTTGGATTCTATGGGTACTTCTGGCACTCGCATTGCCCATTATCATACATTTATTCCATTTCAGACGATTCAAGAAGGTCTATTTTACTAATGTTAAGTTCCTCAAAGAAATCAAAGAGGAGAAAAGCACCAGGAATAGACTAAGGAACTTACTCGTCCTACTATCCAGATTAGCCGCGCTGGCTTGCCTGATTTTTGCCTTTGCTCAGCCTTTCTTGTCCAAAGATCAGACTGTCAAGCAAGGCAAGAACTACGTGAGCATCTTCGTGGATAACTCCAATAGTATGATGGCCTCTTCTGAAGATGTCCCATTATTGGACAAAGCCAAGAAGAAGGCGGAAGAGATCATTAAAGTTTACGGCCCCGCCGATCAGTTTCAGATCATCTCTCATGAGCTTAAGGGAAGCCAACAAAGATGGATCAATCAAGACAACACCCTTGCCTCAATAGAAGACATAGAAGTCAGCCCTGAAGTCAATAAACTGTCCAACATTCTATTCAAACAACTTCAGACTGCCCCCAAGGAGGGTAATCACATCATATATCTGCTTTCTGATTTTCAGAAAAGCATCACGGATATGGAAGTGACAGCGGATACCACAACGGAGATAAATTTATTGCCTTTCCAAGCCGTCAAAGAAAACAACTTGACTATAGATAGTGCTTGGTTTGAAGCAGTGGTGCCCTCCATCAATCAGAACAACAAGCTCTACGTGAGGCTGAAAAATCACAGTCCCGAGAAGAAAGAAGATGTCAGGCTCAGTATAGAGCATAATGGACAGACCAGACCAGAAGGTACTGTGGATATTCCAGCCAATAGTAGCATCACAGATACTATAAATGTACTAGTGACCAAGCCTGGCTGGCAGCGAATGAAAATCAAAGTGGATGATTATCCTATTCAGTTCGATGATCATTACTACATTAATTTCAATGTCAAAGAAAAGGTGAAGGTCATCGCAGTGAATGAGCAGAGTGACAATAAATATATGACGGCCTTGTTCAAGGGCTTGCCACAGTTTGACTTGGAAAATGTCAATTCATCAAGTGTCAAATATGACAAGTTCAAAGAAACTGATTTGGTCATATTGAATGATCTTAGAAAAATAACTTCTGGAATGACTTCAGAGCTTATCAGTTATGTCGAAGCAGGCGGCAATGTTCTGGTTTTTCCAGCGGCGGAATGTGATAAGCAAGCGTACAATGATTTTTTTAGTCGGATGAATACTAATACTATTGCAGAATGGAATAAGACGGATATGGAAGTGTACCGGATAAATACCAGTGAATTCGTATTCAGTAATGTCTATCAGTCCAGTTCGAGAAATGTAAAGTTGCCGACCACCAAAGGGCATTATGTCTTTTCTAATTATAGCGCAAGAGGTGGGGAGCAATTACTGGAATATCGTAACGGTGAGAACTATGTGACCAAGTATGTGAAAGGTAAAGGAAAATTGTATGTCAGTGCAGCGCCTCTGGACAAGCAGTATAATGACCTTACGGTCAATGCTGAGGTCTTTGTGCCCTTGCTGTACAAGGTGTCATTTTCTGCAGTGCAAGGAGATAAACTGGCCTACACGATCGGTGTGGATAATTTTACAGAGACTAATAATACGGCGTCTGGAAATGAAGTCATATTCAAAGTTACTGGAGAAGAGGAGTTCATTCCTGGACAGAATAATAAAGGTGCTTCTACGATCTTGACTTTCAATAACATGATACGGAAGGCAGGCTACTATGATGTGACTTTGGATAATGAGACGGTCAAGGGTCTGGCTTTTAATTATGATAGAATCGAATCAAATCTTGAGAATTTTTCTGCTCAAGAGCTAGAAGAAAAATATGGAGCTGTCACCAATATTTTGGCCAATTCCATGCAAGCAGATCTGAGTACGATCATCAAAGAAAAAGATCAAGGCGTGACACTATGGAGATGGTTTCTTATCCTTGCCTTGATATTTTTGGCTATCGAAACTTTACTATTGAGATTCTGGAAACTATAAGTCAGGTTCTATGATACTGATCAAAAACGCTACGATAATATATCCGGGTCACGAACTGAATAACAGCAAGCGGGACTTGCTCATTAAGAATGGGGTCATAGAAAAAATAGCCACTCAGATCAAGGCTGATAAAGCCAAACTCATTTCTTCCAAGAACTTGCATGTCTCTCCAGGATGGATGGACATCGGCGCTCTCGGTGGTGAGCCAGGCTATGAGCATAGAGAAACCTTGGAATCCTTGACCGCGACGGCTGCTTCCGGTGGCTACACGGCACTTGCACTCTTTCCTAATACGAATCCTGTCATAGACAACAGATTCTCTGTCCAGTATATACTTAATCAGACTAAAGAGCACATAGTGGATCACTATCCCATAGGCGCTTTCAGTAAAGATTGTAAAGGAGAGGAAATAACAGAGATGATGGATATGCACCATAGCGGAGCCATCGCCTTCTCTGATGGTCTGAAACCCTTAACTTCTAATAGGCTGCTGATGCGGGCCTTGGACTATGCTAAAAGTGTGGATGGACTGATTATTCATCATCCTACTGATCCTGCCTTGAATAATGGCAATCTGGTCAATGAAGGTGTTGTCAGCATCTCGCTCGGCATGAAAGGCAATCCCAACATCTCGGAATTACTTAGCCTGGAAAGAGATATCCTACTCAATAGCTATACGGGTTCCAGAATTCTCTTGTATAACATATCCACACAAGAAAGTGTAGAAAAAATAGGAACACAGAAAAGTAAGAAGCTTTTTGCTTCTGTGAGTTACCTCAATCTGTGTAAGACGGAGGCAGAGCTCAGCAGCTATGATTCTAACTACAAATTGACACCACCCTTGCGGACTGAGGGTGATAGGTCGGCATTGGTCAATGGGGTCAACAAGAAGATCATACAGCTCATCACCTCTAATCATGTGCCGCTGGAAGAAGAAGCCAAGAAGAAGGAATACATCTATGCAGACCCAGGAGCTACGGGCTTACAGACCTGCTATGCTGCAGTGAATACGTATGCTTCCCAGTTATCAGCTACACGATTTGTAAGTTGTGTAGCGATAAATAGTAGAAAGATACTGAAGCTGCCTGAAGTGCAATTGGTTCCAGGCTCAAAAGCTGAGCTGACCCTCTTTGACCCCAGTACTGAATGGACTTTGGATGCTAAGACCAATACTTCTAAATCAAAAAATTCTCCTTTTTGGAATAAATCTCTGAAAGGTACTGTTATAGGAATTGTCAACGGTAAGAAATCGTTTTTCAATAAATACTAGCTAAACCACATTCGCGATATGAGTAAAATTCTTGCAGCTTTCACATTAGTCTTCGTTTTGTCGGCGTATACTCCTTCAGAACCGACCTTGAAACTGGGCTTATTGAAATATTCAGGAGGAGGTGACTGGTATGCTAATCCCACAGCACTACCCAACCTAGCTATTTTCTGTAACAGCAATCTCGGCACTAATCTGGATCCTGGATATGCAACTGTGGAAGTTGGAAGTGCAGAGATATACAACTATCCTTTTTTCCATATGACCGGACATGGAAATGTTGTTTTTTCTGATGCCGATGCTGAAAATCTGAGGACTTATCTGATTGCTGGTGGCTTCTTGCATATAGATGATAATTACGGTATGGATCCTTACGTGAGGCCTGCAATGAAAAAAGTATTTCCGGAATTGGAGTTTGTGGAGTTGCCTTTTGATCATCCTATTTATAGTAATGCTTTTACGTTTGATAATGGTTTGCCTAAGATTCACAAGCACGATGATAAGCCTGCCAAGGGTTTTGGGTTGATATGGGAAGGCAGGCTCATTTGTTATTATAGTTATGAGACCGACCTTGGAGACGGATGGGAAGATCAGGTTGTACATAAAGACCCACCTGAAAAAAGAATACAAGCGCTGCGTATGGGCGCCAATATTGTCCAGTACGCTTTTGATATGGATAATTGACTTTAAGTCAATATCTCTTCGACTGTAGCTCTTTTAATTTCCTTTTTCATTCCGATTGAAGCAAAGCGGAACAGAGGGATCACCGTCCTCGCAATGATGCAACTTGTTTTGAAAAACTAAGGGTGGTCATAACGAGAACGGGATGCCTGTATGTCGACAGAGGGGTCTCCACGTCACTTAGTTATGGTCAGCAACGTTAATTTGAATATGCACTACCTTATAACCCCAATGGAATTGAAACACATTACGCATAACTATAAGTTTACTCTCAATTTATATGGAATGGCAATATGATTGCAACGAGCTGATGCTGAAAACGAAAAAAATACTCAGGAATCCCGACTTATCGGATCAGCATATCAATTGAATTTAAGAATTGAGATCGCAAATAGTAGTTCCTGTGATAGGCGATATTTTCCCACAATCCAGTAGGGTATGAGGTGCAAGAGTAGTATTGAAGTATATCACCTATCCTGCTCCTAAACCTTCCGATTATTGTTAATGATTCTATGTAGAGTCCTCATTTTCAGTACTTTACATACTTAATTTATTCTTAATCAGAAATATAATTCAAGGGGTAAATACATAGCATGTAATATATAATATTCTCATTATCAATAATTTAAATATATAATAATAATGTAATTCATATATCATATTAAAGAAAGTTTTAATTCTAGCATGGATTTTGAATTAAGAGGGCTGTTCATAATCCAACTTTTTCAGAATGCCTAAATCAACCACCAGTGTCATCTATGGCGAATTGTTGAATGCGATGGCCAAGTGCTGTCTGTTCCTTTCTTCTTCTTGCTGGGCGGCTCGTTCCTCAGAGTCACTTTCCAAAATACATTTTCAACTCTGTAAACAAACACCTCATTGGTCATCTGGACTAATGGGATTTTTTGTTTTGGGGCTAACATTAAAATCCATCTATCGTATGAGAACTCTTCCTGCCCTTAAAAGCGCATTACTCTTTATGATTATCAATATTGCTATAGGGCCTAATTCGCTGGAGGGTCAATGTACAGGCCCAAGTGTTGCTTGTAACGGAGCTTACGCATCAGTAGTAATTTGTGAAGTGTCTGGAGACGCTGCTCAGTCAGATGGTTGTAACGATGCCATCGTAGAAGTATGTGGAGCTTCAGGAACCGCTATCGGTTGTATGGTAATCTCAAATTCTGAATGGGCTGTTGTACTGCCTTCATCAGCTGTAATACCGGCTGATGGTGTTTTCTTGATAGCCTGTAGTAGTGATCCCAATGCCAGTTGTGGTGTGGGCGGAACCTTTGGAGCCAACGGCTTAGTGGCTAATGGGGAAGGCGATTTCAATGTGGGCTTTGCTGCTGCGGAAATTGATTTTGATGTATGCGATCCTGCTAATGCCAATTATTTTGATCCTGCAGCTACTGGATTTACTTTAGATAATTCAAATGTTGCTGATGGTGATGCTGTCGTCTTGTTCCAACCAGATGGTACGGTACATGATGCCATAGCGTGGGGTGGTCCAGGAGCTACAGGCAATGCTGATAATTGTGCACTTCATAATGGATCCTATACCTTAGGAGACAATGACAATAATGGCGTTATAAATGACAACCTCTCTGCTGCGTCAGGAGGTAGATGTGATGGTAATAATGCGACTGGGGTACCCTTTATGCCTGACGGTGATTGTTCAGCAAGTAGTGTTTGTTATACTATGCCGCCTCTTACTGATGCAGTCTATACGATTGCTCCAGGAACGACCTATGTCGGCTGTAATTCTTCTTACATAAGATTGGATCCTGGAACAACACAAGGTGGAACGCATAATAATCCATCACATGCTGATGGGACCTATACAGACCAGCCAATGGACGCCAATAGCAATCCTACGGCTGTTGGTATCGAAACGATGGAATCATTTACAGCTGCGGGTTATGCTCCTTCGTCATGTGGAGATAATTCTGCTCAGTGGTCCTACACGGATCATCCGACACCAGGTCTTCCTAATGATGTTCCGACTTTTACCTTTTATGTTGATAATGCAGTGCAATGTACTGCAGGAGATGTGGAGATATGTGCAGAGATATATAATTGGCAACATATTTCAGATGCTACGGATATACTCTCTGGAGATGATAATATACAGACGGGTTCATATGTTTTCAATCCGTTGACAGGAGTTAATGAGACATGGGATAGCTATGTGGTTTCTGGTTCAGTCACAATTTTATGCAAAACGGTGACTCTTACCACTACTGGTACCTATGAATTTGGTGCAGTCATAGATGACTTCTCTAATTGTTGTGGGACCCAAGGTAGTCCACATAGTATGGGCACACCCAATGAATGTTATGAGACACAAGCAATAGTCATCACGGTATACGAACCACTAGCTTATGATTGTGATGGAGATGGTATCGCTGATGATCCTAACGAACCTTGTGTCATCAGTTGCGATCCTGGACCTCCTACACCAGGAACAATAAATGCCAATGATTACCTTGTAGGGGGCGGTGATGTCCAATATCAATTGATAGATCTTTCAGGAACCAATCCTACTCAGTCAATCAGCTCTGGAGTTTTCAGTATCCCAACGGATGGCACTGCTAATAGCGGTTACCAGATTGATGTCCTTGACTTGACCGACTGTGGATTTGGTCCATTGTCCATTATGATAGATGACAATTGTGAATTGCAACCAGTATGTCCTGAAAATTTTGCTGTATCCATTGATGGAGGAGTGGACCCAATTACTTCCTGCCCAGGCAATGTTGTAGAACTATGTTTCGATGGAGAGCAATTACCTCCAGGTGGTACAATTACTTGGCAAGTAGACGATGGAGGTGGTTACGTGGATGTTGAGATTTTTTCAATCCCAGAGCCAGATCCTCCAAATGAATGTGTATATGTTTCCGAATTGCTGTCCAATCCAGATGGTAATGACTGTGATTCGGAATTTGTAACAATAACGAACTCTTGTACAAATTCTGTTAATATTTCTGGATGGACAGTTTGGGATGAAACTTCAAATGATGTTCATCTTTTTCCAATAGGTTCTGTCTTGGCAGGTGGTTCTTCAATAACACTTCATTTTACAAATGGGACTCCTATGAGCCCACCAGTTCCAGTAGGAAGTATAATGTCAAACGATAGAAGCTGCAGTGCTGGAGGGACGAGTGGCGTATTTAATCAAGGGGGTGATTCTGCAATTTTAACGAGTAGCAATCTTGATAGGTTTACTGATGTTGTAAACACATTGACTTATTCTTCTGATCCTGGAAGTGGAGTTGTTACTTCTCAGAGTGCACCTCCAGTGGTAGGAACATCAGGTTCTTACAATTCCACCCCTACAGATAAAACATTTTGTGCTGACTTTACGATACCATCTGACGCTTGCCCTATAGGCAACTTTGAATTCCAAGCCTTAGTAACACCATTCGATTCTGAAAATTGTCCAGATGCTGACCCAGATGAAGCGGATGCTACATCGGAAGTATTAAATGTTAATGTCTCTTGCCCTTCAGCTGCTATTCCCATTACACCAGTAGATGTTTGCGAAGGCGATCCAAGTTATGGTATGGTGCCTGTTACAATTAACGGTGGAACTGGTCCTTATACGCTATCCTATGAATTGGATGGTGTAGTGTTTGCAGCTACAAGCCTTACTTCTAGAGGTACTATTACAGTGAGTAATCCGACTGATGGAGAATTGAAATTGTCTCTCATATCCATATTAGATGAAGGCGGAGCAATGTGTCTTGGAACTGTAGCTGATACAGAATTATGCATAAATATCAGACCCAAAGTGGACTTGACAATTTCGGGATCTTCTGATCCTTCTTCCTGTGAACCCTGTGATGGAACCGTCACCTTTAATCTCTCATCTGGGACTTCGAGCAATAGTTTCGATATAGATTATTCTTTGAATGGAACACTGTTCTCCGTAGCTAGTGTTTCTCTACCATATACAATAGAAAATGCTTGTCCAGGCAATTATGACATCGTAAGCGCCACTGATGATTTCGGTTGTGAGATGACTGTGGAGACTAGTTCCCAAACACTGAATGTGCCTTCAGGAAAAACAATAAGTGTGACTACCGCACCAGCGGCGATCTGCGGGACAGATATGACAACAGTAGATCTTTCTGCAGTGACTTATGACCCAGAATACTCTGAAAATGATTTTGAATTTTTTACTGTAGACCCTAATACTTTACCTTCATCAGTATTAACTAATTCACCACCATTATTGAGTTCCACTACTGTCAGCCCTTTGAACACCACAACTTATTGGGTACAGCATACTGACCCTATATCAAGTTGTATTTCTCTGACAACTGTTACTGTTGCTGTAGACAACAGCGTATGTTGTGATCGGCCAACTTTGATGGCATCGACAATCAATACTTGTCCATCACTTTCTGAAGGTTCTATTGATCTGACAGCAACAGGAGGCACGGGTGCTTTAACTTACAGTTGGTCAAATACGGCTACCACAGAAGACATTTCCTTATTGGAAGCAAATATATACACGGTGACCGTGACTGTAGGCGGCAATTCTGCTTGTACTGTAGAAGATACTTTTACGGTTTTAGATTTTACAGCTCCTACTGTAACCGGTGATGACGTTTCAGTATGTGAAGGCGAAGCAATATCTTTAGCAGTTACCAGTACTGGAACAGAACTTGAATATTCATGGTCCACAATGAGTACCAACGGTTTCACTTCTACACAGGAAGATCCTACCGTTACAGCGTCTGCCTTGGCTACTGACACGGGCACCTACACAGTAACCGTTACAGATGAAAACGGTTGTACTGCAACTGATGATGTAGAGGTGACGGTCAATGAACTTCCTACTTGTACAACCAGTGACGCTACCATATGTGAAGGGGAAACTATAAACTTAACAGAGACTGGGGGTGAAGCAGATAGTTGGTCTTGGACTGGTCCAGACACATTTAGTTCTTCAGATCAAAATCCAACTATCTCGTCCGCCAGTAGCACTCAGGCCGGCACCTACACGGTAGTTGTTACTGATGACAATGATTGCACTAGTTCTTGTGATGCAGTGGTGACAGTCATTCCGAGACCAGAACTTTCAGCAATCGGTAACAATCCTAGCACTTGTGGAGGTGATGATGGCAGCATGGAATTGACCTTGACGGATGTTCCAGACGGAACTTATACGATAAATTACATGGATGTCACATTAGCAGCACAGACTTTTTTAGTTTCTGTGTCCGGTGGTATGGCAACTATAACAGGTCTTACAGCTGGTACATATAATGATCTTACCATAACTGTGAGTGGTTGTGCCTCTTCAGGGGATGTCGATATAGTACTGGATGACCCTAATGCGCCACCTGCTCCAGTGACCACTGCAGTCAGCTATTGTCTGAACGAGACTGCAATTGCCTTGACTGCGATGGGTGAGACCGGTGCTATTTTTATTTGGTACACAGCGGCAGTGGGGGGAACTATGACGACTACAGTAACACCTCTTACCACCTCTGCGGGAACAACTAGTTTCTTTGTAAGTCAGACCGTTGCAAGCTGCGAAAGTGAAAGAGCAGAACTGGTTGTTACTGTAAATTCTTTGCCGACTTGTACAACTAGTGACCTCACTGTCTGTGAAGATGACGCTATAAACTTAGCTGAGACTGGAGGAGATGCCGTCAGTTGGAGTTGGACGGGACCTGATATTTTCAGTTCCACTGATCAGAATCCAACGATCTCAGCAGCTACGATGGCCCAGGCTGGGACATACACGGTAGTCGTCACTGATGTCAATGACTGTACGAGTTCTTGTGAAGCAGTCGTAACAGTAAATGCTCTTCCGCCTGTGAACTCTGGCACTTTTGTGCAAGCTTGTCGAGCGACAGATAATTCGATAGTACCAGGTTTTAATTTGTCTGATGCAGAAAATATAGTCAATGGAGATGTGGATGGAGATGGAGCGGATGGCTCCACTGCAACCGTAACTTATTATGCTAGTGTAGGAGATGCTATGGCCGGCAATAATCCACTCAGTCTGACGACTGATCTGCCAGGAGATGATTTTTATGCATTAATCGAAGGCGCTAATGGATGTTCTGAAATAGTTCTGGTTGATCTACAAGTATTCAGAGCACCTTCTTATACAACGGCATCAACTCCGACAACCACCTGTGGTTCTGCTGATGGCACCATTACGATATCTGGCCTGACACCTATGGCAGGCTATATGATCGACTATCAAGATCTGGTAGGAACTAACGTAAATATAGTCTTTGCAAGTGATGCTGATGGGGAGTACGTCTTGACCGGATTGGTCCAAGGAACTTATTCCATGGTGATTGTTTTTACAGAAATAGTCACAGATATGAGATGTGAAGGTGAAGCATTTAATGTTGTGGTAGGTTCTCCTGATCCTCCAGTAATCTCGGTTGAAGATTTGGTCATTTGCGAAGAGGCCACTGCCGTACCGGTTTCGCATACTGCTGATTGTACCATACACAGATTCAATGTCGACTTTTTTGAAGAGGCTAATGATGCAGGTTTTATGGATATGACTTCAGCAAGTGAGTTGACCATAGCTATTCCTGACGGGTTGATGCCTGGTACTTATGAAGGTATTGTTACTATAATCTGTGAGAATTTCTGTACACGTTCTGAGCAGTTTTCGATTACTGTAGAACAGGACCCAGAATTAGTATTGACTCAGAGTAATGATGGTTGTACAGATGAGGAAATCACCCTTACAGCAACCCCGAGTGGATTGGATAATTATGAATTCTATGTAGATGCCAATGTTGATGGTGTCGTAGATGCGGGAGAGAGTTTGCAGAGTGGCAGTTCGGCAAATTATGTAACGACGATCTTGGCAAATGGAACAGTTGTCAATGTTCTTGGGTCAAATTTTGCTGCGGCGAATAATTGCATGGGAGAGGCACAACTGGCACTGGTGAGAGAAGAGCCTTGTCCAGTTTATGATGTGGCGCTTATGAAAACTCTGACGGGTACTGGTCCATTCAGTGTCGGAGATATGGCGAGTTTTGAGATTATTGTTTTCAACCAAGGGAACCTGCCAGTCTATAATGCACTGGTGGAGGATTACCTACCTCAAGGATTGGATTTCTGTGCTGCACATAATGCAGGAAATCTTTTCATGGATAATCCTGATACTCCAGGGGGCAGGACGGTTATGGCGATGGTAGCTATGATACCTGCGGGTGGCAATGTAGTACTGACCATAGAACTGAAAATAGGTACCCAAGCTCAAAATGGCACACTCTTCAATGTAGCTGAAATTACTTCTGCCACTACAGATCCGGAAGGGATGAATCCAATAGATGATGAAGATGATGATTTAGGAGAGACAGATGGCGGCTTGGATAATGAAGAGGATAATGAAGTCGATGACGAAACAGCAGGAGGAGTGGATGACGATATGGATGAAGACGATTTTGATTTTGCGGCGCTGGTCGTTTGCAATGTGGGATGTAACGGCACTTTCCCATGGAATGGTCAATAATAAATCATTAAAGAACTAAAATTAAATTCTATTAAGGATTTTGATAAATCTAAATAAGATGAAAAATAAATTAATTCAGATTTTACAAATATTCATCTGCTTCATAGCACTGACAGTAGTGCTTAATGCCCAATGTGATGTTTTAAGCATCAATTCTGTATTGCTTGATCCAGATGATCCTGCGGGATTCAATTTTGATGCGGATGGCAATGGAACAGTGAGTTCCATTGATGAGTTTGTGGAAATTTGTAATCTTTCTGGTGCAACCATAGATTTATCTACAGTAACAATTGTGGACGCTGCAGGTAATACTAGAAGTCTCAGTGGATTTCTTGCTGCAAGAGCTTGTGTTTTTGCTGTAAGCAATTGGGATACTGCTGTAAATGCCGTGCCATCAAATGTTATTAATTTGGATGCAGGAGCGTACATTAATAACGAAGGTGATCTTTTGCAATTAGTGCAAGGAGGCGTAATTATTTGCGAAGTTGGAGCGGGAGGGTTTGCTTGCTTTGGAGCAACTGCGGATTGTATTGATTTTCCTGAAGATACTGATGGTTGTGTGAACTCCTTGGCAGAGGCAGCATTTGATTGCGGTGGAACTCTAGTACCCGTGACTTGTCCAGATTTATCTGATTTGGTTGCAGGGACTTTAGAAGTGGAAGTGACTGAGAGTGTTTGTGAGGCTGATGGTATGACGCTTTCAGGGGGAATGATAGCTGCTCCTATTACATCCTGCCCAGCCGGATCTTCCATAGAGTATTCGCTTGATGAATTTGCAACAGCCGGTACAGCGATGGTGCCGACTTATGATCAGATCATTTCCATCACGGTATCTACGAGATGTGTCTGTGAGAGTGATGATTCTAATATCAGTGCAGTAACTAATGTGACGACTGATCCAGGAACGTGTTCTATGAATTGTCCAGATTTATCTGTTCTTGCAGCAGGGACGTTGGATATAATCGTGACAGAAAGTAAGTGTGAGGCAGATGGAGTGACCTTATCAGGTGGTGTGACTAGTGCGCCAGCTACTGCTTGTCCAGCAGGATCAGAATTAGAATTTTCATTAGATGGCTTTGCAACAGCAGGCTCGCCAACTTTACCTGCTTATAATCAAACGACTGCGATCACAGTGTCTTCAAGATGTGTATGTGAGTCTGATCCTACAATAGTGAGTGAGGTGAGTAGCGTCACGACAATGCCTGGTGTCTGTGCGCCACCACCAAGCTGCTCAATAGAAAATATATCGACGATGTCGACCTGTAATGCAGAGGGTATCTTTTCCTTGGAAGTTTGTTACGACCACACCAATCCATTGACAGCAGATGGTCTAGTGGATATCACTGTAGATGGTATCAGTTTTCCTAATCAAATGCCTACGGCAGGATGCGTGACCATTAACAATGCGGGTTTTGTAGGAGACGGCAGTGCTGGACTCAATGTGATGGTGGGGGACTCTGGTGGTCTAGTCGTTGATTGTGCAACTGCACCCACGCCTATTGTATACATAGCGGAATCCAATAACGGTTCTGGAATAGCAGATGAATGTGCAGAAGGTGGTGAGTATGTGACGATCTGTGCAACGGAAGGTTGTCATGGCTGCCCTGAGATCGCTACAGATCTTGCGGGTTGGGAAATTGAAGACGCTGCAACCAACGATGGCTCGCCAGAGACATCCATTAATATATTGTCAGGTTCTTTAATGCCAGGAGAATGTTTGCAGGTTTTTTCTTTCATATTGACTTCAGATGATAATTCTATAATCACTGGGACGGAAGGGTCTAGCTTCGAAGTTTTTTCTGATAGACAATCAGGAAGTGCTGATTGTAAGATATGGAATAATACAATTGATGATATTTACTTATATGATGGCGATAGTCAAGGGGTAGGAATTCTAGTAGACCAAGAAGGTTATGATGAGTCAGGGGACGTTACTTATGAAGCACCTGCATTGACAGGTTGTGGCGCTGGTGCTGCTTCCTCTTGTCAGGCTGAATCAACCTTTGATGCACCTAATTGTTGTCAGCTACCTGAAGCTACTGTGTTTTCCACTTGCTCAGACGGTAATGATGCACAAGAAGGATTTTATTATGTTGAAATAACCATAACGGATTTAGGCACGGATACTGATGGAAATAACGATGTACTCGTTTCTGTCAATGGCGGGACTACGGTTGCTTTTTCTGCAACTGGAACCTATTATCTTGGTCCTATTGCGCATAGTGGTTCTGGTATGTCTCCAGCAGCTATCAGTGTACAGAACTCAGGAGAAAGTTGTGCACTGGATCTGGTTGCCTCTGAGGTTATCTGTGGTTTCAGTACATCAGGAGCAATGACCAGTGATGGCACTGCAGATACTGCGCTGAATGCTTCAGGACCTGCTTGTGATTGCGACGCCTTTACACCAGGATTTCTATTGGCCCAGGTAGCGCCGGGTAGTTTTGATGCTTCTTCTTCAGTAATGGTTTACATTCTTGTAGATGCGATGGACAATGTTGTCACCAATAATCATACTGGATTATTTACTGGTCTGAGTAATCAGTCTTATGAGATCTATCCATATAATGTCGCAATTGCTGATCTGGATGATTTCTTGGCTGCCATCCCAGCTCGAGGTTCATCATTCTCTACCTTTATGGAGCCTGATGGTTGCAGTGCCGGTTGCGGGAGTGCCACTTTTTCATTGGATTGTAATTGTACTATAGACTGTGGAACACTAGCTTGTAATGATGCGATAAACATTACTGTAAATTCTGAATGCGAAGTAACGGGCATCGGATTGGATAATTTATTGGAAGGCCCATTCGGTGATCCTGATAATTATCAAATTCTGATTACAGCTTCTGACGGTTCTGTAGTGGATCACAGGGTAGAAACGACCACGACCACTGATGACGTATTTAATTATGTGGGCCAGCAATTAACCTATAAGGTAAGTTGCGAAACCAATAGCTGTTGGGGACTAGTAACTCTTGAAGATAAAACGCCTCCCACGTTGAATTGTGATTGTCCTGAGGGTGGGGAAGATTTGGATGGAGATGGAACGGTAGATGGCTATGCGCCGGAGTGCATACTCAGTTGCTACGATGTGACTTTGCTGGAAGGTGAAGATAATTTACCTAGTGACATAGCTGAATTTGTCGCAAGCAGCATAGAGGATAATTGTCGAAATTATACGGTAAGAAATATATATTTTGAAGATGATATTACGGATGGTTCTATGTGTACGGCTAGTATTTTACAGAGAACTTGGTTTGTGGAATTCGAAGCTGCTAGCAATGGTCCCTCTGAACTTGTCAGTTGTGTAAGGGAGTATATGTTTCAGCCTATAACCGTAGTAGATACTGAAGTGGCTGAGGATACCCTAGCCAACACCTTATACAGACCAGTGCTGACTGTGGCGGTGAACTGCCTTTCGGAAATTGTTACGCCAGAAGAAGTGGCCAATCAATTAGGGGATGAATTTGGTTATCCTCATATATTTGTAAATGATAAAGCTGTAGGGGTGACGAGTGATGGCTTGTGCAATATCATGGTAACTTACAAGGATACTAATACAGGTAGTTGTGCTCCAGAATGTAATGGAAATTCTAAAATAGTAAGAAGATGGACAGTACTCAATTGGTGTAATACTTCGATAACAGAATACCATCAAGTTATAAATCTTGTAGATGAGCAAGGACCGATATTAATAGTGGGTGAGGATATCGACACGACAACCGCCCCTAATAAATGTCGTATTGATGTTGGTCTGCCTCACCCAGAATTGCTTGCTGACTTTTGTGGGGGAGAGACGACTTTCTTTGTGTCTGGTACTTCCCATAATAATACAATTATTGGAAATATGATCAATGGGTATGCAGCTTTGGATCTACCAGCAGGAGATACTGATATATATTACGTAGGGGAGGATTGTTGTGGTAATCAGTCTTTCGATACCATAACTATTACAATAAAGGACCTAGTACATCCCAATGCCATAGCAGAGGAATTCATCGTTGTCCCAATGACAATTTCTCCAGAAGGTGAAGCGTGGGCCAGAGTATTAGCGACCAGTGTTGATAATGGATCTTTTGATGCTTGTTCAGATGTGACTTTGGAAATAAGAAGAGAGGATAATCACTGCGATAGCACTGATGTGCAATTCGGACCAAGTGTCAGTTTTTGTTGTGAAGATATGGAGGCGTCAGGATTTGGAGAGGTGTTTGTGGAGCTGAAGGTGACTGATGCTTGTGGAAATTTCAGCATCGTTACTTCAAAAATTATTCTTCAAGACAATACAATGGATGTCTTGACTTGTCCAGTAGGAATGGTGGTCGGCTGTCAAGATGATATCGATGATTTTTCCGTGACTGGAATGCCAACACAAGCAGGATTATGCGGAGCAGTTGCTTTAAGTCTGGACACATTACAGATCTTGTCTGATACGAGACCCAGGGCCAAATCAGCGAGTGCAGATCCAAAATATGATGTAGATGGTGATGGAACACCGGATATGATTCCTGCCTTTGATCCGGATTGTGGTTATGGTGCAATCAGAAGACAGTTTGAAGATGAGGGTGTGGTGATCTGTACACAATTCTTAGTGGTCGTTCCGGATGCGTTCGATCCTAGTACTATAGTCTGGCCTCAAGATCAAACAGTAGGTTGCAGTAGCTTTGTTTCCGTAGAGCCGACTTTTGACAGGACAGTATGCAGTTCTTTCGGTGTCAGTGTAGAGTCAGATACTTTAGCTACTACAGATGGATCGTGCTTCAAAATAGTCAATACTTGGAACGTCATTGACTGGTGTAAATTTGGAATGACAAATGGCGCAGAAGGCGTTTACTCTAGCAAGCAAGAGGTGAATATAGTAGATGGTTCTGATCCGGTCATAGAGATAGTTGGCAGTTCTGATTTTGATTTGACTTCTGGAGATTGCATGTTGTATAATCTCAGTTTGTCTGCAGTGGCAACAGATGCTGATATGTGTCCGACAGAATTACTGGAGTGGGTCATTGAAGTAGATTTCTATGATGATGGTAGTGTGGATCTCACTAGAAGTAGTACGAGTTTCCCAGCGGATACATTGAATTTGCTTCTTAGTTCTGTTCCTGCTTCTAAACAAGGCCACGCTGTGACTTGGTCTGCCACTGATGGTTGTGGGAATGTGGGCAGCCAGAGGTCCATATTCAGAGTCAATGATGTCCTAGCACCGAGGCCTTACTGTCTCAATCTTTCCACTTCTGTAGGTGATACGGGCTCATTTGAGTTGTGGGCGATTGACTTTGATGGAGCAGCTTCGGATAACTGTACGGCACAAGAGGCGTTACGTTTTACTTTCAGTGATGTAGAACCACCAGTCACGTTTGGTTATTATGATCCAGTGGATGGAAGTCCAGCGACATTGACAGAATTTCTGGCAGGTACAGCAGACCGTTGGGATCCTGTGTTCAATAGTGCAGGAAGACGTTTTACTAGTTTTGATCTGGATTCATTGAGTAGATTGACACTTAGTATATACATCTGGGACGAGTGTGGCAATAAAGATTTCTGTGTGGTAACACCCCTGATCACAGATCCTAATGGACCATCAGGTGGTGGTTCCATCTCTATACAAGGGAAATTCAGGACTGAGCGAGGTCATGCCATACAAGATGTTGCTGCGGAAGTAATGACCGATCTGCCAGAATATCCTTCCATGGTGATGACTTATGCTGATGGCGAATATGCCTTTATGGATAATCCTATGAATAGAACTTATTCCATAACGGGATATAAGAATCATGATCACCTCAATGGCATCAGTACCCTGGATCTCATTATCCTGCAACAACATATTTTAGGGTCTAGGAAACTTGCAACACCCTACGAACTTATAGCTGCAGATATCAATAATGATAAGGCTGTCAATGGGGTGGATGTGATAGAATTACGTAAACTTATTTTGGGAATCTATTCCGAGTTACCTGAAAATACTTCATGGAAGTTCATGGATGGCAGCGAAGTGCTGACTATGGTGGAGCCATGGATATACAGGGAGCAGATAGAAATGAACAGCCTGACTACTGATAGGGAAGAGGAGAATTTTATAGGTGTAAAAATTGGGGATTTGGATGGAGATGTCATCCCTAATGCTTTTAATCAAGCCACGGAACTGAGAAGTAATGCTTCACTCACTTTCAAGTATGAAAATGCTTTTGTGAGAGGAGGAGAGGTCTTCCTGATGGAATTGAATACAGACCACCCAGATTTATATGGTTACCAGTTTAGCCTTGATATGGACAGGGTGGACTTGATAGACATTGAAGGTGTTGATTTGACAGAGCAAAATTATAACGTGACTGAAACTCAACTCGTGATAAGCCAGAATAGTCACTCAGCTATTGATACAAAAGATGGTGTTCTCAGATTGAGATTGAGGGCAAAGCGTGAAGGCTGGATTGATGATTTAGTAAGGATGAATTCTTCTATGGCAAGGGCAGAGGCATATGTAACAAGTGCTTATGAAGTGATGGATCTAGAGTTATATCCTTATGATGGCTTTGAGCTGAAGCAAAATGTGCCTAACCCGTTTGCTGATTATACGACTATTGAATATAATCTGCCTCAGAGTGGAATGGTGACTTTGACTCTGTTCGATATAGCAGGACGACAATTGAAAGTCATAGAGTCCTATGGACAGAGAGGACTGAATTCGATGGAGATCAGTAAAGCAACCATCGGTCGATCTGGTGTTATTTATTACAAACTGGATTACGCAGAGCGGACAGCAATGAAGCGTATGATGATTTTGGATTAGAAGTTATTACTGATAGATATTTGTGTACGGCTGCTGTCTTGAGGACGGCAGCCATTTTTGTTTGTGTTTAATGATTGTATCTGATTCCAAAATTTCTTTGCATTAAGTTTCTGTCTAACAAGAGCTGTAGTATAGGATTATATCTTTCCTCCAGCATTTTTTCATTGGCAAAAATACCCATTGACGAAAGATTCCTTCCCAACCGGAATGAATGAGATGCATCAGGTAAGTGATATATGTAAGTGGGTGGTAGGCTTTTAGACTTTTTGGAGAGCTTTCTTAGTTTTGTATTAATCTAAGACCTTACGGGGAGGGAAAGAATGTGAGCAAAACGCAAAATAGCCTTATACTGATAGAACGATATAAGAATTATTTTCTGAAGACAAGAAAGGTTAAAACGTGAGATTTTTATCAGGGCAGATAGACATTGTAGAAACATAAATATTTTACTACAAATAATACTGTGGGGTAGCGTGAGTTAAGTCTAAATATTATCTCATACCGCAATCATATGCTGTACAATCCGTTAGGATGAAGTTTCAGTTAATTAGGCATCTTTAATTCTTTTTTCCTTTGGATAGTTTTTATAAAGCGGGAATATGATAAAAGATGTCAACAATCCGAGTACGATCATCTCGATAATCAATACGAAATCAATCATCAATAACTGACCGAAAGACTCAGGCAATAAGTTGTATTTCTGTATGGAGAATGAAGGATTAATCAAGAACAGTATTGTGTTAGTTAGTGCAACCATTACGCCGCTAATCAAAGCAATTCTAAATGCCGAACCAATAAATTTGGGCATGAATGCTTTATAGCTCCACTTCTTTATATTATTTCTGTAAAATATGATAAGGCATAACATAATGATGATATATCTGACATATTTAATTGGAGAACCACCAAAATCTCCGTTAGTCGCCAATATAGCCAGAAAAATAGATGAAATCGCGCCTACTATAAGGCCTGTATTTAAGGTGGTATTCATATGTTCTTATTGCTTTTAATAATCAGTGTCTCGGAAGTTGAGCCATTAGCACAAATATTAAACTTTATTTCTAGAGTTATTGTTCGATTTAATTTTTAATATCTATGGATTTTATCAGCTGCTTATACAACAATCATTAACTCCTTAGCCTCACTGGCCGAGGTGTGCCGTCTAGGACGGCAAGGTTGTCGGTTCAAGTCCTATTGGGGAGTACTTATATTGATGCTACTTATAAGCGCTAGTCAGTTCCCATCCCTTTCTGTCAATTTTATACCAATTGTGTTTTGTGTCCACATATTGAAAATGTTCTGAGAACTTAAGTCCTGCTTTTTTCAATACCACATTAGAAGCGATGTTGTCACAATCTGCAGCCGCACAAATCTCTTCCAATTTTAAATCTTCAAATCCATACTTAACTGAAGCGAGGGTAGTTTCTGTTGCAATCCCTTTTCCCCAGTATTGAGGCTTGAATCTATATCCAAGATCGTAATAGTTGAAATCTCTTACCGCCTTTTCTAGTTTGAGACCCGACCAACCCATTAAGGCCTGAGTGGCTTTATCTATGACGGCATATCTGCCGATTCCACTATCTACATATTGCTGCCTGATATTTTCTATAGCGTCGATTGTCTCTTGTAATTCCTGAACTGGCTCGCCCAGATACTTGCTAACTAATGGATCTGAGTCCAGCTCGAATAAATCTTGTACATCAGATTGCATTATCCTCCGCATTAAGCATCTATCAGTTTCTATAAGTGTTTTCATTATAGTGCATTTGATAAGTTATTGATATAGGTTTCTCCTGTGGCCCAGTTTTCATTGTAGTCCTAGCGAATTATTTTTTCATTAATCCACTTTTTATTATACTCTTGATGAAACTTTACTTTGTAATTGATGACCTGCTCTGGCTGTATGGTTTGGTCCTCCAATATGTAAGGAATTAGTTTAACTATGTCAGACTGAAGATTAGTTAAGTCCATTATTTTTTCGCTGTAACGCAGATAGCAATGTGCTTCAGGAAAGTACTCCAATCCACTGGCTTATAATGCATTTCCAATTCCAAGCGTATTACGTCTATTCATCTTGTAGGTGGCTAACATGAGTTTTACATCACTAATGCTATTTGCATAGCAATTTTTAAAATAATATGCTTTGAACTACAGCTGCCGTTTCTTTCATTTACAATCAGATTAAATTTCTTTCGGTTTGAATTCCTTCCATATGGTAGTTTCTGTACATAGTGGCACTGTTAGCTCCATCTTAATGCCTTGGTTCATTATTTTTTTTGTAAGAGAATCTTTTGCTTGTAAAAAGCATACTCAACTTCTTTGATTAAGATCACAAATATTTAACTTAATTTTTCCATTTAGTGGAACTTGCCCCAGTTTATAGATGGATGACTTATTTAAGTAGGCTATGCGCGGATAGCCGCCAGTGGATTGGCAATCATTCAATAGGATTATGGGTTGACCAGAAGGAGGCAATTGGATAAAACCCGAAAGCACTGGTACGCTTTCCGTTAGATTAATATTCGTTCTGATGGATAGTTCTTTTCCTTGAAGTCTGATGCCTGTGCGGTTACTGTCAGTTCTGATAGTATAGATTTGTGATATGAGCTTTGCCATGGCATTCTCTGTCAGAAAATCATATTCAGGACCAGCATAGATTTGTAATGTGTTTTCTAGTGCTGGGCTTTTGAGTTCCATATTAGTATCGGAAAGAGGTTCATCTTTCCATTCTATAGTAACATTTTTCGTTATAGGTCTGCCAGCTATACCACCTGCATTCAGGTAAGTATCAGTACTGAACGAGCCTGCAAAATTATGCGCTTCTATTAATCCTTTGATGGCAATATAGGATCTGAAGCCTGTTTTTGGAACTGCACCTGTGAGGATATCAGACGGCTCAATGTTTAGGGTTTTATTTGTCGCTATATCCTTGCCATTAATCTTCCAATCCATTTCTGCTCCGGATATGGCAATTTGAGTTTTAGTCAGGAAGCGTAAGTGGGGAGCTAGTCCAGTGCATTCCAATGTAGGGTAGGATGCAGGGTTCCCGAGTATTAGGTTGGCCTGAGACGAGGCTTGTCGGTCTATGGCTCCGCAGCGAGGGATGGCATAGAATAATAAACCTTGTCGACCTTGGTCCTGGATGGTGGTAAGTAAGCCGGGCTTTATGACTTTAAGTGAGCCCATTGTATGTTAAGATATTAAGTTCGGAATTGAGTAAGTCTTGATATTCAGGTTGGAAAATATTGACTAACGAAATTTGGTCTGCTAGTTCTAGCAATGATGGAGGCATTTCGTTTATATCCATTATGGACAAAGGTGTTCGTCCTATTACAGACCATCCGCCAGGACTCGGTAAGCTATAAATACCCATGTACTTTCCGCCTACCGCCACAGAATTTTTGGGGATGTATTTGTCAGGTACTTTTTTGCGTGGAACCTGTAGTTCGCTTGCTAAGCCATTCATATAAATGAAGCCAGGCAAGAATCCAAACATACCCACAGTAAATTTGGTCTTTAAGATTTGTTCCTTATAGGCTTGTTCAGTCATTCCTGTAAGCTCAGTTACTCTATTCCAGTCATCGCTTTCTTGAAATTGTATTGGTAATTCTAAGGTTCTTGCATTTCTAGTTGCCACTAGCTCAACTTCCGATAGTCGTTTCAAGTCTGATATTTCAAATTCCGAACTGAGTTTAAGTAGAATCTCTGTCTCTGTAGCAATCACTTCTTCTAAGAAATCGAATTTTTGATTCAAAATTGATAGTCCAATATTCGTTACGGAACTTTGACCTTTCGCTTTGAGGATTATGAAATCTCTTCCATAAATCTTATAATCCATAGCTATTCTATTTATGGATAGAGACCCTGACATTTTCTTTTTGTAAGTGAGTATAGATGGCCTGACTGAGCTGAACTGCATTTGGTGTATCGCTATGTATGCAAATGGTATCTGCTTTGATACTAATTGTATTGCCCTCGTACAAGATCAAAGTATTTTTTAATAAATCACAAATCCTCTTTAGCACAGCTGATTTTTCGTAGATGACAGCTTCGGGCAGAGTTCTACTTCTGAGTTTGGTCTTGCTTGCATAATTTCTGTCCACGAATGCCTCTTCTCTTACAATCAACCCCGCTGTCTTCCCTATCTTAACGGCTGGGCTACCTGACAAAAAGTAAAGTTCCAATAAGGGGTCTATATCTTGGATCATTTCGACATATGCAGTTGCCATTTGCTTGTCATTTGCTATGTCATTGTATAATGCTCCATGTGGTTTTACGTGGTGAAGTTTTATTTTCTTAGACTCTAGAATTTTCTTTAATGTAAGTATCTGCTCTCTGCAATCTTTAATGGTTTTTTCTATTGTTTGATTTAAAGAGACTCGCCCAAAATTCTCAAAGTCCACATAAGATGGGTGTGCACCAATAGCGACCTGATACTCCATTGCATAGCCAATGGTTCTTTCAATAGTCTGAACATTACCAGCATGACCTCCACAGGCAATATTGCAAGAGGAGAGGTAGGGCATTAGGTATCTGTCTTGACTTGATTCTGAGTTCTGAATGCTTTCTCCTACATCGCAATTTATATCGATCGTTTTATTCAGTGTCATATCAATCCAAAGATACTACTCAATGTCTTAAGAGAAAGCAATATGGTGATTCCGATAACTGTCATTGCTAGGGCATTAATGAACCCAGAGTTACTATTATTACCCATGAGCTCTTTGGAATTTGATATGTATAATAAATATATGGATATGAAGGGGAGTAATAATGCGTTAGTGATTTGTGCGAATTTTATGACTAGGATAGGTTTGAAGTTGCCTAGACTGACTATGACACCTATGACAATTATCAGTAACCAGACACTGATGAATTTTACGTTTTTTTCTCCGTTGCTCCAGCCGAAAAGACCTTTAGCGGCATAGGCGGCAGCAAGGGGAGCAGTAAGTGTAGAACTTAATCCTGCAGCTACCAAGCCTATGCCCATAACGTATTTGGCAGATGTTCCAAAGAGTGGTTCTAGCTGGGTAGCCAGATCACTTGCAGAACTGACTTCGGTTAGCTTTGTTGCGCTTGCGGCTGCGGTAATGACTATGAAGATGGAAATCAATCCACCCAAGGCAATAGCAAAGATGTTTTCGATTCTGACCTCTTTCAATTGAGATTCACTATTGTATTTCAAAGATATAGTAGAGGCATGCAGGAATAAATTGTAGGGGACTACAGTCGTGCCTATGAGTCCCATTACTAATAAATAATGGTCAGTAGCTGAAGCTTTAGTGGGAAATAGTCCTTTTACTATTTCAGAGAGGTCAGGCTGTACCATTATTACAGTAATGATAAAACAAAAACTCATCAATAGGACAAGTCCAATCAATATTTTTTCTATTGCTTTATACCCCCCTAATAACAACAAGGCAATACTAATCAGCCCTATTGCAACTGGCCATACAGCAGAGACTCCGATGATCAAATTAAGGCCTAAGACTGCGCCGGTAATATTGCCCGCTTCATAAGCAGTATTGCCTACAAGTATGGCTGATATCACAAGAAAGAAGGCTATGTAACGAGCAAAGGGTTTTGTAATCTTTTTGGTTATGGCTTCACCTAGTCCTTGTTGGGTTATGAAGCCTAGGCGGGCGGCCATTTCCTGTAGGACTATAGTTGCGAAGATTGAGAAAAGCAAAGCCCATAGAAGTGTATAGCCTGAGTTAACCCCTGCGAGGGTACAAGTGGTCAGAGTGCCAGGGCCAATAAATGCTGCTGCGACTAAGGTGCTGGGGCCAAAATATTTTTTCACTTACTTGCTTGAGTTGGTACTACTCTATGTTTAAAGTCCATGAGAACTAAGGTAAGAAAAAACAGGTGAACTCTGTCGGGCAAAAATTGCGGTCTATCTTGCTTGTGGTTATAATGCCGATTTTACAAGCTGTATTACATTACAAATTCCTCAATGGTTATAGGTCTCTGAAATTGTGGTATTTCTATGTGAGAGATTCAGGATATGCAAAAATAGATGATGAGTAATAACTTGATTTTACAAGTCCTGATTTCAATATGAGTTTACTGATAAGAAATATGTGAGTCTTATTTAATGCTGCATTGTATTAGACATTCTCAATTTTGAAAAATCAATTATAAAAAAAAGGACTTCAAAACTAGGTCTGAAGTCCTTTTTTAGAATATGCTCAACCAATTTCTAGTAGGCCTTGGCAAATATCACTTTCTGCATGCTGTCATTTCCAGTCAGGATACATTTTCCATCAGAAGGCTCTTCATCATTGGGGATGCATCTGATACTGGCTTTAGTCAGCTCTTTGATCTTTAGTTCTGTTGCTGTCGTACCATCCCAATGGGCTTTGATAAAGCCTCCTTTGTTTTCTAGAATGTGCTTGAATTCTTCAAAGTCAGTCGTCTCAGAGGTATGTTCGGTTCTGTAGTCTTTAGCTTTTTGCAGCAGGTTGTCCTGAATGGTTATCAGTAGGTCTGTGATGTATCTATCCAGTCCTTCCAGAGCGACAGAGGTTTTTTCCTTGGTGTCTCTTCTGGCAATTTCAACTTGATTCTTTTCCAAGTCCCTCATACCGATGCCGACCCTGATAGGCACGCCCTCCATTTCGTATTGAGCAAACTTGAACCCTGGTCGTTTCTTTTTGTCTCTGTCTATCTTCACTCTAACGCCAGCACCCTTTAGCTGTTCAGCCAGTTTCTCGGCTACTTCTATAATAGCTTCGTTGGGTTTAGGTATGGGGACTATGACGACCTGAGTAGGGGCGAGTCTAGGTGGGATGACCAGACCTTCATCATCAGAATGGGTCATGATAAGGCCCCCGACCAGTCTTGTGGATACTCCCCACGAGGTCGCCCACACATATTCCTCTTTGTTATTGCTATCAGCAAATTTCACATCAAAGGCCTTGGCAAAATTCTGACCTAGGAAGTGAGAAGTTCCTGCTTGCAAGGCTTTCCCGTCTTGCATGAGTGCTTCAATAGTGAAGGTTTCTTCAGCTCCAGCAAATCTCTCATTGGCTGTCTTGGCACCTTTGATGACGGGCATGGCCATATAGTCTTCCGCAAATCTAGCATAGACTTCGTGCATCTGCTCAGCCTCTTCGATGGCCTCCTCTCGTGTAGCATGAGCTGTATGACCTTCTTGCCATAGGAATTCTGCAGTTCTGAGGAAAGGACGAGTACGCATTTCCCATCTTACAACATTGGCCCATTGATTAATCAGCAGTGGCAGATCTCTGTAGGACTGTATCCAGTCTCTGTAAGTGTTCCAGATTATCGTCTCTGATGTCGGTCTCACTATTAGCTCCTCTTCCAGCTTTGAACTGGGGTCTACAACTACACCGTCACCATTGGGGTCGTTCATGAGTCTATGATGGGTGACTACGGCACACTCCTTGGCAAAGCCCTCCACATGCTTAGCTTCCTTACTCAGAAAACTCTTAGGTATGAATAAAGGGAAATAGGCATTGACATGACCGGTATCCTTGAACATCTTATCCAGCTGATTTCTCATATTCTCCCATATGCCATAGCCCAGGGGTTTGATGACCATGCAACCTCGTACTGCTGAATTGTCTGCCAATCCTGCTTTTTTGACGATGTCGTTGTACCATTGTGAGTAATTCTCTGCTCTTGCTGTTATTTCCTTAGCCATATCGCTGTGCTTTTATTCTTATGGAAGAGCCGCAAAAGTAAGGATTTGCCAGCAAGTGCATTTTGGTGGGTAAAGAGAGCAGTTTTTGATGTTTGACTGCAATCCTTTTCTGATCTGATTTCAGCTTTTAAAACTAATATGAAGAAGTCAACTCTAAATAAACATTGTAAGCGATGATTTTTATTGGTGCTGATTAACTGCGCTCTTCAGTGGATTCATTTTACGATTAAAATCGAAGTTAACTCTATAGATCAATAAATATCCCTGCCACTTAACAAGCAGCAGGGATCGCAAAGCAATAAGAATAAAATTCTTTATCAGACGTCACGGTAATAGTATTGACCATATGGGGATATTCGTTGCCTGAAATGCTCTGTATATTAACTTCACTATCAGACTCGAAGCTCTAAATGTCCTATTTTTCCTATAAGCTTGATTACGGGCGGAATAGGGTTCTTGAGCGAGTAAATATCCTTGACAGACCAGCTTATTGATATCAGCGATTATCATCGTTTTTTTTACGATCTGTTAACTATCCATAATTGGTGCTTGTATTAAGGCGTGAAGTCATTCAAGACAACTATAAGTATGGTATGATAAGTCGAAACTTCTGCAGAAGGCTGAATGATGGGATTTAGGCGATCTTGGTATCGAACTTAAAGTGTTAAAGCAGTCTTTTTGTTGAAAATTTGTGTTAAAACGCCACTTTTACGCTGTAAAATAGAACCAAATCCGAATAATCTTCGTCTATATAAATAGAAGTCATAAAGTTGATTTGTTATGGAGTTTAACTTATGTTAAAGAACGTTTTAAGCCCATATTAACTAGCAAAGGCTCGAATTTAGCTTAACTTCGGTTTGTCAAGCTTGAGTAATCAAAGACTACTTCCTAACAACATTAAAAAACATTGATATGAAAAATTTGAATTTATTAGCGCTTCTAGCTCTGCTTCTTACTATAACTGTAAGCCTGCAAGCACAATATGATGATCTATATATCACAGATGCTGATGAAGAGAATATCGAAGTGAATATGTATGAATCGGAATACGACGGTGATTACACTGATGATTACGATGATGCTGAGTATGGTAGTTATGACGACGATGACTACGAGTATTATAGTGAGTACGACAATTATTACAGTAACAGATTGAGAAGATTCAACACAAGTAGTGGTACTAACTATTATAATTCTTACTACTCCAATGATCTTTTCTACGATCCCTATTATTCTTACTATACGCCTTCATACTTGAACTACAACAGATATAATAGAGGTTTTATACCTGCAAGACGTGGTAACTTCTTTGCAATCACCTTTGGGAATACACCTTACAACAGATATGGCTACAATCCATACGGTAGTGGATGGGGGAATAGAATCGGTTACAACAATGGATTCGGAAGAACTGGCTTCAACGGTGGTTTTGCGACTACAGGAAGAGTGAGTGGGGCAGGATATGGTTGTCCAGTGGGAACACCGGTGATCGTCAGCTCTAATGCTAGCAGAGCAAACAACAGATCTACAGTCAACCAGAGAAGAGGAAGCAGTTCTACTAGAACAGCTACAAGAGGATCAGGATCAAGTAGAGTACAGACTTACTCCAACGGTGGTGGAAGTAATCCTGCTCCTAGAACTTCCAGATCAGGCAGAACCAGAGCTTCCAGTTCAAAAGGCACGACAACGAGATCAAGCTCAAGACCGGCTACGAGATCTTCAAGAACGTCTTCCAGAAGTTCTAGACCTTCTTACAAAAAAAGCGGCAGCTCTACTAGAAGTAGCAGAAGCGGTGGATTCAGATCATCATCCAGATCTTCAGGTAGCAGCAGATCAAGCTCTAGATCTTCAGGAAGCAGAAGAGGTAGATAATAAATATTGATAAAGGGATAAGTAGGGTTTTAAAAGCCTTTATTCCAACTAACATACCGAGGGGTGGACATTAGAAATAATTGTTTGCCCCTTTTTTATTGTGGGGTAGTCAATACCACCCTGCTCCATTCATCAACTTCTTATATTTGACTTATGAAAATAATTTTGAAAACAATCATATCCGTAGTTACCGTCTTGATCTTCATTTCGGCACAATTACAAGGGCAGAATCTAGATGATGCTGTACGTTACTCTCAGTTATCTGCAGGAGGATCTGCCAGAGTGATGGGTGTAGGAGGGGCTTTTGGGGCCATGGGAGGAGATTTTGGAGTAAGTGGGGCCAATGTTTCAGGTTTGGCCGATTACAGATCCAAGGAGCTCATGTTCACCCTGTCCCATAACAAAGTAGGAACTAAGACCTTCAATAATGGGACTCAGGTAGGAGACAACAGTGATGGTAAGGAAACCATCTTGGAGAATCTGGCTTTCATCTCACACAACAAGCCTTATTATTCGGAAAATCTACTCACTTCAAACTTTGCAGTGGGCTTGCAGCAGTATTCCAATTATAACCAAGTGATCTCTTATGATACGCGATCACGAGGTTCATTAGTCGGCACGCTGGCCAATCTTGCTAATTTGGATGACTATAATGCCTTTGATGTGGAGCTGGCAGATCTGGCAGGTGCTATCTTTTATGACTCTGAATTTGAAACTTATGTGCATGATTTTTCCAGTGAAATTCAAGATGCCAACGGAAATGTGATTGGTCTGAGTAATGTTATCACTGATGAAGTCCCTAAAGAACAAATCATAGAAAGGTCCGGTCGAGTCAATGAATTATTGATTGCTTGGGCAGGAAGATTTCGCCAAGGGCTAAATCTGGGTGTCGGGATCGGTATCCCCTTTGTTAATTACCAGGAAGATAAATTCTATGCGGAGGACGATAGCGAAGATCTCTTTCCAGTATTTACACAATTGAATTTCAATGAGAGTTTCTCGACTTCTGGAGTAGGTATCAATCTAAAATTGGGACTAGGATATACAGTGGCCAAGCGTATCAGATTAGGAGTCGGATGGCAATCACCATCTTATATGAGCTTACGAGACAATTTCAATAACTCTCTGGCTTACGATTGTACCTTATGCGATGAGACAGCTTCAGTTGTATTTGAGTCGCCAGAAGGAGAGTTCAGATACAGACTGCGTACACCTATGAAAACCACTCTGAGTGCTGGCTACCTTCTGAATAAGGAGAAGCTCAAAGGTTTTCTGAATGTGGATTTCCAAATGGTAAATTATACTCAAAACAAGTTTGATTTCACCTTGGGTGAAGATGAAAATGATCCGGGACTCATAAGCGATGAGAGCTTTGAAAACGGCATTATAGATATAGAGTTACGGTCTGCTTATAACTGGGCCATAGGGGCGGAGCTTGTATATCAGAAATGGAGAGTCCGTTCTGGTGTCAATCTACAGGGAGCGCCTTTCTTTCTGGATGCTGGTCAGTATGATAAGACTTATGCAGTGGGTCTAGGTTATCGTCTGAACAGGATTTTCTTTGATTTTGCCTATCAATACAGGCAGAGTGAAGAAGGATATTCGCCTTACAGAACAGCTGGCGGTGATCCTGCACTACCACTAGTCTCAGATAATCAGATACATAAACTAGCTCTGACAATGGGGTTCAAGTTGTAATTCTTTTCAGTTACTGCTAATGAAAATCAAGCTCTTTTTTGCCCAAGCGTCGATTTGATTATATTAGACAAAAAAATATACCTTAATGGACTTTAGAACGGAATGGAGTAGTTGGCTCATGGTCATTGTGATGATGGGTCTTACAGTAGCCATTAATCCCTGGGTGATTCCCGAGGTGTGGACTGCAGGCAGCACCTTTCGATTTATTGTAAATCTATTGGCCTATCCATTGATTGCCACAGCTCTGGCAACGATTCCTGTCTTGCTAGTCTGTTGGATATTAAAAGTAGAGCCAGATTTGGATTATTCCATCAGGACAGCTTTTGTATTCATGTTGTTCGTGCTGGTATCAACTTACTTTTTTTAGCCGTGGAAACTAAAGAACCAATATGTTCTGTAATTCGTTTGTAAATCATAACTAACCAAATCAATGTACGGAAGAAGACAACCTCAGTATGGAGGAGGGTATGGACAGCAGGGTAGAGGAAGGAGTGCTGGCAGCGGCCGTTTCAAGATGATGCTCATCATAGGATTGGCGATGGCCGGTTTTCAGGTTGTCAAATATCTGAGTACTTCTCAAGTTAATCCAGTGACGGGTGAGAATCAGCGAGTAACCTGGTCAGTGGAAGAAGAGATACAATTAGGTCTGGATAGCCGTCAGCAGATGGCCGCTCAGCATGGTGGCTTGCACCCGGATACGAAAGATCAGGATCTGCTGGACAGGGTAGGAGAGCGCCTTGCCGCCAGCCCTTGGGTGAAGAAGTCGGGTTACCCTTACGAGTTTCATTTATTGGCAGATCCTGATGTGGTCAATGCTTTTGCACTGCCGGGAGGGCAATGCTTCATAACAGCGGCTTTATTCAGTAAGTTAGAGAATGAAGACCAACTGGCGGGGGTGATGGGTCATGAGATAGGCCATGTCGTATATCGACACGGGGCAGAAAGAACTGCCAAGTCGAATTTCATTCAAGGTCTTATACAGAGTGTGATGATAGGTGCTGGTGGAGACTATTCCATTGCTCAAGTAGCACAAGTTGTAGGACAATATGCCAATATGAAGTATGGTAGAGATCAAGAATTAGAGTCAGATGAATGTGGAATAAGATTGATGATGGAAGCGGGTTATGACCCTGTCCATATGATAGGTGTGATGGATATCCTGGAAGCTTCCTCTGGAGGGGGAAAGGTGCCAGAGTTTCAGAGTTCTCATCCGAGTCCAGATAATAGAAGGGAAAAGATCAGGTCAACCATAGAAAAATACGAAAGAGAAGGTATAGGAAGTGTCAATTGAGGCTTTCTTACGTCTAAATCAATGAGACTTTGATTTTCATAGCTAAATCATTAGTTGATTGATTCTTAGCGATGCCGAATGTCCGCACAGTGTGACGCAGGAGTCGCATGTGTGATAATTCAGTTTGTAGTATTCATATTCTGATGCGTAGAGCGAAAAATAGAATATGCAATCACTATACCTCGAAGCATATTACGAGTAGTTTCATTCAAAAAAAATAGAAATAACGATATATGAGAAATTTCATGAAATCCAAAAATCCGATGTTCAATAATGAACATGCCAAAGTGAAAACTGCGACCCTGGAACGCAAAAGGACAGGAGGAGGGCCTATCATAGATGATTCCACCTCGATGTCAGTCAGTGGAGCGGTGAATAAGACTTTAATGTTAGGATGCATACTGATGATTACCACAATTTTCAGCTATAATTATCCTAATCAGCTTTTTGCTACTGTAGGTGCTTTGGGTGGTGCAGCAGTGTTTATGTTCACTTCCTTCAAGCCGCATTTAGCACCAATGACGGCACCTTTGTATGCAGTATTGAAGGGTCTACTGGTAGGGACGGTTTCTGCCATGTATGCAGCACAGTTTGGTGGTATCATCTTTCAGGCGGCAAGTTTAACTATAGCGACTTTGCTAGCGATGTTGATGATCTATAAGTCAGGCCTTATCAAGGTCACTAAGAAATTCAGAATGGGTGTGACGATGGCAGTCGGAGCGATTATGATTGTTTATCTGATTAGCTGGATAGGATCATTTGTAGGATTCACAGTGCCTTTTATTGATGATAATACGCCTTTCGGCATAGCGATCACAGTGGTGATCATCGGAGTCGCTGCATTGAACTTACTTTTAGATTTTGACAACTTCGAGAGAGGAGAGCAATCGGCAGCACCTAAGTATATGGAATGGTATTACGGGATGGGCTTATTGTTTACGCTGGTATGGTTATACATAGAGTTTCTAAGATTACTCGGTAAGTTACAATCTGACTAGGCTACATAAAGGCTTAATAGAAATAAGAGCAGGTCTGGATATTTTTCCGGGCTTGCTTTTTTTTTAGCGTGATATTTTCTTGAAGAGCAGTTACAGTGTATTTGGTATTGTGGGATGAGATCTGATGTTCCATTTTATATAGCCTTTGAGAGACATCTTGTTGAACAAAGAAGTTATCTGGACTTGATGATCAAGCTCGGTCTCTTACAAGTACAGCTGACAGGGTCAGTATTGATATAAGTTTCATCTAGTAAGTATACCAGAATTTAGCTCAGTTGTATTAATGAACATCAAGGGTTTAGATGGAAAGGATTGGGTTTGCGCAAACGGAAGTGAGAAGTAACGGAGATCATATGATTATTATTGACAGCTACTTTCCAGTTTGGTTGTCATTACAATCTCGAAGATGAAATAGACATATTTTAGTATTGTTCTTGTAACACTGAGAACATACCCCAACCTCCCACTTTTAGTTCTACCCTATTTGTAATTTTATCATAAGCCCAAACTTATGATAACAAACGATGGAATTATGAACTTACTTACCAGTTGTCTACTCGCAAGCGCCTTGTTATCTTCAGTTTCTCAGGATGTTTTCATCTTATTAAAGGGCGACTCATTTGAAGTAACCTTGGACTCAGAATTGAATCGTGCAAATTTCATATCCGCAAAATACGATGACATCACAGAGAAAATAAGTTTTGTGACAAATACTGAGATCAATAGTATTTTGATATTTGAAAACGATAAGGTTCTGTTTGTATTGCCAGTGATGGCTGATAGAGTTTCCATAGGTAAGAGTATGTTCGAGTCAGAACACAATTATAGATTAGGTTTCAATTTTGTAGATACAGAACTTACTTATGCCGATATGGCTATGAGATAAGTTTAAGATTAATAAACACTTTTTCCAGAAACTTTTAATCCCGAAAATTAGTCTGCCTTTGTCGGCGGACTTTTTTTTGGTGCAAGTGTAAAAAATCATTACAGATTTATCTCTGTGATATGAGACTCAGATTTTGATAACGATAGAAGTATTAGTTCCATTTTTTGGAATATATTGTACATGATATTGACCCTTTGAAAGATGTTGCAAGTCTAGTTTGTTAAGTCTTTTTTGAGTTGACATTTGGAACACTTGTCGGCCTATCATATCGTAAATATAAATGAAGGATGATATTGGTTTACTGTCATTGCTCTTTAGAAATACATAATCATCTGTTGGGTTAGGTTATAATTCAAAGCTGAGCAGTAGCAAAGACGACAACTTTGGATGTCTATAGAAGTGAAACTCACAATCGTCGATTCTAAGGAGCTATATCTTGGATATTGAGATCACGAATCACTAGTCTGGGGAGAAGATCCCTTTTAGTATGGCACTCGTGATAACGTAAGTTGGTTTTACGCCGCCCACGCCCAAGCCTCCAGAGGCAAGTGTACTGCCTGTCTCCAGTGGATTGTCAGAGGCATAATAAGCATAGCGGATAGATACATCTTTATCTATGCTGTGCCTGATCATCGATGCGGATTGTATGGCTTTCTGATAATGAGCGCCTTCCATTTCCAGTCCCGCCGCTTTCCAAGATGATCTTAAGAAATATCTAAGTATGTCTTTATTCTGTAAAGATGTGCCGAGCACAGTGATCATGGATCCTTGATACACAGCTATATTGGAATTCTCAAAGTCTGATACCTTGAGACTATTCACAAAAGGATAATTGTCTGCTGTACCTTCGAATATGTGAGCATCTGGGATGATAATATCGCCTTTGTTACCTTGGAGTATACCGGCCTTACCCATGATGTTGATGGACTTCACATTGAGTTTTAGTTTTACTGAGCCCTCTTTCTCGTATGGTTTCAGTAGCTCATCCATACATTCGTAGGCTTGCTCACCGAAAGCATAATCCATGACGATGATCACCGCTGCGTCATTGACCTTTCCGATATCCGCTGGCAAATTTTCAGCATTTACCTTGGAACAATCAAATATCTGAACACCAATATTGGTCCCGGATTTATCAGAGATTTCCACCATACCTTTCTTTAAGGCATGAGTATGCACTTGCTCGGCGAGGGATGCATCTTCAGAGATCATCTCGGTCAGAGTCTCGAAAGATTGTTTATTGTTCTTCAGAGCCGAACCAGCGTAAAAAGTGTTCATGACACTATGTAAATTTGAACTTATGATATGAAGCTCTTTTCCTAGTAAATTCAGCTCATCCAACTTTTTTTTAATCTTATTGGCCCAGAAAGCGCCGAAGATGTGCATGCCTAACTTTTTCCTCAGAGTGGAAGAGAAGCTTATTTCTCTTTTTTCATTAAGTTGTTGTTCTTTCATGCTGAGCTGACCTAGATCATATACGATACAGAAAAGACTATTAACCTTATCAGCTTCATCAAACAATAAAGAACTAGCAACTATCTCATTATAAGTCCGACCCAGTAAAGTGCTCAGATAGGTATAACCGACTTCTCTATTGAAATTTTCGTTGGCCTTTATTTGCTGGATTATTTCTTCCAGCTTGGCCCATTCTTCTCTCCTGCGCCCTTTGTGATCCAGAGCATTTTTTCTAATCTTTTCAGCTTCGATATACATGAAGGTCAGATGTGTCAATACATCATACACATCACTACGACCTCTAGTCATCTCTATATACATCTGGTTGTCATCTATACGGTAACAATTTCTTCTTCTCTTAGCCGGTACTATGGCATGAAAACCTGTAGCATTTTCATAACCTTCTCTGGAAATCAGCTTGATATACTGACATTCTTCTATCCCTTGTGGTAGTCTCTGGAAGACGTAAAGCAGTCCATTCAGTTCTACTTTTTCTGGGTCTGCTATGCTCCCGTATATTTCTGGTTTGAGTTCCAGTAGGGCATTGATCATAGCCTCTCCCGAAATACCCAGAGGCTTGTAAGATCCTCTGATGAAAAGGTGTCTCATCGCAATACGTAATTTCCGTAAGGCTAATCTGGAAATTTGTGCTCTACTTATATTTAGTTCTCTCATAGTTTATACCAAATTAGTCCAAATATCGAACCAACTGTCGGCCCATGGGCTTACATTACTTAGCCTCTAGACCTTATCAGAATAGTTCAATCATCATACTTTAAGGTTAAAAACATCTTAATTTCTAATTTTGGGATTCTTTCACCTCTTCTATTCTGTTATGATTATGTAACAATCATCTAATTATGAAACATATGATAATAGTCCTAGGTTGCTTGCTCAGTTTTACGGCTGTAAATGCTCAGATAGGTAATTTACTGAAGAGTGGTAAAGATGCGGCAGCAGGACTGAAAGAGAAGGTAATTCCTGGCTCTAGTGGAGATGAGCTGGATATTGCAGGGGGGCTTAAGGAAGCCCTGAATAAAGGCGTGGAAGATGCAGTCAGCAGTCTCTCTGCGCAGGATGGTTACCTATCGAGTCCTTATAAATTATTGATACCTGAAGATGCGCAGTCTGCCATCCGTAAGCTCAAGAGAGTGCCGGGATTCGGGGGTGTGGAAGATAAGATGGTGGCCAAGATGAATGAAGCAGCTGAGCTGGCAGCTAAGGAGGCGACGCCTATATTTGTGAAAGCGATCAAGGATCTATCCATTAGTGATGCTAAGGATATATTGTTCGGAGATGAGCACGCTGCAACTGCATATCTAGAAAGCAGCGCTAGAAAAAGTCTCTATGATCTCTTCCTGCCTATAATACAGAATGCTTTGGGTGAGGTCGGTGCGACCAAATATTGGAATCAAATATTCACAAAGTACAATGCCTTGCCACTGACCAAGGAGGTTAATCCAGAGTTGGATGATCACGTAAATAATAGTGCCCTCGATGGATTGTTCGGTGTGATTGCTGTGAAGGAAGATGGTATAAGAAATAATTTGTCAGAAAGAACTAGTCCTTTATTACAGAAAGTATTTTCACAATTGGATTAGTAATAATAGAATGCAACTGTTAGAACTAGGTTGAGATATAGATCGTACAGTGTTTTAGATTGAGTAATGATCGGAGGGCGAGCCAATAGTGCTTGCCCTCGTTTTTTGTACCCAAATAAAAAAAAGGACTCGCTAGAGCCCTTTTATAATTTATTAATCAATTATGAAAAAAAACTATACTACTTAAATTCATTTATAAGACAAGATATTCTCAGTAGAACCCTGATTGATTACTGTGGAAATTTACTGGATATAGTTCAATAGCCTGATTGTTTACATATCTGTGTTAAGATTTAGGATGGGGTAGTGGTGGGCAGCCTAGTGTTCATCTACATTGGGTGAAGTGGCGTGCAGAGATCATTAATTCTTTATTAGAACTAAGTCATCTGGATTAACGGTAGTCACATAACCGAAATGAGATTCTTTTTATCGACAGATAGGTGGACCGTCACTGCGATCTGGATAAATGGAAATCTGGATTACCTCATCCAAAATTTACTAATAATAATTAAATCAAATGACAAATAATAAGGCATTATCATGACCCTAATCAGAGGTGATTATCCACTTGAAGTTGAATAGATAGACACTAGATGCCTTCCTGCAACGACTTATGACCAGCATCCAGCAAGGCTCTTACAGCTACCATGTCAGGTCCATGACCATAGACACGTAGGACAGGTTCAGTGCCAGATGGTCTGACCATTATCCATTCGTCTTCTGAAACGTAGAACTTGTAACCATCCAGAGCTTCAGTTCTTGTCACGGGTCTTCCACCTAGGTCGGTGATTTCGCCGTTCTTGCACTTGTCCATAATGGCCCATTTTTTGGATTCTTCTATATGTAAGTCGTCTCTGTCAAATTTGAATGAACCCACCTTGGCGTATACTTCTTCTATAAGTTCTTCAAGGGATTTACCTGTTTTGGCCATGAATTCCATAATGACCAGGCCTATCCAGATTCCATCTCGTTCATTGATATGCCCTTTTACAGCAAGCCCGCCAGATTCTTCGCCACCGACGAGCACATCTTCTTTGGTCATGATCTCGGCGATATACTTAAATCCGATCTTTGTGACGGTGACATCCAGGCCATAATGCTCAGCCAGCATTTTCATTTTATTGGTAACAGAGAAAGTGATGATCACTTTTCCATCATAGCCTTTTTCCTCTTTTAAATAATAAAGTAGAAGCAATAAGATATGATGAGAATCCACAAACTCTCCTTTGGCATTATATAGCCCTATTCTGTCGGCATCACCATCATTGGCCAATCCCAGATTCAAATGCGCATTAGATTTTAAGGCCGCTGATAATTCACCTAGATTCCTGTGTATGGGTTCAGGTGCTTGTCCCATGAAAGATGGGTTATAGTCACAATGAAGCATATAGGAGGATGGGAACAATCTCTTGATGACGTTCTGACCTGCACCATACATCGCATCATAGGCTAGTCTGATATTGGAATTATTGATGAGATCTAGGTCAAAGCTATCCTTGACATGACTGATGTACATTTCTTCCAGATCAACGTATTCTATTAGACCTTTGGATTGATATTCTTCCAGACTAGCCATCTTACCGAGTGGGGAATCTGGAATAATAGCCTCTACTTCAGCAATATGTTGAGGTATCGTGGGGCCTCCATAAGCAGATTTTAGTTTGAATCCATTATAGCTTGCAGGATTATGGCTTGCGGTGATGACCACACCCATGTCTGCCTTCATTTTTACAACTCCTAGCGATACCATAGGGGTGGAGACAAAATTCTTGTCCATAAAGACCTTGATGTTGAAATTACAGAATACACCAGCAACAGTCTCCGCAAACATTAATCCTCCAAATCTACAGTCGTAACCCAATACAACTTTGCCCATACTTTGATTCTGCATCCATCTTGCGGTTGCTTCTGCAACCCGTTTTACATTATCTACGGTATAATCCTGAGCGATGATAGCTCTCCAGCCGTCTGTGCCAAACTTGATCTGGGTCAGTCCCATTGTTTTTGATTTTAAGTTTTTCAAACTATGGAAAGGAAACAGTACATCTCTATGTGACTCTAACCCCTTCTTTACGACAAGAAACCGATTAACTTCTAGATATCCTAATTTACCTATCTAGAAATTTTAACAGCCCATAGTCTGTAATGGTCAAGCTTAATGATCATTGGCAAAATGATAAGACATCATTTACATATTATGATTATTTGTAATATATTACCCTTCGGATGGATACATATAGACATAAAGGATTAAGACAGCGATTAGTATCAACGCTAATTCAAAAGGGTATTACCAGCCCTCGTGTGCTGGACGCCATAGCGCAGGTGCCCAGGCATCTTTTTCTGGACAAAGCATTTGAAGAGCAAGCGTACAAGGATAAAGCTCTGCCCATAGCGGCAAATCAGACGATATCGCAGCCCTACACAGTGGCCTTTCAGACTCAACTCGTGGATCCTCAGCCGTCTGATTACATACTGGAAGTGGGTACTGGGTCCGGTTACCAAGCGGCGGTCCTGGCAGGCTTATGTAAAAAACTCTATACCATCGAAAGACAAAAGACGTTGTATACGCGTACTGCTGGCCTGCTCAATAGACTGGGGTATGTCAAGGTGAGAACCTTATATGGAGATGGTTATAAAGGGGCACCTAAATTTGCGCCTTTTGATAAGATTATTGTGACGGCAGGCGCTCGAGAGGTGCCTCAAGCCTTACTGACACAGCTCAAAGTGGGTGGACAACTCATCATACCTTCTGGACTGAAAGAGACGAAGAAAATGCTGCGGGTAACCAAGACGGCGGAGTCTGATTATGAGACTGAAGCGTATGGCGCTTTTAAGTTTGTTCCATTCCTGGAAGGGATGGTGTCATAGTACATGCACCATGTTTTTTAGGTAGGTAAATTTGAAATTCCAGATTTTATTGGCCTCGAACTGGCCGATTTTATTTTATGAATAATTGGATTTTTACGGTACTAAAACTAAAAGACCCACAACTTGTAATTGCAGGCCTCTATTCTTGTGAGATTTATAGACTGATTCTGTCTATCCTTACTTTCTTCAATAATTGTATGAGTATGGATAGGACCTCTTTGTAGTTGCTAGCGACAAAGATCAAAGCTATTGTGATCATTGTTAAGTGTTAATATTGTTAGTTAATGTTTTGCAGTTTTCTTTTTTCAGTTCAAAGCATATTTTGTTTGAAGTTTTTATGCAGCTCGCTGAAAGTTTCTTTAATCTCGCTTACTCCATCCTCTACAGCATTGGCTATGGAGTTGATATTGATATCTTCTCCTCTCATAGATAATTTGTCGCTAGCTGTTTTGGCTTCAGGAATGAATATCCAGAGAATCAGGTAAGGTAGGATACCGATCCCTGACAAAGCAATCATTAAGAATACTGCTCTTACCAGAAGGATGTTTTCTATTCCTAAGTAAGCTCCTAGTCCAGAGGCTACCCCAGCAATGACTTTGTTATCAGTATTTCTGAAAAATCGCTTTTCTATTCTTCTGTTTTCAGATGTGTTCATATCTGCTGCTGCCCCAAAGTCCTGAGGCGTGCCCATGGTTTTTTGCATAGCGGTGACTTTATCCACTGTGATGATTGTAGAGCCCTGCATTTCTTCCTCAAATAGTTCTGCGATGCGTTCTTCTATATCATACATGATATCCTCGAAGCCAGAAGAACTGGAAAAGTGTTTGTTGATCGTATTGAGATATTTATCGAGTGCCTGATATGCATCTTCATCTATTGTGAACTGTTTACCGGCTAAGTTGATGTTGACTACCTTTTTCATAGGTTAGAATTTAGTTTTTTGTTTAGTTGATTATTTGGTTGCTTTATTGACGGCGCCTTCCAGTTCCTTCCAAGTGGATTTGAGTTCTCTCAAGGCTGTTTTGCCCATATCCGTGATCTGGTAATACTTTCTGGGTGGCCCGGAGGTGGATTCTTTCCAGTTGTAGCTCAATAATTCGGCCTTAAGCAGTCGATTGAGCAGAGGGTAGAGCGTGCCTTCTACGATGATCATCTTGGAGGCTTTTAGTTTCTTGATGACATCAGAAGGGTATAGCTCCTTGTTGCTGAGTATGGAGAGCACACAGAACTCCAGTATACCTTTTCTCATTTGTGCTTTGGTGTTGTCTAGATTCATATTGTTTGTCATTATGCTATTATAACTAGTACTATGCTTAACATAGTTCCAAATATAACATAATACACGACTAGCAATGCCCTATTATCCGACCAGGGTAATGGAAAAGTCGATAAATAGATTTATGCTAGATGCTAGACTGAGTTTTTTTAGACCAATAGATGCTAGACTACTTGACAACTAGACTAGTAGGTGCTTGACTGCTGGATGCTTGACGAATAGACGCTAGATTTTATATTTGGTTCTAGACTTGAACCTTAGACCTAGTAACAGTGCACTACCTCAGGCTCTCTTCAGTTTTCTCAATAATTCCAATTGCTGCCCCAAATACTTAGCTACTTCAAGCATCCCTTGCTTGCCATACTGAGATAGAGCTTCTGCGGCTGCATTGTAATTGGTGTTTGTATTGACATCGTAGACGTACTTGATGCCTGTTTCATCTTCTGCATATTCAATGGCGCCAACGCCTATGTCATTCTTCTTAAGGAATTTCTGGTACTTGGATAATTCTTCATTGGCATATTCATCCAGAATCTGGAATTTGGAGATGTTGCCGGAATTCGTAGTGGGGCAGAAGGCATCACCGACCTGGCAACTATCGGCGGGACACAATTGAAATCCATTTGTAGCATCTATGCTGACGGCATAAAGGAATTGGCCTCCCACATATTCGACTCTGGTAATCCTGCCATTGAAGGGCTTGATATATTGCTGTACTAGCCAGATACCATCCAGGCTTTCGCCAAGCTCATTAGCTTTTATGGAATTGATCAGGCTATCCTTGGAATAGAATAATTGCACACCGGCGCCCTTTCCACCTCTGTTAGGTTTTATGATGAAAGGAAACTCATTCAGCTTATCCACTAATCGTGGTAAGAGATTTATATCGTTGGCAATCAGTGTCTTTGGGTGCTTGATACCAAATTCTTGCAATGCCAGATATTGTTCTGATTTCCGCACTTCCAGTTGCAGCGCTCGCCATCCATTGATGACTTTTCTGTTATGTCGTTCCAGCCAGGCTAGAAGATTATTGGTGAACTCTGGCGCATACCGATGATCACGGGTGTGGGCTGAAGCACTCATCCTGTTGTAGAATACACCTTCAGGGGGTAAGTCATTGAGATCCAGAATACTCTTGTTGATATGCCAGTTTTCGTATGCTAATCCCAATTTATCGAAGGCTGCGGCCAACGGGGTTAGCCAAGCATCATTCTCGTGAATTATATAAATTTTCTTCATTGCCTATTTGTTTTAAATGAAAAAAGCCCTCCCCGTGTGGGAAAGGCTTTATATAAAATTTTTATTTCTTATAATATCAGTCTCCCACCTGCCACTTGACAGCACAGCAACAAGTGCAACAGCAGTCAGATGTATATAATGGTGAGAGTATCATAGTCCAAATCTATCGTAAGCCACAATTAGATGCTAGCCCAGGAATTGGCATAATGTGCTACTGTATGATAGCGGACCTTTTAAATTTTGGTTTCTTGAATAGGCATTTGTATGGATTAAGGCTGGTCAGGTGGGATGAAGTGACTCAGATCTTAATTGCTTGCAATGACTGGATCTCATTATCGTGGAGGACGGTTGGGCATAATATCATCTTTGAATATTAACTCTATGATCTTGCATTCGATCTTGATTTTATTTATTTATCGTGGGAATAATCGGGATGTACAATACATCAATAATAGTATGGAATCAATGAGAAATGCAGCTAGCCTACAACCGAACTAGCATTTTTAATCTCAGCTGTGATTTTTCATCCAGAACATCATGTGAAGTTTTCAATCTTAATGTACCTAAGAAAGCTTTCAAGTAAGCAATTCAATCACTTTTGTAACTCTATCTCTCTCAGATTTTCCATTCTATACATTTCCAGAAACTCATCTATCGTCTCGAAGTGTTCTATGACTCTTTTATTCTTAAACTCGAATACCTTATCGGATAGACCAGCTAAGAAAGCTCGGTCGTGAGAAACAAGGATGAGTGTCCCATCAAAATTCAGCAAGGCCTCCTTGAGTACTTCCTTGGATTTCAAGTCTAGGTGATTAGTCGGCTCATCGAGGATGAGTAGGTTGACTGGTTCCAGTAATAGCTTTACCATAGCCAGTCTGGTACGCTCTCCACCGGAAAGTACGGAGACCTTCTTATCGATGTCATCTCCGCTGAACATGAATCTTCCCAGAATATTTTTCAGATTACTCCTGACGTCGCCTTTGGCTATCTCGTCCACAGTTTCCCAGACTGATAACTTAGGGTCAAGTAAAGAGGCTTGGTTCTGCGCAAAATATCCAATCTCCACATTATGGCCCAGCTTGGCTTCTCCCGCATAGTCTATCTCTCCCATCAGCGCCTTTATCAGAGTAGATTTTCCTTCTCCATTCCGTCCCACAAAGCTCACCTTCTCCCCGCGCTCTATGGACATATTAGCATCTTGGAATACAATGTGGTTCCCATAACTTTTAGATAGCTCTCTGACGGTCACAGGGTAATCTCCAGAGCGATTGCAGGCGGGAAAGCGAAGTTTGATGGCAGAAGTATCTACTTCATCCACTTCGATGAGTTCCATTTTCTCCAGCATTTTTTCTACCGAGCTGACTTGATTGGTCTTAGAATAAGTGCCTTTGAATCTTTCTATGAAGCGTTCACTTTCTTTGATGACTTTCTGTTGTTCTTTCCACGCTTTGAGTTGGTGGTCTCGTCTATCTGATCGCAGTTCGAGATAATGGGAGTAATTGGCTTTATAGTCGTAGATGCGACCCATCGTCAGTTCTAACGTTCTGTTGGTTATATTATCTATGAAAGCTTTGTCATGTGATATGACGAGCACGGCCTTGGCTTTATTGACTAAGAAATCCTCTAACCATATGACAGATTCTATGTCTATGTGATTAGTAGGTTCATCGAGTAAGATGAGGTCTGGCTGTTGTAGGAGAATCTTGGCTAACTCTATCCGCATACGCCAGCCACCACTGAATTCACTGGTAGATCGCTGAAGGTCAGCTCTTTTGAATCCTAGACCGATCAGAGTCTTTTCTATTTCTGCTTCATAATTTACCTCAGCCATGGAATAATAGACTTCGCCTAGATCTGTCACGCGAGCTATGATGTTCATGTATTCATCAGATTCATAGTCGTTTCTCGTCTCTAATTCCTTATTGAGCCGAGCCATTTCATCCTTCATCTCATACACCTGAGCAAAGGCCTTGGAGGTTTCTTGCACAACTGTACAGTTATCGTCGAGCATCAAGTGCTGCGGCAGATAGGCGATGACGGCATCTTTGGGTCGTTGAACTTTACCGTGGGTGGGCTCTTGCAGGCCGGCGATGATTTTCATCAAAGTGGACTTTCCCGCACCATTTTTACCCATGAGAGCAATCTTGTCACTATCATTGATGACAAAGGAAACATTCTTGAATAAAGTCTTAGCGCTGAATTCCACTGAGACACCATCTATAGAAATCATAGTTCTGGTTTAGCCACAAAACTAGAAGTTTTAGGCAAGATCAGAGGAATTCCAATAGACCATCAATACTCTAATAAGCCTCAAAACCAATAAGTATTGAGCAATCTAACCTGATAGATATAGACTGGTGTACATGAGCCAATGAATATGAAGGCAAATATTATTCTTCGCTTCTTATAAATTCTTTTTTGTAAAGACTAGGCTCAGGAAATTCACTTAGATAGGCCTGTCTTATAACGTCGAAGGCTGTTACAACTCCTTTGAGGTCGTTATCCAGATTTACAACAGGTAAGGTCTTGAATCTCTTATCTGCAAATAGTTGAGCCGCAGTGCCTACTTTGTCCAGAGGAGAGATGGTCAGGACATTGGTTGTCATCACATCTTGAACAGTCTGCTGGTTTTCAGTAGTTTGCTGCTTGGTTTTTTTCCAGAGATCGTAAGATGTTACTAAACCGACAAGCTTACCAGCTTCCACTACGGGAATCTGTTGAATCTTTTTTTGCTGCATAAGTTCTGTGACTTCCTGAATTGATTGTCCAGGGTTGACGGTCATGTGATCAGTCGTCATGATTCGTCTGACTTGTTCGTTCATCATAGCTATAGTGGTTTTGATACTACGGTCAATATAGTAACTAAATACTGTATAAACAATCATTTGTAGCACAAAAGTATAGCGACTAGTCGGCATGAACATTTATAATGCTGATTATCAAGACATTGTCAAATGTCTGTATAATGAGGTTTTTGGCTCAATAGGATGATGTCTGTAACATGCGTATAGATAACAATGGGTACAATGATAGCGGGTAGGAGTATGTAAGGAAAGTAAGCTACTGCTTTGTTTGGCTGGTCAAAGGCAAACTGCTGAAAGGGTAGCTCAGCAGATAAAAGGCCATTCAATAAGATGAATGAAACCAAGCAAAGAGAGAGGACGTTCCAAAAGATTAATCCCTTATCACTGATTTTTTTCTTGTACAGCAGCCAGGTAATTAAAGGGGCCGTGAGTCCTGCAAGAATATCAAAATTGCGTCCTTCAAAGGTCATAAGCTCTGGCACCATATCATGCATGAATAGATATAACAAGCAAATCTCTACAGGTATTCTGACACTATGAGATAGGGTACTCCATAGTTGATTTCTTCTAGGCCCTAGCCACGCGATGGACTGCTTTCTAAAGCCATAAATGAAGAAGACCACTACACTAAGAATGACCAATGCAAACCTCGGAGTCAGCTCATACATATTCTCATAGAAGCCTATATAGGCGAGTAGTGAATGCACTATTCCTGCGAGGATGATGACTAAAGTGACTTTTGTCGGGCGACCATTTGCGATGTGGAAAAAGGCTATTATGTAAATCGTAGTAAAGATGAATAATATGTTAAGCCATTGTGGTAAGTGCTCTATCATGGTGGGGATTATTTAGCTATCTAACCAATTTTTAAATTCTTTCACCTTTTCTCTGCTGACTATGATGTCTTCCATGTTATTCAAGCCTATCTCGACTTTCATTCTATTGTTGAGGTAGGGGTGTATTTGTTTTATGCTATCCAGAGCTATGATGTGTTTTCTATTGACCTTAAAGAACTTGTCAGGATCAAGTTGATTATGAATTTTGTCCAGTGATTTGTCGAGCATGATCCTTTTCCCTTCCTTATTATAGGCAAAGCTAAGGCTGTCTTCAGAATATATAATCTGGACATCACAGGTATTCAGGTAAGTATAGGCATTACCTGATTTGACTAGAAATCTTTGTTTGTATTGCGCTTTGGGCTGGAAGATATCAGCGGATATGCTATTCCAATTGTAATTAGAGTAATTGGTTTTTTGGTAGATGTGTTGGTATTTATTGATAGCGGATCTGAATACTTTTTCCTCTAGTGGTTTGAGTAAGTAATCTATACTGTTGACCTTGAAAGCATTGAGCGCATACTCGTCATAGGCTGTTGTAAATATGATGGGGCAATTGACTTTGACAGAATCAAAAATTTGGAAGCTCAATCCATCTGCCAGCTGTATGTCCATGAAAATGAGATTTGGTTCTATATGCTCTTTTAGCCAGCTTATGCTCTCTTCTACTGTATCAATTATTTCGAGGACTTGAGCATCGGGCAGTTCTTTCTCTATAAGAGATTGCAATCTCTTGGCTGCATAATGTTCGTCTTCGATGATCAGTAATCTCATCTGCTTATATTTTCTATGATTGGTAACTTGACGATGAAAGACTCTTTCGTTTCATTGACAACGATGTCTTGGTGTATCAGTAATCTGTAACGGGATCGAATATTTGCCAGACCCATTTTTGTGGAGTTGTATTGTTGGTTTTTCTTCTGGAGGTTATTAGAGACAACGATATAATTGTCTTGTTCCGTTATGGTTATGGTCAATGGTTTATTAGTGGAAGTGATATTATGCTTGACAGCGTTCTCTATTAAAATCTGTAGAGACAAGGGCAATATAAATTTTTCCAATATGCCCGATTCCAGTTTGTTTTCTACATTAATCTTGTCTTGGAATCTTGTTTCCAATAGAAAAATGTAAGAACCCAATGCTTTCAGTTCCTGACTGATAGTAATGAGTTTTTCGTCTCGTACTTCCAGAATGTTCCTATAAGTCGTAGATAATTTCTGTACGAAATTAATTGCGAGTTCAGGTTCTTCAGGTATCATAGTTACCAAGGTGTTGAGACTATTGAACAAGAAATGTGGATTAACTTGGTTTTTCAGAGTATCCAGTTTTTGCTCAGCTGTAATTTTCTGCAGTTTATTTTTTTCAATTTCTATCATTCTGGATTTATTGAAATAATAGATGCCTTCATAAATAAAAAATATCAGGGCAATCAATATGATCTCTGTGATTTCAGAAATAAAGTAGCTTAGCTTGTTAGCATCATAGAATTCAGCCTTTTCAGGAAAGAGCATAGTAACAGTCAATCCTACAGAAAATTTCAATAAGAGATAAGCCACAATTAGCCTCGAAACGATATAGCTAAGCCGTTGAGGAGTGAATTTATAGTCAGGAAAACTCTTATGATAATTTATCAATACCCATCTGAAAGTAAACCAATAGGCTGTAGCATGAATAAAGGCTATGAGACTGCAGGGTATCGGATTGCACATTAATGTCTCAGTCCCAAATATCATTATCAAGACTATGAAGGTGACAAAAGGAATACCTAGAGCCATCATCCATCTATCATCAAAACCAAGATATTTCTCAGCCTCTCTCAAAATTCAATCTTATAGATAAAGTTAGGAAAGAATCCTATCTGATAGATGTAGTTGACCTCTCCTGTGCTTCTATTATAGCTTTTGGCGAAGATGTTGTCTACACCTAGTACATTCTGCATGTCTAGGTAAAAGCCTTGTGATAGTCGTCTTTTAGTATTATTCATTTTGATGCCAATTTTGAAATCAAATCTAAAGTAATCATCATACTTAAGACTGTAGGCAAGACTTTCGTTCGGTATTTCTACTTGTCTCAGTCTTGAGGCTTCCAGATCCACTGGAGTATAATATCTGCCGCCTGCCTTGGTCACCTTGGTATCGAGAGTCAATATTTTGTTCTTGGAAGAGCCGAGTTCTACTTCTGTACCTCCCAGGAAGTTGATGACATACCTGTTATTGAAGGCTGTATTTCTCTCTATGCCGTCGCTGCCGGTATATTTAGAATCAAAGATGGAAGTGGTCAGTAACATGTAGTAATTGTCATTGAAGAACTTTTCTATTGTTATTTCAACTCCTTTGTTAGCGCCTGTCCCAGCATTGATCAGGTTGGTCTTGTCTATGGGGAATCCAAAGTCAGCACCGACATTAAGAGTTGAGAAGCTACTGGAGGTTTGCTCTACAGGAACATCTGACAGTTGCTGGTAGTATACTTCCACTTTGGATCGCCAGCTATTGTTGATCTTGAAATCATGGCCTAGAACGAATTGGTTGCTCTTAGTGAAGTCCAAAGATCTGTTAGGATAAGTCTTGATGCCATCCTGAATCTTTGAAGACAGTTGCATGGGTAATGGCAGTGTCTGACTGTGTAAGCCATAGCCTAGATTGAATCGGTGTTTGTCCGTAGCTTGGTAATTAAGTGCCAGTCTTGGTTCCACGATAGTATTATCATTGAGCTGATAATACTGAGCATGTAATCCGCCGTTGAGAGTCAGCTTTTCATTCAGTCTGAATTGTGCTTGAGCATAGGGTTGTACCAATGTTGTGGAAGCATCAAAATTGTAGACCTCGATGAGATCATATATCTCATCATCATTATTGTCAATACCGAACTCCGCACTTTTTTGATTGAGCTGGACCGCAGTCTTTTGGAAAAGTACTCCTGCTCTTGCGGTGAGCCTGCTGTTGAATTTTTTGTTGTAGTAACTGGATAGTGATAAGGTTTGCAACTGATCATTCAGAGTGGCAAATATTTCTTTTGACTCCGGTTCTGTTTCAGGATTGTAATAGCGTTCTCTGGTGAATCTCACACCATTGCCAGAATAAGAAATGATAGACTTTAAGTAACTTTTATTTGAGAGTAAGAAATTATGCTTGACTCCTACAATGGCTAGACGCGAGTCAGCCTTGGTGTCTTCATCTTCAAAAGCAAAAAGATCTGTTGCATCCACTTCGTCTTTCAAGAATTCAATGGCACTATTTCCTGCTATGCCAAACACCGTAAAATTGCCCAGTGGACTCTTCCCTAGATCCAACTTGAAAGAAAGGTCTTGATAGCTCGGTACTGCATTAGTTCCGACGTCCATGCCCATGGATTGTGCAACACCTATGAATGAATACCTGTAAGCCACAAGAAAACTGCTATTGTTTTTTCTAGAAATGGGCCCCTCTATCATACCCTCAAAACCCGTCGTGGCGCCTACCTGTAGTGTCGTTTCTATCTTATCTTTATTACCACTTCTGAAGCCTATGTCAAAGACACCTGATAGAGCATTCCCGTACTCCGCAGGAAAAGCGCTGGTCAGGAAATCTGAGTTCTTCAGAAGATTAGTGTTGAGGGCACTGACGGGTCCTCCTGTTGTACCTATGGTCCCAAAGTGATTGGGCGATGGAATGGGTATGCCTTCCAGTCTCCACAATAAACCCGTAGGGCTGTTGCCTCTTATGACGATATCATTCCTGCTATCATCTGCAGTACTGACACCTGCGAAGTTGCCAGCTAATCTGCCGACATCACTTCTGCCTCCGGAATACCTATTCACTTCCTCCATGCTGAATTGTCTGCTAGATACCGTGGCCATTTCGTTGAGAGCGAGATCCTTTGCAGTTACTGCAGTAATGACCACTTCTGATAAGGTAACTAGTGATTCTGTCATGGCCACTTCCAGAAAGACTTCCTTCCCGGCTGTAACTTCCACATTGGGTATGGAGATAGGCTCGTAACCTAAATAATTAATGTCAACAGCCTGTCTGCCTAGCGGGGCACCTGTAATGGTAAAGGCTCCATCCATATCTGTGATAGCACCGATGCTGGGGTCTGAAACTAAATGAACGGTCGCTCCTATAAGTGGAATCTCTGATTGTCCATCCATGACTTGACCTTTAACATTCTGAGTGCCAGACTGGGCAAGTAGGATCTGAAAACTTAATATAACCAGGAACAGGATAAAGCCGAGCTGTTTCATATTGCTTGTTTTGATTGCAATATGCAGCTCAATATGAGGTCACGAAAGGAGATTCCTGTGAACTGTCACTTATTCGGGTTGGGTTGTAATAGACTTACCTACAGCGTATTTTTTATAACTGAAATAGCAAGGTTGGACTAGAATATGACGAGTTTGATGGTTTCCAGTTTTCTGTCTCCTGACTCAATAGTTATCATATGTAAGCCAGATAATGAATGTTGTGAAAAGTCTACTGTAATTTCCTGAAATCCTGATGGCTGATAGGATCGTTCTTGTTGTATGAGTTTCCCAGTAGAGTCTAAGAGAGATAAAGTTACATCTGATGAGTATGGTAGATCAACTTGCAGCTTGCAACTTTGCGTTGCAGGGTTAGGGTAGACCGAGATGATTTTATTTTTTGAATCCAATTCAGTGACGGAGGTCTTAATCCAGAACCCTGCCCACGGTCTTGCTTGCTTAATGATGAGCTGGTCTTCTGCCGTGATCTTATATTCTATTTCCATCGCAAAAGCAGGGTTGTCTTCAACTTCATAAAGTTGTGCAAATTCTTCATGTATGACTGTCAAGAAATCTCTCAATTCATTGAAATGTTCTTCGGTCAATAGCAAGTTTCCTTCATTCAGACTGGAAGGACGGAGCAATATGTAAGAAGGGCCCAGAGTGGTATCCACAACCAATAAGAGTTCTTCGGGTATGGATAATTCATTGGGATTTGTAACCAGGTCTTCACCTTTTTGTGAATTCACATAGTAAGTGCCTTCAGTGTCATGGAGGGGATCAAAGCTGACGGCAACGCCATTGACTTTTTCATCAGAATAATTGGGGTGGCAGAGTATGCCCATTGCGGTGACGAACTGGTCTATTCTGTAGAAATCTCGTTCATCATAGGCTCTGAAATTCCAGATGCTAGCGTAGACTTGTTTGACGGATTTGGATAGGTGTCCTTCATCAGGATGCTGAGTCTTGGAATCATAAAGGCCTGCTCCGCTGAAGCCTGGCAGATCCTCATTGTTACTACTCGAGCGACAACGTATGGAAGTGCCGTCAGGGAACGCATTTTGTAATTCAGTGAGTTCATCAAACATCCATTGTGGCATCTCAGCATCCTTGATGTCTGATCTTAAATCTTTGAGTTTGTCTTTCTGGATTTCAATGTCACTTAGGAATTCTGGATTATTTAGTAGCGCTGCTACTTCGTCGTAGAATCCATTATATTTCATGAATTCATCATAGAAATAAAAAGGTATTCCGAAACCATCAGGAATCGTGCCCTCTGGAAATCCGAATTTTCTCATAGTGGCGACATTGGAACATTTGACCCCAAAGCTTTCAGAATCGGAAAATTCTATTTCTTCCAGAGGTAGGATACTTGTCTGGCTTAAATTTCTAGGCGGCGTCTGTATCGAGTCAGGTCGCAATTCTTCAAAGTGGGCATCTACAATTTCCTTGGTGGTTTCTTCTAAGGTATAACCGTCCGCAGCTACTACATAGCGTACGTACTTGCCTATGAGATTGACCAGGCTATCTGTCTCCAGAGCAAATCGGATAAAAGCATTGGGGACATTATCTTGTATGGCTCGGAGATTGACATGCGAAAGTGGCGTCTGTGGTACGGTGGTGATGATGCCTGCAACTCGAGAGAGTTCATTGGGTAATGATTCCATGATGATCACTTCTCTGGCAGAAGGTGAATCCTCTTGTCCGACTTGGGTCAATAAGCCGAAGCCTTCGGTCAAGTTTAAGGGCAGATAATCTATATCGCCATAAAGATCTGATTCGTATAATATGCAAACTCTGGAATCATCATAGAAGTCCATTTCCGAATCCACTTTGGGTAAAGCTGCAGGCATGGGATAGTAGCAGAGATTGTTTTGTATGAATGGTAATTGCGTGGCAAGTAATTCTTGAATTTTCTGAATTTCTTCAAAGTCAAAAGCATCAGTAGGTTGGAATCTGAATCTATACGTACCTTCAGTACCATTGGTAGAGATGATGTCGGGATGCCAGCCTATTTGTCCCCTGTAATGTGTGCTGAGTGTAACGTCAGGAATGGGCACTGCTGCTGCAAAGTCTGCGTGGGCGGCATGCGTATCAGCATTGAGAAAGTATAATTTAGGGTAGGTGTCTTGGGCATCTACTATATAGAACTTGATCGTCTGTAAGTTGGTTAGTTTCTGGCCGAGCACATTTATATTTCTGATAAAAGAAAGTTCATTCAGGGTCATAGTGTCCTGGATGTTAGTGACACCATTGACGATGTCTATTTCTGGGGCTGGGTTGAGCGGGAAATGCTCGTCGTATTGCGTTAATTCTGTAAGGTCATCTATCCCATCATTGTCCAGGTCAGCTGGACTGTCCATAGGGTAGCGTTGTAACTGGTATTGAGCTAGAGGATCAGCTGCTAGGTTATCGTGCAGTGTGGTAGAGTCTGGGTTGCCTTGAGTGATGGCTATGGCTTTGTTGAAATCTGTTTCTGAGGTTTGCTTATGATACAGGACATAGTAAGACTCGGTATCAGATGGAAAGGTGAAGGTGGCTGTTCCTAGAGGGGTGATACGGAGATCGGTGATGGGGATTATCTCCTGGCTATATAGGCTAGCGCCGAATATTATACAAAGGAATAAAATGGCCTGTATTTTCAATGTCCTGTCTTTTAGTGGCCAAGTTAGGGTATTTAACAGTTGATTGAAGGTTTTACTGGAGTGAAAGCTGCTAAATTGTCGGCAGTGGTTTCAGTTTAGATCTTAAGTAGCTCCATTGAATTTGTGGTGATCAATTTAATCCTAGAATCTGAGAACTTAATTAATCTGTAATTAGGACAAAAATGAGTAAGTGAAACTACAATTCTCAAATTCTTGAATATGTATGTAACTTTTTTTGGTTGGTTAGATCTTTAAAAATGAATATGATACGGCATTTAAATAATTAAATGGTATTGTTTTCTAACTATCGCGCTTAGGTAATCTCACAGAAACATTGTGTCCTTTAAGTAAGTCGATGAATTCTGACATGACAAATTCTCCTTCCTCAAATCTTTTTCTTCTTCTTCTGCCTTGTTCTTGCCGCTTGATACTTCGAGCAAAACGGCGTACCTCTTCTTCACTATCCACAATCAGTCCTGGAACTGGCGCATTATTGCCCTCATCATCTTTGGCGACCATGGTGAAGTAGGAAGAGTTACTATGCTTTATTTCTCCAGACTTTATGTTTTCTGATTCTACTCTGAGACCTACGACCATCGAAGTTCTTCCAGTATAATTGATGGAAGCCTTGAGTGTAACTAGCTCACCGACTTCTATGGGATTGAGAAAATCCACATGATTAACAGAGGCGGTTACACAGTAATTGCCAGAGTGCTTGGAGGCACAGGTAAAAGCAATCTGATCCATTAGGTTAAGGATATGGCCTCCGTGAATCTTTCCACTGAAATTCCTATGAGATGGTAACATCAGTTCTGTAAAAGTTATCTGTGACTCGTGAGTATCCTTGAATTTTTTCATTTCAATTTCTTGGTGGTAAACTAGATGCAATTCAGGTCCACCTTGGATAAGGCATCATTATTAGGGAAGCAGTTTCCTGAAGGAATTGCACTTGGCACATATCGTACAAGGTTAGGGTCGTATAGACTCTTTTTGATGAATTCTGTGAGTTGCTTGATTTCCATATCTGCCATTCCCAGAGGAACGAAATCTGGACTTAATTGCTCCTCGGGTACTCTGGAGTTCTCGGCGATGCCAGTGTTTTTATATCTGACAACTTCCTCTATCGAGTTGAATGAACTTCCGTGTCCGTAGAACTTAGAATCTTGTAAGTTATATAATTGTGGAACTTTGAATTTGTAATTATCTGTTGCATCCTTGGTAAATCCTCCTCGACCCAGGTTAGCTCCATCTATTTCTGAAACATTGATTGCTGATCCTTCTTGATAGAGATCATTCATGCCGTAGGCTTGAAAGCTCATCGTGCTCAGTGCAGGCCCTGAATGACAGTTGTCGCAATTATGTTTGAAAAATAATAGGGCACCGTTTTTTTCCATATCTGTCATTGCTTCAGACTCTCCACCTAGCCATCTCTGAAATGGACTTTCGTTGGGTAGTAAAGTTCTCTCGTAAGCAGCGATGGCAAGACCTGCTGTTTCGCTATTATATCTTTCAGCCTCTGCCCAGTCCCCAAAAGCCACATCAAAGAGTTCCTTGTAAGCAGTCGTAGCTATGAAATCCTCGTCTATGGATAACCCGAATCGGTGTACACTCAGACCGGCAATAGCCTGAGTCTCAGTGCCTTCGTAGCCGAGCTTGTTAACTGCTTTGGGTGTGCCTTCTTCCCAGTAGCTATCAGTATCAGAATTAATGGCAGTAGCGCCGAATTGTCCATTCCAAAGTATATTAGTCTGGTAAGCAATATTCAGAGCTGAGGGTGAGCGGATGGGTTGTACATCTATGTCTTCTTCGGGGCAAAGGGGGTTGACGATTCGGCCTTCTCCATTCTGCCCAAAACCCATCCCGCCATCACCTATTCCTTGGGCAAGGTTAGCTTGGAATCCAGCTGCTGCGTGGTGGCAGGAAGCACAGGAATAGGTATTCTTGCTTTCAGGGAATCGGGAATCTGTCGCCAAGGCTGTTTCATGGAAGAGCAGTTTGCCCAGTTCCACTTTGGCTCTTGACAGAGGGTTCTTAGGATCCTGTGGTATGTTGTCGAAATCTGCGCTAGCTGGCTGCCTGAAATAGGCTAGGTTTCCACCACTTCCTATCAGCGCAGCAGTCAATTCATCATCCAGTTGCCCCGAAGTCAGAAGGTCATCATTAAAATAATAATCACTATTGGAAGTACAGGCCACAATGCCAGCCAAAAACAGTGAAAGAACTACGAGTTTCTTCATTATCAATGTATTAAATATTACAAAAATATATAATATTTAAAACAGATGGACGGATAACAAATATGCTTACAGTGTCTGTGGACAGGAATTTGCAGTGAGTTCTGTCTATTTTCTTTCAATATATAGCTAGGCTGTTGCTACTTCTCTTGAGAATGGAGATGTCTTGAACTCTAGTTGATAATTAATCTGCAAAATGTTACTGTTTGAAATGGAATTATGTTGATTTCCTTCCCCGACAGGAACAGTCGGTCTGTCCAATTCTCAGAGAGTATAGTTAGGCGCTTCCTTGGTAATAGTGATATGGTGGGGGTGGCTCTCAGTGATGCCAGAATTGGTGATTCTGACCATTTCGGCTTCTTTTAGTGCTGCTATGTCCTTAGCACCGACATAGCCCATGCCTGCCCGTAATCCGCCAAGATATTGTACCATAACCTCGGAGATGAACCCTTTGTAGGGTAGTCTGCCCTCTATGCCTTCTGGCACCAGTTTGCTGACATCATCCTCCACATCTTGGAAATATCTGTCTTTGGAGCCTTTTTGCATAGCCCCTAATGAGCCCATTCCTCTATAAACCTTGAATTTTCGTCCCTGAAATAGAATGGTTTCTCCTGGCGCTTCTTCTGTTCCAGCAAATAAAGAACCCGCCATGATGCAATCAGCGCCAGCAGCGATGGCTTTGCCTATGTCACCAGTGTAGCGGATACCGCCATCCGCAATGATAGGCACTCCTGTGCCCTTGACCCCTGAGGCCGCACGCTGTATGGCTGTGAGTTGGGGGACACCGACGCCTGCCACTATTCTTGTCGTGCAGATCGATCCAGGGCCTATGCCGACTTTTACACCATCCACTCCAGCATCCACCAGTGCTTTGGAAGCTGCTCCAGTTGCAACATTGCCAGCTATGACTTGGAGCAGTGGAAAGGTGTTTTTTATCTCGGTGACCATATTGAGTACACCTCTGGAATGACCATGGGCGGTATCTACAGTAACGACATCTACTTCCACATCCACGAGAGCCGTTAAGCGCTCCATCGTATCTGCGGTAACACCAACAGCAGCACCCACGATGAGCCGACCCCTGGAATCCTTGGCAGAATTGGGGTAGTCCTGAACTTTCATAATATCCTTGTAGGTGATCAAGCCTACAAGATTATTATCATTATCGACTACAGGTAGCTTTTCTATTTTGTGTTTTTGCAGTATGGATTTGGCTTCCTCCAGTGTCGTACCTATAGGAGCCGTCACTAGATTTTCAGTGGTCATCAGTGCCTTGATTGACTGTTTAGTATTGGTCTCAAACCGTAAATCTCTATTAGTCAATATACCTATGAGCTTATTTTGGTTATTGATTACAGGGATGCCGCCTATGCGATGAGTCCTCATAAGTTCCAAGGCATCTGACACCAGTGCATCCTCCATAAGGGTCACTGGATCTACGATCATGCCACTTTCGGAACGTTTGACTTTTCTGACTTCTTCTGCTTGCTGGGCAATACTCATATTCTTGTGTATCATACCGATACCGCCAGAGCGGGCCATGGCGATGGCCAGTCTGTATTCAGTGACAGTGTCCATGGCTGCAGATACTATGGGGATATTGATATTGAGATCCCTGGTAAGACGCGTTGTGAGATTGACTTCATTGGGCAGTACCTCAGAATATGCAGGTACTAGAAGGACATCATCGAATGTGAGGGCCTCTGCGAAGTGTTTGTGGTTACTTTCCATATGCAAAAATATGAAGAATTATTTACTGCACATTAGTAAGGTTTTAATTTAAAATACTAATTAGTGCCGTAAACCGTGTAGGCTATGTTATCTGTATTTTCTGACGACCATTTCATGAAGAAGGCTCTGCTCGAGGCAGATATCGCTGGGGCTGACGGCGAGGTCCCCATAGGCGCTGTCATCGTCTGTAATAATGCCGTCATCGCTAAAGCTCACAATCAAGTGGAACGCCTATCTGATATCACGGCTCATGCTGAGATACTAGCTATCACGGCGGCTTCCAATTATCTAGGGAGTAAGTATTTGGATGATTGTACCATGTATGTCTCACTAGAGCCTTGTGTGATGTGTGCCGGGGCGATCAAGTGGGCGCGAATAGGTAGGGTAGTCTACGGTGCTTCCGATGATAAGGGCGGTTTCATGAGATACGGCAAAGAGCTCTTACACAAAGGGACTAAGCTGGAATATGGTGTGTGCCATGAAAGGTGCTCACAGGTGCTGAAGGCATTTTTTCAGGATAGGAGGATTTGAGCGTGGTGAGATATGAGAAATGAGTGAAGGAGCAACTCACGTGTCATTTCTCATAACTTTTCTCAGTTGTTTTAAGAGTTAAATCGCATTAACGTCTGGGTTAAACAATCTTAAGAGGATAGTGCTGTAATCTAATATGGCTTATCTTAGAAATTACTAATTAAAAATTGTTTGATATGAGTTCCACCGCCAAGAAACTAAGTTATGCAGTCATTTCGATGATCGTTATTTTATCATTGAGTTCTTGTAGTAAAAATCTGACCTACTTCACCAAAAATCTAGCAGACCAAAATCAATGGTCAGAGCGAGATCTGAAACAGATTCAGTTTTATGCTTCTCAGGATATCACATTATACAGATCAAGCCAAGGCGGCGATACTAAGATTGTGGATGGTAAAATTATTTCTAAAGGCAAGAGAAAAACGGATGAGATCACTATCAGAAGAGGAACCCCAGGAGTCTTGCTTTTCATGCCCAAAGAAGATCGCTATGCTGTGAGTTTTGATGACTCGGGTTATTACTTGATTTTTGGGCCTGGAGATAAGACCAGAGGAAGATTTACTTTACGAGCCAAAAAATGGAAGCCCAATCGCAACGGTGGCATCATTACTTATGGCGATGAAGAATACCTCACAGGAAGTGATAGCGCCTACGCTGCGCTGATGGTGGACATGAAAAGAGCAACAAGTAATAAGGTCAGTAGAGGGACGGCTAGCGGGCGGAAGGTGCGGTGAGAGATTACTTGCTGTCTAATGATTACTTACTGTCTAATGATTACTTACTGTCTAATGATGCATGTCAAATTTTTTAGGGAAGATTGGATCTACCTATCAGAATATTTTCAGTCAAATTGAATTACACCATCACGACGATAGGCGAGCTGTATCTGCAAAGTATCTATCTATATCAACGGGCTTTCCCCAGCCGAAACTGATGTCTCGATACTCTAACTTCTAAGGTCCGTTTAAGATTTTAGATAGCTATAACAAGGTAATAGAGCCACTTAATTGTTTATTATCGCCGTTATCGTACTCTAAATTAAGTGAATATATGTAGACACCTAATTCTGCAGATCTACCATCATAAGTTCCATCCCATCCATTAGCACTGGCCTCGGAAATCAGAAAGTTTTCAGCACTAAAAACTAAGTTACCCCATCTGTCATATATATTGAATTGTAGCACCCTTGCTTCAATTTCAGTAGAAGCAAATGGATTAAATATCCTATTAGAAGCTGACAATTCATTTTGTGAAAATATGTTAGGTATATAGATTAAGTCATTATTGACTTTGATGACGATTATAACAACCGTTGCACTCGCAAGACATTCATCTTCGTATAAGATATTCACTTCCAATTCAGCATCTTCTAACCCTAATACAGAAGGAGTGAGACAATCAATACAGCTTATGTCAGCATCACCTATCCATTCTATACTTGCTATCTCATTATCAATAGCACTCAGTTCTGGTCTTATTATGACCCTGGTATTTTCCTCCACAAAAATAGTGTCGGGTAAGCTAACGGTCGGAATTTCAAATTCTAAAATATCCACGACTCCTGCGGTGTACTGACAATCAGATCCATCTTGAACAATAATTTCATATTCGCCATTATCAAGATTTTCAAAATTCGGAGATGCAGAGAAATCAGCACCACCAGTTACAGAATACATCAATGGCGCAACACCTCCCTCGACGTTTTCTATAGTTATAGAACCTAACTCGTCAAGGCAATCAGCTTGAGTAGTAGAGAATGAGGCATCTAAAATATCTGTCTGTAAAACCTCTATGGAATTTGTACCCGAACAGCCATCAGCATCAGTTATGACAACAGTATAATCTCCTGGATTATCTACTGTAATAGATGACTCATCACTCACGACTGCACCTAAGTAAGTCCATAAGTAAGTCCAATCAGATGACGAAGATGCAGCTGTTAATTGAGCATTGCCAGCATTACAATTCAGATCATTGCTTTTTTCGATAGTAGTAGCTAAAAAATCACCAATTACATTGACGACTATGGTATCCACGTCTGTGCAAGTTCCTGTTACGTTAGTGATTGTAACCGAATAGCTGCCTGCTACCGAGACATTTATGGATTCGCCACTATAAGAAGATCCACTCGGTCCCGTCCATTCGAATGTAGCATTTGAGATACTTGTAGTTGCTGTGAGGTTTATTTCATTTGTGCTACAATCTAAATCCCCTGATTTGCTTACCGAAGATATGACAGACGTGAGATCTTGAGTTACTTCTGTAGAATCTACAAGAGAGCAGCCTGAAGCAGGATCATAAGCCGACAGGATGTATCTACCTGGCTGATCTACGACTATGACACTATCTGCTGATAAGAATGAAGGTCCCGTCCATTCATAAGTCAAACCGCCCACAGATGTAATAACTGTCAAGGAAGAGGATAAGGTGTTGCAATCCAAATCTGCTGACGTGGTGATCGTTAATTCTGGTGGTCTTTGAATGCTGACACTTTCTTCATGGATACATGAAGAAGTATCTGAGGTTATAGTCACAGTATAGGTATCAGAATCATTGATCGCAATACTAGCGTCTGTAGATCCAGTAGACCACAGGTAGCTCACATTTACTTCATTGGCAGATGCTTGGAGTATGATATCCTCATAGCTTGAGTCGCATAGAGAATCCAATGGCGGAGTGCTTATCTCCCCGGATAAGGTTCTGATATCAGTGACAGTAACGGTTTCTATTAATTCACAATATCCGATTGCACTTAATGTCACAGAGTAGATACCTGCCTCTGCAACATCGATTGTAGGAGAAGTGGACGATATTCCTGGACCTGACCAAGAGTACCTGAGGTCAGATATAGTAGATGCAGGATCCAAGGTAATTACTGGATTATCACATGTAAGTATTGCATTTTCTAAATTTATATCGATTAAGGAGCCACCCGTCGAGGTTACCACTATGCTATCTGTAGAAGTGCAAGAGCTACCAGTTGTAAATATCGTCAAGTAATACGTCCCAAGTTCTGTTACTTCTGTTGAGACATCACTGGAAGCGAATCCAGAAGGACCAGTCCACTCAACATCAGTTTCAGAAGATAATGTAGTGGAATCAAATGTAAGCGTATAAAAGCCTCCATTACAATCATAATCTGGCTCTTCAATAATGTCTATATGCTGACTATCATCAATTAAGACTAAATTATAAGTATTACTACAATTTATATCTAAAGGACTACCTATCGTAATAGAGTATTCTCCCGGGTCACAATATGCATCACCGGCTATGAAGTAGCAACCATCAGAAGCAAAACAATGGTAGACTGTATCTTCTTCAGTGCTTGACGGTATTACTTTAAAATCATCTACGTAATAAAAGCTTCTCGAGGGACATAAGTCAAACCCACCTATAGTCATATATCTTTCACCACCTACAGCCGTATAATAACCAGATACCAATATCCAATCATCGAAATTAGTTTCTAAGTCAAGGATAGTAAGCTGAGGGGTCATAGTAGCTACGTCGAAGGTTATAGCATCTGAACTAAAGTAAAGTCCAAATCGATCGCATGAAGTAAAATCTCTATTTGAAAACTCAGCAAGGCTGACTTGAAATTCAACATAGTAGCAACTATCCGATATTAAAGGTGTGGTGAATTGTCCCCTTAAGTATTCTCCAACAGTGAAGTACCCCCCATAGGCGTCACCAGCAAAAGGCTCTTGGCTGCCATGGTAATTGTCAGGTACTTCAACACTCTGACTGAGTCCAGTAGTAGGCATTGCACATCGATTGTAGTAATCTGGAGAACCTAAGGCTACATCCCATCCGATAGTCCTGTCAATCTGATTGGTCTCTGACGGACAGTCTGAGTATTCTTCAAATCCAGGATTAACTACTAAGTTTTGACCACATAAGATATTATTGGCATCTAACAAGACCGATATAGATGTTACCAGAATGAGTACTAAGAACTTGACATTTACATTCATATAGAAAACAAACTTTTGAGTACGCTAAATTAAGTCAAAAACACTCTTTACATCTTACTTTGCAATGTATCCTAACGCCAACATCAACGTGCATTATATAATAGTAAATTAGAAATAAAGTAGAGGCTGATTAAATTTCAGAGTATATCAAACAATGTAATAGCAATAATTATTGCTATAGGTTACCTGTGTAGAGTATAAGCTGTTAGAGGCTATTTAAAAGACTATGTCTATTAACTTAACGTAATGAAGGATGAATTAGAACTAAACCCTGATTTTGAGAACAGTTTACGGTCCATCTAAGGTCAAAAAAGCCGTTATTTGTATCGGATATTCGAGCGATAAATGAATACCTAGATTTTTGATTCTAAGTTAAAATGCTATTGACCAGTTTTTACAATTTACGTGCACTTTCTGCATATGGATTTAACAATGTGTATTATACCATACATTTGTATCTATTAGCTAAGTGAATAGGTATTGTGTTATCATCTAGGTTCATTTACTTGACAAGCAAATTTAATGTCTTAAGTGTTGTGTTATGTTAAAGTCAAAACTTCTTATCCTAATACTCATCAGCAATTTATTTTTTTTAACTAAAGTAAAAGCCAACAAAACCGATAGCTTATTGACTTTAGTTGAAACGACTAATAAATTGGATGATAAGATAAGATTATACTTCGAAATTATTTCAGATGTTGGAGATAGTAACCCAGACTTATACTATGAATATGCAACGAAAGCATATGATATCGCAACTATTTCTAATGGTGAACTTTGGGCGATAAAGAGCATCTACCATCAAGCGAAGGGCAAGATTTATCAAAAAGAAATAGATGAAGCTATTTTATTAATCAATGATGCTCTGATTCGACTTGATAATTTATCTGAAAATCCAAATATAAATATACTTACAACGAAAGCTTCTTTGTTAGAAATTTTGGGCTGGGCCAAAGTTTACAATGAAGAACACTATGAAGCGATACATATTTATAATCAAGCATTAGAACTAAAAAACACAATAGGTAAGCAAGATGGATTTTTACCGGCGAGTATCGGAATAATTTGTCAAGGGATAGGAGATTACAGTCTTGCCGTCGAATATTTTAAAGAATCTGTAAGATTATATTCTGAACAGAATAACTATAATGACTTAGTAATAGTTCTTATAAATCTTGGCTACTGCTACCATGAAAAAAAACTATATACAAAAGCTTTAGAACAGTTTGACCATACATTACGTTTAGCAGAACAATATGGTATTACAGATCATCAGTATGATATATCCTTCTATTCAGCTCGTACTCATTTTGATCTAAAGAATTATGACCTTGCGCTTAAATATTTTTTATCGTCTAAAGACTATATTGCTAATACAGATCTAAAGTTAAAGATGGCTCATTGCCAAACTTACATCTCTAAGATAAAATTCTTAACATCAAAAGATATTAGCGTACTGCCTGATTTAGTAGAATCATATGATGAAAGTCTTAAATACGCAGACAATAATAGTGACGCAAAAAAAGTAAAATTGCTCTCTGCCGAAGCACTTTCAGGAATTTATTCGTCAATTGGCAATTATAAGAAAGCGTTTGAATTCAATAAGATATATCACGGAACAAAAGACAGTATTTCAAATACGGATAAGCTACTAAAGATAAGATCCCTAGATCTGAAAAATAAGTTCGAAGGTCAACAAAGGAAAGCTGAAGTAACTAAAAAAGAAGAACTATTGGAGACTAAACTTGGTTATCAATTCAAATTGATAGCTGCGTTAGCTTTGTTTCTTCTCTCACTATTGTTTGTCTCACTAAGGTTGTTTAAATCCAATAAGGCGAATACGAAAATGAAAGATAAGTTAATTATCAAAAATAATTCTTTAAAAAGAACAGAGCAATTGCTTCTCGAAAGTAATCGAGATATGAAAGAATATATTACCGTTAATAAGGAATTAGAACAGTTTGCCTCTATAGCTTCGCATGATATAAAGGCACCCCTGAGAACTATACATTCATTTTCTTCCCTTATTAAGAAAAAATTCTATGACCAAGCACAATCTAAAGAACGCCAATGGTTTGATTTTGTAGAGAAAGGAGCCAAGAATTTGAACCTATTAGTGAATGACTTGCTTTCATATTCAAAGTCAAATACTAAAGAACTAAATATTGAGTTGATTGATCTGTCACTTATAATAGAAGAAGTCATACTTCTATTGAACTACAGCATCTCTGAGGCGAATGCAAAAATAAATATACATAACTGTAACTTTAAACTATATGCTGATCAGATAAAATTAAAACAGATCCTGCAGAACATAATAAGCAATGCTATAAAATTTAGAGACCCTGAACGACAACCAATTATTAGCATATATGGAAAAGAGACTGACAAGCATTATTGTATATCTATTGAAGACAATGGCATAGGAATTGAAGAAGATTACTTTGACCAAGTGTTTGAAAAATTTGCGAGACTCAACAGCAAAGATAAATATGAAGGCACTGGATTAGGGTTAGCTATCTGTGCGAAATATATAAAGGAGCACAAAGGCCAAATTAGCATTCAGCGAAATCCTGAATATGGTGTCACGTTTAATTTTTCTGTTGGTAAAGAATGCGAAGTTTTGAAGCCGAGTTTAGCTACAGTATGATATCGTGCCAGCCCACTAACACATTTTTACTATAACACATCCCTTCATCTCGTTCTTTGTTGTTTTAGATTCAATCAATTCTTCAGAAATTCTATAATTACATTACTGTTGCGGCAATACGATTGAACCTTTTAGTCACTTAATTAATAAAGTTATGATAGGAACAAATTCAACCTTAACGACTTATAGATGTTATATGGATATTGTAAGTGCCAGTTAGTCTGAGTGCTTTAGTATGCTAAATATTCAGGAAGTTTATTCTTTTTCTCACATTCCAAGTAAAACGATATAATATATAATCCCTATGGAAGAGCAATTAAATTCATCTTGGTCGAACCTTGTAGATAAGTTGGGAGGTTGGTTGGACTCAATTATAGTCAATTTACCAAATCTATTAATTGCAATATTAGTTTTTGTAATAGCCTACTGGCTTGCACGAAATCTACAAGGATGGACTAATAAGTATCTAAGAAAGATTATTCGACAGCCCTCGATTAGGAGTTTATTGGCTAATGTCGTGTCCATTCTGACGATTATCTTGGGTTTGTTTTTGGCCTTGACAATTTTGAATCTCGATGGAACACTAAAATCTTTACTTGCAGGTGCTGGGGTTGCCGGTTTGGCAATAAGTTTGGCCCTACAAGGAACTTTGTCCAATACTTTCTCTGGGCTGTTCATAGCCATAAAAGATGAGGTGAATCTTGGTGATTGGATAGAGACTAATGGTTATTCGGGCAAAGTCGTGGAGATAGACCTGAGAAATACCAAAATCAAGGAGTCTGATAATAATATTGTTGTTCTTCCGAATAAGATGATTTTAGAGAATCCATTTAAGAATTATGGTTTGACTAAGCGCATTCGAACAACGATAACCTGCGGGGTCGATTATGACTCCAACTTGCCAGAAGTAAAGAAAACGGCAATTAAGGCTATGAAAGAGCTGTATCCGCCTGAATCAGGTGAGAAAATTGAGTTTTATTATACTGACTTTGGTGGTAGTTCAATTGATTTCTCACTTCGCTTCTGGGTGAATGCTCAGGAAAGTTTGACGGCTATGGAAGTAAAAAGTGAAGCGATCATAAGGCTGAAGGAGACCTTTGATAAGGAGAATATTGGTATTCCTTTCCCTGTCCAGACAGTTATACACAAGCAGCTCCCAGAGTTGGATGAAAGGTGATTGATCACAAGATTCTACTTAAAAAGAAACAATTAAGTAGTTATAGAATAGTATATGTCATTTTTTACTGAATGTCCTAATCTCTAACGAACACTACACAAAGACGGTTGGGGGTTCTTTAATGCTTATCAGTCTAGTAAGTTAAGCTCATAAGGTAGGTTAAAAATACGTGCAGCTTAGCTATGGTAAGTTATATTCCATTTATCGTAGGTTTCAAACCAAAACGATATATTAAATTTAATATTTTGATATGATATTGATAATCAATTAGTTACGATATTAAAGTATCGTGATATGTTGATTTTAGTTAAATTTAGGAGTAATTCTTAACTGAATTAACTTTCGATTCCTGACTTATAAGACTTAATACACTAAGCTGTAGCAGCAAAGAGAGCGGTTATATCGTTTTCCCTGTGCATTTTATAATCACTTGTTTATCCAAGCTAACATTAGCAACCATGGAAATTACATTAGCTGTAAAAGAGAACGAACAAGACTTTATCCAGGCCTGTGTCAAAGAAGAAGAATGGGCCCAGAAAAAGCTTTACGAAAAATATTATTCAACCATGTATCCAGTCTGTCTTAGATATGCAGTAGATGATAACGAAGCACTCGATATACTACACGAGGGTTTCATCAAGGTATTCCGTCACATCAGTAAGTATACTGTAGGAACCTCATTAGCTGCTTGGATCAGACGTATCATGGTCAATACCTCCATAGACTATTATCGTAAGAAGTCCAGAAGAAGGACGGAGGATATCGATAATGCAAGAGGGGCATCCACTTCAGACCCAGGGGTGGTGAGTCAGATGTCTGCTCAGGAGATCATAGCCTGTCTACAAGAATTGTCTCCTGCCTATAGGGCAGTATTCAATTTGTATGTCATAGAGGGGTATGCACACAAGGAGATTGCAGAGCAGCTCGGCATAACCGAAAGTACATCAAGGTCAAATCTGGTCAAGGCCAGAACGAAACTGAAAAATTTACTTATCGCCAAAGGCGCAGTTAATGAGAGATAGTCGATTCGACGACATATTAAAAAACAAACTGAACGGACTCACCTCCGATAAGCAGCCTGATTGGCGGCTCTTTGCTCAGGAAAAGCGTATCGCTGACATGGCGATGGGTGTACCCAATGCAGAGGACGTCACCTTTGATGCTCAGATCAAGACGGAGCTGGATGCTTATGAAGCACCTGGCTCACCAGACTGGTCAGCCTTTCTGAACAAAAAAACCATTTCAGATAATAACCTGGATTTCGATAATAAACTTAAGCGAGAGCTAGAACAGCACACCGCCCCTTCAGAACCCCAGTGGGGAGCATTTATAAACTATAAGAATAAGCTAGGTGAAGAGCCTGAAGCCGAGCTATCTGTACAAGATTTTGATGCAGATATAAGAGACACTCTAGAAGATTACACTACAGGACAGCCTCAGTGGTCAGCTTTTCTTGATAAGAAAGCAAAGTCCGATCAAGATCATCAGATAGATGGTTCTGAGAAGAAATTCGATGATGACCTCAGAGCAGCAGTGGCAGGGCTGATAGTGACGAGTCCAGCAGATTGGGCTACATTCTCTGATTTGAGAAGTGAGCTGAGTTTTGATAGCGAGATAAAAGAACAATTAGAAGATCATACAACTAGCAGTGAGTCACAGTGGGACAAGTTTCTGGATGATAGGGAAGACTTGAGTTTTGACAATGCAGTCAGAGAAGAAGCGGAAGGACATGTCAGTGAGACTGAGCCGCAGTGGGAGATGTTCCTGGATAGTAGAGCAGATTTGACCTTTGATACAGACTTGAGAGCAGAGATGGAAGGCTATAGGACGCCTAGTGAGCCGCAATGGGATAAGTTTCAGAATGATAGAGGTGACTTGAGTTTCGATGGAGCAGTTAGAGATACTGTGGACAGCTATTCGACAACTAGTGAGCCACAATGGGAGAAATTCCTGGAAAGAAAAAGAAGAGAGGACAGTATAGTCATGAACACTGGTTTTGACAATGGTGTCTCAGGTTCTCTGGGAAGACTGAAAGTCAGATATAACTCAGAGCATTGGCTCTTACTCAGATCTCGACTTCAGAAAATAGAGGCGCTCAGAAAAGCGATCTTTTCATACAAAGGCTTGGAAATATTATTCATGTCGTTGTTGTTATTCACTATGGCTAACCACTTGAGTCCATTAATGGACAAATTAGTCAAAACGGATACTAGCAGTATCAGTGTAAAAACAACAAAAACAGAGCGACAAATAGATACTTCTCCTTTAGGAGTAGAAAATAAAACGGCTGCTGCAGTCACTGAATTCGAAGAAATCGGCGGCACTACTTTGGCCAGCAAGTCATCTGCTCTAGTAAGCACTGAGGTCGCAACAACACCCAATAATTTTAACAACTCTAGAGCACAGCATAATGCAGTTTCTGGCAGTACAGCTGGACAGAACAATCGAAATACTCTTCCAAAAACGGGTGGGAATGCGAACGAAAACAGTGAAAGTACAACAGACTCTTTCGATGGCACTGATAATTCATTGCCCGTGATTGCGGAGCCTTTGCTTGAGAAGGTTTCAGATAAGGAAAATGGTGAAGTGGTTGCGCGAGCGCTGATGGCTCAGCTGGATGTGATTTCAGATGGAATGGATCTGATGGATGAGGCTCGTACTCTCAAAGAAGCGCAAGTGATAGAGGTCATAGATTATTCTATCAGAAAAACGTACAAAGACGATGGTAACTGGTGGCATTTATTTGCGGCAATGGAGTCTGATCTGATCAGTACACCGGTGCCGATGGATAACAGATTGCCAGCCAGGAAAGAGAATACTTTTGGGTATGCTTTTGAAGGCTTGTACTCTGTAGCTAGAGGGCCTTGGGAATATGAAGCGGGGCTAGGCTATAGTTTCTTTAAGTATACACCACATACTACTTATGACTTGAATGCCAATGGGGAACCTAACGAAATCTATCAGACTGGTGAGGCTATGAATCTAATTGACTTCACTAAGATCAGTTTGAGCATGGTTTCAGTACCACTTAAGTTGAAGCGTCACTTCCTAATGAATGGCAGGTGGTCAATATTTGGAAGCATTGGTATTAATAATGATTTCTTGTTATCAACTAAGTATAGTATTCGGGACGAAGTGTACTTTCCTAATCCCACTGGCACTCAGCCGCCACCAATTGCTGAATATCCTGAATTATATACAGAAAGATATTTCACTGAAGGCTTATTAAATAAAGATCCACTTGTTTCTGCTTATGATGTCAAGACCCGATCTAATTTTTATTTTCTCAGAGCTACGATCGGTGCGGGAGCAGAAAGAAATATTACTGATAATGTCGCCGCTTATGTACGAGCGGATTACTACCAGACTCTAGTCAATAGAGAATTCGGTCCATTCAATGATCGGATCAATAAGCTGAGCTTCGGGATGGGCTTTAAGTTCAGGGTGAACAGATAAAAGCTATCGAATTTATGAATGACTTAAAGGATTTTGTCGGCCTTGTGTTAAACGGTTTTCCGTTAGAGATTTTGAATTCTTGTGGTATCACTCAGCAATAGCTTGTTGAAGCATATAATGTTCCTGTAAATTTTGTATCACAACCTGGAAATTTAAACATTGTTTGGCCCACCTTCTCTTCAAAGAGAAGGTATAAGCTCAAACCTAGCCTTTTTATGGTGAGTAAGAGTATTGCCTGAACCTCGGGCGATAAGAGTCGGGAAGTTCAGAAGGCGGACAAAAGTTGATGCGTAAGAAGGATTACTAATTTGTAGTCCCCAATAAATATTCTATCTCAACTTCAGAGAGCTTGGCTGATATCTTGGCAAAATAATACTGGGACTGCGCATTGATGAGATTCAATTGTGCTTGTCTGAATTCTATGGAGCTTTGCTGCCCATTTTCATACAAGGATTTGACCAACTCAAAATTTTGTCTATTCGTTTGGATATTCTGCTGCTCTATGAGCATATTCTGCAGATTATTCCGATAGGAATTCCAGAGGCTATTGAGTTGCGTGACGAGTTCGTTTTCTTTATTCTTGAGGTCTATGAAAGCAGTGCTCTGGTCTATGGCCGCTAATTGTTTCTGTACTTTCTGCTGGCCACCGTCGAAGATATTCCAATTGGCCGATAGGCCTAGGTTGAGCCCATTAGTTCTGTTGAGGGCGAGCTGTGACTTTTCGGAATTTTTTTGGTAATCGAGATTGTAGGCGCCACTGGCTATGATTTGAGGTGCATTTAATTTTTCAGCGATTTCCACATCATACTTCACTAGCTCTACTTGCTCTCTTAGGGTGATAAGTTCAGCATTGGTGTTTAGCAGCTTGGATTCTAATTCTGAAACTTCGCTGAGCTGATAGGTCAAGTTAATAGTAGTATCTACTTGATAATCAGTATCAGTTCTGAGGGTCAGTTGGTTGAGTTGAAGTTTAAGGTTCTTAATGTCATTCTCAATGGAATTCAAGCTTACACTATCTCTGGCTACATCTACCTTTGCATTGAGTACATCTACTTTGTTGTTTTTTCCATATTCATAATAAGTTTTGGTCCTGCTATATCTTTCTTGGGAGATGGCTAAGGATTCCTTGAGTAGATCCAGATTATAGGTGGATTGAGCGATGTTGTAATAGATCTGTAAAGCGTTGAAGCCAAGTAGTTGTTGTATGCTTTCGAGTTGTAGGCTGGCAATCTTCAGATTGACTTTGTTCTTGTCATTTACCAAATGTCGCTGTCCACCATCATATACCAGATAAGATGATTCGATACCAAGGTTGCCATTATATGACTGAATGTTCTGAATATTAAGATCGGGAAAATTAAAGTTGAAGACAGATTTGACACCATTGAGGCTATAGCCCAAGCCTCCATTGAGACTTAGCGTGGGGAGGTAACCTCTGTTCTCTCTAGAGGTTAATACTTCTGCGAGGGCAATATTTTGACGAGCTGCTTGTAAGTCATAATTGTTAGTTACAACTTCTGAGAAAACCTCCTCAGTAGTGAGCAGTGATTGAGTGATTGCCAGAGTGCTGATAGAAAACAGAAACATGAAGCAAGAGAGATATCTGAGTACTCTATTCATAATCTAGTTTTTTTAAATGTTTTTGCTCTTTGTATGCACCTTCCAGTTCATGCCGCTGTGGTCTCTTGCCGTTGTAGAACCATGACCATAGATATTTTATATCATTGTTAAGATATAACATGAGTGGTAATATGTAAAGTGTCAAGAAGGTGGCGATGCCTATGCCATACGCAATCGCGATCGCCATGGGGATCAAGAATTGTGCTTGGAAGCTGGTCTCAAATATGAGCGGGGCCAATCCAGCTATGGTAGTGATGGACGTCAGAAAAATTGCACGGAATCTGGACAGCCCAGCCGTGTATATCGCCTTCTTAAAGGAGTAACCATCTTTTATGAATGAATTGAATTTTACGATCAATACTAATCCGTCATTGACCATGATACCTATCAATGCGATGATGCCCAAAAATGATAGAATGTTAATAGGAAAATCATGTACTTCATGTCCCCAGCCCACACCGATTACACTGAACGGTACAAGTAGTAGGATCAAAATAGGTTGTATGTAAGATCTGAATGTAAAAGCGATTACAGCATAGATGAGCATGAATATAACCGGGGCTACCCGCTTAGCTGAAGACGAGAATTTTGAGGCCTCTCTATTCTGCCCTTCATATTGAGGTGTGACCGAAGGATATTTAGTCAATAAGGTAGGCATGAATTCTGACTTTAGGCTTTCAAGTATGTCTGGCGCACTATCCTTGTTATTAACCAAATCTGCAGAAACTTCTATTTCTCTTCTTCCGTCGAGGTGATTTATAGCAACTTCTCCACGAGCAATTTCATAAGAGGCTATCTCGCTAAGTGGGACTCTTGCACCGTTAGTGGCGATTACTTCCATATTGTCTAGATCACTGATACTATTACGACCTTCACTTTCATACCTTACATAGACTCGGATCTCATCACGACCTCTCTGAAATAGCTGGGCTTGACGACCAAAGAAACCTGAACGTACTTGTGAGATCAGACTCTCCAGAGTGAAGCCGAGCATATAAGCATTGGGTTTTAATTTCAATTTTATTTCCTTGATGCCTAACGGATCGTTGTCACTGATGTCTTTGAGTTGGGTCAATGTTCCCATTTTCTCCTTAAGTTCTGTCTTGGCTGCCTTGAGTTCTGTTATATTACTTCCAGTGAGCGAAATTGCAATAGGCCTTCCTCCAAAATTCGTGTTAGCCCCAAAAATCAGTTGTTCCACGCCAGGCACTATTCCCACCCGCTCTCTGATGTCATTTGAGATTTCATCAGCTGGTAAAGACCTTTCTTCTCCTGGCAATAAGTTGATCGTGATTGTGGCATTGCTGGAACCAGGACCTAAAGTTCTAAGCGTATTTTTGACGATATTGAGATTCCCAGCTTGCCTCTCTTTGAGGGCTTCACTTGAAGCCCATACTTTGTCTTCAATATCTTTTATGATATCATTGGTAATATTCTCATTAGTTCCTTGAGGCATTTTGAGATTGACTACAATGACATCACTAGCGATGGAAGGGAAGAAAGTAAACCTGATTACGCCACCTTGTATCGCTCCTATAGTGATAATGAATAAGGCAATTGGGATAGCAAATCCAAACAATCTATTATTAATGATAAAGGCTAGCGAGGGCGCATAGAGCTTGTCTCTTATCCACTTTAAAAAGCGATCTCCGTATCTATTGATTGCATAAGTGCCAGCGTTTTTTTTCAATGCATTGGAATGTGCTAGGTGAGCAGGTAAAATTAAAAGCGCTTCCACTAAAGAAACTGACAAAGTCAAAACCACCACCGCTGCGACTTCACCGAAAAAATCACCGACTCTACTATCCAGAAAAAAGAAAGTAGAAAAAGCAATGATAGTTGTCATAATCGCAGATATGATGGCGGGTAGCACATCCATGGTCCCATCTATTGCCGCTCGTATAGGGGACTTGCCTTTCTCGTATTCGTTATAGATGTTTTCTGCTATTACAATTCCATCATCCACTAATATCCCGATCACAATAATCATCGCAAATAGGGATAGCACATTAATCGTCACCCCAAAGTAAGGCGCGAAAATGAACATACCTAAAAATGATATTGGTAAACCAAAAGCGACCCAGAGCGCTAGGGTGGGTTTCAGAAAAATGGAAAGTAAAAGTAATACCAATAAAATTCCAATGATTCCATTTTCTCGTAGCAGCTCAGTTCTTTGTTTCAATGTGATGGACGAATCTCTACTGACATTCAAGAGTGCATTGGCGCTAGTGGCATTGAAGGTTTCCATATAGGCACTGACTTTATCTGCATTGGCGATGAGATCTTCACTGTTAGTGGCTGATACCGTAAAGGATATTGCGGGATTGCCATTGTAGTACAGTCGATTGGGGTTTTCTTCCCACTTGTCTTCTATGGTGGCAACATCCTTGAGATAGATGATGTTTCCAGAGGCATCTGCTCGGAGAACTATATTCTCAAAATGGACTGCCTCGTAATACTTATTATTGGCCCTGATGAGAAATTCTTCCTGCTCGGTTTTTATGGAGCCCCCTGTGGAAAGTAGATTGGTCTGAGAAATAGCAGCCGCTACTTCATTGAAGCCAATATTGTAAGCTTTGAGTTGTTGATCCTGAACGGCTATTTCTATTTCTTCATTAGGGAAACCACTTAGCTCGATTTGTGATATGCCTTGGATGCCTCGAATTTCATTTTCTACGCCTCTTGCAATAGTTTTCAAGGTTTTCAAGTCCATGTCCTTTCCACTCAGGGTGAAAGATATGGCTTGTTGTATGTTTTCACGTTTGGAGACAACAGGAGGTTCCATGGCACTCGGAAAATTAGGGACTCTGTCCACAGCATTCTTGACATCGGCCAATACGGCATCTATGTCGAAGCCTTTGAGAATTTCCACGGTGATAGTCGCTGTGTTCTCACTGGAAATGGAAGTCACTCTGTCTATACCCACCAGGCCTTTGAGATTGTCTTCTATTTTGAGGACGATGCCTTCTTCTATTTCGTTAGGTGCTGCTCCGAAGTAGGTGATCTGGATATTGATGATTTCTGAAGGAACTAGCGGGAAGAAGGACGATTTCATATTGTTAAGGCCCAGATAGCCAAATACGAAAAAGGCCAGTATCAGCACATTAGTCGCGACAGGATACTTGATGAAAAAGGCGATAAAGTTTTTCATAGACTTTACTCGCTTAAGTTTAAGGGATTCACTTTCATTCCTTCAAAGGCTCCTGGTACTGGTTTCTGAACGAGCCAAGCACCATCTGGAATTCCTGAAACAAATGCGGTCTGATCAGAAATGTGTTTTACAGTAATAGCTTGCTTGTGTAAGAGGCTATCCACTACCAGGTATACATAGGAGTCATCTATGAGCAGGTTACGACCGACCTCAGCGACATCAGCTAAGTCCACAGTTGAAATTTCAGCTTGTAGAAACATTCCTTCTCGTAAATCTTTTCCTCTGACTTCTACTATCGCAAGAGCTGATTGTGTTTGCGGATCTATTACTTTGTTGATTCTGGAGATTTTCCCTTTCCAGGATTGCGTTTTGTCACCATTGACAAGGGCAACCGACTTCCCTACTTTGATGATTTTCAGCTCTTCAGGATTTATTTTCACTTCCAGTTCGTAGACAGAAGGATCTATGAAAGTTCCGAGCATCTGACCGCCATTGATCATGGCGCCTTTATCTACCATGTTCTCGATAAGTATGCCGCCATAAGGTGCTTTTATCTGATAGTAAGAGGCTTGTACTTCTTGTGCTTTGATATTATAGTACTGGGTGATGATATTTTGACCATTGATAAAGGCTTTTTCTCTCACCGTATTTGTCTTGGGTAATTCTTTTAAGGGTTTATTGACATCAAAGGACATCAGGTAGTTGTTCCATTTGTCAAAAGCATCTGCGTAGTCAAATTTCAGATCTCCGAGCATTGCTGTGATGCTCTGCATCAGTTGGGCTCTAGCTGCTCTGAGCAATGCCAGATATTCATCATTGTCAATGGAGACTAGTACGTCACCTTCGTTGAAATAGACACCTGAACGGAAAGCTCTGTCTCCTCCCTCGAAAATGCCTTGAGTCCTGCTTACGAGATCCAGCTTATTCTTGGCAGTCAGGGTGCCATTGGATTTTATGGAGACTGAACTGGTTTTTAATTGGGAGGGTGCATAGATGACATTGGTGACTTTGGTGGATTTGCTTTGCTTGGGTTGCTTTTTACTGCTTTTGAGTGCACCTGAAAAGTATACAGCACCTAAGATCAGAAGAATGCCCAGTATGGAAGAAATGATACGTTGTCTTGTGCGGGGAGGGTTATCGGCCATAGATTCTTGCATTGTTATTCAGGTCTATTATGTCAGATTTATTTTTTCGATAGAGGTTACTGGAACAAATGATAGTCTGAAAGGTTTAGATTATATAGGCTAGGTCTTATATGGAAGCTCGAAGTTAATTTTTCAAACTGAGCTATCTAGTAATTAGAAGGAATTCTGCTGGTAGTAAATAACAGAGATGAGTACTGTGAAAACTGCTGTCTTTGTTGTGTAGATCTGTGACTATATTTCTGGATTGCTATAGATCTCTTCTGGCTTTCTTGATCCTATCCAGCTCTCTTTTGCTATCTCGATCCTTCATCGTCTGTCGCTTATCGTGACCCTGCTTACCTTGCGCTAGGAAGATTTCCACTTTGACATGACCACGCTCAGAAAAATAAGCCCGATAAGGGATAAGAGTAAAGCCTTTTTCTTTGATCTTCTTATCTATCTTATTTCGTTCTGATTTTCTGACGAGTAGTTTTCGGTCTCTTCGTGTCTCGTGGTTATTGATGTTGCCGTGAGAGTACTCGGCGATGAACATGCTCTTGATATAGAGTTCATTATTAATCATGATGCAGTAAGCGTCGTTGAGATTAGCATCGCCTGTTCTCATTGATTTCACTTCCGTACCTTTCAGCATGATACCAGCCTCAAAGCCTTGTAGGAACTGATATTCAAACTTGGCTTTCCTATTGACTATTTCTTTGGTCTTGGTTGACATTAGAGTTTTTCTAGTAAGAAATCAGTCATCTTGTTATATAAATGCAGCCTCGTATTGCCTCCATAGATGCCATGGTTTCTATTAGGGTAGTAATAAGTATCAAACTGTTTGTTGGCTTTGATGAGTGCATTGGCCATTTCTACAGAATTCTGCCAGTGGACATTGTCATCGCCCATGCCGTGAATAAGCAAATAGTTGCCCTTGAGCTGATCTGCAAAATTAACAGGAGAGTTGTCAGCATAACCATCTGGGTTTTCTTTCTCAGTACGCATGTATCGCTCAGTATAAATCGTGTCATACCAACGCCAATTCGTCACAGGAGCGACGGCGATGGCAGTCTTGAAAATATCATTCCCTTTCAGTAGGCACAGAGAAGACATGTAGCCACCATAGCTCCATCCGAAAATACCGATTCTGTCAGCATCCGTGTAGGGAAGGCTGCCCAGGTGCTTAGCTGCTGCTATCTGGTCTATTGTTTCCAGATGACCCAGATTCATGTAAGTTTGTTTTCTGAATTCTTCTCCTCTGGCTCCAGTACCCCTGTTATCCACACAAGCAACGACATAGCCTTGCTGAGCCAGCATCTGGAACCACCAGTAGTTCTGTCCATTCCAGGAGTCAGTAACTTGCTGACTGCCTGGTCCTCCGTAGAGATACATGAATATGGGATAGTTTCCATCTGCTTTGAAATCGGCAGGCTTAAGCAACCATCCATTCAGATCGGTACCGTCTTCGGTTTTGAAACTGAAGAAGTCTATTTTCTGAGTCCCATATTTATCTTGTAGCTCAGCGATGGATTTGTTATTCACTATGGACCTTATCTCTTCCCCTTTACTATTATAGACTTTATAAGTAGGTGCTTTGTTGATTGTACTATGCATATTGACATAATAATCATAAGTGCTGGAAAACTGAACATCGTTAATACCTATAAAGTCTGTGATGACTCTTTTGTTATTGCCTTGAAGATCTACAGAGTAGACTTGTTTTTCCATGGCATTTTTCTGCGCAGCACGATAATAAATCACACCCTTCGCCTCATCTATACCGTAGAAGTTAATGACATCATAATTGCCTGAGGTGAGTGCTTTTTTTTCTTTACCGTCCATGCCATAAAGGTAGAGGTGATTATAGCCACTTTTTTCGCTGGACCAGATGAATTCTTCGTCGTTTTTCAAGAAGCGTATGTCGTCCGTTATTTCTATGAAATATTTATTTTTCTCTTCGAGGATTTTATTGGCGGACCCAGAATTAGAATCTACTAGAAACAACTCCAAATGATTCTGGTGTCGATTCATTTTATATAAAAGTAATTTATCAGGCGCATTGGTCCACTTGATTCTGGGGATGTAATATTCTTCGCTGGTACCTAAGTCTACTGCTGTCGATTTTTTACTGATGATATTGTAGAGGTGGGCAGAAACCAGGGCATTGTTTTCACCGACCTTAGGGTACTTGAAAGTAACATACTCGGGATAGAGTTCATTTATGTAATTGGTCATGGTGAACTCTGGCACTGCTCTCTCATCGAATCTTAAATACGCTAGATTCATGCCATCAGGACTCCAATGGAAGGCCTTGGCAAAAGAAAATTCTTCTTCGTAAACCCAGTCAGCGGAGCCGTTGATGATTTCGTTCTGCTTTCCGTCTTTGGTTATTCTGATGGTTTTATTGGACTTCAAGTCCAGATAATAAATGTCATTATCGAGTACGTAAGCGACTTTGTCTCCACTCGGAGAAGGTGTGGCGTACAAGATCTTATCACCATCATGTATGGAAGTAAGTTTTGAATTTCTACGATTGTAAAGGAAATAGTGGGCCTTGGAAGACCTTCTATAGATAGGCTCTGAAGCAGACTCTATCATGATCAGTTCCTCTCCGGGGTAGAACTTATAGCTATCTATTTCCAATACTTCTCCAGTAGCTGATTTCAGTTCCTTGCCTGATAGGACTACAGCGCTCTTTTTGCCAGATATCAAGTCATACTTAGTGATGACATTATCTTCTAATCTGGTGTAAGATTTACCATCTTCCATAAAGGTGAAACCAGGTATGCGATCGTGAGCAAAGGTGTAATTCTTCCAGATGCCTTCCACTGTGATGGAATCTTGGCCAGCGAGCCCAGAAAAGGCTACTATAAAGCAGACTAAAGTCAAATAAAAGGTGCGAAACATAACGAAGGGCTTAATTATAAGATATCATCAAATATCACCAATAGTTAGGAAGAAAAACCAATACGTGACGTTATATATATGTTAGTCGTTGTATGTAGGCGGCATTTTTAACAATATTTTCTAATTTCAAGTATTATTAATCAGATCAGTAAACATGAAACAAACTAAAAAGCTCCATTTAGGGGCTATTCTAGCTATTTCACTATTTTTCTTAGCCAATTCCAATGTACCACCAACAGGTCGTACGGGGGCTCCTGGGGAAGGTACTTGTGCCGGTACTTGCCATAATGGCTCAGCCAGCTTCAATGGAGCAGTATCATTCATAGGGCTCAATAATATTACTTCCAGTCAGAATTTGGCTCCAGAAGTTGATGTTTCCTTTGGATCGGGTAGTCCAGTACTGGCAGGATTCTCTATAGTTGCCTTGGATGATAACAACAATCAAGCTGGTTCATGGGCCAATACCACAAGTAGTGCTGGGGGCAAGGACTATTGGTCACATAATCCAGCGATGGCATTTAGTGGTAATAGTGGGGTGTCAGAAATCAATGAATGGTTTCCTCCAAATTATACAACAGACGTGACCTTCTACGTTTGCGCAGTGGTTGCAAATGGTAATGGTAATAACAATGGCGATGAGGTTATTTGTAATGAGGAAACGATTACTGTCACTGCACCTCCATCAGTGGATATCGTGGTCAATCTCATAAGCGATATAACATGCATTGACGTCGAAGACGGCTCTGCAGAAGTGGTTATCCTAGATGGGACACCACCTTATGCATATGCCTGGGATAATGGAGAAACTACTCAGATAGCGACGATGTTATCCGCAGGTGCCCACACGGTGACGGTAACCGATGGTAATAATACGACTGATGAAGGAGCGGTTATGATCGGTGCGGCTGACCCTATTACAGATAATTCTACTTCGGTGGAAAATGTGGATTGTTTTGGTAATGATACTGGTGTAATTGATACAGATTTCATTGGTGGTAATGGAAATCTGGAGTGTTCCTTAGATGGTGTCAATTTCCAACCTTGTAATGCCTTTGATGGACTGATTGCAGGAATGTATGTGGTGGTTGTGCAGGATGAAAATGATTGTCAAAGAGAATTTGAATATACGATAACAGAGCCTGCTGAATTGACATCCAGTGCTACTGGTGTGGACCCTTCTACTGTAGGTGGAATGGATGGCACGGCAACGGTCATAGCTACAGGTGGTACTTCTCCTTATGATTATGACTGGTCTAATGGTGACAACACAGCAATGGCAACAGGACTAGAGGAAGGTAGCCACTCTGTCACTGTCACTGATGCACAGAATTGTGAATCCATATCTACTGTGACCTTGTCTACGGGGGCTTGTGCCTTGCTGATAAATGCTGGGGTTACCGATGTGCTTTGTCATGGGAATAGTACTGGATCAATAAGCATTATGGTGGATGGTGCAGTAGACCCAGTGAATTATGGCTGGTCAACTGGTGCGACTGGGCCAAATCTAAGTAATCTTTCTCAAGGTAATTACACGGTCATGATAGTAGATGGTGCAGGCTGTGCAGTGGATACGACCATCTCTATTGTCCAACCTGATTCATTGTTCTTGGAAACGGTCTCCAATCCTGGGGTGATGTGTTCTCCTAATGAGGGAGGGGATCTCATAGTTTCCATAATGGGAGGATCTCTCAGTGATTATACATTGACTTGGGAAAATGGATTAACTAATGATACAATCGTTTTAGATTCTATGACTACGATAATCAATCTTCCTGATACCTTGGCCAATGTTCCGGCTGGTTTTTTCAGCTATGTCTTATCTGATGGGAATGGCTGTATCGTAATGGACTCTATACTAATAGAAGTTCTAAGTGGCATTCCTCTTGCGGATGCTGAAGCCGTTCTAACTGAGGTTTGTTCAGGTGAAGATATAGAGCTGCTGGAAATAGGGGGAGATGCTGTAGCCTGGAATTGGTCAGGTCCTGGTGGTTTCAGTTCATCTGATCAGAATCCTGTTCTAGCCAATTCGCTTTCTCAGAATATTGGCACCTATACAGTTACAGTAACTGATGCCAATGGATGTACGGATAGTGATCAAGTCATCATATCTTCAGCGCTTGATTCAATACCGCCTGAACTGATCTGTCCACAAGATTTTACCGTCAATACTTGTAGTCCTGTTATCTATGATACACCAATTGTGAACGATGATTGTTCGCAAGCTATAATACCTGATTTAATAACTGGGCTCGCATCTGGCTCTGTGTTCCCATCAGGGACAACAACTGTAGAGTATCAAGCTACCGATGCGGCTATGAATGTAGGGAACTGTAGTTTTGGTGTTACGGTAATGAATGACTTGTCAGCAATCTTTGATGTTCAATCCGCAGAATGCGGCCAAGCAAATGGGGCTATAATTGTTACGCCTTCAGGAGGTACGGCACCTTATACGACGAGCCCTGCAATGCTTACCGATCTGCCAGCTGGTGACATCACTGTTACTGTCATGGATAGTGAAGGTTGTGTCTTCACTGAAACTCTTACAATAGAAGGAGAGGGAGGAGCTGAGCTCACAGCAACACAGACAAGTTTCATGACTTGCCCGGGAGAAACACCTGAAGTCTGCTTCAATGTTACAAATGGTGTGGCACCTTATGAGCTTTTTGTTGATGGAATGCTGCTTTCTAATGGACCATTCACAAGTCCTAAAATCAGGTTTGATCTACAAAGTTCTGCTTCTTTCCAAGTTGTGGATGCGGCGGGTTGTGAGTCCAATAGTGTAGCTATTGAGCTTATTCCTTTTGTAGCGGTCAGTATTTCGGTGCCGGATGTGAGCTTGGGATGTATGAGTTCTTCTATTCCGATTTCAGACATTAATTTGCCTGCAGGTTTTATCATAGAGGGTAATCCTACAGAATTGACCGCTGGTACTTACAACATACTGGAGACTAGTTGTAACACAATAGTGGAATCATTTTCTGTTACTGGAGGAACGACCTTGGAAGTTGTAAATACCACCATTGTCAACTCAGCTTGTACTTCTAGTACGGGCTCCATAAATTTAGAAATTTCAGGAGGTACGCCTCCTTACACTTATAGTCCTTTCGGGCCTTTCCAATCAGGATTGGGCGCTGGTGATTATACCATCGTCATAATTGATAGTGAGAATTGTAGTGTAACTGAGATGTTTACCATCGGTCAGGTCAATGGGCCATCGATCTCAGTTGCGGAGAGCACAATCTGTTTTGGAGAAAATAATGGTACGCTGAGTATTACGGCGACTGGAGGAACAGCGCCTTATCGATTCAGATTAGGGTCAGGTGCCTTGCAGACGAGTCCTGATAATAATTTTGTTTTTAGAAATTTAGTGGCTGGAAATTATTTGACCTATGTTATTGATGCCAATGGGTGTGCCATCGAGATGCCCGGTGTCATCAGAAGTCATCCTGAGCTGACAGCAGAGGTAATTCTGGGAGAAGAATGTGACTTCGATATAGATGAGGTCGAGGTTAACCCCATGGGTGGTGTTGCGCCTTATGAAATAGAAATCATACAATCCCCATCCTCCGTTTTTGTTGTGAGGGTTACTGATGGAGCTGGTTGTGTCTATGAGCAAACAATAACGCCTATGCAAGGCTCAGAGCCACTTATGGCTTCTGCAGATGTAAGTTATAATTGTGATGGAGAACCCCTGGTCACAATAGACGTAGTAGGTGGTTGTCCTCCTTATACGTTCCCAGATTTGACTAATACAGATCCTGGTAATTATGACGGATTTGTTACTGATAGTAAAAATGATAGTGTAGCAGTGAATTTTGTAATCCTTGATGTTCAGCCTATTGACATTACGATAGTTGAAGTATTAGGTAATGACGATACGCCGAGTGAAGTGGATGTGGAAGTGTCAGGCGGTACAGGTGATTATACGTATGTGTGGCAGGATTCAGTGGGAGTGGTCTTGTCAGAAGATCAAGATTTCAATGAGTTTATTGAGATGTCGCAAAGTATTTTCCTGACTGTGACTGATGAAGCGGGTTGCACTCAAAGTATAGAAGTATTTGTGGATGTTCCAGTTGCAACTTATGATCTGGATAGTGAAGATTTGCTAGTGCGATTGATACAGAATCCGGTAATGGAAACTTTGGAAATGGAAGTAAGTGGTTCTGCAAGAGTGACAGGTGTGAAGATTTATGATTTGAATGGCTTGGCGATTTTGCAAAAAGATTTTGCTACAAATAATATTTCGATTCCAGTCATTGAATTGAGTGCTGGCTTATATCTGATTCAAGTGGAGCTGGATGGAAAAGTAGTGGTCAAGCGATTTTTGAAAATGTAGCAGCCGAATAAAATCATATCAATTTTTTTTTAGAATAAAGGAAAAGGTTGTCTCAGTAGGTGAGGCAACCTTTTTTTATGCTGAGCCAGCTGGATGAATTTTCGATTCAATTTCATTGCCTTATTATCCAACTGTAAGTTGTCGTTATGTAATCAATCAAAACGCTTCTTTTTTCTTCGTAGGGTCTATTATCCAGCTCTTTGAGGGTTAAAATCGCTCCCTTATAATTTTCATTTATTTTCCAGGCCCAATTGCCCTTAGGTAAATTATCATACTCGATCTTGTAATCTTCTGGGTAGGCTGAGATGTAAAAGTAGGAATCATTTACCATCTCGTCTTCCATAGCCAGCCCAAAACCAACACCGAGTTTACTTTTCACTTTACAATAAATTCCTGTATCAAAATGATGAGGCCAGATACGAATTTCACTTTTTGCTTGCGCTAGTCCTAGTACCAACATGCATATTTCATTTGCTAGAGAGCGATAGGTTAACCACTTACTCATTTCAATGTTGTCGGGCTTTACCCATACAGAATCTATAAAGGCATAAGCAGGGATCTCGAAATGTAATTTTTTCATTAATCCATCTGTCCGAATATTCAAAGTTTTGAAATGGTCTGCTATTTCAGTTTCAATCTTAGCCAAATTCTTACCTTCTATTTGAAACTGCTTAATTATTTCTTTATTATCAGCTATGAGCTGGAAAGTGAAATCATATAAATCTAGCGCAAGTATATACTTAGTGTCATTTTGCTGAAACCATCTTCCATATATTCTCCTTTCGATCGATTCAAAATACAAATTGGTGTGGCTATCATCTTCTTTTTCTGGAACCAAACTTCTGTTAACCTTTGCAATGACCTGACTAAGCTGATGGATTTTTTTATCAATTCTATTGTATGCTTTCATATATGGTTCTTTAAATCTTGAATTCTGTAAGGATTACTGTTTTTGCTCTTGAGTAACTTTTCTACGCATTCCATTGTATCAGAGCATATTCAAGTAAAGTTAGCAAAATAGATGCCTTTTTGATTCATGAAAGTATTGTCCTTTTTGTTAAGGTTTAATCTTCCACCCTCATAATTTGTTGCGGGTAATCTCAGTTCATTATATATGCAAGCAGTCGCTGCATAATCCCATAGACTGCCACCACCACTTTCTTTTTTAGGTAGCTTGATCATACAGGCAGGACTATTCTCCAATACAAGTATGGCATTCATTACTGCACCAGCTCCAGAAATTTCTTGCACCTCATTTAACCCTAACTCCATCGTCATATTGTTTAGTAGCTTCTCTAGTTCTTCAGAACGTGGATTATCCTTCAGTTTTCGATCATTGACATAGCTCAGGTGATTGTTTGCGCGCTTGATTTTCCAGAAGTTGTTATTCTTATAAGCACCTGCTCCTTTTATGGCATGGTACAAATTTTTTGAGCTAGGATCATATATCACAGCTATAAGAGGTGTCCCGTCTTGCGATACTAAGGCTATCGATACAGAAAACCCTGATCGTCCCTTTATGAAAGCCAGCGTCCCATCCATAGGATCGATACACCAGAAAAAATCTTTAAGGAATCGTCCTCCATCATCAACTGTCTCCTCTGACAAGATAGCTATGCCAAAAGTCTCACACGTAGGAAGCAGATACTTAAGTATTATAGTCTCACAAGCTCTGTCCACTTCAGTTACGACTTGTGAGGCATAGCTGCTTCCACCTTTTTTTTTATGCTCTACGACAATGTCTTCATTTAAGTATCGCTGGATGACAGCTCCTGCTTCTAAAGCTGCCTGTATAGCTATATTTTTGAGTTGGGTTAGATTCATGTTGCGGCTTTATTTAGTTGTTCTATCACTTCTGCTGTTACTCTCTCACTGTAACTATTAATCTTCCAGTGACTTGGGTTCCAGCCTTTTAGGAAGCGATGAAAATCTGCCCAGGCTACCCTATAAAGTGAACGCCATTCTTCTTCCAATGATTCGTTTTTCTCACCTAGAGCTGTATGAAAATTTTCAAAATAAGTATTGAGAATTTTGTCTTCCAAGCGTTCGCATTCAGATTCATTGAGGCAACTACCTATTAAATAAGCGACATCTTTCATGCCACAGCCACCACCTACATACTGAAAGTCCACCGCTGCGACAGCTCCACTTTTGCCAAAACAGAAGTTCGCGAGTTTAGCATCTCCGTGAACAAACGTTTTGTGCTTGCAAGTATTCATTTTATGATCAATGAGATGAGCAGCCCTCTTCAGTTTTTGATCATTTAGCATTGCTAATTCTTGTGGCCTAGTCTCTAGATGCCAATAGGTTCCTATTGTCCATAAGTCCTCAGGGAATTCACCCAAGTAACTGGCATGGAATAGTGCCAACCATTCCAAGCAGGCTGATATTTCTGTCCACGATACTGAGTGCTTGCGCAATGGAAAGCCAGCTCTGTCCAGATCTTCCAGTACTATCAGCACTTCATCTTTATAAACATCTATGGCTAAACACTGAGGTAGACGAGCAGCACTGTTTTTACTGTATCTCTCATACCACGTAGACTCTACCTGGTAGGATTTAAGTTTTCTCTCGTGACCGATATCAGTGTTCCATCCTGCTGGATGATTTTTAGATTCAGGTAATTGAACGTGCTTGATGACGACGCTTTCAGTAGGAGCATGCTCCAGTCCAACTCTAATGATTTTGCCATAGCCACTCCACAATTCTTGTATGATCTCCTTTTTGTAGAGTGTAGAGGCACCAGTGGCTTTTAATATGACTGATTTGAAATGATCATTCATGAACGATAAAGGTATCATAACCTTTGCTGTAGGAAAGAAATAAATTTATATTTTCAAATAGCGATGTCTTCGACTTTCGGTTTCTCTCGTTGCAGCGGTGCCTTAGAGATTAGGGCAAATCCAAAAGTCAGTACCCCGAGTCTTCCTATGAACATCATACAACAGATTATAAGTTTGCTCGCATCTGATAATTCTCCTGTGATGCCAGTCGATAGTCCGACGGTACTCAAAGCAGAAGAGACTTCGAAAACAATTTCTTCAAACTTAAAATTGTCACCGTCGATCATAAGCACTGCCCAGGTTCCTAAGAAAAGAATAAGGGAATAAAATATAGCAGAAGATATAGCAAGATAAATATTGGATGCTGGAATTTCTTTTTGAAAAAATGTAATATGCTTTTTACGCTTTAGTACTGAGATCAATACCTCAAATAAGGCTGTAACAGAGGTGGTTTTTATCCCGCCACCTGTCCCAGCAGGAGAAGCGCCGATGACCATTAGTATTATTATTATAAAGATTCCACTGACATCTATGGAGTCAAGATTATAATTATTGAATCCTACCGTGGTATGTGCAGAAATGCTCTGAAAGGTTGCAAGTTTAGCTCCTGACCAGCCCATCGATCTTAATTCCGTGTCTGAAAAATAGATGGCTATCGCAGCAATTATCCAGAATAAAAAAGTACTGAATAGTATGATCTTAGAAGTCAAGGTGAGTGATTTGCGCTTTCTTGTAACTCTCAGCCATGAATCCAGTAAAACGATAAAGCCTATGGAGCCCAGCAAGGACAAGATCAGTATAGTAACTGTTATCAGCGAGTTTTCACTGAACGAAGTCAGAGAGTCACTGAAAAGACTGAAGCCAGCGGTACAGAAAGCTGAGACGCTGTGAAATATCGCTAGCCAGATAGGGTTGTCTATCCCCGCTTCCTTGAAACCGATATAGAGAACAATAGCACCTAGGGTTTCTATGAGAATAGTAAAAATGAAAACACTGTAAATGAAGGATACTAAAGGGTATTTTAGCGGAAGGTTAAACTCTAGCCTCAATAATTTGGCTGAAAGACTAGGCATTTTATTATATCTTTTCAGTATGATGAAAGAGCTTAAGGCCATATATCCAATTCCACCCAACTGTATGAAGAATAAGCTGATGATTTGTCCCAATAGATTATAGGAGCTCGAAAAATCAGTGGGTGCCAAGCCTGTCGTACTGACTATGGAAACTGAAAAGAATAAATGGTCAATGAAGGAGTTAGGGTTGTTCTGGCATATGGGCAAATTAAGGCATATGACGCAGATCAGTGACAAGTAAAAATATCCCTTGATCAATAGCAGGATGGTGGACTTGTCGTCTGTTTTTCTTGAGTTCAACCATTCTTTAATATTCTCCATATCGGTAATCTACATCAGTCTATTATATAAATGGCTTAGAATGGATTTAATGTCAATATAGAGATAATTGGAAAATTATCTAAAAGTACTCAGATGATTATGGCTTATGGAATTGATTCTATCACTACTGAGATGAGTGTATGGTGTGGATATTGATATGAATAGAGTTGATGATGTTAGTTACCTGCTTGGTGCATTTCGGCGATTGCGACTTTTATCACAATTTCTTTCATTTTTTGTAAGATACTCAAATTAGTCATTGAAGCACTAAGTATTTAATCAGACCAAATAAAGCACTAGCGGCAATCCAAACAAGCATATTGACTTTGAAACGGTACATAGCTATAAAAGAAGTGGCAATCCACCCCAGAGTTATGAAATCGATTTGAGATAAAACTAGTTCTTTAGGAAAAATCACGGCTTTGCCGAGATAAATTGTAAGGTTCAGGATCACGCCAACAACTGCTGCCGTAACGACATTCAAGGCTTGTTTTATTTTCACATTGTCTCGAGTTTTTTCTATTAGAGGAGCTCCCACAAAGATGAATAAGAAACATGGAACAAAAGTGTAGAGTGCCGTTGCTACAAGACCAATAGAACCCATTATAAGAGAACCACCATAGTGATTGTAGCCTGCCATGAAACCCACAAATACCAGTACCATTACTAATGGACCCGGAGTCGTCTCTCCCAGAGCCAAACCGTCAATCATCTGTAACTCTGTCAGCCAGCCCAATTGTTCCACACTCACCTGAGCTACATAGGGCAAGACCGCATAAGCTCCACCAAAAGTTACAAAAGCAGCTTTGGTGAAAAACAAGGAAAGCTCTTTCCAAAATTCAAAATCATGGCTAAATAAATGAAAAATCCCAAGTGGGATAATCCATATTCCAAATGCATAAAGCACTTGCTTAGCCAACCTACTCACTACGAAACGGGAGTCTCCCAGTACTGATTTATCGTTGATGTAATAATTCCCTTCATCAAGTGCTTGTTGTTGTATGGCAGCGGTTGTCTGAGTCAGCATTGAGGGAGCTAGCTTTCTTATGATAAACGCCAAAAGTAGTGCTACGATGATGATAATAGGAAATGGAATATTTAAAAAGAAAATGCAAACGAAAGCGGCACCAGCAATTAACAAATGAAATATGGTATGTAAAGATTTCTTTCCAATCTTAATGAGCGCTAGAATGACTATGGCAATTACAGCAGGTTTTAACCCTTCGAACATAGCATACACCCATGGAATATTACCGAAGGTGACATATAAAGCTGACAACCCAAGTAAAATAAACATGGACGGAAGTATGAAGAAAATCCCAGCAACCAGACCTCCTTTAGTACCGTGTAACATCCACCCTGTATAGGTCGAAAGCTGTTGAGCTTCGGGTCCAGGAAGTATCATGGTAAAATTAAGAGCATGCAGAAAACGGCTATCTGAAATCCATTTTTTCTTTACTACGAGGAATTCATGCATAATAGCGATCTGTCCAGCTGGCCCACCAAAACTGATAAAGCCCAGCTTGAGCCAAAACCAAAATGCTTCATGAAATGAGGGCTTTTTAATTTCTTTTGAAGTCTTGGGATTTTCTGTTAGCATAATGCAAAAATATATAGTATGAAGATGATTTAGGGTCACTTCACTATTATTATATCACAATATTGGCATATCCTTTCCTTTGTACTATGCCTGGTTCCAGAGATAAATAATTACTCTAATGGTGAAAACTATTAACATTATCTTCATTTTGCATTTTTGCTCACAGTGTCCCTATGATTTTAATTTAATGATATATAGAGCATTAGTTTGTTTCAAACAGCTATTCTGAACAGTCTCTCTTTGATCTGCATTTTTAGTGAATACATTAGTTTGGATATTCCATCTTTGAATGTCTGATTAGGATTTCAGCCATATATTTTTTCTTGGACTATTTCGAGTAGCTGATATTAGTAGAAGCCATACCTCTTACTGCTGACAGTAAGTTGAGAGGGCTAGGTATATGTGTAGGCTATGAGGGAGTATTAGAGATAAGTCATGTCGCATATAAATATGATTTTCATATTGCGTGGGTGCCTAAATAAATATGGATATTGAAAGACGAGTTTAAAGACAGTGGAGTACTAAAGCTGAATGTGCAAGAGATCTCATACATCTGCTAGTACTGATAGCTCCTAAGCTTCCTATATCATAGTTAATGGGTACACTAAAAGGTAAGATAGCGATTACAGTATTTAAGTGCTATCCACTGCTGAGGCAAACGCCATATTTGGGAAATCTTTTTTTATTCTTTAAGCTAGAAGATATATGTAAATACGGTTGGACTATGTAAAGTGTCTATAGAAAGAGTAGAAGAGGGTGGAGTCATAACTACAGAAGTGTGATTGTATGCTACCTGGGCTACTTTCTATGGTGGCATATCAAAACCTCCTTCTTAGAAGGTGGTAATATTTTTTTAAATTTGAATTTTAGGCTATCATGTTTCTTTGCGGGATCGCACATATAAAATGCGCATTCAGCCTAAGTTTCGGTAGTTGAGATTTCACCGGCAGACAATATTTGGCTTAAATTTGCTACTCACTACTGACATCCATATTGACTACAGAAGATTATAAGAAAATAGCACCGCAGATACCGCATGAGCCTGGTGTATATAGATACATAGATGCCAAGGACACTGTCATATATGTCGGAAAAGCCAAGAATCTCAAGAAGCGGATCTCTTCATATTTCGGTGTAAAGAAGCATCAGCTTCACAAAACTAAAATACTTATCAAGAATGCCGTCAGATTTGAGTATACAGTGGTGGAAACGGAGCAAGATGCTTTACTGCTCGAGAACACCTTGATTAAGAAATTACAGCCACGTTATAATGTGATGCTCAAGGATGGGAAAACTTATACTTATATCGTTATAAAGAATGAGAGATTCCCTCGTGTATTTTTTACACGTCGTGTATGGAAAGACGGTTCTCATTATTTCGGACCTTATACATCAAAATATCAAGCTAACATCCTGCTAGAAGCTATTAAGAAACTTTTCAAACTGAGAACCTGTAAGCTGGACTTGTCAGAAAAGAACATCAGTGCAAATAAATTCAAGGTGTGCCTGGAGTATCATATAAAAAATTGTGAAGGTCCTTGTGAGGCCAAGGAATCTGAAGAAGCTTATAATCAAAAAATAGATCAAGTCAAGAATATTCTTAAGGGTCATTTAAAACCTGTAAAAGACTACATCAAGTATCAGATACAAGAGGCGGCTGACAAATTAGAGTATGAGCAAGCACAGTATTTTAAAGAACGATTGGATTATTTTCTTACTTACCAATCCAAATCGACTGTAGTAAATTCCAAGATAGAGGATGTGGATGTTTTCTTTTTGAGATCAGAAGAAGAAATGGCTTATGTCTCTTACCTGAAGGTTGTCAATGGCACATTGATAAATTTTGACAACTTGGAACTCAAGAAAAATCTCAATGATAATGACAAACAGTTATTGGCTTTTTCCATCAGCTATCTCAGAGAAAAATTCAACAGTATAGCACAGGAGGTTGTCTTGCCGTACAGTGTGAGTCTGCCGGAGATGGAGATCAGGGTCACTATTCCTCAACGTGGTGACAAGAAGCATTTGCTCGATTTGGCTGAGAAGAATCTGAAGTATTTCATGATTCAGAAAAGGAGAGAGGAAATTAGTAAAATTAAAAGAATAACCCCAGCAGAAAGAATTCTTAAAACACTTAAAGAGGATCTCGATCTCGATGAAATGCCTTTGCACATAGAGTGTTTTGATAATTCGAATATTCAAGGGACTAATCCTGTCGCAAGTTGTGTCGTGTTCAAGAATGCCAAACCCTCAAAGAAGGATTATAGAAAATTCAATATTAAGACTGTTGTGGGACCTGATGATTTTGCCTCTATGAAAGAGGTTGTTACCCGCCGTTATTCCAGGCTGAAAAAAGAGGGTCAGCCACTCCCACAGCTGGTAGTCATAGATGGGGGCAAGGGACAACTGAGTGCTGCATATGAGATTTTATTGAACTTGGGTCTGGAGAATAAAATTGCACTGATAGGCATCGCTAAGAGATTAGAAGAGATCTACTTTCCTGGTGATCCCTTACCGCTTTACATCAATAAAAAGTCTGAATCCCTTAAGCTCATACAGCAACTCAGAAATGAGGCCCATCGTTTTGCCATAAATTTTCATAGAGACCAACGATCCAAGAATGCATTTGGGACAGAGCTGACAGATATTCCGGGCATAGGGAACAAGACCGCGCAGAAACTCTTATCCACGTTTGTATCTGTCAAGCAGATCAAGACCAAGACATTCGATGAGTTGGCGCTGGTGGCTGGGAAGAAGGGGGCTAGATCTGTTCTTGACTATTTTGATTCCTTATCTGATAAGGAATGATAATCGACCCTAAAGCTCCTGATTTCAAAACAAAATATTGTTAATAACAGTATTGCACAATTGGAAGATATGGTGTAACTCTTGGCAGTTGATTATTTAATTACAATTTAGAGGCAGTTTTTCCAAGTTTACAAAATATATACCTGTACGACAGCAGTGAATTTATATGATAGTATATTTACGAATAGTAAGTTCTTTTTATGAAGGAATATACCCTATAGTTATGAGTCATATATCAGAGAAAAATGCTTAAGTTTGTTTAGACCGTAAGATTAAGTTATTATAGAGAGTAAGAAAGTACGGTCAATCCAGCTATTATAATTACAAGACGGGAATATGACAATGCCTTAAAAGTAAGGCAATCAATCATATATGGCTAATAATAAAAGAGAGCCTACTTACCTGAAGATATCAGGGGCAGACCCTCCATCTCACCACGAAGCGAGAGGGCAAAAATACGGTATTCTCTTTGGATGTTAGCTTTCAAATTTGTTATGGTTTTCATTTTATAAGTCTTTGAAAATCAATTATTTAAACTTTAAATATTCTAATAATGAAGAAAGTTATTCTGTTTACGTCAATTTTACTTGGAGTCATGATGTACTCTTGCACCGATAGAATGAAGACACAGAACTATTAGACTCTGAGTTATCTTTAAGAATGAACAGTGAATGCCCAGGCACATTTGCTCGTGTTAGAGCAATTGGTGATTGTATTGATGCATGCGGAGAAGCACAAGGAACTCTAATCGAAGTATCAGTGGATGTAGCTAATGGAACTGAAGTCCATATTACAGTTGCTTCACCTGAATGTCGAGATCGAGTTATTGGCAATGCACCTGGCCCTTTTACAATCTGTGCACCTGATGAAACACCATTTGTACACATAGCCATCCCAGGAGATTGCGCCATACTTAATTGGTAATAATCTAATGAAGAGCGAAGTATATGACTTCGCTCTTTTAACTAAATCGCATACAATGAAGATATTAATAATTTGCTGTCTAATAACAACTCTATCGTACAATAATGCAATATCTCAATGTGGAGAAACTGTTAATATATTCTGCGAGCAACAAATGCTTGACAATGTTGAAAATTGGAATTGTATTGAACTCGATACCGTATCACTAGGAATATGGTCACAAGATCTTGATAAAGACTGTGAAAATAGATTTCAAATATTTGACTTAAAAGGTTTTAAGAATATTGAAAGAATTAACTACATAAATTTTAGATCAGCTTTAGTGAACTTAGCAACACTTGAAGGTTTAGAAAAAATTAGATACATAAGAGATCTCGATTATGACTTGAAGGCAACAATTGACTATACAGCTCTCACTGCAAGTTTAGACACAATAATAAACCTCAATCACCAATTTAGAACTGACAGAGCACCCCTTTCAATGTACTCAGAAGTAAATTACATTGAGAGTATCACGTTTTCAGGCGATACTGACTTTTCTGATCTAAATTCACTCGCAAAAGAAAATTTACATAGAATACGGATATCAAACAACAGTACAGAAAGTAATTTGGGCACAATACTACCTAAGCAAAAAGACTCAATAGAAGTTTTGAACTTACATCTTGTTAATCTATTTATAGATACTCTGTATAAAATAAAGCATACAAATGTGTTAAGGCTTGGCAGATTAAGTGAGATTGATTTAAGTAGGCTCAGTTCTCTTAATTGCGATGAACTGGTCTTGTTTCAAGTCGAATCTGAATTTGTGTCTGAAGATGAAGAGTTAGAATCATTTAGAATCGTCGATATGCAAAATCTTACCTCTATTGATGCACTCATCCCAAATTTAAAATCAATAAACGGTAGTATTGAAATAAGGAACAATCCAGAACTTAATAATATTAATTTTCTCAATGACTTTGAAGCACCTTTGTATGATGTTCCATATACTCCACAATTTAGTGTTGCACATTTAAGGGAAATGATTGTAATTGCAGATAATCCAAAACTAGATTCTTGCAATCTTGATTATCTCTGTAAAACACTAGAATTATATCCTGACAGCGTCAGAATTGAAAATAACGGCATTGCCTGCACACTGGAAGAGGTTAAGAAATATTGCGGATTAACATCAACCAATGACAATCAGAACAAAGAATTCATAGTATTTCCTAATCCTGCTAACACAGAATTAAATTGGGAATCAGATAGAAGGATTGAGAATTACCAAATATTCACCGCTCTTGGAGATAAAGTTAAGTCTAATAAATTGACAAAGAACGGGCCGATTGACATAGCACATTTAACGAAAGGGTTATACTTCATACGATTCAGCAATCAAGACTTACAATGGACTACCTCTTTTATTAAGAACTAGTCTTGAACAAAGAACATACGACTCATAACAAAGTATGACGATGGCATACTCTGCGGGATACGCCACGTATACTAATTACGATAGTATGTTACTTATCATAAAAATACTGCTGATCAATGTATGGTGCTAAAGTGAAATGTTAGCCAATTTCCATCGTCTATTACTGAGGTAGTGTTTTCTGAAGTCTGTCTAGGGTTAAAAATAATCACAGTTTCCGGTTTTAAAAATCCTTAGGCAACCAAAG